>JAESGP010000038.1_pt1 | contig 191036 bp, 165 predicted proteins | sample 9269741 | NCBI WGS metagenome assembly JAESGP01 (sample SAMN15720684, study PRJNA650882) | algae metagenome | isolation source: Desmonostoc vinosum HA7617-LM4 and co-occurring heterotrophs from cave wall | place: USA: Waikapalae cave, Hawaii | collected 2011-05-27 | reverse complement strand
CAGGCGGTGCCCGGTGCGATCGCCGTAAGAGGCGGCGAGGAGCGCAGGGCCAAGGGCGGCGCGTGTACTCACGCGCTTCAAAAACTGACTCGCGGATACTGTTTGAGCGTAACGAGCGAAGCGAGTGCAGCGAGTTATCCGCGCGCCCTTGGCCCGAGCACCGCAGCGGAGTGGGCGCCCCAGGCGCCCACCGCCGACAGCGGCGAGCGCACCGGGCACCGCCTGACGCGATCGCGCCTCAGCGGTGAACAACACCGACTGACCTTCCCCGACGGGAAAGTCAGAACTGAAGCCTCAATACGTCTCCAGATGCAGCCGCCCCTCGCGCTTCAACGCCCCCGCCAACGCATCCCAATCCAGCCCCGCTCCCAGCGCCACGTCGCGCAGCGCCAGCACCACGCCTTCCTCCATCGCCTTCAGCCCGCACACGTAGAAAAACGCGTTCGGATCGGCCAGCAGCAAGGTCAGGTCGGCGGCGCGCTCGCGCATCGCGTCCTGCACGTAGCGCTTCGGCTGGCCGGGGGTGCGGCTGAAGGCGAAGTTGATGTCGATGAAGTCCTTGGGCAGGCCTTGCAGCGGGCCGAAGTAGGGCAGCTCTTCCTTGCTGCGCGCGCCGAAGAACAGCAGCAGCTTGCCGCCTTCGAACTTGCCTGACGAGCGCAGCCGGCGTCGCCACTCGGTCATCGCCCGCATCGGCGCGCTGCCGGTGCCGGTGCAGATCATGACGATGTGGCTCTTCGGGTGGTTGGGCATCAGGAAGCTGGTGCCGAACGGGCCCGTCACCTGCACCTTGTCGCCGATGCGCAGGTCGCACATGAAGTTGCTGGCCACGCCGCGCACCGGGCGGCCGGCGTGGTCCTCGAGCACGCGCTTGATGGTGAGCGAGACGTTGTTGTAGCCGGGGCGTTCGCCGTTGCGCGGGCTGGCCACCGAGTACTGGCGCGGGTGGTGCGGGCGGCCTGCGGCGTCGGTGCCCGGTGGGACGATGCCGATGCTCTGGCCTTCGAGCACCGGAAACGGCATGGTGCCGAAGTCGAGCACGATGTGGTGGGTGTCGTAGTCCGACCCCACCTCGGTGACGCGCACGTTGCCCACCACGGTGGCGGTGACGAAGGGCTCGGCGCACTTCGGGCCGTAGAGGTTGGTGTACGCGTGCGCCGCCGACCAGGGTGGCAGCGTGGCGCCGTAGCGGGCGCCGTTGAAGGCGACCACGGCGGGTTCGTCTGCGATCAACGAGCCGTCGGCAGCGGCCGCCGTGGGCAGCACCGCATCGACCGGCACGGCATCGCCCACGCCACCCGACGCCTGCGCCAGTGCGTCCGCCGGCAGTTCGCCCGGCAGCTCGTCCCAGCAGAACTGCTCGACCACGCTGTACGCGCGCTGGCGCGGCACCGTGCGCCAGTTGTCGATGCTGCCGGTGGGGCAGGGCGGCACGCAGGCCATGCAGTGGTTGCACTTGGCCGCGTCGACGACGTAGTTGCGCTCGTCGTGCGTGATGGCGCCCACGGGGCAGGTGGCCTCGCAGGTGTTGCAGCGGATGCAGATCTCGGGGTCGATCAGGTGCTGCTTCAGCAGCGCCGGGTCGTCGACGAGGGCGTTCATCGTGCGGTTGTGGTTTGCGTTCTGGCGCGCGGGCGGTTCAGCCGAAGCGCACGTATTCGTGGTCCACCGGCAGGCGGTTGATGCCCATCACCGGCGGCGCGATCCAGTGCGCGAACTTGCCCGGCTCGACCACGCGGCCCATCAGGCTGGCGACGAAGGCGCGGTCCTCGTCGCTGGGCAGCCAGCGGTCGACGTTCGCGTCCCACTCGGCCTGCGACACCACGCGGCCTTCGGGCGACACCTTCACGCCGGCGAGCGCGCCGATGTTGCGGTGGAACGCCTTGTGCGGCACGGTCAGCCGGTGCGGCAGGCCGGCCTTCTCCAGCACCTTGTTCCAGCGCGCCACGCCGGCCATGCTGTCCTTGATGAAGTCGTCGCGCAGCACTTCGTTCAGCGCATTGAGCATCGGCACTTCCTTCTCCACCAGCTGGCCGTCGCGCGCCTCGATCACGCGATACGTCTCGCCCTTGAGCACGTGGTCGTCGGCGCGCTTGCCTTCCTCGAAGCGCCCCTTGAGGCCGGTGGAATAGAACGTGGCCGCGTTGCTGCTCTGGTCGGCGCCGAACAGGTCGATGGTGACGCTGTAGTGGAAGTTGAGGTAGCGCTGCAGCGTCGGCAGGTCGATCACGCCGGCGGCGCGCAACCGGGCCGGATCATCGGTCTTCAGCTCGTTCATCACCTGCGCCGTGCGCTGGATGACACGGCTGACGCCGCTCTCGCCCACGAACATGTGGTGCGCTTCTTCCGTCAGCATGAACTTGGTCGTGCGCGCCAGCGGGTCGAAGCTGCTCTCGGCCAGCGCGCACAGCTGGAACTTGCCGTCGCGGTCGGTGAAGTAGGTGAACATGAAGAAGCTCAGCCAGTCGGGCGTCTTCTCGTTGAACGCGCCCAGGATGCGCGGGTTGTCGGCGTCGCCGCTGCGGCGCTCGAGCAGGGCCTCGGCTTCCTCGCGCCCGTCGCGGCCGAAGTGCTTGTGCAGCAGGTAGACCATCGCCCAGAGGTGGCGGCCTTCTTCCACGTTCACCTGGAACAGGTTGCGCAGGTCGTACTGGCTCGGGCACGTCAGCCCCAGGTGGCGCTGCTGCTCCACCGACGCCGGCTCGGTGTCGCCCTGCGTGACGATGATGCGGCGCAGGTTGGCGCGGTGTTCGCCGGGCACGTCTTGCCAAGCCTTCTCGCCCAGGTGGTCGCCGAAGTGGATCCTGCGTTCGGCGTCGCCGGGGTTGAGGAAAATGCCCCAGCGGTAGTCGCGCATCTTCACGTAGCCGAACTGCGCCCAGCCGTTCGGGTCCACGCTCACCGCGGTGCGCAGGTACACCTCGTGGTTGGTGCTGCCCTCGGGGCCCACGTCGTCCCACCAGTCGATGAAGTTCGGCTGCCACTGCTCGAGCGCGCGCTTCAAGGTGCGGTCGTCGGCGAGGTTGACGTTGTTGGGGATCTTCTCGCTGTAGTCGATGCTGCTGGTGGTGGAGTTCATGCGCGTGTTCCTCGATGTTCAAACCCGGTGCCAGTCGAAGGCGGCCTTCTCGCCCGTGCCGTAGACCTTGAGCGCACCCTTGGCGCCGACGGCGTTGGGGCGCTGGAAGATCCAGTTCTGCCAGGCCGTGAGCCGGCCGAAGATGCGCGTGGCCATCGTCTCGCCGGGGCCGAAGCGCAGGTTGGCTTCCAGGCCGGTCAGCGCGTCGGGGCTCATCGCGGCGCGTTCTTCGATGGCGATGCGGATCTCGTCGGCCCAGTCGATGTCGTCGGGGCTGGCGGTGGCCAGGCCGAGCGAGAAGGCGGCGTCGGCGTCGAGCTTGTCGCCCATGCGCGCGCGCAGCGCGTCCAGCGGCGCGGCCTCGCCATGGAAGCGCCGCTCGAGCCGGCTCTGCGCGCTGGCCATGGCGTACTGCCGCGTGAAGTTGATCGCCGAGACCGCGATGGCCGGCGCGCGCTGCGGATCGTCCGGCAGCGCCAGGTGGTAGATGCGGTCGCAGGCCAGCAGTGGCTCGAGCAGCGTGCCCGCGAAACACGAGCCCGGCTCGACCAGGCCGAACAGGCTGCGCGACGACACGTCCAGCCGGCTGAAGCTGCGGCGCAGCCAGCCGATGGTCTCGCGCACCAGCCAGTGCTGCTGGTGTGCGAGCAGCGTGGCGTCCAGCGCCAGCACCGCGTCGACGTCGCCTGCGCTCTTGACCAGCCAGGTGCCGATGTCGGCCTCGTTGGTGCGCAGCCAGAGGATGGCGTCGTCGAGTTCGCGCGCCAGGGCCAGCGGGTACCACGCGGCGCCGGCGGCGACGATGGCATCGACGTCGCCGGGCTGATCGCCCACCGGCCCGCGCAGCGTGATCGTCGCGCTGCGCCCGGCGCGGTCGATGGCCACGTCGACGTGGCGATAGCGCAGGGCGTCGGCCTCGACGGTGTGTTCGATCGGCGTCAGCGCCACGCCTTGCGCGGCGTCGGGCCGGGCACTCGTCGCCGCCAGCGCCAGCGCACGCTCGTGCACCACCTGGGCGAACTGCGAGGGCTTGGGCGTGTGGTCCACCAGACGCCATTCCTGCGCCTTCTTGCCGCGCACGCCTTCCACGCTGGTGCAGAACACGTCGGCCAGGTCGTGGCGCACGCGGCGCTTGTCGGTCACGCGCGTCAGGCCGCCGGTGCCGGGCAGCACGCCCAGCAGCGGCACTTCGGGCAGGCTCACCGCCGAGCTGCGGTCGTCCACCAGCACGATCTCGTCGCAGGCCAGCGCCAGCTCGTAGCCGCCGCCGGCGCAGGCGCCGTTGATCGCGGCCACGAACTTCGGCCCGCCGTGGTGGCTGCTGTCCTCGATGCCGTTGCGCGTCTCGTTGGTGAACTTGCAGAAGTTCACCTTCCAGGCGTGCGAGCTCAGGCCGAGCATGAAGATGTTGGCGCCCGAGCAGAACACCTTGTCGCGCGCGCTCGTGATCACCACGGCCTTCACCTGCGGGTGCTCGAAGCGGATGCGGTTCAGCGCATCGGCCAGCTCGATGTCCACGCCCAGGTCGTAGCTGTTCAGCTTGAGCTTGTACCCCGGGGCGATGCCGCCGGCCTCGTCGACGGCCAGCGCCAGCGTGGCGATGGCGCCTTCGGTGCGCAGCTGCCAGTGGCGGTAGCGGCTGGGGTCGGTCTGGTAGTCGACCGGCGCGCGCGCCGCGACGGGCGCTGCGGTGGCGGGGTCGGGCAGGGTGGTGGTGACGCTCATGCGCAGTCCTTTCGGTGCTGGTCATGCATCATACTGCGTGTGCCAGAGCATGCAAGCACTTTGCTGCATTCTGCCGTGCGGCCGGGTGTCCCTCAGTGCGGCAGGGCCAGCGCCTGGCGCACCGTCTGGCGCAGCAGGCGGAAGGTGCGGTCGAGGTCCTGCGCGCTGGTGTCCACCGCGTAGTCGGCCTTGGAGTAGAAGGCGGCGCGGCCCGCCAGGATGCTCTTCAGGTCGGCCATCGCTTCGGCGCTGGCCGCCATCGGCCGCAGGTCGCCCTGGGCGCGCACGCGGCGCATGTGATCCTCGGGGCTGGCCTTGAGCCAGACGGTGGTGCAGTGGGCCAGCAGCAGGTTGAAGGTGGCCGGGTCCGACACCAGACCGCCGGGCGTGGCGATCACCGCCTCGGGGTGGATCTGGATGGCTTCCTCCAGCGCCCGGCGCTCGTAGCGGCGGTACGCGGTCTGGCCGTACAGCGCCTGGATCTCGCCGACGCTGCAGCCGGCGAAGGCCTCGATCTCGCGGCTGAGTTCGACGAACGGAAAGCCCAGGTCCTCGGCCAGCAGCCGGCCCAGCGTGGACTTGCCCGCGCCGCGCAGCCCCACCAGCGCCACCAGCGGCGGATGCCGGCCGCGGCGCGCACTCGCCTGGGCGCCGCCGTCGAGCAGCGCCGAGACGGCGATGCGCACCCGGCGCAGCGTGGCCTCGTCGCGGTGCTCGAGCAGTTCGCGCAGCAACAGCCACTCGGGGTTGCGCGTCGTCACGTCGCCGATCAGCTCGGCCAGCGGGCACTGCAGCGCCTGCGCCACCTGCAGCAGCACCAGGATCGAGCCGTTGCCGACGCCGTATTCCAGGTTGGCCAGGTGGCGCTCGGACACGTCGGCCGCCGCTGCCAGCGCCTTGCGCGTCATGCCGCGGCGGGCGCGCAGGGCCTTCAGGCGCTCGCCGAGGGCGACGAGGAACGGGTGCTTGTCGGGGTCGGCAGCGCCCTCTGCGGCAGCGTCGGCTGCGCCGGTGCTGGCGGCTTCGGCCGCGTCGCGTGCGTCTGCGGCCGCGGTCGTCGGCTGATGCAATATAGTGCTTGACACGTCGCGGGGCCGGTCCTATCGTGCGTTCACGCACCATACTGCATCCCACGCCGTGCGGCAACCGCCGCCACCGGAGCGCGCCATGACCCTTGCCGACGTTCCCGCCGTTCCCGCCGCCCCTGCCGATTGCACCGGCACCGCCGCCGCAGCGGCCGCGTCGTTCACCCCCGGCGCGCCGTTCAACGTCGCGGCCCATCTGCTGGCGCTGAACGCCGGCCGCGCCGACAAGCTGGCTTATGTCGACGACCACGGCAGCCTGCGCTACGGCGAGCTGGCCGAGTGCGTGCGCCGCCTGGCCGCGGCGCTGGCCGGGCTCGACGTCCGGCGCGACGAACGCGTGCTGCTGCTGATGCACGACGGCCTCGACTGGCCGGTGGCCTTCCTGGGCGCGCTGCACGCCGGCGTGGTGCCGGTGGCGGTGAACACGCTGCTCACCGCCGACGACTACGCGTACATGCTGCGCCACAGCCGCGCGCAGGCGGCCTTCGTCTCGGCGCCGCTGCTGCCGGTGCTGCAGCAGGCGCGGGCCATCGCCGCGGGGCAAGCCGGCGGCGACGAGCTGCGCCACGTGATCGTCTCGCTGCCCGGCGGCAGCGGCGGCGATGCATTGCCCGAAGGCGCCCGCCGCTTCGATGCCCTGCTCGACGCCCACGCGCCAGCGCCCGCGCCCGCCGCCACGCATGGCGACGAGCCGGCGTTCTGGCTCTATTCGTCCGGCTCCACCGGCCGTCCCAAGGGCACGGTGCACACCCACGCCAACCTGTGGCACACGGCCGAGCTGTACGGCCGCGGCGTGCTGCAGCTCACCGAGCGCGACGTGTGCTTCTCCGCCGCCAAGCTGTTCTTCGCCTACGGGCTGGGCAACGCACTGACGTTTCCGCTGTCGGTCGGCGCCAGCGTCGTGCTGATGGCCGAGCGGCCCACGCCCGAGGCGGTGTTCAAGCGCTGGACCCAGCACCGGCCCACCGTGTTCTTCGGCGCGCCCACGGGCTACGCCGGCATGCTGGCTTCGCCGCAACTGCCGGCGCGCGATCAGGTCGCGCTGCGGCTGTGCTCGTCGGCCGGCGAGGCGCTGCCGGCCGAGATCGGCCAGCGCTTCGAGGCGCACTACGGCGCGCCCATCATCGACGGCATCGGCTCCACCGAGATGCTGCACATCTTCATCAGCAACGGGCCCGGCCGCGTGCGCTACGGCTCGAGCGGCTGGCCGGTGCCGGGCTACGACGTCGAGCTGCGTGGCAGTGACGACGAAGGCGGCGCGCCGGTTCCCGACGGCGAGGTGGGCGACCTGTGGATCCGCGGCCCGAGCGCGGCGCTGATGTACTGGGCCGACCGCGAACGCTCCGACGCCACGTTCCAGGGCGCGTGGACGAGAAGCGGCGACAAGTACGTGCGCAACGCCGACGACGGCAGCTACACCTACGCCGGCCGCAGCGACGACATGCTCAAGGTGAGCGGCATCTACGTCAGCCCCTTCGAGGTGGAGGCCACGCTCGTGCAGCACCCCGCGGTGCTCGAAGCCGCGCTGATCGGCGTGCCCGATGCCGACGGCCTGCTCCGCAGCAAGGCCTTCGTCGTCTGCAAGCCGGGCCAGGCCACCACCGAAGACGCGCTCAAGGCCTTCGTCAAGGAGCGCCTCGCGCCCTACAAGTACCCGCGCACCATCGAGTTCGTGGCCGAGCTGCCGAAGACGGCCACGGGCAAGATCCAGCGCTTCAAGCTGCGCGAGCGCGAAGCGGCGGCGCGCCGATGACGGCCGAGCCGGCGTTCGTCGACATCGCCTGTCGCGGCCGCACCCTCCGCATCGAACACGCCTGGATCGCGCCCGAGCGCCGCGGCGCGCCGCTGCTCGTGTTCCTGCACGAGGGCCTGGGCTCGCTGGCGATGTGGAAGGACTTTCCCGCGCGGTTGTGCGACGCCATCGGCTGGCGCGGCCTGGTGTACTCGCGCCCGGGCTACGGCCGCTCGACGCCGCGCGCAGAAGGCGAGCGCTGGCAGCCCGACTTCATGCACCGGCAGGCGCACGAGGTGCTGCCGGCGCTGCTGCACGCGCTGGGGGTGCCGGCCGACGACCCGCCCTGGCTCTTCGGCCACAGCGACGGCGGCTCGATCGCGCTGCTGGCCGCGGCGCGCGGCGCGGCCGCCGGCTGCATCGTCCTGGCACCGCACATCGTGGTGGAAGCCATCTCCGTCCAGAGCATCGAGCAGGCGCGCGAGGCCTACGCCAACGCCGATCTGCGCGAGCGCCTGGCCAGGTACCACGACGACCCGGGCTCGGCCTTCTTCGGCTGGGCCGGCGTCTGGCTGGACCCGGCGTTCCGGCATTGGTCGATCGAAGACGAGATCGGCAGCATCGCCTGCCCGCTGCTCGCGCTGCAGGGCCTGCACGACCAGTACGGCACGCTCGAGCAGATCCGCGGCATCGCGCGCCACGTGCCGCAGGCGCAGCTGGTGGAGATCGCCGACTGCGGCCATTCGCCGCACCGGGATCAACCCGAGGTCGTGCTCGACGCGGTCGAAACCTTCGTCCGGCGCCACCACAATCCGCGCCCATGACCGCGGCGACCTTCCTCATCCAGTGCCTGAACGCACTGCAGTACGGGCTGCTGCTGTTCCTCGTCGCCAGCGGGCTGACGCTCATCTTCGGCATCATGGGCGTGATCAACCTCGCCCACGGCAGCTTCTACATGATCGGCGCGTACATGGCCTACGCGCTGGCGCCGCCGGTGGCCGCGCTCACCGGCGGCGGGTTCTTCACCGTGATGCTGGTGGGCATCGTGCTGGCGGTGCTGCTGGGCTACGTGCTCGAATGGGCGTTCTTCAGCTACCTCTACGAGCGGGAGCACCTGCAGCAGGTGCTGATGACCTACGGCCTCATCCTCGTGTTCGAGGAAGTGCGCAGCCTCATCGTCGGCGACGACGTGCACGGCGTGCCGGTGCCCGCGTGGCTCTCGGGCGCCATCCCGCTGGGCGAGACGATGACGTATCCGGTCTACCGCCTCTTCATCAGCGCCGTGTGTCTGGCACTGGCCGCGGCCATGTTCGTCGTGTTCAAGCGCACCCGGCTGGGCATGATGATCCGCGCCGGCAGCACCGGCGTGCCGGCGCGCGAGATGGTGCAGAGCCTGGGCCTCGACATCCAGCTGCTGTACCGCGTGGTCTTCGCCGCCGGCGTGGCCATCGCCGTGTTCGCCGGCATGGTGGCCGCGCCCGTCTCCAGCGTCTACCCGGGCATGGGCAACAGCGTGCTCATCGTCTGCTTCGTGGTGGTGGTCATCGGCGGCATCGGCTCGATCCGCGGCGCGCTGCTCGCGGCGCTGCTCATCGGCGTCGTCGACACCTTCGGCAAGGTGCTGCTGCCCCAGGCCGCCGGCGTGCTGGTGTACGTGCTGATGGCGCTGATCCTGCTGTGGAAGCCCGACGGGCTGTTCAAGGCGGGATGAGCGCCGTGCGACCGCTTCGTGACGTTGCGCGCCTGCGCGTGGTGACGAGCCCCTGCGTCGAGGAGGCCGCGTGAACGGCCGCACCGGCTTCGTCGTCGCGCTCTTCGCCGCCCTGGCGCTGTACCCGCTGGTGGCGGGCTCGTTCGGGCTCGACCTCGTCACCAAGATCATGATCTTCGCCATCCTGGCGCTGAGCCTGGAGCTGCTCGTCGGCAGCACGGGCCTGGTGTGCTTCGGCCAGGCGGCGTTCTTCGGCATCGGGGCCTATGCGGCGGTGCTGCTCTCGGCCGGGCGCAGCGAGCCGGCCGATGCGCTGTGGCTGCTGCCCGCGGCGGTGGTGCTGGCGGGGCTGTACGCGCTGGCGGTGGGCGCGTTGTCGCTGCGCACCAAGGGCGTGTACTTCATCATGGTGACGCTGGCCTTCGCCCAGATGGCCTACTACGTGGTGCACGACACGCCGCTGGGCGGCGGCACCGACGGCATCTACCTCGACTTCAGGCCCACGCTCGCCGGCTTCGACGTGCTGGCCGGCGCGCGGCCGATGTACCTCGTGACGCTGCTCTGCCTGGCCGCGGTGTTCTTCAAGCTGGCGCTGGTGCTGCGCTCGCGGTTCGGGCGCGCGCTGGTGGGCATCAAGGCCAACGAGCAGCGCATGCGGGCGGCGGGCTTCTCCACCTACCCGTACAAGTTGGCGGCGTTCACGCTCTCGGGCGCCATCGCCGGGCTGGCGGGCTTCCTGTTCGCGGTGAAGGACGGCTTCGTCAACCCCGAGCTGCTGAGCTGGCACATGAGCGGCGCGGTGCTGATCATGATCATCCTGGGCGGCCTCTCGCACCTGCGCGGCGCGGTCATCGGCGCCTTCGCCTTCACGCTGCTGCAGGAGTTCTTCAAGAGCGAGGTCTATTTCGGCAGCTTCGCCAAGCACTGGCACCTCGGCCTGGGCATCACCATCATCGTGAGCGTGGCGCTGCTGCCCAACGGGCTGATGAGCCTGCCGGCGCTGCTGCGGCGCATCGTCGCGCCACGCCGCGACGGCGTGCACGGCGCATCGCGCGAGGACGCCGAGGCACCCGCGGCCGGCGCCGCCACCCGTGCCTCCACCCGAGCCTCCACCGGCGAGGCCCCGCGATGAGCACCTCGGCGCCGCTGCTCGAAGGCCGCGCCATCACGCGCCGCTTCGGCGGCCTGGTGGCGGTGGACGCGGTGGACATCACGCTCGAGCGCGGCGCGGTGCACGCCGTCATCGGCACCAACGGCGCGGGCAAGTCCACGCTGGTGAACATCCTGGCCGGCGAGCTGCCGGCCAGCGCCGGCGAAGTGCGCCTGCTCGGCCAGGACGTGACCGACTGGCCGCAGCCGCGCCGCGCGCGCGCCGGCCTGGGCCGCAGCTACCAGCGGACCACCGTGTTTCCGCAGTTCAGCGTGCTGGAGAACTGCCGCCTGGCCGCGCAGGCGCGCTGGCCGCGGCCCTGGGCGTTGTGGCAGAGCGCGCTGGCCTGCCCCGACAGCACCGGCGCCGCGCGCCAGGCGGTGGCGCGCGCCGGGCTGGCCGACGTGATCGACCGCCCCGCCGGCCTGCTGAGCCACGGCCAGAAACGCCAGCTCGAAGTGGCCATGTGCCTGGCCGGCGACCCGCAGGTGCTGCTGCTGGACGAGCCGCTCGCCGGCATGGGCGCGGAGGAGACCGAACGCATGCTCGCCCTGCTGGGCGAGCTGAAGGCCGAGCACGCCATCCTGCTCGTCGAGCACGACATGGACGCCGTGTTCCGCATCGCCGACCGCATCACGGTGATGGTCAACGGCGCGGTGCTCGCGTCCGACCGCCCCGAGGCCATCCGCGCCAACCCCGCGGTGCAGGCCGCCTACCTGGGCCACGACGGCCCGTGAGCGCCGCGCGCCGCAACGACACCATGCGCGACGACGCCACCGCCCCCTTCCTCGAGGCACGCGGCCTCGATGCCTGGTACGGCAGCAGCCACGTGCTGCACGGCGTGGACCTGGTCGTCGGCCGCGGCGAGACGGTAGGCCTGCTCGGCCGCAACGGCATGGGCAAGACGACGCTCATCCGCACCTTGCTGGGCCACGTGCGCGAGCGCCGCGGCCGCATCACCGTGGCCGGCCGCGACGTGAGCCATGCCCGCCCGCACGAGGTGGCGCGCCTGGGCGTGGCCTACGTGCCCGAGGGCCGCGGCGTGTTTCCCAACCTCACCGTGCGCGAGAACCTGGTGATGGCCGCACGCGGCCCGCGCCCGGGCAGCAGCAGCGCTGCCGCGGCCGCCGGCAGCAGCCGCCCCGCCGGCGAGTGGACGCTGGCGCGCGTGCTCGACACCTTCCCGCGCCTGGGCGAGCGCCTCAACCACCTGGGCGCGCAGCTCTCGGGCGGCGAGCAGCAGATGCTGGCCATCGGCCGCGCGCTGATGACCCACCCCGAGCTGATCGTGCTGGACGAAGCCACCGAAGGCCTGGCGCCTTTGGTGGTGGCCGAGATCTGGCGCGTCATCGCGCACATCGGCGACGCCGGCATCGCCACGCTCATCGTCGACCGCGACTGGAAGCGCGTGCTGGCGCACAGCCGCCGTGCCGTGGTGCTGCAGAAGGGGCAGGTGGTGCTGGCCGGCGATGCGCAGACGTTGCGCGACAGCGGCGACGTCGCGTCCTACCTCGGCGTGTGAGGGGTTCGATCACCATGCAACCGACGATGTCGAGCTGGCAGCTGCAGTCCTTCGGCCAGCCGCTGGCCCAGGTGCTGCGCCAGGTGCCGCAGCCGCAGGGCACCGAGGTTCTCCTCAAGGTGGACGCCTGCGGCGTGTGCCACAGCGACGTGCACCTGCACGACGGCTACTTCCTGCTGGGCGAAGGGCACAAGCTCGACCTGTCGCGCGGCATCGCGCCGCCACGCACGCTGGGGCACGAGATCGTCGGCACCGTCGTCGCCTGCGGCCCCGAGGTGGCGGGCATGGGCGAGGGCGCGGCCGTGGGCGACAGGCGCATCGTCTTCCCGTGGATCGGCTGCGGCGGCTGCACGCCGTGCCTGCAGGGCGACGAGCACCTGTGCAACGCCGCGCGCGGCCTGGGCGTGCAGCGCGACGGCGGCTTCGCCACGCACGTGCTGGTGCCGCATCCGCGCTACCTGCTGGCCTTCGACGGCCTGGCCGACGAGCAGGCCTGCACGCTGGCCTGCGCCGGCGTCACCGCCTACAGCGCGCTCAAGAAGGCCGGCCCGCTGGGCGCGCAGGACACCCTGCTGCTCATCGGCGCCGGCGGCGTCGGCCTCTCGGCGCTGCGCCTGGCGCAGGCGGTGTGGCCCGGGGTGCCCACCGTCGTCGCCGAGATCGACCGCGCGAAGTGGGGCCTGGCGCGCGACGCCGGTGCCGGCGACGTCGTCGACCCTTCAGCACCCGACGCCGCCAAGGCGCTGACCAAGGCCACCGGCGGCGGCGTGGCCGCGGCCATCGACTTCGTCGGCGCCGGCGCGTCGTGCGCCTTCCGCCTGGGCGTGCTGCGCAAGGGCGGCCGTCTCGTCAGCGTGGGGCTGTTCGGCGGCGCCGCGCCGCTGATGCCGGCGCTGCTGGCGATGAAGGCGCTGACGGTGCAGGGCAGCTACGTCGGCAGCCTGGCCGAGATGCACGAGCTGGTGGCGCTGGCGCGATCCGGTACGCTGCCACCCCTGGCGCTGACGACGCGGCCACTGGCCGCGGCCAACGAGGCACTTGCCGAACTGCGAGCCGGACGCGTGCGCGGGCGCACGGTGCTGGTTCCCGAACCGATCTGACGGAGATGTCCATGACCAACTACCCCGAACTCAGCCTCTACATCGACGGTGAATTCATCGGCTGCGGCACCGGCCGCCGCGAGCAGGACGTGGTGGACCCCGCCGACCACGCCGTCATCGGCAAGCTGCCGCACGCCAGCACCGAAGACCTGAACCGCGCCCTGACCAGCGCGCAGCGCGCCTTCGACAGCTGGAAGAAGACCTCGCCGCTGGAGCGCAGCAAGGTGCTGCGCAAGGTGGGCGAGCTGGCGCGCGAGCGCGCGCAGGCCATCGGTGCGGGCATCACCATGGACCAGGGCAAGCCCCTGGCCGAAGCCGTGGGCGAAGTGACCTTCTGCGCCGAGCACGCCGAGTGGCACGCCGAGGAATGCCGCCGCATCTATGGCCGCGTCATCCCGGCGCGGCAGGAGGGCGTGCGCCAGCTGGTGCTGCGCGAGCCCGTGGGCGTGTGCGCCGCGTTCACGCCCTGGAACTTCCCGTTCAACCAGGCCATCCGCAAGATCACCGCGGCGCTCGGCGCCGGCTGCACCGTCATCGTCAAGGGCCCCGAAGACGCGCCCAGCGCCGTCGTCGCGCTGGCCCGCCTGTTCCACGACGCCGGCCTGCCGCCCGGCTGCCTGAACATCGTGTGGGGCGTGCCGGCCGAGGTGAGCAAGCACCTGATCGAAAGCCCCATCGTGCGCAAGATCTCGTTCACCGGCAGCGTGCCGGTGGGCAAGCAGCTGGCCGCGATGGCCGGCGCCCTGATGAAGCGCAGCACCATGGAGCTGGGCGGCCACGCGCCGGTGATCGTGTGCGACGACGCGGACGTCGAGGCCGCGGCCGACATGCTGGTGCCGTTCAAGTTCCGCAACGCCGGGCAGGTGTGCATCAGCCCCACGCGCTTCTACGTCCAGGAAGGCGCGTACGACCGCTTCGTCGCCCGCTTCCTGGCCAAGATGGAGAAGGTGAAGGTCGGCCCCGGCCTGGAGAAGGACACCCGCATGGGCCCGCTGGCCCAGCAGCGCCGGGTGGCCGCGGTGGCCTCGTTCATCGACGACGCGCACCAGCGCGGCGCCACGGTGCTGGCCGGCGGCGGCCCCATCGCCGAGCAGTTCGGCGGCAAGGGCAACTACTTCGCGCCGACGCTCATCGCCGACATCCCCGAAGACAGCCGCCTCATGACCGAAGAACCCTTCGGCCCCATCGCCGGCCTGGTGCGCTTCAAGGACGTGGGCGACGCCATCCAGCGCGCCAACCGCCTGCCGTTCGGCCTGGCGGCGTATGCCTTCACCGGCAGCACGCGCAACGCGCAGCTGCTCTCCACCGGCATCGAGGCCGGCATGGTCGCCATCAACCACCTGGCCCTGGCGCTGGCCGAGACCCCGTTCGGCGGGATCAAGGACAGCGGGTATGGGAGCGAGGGGGGGATGGAGACGTTCGATGGGTATCTGAATACGAAGTTGGTGACGCAGTTGAATTAGGTCGTGGGCTGGCGGCCGGGGACGCAGCAGGGCTGTTGTTGCTACGGTGGGTGCAGCCGCTTTGCAGCGGAAGCGGTCAGCCGAAGGTCGATCGCCAAGGTCAGCACAAGGCCAGTCAGCGGTCAGTCGAGGGCCTACCTCCGCCACGCCGCCGGACCAAGCGACGGTCGGTCACGTGAAGGAGGAATTTCGACCCTGGGCAGACATCTGATGTCCTGATGTCGCCGACCTGAAGCGGCCTCTGGGCACTCCAGCAGTCGCCCCTGTAGGGGATGCGTTCAGGCAGCGGCTGGCCGGCTGTTCTGCGCGCTATGACGACGTCTAAACTCGGGCGCATGCCTTCGCCGCTGTTCGACTTTCTCAACGACAGCCCACTGCTTGACCCGACACTGGTTGCGGAGAAGTACGCCTCCGTATCCAACGTCGAACTAGCTCGCGAGCTCGAACGGTACAGGGCCCATGTACTGCACAACCTGCAGGGCATGACGGACGAACTCGGCGACGGTGGCGCGCTGAGGTTGTTTGCTGGGGCCGAAACAGGCAACCTCGTCCTCCTGAGGCAAGCGGCGTTCTATCTCGATCGCGTCGTCTTGCCTGACCCACTCTTTCCTCATACAGAGGTCGTCAGCGGCATCCGACGCTCCCTAGCTGAGGGAGCCGGTTTCCCGTCCAACGGAGATCTCAACCGGTCGGCCATTGCTGAGGGTGCCCGACTGATGCGAGATGCTCGGCCCATGGTCGCGGCCGGCGTGGCGAACTTCTTTCCGCTGAGCTACTTCCGGGAGCGCCCGGAAGCAGTCCCGCTGTACCACTCACCCACGCAGTTCGATGAACTCCTGCCACCGAATGTGGCGCCCTTCTACCGTAGTGCTGCACAGGTGAAATCCCTCGTAGCGGCCGCGGACGGTGTCCTGATAGAGGTCGACTTGCTTGAGCCAAGTCGACAAATCATCGTGAGCTTCGGAGGCGAGTCCCCTGGCTGGGTCTACAAGCTCTTCGCGCCAAAGGCGCTGTCCGCCAACGAAGAAACCCGGGTTGTCTACTTCCGTATGGACCTCCCAGATGAACCACCGAGCGTCCAAGACTTCGACGCGTGGGTCAGGCAATCTGTCAACCAAGCGGCGAGACATCACCTCGATGACCTGTCGATGGACGTTGCCATGGCGTCCGCCTGCAACGCTGCATACCTCACTGGATCCGCATTCGCGGCAAAGGTGCTCGACCTCACGGGGACAACTGCCAAGACTCAATCCATCGCCAATGCTACGGCGGAAACCATCCTCGACCTCAAGCTACCGTTCTTCGAACGAGTGTCCCTAGCTGACATCGTGACGGCCAGGTCAGATGAGGATGCGTTCAACCTCTTTAGGCGCGAGCTTGAGAAGCACTGCCGCGAGCTCAGGTTGGAGACGCACCCTGAAAGAAGGAAAGCAAAGCTTGAGAACGCCTTGCACGAGCTAACTGAGGTCCAGCGAACGAAGGTAGACCAAACTGTGAAGCGACTGAAGAAGCGGCTCGGGGCGGACGCCGTCGTGGCGGCAGGCGGCCTGGCAGCGACGTTCGCGACGTCTGGAGCGAGCCTGTTGGCCACTCTTGTTGCTGGTGCCAGTGCCTATAGGGCAGTCCTCGACGCCGAGAAGGCAGTTAAAGAAAACCCTGCCTACTTCCTCTGGAAGGTCGACTCGCGCACACGCTAGCAGGCAATCTATCGCCCGGCCGCCGCCATCTGCCGAGCCTGCTCAAGCACGGCATGTCGAACCGCATCGACGGTCCCGGACGGATCCATCGTCGAGGCATCGATGCGATGGACACGGTTTGCCAGGCCCCGCTGTGTGCAGGCTGAGTCGAACTTCACAGTGCAGTGGTTGCCGCCGGTTGGAGTTGGAGTTGACCTGGTTTGGTTGACACCCTACCGTGAAAAAGGAAGGAGTCGACGATGCTCCGAACCCGACCGCCGTATCCGGCGGAGTTCCGACAACGGATCATCGAGCTGGTGTGAGCGGGTCGGTCACCCACGCAGCCGGCGCGGAAATTCGGCTGCTCAGCGTAGACGATCTCAAACTGCCTTGCGCAGGCGGCCATTGATCCGGGAAAGCCGCTGCCCGGCCAGGACGAGCTGAGCAGCGAAGGGTGACCGCTCCGAACCGGCCAGTGAAAGCGCTTTGCGTGGCGGAGCCCGTCGAGTCATGGTTACCGCGCCTTCGCGGTCGGACGACATTTAGCGACGCAATTCGCGCTCGACTGAGGTCCGACTCGACCTCACTCGCCATAGATGTCCAGTACCCGCTGGCGAACACGCGCAGCAGCGGCTAAGGGCGTTGGCAGAGCCCCAGTAGTTCAGGAGGTTCCGGGGGGAGGGCTCGCCTGAGTCTTTGCCGAACTTTTGCGAGCGCCGGTTCTCTTGCCCGGATGCGCCGCTAGGACCGACTCGCAACAAAGGATCAATTCCCGGCCGTACGCTCGGGAGGCGTCCCAAACAGCATCGCGATTGACGGCAAGGAGCATGTATGCAGCGTGACTGGCCGCGACGACCAAGACCACCGTTGTCTTGTTGCCCATCGGTGTATCGAAATCCCATGACCCACGCCACATGATGAACAGGCAAATCGCGACGACGATTAGATTTAACCAAAGCGCCAGCGCCTTGACCCCCAAGAGGTTCCGGCGGAAGCCGTATGTGATGTTCTCTCCGAATAGGATGGAAAACTTCCTTGTGTCCCGAGTATTTTGCCGGAGCCAGTTTCCGCATTCACTGTAGAAGGCATCTGCGGCCGCCTGGTCTGCTGCCTCGTCTGCCTGACTGGGCGCCCTCACTCCAATCTTGTCTGCGAGCAACGCTCGATATCTATCCTTCGAACCGGCATCGATGGTCGAATCGTTCCTCCGGAACATGGTGACCGACGGCATGCCCCCATGCTCAGCATAAAGCTTGCGCTCAACCGCGCGACCACGCGCACGGGAAAAGTCGGCGATTGCCCATAGCAGCACAAGTACTCCGAGCGAGGCGATCAGGTTAGAGAGACCAAAGGTCTTCCAGGAGATCAGGAGCGTGAGGGCTGCGAGGGCTGGCGCCGCCGCAATGATTGCGGGAAACAGCCGCGCCCGAATGGAGTAGGCGTCGAAGAACTTGAACACTTCCATTACGAACCCTCCACCTCGTGAGCGAACTCCTCTGCAACGGCCGGAACCATACCGGGATGGCCGGGGCCGTTGTAGTGGGAAAGCCATTTCGTGCGGGTGGAGTAAACCTTGAAGCCGCGTCGCATAAATGCATTCGTGACCTGCTTGCGCGGATAGTCGTCCTTGTTCGAGCCGACCGAGCAGAACGCGCTGCCGATCACAGCGCCTTGCGGTTGCTTCTGCCCGAGCCACATGTTCAGCACCGAAGGCGTTACGTTGTGGCGGCTTCCATGGTGCGGCACCTGAATGAATTTGGGCCTGTGTAAGCCAAGCTGAGCGGCATAATTGGCCGCCTCCGTCAGACCGATGGGCCCGACGTCGGCAGTTAGCAAGACGGGCCTTTCATCGAGAACGGCGTATTGAACAACGCAACTTTCATTGGAAGCCGACGTTGCTGAGCCTTCAGCAAGCGTTTCGAGATCCCAGTTTTCGAGCACTCTCCTTGTACCTTCCACCAGCGCTCGCAACAATCCAGAGGATTGCCCTCCGGCAGAGGAACGGTACCTGTCGGGCGTCTTTCCAAAATCGGGGATGGAATTGATGTACCGGGTTCTCGTGGGCGCCAAAACGGTGAACTCGCCAATTTGTGCGCCTTGGAACACCTCGTGGATCACGGTGCCATTTTGGATCGCAAGGCGCTCTAGCTCCACCAGATACGGATGTCGCTCTTTGATGTTGTCGATAAGTCCTTGCAACGTGAAATTTCCGTGGAAGTAGTGAAGTATCTGATCCGCATAAAGCCATGGCCTATTCATCCACAAGTGATCAACGCGAAACCGCTCCATGACCCCAACCAGTCCGGTCGCGTGATCGTCATCGGCGTGCGAGAGCACCATGTGGTTGACGAAGTAGCCGGGGTAGTACTGATTGATGTGGCCAATGATGGTGTCGGCCGTTTCAGTGCGGCCGCCATCGACCACGTGAAGGCAGTACCCGTTGGCGTCGTCGCCGTAGCGAATCACGATTGCGTCTCCAGAGCCTTCTCCCACCGGTAGGAAGTCCACCTCGTAGTTCACTGTCGCTGCCTCCTCATTTGATGCCACGATCGTAACTGCATGCGGCAGTCTGCAGCTGCGGAGCAGCGCCTTGGGTGTTGCCGTACATCGACAGGCGGTGTGACTGCAAGGGGTGCCGTGCTGTTTCGATGCTTTCGGATCAAGGTGCGGATCGTTCTCATCGACATTGATGAAGTGCATGTGTCCAGCATGACGATGGTGACGGTGGATGCGCTTCAGGTTCAGTCGTACTATTGGAGGCATCGCACGCAGGCGCGCTTGGCCCGGGTCCGTTGCTTATCACCTTTCGCGCGGCTATCCTGCGCGACGCAACGCTATGAACACGGCCAGCCGCCGAGGGAGGATCGATGAACGAAGGTAATGCTCGTACTAGGAGCTACTTTGCTGTCATCGAGGAAACCGAAGACCCACTGGACAAGGATGGGGACTGGCTTCTCGTCGATGCGCTTGCCGAGGAACATTTCGGAGTTGCTGTAGGTGGCATGCACGCTTACCGCGAGAAAAGGGAGTGGGATAGCGTCGTCTTGCGGTGCAGGCGCACCGAGCTTCGTGCACGCACCAATCGTGACTACGGAGATCGCGCGGTCTGGTACTGGGTGCTGGTGGCGGCAACGCCCGGCGAGGAGGACGTGGAGGCCGAGGTCGTCCTGCTGGGCGACACCGAAGGACCGCCCGTCAAGGTCGGTATCCGCGCCGTCCGCGCCGCGGACGAAGGGATAGCGCAGCGGCTCAGTGATTGGGCGATGCTCCGTGATAGCACCCGGAGCGTGCCGACGCTCATCTCCGGGTTGCTGGACATTGCGCTCAGGAATGTGAGCTACATTGCCGTAGCCGCCTACGATGTTGGGCAAGGCAACTGCAATGCCATCGTCGATCAGCACGAGCATCCTCGCGTGCTCTTCGACTTCGGCTGGCCACCGAACTTCCACGCCGGCACGCGCCCGGCGCGGCGGCCCGAACTGCTGGCCTGCGACCGGCATACGCGGGCGCCTGTCGTCCTTTCCCACTGGGACATGGACCACTGGGCGTTCGCTGTCAAGCGGTCACACTACGACGACCGAAACATGTCGTCCCGCGCCACATGGGACAGCAATGCCCTGGAGCGATTCTGGATTGCTCGGGCGCCGCGCAACGAGCAGCACCAACTCGGGCCGATGCACATGGGCTTATATGAAGAACTCGCGGCAAAGGAGCTGTTCCCGGGATTGACGGCGCTGCAGCTGTGGCCCGACTCCGAACGCCTCATCCGGTTCACCTGCGGCTGGCTCGAGGCATGCGAACCGGCTGACGGGAGTGACGGAGATCGCAACAATACCGGCCTCGCTATGTTTGTCGAGGACGTTGTCGGAGACCTTGTGCTGCTTCCCGGTGATGCGGATTTCCCATCTATCGGTTCGCTCGCGAAACTGCGCAAGCGCAAGAGCCGCTTAGTCGGTCTTGTGGCGCCTCACCATGGCGCGCGAATCAGTGCTGCTGCGCTGCCTCGCGCCAAGAAGGGATCGGCCGCGATGCTGGTCTACTCGGTGGGAGAGGGAAATCAGTACGACCACCCGAAGGACGCGGCCATGGCAGCGTATCGCAACAAGGGTTGGTTGGACCACTGGACCTCGCATCGGGCCGTCTGCTCCCATGGGCACGAGGCGCACGTCCTTGGGAATCGGCTCGTGCCATTTGCCGATGCGAGTGTTCCGCGTTGCGGTTGCGAATGCGTCCCGCGCGGATCCCTCTGCCTCTCAGTGATGGCGGGCAAGGCGGCGGCCGCGAGCTCAGCCTCTACAGCGACAGGGGCTAGCGGCATGACGGCGGTCTCGACCTACGTAAGTGCCTCGGCATGACGCAACGGGGCTTGCAGGAAGCGAAGCATTCCTCGTTCACCGAGCCGCTCAACGACGCGATGCGCCACTGGGACCGCCCAGTGAACCGAAGGGTATGAGGGACACTCGACCAGTGGTTCGGCGTCGGGCGCCATACGCTGCCGGCGCTGCTCCTTCCCGCGGTCCTGTGAGGGCTGCTCGTCGTGGGTTCCCGAGCCTCGGTCGGCTCGGATTCGGGGTGGTGAGCAGCTTCGCGGTTGGCGCAGTCCTTGTCCGCCTGATTCGCAGGTCCGCGAGCAAAGATCGCTCGATCGGGCGTGATGTCGCTGCCCAAGCCGCGGCGGTGCTCGCGGTGGCACCACTGATCTCGCTGGCGAGCGGCGATCAGGGAGGGCCGCACCGGCCCTACCGACATCTTTTCCTTGCCTAGTCGGCCGCGACCGCCATCGCGCTGCTTGTCACGGCGGCCAGCGTTACAACATTGCCGAGCAAATGACGGCGGCCGGCCGCTACTGGAAGAGCAGCTGAGCTGCGTCTACAACGGTCAGGTTCCCAGTGCTCCTGAGTGTCCGCTGGCAGCAGGACCGGCCATCTGGGTCACCGGCTCGGAGCGGCTGCTTGCAGTCTGAAGCGGCTACCCGCGGCCCTCAAGCTGTCACCGCCATCGCCAGCCACCGCTGCACCGCCGGCCGCCCGCCGAACACCGCCAGCAGCGACTGCCCCATCCGCTCCATCACCACCGTCACCGCCGCCGCATGCACCGCCAGCGCCAGCAGCGCGTGCAGCGCCGTCACCACCGGTGCCAGCGCCAGGGCCGCCGTCTGCAGCCACAGCAGCTGCAGCAACGGCGCCAGCAGCCCAATCGCCAGCAGTTCCCGCCACCGCGCCGGCCCCGCCAGCGCCAGCCCCGCGGCCAGCAGCGTCGGTGCGGCGTTGACCACCGCATCGGCCGCGTGCCAGCCACTGCCATGCGCCGCCATCCACGCCGACAACGCAGCGCCGAAGCCGGCGAGGTAGAGCACGATGCCGGCGGCCAGCGCGGGCGTGCAGGGCTTAGAGGTGGCTTGCAGCATGGGGGTGCTCCTTCTCGTCGTCGTTCTCGTCGTCACTGCGGCGCCGCGTCGCGCCAGACCCACCGCCCGTCCGTGCCGACGTACCCGCTGCTGCGCCCTTCGCCGCCCACGTACGCCAGCCCGTTCCTGAACGGCCGCGCGAAGCTGAACTGCGGCTCGATGGCCCAGCGGCCGGTCTTGTCGATGTAGCCGTGCTTGCCGGCCACGCGCACGGCGGCCAGGCCTTCGCTGAACGACGTCAGCCGGTCGGCCTGCGGCTGCAACGCGGTACGGCCCTGGTCGTCGACGTAGAAGGCCTTGCCGTCCAGCCACACCAGCGCCAGGCCGTCGGCGAAGTCTTCGGCGGCGTCGAAGCGCGGGGCGATGACCAGCTCGCCGCGCGCATCGACATAACCGTACTTGCCCGCCACCCACACGCGCGCCCGGCCGCCCTTGAAGTCGCCCGCCTGCTCGAAGCGCGGCGCCACGATCACCTGGCCGCTGGTCGTCATGTAGCCGTAGCGACGCCCGGTGGCGACGCGCACCAGGCCTTCGGCGGGCACGCCCGCCCAGTCGACGCCGGCCGGCGTGATGTCGCGGCCGCGGCGGTCGAAGAGGCGCTGCGTGCGGTTGGGGCCTTCGCTGCGCAGCAGGCCGCCGGCGGGCGGCAGCAGCTTGTCGTGCACCGGCTGCAGCACCAGCGTGCCGGTCCTGTCGATGGCGCCGTGCTTCACGGTGCCCCAGGCGTCGGCCACGCCCACCACGGCCAGGCCGTCGGCGAAGGGGCCGGCGGTCTCGAACTGCGGCGCAATGGCGAAGCGGCCCTGGGCATCGACGTACCCCCAGCGCACGCGGCCCTGCGGGTCGCGGCCGGTGGCCGGTGCCAGGCCTTCGGCGAAGGCTTCGGTCCAAGCGTCCTGCGGCGGCACCACCAGCCGGCCGCTGCGGTCGGCGTAGGCGGTGCGCGCGCCCTTGCGCAGCAGGATCAGCGGGTCGCCCACCTTGACCTCGGCGAACTCGGCCGGCACGACGACGCGGCCGGTGGCGTCGATGAGGCCGTGGCGGTCGCCCTGGCGGATGGGAAACAGCGCGTCGGCCGGCGCGGCGATCGCGCGGCCGGTGCCGCCGACGCTGGCCATGACGAGGGTGAGGCCGACGGCCAGGATGAAGGGCCGGCACGCGGCCTCGAGCAGACGGATGGAGCGCATGGCGCCGCACTGTGCGCGGCCGTGGTTTCAGCGCCGCTGCGACGCCGGCTTCGTTTGTTTCAGCTACGCTGCCGGCCCCGCCACACGCGCCACCCGAAGGAGCCGCCATGGCCGTGCGCATCGTCCGCCTCGGCAGCCCGCGCCAGCCCGGCGAGGGGCTGCGCATCGGCACCGTGCGCCGCCCGCCGCGCGGCGTGCCCAAGGCCGAGTTCGGCACGCGCGACTGGTACGACGTGTGGTTCCCCACGCTCGCACCCAGCCCCGAGACGGTGAAGCTCGGCCTGGCGTCGCAGCAGCCCGACGCCGACCCCGGCGTCTGGCCACGCTTCGTGCGCGCCTACAAGGCCGAGATGGCCGACCCGGCGGCGCAGCACGCGCTGGCGCTGCTGGCCGCGATGTCGCACGGCGCGGACTTCTCGGTCGGCTGCTATTGCGCCGACGCATCACGCTGCCACCGCAGCTTGCTGCGCGGCCTGCTGGAGCGGCACGGCGCGCAGATCGCGGATTAGCCGGCTGCGCGCTGCCGGCCCAATGTGCTGCCGCGGCTTCGCGTTTGCGCAGCCGTGCCCGGCGGGTGCCGCAGCGCCGGCCGCTCGACCGACGTCACGTCTTGCCAGGCGAGCGATCAGAGCAGTTTTGGAGATGCGGCCGCGACGGGCCTGGAAAGAATGGGCTTCCCGGCAAAGGAGCCCGACATGGACCAGATGTTCGACATCGCTGCCTCGCACGCGAGGACCGAGACCTCGTTTCTCCACGGGTCGCCGTTGACGAGGGCGCGGTGATGTGGGCGGCGCTCTACCGGCCGGATCCGCACCCCGAGCACGCTTCCCACAGGAGACCGCGCATGAGCCAGAACCCATTCATGCGGCGCGCGCATCGCGTCGTGGCGTCGATCTTCACGCTGACCGTGGCCTTCAACTTCGCGGTCATGCCGTGGGGCCCGCCGCCCCCGCTGGTCACGTATGCGCCGCTGCCGCCGCTGCTGGTGCTGATGATCAGCGGGCTGGTGATGCTGGTCGCGCCCTGGCTGGGTTCGAAGCGGAGGGCGCCGCGGTGAACGGCGACGTCACCGCCAGGATCGGATGCCTGCCCGCGCGCGCGTTGCCGCCCTCGAGGGGGCAGGCAGAATGGGCGGCACGGCGCGTGCAGCCGCTACTGCCGTCGAAGCGAAGCCGTCGTGCAGGCGCTGGGCTCGATGGGCGCCGGGCGGGTCCTGCAGTGCGACCTTGGGTGAATGCCGCGGTGAATCTCCATCCTCATCTCATCCGCCGCCTGCTGCGCGCCAAGGACCGCATGGATGCGGCGTTCCACGAGGCGTGGTCGGTCGAGCGGCTCGCCGGCGTCAGCGCCGTGTCGCCCGCGCACTTCGCCCGTTCGTTCAAGGCAGCCTTCGGCCTGCCGCCGCACCGCTACTTGTTGTCGCGGCGCGTGGAGCGGGCGGTGGCTCTGCTGCGCGACACGGATCGCCCGATCACCGAGATCGCGCTGGAGACCGGCTGGACGAGCATCGGCACCTTCGGCCGCGTGTTCCAGGACATCACGGGCGAAAGCCCCGGCAGCATGCGCCTGCGCCAACGTGGGTTGCCGGTGGCGCGCGAGCACGTGCCCGAATGCATCGCCCGTGCAGCCGAGCGACCGGACCTGAGGACCGCAGTTCTGGAGAAGCGTCGGGCGAAGGCGGCCGGCAGACTGGCGCCTCCATGCAAGGAGGCACCATGACACAACGGGTCGATGTGGTTGGCGTGTACGTGCGCGACCAGGACGAGGCGCTCGCGTTCTACGTCGAGAAGCTCGGCTTCCGGGTCCACACCGACGTGCGCAACGGCAGCTATCGCTGGCTGACCGTGCAGCATCCGGATCAGCCGTCGTTCCAGCTCGGACTGTTCAAGCCCGGGCCCCCCGTGCACGACGCGGCCACCGCGCGCACGCTCGAGGAAGTCGTCGCCAAGGGCGCGATGCCGCCGCTCGTGCTCGTCGTCGACGATTGCCGAACCGCCCACGCACGGCTCTCCGAGCAAGGCGTGGAGTTCACGCAGGCGCCGATCGAACGTTATGGCGCCGTCGATGCGGGCTTTCGCGATCCTTCGGGCAACGGCTGGAAGATGATCCAGGCCAGGACGGGCTCCGCGGGCCGTTCCTCCTGAAGCGGACAGCGCGGCGCGGCGCTCGCGCGGCCCTGCGCATCCGCGGCGAAGACGCCGACACCAGGCCGCCGATGCGCTGCCGCGCCCGGCCGGCCACCGGTCCTCAACCCGCCGCCGCCAGCGGCCAGTCGCACGCCTTGCCGCGCGCATCCACCGGCAGCGCGGCGCCGACGGTGAAGACCTTGGGCCGCGCCGGCGCGGGCAGGCGCTCCTGCACCCACTGCGCCAGCGCATCGCCGATCGCCGCGACGTGGGTGCCGTCGCGCGGCACGACGTAGGCCTTGAGACGGCTGCCTTCGTCGGCACGCATCGGGCGCACCGCCGCGTCGGCCACGGCGGGGTGGGCCAGCAGCACGTCGCGCACCTGCGTGAGCGACACGTTGACGCCGCCCACCTGCACCACGGCATCGATGCGGCCGCGGACTTCGAAGTGGCGTTCGTCGTGCCAGTGCAGCCGGTCCTGCAGCGCCACGAAGTGCGCCGTGCCTTCGCGGCGCAGCGCGCCGTCGCCGTCACGGCGCCACATCGGCATCAACTCGAACGGCGCGCCGGCGTGCTCGCGCCAGCCGACGCCGGCCGTCTCGGAACTGCCGTACACCTGCAGCAGGCGCTGCAACCCCTGCGCGCGCAGCGCCTCGGCCAGCTCGTCGGGGCAGGGTGCGGTCGAGGTCACGCCCGTGACGCCGGCCGGCAGCGCGGCCACGTGGCGCGCCAGCAGTGCCCAGTGCGCCGGATGGCTCACCAGCAGGTCGCCATCGCGCAGCCCGCGCGCCAGCGCCTGCGGCGTGGCCTGCCGGGCGTCGATGACCTCGTCGATGCCCAGCGCCTGCGGCAGCAGCACCGTGAACAGGAAGCCGTAGATGTGGTGCGACGGCACGGCCGACACCACCCGTCGCACGCCGGCCAGCCGGGCTGCGCTGTGGTTCACCTCCTGGCGCAACTGCGCCAGCAGGTGCATGCAGGGCTTGGGCGTGCCGCTGCTGCCCGAGGTGCGGAAGGTGATGTTGTCGTCGAACCGGCGCAGCGCGGCCTGGGCCACGTCGAGCCACTGGCCGAAGCGGCGCCGCGCCAGCAGCAGGTCTTCGAGCCCGCTCTCGTGCAGGTGCAGCGCTTCCGACACCGCCGACGCGACCGACAGCCGCTCGAGCGAATCGAGGCCCAGCCCGCTTTCGTCGAGGGCCAGGGTCTCGTCCCAGCCGTCCAGCGGCAGCGGCGCGGCGCCGGGGCGCTGCGCGGCCACCTCGGCGCACACCAGATCGCGCAGCACGCGCGCCAGGGCGCCGCGGTCGGCGTGCCAGGCGGCGCCGGCGGGCGGCGTCGCCGTCCCCATACGCGCCGGCCCGGCGGCCATGGCGACCGCGTCGCTCATACGCGCTTGACGAAGATCCAGTACGAGCCGCCGTTGATGGCGCGCTTCATGTGCACCTTCACCTTGGTCGGCTTCATCTGGTGATCGAACACGTACTCGAACATCGTGTTCAGGTTGTCGGCGCGCACGCCGGCGTCGAACACGCCGCGGAACTGCGGCCGGTTGGTGCACGGCGCCACGTCGGTGAAGAAGTTCTTGCCGACCACGGTCTTCGGGTCGCGGCCGGTGATGGCGCCTTCGGTGGCGTTGTACTTGAGGATCTTGCCGTGGCCGTCGACCTCGACGGCGCCGAAGGCGAGGTCGTTGAGTTGCCGGTCGGTCATCTTCGCGAGCACGTTCTCGATGTCGTGCTTGGCGAAGGCGACGGTTTCCATGGTGCTGATCATCCGGAGCTCCTGGTCGGGGAAGGGCGCGCGGTCCGGGCTTGGTCCGCGCTGCCAGCCGGATGTCGGCGATGCGTGGTCGTGGCTTGAGTGGTTCCGGCGTCACTTATGACATCGATGTGAACGGCTTCACGCCGCGAGCGCCCGAATGCACCGTTCGGGCGCGTTGCGCTCGACATTGATGACGCCGGCGCCGACAGTCCGGGCATGACCGCACCGCGCGAACCGGTCGTGCCGCACGTCGCCTGGGTGGGGGCGGAAGGCGCCGTGCCCGCTGCGCTGGCGGCCGCCGGCGTGGTGACGCGCCACGCCGACAGCGACACGTTCCTGCTCGCGCCGGGCGCGCTCGACGCCGCGCTCTACGTGGTGGAGCTGGCGGTGCCCGGCGTGCCTGCGCCGGAGTTGCTGAAGCTGCTGCGCCGGCGCCGCCCGGGCGCCGGGATCGTCGCGCTCAGCGCCCAGCCCGATGCCGACTTCGTCGCCGCGCTCGACGCCGGCGCCGACCTGCTGCTGCCGCTGCAGCCGGGCGCCGGGCAGCTGGAGGCGGCGCTGCGCGCGCTGGCGCGCCGCGCCTGCGGCTCGGCCCCGCTGCCGCCCTGGCGGTTGCTGGAAGCGCAGCGCCAGCTGCTGGCGCCGAACGGCGCGCCGGTGGCCCTGAGCGATGCCGAGCTGGTGGTGATGCGCTGCTTCGCCGACGCGCCGGATCGGCGCGTGCCGCGCCAGCAGCTCATCGGCGAGCTGTGGGGCGACGACGCCGGCGCCATGGACAGCGCCTTGCAGACCATGCTGTACCGCCTGCGCCGCCGCATCGAGCAGGCGGCCGGCGGGCCGGCGCCGATCCACGCCGTGTCGCGCGTCGGCTACGAGTTTCGTGCGCCGCTGCAGCGCGGCTGACGGCGAATCGCTGCGGCTGTCAGGTGCGGTCGACGAGGCCGCCGGCGAGGTGCGCGATCAGCCGCTCGACGCGCTCGGGCGGCACCTCGGGTGCGGCCAGCAGCTGCTGCAGCAGCTCGTCGGCGCCGGGTTCTTCCAGCAGCGCCATCGACCAGGCGCCGAAGCGGCGCTCGGACACGGGGCCTTCCAGCAGGCGGCGCAGCGCCGTGTGCCGCGGGTCGGCGGTGAGGGCCGTCATCACCGTGTCCAGCGCGTCGGCCGGGCCTTCCAGCAGCTGCGCAAAGCAGCCGCCGGTGTACAGCAGCACGCCGGTGAGGCCGTGCGCGGCGTTGTGGCGCCGCGCCGTCTCGTGGATGGCCGCGACGGCCGCCGGGCCGCCGGTGCAGCGGCTGACGTAGAAGACCTGCTGCAGCGTCATGCCGCCGCTGGCTTGGCCGGGATCTCCAGCCCGCGCTGCACCGCCGGCCGCTCGACGAAGGCGGCCAGCACGCGCTGCACCTGCTCGAAGCGGTCGAAGCCGACCAGCTCGCCGGCAGCGTAGAAGCCGACCAGGTTGCGCACCCAGGGCCAGATGGCGATGTCGGCGATGGTGTAGTCGTCGCCCATCATCCAGGCCTTGCCTTCGAGGTGGCCGTCGAGCACGCCCAGCAGGCGCGCGGTCTCGGCCACGTAGCGGTCGCGCGGGCGCTTGTCCTCGTAGTCCTTGCCCGCGAACTTGTGGAAGAACCCGAGCTGGCCGAACATGGGCCCGACGCCGCCCATCTGGAACATCAGCCACTGCAGCGTCTGCCAGCGCAGCGCCGGGTCCTGCGGCATGAGCTGGCCGGTCTTGTCGGCCAGGTAGACCAGGATGGCGCCCGATTCGAACAGCGCCAGCGGCCGGCCACCCGGGCCGTCGGGGTCGAGGATGGCGGGGATCTTGTTGTTCGGGTTGAGCGACAGGAACGCGGGGCTCAGCTGGTCGTTGGTCTCGAAGCCGACGCGGTGCGCCTCGTAGGGCAGGCCGAGTTCCTCCAGCGCGATCGACACCTTCACGCCGTTGGGCGTGGGCAGCGAATACAGCTGCAGGCGGTCCGGGTGGCGCGCTGGCCACTTGGCGGTGATCGGGAAGTCGGCGAGCGTGCGGCGCTCGGCGGCGGCTGGGGTGGAGGTGGCGGTCTCGGGCATGCGGCGCATTCTCTGCAGCGCGCGCCGGGTCGGCGCGGCACCGCCGAAAGCCCTGACGCCGGCGCCGGGTTCAGCGCCGCGGTGCTGCGCCGTGCGCCGGTTGCACGGCGGCCTGGGGGATCACGGCTGCTGCTGTTGCTCGGCCTCGACGCCGCGGCGCCACATGGCGTCGGCCGCGGCCCACGGCGTGGTGCCGCTGAAGGTGGCGCCGTCCCGCGCCAGGCGCAGCCAGGCCAGCGTGTCGTGGTGGCTGCGCGGGATGAGCTCGCGCGAGCGCTCGGCCACCAGCCAGTCGCGCAGCGCCGCGTAGTGCGCACCGTGGCGCTGCTGCACCCAGGCCAGCGCGGTCAGGTCGGCATGGGCTTCCTCGCGCCGCACGGCCTGCATGCGGCGCCAGTCGGCGTGCAGCTCGGTGCTCAGCCCCGGCGGCGTGTGCAGCGCCAGCGCCTCGGGCGAGCCCGGCGGCAGCGCGTGCCAGCGGCCGGCGACGTGGCGGCTGCAGTGGCCGAGTTCGTGCGCCGCGATCATCTCCAGCGTGGGCCCCAGCAGCGCAGGCTCGATGCGGTCCAGCGTGGCCTGCGCCTCGGGGTTGCCGCGCATCGACAGCACCAGCTTGCAGCGGCCATCGACCCACGCCATGGCCAGGGGCGCCAGCCCGGCGGCATGCTGCGGCTGCACGACGATGTCGAGCGGCCAGCGCTGCTCGCGCGCGTGCTCCAGCACCGGCATCAGGCCGCGCAGCCAGCGCAGCTCCAGCGGTGTCAGGTCGGCGGCGGGGGCGATGGCCGGCAGCAGGGCTGCGGCAAGGGGCAGGAGCAGGCGGGCGAGGAGCGAAGGCATGCGCGGCGGCCGTGTGACGAGCGGGGCTGGCCTGGATGTCGGCCCCGCCGCCGCAGCATGCAGGCCGGCGTGGCGCGGCCGCCGCCGCCCGGCGCATGCCGCGGGCGCCGGCGTGCCGTATGCACGTCCGGCACAACCCGCAGCCGCTTGGCGCTCAGCTGTCGGCGGTGAAGCCGATGCGCTTGACCAGCGGCCCCCAGCGCTCGAACTCGGCGCGCTGGCTCTTCGCCATCTCGTCGGGCGTGGAGCCCTGCGCCAGCAGGCCGACGACGCCCAGGCCGTCGACCAGCGCCTTGTCGCGCAGCGCCGCGTTGATGGCGGCGTTGGCGCTGGCGATGACGTTGGCCGGCGTGCGCGCCGGGGCGTAGAAGCCGAACCACTCCTCGGTGGTGAGGTCGCCGAAGCCCTGCTCGGCGAAGGTGGGCACGTCCTGGGCGAAGGGCAGGCGCTGGCGGCCGCTGGTGGCGATGAGGCGCAGCTTGCCGGCGCGGTGGTGCGGCAGCGGGTCGCCGGCGGGGCAGAACATGCACGCCACCTGGCCGCCCATCACGTCGGTCAGGCCGGGCACGCTGCCGCGGTAGGGCACGTGCTTGAACTCCATGTTCTGGCTCAGGCCCAGCAGCGCGGCCAGGAAGTGCGGCGTGCTGCCCGCCGCGGGGCTGCCGTAGTTGGCCTTGTCGGGGTTGGCCTTGAGCCAGGCGACGAAGCTCTTCACGTCGGTCACGCTGGCCGGCACCAGCGGCCCGACCGACAGGCCGTGGTGCATGATGGCCGCGATCGACACCGGCATGAAATCGGCCACCGGGTCGTAGCTGAGCTTGCGGTAGACGTGCGGGTAGATCGAGGTGGCCGAGAACGGGCTCAGCGCGAGCACCGAGCCGTCGTTGGGCGAGGCCTTCAGCGCATCCAGCGCGATGCGGCCGCCGGCGCCCGGCTTGTTCTCGACGATGGCGGGGTTCTTCGCGTAGGCCGTGCCGCCCACGCGCTCGGCCACGCGGCGGCAGGCGATGTCGCCCGAGCTGCCGGCCGGAAAGCCGTACAGGAACTTCGGCTGCTCGAAGGCCTGCGCGTGCGCGCTGCGCAGCCCGAGCGCGGGCAGCGCGGCGCCGGCGGCCAGCGCCAGGGTCTGGCGGCGGGTGATGTGGGTGCGGTCCATGGGCTCGTCTCCGGGTGTGGTGGCTGGACGGGGAAGGGGCTCGGGGCGGTGGTGTCCGGTCGTGTGAAGGTGGTGGCGGCAGCGGCGACGCGCCTTCAGCCGCCGCACAGGGCGCGGATGTCCTCCGGCACGGGAATGGCGCGAATGCGGTCCGGGTCCTCGAGGTCGCGCACGCAGAAGGCGCGCACCTCGCTGCCTTCGCACAGCAGCTCGTCGCCGCGCTTCACCACGTGGCGGTGGCGGAAGGTCTTGGCGCCCCACTCGGCCACCGAGGTGTGCACCTCGATGGTCTGGCCGTAGGTGGCGGGCTTGACGAAGCGGGTGTGGATCTCGAGCAGCGGCGTGCCGATGATACCGCGCGTCTTCACCAGCTCGCGCCAGGGCGGCACGCCGCAGGCCATGAAGAAGCCGAGCGAGGCCTCGTCCATCCAGCGGCTGAAGTTGGGGAAGAAGACGATGCCCGCGGGGTCGCAGTCGCCGAACTGGACGGCCACGCGGTGCACGTGCACGTTGGGTGTCATGCGGGCTTCTCGACCTTGGCCGCGCGCTTGGCCAGGAAGTCGCGCACGCGCTGCTTGGCGGCGTCGTCGCCCTGGGCGATGGCCGACATCAGCGCCTCGACGAACAGGCCTTCGCCCGGCGCCAGCGCGGCGATGCGTGGCAGCGCCTGGGTGATGGCGTAGTTGGACAGCGGCGCGTTGGCGGCGATCTTCGTCGCCAGCTCCAGCGCCTTGGCCAGGCCGGCGCCGGCCGGCGTGCGGTAGTTGCTGATGCCGATCGCCTGGCCTTCGTCGGCGTCGAAGACGCGGCCGGTGAGCATCATGTCGGTCATGCGCGCGGTGCCGATCAGGCGCGGGATGCGCACCGAGCCGCTGCCGCCGACGAAGATGCCGCGCGTGCCTTCGGGCAGGGCGTAGAACGTACCGTCCTCGGCCACGCGCAGGTGCGCCGCGGCGGCGAGTTCGAGCCCGCCGCCGACCACCGCGCCGTGCAGCACCGCCACCACCGGCACGGCGCCGAACTGCAGCGCGTCGAAGCAGGCGTGCCAGGCGCGCGAGTGCACGATGCCTTCGGCGACGCTGCGCTCGCTCACCTCCGAGAGGTCGAGCCCGGCGCAGAAGTGCTCGCCTTCGCCGCTGACGACGAGTGCACGCACGTCGGCGGGTAGGTTGATGAAGGCCGTGTGCAATTGCGCCAGCAGCGCATCGCTGATCGAGTTGCGCTTGGCCGGGCGGTTCAGGCGCAGGTGCAGCACGGGGCCGGCGCGTTCCAGCCGCAGCAGCGGCAGGTGGGCGAGCGGGCTGTCGGCCGGGGCCTGGAAGGGTTCGAAGGGCATCGTGGGAGGCGGGCGATGTGCGATGTCAGGGCCGGATCACGCCGGGGCCGTCGGCGTGCAGGCGCTCGACTTCGGCAGCGCGGCGGTTCAAAACCTGGCGCTGGTTGACGTAGCCCTTGTCGGTTATCTCGCCGGCGGCGGCGCTGGGCCCGTCGGGCAGCAGCAGCGCGCGCACTGGCGTCTGCGACGAGCCGGCGTGTTCGTCGGCCAGGCGGCGCAGCGCCGCGCGCACGTGGGCTTCGATCTGGTCCGGCGGCAGGCGGCGCGCGGCTTCGGTGAGGAAGACCAGCAAGCCGACGTCGGCGCGGTCGTGGCCGGTGACGACGACGTCCTGCGCATGCGGCGCCAGCGCGGCCACCACGCGCAGCCGCAGCGTGCCGACGCTGACCCACGTGCCGCTGCCGAGCTTGAAGTCCTCGGCGACGCGGCCGTCGAACACCACGCCCTGCAGCGGGTCGGCATCGTCGCGCAGCCGGCCGGCGTCGCCGATGCGGTAGTAGCCCTCGTGATCGAAGGCGGCTCGGGTGGCTTCGGGGTTGTCGCGGTAGCCCGGGAAGATGTTGTCGCCCTTGATGCGCAGCTCGAGCTTGGCGGTCGCGGGCGACGTGCCCGAACCCGGCACCGGCACGAACTTCAGCTGCACGCCGGGCAGCGGCAGGCCGATGACGCCGGGCCGGTCGAGCCGCCAGCTGGAGAACGTGACCGCCGGTGCGGTCTCGGTGCTGCCCCAGCTCGTCGTCATCCACAGCGGCCGGCCGGGGCGCACGCGCGCGGCGGCCGCTTCGAGCCGCTGCCAGGTGGACGGCGGCATGCCGGCGCCGGCGTAGAACAGCATGCGCAGCCGGCCGAAGAAGCGCTCGGCGAGCGCGGCGTCGGCCTCGAGCGCCGGCAGCATCATCTCGTAGCCGCGCGGCACGTTGAAGTGCACGGTGGGCTGCACGGTCTGCAAGTGCGCCAGCGTGCGCTCGATCAGGCCGGGCACGGGGCGGCCATCGTCGATGTACATGGTGCCGCCGCTGCGCAGCACGAGGTTGGTGTTGTGGTTGGCGCCGAAGGTGTGGCTCCAGGGCAGCCAGTCGAGCAGCACGGGCTTCTCGAGGTCGAGGAAGCGCAGCGTCTGCTTGAGCATCTGCTGGTTGGCGCACAGCATGCGGTGGCTGTTGATCACCACCTTGGGGTGGCCGGTCGAGCCGCTGGTCAGCAGGTACTTGGCGTGGGTGTCGGGCGTGATGCGCGCGAAGGCCTGCATCACCGCCGGCGTCTCGTGGGCTTCGAGCAGCGCCGAGAAGGGCAGGGCGCCGGGCACCGTCTCGGCGCCGCGCGAGAACACGCGCACGGCGTCGTGAAGGCCGGCGCCGTGCAGCGCCGCGGCGTAGGTGTCGGCGGTGGCGGCGTACACCAGCGCCGGCTGCAGCGTCTGCAGAATGCCGTGGATGCGCGCGTAGTCGCCGCCGGCCAGCCGGCAGTAGCCGCTGGAGACGGTGCACACGGCGCGCCCGACGTGCTGCCCGGCCAGCAGCAGCACCAGGTGGTCGAGCGCGTTGTCCGAGAGCACGACGACGGGCCGGCCTTCGGGCAGGCGCAGGTCCAGCAGCGACTGCGCCACGCGGCCCACGTCGCGCCGCAGCGCGCCCCACGACAGGCCGCGCCAGGCGCCGGGGCGCGCGGGGTCGGGCTCGGCGAAGGCCAGCGCGTCGGGCGTGGCCGCGGCCCAGTGCTCGAGCCACTCGCCGACGCAGCGCGCGTACGGCTCGAGCGGCTGGGGGTTGTGCAGCACGAAGCCGCCGGCCTGGGGGCCGTCGGCGGGCAGCGGCGTGCGCTGCACCGCGCGCGGCGCCAGGCACCGCGGGTCGTCGAAGAAGCGGTCGAACGCGTCCTCGGGTGGGGCGTCGGGCGTGATGCGCGCGGCGGTCGGCTGTTCCATACAGTGCTGTATGTTGGCTGCGCTGCATCGTAGGCCTCGCCTGTCAAACGGAGGATCCGGGTTTGCCCGCAACGCCATACAGTGCTGCATGGCAGCATGATCCACCGCCGTGAAGAACCCGCCCGCCGCCGGCGCCGCATCGCGCCCCACGCTCACCCCCGACGCCTGGATCGACGCCGCAACCGAGGTGCTGGTGGACCAGGGCATCGACCATGTGCGCGTCGACGTGCTGGCCGGCCAGCTGGGCGTGACGCGCGGCAGCTTCTACTGGCACTTCAAGGACCGCGAGGAGCTGCTGCGCCGCGTGCTGCAGGCCTGGCACGACAGCGCGACCGAGCAGCTGACGCGGCGCCTCGCCGAGGCGTCGAACGACCCGCACGAGCAGCTGCGCGACGTGGCCTCGCTGCCGTTCCGCGGGCGGGCCGCGGCGCGCGCGGCGCGTATCGAGCTGGCCATCCGCGCCTGGGCGCGGCGCGACGAGATGGCCCGCCGCGCGGTGGACGAGGCCGACGCCAGCCGCATCGCGTACCACGCGCAGCTGTTCTCGGCGCTCGGCTTCGCGCCGGGCGAGGCGCGCATCCGCGCCTTCCTGCTCTACAGCTACGAGGTCGCCGAATCGCTGCTCAACCGCCAGGGCACGGCGGCGCAGAAGCAGGAACGTTCGGCCTTCGTGCTGCGGCTGATCCAGCAGCCGCTGGCGGGGCCGGGCGCGGCATCGGGCTGAATCCTCGACCGGCGCGGCCGCGATGCGCTTGCGCCGGCCCAGCACGAAAGCAAAGCCCGCGCCAGCGCCGCGGCTTTACGCGCCTTCACACACGGCGCGTGCACGGCCGCCGCCCCGGCGCCGTTGGAAGCCGTGAGGCGGCACCGTGCGGCCGCCGCAACGAGGTGCAAGATGACAGTCCACAAACGCAGCGTCTGGCTGGGGCTGCTGGCCCTGGGGAGCCTGGCAGCGGCCGGCTCGGCCCAGGCGCGTGACGTGCAATGGGCGGTGACGATCGGCGGCCCGGTCGGCGTGTCGGTCTGGGGCGGTGCGCCGCGCGTGCACGCGCCGGTGGTGGTGGCACCGCCGGTGGTGGTGCCGGCGCCCGTGGTCGGCGTGTACCCCGGCCATCGCCACCCCGGCTACGGTGCCCACCCGGGGTATGGCCCGCCGCGGCATGGCCATGGCCGGGGCCACGGCTGGGGCCGCGACCGCGACCGCGATGGCATCCCCGACCGCGTCGACCGCCGCTACACCCCGCCCTGGGACCACGACGGCGACGGCATCCCCAATCGCTACGACCGGCGCGACAACCGCTGGCACGGCGCGCACCACGGCGGCCACGGCCGCTGGGGTGACCACCGCGACGACAAGCGCCGCGGGCGCGACTGACGAGGCCGCGCGGCGACGAGGCCGCGCGGCCCGCGCTCAGCCCAGCGCCGCCAGCAACGCCTCGCGCGACGCCGCGGCGGCGTCGAGCACGGGCTTGTCGATGGCCGCGCGCAACGCGGCCATGCGCGCCGGCGGCAGGCCGGCGCAGATGACGCCGTCGTAGAGCCGGCCGATCACCCACAGCACGTCGTCGCTGAAGCGCGCGTCGGTGGCCGGCCGCTGCAGCGGCGAGACCCGCGCGCCCAGGGCTTCGGCGTGGCGCAGCGCGGCGCGCGCGGCGGGTTCGCGCAGGTCGAGCGCGAGCAGGGCGACGTGGCGGCCGCGCAGGGGGCGCGTCGCGGCCGTTGCGGAGACCGCCGTGTCGACCGCGGCGGCAACCGCCGTGTCGGCCGGCGTGTCGGCCGTGTGGACCGTGTCGGCCGGTGCGATGGCGGGTGGGGTGGCGTCCAGGGCATGCATGTCGACGCCAGCTTAGGTGCGTGGCGCGCGCCGGTGCTTGCGATGCGTCAAGCGCACCGCGGGCCCGCCGGGCCGAGCCGCGGCGTTTGCTACCCTGTGGCCTGACCCGCGCCCGGCGCGGGCTGGCCGCGCGGCGGCCGACCCCTGCATGAACACCAGCCCCTCCAGAAGCGTCACCCACATCGCGGTGCTCGACGACGAGCCCGACATCACCCACCTGCTGGCCACCTACCTGCAGACGCAGGGCTTCCGCGTCAGCCAAGTGCACGACGGCCGCGGGCTCATGGCGCTGATGCGGGCCGACACGCCGTCGCTGGTGCTGCTGGACCTGGGGCTGCCCGGGGAAGACGGCTTCGCCATCGCCCGCGCGCTGCGCGAGCGCTGGGCCATCGGGCTGGTCATCGTCACCGGCCGTGGCGACGCGGTCGACAAGGTCGTCGGCCTCGAGGTCGGCGCCGACGACTACGTGACCAAGCCCTTCGACCTGCGCGAACTGCTGGCGCGCATCAAGGCGGTGCTGCGCCGCCTGGCGCCGGCGGCCGGCGCGGCGGGGGCCGGCGCGGCCCATGCCGGTGTGCCGGGCGCGGCCGCGGCAGCGGCCGAGACCGCACCCGGCGAACGCTTCCGCTTCGCCGGCTGGACGCTCGACGTCGCCGCGCGCCGCGTGGTGCACGACACGCTGGGCGAGGTGGCGCTGACCGGCGGCGAGTTCGACCTGCTGCGCGTGCTGGTGGCACACGCCGGGCGCGTGCTGTCGCGCGACTTCCTGCTCGAGCAGACGCGCGGCCGCGAGGCCGGGCCGTTCGACCGCACGATCGACGTGCAGGTGGGCCGGCTGCGGCGCAAGATCGAATCGGCCGCGGGCGACGACGATGCGCAGCCGCTCATCAAGTCGGTGCGCGGCGCGGGCTACATCCTGGCCGTGCCGGTCGAGCGCCGCTGAACCGGGACGCGCCGCGCCATGCCCGATTCACTGCTCTACCGCACGCTGTTCGCGGCCTACCCCGACGCGCTGATCGTCGTCGACGCCCAGGGCCGCATCGTCGCCGCCAACCCCGCGGCGAGTGCACTGCTGGGCTACACCGGCGAGGAGTTCGCCGCGCTCGGCGTCGAGGACCTGGTGCCCGACGCAATCCGCCCGCGCCACGCCGCCTGGCGCGAGAACTACGCCGGCAACCCGCGGCCGCGGCCGATGGGCACGCAGATGGAACTGGTGGCGCGGCGCAAGGACGGCACCGAGGTCATGGTCGAGATCGCGCTGAGCCCGCTGCAGAGCGCGGGGCTGCCGCTGGTGGTGGCCGCCATCCGCGACATCGGCGCCTACCCGCGCGTGCGCCAGGCGCTGCAGCGCGCGGCCTACAACGAACACGTGGCGCAGCTCGGCCGGCTGGCCGTCGATTCACGCGACCCGCAGGTGCTGCTGCGGCGACTGCCGGGCGTGGCGGCGCAGGCCATGCAGGCCGAGGCGGCGGTGGTCTTCCTGCTGGAGCCCGGCGGCAGCGAGTTCCGCGTCGCCGGCGGCGTCGGCCTCGTGCCGGGCGAAGGCGTGGGCCAGCGCGTGCCCAACCGGCGCGACACGCCGCCCGGCTTCGTCGTCGCCATGGGCCAGCCGCTGCGCGTGGACGACTACCGCAGCGAGACGCGCTTCAGCGTGCCGGGCACGTATCTGGAGGCGGGGCTCGTCAGCGCGCTGGCGGTGCCGCTGTCCGACCGCGGCCGGCCCATCGGCGCGCTCACCGTGCGCTCGAGCCAGCTGCGCCGCTTCGGCGACGACGAGGTGCGCTTCCTGCAGGCGTTGTCCAACCTGCTGGCCTCGAGCCTGCAGCGCGCGGAATCGGAGGAAGCCCTCAACCACGCCGCGCGGCTGGAGAGCGTTGGCCAGCTCACCGGCGGCATCGCGCACGACTTCAACAACCTGCTCACCGTCATCCAGGGCAACCTGCAGGTGCTGGAAGACCTGCCCGCGCTGGCGGGCGACGAGACGGCGCAGCCGCTGCTGGCGGCGGCCCAGCGCGCCAGCCGGCGCGGCGCCGAGCTGACGGCCAAACTGCTGGCCTTCTCGCGGCGCCAGGTGCTGCAGCCGACGCCGGTGGACGTGCCCGCGCTGCTGCACGCGCTGGCCGACATGCTCCGCCGCACCATCGACCAGCGCATCGCCATCGCGCTCGACGTGGCCGACGACTGCCCGCCGGTGATGGCCGACCCGGGGCAGCTGGAATCGGCGCTGCTCAACATCGCCATCAACGCGCGCGACGCCATGCCCGAAGGCGGCACGCTGCGCTTCACCGCGCGGCCGCTGGCGCAGACGCCGGCCGAACCGCGCCAGCGCAGCGCCGAGGCCGCCGCGCCGCTGGCCCAGCCCTGCGTGGCCATCGCCGTGGCCGACACCGGCCTGGGCATGAGCGACGAAGTGCGCGAGCGCGCCATCGAACCGTTCTTCACCACCAAGGAAGCCGGTCGCGGCACGGGGCTGGGCCTGTCGACGGTGTACGGCTTCGTCAAGCAGTCGCGCGGCGCGATGGACATCGACAGCGCGCCCGGCGCCGGCACGACGGTCACGCTGTACATCCCGCAGCCGCGGCGGGCGCCCGCAAGCCCGCAGGCCGCGTCGACCGGCGCGCACGCCGGCCACGAGCACCAGAGCGTCGGCGCCAGCGACCAGGTGCCGGCCGATGGCGCCGCTGCCGCGCCGCCGGTGCCGGCGGGACTGAAGGTGCTGCTGGTCGAGGACGACGCCGAGGTGCGCGCCGTCGGCCAGCGTTTCCTGGCCGCGCTGGGCTGCGAGGTGCACACCGCCGCCAGCGCCGAGCAGGCACTGCCGCTGCTGGAGCGCGACGCCGAGCGCCCGTTCCAGCTGCTGGTGAGCGACATCGCGCTGGGCGCCGGCATGCGCGGCACCACGCTGGCCACGCAGGCCCAGGCGCTGCGCCCCGCGCTGGCGGTGCTGCTGGTGTCGGGCTTCTCCGAAGAGCTGCTGCGTGCCGACGCAGAGTCGCCGCCCGGCTGGGAGCTGCTGCGCAAGCCCTACAGCCGCGAGGAGCTGACACGCGCGGTGCAGAGCGCGCTGGCCTCGTCCGGCGGCGCCGGAGCCACAGGCCCGGCAACCACGTGAGCCGATGACCCGACCCCGCACATGAGCAGCTCGACATTGCCCGTCATCGACCTGCGCGCGCCGCCCGACGCGGTGGCCGGCGCGATCGGCGCCGCCTGCCGCGCGCACGGCTTCTTCTACCTCGTCGGCCACGGCGTCGACCCGGCGCTGGTGCAGCGGCTGGACGCCCAGGCGCGGCGCTTCTTCGACCTGCCCGAAGCCGAGAAGGCGCGCTGTGCCATGGCCCGCGGCGGGCGCGCATGGCGCGGCTGGTTTCCGCTGGGTGGCGAGCTCACCTCGGGCCGGCCCGACTGGAAGGAAGGCCTGTACCTGGGCACCGAGCTGCCGCCCGAGCACCCGCGCGTGCGCGCCGGCGTGCCGCTGCACGGCGCCAACCTGCTGCCGGGCGACGACGTGCTGCCCGGCTTCGCGGCCACGATCGCCGACTACATGGCCGCCGTCGCCGGCGTCGGCCAGCGGGTGATGGCGGCGCTGGCGCGCTCGCTCGACCTGCCCGACGACCACTTCGCGCGCGGCATCACGGCCGAGCCGCTGCTGCTGTTCCGCATCTTCCGCTACCCCAGCGTGCCGGTGCCCGCTGGCGTCGACGCGCGCCACGGCGTGGGCGAGCACACCGACTACGGCCTGCTCACGCTGCTGCTGCAGGACGATGTGGGCGGGCTCGAGGTGCGCACGCCGGCTGGTTGGGTCGACGCGCCGCCGCTGCCGGGCTCCTTCGTGTGCAACATCGGCGACATGCTCGACCGCATGACCGGCGGGCTGTACCGCAGCACGCCGCACCGGGTGCGCATCAACACCAGCGGACGGCACCGGCTGTCGTTTCCGCTGTTCTTCGACCCGGACTTCGACGCCCGCATCGCGCCCATCCGCGCGCCGCTGGCCGACGACCGCGACACGCGCTGGGACGCGAGCAGCGTGCACGACGTCGAGGGCACCTACGGTGAGTACCTGCTGCGCAAGGTGGGCCGCGTGTTCCCCGAACTCGGGCGCGAGGTGCTGTGACGGCGCCAGGCACGGCCGGGCCGGTGCTCGTCACCGGCAGCGCAGGGCATCTCGGCGAGGCGCTGGTGCTGGCACTGCGCGACGCCGGCGTGGCGGTGCGCGGCGTGGACATCGTGCCTTCGGCGGGCACCGACGTCGTCGGCAGCATCGCCGACCGGGCGGTCGTCGACGAGGCCATGCGCGGCGTGCGCGCCGTGCTGCACGCCGCCACGCTGCACAAGCCGCACGTCGCCACGCATGCGCAGCAGGCGTTCGTCGACACCAACGTCACCGGCACGCTGCACCTGCTGGAGGCGGCGGTGGCGGCGCGGGTCGAGGCCTTCGTCTTCACCAGCACCACCAGCACCTTCGGCGACGCCCTGGTGCCGCCGCCCGGCGCGCCCGCGGCCTGGATCGACGAGGCGGTGACGCCGGTGCCGAAGAACATCTACGGCGTGACCAAGACCGCGGCCGAAGACCTGTGCCGCCTGGCGCACCGCAACCACCGCCTGCCGGTGCTGGTGCTGCGCACGTCACGCTTCTTCCCCGAGGCCGACGACGAGCCGGCGCAGCGCGCGGCCTGGGCCGACGACAACCTCAAGACCAACGAGTTCCTGCACCGCCGGGTCGACATCGAGGACGTGGTCTCGGCGCACCTGCTGGCGCTGGCGCAGGCGCCGCGCCTGGGCTTCGGCCGCTTCGTCGTCAGCGCCACCACGCCGTTCGTGCCGGCCGACGCGCCGGCGCTGCGCCAGGACGCCGCGGCCGTGATCCGCCAGCGCGTGCCCCTGGCCGACGCGGCGTATGCCAGGCTGGGGTGGCGCCTGCCCCAGACGCTGGACCGCATCTACGACAACGCGCTCGCACGCCGGGTGCTCGGCTGGGCCCCGCGCCACGACTTCGCGAGCCTGCTGGCGCGCGTGGCCGCCGGCGGCAGCTGGCGCAGCGCGCTCGCGCTGCGCATCGGCGCCAAGGGCTACCACCCGACGTGAGCCGCCGGCGCGCCCGCGCTCTTGCGCACGTCTTGGCGGGCACCGACGGCGGCGTGCGGCCGCGTCCTACCGCACGGCGCCGGGCGGCGTGGCGCAATGCAGCCATGAAAGCTGCCGTACGACCCGCCCGCGACCGCGCTGCCGACATGCTGCCGCCGGCGTTCCCCTCCGACCATGTCGGCCTGATCTCGTTGCCCGGCGGCTCGCAACGCCGCGTGTGGTGGACCGGTCGCGTCGCGATCGGCCTGCGCTACCAGCCGCCGCCGCCGCCGGGGCCGATGTCGCAGTCGGCCACGTGGATCCAGAACCTGCTGTTGAGTTGACATGGCCTGAAGCCGAACGCGCCGGCGCGGCCACGAAGGCGTCGTGAAACGACGGACACCGTGGCAACCGGTGCACACGAGGGTGCCCGCATGAACGCCACCGCCACCATCACCGTCACCACCGGCCCGGCCGACGCCGCGGCCGATGCCGCGAACACCGCGCTGCTGGCCGAGATGGCGGCCGAGGACGCCGACGACGCCGGAGCGGACCTCGACGCGCGCTTCGACGACAGCGACGATGCGCACGCGGCCGCGGGCGACGAGCTCGAGGCGTTGAACCGCGCGCTGCGCGCGCACAAGGACTTCCGCCCCGGCATGCGCTTCGTCGCCGCGCCGGCGGGCGCGCGCGGCTGCGGGCGGCGCTGGTACACCTGGGAGCCCGATCCCTCCGTGCTGCATCCTTTCGTGGAAGCCAGCGCCGCGGTGCCGGCGGAGTTCGTGCTGAGCGTGGCGCGGCGCGGCCGACCGGTGGCCGCCTGATCGCGCCGCGCCGTCTGCACCGGGCGCTCCTGGCCACGCGGCTGCAGTTCGCGGCCCTGGGCGCGCTGGCCGGCGCGTGGGGCGTGCACGTGCCGTCGGCCAAGGCGCACTTCGGCCTCGGCGAGGCCGGCCTCGCCGGCCTGCTGTTCGCGGCCGCGCTCGGCCTGGTGTTCTGCCTGGCGTTCGCCGGGCGCCTGGTGGCGCGCTTCGGCGCGCGCGGCGCCGCCCGCGGCGCCGCGCTGGCCCTGGCGGCATCGCTCGCCATGCTGCTGTTCCTGCCGCACGTGGCGCTGGCGGTGCCGGCGATGGTGCTGCTGGGCGCTGCCAGCAGCCTGTGGGACATGGCCATCAACGCCGAAGGCGCGGCGCTGGAGGAAGCCGGCGGCGCACCGGTGATGAGCGGCCTGCACGGCATGTGGAGCCTGGGCGGCATGGCCGGCGCCGGCGCGTGCGGCGCGCTGCTCGCGGCGGGCTGGGCGCCGGCGCCGCAGCTGGCGTCGTTCAGCCTGGCCGTGGGCGCGGTGGCGCTGCTCGGCGCGGCCGGCATGCTGGAGGTGCACCCGGCGCGCGAAGGCCACACCGACGAGGCGCACTTCGCCTGGCCACGCGGCCCGCTGCTGGCGATCGGCCTGCTCATCCTGGCCGGCATGACCGCCGAAGGCGTGATGTACGACTGGGGCGTGCTCTACCTGACGCAGGAGCTGGGGCAGACGCAGGCCTACGGCGCGCTCGCCTACATGGCCTTCACCGGGGCGATGGCCGCGGCGCGCTTCGGCGGCGACGCCTTGCGCCGGCGCGTGCACGAACGCACCTTGCTGGCCAGCGGCGCCGGGGCGGCAGCGCTGGCCATGGCCCTGGTGCTGCTGCTGGCGCATCCGGTGGTGACGGTGCTGGGCTTCGCCGTCGTCGGCGCGGGCCTCGCCTGCGTGGCACCGGTGCTGTTCAGCGCGGCCACGCGTGTGCCCGGCACCAGCCGCGCCGCGGCCATCGCGGCGGCCACGTCGGTCGGCTACGGCGGCTTCCTGCTCGGCCCACCGCTCATCGGCGCCATCGCCCACGCCACCACGCTCAGCATCGCGCTGGCGGTGCTGGTGCCGGCGTCGCTGGCGCTGGCGATCGGGGCGCGGCGGCTGGCGGTGCTCCGCGGCCCGGCCGGGCCCCGCTGAGCCGCCGCAGGGGGTCGCGGCAGCGGGTGGCGCACCGCGCTTCGGCCGTCGGCGGATGGGCCGTCAGGAACCCGGCGCTGCCGGCCCTGCGAAGCGCGCGCCTGGCCAGGCCGACTGCGCATCGCCGCGGCCCAGGTCCTCGAGCAGCGCCGACAGGCAGCTGGTGCCGGCGACCCAGGGCGCACACGCCGGCGACTCGGCCGGTGCCGCCGGGTCTGCCGGCAGCAGGGGCGTGGTGGCCGACGTGGCGAGCGGTGCCGACGGCGTGGCCGCGGCGTCGGCCGCGGCCGGCCTGGCGACCACCGGCCCGTCCGCGGCGCCGATGCCCAGCTGGTCGGCGGCGGCCACGACGGCGTCGCGCTGCGCGGGGTGCTTGCACTGGTCGGCCAGGCGGCGGCCGGCACGGGCGTCGAGCAGCATCGACTGGGTGGGGATCTGCAGCCAGACCAGCCCGGAGGCCGCCGCTTCGAGCCGCACGGCGCCGCTGGTCGTGGGGTGCGGCACCAGGTGGTGGCGGCGGCCGTCGTGCAGCAGCTCGAAGTGGCCGGGCTGGCCGGCGACCGGCAGCAGCTGCACGGCGTCGCCTTCGTCGCAGGCGATCGCGCCGGTGTAGACGCGCTCGGCGATCGCCCGTTGTTCGTCGCTGAGCGGGGGCAGGGCGCTGGTCGCGGTGGGCGCCGGCGCCGCGGCCTGCGGTCGGCGGCCCGTGGCCTTGGCGGCAGGCGCCGTCTTCCGCGCCGCCGGTCTGGGCGGTGCCTTCTTTGGCGCAGGTGCCTTGGCCGAGGTCGCCGGCTTCGGGGATGCCGCGACGGAGGGGGCAACGAGGAACGCCGGCGCGGCCAGCGCGATCAGCAGGGCCAGCGGGCTGGCCAGGTGGCTCGGATTCGACACGACAGCGCCTCCGCGACGGTGGTGGACGCCGCCGAGCTTGGCGTCGGCGCAGGCCACGTCGCGCCGGACGGCAGACGGGCGCGCTGTAGGACAACGGCGGAGGCAAGCGCGCCCGCACCGGCCTGCCCCGCAGGCCCGGCCGGCCGGGCCGGTCAGCGGTGCTGGTCGATCAGCACGGGGTTTCCGTCCGGGTCCTGCAGCATCAGGTAGGCCGGCCCGGTCGTCGATTCGTCGGCGGCCGGCTCGGGCTTCAGGCCGGCGGCCACGAGCCGGCGCTGGATCTCGCGCACGTCGGTGAACGTGGGCAGGTTCTGCGCGTCGCTGTCCCAGCCCGGGTTGAAGGTGAGCATGTTCTTCTCGAACATGCCCTGGAACAGGCCGATCAGCGTGCTGCCGTTCTTCAGGATGAGCCAGCGGTCTTCCTGCTTGCCGCCGAAGACGGTGAAGCCCAGCTGCTCGTAGAACGCGCGCGAGGCGGCGAGATCCTTGACGGCCAGGCTGATCGAGAACGCACCCAGGTCCATGTGTCGGCTCCAGCGCCGCCGTCGCGGGGCCGCGCGGCGCCGAGCATACGCAGTGCCGACCGGTCCGCCTATGCCTTCAGGCCGGCTGCCAGGCAGCGCCACCGCCACTACACTGCGCGCCCGGTCGGCAGTTCACCGAGGCGTCGCCGCGCGGCCGGGTCCGCGAGCTGAACCTGCCTTTTTCGGCCAGCGATGGCCTCGCGATGGTCCACGACAGCCCAGCGTGGCGCAGCCTGCTTCACCAAGGTGCTGCCCACGACGCGGCGGCGGGTTTCCTCGGCAAGCCGGCGACCCCCGACGAGCCGCGGTCGTGCGCGGCACCTGTGCTGGAACCCGTCAGCCGCAGCCCACGAGGAGCTGTCGCCATGCCCCGAGAAGCCACGCCGCTGGTCGTCGCCGACCTGTCGTCGTTCACCCGCAGCCTGCAGCGCGCGCTCGCCGCGCGTGCCGACGCCGGCCAGGCGCCGCCCGGCCACGTCGAGCTGCTGAACCTGATCGCCCGCGCCGCGGGGTTCCGCAACGTGCAGGCGCTGAAGGCCGCACCGCCGACGCCGCCGCCCGAACGCGCCGCGCTGCCGCTGACGGAACACGCGCGGCGCACGCTGATGCAGTTCGACGCCCAGGGCCGGCTCGTGCGCTGGCCCACCAAGTACAGCGTGCAGCGCCTGGCGATGTGGGTGCTGTGGACGCTGTTCGACGCCAAGCGGCGCTACACCGAGCGCGAGGTCAACGCCGTGCTGCGCGCGGCCAACGCCTTCGGCGACCACGTCACGCTGCGCCGCGAGCTGATCAACCACCGCCTGCTGGCGCGCAAGAGCGACTGTTCCGAATACCGCAAGCTGGCGGCGCGGCCCGACGACGAGGTGCGCGCCTTGCTGGCCGCGTGGCGGGCGCGCCAGCGCGCCGCCGCGGGCTGAACGGGCTGAACCGGACTGCAGGCGATCAGATCGGCTGCGGTGCCGCAGCCGGCCGGCCGTCGCCTGCCGCCCACCAGCGGTCGAAGCGGTGCAGCGCCACGGCGTTGGCCAGCGGTTCCACCACCGCCAGCAGCCCGGCCACCGTCAGGCTGCCGGTGAGCCACCAGGCCACCGCGACCGCGTTGCCGAAGTGGATCAGCGCGAACAGCGCCGACTTGACCACCGACGGCGCGTGGCCGTGGCGGCGCGACCACCAGCGGTCGAAGCCGAGGTGCGCCGCCGTGTTGAGCGCCGGCTCGATCAGCGCCATCAGCCCGGCGAGCACGAAGCTGCCCGTGATCAGCCAGCCCAGGCTGATGGCGATGGTCAGGTGGATGAGCGCGAAGCTGGCGGTCTTGCCGGCATGGCCGAGGCGGCGAACTCTCATGCCGCGGCATTGTCCCGACGTGGCCGCGCGGCGGCCAATCGAGCGTGCGCATGGCGGCGATAGGCGCCGGCCATGCGGCGTTCAGCCGCGCGCCGGCACCCCGCGCGCCCCGGGCCTGGCGAGCACCAGCTGCACGTCCGACAGCAGCCGCTCGGCGAAGCCGCCTTCGCAGTAGGCCAGGTAGAAGTCCCACAGCCGGGTGAAGGTCTCGCCGTAGCCCAGCGCGCGCACCTCGGCCATGCGCGCGTGCAGGTTGGCGCGCCAGGCGGCGAGCGTGGTGGCGTAGTGCGGGCCGATGTCTTCCAGGTCGACGATGCGCAGATCGGACGCCTGCGTCATCGACTGCGCCAGCGCGGTCAGCGACGGGATGCAGCAGCCGGGGAAGACGTGGCGCTTGATGAAGTCCACCGAATCGCGCGCCGCGGCGTACTGCTGGTCGGCGATGGTGATGGCCTGCAGCAGCATCGTGCCCTCGGCCTTCAGCAGCGCGGCGCAGCGCGCGAAGAAGGTGTCGAACCACTGGTGGCCCACGGCTTCGATCATCTCGATGGAGACGAGCTTGTCGTACTGGCCCGTCAGCTCGCGGTAGTCGGTCTTCAGCAGCGTGATGCGGTCCTGCAGGCCGGCCGCCGCGATGCGCTCGGCGGCCAGCGCATGCTGCTCGGCCGAGATGGTGGTGGTGGTGACGCGGCAGCCGTACTCGCGCGCCGCGTGCAGCGCGAGTGCGCCCCAGCCGGTGCCGATCTCGAGCAGGTGCTCGCCGGGCGAGAGCGCCAGCTTGCGGCAGATGCGGTCCAGCTTGGCCAGCTGCGCCGCGTGCAGCGACTGCCCCGGGTACTCGAACACGGCGCTCGAATACAGCATTGTCGGGTCGAGCACCAGGCCGAAGAAGTCGTTGCCGACGTCGTAGTGCGCGGCGATGTTGCGCCGGCTGCCGTCGATGGTGTTGCGCGACAGCGCGTGCGCCGCGCGGCGCAGCGGTGCCGACAGGCGCGCCAGGCCGCCTTCGAGGTCGTCGAGCACCGCGCGGTTGACCGACAGGATGCGCATCACCGCGGTCAGGTCGTCGGCGTCCCAGTCGCCGGCCATGTACGACTCGCCGGCGCCGACCGAGCCGCCGAAGGCCAGCTCGGCGTAGAAGCGCGGGTCGTGCACGCGCACCGTGGCCTGCAGGCGGCAGCGTTCGGTAGGGGCGCCGTAGCGCGCGCTGCGGCCGCCATCGACGAGCGTCAGCACGCCGTCGCGCAGCAACGTCAGGCGGTCGCGCACCAGGCGTTCGGCGAAGGCCAGCAGCCAGGGGCGGCGGGGCAGCAGGCGCGGCGTGGGCGCGGCGATGGCGGCGGGTCGGTTCATGGGGCGGCTTTGGAGTCGAGGGTGGGGTCGAGGGCGGGGTCGGGGCGCGCCTTGCGCGGGTGGTCGTGCACGGGCACGCGCTTGAGCCACAGCACGAGCGCCTGCCAGTGGATGCCGGCGACCACCTGCAGCGCCATCAGCGGGTAGCGCAGCAGCACGGCGGCGCGCGACCAGGGCGTGATGGCCTGACGGCGCAGCGTCAGCGCCGCGCCGAAGACGGTCGCGCCGGCGGGGTCGGTGAGCGCCATGCGCACGCCCAGGCGCTCGTCGGGCGCGTCGAAGATCCAGGTGTAGTCCAGCGCCATGGGGTGGAACGGCGAGACGTGCATCGCCTTGGGCGTGCGGGCGCGGGCTTCCGCGCCGGGCGCGGCGCCGCGCAGGTCGAGCACGTAGGCGTGGCGCTCGCCCCAGGGCGTGTTCTGCACGTCGGCGACCACGGCCTCGAGGCGCGTGCCGCCGGCATCGAAGCAGTAGTGGAAGCTCACCGGGTTGAAGACGAAGCCGAAGCTGCGCAGGTGGGTCAGCAGGCGCACCGGCCCCGCGGGGCGGAAACCGAGCTGCGCCTCGACCAGGTCGCGCACGCACTGCGCGAGCGGGCGCGCGGCGTCGCCCAGGTGGTCGGCGCGGTGGAAGCGCGCCGGCGCGGGGCGCGTGGCGCTCCACAGCCAGCGGCCGCCGAACACCGCATCCAGCTCGTCCAGGTCGAGGTAGAGCATGTAGAGCGGGTAGCGGAAGCGGTGGCGGCGCGGCGCGTGCCGCGCGTGCTCAAGCCACCCGCGGTAGATCGCGCTGTTCACGCTGGATCGCCTCGAAGCGCTGCACCGCCTGCAGCGCGCTGACCACGCCGTCTTCGTGGAAGCCGTAGCGCCAGTAGGCGCCGCAGTAGCTGATGCCGTCCACGCCGCTGATCTCGGCATGGCGCGCCTGCGCCGCGACCGATTCGGGCGTGAACAGCGGGTGGCTCACCTCGAGCCGGCGCACGACGTGCTCGGGCGCGATGGCCTCGCTGCGGTTGAGCGTGACGCACCAGGTCTGGCGCGAGCTCAGGCCCTGCAGGATGTTGAGGTCGTAGGTCAGCGCCACGGGCGCGGCCGGGTCGTGCTGCACGTGGTAGTTCCACGCCGCCCAGGCGCGCCGGTCGCGCGGCAGCAGCGTGGTGTCGGTGTGCAGCACGGCTTCGTTGCGCTGGTAGGGCAGGGCGCCGAGCACGACACGTTCGGTCGGCGTGGCGTCGGCCAGCAGGGCCAGTGCCTGGTCGGCATGGCAGGCCATGAAGACGTGGTCGTAGCGCTCGTGGCCGCCGTCGTGCGTGACCACGATGACGCCGCCGGCGTGGCGCTTGACCTGCAGCACCGGGCTGTTGAGCCGGATGCGGTGGCGCCACGGCTCCACCAGGCGCTCGACGTAGCGCGCCGAGCCGCCGCTGATCACGCGCCACTGCGGCCGCTCGTCGATGCTGAGCATGCCGTGGTTGTGCAGGAAGCGCACGAAGAAGCGGCCGGGGAACTGCATCATGCGCGCCGGGTCGGTCGACCAGATCGCCGCGCCCATCGGCACGAGGTAGTCGCGCACGAAGCGCTGGCCGTAGCGGCCGCGTTCGAGCAGATCGCCCAGGGGCAGATCGCCGCCGCTGCCGTCGTCCAGCCAGCGCGGCGCCTCGCGGTTGAAGCGCAGGATCTCGGCGAGCATGCCCAGGAAAGCGGGCGAGGCCAGGTTGCGCTTCTGCACGAAGAGCCCGGCGATCGTGCTGCCGTTGTATTCCAGCCCCGTGGCCTCGTTGCGCACCGAGAAGCTCATCGCGCTGGGGTGGGTGGCCACGCCCAGTTCGTCGAGCAGCCGGGTGAACGCCGGGTAGGTGCGTTCGTTGTAGACGATGAAGCCGGTGTCCACGCGCTGGCGCCGGCCGTCGGCGTCGAGCACGTCGTGGGTGTGGGTGTGGCCGCCGATGTGCGCGCCGGCCTCGAACACGGTGATCTCGTGGTCGCGGTGCAGCGCGCGCGCGGCGACGTTGCCGGCGATGCCGGTGCCGACGATGGCGATCTTCATCGGGTGCCCTCCGGGCGGCCTTCGGGTGGCGCTGCGGCGTCGATGGTCGGTGTGGCGGCTGGCGCGCCGTCGCGGCCGGCGTGGCGCACGGCGGCGGGAACGGGCTTCAAGTCCCAGACGATGCCCAGGGCCTGCAGCAGCTTCAGCCCGTACCAGCTGAAGTCGACCTCCCACCAGTAGAAGCCCTGGCGCGCCGCGGCGGGGTAGTGGTGGTGGTTGTTGTGCCAGCCCTCGCCGAAGGTGACGAGCGCCAGCCACAGGTTGTTGCGCGAGGCGTCGCGCGTGGCGTAGCGCCGGCTGCCGTAGCGGTGCGCCATCGAGTTGATGCAGAACGTGGCGTGGTACAGCGCCACCGTGCTCACGCAGAAGCCCCAGGCCAGCATCTGCGCGCCCGTCGTGCCGAGCTGCGGCGCATGCCCTTCGGCCCACGCGCCGAAGGCGTAGAGCCCACCGGCCAGCGCCAGCGGCACCAGCGAATCCCAGCGGTCGAGGAAGCGCAGCTCCGGAAAGCGCGCGAAGCCGCCGATGAGCGCATGGCGCGGCGCGAAGTTCTCGCGCGCCATGAACCAGCCCATGTGGCTCCACAGCCAGCCGTGGCGCAGCGCCGAGTGCACGTCGGCCGGCTGGTCCGAATGCACGTGGTGGTGGCGGTGGTGCGAGGCCCACCACAGCGGCCCGCGCTGCGCGCTGGCCGCGCCCAGCACGGCGAAGGCGAACTGCGCCGCGCGCGAGGTGGCGAAGGCGCGGTGCGCGAAGTAGCGGTGGTAGAAGGCCGTCACCGCGAACATGCGCAGCGCGTACAGCGCCACGCAGGTCCACACCGCCACGGCGCTCGCGCCGACGAACGGCAGCGCCAGGCAGCCGGCGTGGATGGCGAAGAAGGGCACGAGGCGCGGCCAGTCGATGCCGCGGGCGTCGGCTGCGACCACGTCGTCGGTCTTCGCGGCGCTGCTGCTGTCGACCCAGGCCAGCAGCTGGCGGCCCAGGCGGCGTGCCGCGCCGCGCGTGGCACCGGTGGCGGTGGGCGCGGTCATCGTTGCGGCCAGCGCTGCGGCACGCGCTGGATGCGCGCCGTGTCGTAACCCTGCGCGGCGGCGAACGCCACCAGACGGTCGTACAGCGCCGGCTCGATCACCGGCTGGCGCGCCATGATCCAGAGGTAGTCGCGCTTCTCGCGGCCGATGACCACGGCGCCGTAGTCGTCGGCCAGCCAGGCGATGCGGTAGTCGGCCTTGATCGGCCACACGAACTGCATGCCCCACACGGCGTTGCTCTGCCGGTCGATGACGAAGCCGCGCGGCTCGTAGCGCCGCTCGGGGCCGTCGAAGGCGCCGGCGCGAAAGGTGAAGGTGGTGGCGATGCTGCCGTCGGTGTCGAGCCGGTACGACTCCACCGCGTTGTGCGCGCCGCGCTCGATGAAGGTGGGGATGTTGGCGATGACGTACCAGTCGCCCATGAAGCGCTGCAGGTCGACCTGGGGCACGGTGGCCAGCGGCGGCCGGCTCGGGCTGGCGCAGGCACTCAGCAGCAGCACGGCGCCGCCGGCGAGCGCCAGCATGCCGGCGCGGCGGCGAAAGGATTGATTCATCGCGGGTCCGTCCTCGGCAGGCCGGGAATGAAGGCGTTGGTGCGGGCGACGTAGTCGGCGTAGCCGGGCCGGCGCTCGCGGATGTCGGCCTCGAGCAGCACCACGCCCGACACCTTGAGCAGCAGCCACGTCATGAGCAGCGGCGAGACCACGGTCCAGGCGCTGCCGGCCGACAGCGCCACCAGCCACAGGCCCCACCACAGGCAGCATTCGCCGAAGTAGTTGGGATGCCGGCTGTAGCGCCACAGCCCCGTGCGCAGCACCTGGCCGCGCTGCGCGGCGTCGGACTTGAAGCGCGCCAGCTGTGCGTCGGCCACGGCCTCGAACCCGAAGCCGAAGGCGAACAGCGCCAGGCCGATGGCGTCGAGCCAGCCCCAGGGCGCGGCCGAGGTGGCGGCCGCGGCCAGCGGCGCCGAGACGATCCACGCCAGCACTGCCTGCAGGCCGAACACGAGGTAGAGGCTCTTGCGTTCGAAGTTCGGCTGGTTGCGCGCGCGGATGGCCTGGTAGCGCCGGTCCTCCGGCTGGCCGCGGTGGCGCCAGGTGATGTGCGCCGCCAGGCGCAGTGCCCACAGCGCGCCCAGCAGCAGCAGCGGAAGGCTGCGGTGCGTGGCCTCGGGCAGGCGCGCCACGGCGACGAGCGCCGGCGCCAGCACCAGCAGCGACCAGGCGCTGTCGACGATGCTCACGTCGCGACGCACCAGGCTGCGCAGCCAGACGACCACCGCCAGCGCCATCGCCGCGGCCAGGCCGAGCAGCGCGGTGATGATGGATTCAGGCGCCATGCGGTGCCCCGTCGCGATGCGGCCCGGCCGTGGCCGACCAGCGGCGCGCCAGTGCCAGCAGCAGCGGCAGCACGGCGGCCCAGCCGAGCGCCAGCGCGATCAGTGCCGGCACGCGCGCCTGCAGCGTGCAGGCGCCCATCTGCTCGGCCGCCAGGTACGACAACGGGCCCGCCACCGCGCCGAGCGCGGCCGCCAGCCAGGGCCGCTGCTGCAGCCAGCGCAGCGAGCAGTTGAGCGTGGTGGCGAACAGCGCCCACAGTGCCAGGATCCAGGCCGGCGCCATCGGCGCCAGCGGGCCGGCGTCGGCGAAGCGCACCAGGCCCGTGGCGGCGAGCAGCGTGTCGAACACCAGCCCGATGGCCAGCGCCGCGGCCAGCACCGGCCATTCGCCCTGGCGCAGCGTGCGCGACGCCAGCTGCAGCAGCACCACCAGCGCGGCGAAGCCCACGCCGAGCAGCGCCGCGCCGCGCGCCGCGCTGCCCACCACCACCAGCCAGCCGAGCTGGAAGGCCAGCACGTTGAAGGCCATGCGCACGGGCGCAGGGCCGTCCGACGGCGCCGCCCGCGGCGCCGTCTGCCCGGAGGCGGCCTTCATGCGCGCGGCTCGAAGAGGTAGTGGCTGACCCACCAGCGCTGGCCGCGTTCGGCGCCGAACAGTTCGGCGCAGGCCATGAAGAAGAGCCGCCAGCGCGTGCGCCACAGCGCCACGTCGGCGGCGCCGTAGGCCTGGGCGAGCGCGGCGTCAACGGCCTCGCGGTTGGCGTCCATGCGCGCCAGCCAGGCTTCGGCCGTGCGCTGGTAGTGCGTGCCGTCCCAACGCCAGCGCTCGAGCAGGCGCAGGTCGTCCTGGAAGCGCAGCGCCAGGTCGTCGCTGGGCATCATGCCGCCGCTGAAGAAGTAGCGGCTCATCCAGTCGCCGTCGTCGCGCGGCTCGAAGGCGTAGGGCGCGTCGCGGTGCACGAAGACGTGCATGAAGAAGCGGCCGTGGTCGGCCAGCCAGCCGCGCACGCGGCGGAACGCTTCCGGCCAGTTGCGCAGGTGCTCGAACATCTCCACCGAGACGATGCGGTCGAAGCGCTCGTCGATGGAGAACGCGTTGATGTCGGCGGTGATCACGCGCACGTTGCCCAGGCCGCGCGCCCGCGCCGTGGCCTCGATGTGCAGGCGTTGCGGCGCGGAGTTCGACACGGCGGTGATCTGCGCCTTGGGATAGCGCTCGGCCATCCACAGCGTGAGCGAGCCCCAGCCGCAGCCCAGCTCCAGCACGCGCTGGCCGTCGGCGATGCCGGCGCGCGCGCAGGTGGCGGCCAGGGCGGCCTCCTCGGCCGCCTCGAGCGTGGCCGTGCCAGCCGGCCACCAGCAACTGCTGTACTTGCGCCGCGGGCCGAGCACGGCTTCGAAGAAGGCCGGCGGCAGCTCGTAGTGCTGCTCGTTGGCCTTGTGCGGCAGCGGCGCCACAGGTGCCTCGTGCATGGCGCGCGCGAAGGCTTCGTGCAGGCGGCCGGCCTCGGCGGCGTCGTCGCCGGAGACCTCGCGGCGGCGCTGGGCGAGCAGGGCACGGATGCCGGCCCGCACCAGCGGATCGGGCACGCGGCCGGTTTCGGTCAGGCGCAGGGCCAGGGTGGTGACGGTCACGTGGCGTGTCCTCGGGCAGGGCGTGGGGGGTCGTCCGGGGGGGTCATACGCAGCGGATCGCCTTCCGGACGCAGCAGCGCGGCGATGCGGTCGAGGGCGGCGCCGAAGTCGGTGCCGAGGGCGTGGCCGCCGGCGGCGGCGATGCGGTCGCGCTCGGCCACCGACACCGGCCCGCCGACGAACACCGGCACGCCGGCACCCGTCACCAGCTCGGCCAGCGGCTGGGCCAGGGCCTCGGCGTCGCCGGGCAGCGAGGCCGACAGCACGATGGCCTCGGCGCGGCAGCGCCGCGCGGCGTAGCCGGTCTCCGCCAGCGGCATGCCGGCGCCGAGCATGACGATGCGGAACCGGCGCTCGTGCGCCGCCAGTGCGAACAGCAGCAGGCCGACCTCGTGCTGTTCGCCGGGCAGGCAGGCCAGCACCAGGCGCGGGCCCGTGGCTTCGCCGCTGCGGTGGTGGAAGCGCGCGCCGAGCTTGTTGCGGAGGTAGACACCGAAGAAGTGCTCCTCGGCGATGCCGCCGGGGCGGTCCTGCCAGCGCTGGCCCAGCGTGGCCAGCACCGGCAGCAGGGCCTCGCGGGTGACGCGCTCGATGGGGTAGAGCGCCAGCATCTCGGCATAGGCGCGCTCGAGCCGCGCCTCGTCGAACTGCTCGACGGCGGCGACGACCTCGTCGTGCCAGCGCTGCCACGGCCCGGCGGCGCGCCGGCGCTCGGCGGGGACGTGCCGGCGCGCCAGCTCGCAGGCCTGGGCGACGGCCATGCCGCCCTGCACGAGGGCCTTGACGCGGTGCACGAGGTCGACGTCGCCCTGGCTGTACAAACGTTGTCCACCTTCGGATCGCAGCGGCGCCAGCAGGCCGTAGCGCCGCTCCCATGCCCGCAGCGTGACCGGGTTGACGCCGGTCAGCTCGCCGACGGTGCGGATGGGGTACGCCGGCTCGGCATCGGGCTTGGCCATGCCGTAGTTGTACAACAGTTGTACACGCGACGCAAATGCCGGCCCGTGCGCGGCGCCGCGGCGCGCGACGGGCTGCGCGGAATCAGGCGAGCAGGTGGTAGCGCTCGGCGAAGCGGCTCAGCACCAGCGCCCAGGGCGTGCCGCGGCCGCCGAAGGCGTCGCACACGAGCTGCGCGAAGGGCGCGCCGGGCACGAGATGCGCGCCGAAGTCGGCGAGGCGGCCGGCGTGGCCGCGCAGGCAGATGTCCAGCACGTCGAGCGGCGGCAGAGCCGGGTGGCCGCGCTGGAACTCGAGCGCGGCCTCGGCCAGCGCGGGGCCGACGCGGCCGCGCGCCACCAGGTGCGGGCGGGTGCCGCTGCGGGTGTCGTCGTCGGCGAGGTCGGTGCTGCTCATGGGTGGTGGGGCGGTGCTTTCCTACAGCAGGCAGGGAACGTGCCGGACGCCGCCCCCGGGGTCGGGGGTGGCCTGATGGCGGCTGATCCACTCACTTCAAGGAACCGACCATGCCCGAATCCAAGCCCCGCGCCGCCAGCACCGACACCGCCAGCCGCTCGCGCGGCGCCGGCGAAGACGCGCTCGCGCTGCTCAAGGCCGACCACCAGGAAGTCCAGCAGCTGTTCGAGCAGTACGACGAGCTCGTCGAGCAGGAAGCCGACGGCAAGCAGCGCCAGCGCCTGGCGCTGGAGATCTGCCGCCAGCTGACCGTGCACGCCGAGATCGAGGAGCAGGCCTTCTACCCGGTGGCGCGCGACGCGCTCGGGGAGGAGGAGGACCTCGTCGACGAGGCCACCGTCGAGCACGCCAGCGCCAAGACGCTGATCGCCCAGATCCAGCGCATGAAGCCCGACGAGCCGCTGTTCGACGCCAAGGTGAAGGTGCTGGGCGAGTACATCCAGCACCACGTTCAGGAAGAAGAGCGCGAGATGTTCCCCAAGCTCAAGAAGGCCGGCCTCGACCTCGACGCCATCGGCCAGGAGCTGGCCGAGATGAAGGCGCGCAAGCTGCAGGCGCAGCCGGCCAAGCACTGATCGCGAGCGCGCGCCGGATCCGCTGCGGCGGCTTCGGTGCGCGCGCGGCGGCGCGCGCGGTGGGCCCTTCGCCCGCCGCAGCGCCGCGGCCCGCCCCTTCAGGCCCCGCAGCGCGCGAAGAACCGCGCCGCGGCCGCGATCGCCGGCAGCGGCCCTTCGCCGTGGCGCTTGCCGCGCAGCAGCTGCAACGTGCAGCGCAGCCCGGCTTCGCGGCAGGCGTGGGCGAGCAGCCGGGCGCGCTCGATGCGCGTCTCGGCCGTCGCCGCTTCGGCGTCGTCCTCGTCGTGCGCGCCGGCGCGGCGCCGCCCGACCATGGGCGTGCGGCCGGTGTCCTGGCTGCCCACCACCAGCTGCACCGGCAGGCGCTGCAGCGCCCGCAGGTCCAGGCGCACGCCGAACAGCGCCTCGATGCCGCCCAGGCCGCGCGGCCATACGCGCGCCGGGTCGGGCAGCGTGATCTGCCCGGGTGCGCCGACGGCGAGCGCGCGCACGCGCCTGGGGTGCACGAAGGCGTAACGGTGCGCGAACTGCGCGCCGCCCGAGTAGCCTTGCAGCAGGAAGCGGCGCGGGCAGCGCGTCTTCCTCGCCACCTCGTCGACCATGGCGTCGAGCAGCCGGTCGTAGCGCAGCGGCACCTCGATCAGCGCCTTGTAGCCGTCGCCGTTGCCGTTACCCAGCACGTCGATGGGAAACAGTGGCGCCAGCACGACGTGGCCGTGGCGCTCGGCGAACGGGATGAAGCCGTCGCGGTTGGCCATGAAGCTGCGTTCGCTGCCGTGCACCGTGACCAGCAGGCCGCGCGGCCGCCCGCTCACCGCGGGCACGTGCAGGCAGTAGCCGAAACGGCGGTCGCCGCCGAAGCTGTAGACGCCGCTCGGACCCGGGTTCAAGGCCGGCGGCGCCCTTCGGGCTCGGGGTCCAGCGCCGCGGGCGACAGCCGCCGGCCGCGGCGCGCGACCCAGGCGCCGACGAGGACCAGCAGCACGCCCGACGCCAGGAAGGCGAGGTCGCCGGGCAGCGGGTCGGCGGCGAATTCGGCCACGTGGTGCAGGCCCAGGCCGAAGTGGTTGACCAGCCCCTCGACGGCGTTGAACACGCCCCAGCCGATGAGCGCGCCGCCGAGCAGCTCGTGGGCCGCGCCTTCGCCATGGCGTTGGACGCGGCCGGCGCGGAACAGCAGCACGACGCCGGCGACGGTGACCAGCCACACGGCGGCGTGGAACACGCCGTCCCAGAACATGTTGATGCGCGCGCCCAGCAGGTTGTCGGTGGCGATGCGCGCCGACAGCATGTTGTGCCACTGCAGCAGCTGGTGGAAGACGATGCCGTCGACGAAGCCGCCCAGACCGGCGCCCAGCACCACGCCGGCGCGCAGCACGCGGCGGGGCTGGCGCTGGCCGGCTTCGGTCATGGGGATCGCGTCGTGGTCGCGGCGCCCTCGCCGCGGGCCGTCGAGCCTCGCCGCCGCGTCGGCCCGGCGCGGTCCAACGCCCACCAGGCCAGGGCCAGCAGCACCAGCAGCAGCGGCGTGGCCATGAGCGCGGCCAGGGTCTGCCAGAAGTGGTCCATCCACACCACCTGGCGCACCTGCGCGGCGCAGCGGGCGCAGGCGGCGGCCGGCGCCGCGGGCAGCACCAGCATCGCGCCCAGGATCAGCGGCGCCAGCCCGCCGAAGCGGGATGGCGCCGTGGGCGGCACCGTGCTGGGCCGCGCGCGCATGGTGGGCTGCCGCTCAGTGCGGCGCCTCGATTAGGCCCTTCTCTTCGGCCTTGCGCTTGACCACGGCGACCGCGCCGTCGCGGCCGCTGATGGCGCGCAGCACGAGCGCGCCGCCGGCCAGCAGCGCCAGCGTGCGCAGCAGCGGCGAGCGGATGCCGCTGGCGGCGCCCAGCACGCCGATGGCGGCGCCGAAGGTGGCCCAGTGTTCACCGGGCACGCCGTCGCGCGCGCGGTCGGCGGTGCGCAGCCTGCGCAGGTTCTGGGCGAGGGTGATGTATGGATGCATGGCGAACTCCTCGGATGGCTCGGCTGGACGGCGGGGCCGGGGCCGGTGCGGCGACCGGCGCGGGCGGCGGACAGCGCCCCCGAGGCAATCGTGGTTCCCGCGCGCCGGGGGCAGCTGGGGCGTCAGCCGGGGCGTGCGGCCAGTGCCGCGACCAGGCCGCCGTGCACGCTGTGGCGCGAACCCGGCTCCAGGCGCAGCAGCCGCGCGCCCTGTTCGCGCAGCGCATTCGGCAGGTCGGGCACCAGCCACTCGAGTTCGCCGCCGGCCAGGCTGGCCAGGGCCAGGCCGCCGCGGTAGAGCAGGCGCGCGCCGGCAATGCGCGGCACGCGCGGCCCGTGCAGCACCGAGCCCAGCAGGTTGGCCGGGTCGGCCGCGGCCAGCACCACCAGCGGGCCGGCGTCGGGGTCGTGCTCGGCCTCGCGGCGCACGCTGCGCAGGGCGCCGACGGCGTCGGGCAGGGCGAACTGCTCGCCCGCCAGTCCGGCGATGAAGCGTCCGCCGCGAATCTCGCCGCGCGCTTCCAGCCGGCGGTAGACGCGCACCAGGTCGCGCCACGGCGGCAGCCAGGCGGCCTCGCGCTCCAGCAGGCGCCAGCAGACGACGCCCCAGCGGCGCAGCAGGGTGCGCGCGACGTGCTCGACGGCGTCGTCGTCCGGGGTGGTGGCACTGGCGCCGTGGCCCACGGCGCCCCCGTCCTTCGCAGGCGGGCGCACCGCAGTCCAGCGGCCGGCGTCCTCGATGCCCGAGAAGCCGCCGCGGCGCGGCGCACGCCGGGCGCTGGCGGCGCGCTTCGAGGGTGGCAGCATCAGCGCGCGCAGGCCGGCATAACTGTCGCCATGCACGGCACCGCGCGCCACCAGTTCGGCCAGCGCGTCTTCCAGCTCGGTGCGCAGCAGCCGCGTGTGGTGCAGCAGGTCGTCGAAGAACGACGCGCCGTGCACCTGCAGCGCGTCCAGCACGCGCTGGGCGCGGGCCGACGGCGCGCCGGTGGCGCGTGCCGCGTCGGCGTCGGCCGGCGCAGCGCCGCCCGCGCGGTCGTCGCCCGCCGCGATGCCGCTCCACAGCGCCAGGCCACGCCGCGGCAGCAGCACGATGGGCGCCGCGCGCAGCGTGGCGCGGCCGGCCGCCGCCGTCGCCTGGCCCGGGCGCAGCCGCGCCCACACGGTGCGGCCGGCGGTGCACAGCTCGTCCAGCCACGCGGGGTTGAAGTCGGCCACGCGAGCGGGCAGCAGCTCGGCTTCCCACAGCGCCGCCGGCGCCTCGAAGCCTTCCAGCTGCGCCAGCACTGCGGGCAGCGCCTCCCGTCCGCTGACCTGCGCGCCTTCGCCGACGTGCTGCCAGGCGAAGACGAAGCGCTGGAAGTTGCGCGGCTCCACGGGCTCGATCTCGCGCCGCAACCGGTTGAGCGTGTAGCGGTGGATGCGCGCCAGCAGGTGGCGCTCGCACCACTCCGGCTCGGCGGCACCGGGAGTGATGCGGCCTTCCATCACGCTGCCTTCGCGGCGCAGGGCCTCGAGCGCGCCGGCCACTTCGGCCGTCGCCAGCCCCAACGGGGCGGCGAGCGTCTCCAGCGGCACCGGGCCGAGTCCGCCCAGGCGGGCGCGCAGCAGGTCGCGCGCAGGGCGGTGTCGCGCCCGGGTGCGGCGGCGTGCGCCGGCCCGTCTGCCCCAAGCGGCCCGATGGGGGCAATGGGCGGGTCGAGCATCGCCTGTGGATGCAGCGCCTGCAGCGCGCCCAGCCGCTCGGCCGCCACCCACAGCGCGCCGCCGTCGGGCCGCATGAGACGCGTGGCGCGGCGGTCGGCGGCCAGGCGGGCCAGCCAGCCGGCCCAGCCGTCGTGGGCCTGCGCTTCGTGCGGCGTGATGGCGCCCAGCGCCAGCAGCGCCTCGTGCATCTCGTCGGCGTGGCGCGGGTCGGGCCAGGCCTCGCGCCGCACGGCGTCGATGGCGTCGGGGTCGAGCCGGCCCAGTTCGTCGGCCGGCCCGTCGACCTCCCCATAACGCCGGTTCAGCACGGCCTGGGTGCGGCGCTCCTCGACCGGCGCGTCGTCGAGGTAGGCGTAGGGCTTGGCCTGCAGCGCCTCAACCGCCAGCGGCGACGGCGCGGGCAGGTCGAGCGCCACCACGCGCAGCTCGCCGCGCACCAGGCGCCCCAGCACCTGCAGCCAGCCGGCGGCGTCCATCGCGTCGTGCAGGCAGTCGTCAAGCGTCTGCTCCACGAGCGGGTGGTCGGGCACCTCGCGCTCGCCGGCCAGGTTTTCGGCGCAGGCCACCTGGTCGGGGAAGACGGCGGCGAGCAGGTCTTCGGACTTCATGCGCTGCAGCTGCGGCGCCACCTTGCGCCCGCCGACGTAGCGCGGCAGCGCCAGCGCGTTGGTGGCGTTCCAGCGCCAGCGCACGCCGAACAGCGGCGCGTCCAGCACGGCCTGCACCAGCACGCCGAGCGCGGTGTTGGGGTGCAGGTAGCGCGCCACTTCCGCCAGCTCGAAGCTGTGGCTGGTGGACAGCGACAGCACGATCGCATCGTCGGTCGCCGCGGCCTGAAGTTCGAAGTTGAAGGTGCGGCAGAAGCGCTTGCGCAGCGCCAGGCCCCAGGCGCGGTTGACCCGCGCGCCGTGCGGCGTGTGCAGCACCAGCTGCATGCCGCCGGTGGCGTCGAAGAAGCGCTCGATGACGAGCACGTCCTGCGTCGGCAGCACGCCCAGGGCGCGCCGCGCCGCGGCGAGGTAGTCGACCAGCTGGCGCGCCGCCGCTTCGCCCACGCCGGCGATGGCCAGCACGTGGCGCAGCGCGGCGTCGGTGCCGCCGGCCTCCAGCGCATCGGCCACCGCCTGGCGCAGCCGGCTGGCGGCGAACGACAGCTCGCGGCTGCGCGACGGCGCCTCGCCCAGCCAGAACGGGATGTTCGGCGCCGCGCCCTTGGCGTCTTCCACGCGCACGCGGCCGGGCTCGATCTTGAGGATGCGGTAGCTGACGTTGCCCAGCTGGAAGACGTCGCCGGCGATGCTCTCCACCGCCCAGTCCTCGTTGACGTTGCCGATGGTCTGGGCCTGCGGCTCGAGCAGCACGGCGTAGTCGCCGCTCTCGGGGATGGTGCCGCCGGAGGTGAGCGCCGTCATGCGCGCGCCGCGGCGCTCGCGCAGGCGGTGGTGCACGGCGTCGTGGTGCACGTAGGCGCCGCGTGCGCCGCCGCGGATGCTGGTGCCTTCGGCCAGCATGCGCAGCACGGCGTCGAAGCGCTGGCGCGGCAGCGCCGCGTACGGCGCGGCGCGCGTCAGCAGCGCGAACAGGTCGTCTTCGTCGCACTCGCGGCACGCCGTCTCGGCGACGATCTGCTGCGCCAGCACGTCCAGCGGCGCGGGCGGGATGCGCAGCGCGTCCAGCTCGCCGCGCTGCACGGCATCGAGCAGCGCGGCGCACTCGACCAGCTCGTCGCGCGTCTGCGGAAACAGCCGCGCCATCGGCACGCCGCCCACGTGGTGGCGCGCGCGCCCGGCGCGTTGCAGGAAGGTGGCGATGGAGCGCGGCGAGCCCAGCTGCACGACGAGGTCGACGTCGCCGATGTCGAGCCCCAGCTCGAGCGACGCGGTGGCCACCATGAGCTGCAGCTCGCCCGATTTGAGCCGTTGCTCGGCGGCCAGGCGCTGCTCGCGCGACAGGCTGCCGTGGTGCGTGGCGACGCGCTCGCGGCCCAGCCGGTCGCCGAGGTGGCGCGCCGCGCGCTCGGCCATGCGCCGGGTGTTGACGAAGACCAGCGTCGTGCGCTGCTGCACCGCCAGCTGCACGACGCGGTCGTAGACCTGCTCCCACTGGTCGTTGGACATCACCGCCGACAGCGGCGTCGGCGGAAGTTCCAGCGCCAGGTCGCGCTGCTTGGCGTAGCCGATGTCGACGATGGTGCACGGCGGTTCGGCGCCGTCGTCGCCGCGGCCCGCGCCGACGAGGAACCGCGCCACGTCGTCGATCGGCCGGCACGTGGCCGACAGGCCGATGCGCACCAGCGGCGCGCCGGTCAGCGCCTGCAGCCGCTCGAGGCTCAGCGCCAGGTGGCTGCCGCGCTTGTTCGGCGCCAGGGCGTGGATCTCGTCGACGATGACGCTCTTCACCGTGCCCAGCAGGCGCCGGCCCGACGCGGAGCCCAGCAGCACGTACAGCGATTCGGGTGTGGTGACGAGGATGTGCGGCGGCCGGCGTGCATCCAGCGCGCGCTGGCGCTGCGGCGTGTCGCCGGTGCGCACCGCGGTGCGGATGTCGACGTCGGGCAGGCCGAGCGCGCGCAGGTGCTCCCGGATGCCGGCAAGCGGCGCCTCGAGGTTCAGGCGGATGTCGTTGGACAGCGCCTTGAGCGGCGAGACGTAGACCACCGCGGTCTGGTCGGGCAGCGTGCCGCCGGCGGCGTGCGCGTCGAGGCCGCGGCGCACGAGGTCGTCGATGGCGGCGAGAAAGGCGGTGAGCGTCTTGCCCGAGCCGGTGGGCGCGGCCACCAGCGTGTGCCGTCCGGCGGCGATGGCCGGCCAGGCGGCGGCCTGGGCCGGCGTCGGCGCGCCGAAGCGGCCGGCGAACCAGCGGGCGACGGCAGCGTGGAAGTGGTCGAGCGGCATGGGGCGCGCTGGTGCTGAACGGGCATCTTACTGGGGATGCATCCAGCCCGCGCGGTGCTAGCCTGAGAGCCGACCCACCGCCCGGAGTTCCACCCGATGCCACTGCTCACCGCGATCGAACCGGCCCTGTACCGCCTGCCGCTGCCGACCACGCTGACCGATTCGATGCACGGCGCGATGACCGCCTTCGAGCTGGTCACCGTGCGCGTGCGAGACGCCGAAGGCGCCGAAGGTTGCGGCTACACCTTCACCTGCGGCCGCAACGGCGGCGCGGTCCTGGCCGTGCTGCAGCGCGAGTTCGCCGAGCTCGCCACCGGCCGCGACGCCGACGCCATCGAGCGCATCTGGCACGACCTGTGGTGGGCCGCCCACTACGGCGGCCGGGGCGGGCCCACGGTGCTGGCGCTGTCCGCGCTGGACATCGCGCTGTGGGACCTGAAGGCGCGGCGGCTGAACCAGCCGATGTGGAAGCTGCTCGGCGGCTTCGACTCCGCCGTGCCGTGCTACGCCGGCGGCATCGACCTCGACCTCTCCACCGACGCGCTGCTGCGCCAGACCGACGCCAACCTCGAGCGTGGCTTCCGCGCCATCAAGATGAAGGTCGGCCGGCCGCGCCTGAAGGACGACGTGGAGCGGCTGAACGCCATGCGCGCCCACCTCGGCGACGGCTTCCCGCTGATGGTCGACGCCAACATGCGCTGGAGCGCCGACGAAGCCATCCGCGCCGCGCGCGCCTTCGCCGACGCCCAGCCGCTGTGGCTGGAAGAGCCGCTGATCCCCGACGACGTGGCCGGCCACGTGCGCGTGCTGCGCGAAGGCGGCCTGCCCATCGCCGCGGGCGAGAACCTGCGCACGCTGTGGGAGTTCAAGCAACTCATCGCCGCTGGCGGCGTGAGCTTTCCCGAGCCCGACGTCACCAACTGCGGCGGGGTCACGGCGTTCATGAAGATCGCCCACCTGGCCGAGGCCTACAACCTGCCGGTCACGTCGCACGGCGCGCACGACGTCACCGTGCACCTGCTGGCCGCGGCGCCCAACCGCTCGTACCTGGAGGCCCACGGCTTCGGCCTGGAGCGCTACATCGCCGAGCCGCTGGTGCTGAAGGACGGCAAGGCCATCGCCCCCGACCGGCCGGGGCACGGCATCACGTTCGATTGGGCGGGGCTGGAGGCGTTGCGGGGCTGAGCAGCCGGGTCCTGCCCCCGACGACGAGCACGCCGGCCAGCAGCAGCCATGCGGCCGCGGGCTCGGGCACCTGGCTCACCAGCAGCGTCACGTCGTGCGGGTTGTAGATGGCGTCGAAGCCGACACCGCTGCCGAACCCCTGTGCGACGACGGCGCTGAACACGCCGCCGAGCCGCGTGTCGAAGGTCAGCACGACGAAGCGGTCGCCCACCACCGGCACGTAGCCGGCGTTGAGCACCACGAGCGTGCCGGCGAGGGTCACGTCGTCGGTCACGGTCAGCACGTCGTGGCTCGCCAGGCTGGCCAGTTCGATGTCCAGCGCGCCCGCGGCCTGCTGCGTGAGGTCGCCGTCGATGCGCAGCGCACCGATCCCGTCGCCCGGCTGCAGGCGGCCGCGGTTCACCACGTCGCCGTTGGCATGGGTGGCCACCGTGCCGTCGCCGGTGAAGATGCCGGCGTTGGCGAAGCTGGCGTTGCTGCCCAGCAGGGTGGCGCCGGCGGCGACGCGCACCGTGCCTTCGTTGGTCATCGCCGACTGGACCTGCAGCGTGCCGGCGCGCACGTCCAGCGTGCCGGTGTTCGCCAGCGTCACGCCCAGGTCCACCGTGGTCACCGTGGCCTGCGTCTTGACGTAGCTGCCGTGGTTGGCGAAGACGTGCGGCCCGCCCGTGTTGTGCTCGATGAACGAGGCGTAGGGGTTGGCGTCGACGAAGGTGCCGTGGTTGTGGAGCGTCGCGCCGCCCCAGAAGCGGATGGCGTTGTTGTTGGCCGCGGTGTTGCCGCTCCAGGTGGTGGTGCCGTGCAGTTCGACGGTCCGGCCACCGACGATGGTCTTGACCGCCGGGCCGGTGATGGCCACGTCGCCGTCGAAGCGCGTCCGCGCGCTGCCCGACAGCGCGCCGCCGCTCCAGGTGGCGGCCGCCACGAACGTGTGGTCGCTGCCCGTGAGCGTGCTGCCGCTGAGCACCAGCGCGGCGGTGTGCGTGCCGCCGTTGATCGTGACCACGGCGTCGGCGCCGACGTTGTCGCTGCTGACCATCAGCGTGCCCTGGCCGCTGGTCGTGGCCTGGTTCAGCGTGCTGTTGCCGTTGCGGAAGTCGAGCACCGCGCCGGCGGCGATGTGGAAGGCGCCGCTGCTCGTGCCGCCCGACGGCCGCAAGGTGCCGGCCAGCACGTTCACCGTGCCGGTGTTGTTGAAGGCCACGCCGATGTCGATGGTCGTGATCGTGGCCTGCGTCTTGTTGTACGTGCCCGCGTTGTTGAAGTGGTGCGGCCCGCCGGTGTTGTGCTCGATGAACGAGGCGAAGGCATTCGCGTCGTTGAACGTCCCCAGGTTGTTGAGCGTGGCGCCACCCCAGAACCGGATGGCGTTGTGGTGGGCCGCGGTGTTGCCGCTCCAGGTGGTGGTGCCGTGCAGGTCCACCGTGCGCCCGCCGACGATCGTCTTGGTGGCGGCGCCGCTGATGGCCACGTCGTTCAGGAAGCTGGTGCGCGCCGCCCCCGACAGGCTGCCGCCGCTCCAGGTGGCCACGCCCTGGAACGCGTGGTCGCTGCCGGTGATGGTGCTGCCGCTGAACGCCAGCAACGTGGTGTGCGTGCCGCCGTTGATGCGCACCACCGCGTCGGCGCCGACGTTGTCGCTGCTCACCATCAGCGTGCCGGCGCCCGCGGTGGTCACCGCGTCGAGCACGTTGTCGCCGTTGCGGAAGTCGAGCACCGCGCCGGCCGCGATGTTGAAGGTGCCGCTGCTGGTGCCGCCGGATGGCCGCATCGTGCCGGCTTGCAGGTTCACCGTGCCGGTGTTGTGGAACGCCACGCCGATGTCGATGGTGGTGATCGTCGCCTGCGTCTTGTTGTACGTGCCGATGTTGTTGAAGTGGTGCGGCCCGCCGGTGTTGTGCTCGATGAACGAGGCGAAGGCGTTGTCGTCGTTGAACGTGCCGCGGTTGTTCAGCGACGCGCCGCCCCAGAAGCGGATGGCGTTGTTGTGCGCGGCGGTGTTGCCGCTCCACTGGGTGGTGCCGCGCAGGTCCACAGTGCGGCCGCCGACGATGACCTTCGTCGCGGCCCCGGTGATGGCGAGGTCGCCTGCGAAATCGATCGTGCCCGTGCCCGAAAGGCTGCCCGCGGTCCAGCTGGAGGCACTGCTCACGCCGAGCGTGCCGCCGCCGGCGAGCGTCCCGCCGCCGAGCACCAGGCCGGTGATCTGCGCCGGGGCGTCGAGCGTGGCGGTGCCGGCGGCGAGCGTTGCGCGGTCACCCGCGGCCGGCGCGCCGGCGGGCACCCAGTTGCCGCCTGCGAACCAGTCGCCGTTGCCGCCGAACCAGGTGCGGTCGACGGCGGCGGCCGGGGTCGCGGCCAGTGCCGAGACGGCGCAGGCGGCAAGGCGGGTCCAGATGGTGCGCATGGCGGCTTCCTCCGAGCCCGAAGGTTCGCCCGGGCGCACGCGTCGCCGGCATTCTCAAATGGGAAGGTCGTGGCCCCTCGCTCGTGGGGGGCGGCAGGCGTACGATGGCGCGACGCCGCCCGCGCGGAGGCCTGCGGAATGTCGCCACGCACCACCCAGCACGCCGACACCGACCTCCTCGAGGCCGCCTACCGCTGCGTGCTGGAGCCCGAGGCGTGGGCCGACGTGATGGTGCAGATGAAGCGCGCCTTCCCGTCGAGTGCGCAGACGTTCTACTTCCTGCACCGCGACACCGGTCACCTGCGGCCGGTGAGTCTGGCCGGCATCGACACGGCGATGCTGCGCCACGTCGACACGCTGTACTTCGCCCGCGACAACCCGTGGATGCGGGTGTCGCACCGCCTGCACCGGCCGGGCGTCGTGCGCACCAACGAGCGGCTCGAGGCCTTGCTCGGCCGCGCCGGCGACCTTTACCGCTCGGCCTATTACCACGAGTGGATGAAGCCGCAGGGGCTGCACTTCACGATGGGCAACACGCTGCTGGCCGAAGGTGAGCTGATGGCCAACGTGACGCTGATGCGCCCGCCCGACATGCGCACGTTCGACGCTGCAGAGGTGCGGCGCTTCGAAGCCATCAGCCGCCACCTGCAGCGCGCGCTGCAGGCGGCGCTGGCGCTCGACCGCGACGCGACGGCGAACGCCGCCCCGGCGCTCGACGCGCTGCCGTCACCGGTCGCGCTCGTCCGCCCGGACCTCTCGCTCGTGCACGCCAACGCCGCGATGGAAACGTTGCTGCGTGCCGGGCGCGGGCTGGCGGCCCGCGCCGGCCAGCTCGCCGCGTCAGACCCCGCGGCCCAGCGGCGCCTGGCGGCCGCGGTGCGCGAGGCGCGGGCGACGCCTGCCGACGTGCGCGGCGACGCTCTGCGCGGCGACGCCGAGCGCAGCGACGCGGCGGCCACGCCCGTGTGGTTGCCGCAGGCGGACGGCGGCGACGGGCTGTGGATCGACGTCGCGCCGGTGGCCGTCAGGCCCGGCCGCTACCTGCCCGCGCAGCCGCTCGTGCTGCTCGTGGCGCGACGCCTGCCCCGGGCCGGCGCCGCGCACGTCGCGCAGGTGCTGCGCGACCGTCACGGCTGCACGCGATCGGAAGCCGCGCTGGCGCTGCAGCTGGCGCGCGGCGAGCGGCTGTCGGACGCGGCAGCGGCGTGCAAGCTGACCTACGGCTCGGCGCGGGTGTACCTCAAGACGCTGTTCCACAAGCTCGACGTGCACAGCCAGGCGCAGCTGGTGGCGTTGCTGGCACGCATGGGCGGCTGCGCGGCGGCGGACCCGGACGACGACTGAACCGCCGCGGCCGGCGGCAGGTGCACGGCAGCCGGTTCGGCCCGGTTCAGCCGGGCTCGGGCCGACGCGTCGGCGTCACGACCGTCGCTCGCGCGTCGCCGAGGCTAACGCGGCGGTGGCACGGCATGCACCGCCACCCGGTCGAACCACGCCTCGTGCCCGGCGCCGCCCATGGCGACGAGGGCCAGCGTCAGCGGCGCGCCCGAGAGACCCTCGTGCACCCAGGTGGCGCCGCAGATCCAGCGGGCGTGCGGCTCGTCGGCGCGCGAGCAGGCGCGCAGGCGCGCGCCGTCGGCGTCGTGCCGCAGGTGCAGGCGCAGTTCGGTCCACTGCGCCCCCGGGGCGCCGGCGAAGCTGCTGCCGAAGCGCGGCCGCCGGCCTTGCTTGGGTGGCGCGCCCGGGCCTTGCGCATGTTCGACGCCGAACTCGGTCACCTGCATGTGGTCCAGCGCCAGGATCACGAGCTTGGCGTAGGCGTCGTCGTCGCGCCGGATGGCGATGCCGGCCTGCACGGCGCTGTCGGGCTGGCGCGTGGTGCCTTGCACGAGGCGCACGCGCGCCGTGACGACGAGGTCGCGGTCCGCGGGCAGTTCGGCCAGCGGCAGCGTGGCGTCGTTGCGGTCCTGCCAGAGGTCGCCGGCCTGCGTCGGCAGGCGCAGCACGCCGTCGTGGCGCACGGTCTCCGGCGGCAGGCGTTGCCAGCGCGCATGCGTGGGTCCGGCGGCCGCCGGCGATGCAGCCGCCGGCGCTGCGCCGTCGAAGCCGTCCGCCCAGAGCGGTGTGCCACGCGGCGGCGCCGGGTCGGCCTGAACGCCGGCCAGCACCGGCCAGCCGCCGCGGCCCCAGCGCAGTTCGCCCAGCAGCGCGGGGCGGCGCGACAGCGTGGTGTCGCCGATCCAGCCGTGGTGCCGGTCGATGGCGTGGAACATCGTCCACCAGCGACCGCGGTCGTCGCTGAACACGCTGTTGTGGCCGGGGCCGACCCAGCGCCCGCCGTCCTGCACGATGACCGGCGTGCCGCCGGCGCGTGCGTCGTCGAGGCGGCGGCCGTCGCGGTCGACGAACGGCCCGAGCGGGCTGCGCGACCGGCCGGCGAAGACGGCGTAGCCGGTGAGCGGCCCTCGGCAGCAGTCGGCGGTGGAGACGAAGAGCCAGTACCAGCCGCGGTGGTGCACGACCTCGGCGCCTTCGTAGCGGCCGGGTGCGGTGATGCGCACCGCTTCGCCCGCGGGCGCGATGCCGTCGGCGGCCAGTGGCTGGGCGAAGATGCCGCCGCCATAACTGCCGACGTACAGGACACGCCGGTCGTCGGGCGCGACGAGCAGGTCGGGGTCGATGGTCCACTGGAATTCGCAGCCCGCCTTGCCCGGCATGCGCCGCGGCGGCACCACCAGCTGCGGCATCACCGTCCACGGGCCGAGCGGCGAGTCGGCGACGGCCACGCCGATGGCGCTGTCGCTGCTGCAGCCGGGCTCCGGGCTGAGCGCGTCGGCGGTGTCGGTGATGGCGTAGTACAGATGCCAGCGCGCGCCCACGCGCACCAGCTCCGGCGCCCACAGCCCGGCGTGCGGCGCGGCCTGCGGCGGCAGCTCGGGCAGGGCCTCGCCGTGCCAGCGCCAATGGTGCAGGTCGTCGGAGACGAACGTGGGCAGGCGGCGGAAGCGCGGGCCGCCCTCGGGCTGGCGGTCGTCGGCGTGCAGCGGGTCGCTGGTGCACATCATCACCCAGCGCGGCTGGCCGGGCGTGCCGTTGCGCACGACGACGGGGTCGGCGCAGGTCTCGACGGCGCGGCCGTCGGGGCCGGTGATGGTGACGGCGCGGGCGCCGGCGAGCAGGTCGTGGGCGCCGTCGCCAGGCGCCGCGGCCGGTGTGCGGATGGGGTCGCCAGGGGCCGCGTCGCGCGCCGACGCCGCCGTGGCGCCTGCCCACAGCGCCGCGGCGAGCAGCGCCTTCGGCCACCGCCGGTGCAGGGCCAGCCGCATCGCCGTCACGGCACGATCGTGGGACCGCGCACCACCGGCACGCCGGCGTTCCAGTCCACGCGGTCGATGTAGAGGAAGCGCACCGGCCCGCGCGACCCGTTGGCCGCCACCTGCCAGGCGTGGTAGGCCAACCAGGTCTGGCCGCCGGCGTCGAACAGCGTCTGGTGGCCGGGGCCGATGAGCGCGGGCGTGATGTCGCTGCGGCTCTTCAGCACCGGCTGGCTCGAGGCGCGCGTGCAGGGGCCGAGCGGCGTCGTGCACTCGGCGTAGCCCACGGCGTAGGCGGCGCCGGCGTAGTCGTTGGCCGAATAGAACAGCAGGAGCCGCCCGTCCTGGCGCCAGAAGCTGGGCGCCTCGATGACGTTCCCTTCCCAGGTCGCGGGCTGGTTGGTGAGCAGCACCACCGGCGTGCCGACCAGCCCCAGGCCGTCGGCCGTCATCTCCTGCGCGTACAAGCTCGTGGGCATGGTGCAGCAGTTGCCGTCGTTCTTGAACGTGAGGTAGAGGCGCCCGTCCTGGTCGCGGAACGGGCTGGCGTCGATGCTGCCGCCCTGCGCCACCTGGCACACCAGCGGCGCATTGCGGCTGTCGACGAACGGCCCTTCGGGCGAGGCGCTGGCGGCGACGCCGATGCACTGGCGCTCGCTGGCGCGGTCGCGTGCCGTGTAGTAGAGCAGCCAGCTGCCGCCCACCTGCATCACCTCGGGCGCCCAGGTCAGGCCCGGGCGGGCCCAGGCGGCGAGGTTGGGCATGGCGTCGGGCAGGCGCGTCCAGGTGATGCGGTCGTCGCTGCGCAGCAGCTGCACGTTGCGGCCCAGGCCATTGGTGGCGTAGGCGTACCAGCGCGTGCCGTCGGTGACCACGTGCGGGTCGGGGAAGTCGCCGATCGAGCTGGTGGTCTGCGGGCCGGGCGGCGCGGGCGGCGGGCTGCTGTCGCCGGCGCCACCGCCGCCGCCGCCGCACGAGGCGCCCAGCAGCAGCAGCGATGCCGACGCGACCAGCGCGCGCAGCAGGGGAGGGATGGTGAGCTTCATCGTCGGGTCTCGCTGGTGTTCCGTGGTTCCCTCGCCTCGTGGTCGGTCGCAATCCGGCGCGTGTTCGTCGTGATGCGCCCGCGTCGCGTCGTCGGCAGTCGGGTGGTGGCGTGAGCGGCCGTGCGCTCAGGGCTGGCCGCTGAACTGGTTGTCGCGTTCCAGCATGCGCCGAATGCTCTTCTGCGCCGTGTTCAGCATCTGCTGCTGCGGCGCGCCGTGCACGACGATGGCGGTGAGCGCGTCGCCGATGGCGGTGTTGACGCGCGACTGCCGCGCCACCGCCAGCGGCAGCGCGGCGCCGAAGTCGGCCAGCGGTGCGATCGACTCGCGCTGCGGCAGCGCGCGGTAGGCGGGGCTGGCGATGACCGAGCGACGCGTCGGCAGCTGGCCGGTGCGCGCCCAGGCGATGTTCTCGTCGGAGAGAAACTTCAGGAAGCGCAGCGCGGCCAGCCGCTCGGCCGGCGTCTTCGTGCCGCCCTTGAGCATGACCATGATGTGGTTGTCGGCCCAGGCGCCGGGCTGCTGGTACAGCTGCGGGAACGGGATGGCCGTGTAGCCGCGGTGCAGCGGCCGGCCGGCGCGCTGGCTCTCGGCGTGCAGGTCGCCCAGCAGCCACGTGCCGTTGATCATCACCGGCGCCTCGCCGGCGACGAAGGCCTTGATGCCGGCGGCGTAGTCGTGGCCGTGCGTCGCCAGGCCTTCGTCGTACAGCGTCTTCATCAGCGCGATGGCGCGCAGCGCGGCCGGGCTCTGCAGCTCGATGTCGATCGGGTCGCGCGGGAACAGGCTCGCGCCCTGCTGCTGCACCAGCGTCATCAGCGTGCGCGCGAAGGCCGGCGCGTCGTTGACGGTGAGCATGATGAAGTAGGGCTTGCCCGTGGAGGCCTTGAAGCGGCGCGCCTGCGCGAGCAGTTCGGCTTCCGACGTCGGCACCACGGGGCTGCCGTCGGGCCGCACCAGGCCGCCCTGGCGCAGCAGATTGAGGTTGACGTGCCACAGCCACGAGTGCGTGTCGAAGGGCAGGGCGTAGGTCACGCCGTTCACCTGCACGGCGCGCTGCGCCTGCGGCGTGAAGTCGGCGACGTCGATGCCCACCTGGGCGAAGCCGGCATCCAGCGGCTCGACCAGGCCGCGGCGCACGAAGTCCGACAGCACCGAGCTGTGCAGGATGGCCACCGCCGGCACGTCGCGGTTGATGATGCGCGCGCCGATCGAGCCGTAGTAGGCGCGGTGCTCGATGGTCTGCACGAGCACCCGGTCGCCGTACGGGTTGGTGGCGTTGTAGCGGTTGACCAGCGCGGTGATGATCCCGCACTCGCCCGTGGCCTTGGCCGGGTCGGTGACGGCGCCGAACTCGGACTCGCAGCTGCCGAAGAACCGCGCGAACTGGAAGGCGGTGCCGGCGTGCGCCGACGACGGCATCAGCGTGGCCGCCAGCAGCAGCGCGGCCGCCAGCAGCAGGGCGGTCGCACGGCGCAGCAGGGCCTGGAGCTTCGAGGCAGCGTTCATCGCGTCGACGCCACCGCGGCCACGATGTGGCGCTGGAAGAAGGCGTACAGCACCAGGATCGGCGCCGCGGCGAACACGGCCTGTGCCATGAGGAAACCCAGGCCCTCGCTCTGCGCGAAGTTGGTCTGCATCGACGCCAGGCCCAGCGACAAGGTGTACATCTGCGCCTGCGTGGCCGACATCACCGGCCAGAGGTAGTCGTTCCACGCGCCCAGGAAGGTGAAGATGCCCAGCGTGGCCTGCGCCGGCAGCGACTGCGGCAGGATCACCTTCCAGAAGATCGTCCAGCGCGAGGCGTTGTCGAGCAGCGCCGCTTCCTCGATCTCGGCCGGGATGGCCTTGAAGTACTGCGTCATCAGGAACACGCCGAAGGGCGCCGCCACGCCGGGCAGCAGCAGGCCGACGTGGGTGTTGTGCAGGCCCCAGTCGGCGAACAGCCGGTGCAGCGGGATGACGAAGCTGGTCTGCGGGATGGCCAGGCCGGCGAGCACGATCACGTAGAGCGTGCGCCGCCACGGGAACTGCAGCCGCGCGAAGGCATAGCCCGCCAGCGACGACAGCAGCAGCACCAGCACCGTCTGGCCGACGGCGACGACCACCGAGTTGCCCACCCAGCGCAGCACCAGCGAGCTGCCGACGATGTCGGCATAGTTCTTCAGCGTGAACGGCGCCTCGTACCAGCTGCTGCCGCCCAGCTGCAGCACCGCATTGGGCTTGAACGACAGCGCCAGCACCCACAGCAGCGGCAGCACCCAGAAGAACGCCACCACCGCGGTGGCGGCGAGCACCAGCTTGTCGAAGGTGGTGTTCTTCATGCCCGCGCCTCGCGTTCGCGGCGGCGCTCGATCGCCTGCTGCAGCGCCACGCAGACGAGCAGCAGCACGAACAGGATCTGCGCCGCCGACGCGGCGTAGCCCAGCTGCCAGTAGTCGAACATCGCCTCGTAGATGAACATCACCAGCGAGCGCGTGCTGTGGTTGGGCCCGCCCTGCGTCAGCAGGTGCACCTGGCCGAACACCTGCAGCTGGGCGATGACCTGGGTGACGGCCACCAGCGCCAGCACGTGCTTGATGGCCGGCAGCGTGATGTATCGGAAGGCGCGCCAGCGGCTGGCGTTGTCCAGCGCCGCGGCCTCGTAGACCTCGGGCGGGATCTGCTGCAGCGCCGCCAGGAACAGCATCATCGGCAGCCCCACGCCCCACCACAGCGTGACGATGGCCACCACCGGCGTCGCCAGCCACGCGCTGTGCAGCGGCGTGGCCATGGGCAGGCCGGCGGCCTCCAGGCTGGACGCGACGAGCCCGGTGCCGGGCAGCAGCATCAGCTTCCAGATCAGCGTCACCACCGTCACCGACAGCACGCTGCTGCCGAAGAAGATGCCGCGCAGCCAGGCCGCGCTGCGTCCCGGCCGGTTGAGCGCCAGCGCCAGCGCGAGGCCCGTGCCGACGAGCAGCGGCGTGGCGATGGCGGTGAACAGCAGCGTGTTGAGGAAGGCGCGCGTGGCGATCTCGTCCTCGGCGAAGTCGAGGAAGTTGCGCCAGCCGACGAAGCGGCCCATGCCCGAGAGCAGGTCGACCGCGTTGAAGCCCAGCCAGATGCCGCGCAGCGTGGGCCACAGCACCAGCACCGAGTAGGCGATGGCGAAGGGCAGCACGAACAGCAGCCCGGTGTGGCTGCGCGCCACCGCCGGGCCGGGGCCCGGCACGCCGCCGGCGAGCGCGATGGCGCGGTTGTTGTCCTGCGGGCCCATGGCGCGTCAGTGCCGGTGCGCCGAGCCGGCGCTGTCGAAGAAGTGGGCCTGCTGCGGGTCGATGCGCAGCGTGATGCGCTGGCCGACGTCGGGCTCGGCGGCGCCACGGGCATTCGCCACCACCAGCGTGCCGTCCGCCAGGCTGGCGTGCACCAGCGTGCGTTCGCCCAGGCGCTCGACCACCTCCACCGTGGCCGGCACGCCGTTGCGCTCGGCCACGCCGCCGTTCGTGCCGTCGCTCAACGCCAGCGCCTCGGGGCGCAGGCCCAGCACCCAGCCCTCGCCGGGCGGCAGCGGCGCGTGGGTGGCGACGCTGGCGCCGCCGGGCAGCTCGAACACCGTGGCGCCGGCGGCGTCCTGGCGCCGCGCCAGCGGCACGAAGCTCATCGGCGGGCTGCCGACGAAGCCGGCGACGAAGCGCGTCGCCGGACGGCGGTAGGCCTCGATCGGCGTGGCCACCTGCTCGATGCGGCCCTGGTTCATCACCACCACGCGGTCGGCCAGCGTCATGGCCTCGACCTGGTCGTGCGTCACCAGCAGCATCGTCGCCTTCAGCCGCTTGTGCAGCCGTGCCAGCTCCACGCGCGTGCGGCTGCGCAGGGCGGCGTCCAGGTTCGACATCGGCTCGTCGAAGAGGAAGGCCGACGGCTCCTTGACGACCGCGCGGCCGATGGCCACGCGCTGGCGCTGTCCGCCCGACAGCTGCGCCGGCCGGCGCGCGAGCAGCGCGTCGAGCTCCAGCATCTTCGCCGCGGCGGCGATGCGGGTGTCGATCTCGGCCGTGGCCACGCCCGAGTTGCGCAGGCCGAAGGCCATGTTGTCGCGCACGCTCATGTGCGGGTACAGCGCGTACTGCTGGAACACCATGGCCAGGCCGCGCTGGCCCGGCGGCAGGTGGGTCACGTCGCGGCCGCCGATGAGCACCTGGCCGCTGGTCACGGTCTCGAGGCCGGCCAGCATGCGCAGCAGCGTGGTCTTGCCGCAGCCCGAGGGCCCCAGCAGCGCCACGAACTCGCCCGGTTCGACGACGAGCGAGAACGACTCGATGATCGTCGTGGCGCCGTAGCGCTTGCCGACCTGGCGCCATTCGATGCCGTGCATGGCCGTGTGTCTCCTCGTCGCGTCGTTGTGATCGTCGGTCGGCCTGCTTCAGGCCGGCGTGTCGAAGCGGTAATGGATGTGCTGGCGCCAGGTTCTGCCGGGGCGCAGCAGCCAGCCCGGCTCGGTGCCGTCGGGCGCGGCCTGGCGCCAGGCGGGGTCGTCGGCGTGGTTGGGGCTGTCGGGAAAGTACTGCGGCTCGAGCGCGAAGCCGGTGCGCGCGCGATGCGGCCGGCCGTCGCGGCCGCTGCTCTGCGCGAGCCACTGGCCGGTGTAGAACTGCACGCCCGGGTAGTCGGTGGCGATGCTGAGACGCAGCCGGCCGTCGGACGAGACCACGCGCACGCGCGGCGCGTCGACGTCGCCGCCGGCCGCGTCGAAGACGAAGTTGTGGTCGAACGCGCGCTCGCCCAAGCGCTGCGGCGTGCGCAGGTCGTAGGCCGTGCCGGCCACCGGCTGCAGCGGGCCTTGCGGGATGAGCGCGGCATCCACCGGCAGCACGCGCGAGGCGTCGATGGCGAACACATGGCCGTCGATCAGGCCGGGGCGCGGCTCGGTGCCGTCGAGGTTGAAGTAGGCGTGGCTCGTCAGGTTCACCGGCGTGGCCTGGTCGGCGCGCGCGGTGAACGCGAGGTGCACGTGGCCCGGCGCGACGATGGCGTAGCGCACCTCGGCGTCGAGCCGGCCGGGAAAGCCCTGGTCGCCGTCGTCGGAGACGAGCGCCAGCGTGATCGAGCGGTCGTCGTGCGCCACCACCTGCCAGTCGCGCTTGTCGAAGCCCTGCACGCCGCCATGCAGCAGGTTGCCCGCCTCGTTGGCGGCGAGCGTGTGCGTCCGGCCGTCGAGCGCGAAGCGCGCGCCGCAGATGCGGTTGGCCCAGCGGCCGACGACGCTGCCGAGGTAGCCGCGCTGCACGCCGTGATCGGCGGCGCTCGCGTGACCCAGCATCACCTGGCGCGTGCCGCCGCCCGCCAGCGGCACGCGGCACGACAGCCACGTGGCGCCGCGGTCGCTCACCTCGAGCCGCGTGCCCTCGCCATCGGCGAGCGTGTAGACCGATGGGGTGGCCTTCATGCGCTGGCCTTCGTGGCCGGACGCCGTGGCGTGGCTGGCATGCCGGTGCACCTCATGCCGGCAGCGGCAGCGCGACGACGCCGGCACCGGCGCTCGCACGGCAGTCCCACACCAGCGCGGGCTCGCCTTGCGGGCTGCGGTAGCCCGCGGCGACGGCGTCCCGCACCGCGGCGACGTGCCGGCGCGGTACCAGGGCGACCACGCAGCCGCCGAAGCCGCCGCCGGTCATGCGCGCGCCGCCGTCGACGCCGACCACGTCGTTGACGAGCGTGGCCAGCCGGTCGAGTGACGGCGGCACGATGTCGAAGAGGTCGCGCATCGACACGTGCGACTGGCGCATCAGCTCGCCCATGCGCACCAGGTCGCCGGCGGCTAGCGCCTCGGCGGCATCCAGCGTGCGCCGGTTCTCGCCCACGACGTGGCGCGCGCGGCGCGCGATGTCGTCGGGCAGCGTGGCGATGCGTGGTTCGAGCTCGGGGCCCACGTCGCGCAGCATGGGCACGCCCAGCAGGCGGACCGCTTCCTGGCACTGCTGGCGGCGCTGGTTGTATTCGCTGTCGACCAGCCCGCGCTGCACGCGCGAGTGGATCACCAGCACGGCGGTGCCTTCGGGCAGTGGCACGGGCCGCGTCTCGAGCGTGCGGCAGTCGAGCAGCAGGGCGTGCCCGGCGACGCCGGCGGCCGAGGCCAGCTGGTCCATGATGCCGCACTCGCAGCCGGCGAAGGTGTGCTCGGCACGCTGCCCGGCCAGTGCGATCTGACGCGCGCCGAAGCCGGCGCCGGCCAGGGCGGCGAAGACCGTGCCGGCGGCCACTTCCAGCGCGGCCGACGAACTCAGGCCCGCGCCCAGCGGCACGTTGCCCGCGATGGCCACGTCGCAGCCGCGCAGCACCAGCCCCTGCGGCTGCAGCGCGGCCAGCGTGCCGCGCACGTAGTTGGCCCAGCGCCGCTCGCCCGGCACCAGCGGGGCGTCCACGGCGAAGGTGTCGTCGGCGTCGGGTTCGTCGGCGGCGTGCAGCCGCACCTCGCCCGTGCCGTTGGGCGCCAGCACCATCACCGTCTCGCGGTCGATGGCGCAGGGCAGGCAGTAGCCTTCGGAGTAGTCGGTGTGCTCGCCGATGAGGTTGACGCGGCCGGGCGCGCGCACCGCGAGCGTGGGCTCGGCGCCGAACCGCGCGCGGAAGGCGGCCAGCGCCCGCTGCAGCGGTGGCGTGTCGTGGTCCTGCGCCGTCGTGGTGGTCATGCCGGCACCCCTGCGGCGCGGGCTGCGGCGCGCAGCCGCTCGGCCGCCTGCTCCGGCGTGATGTCACGCTGCATCTCGCCCAGCAGCTCGAAGCCGGCGACGAACTTGCGCACCGTGGCCGAGCGCTGCAGCGGCGGGTAGAAGTGGGCGTGCAGCTGCCAGTGCGCGGTGTCGTCGCCGACGCCGTGCGGCGCGCCGTGCCAGCCCATGGAGTACGGGAACGATACGTTGAACAGCGCGTCGTAGGCGCGGGTCAGCTGCTGCAGCATCAGCGCCAGGTCGGCCTGCTGTGCGTCGCCGAGGTCTTCGATGCGCGCCACGTGGGCCGTGGGCAGCAGCAGGGTTTCGAACGGCCATGCGGCCCACCACGGCACCAGGGCCACCCAGTGCGCGGTTTCGATCACGCTGCGTTCGCCGCGCGCGGCGCGCTCCTGGGCCAGGTAGTCCAGCAGCAGCGGCCGGCCGGTTCTGCGGTGGTGCGCGCGCTGGTGCGCGTCTTCCAGCACCACTTCGTCGGGCAGGTGGTCGGTGGCCCAGATCTGGCCGTGCGGATGCGGGCTCGAGCAGCCGACCATCGCGCCCTTGTTCTCGAACAGCTGCACGTGCGCGTGCTGCGCGCCGAGCGTGCGGCTCTCGTCCATCCAGGTGCGGACCACGTCGTGCAGCGCCGGCAGCGTCATCTGCGGCAGGGTGAGCGAGTGGTCGGGGCTGAAGCACACCACGCGGCAGCGGCCGCGCGCGGCGGTCCGCGTCAGCAGCGACGGGCCGTCGCCCCGTTCGGCGCCGCCTGCGCCTGCATCGCCCGGCTCCGGCGCGTCGGGCTTCAGGGCCGCGAAGTCGTTGTCGAAGACGTAGGTGCCGGTGTACGCCGGGTTGACCTCGCCGTTCGCGCGCCGGTTGCCGGCGCACAGGTAGCAGCCCGGGTCGTGGCGCGGCAGCACCTCGGGCGGGGTCGCGTCCACCTGGCCCACCCATGGCCGCTGGCTGCGGTGCGCCGAGACGATGACCGAGCGCCCGGTCAGCGCGTTGGTGCGCCGGTGCGGGTGCTGCAGCGGGTCGAACGGACTCGCACCGCCGCGGGGCTCGTCTGCAGCCGTCATGCGATGTTCACCGTCGGATGCTTCTTCAGCCAGCGCCGGCTGTAGCCCAGCGGGTTGACCGCGGCGCGCCAGATGCGCGGGTGCACGCGCCGGCCGCGCGTGGCGGCGGTCAGCACCGCCGGGTCGGCCTTGAACTGGCGGTCGGCAGTGAGCAGGCCGTTCTGCTCGGTGAAGGTGTCGGTCAGCTGGGTGTAGCAGAAGCCCTTGATGGCACGCAGCTCGTGCACCACGGCCATCAGCTCCACGTAGCGGCGGCCGAAGTCCTCGCCCGGCCCGGTGTTGGAGTAGGCCCAGGCGCCCTCGGCGTCGGGCGAGACCGGCGCGATGCCGCCGAACTCGGTCAGCATCGCCGGCTTGCCCGCGCCGGTGTAGCCGTCGAGCATGAGCTTGCGGCCGCCGCCCGGGCGCTCCACCACCAGCGTGCGCGCCAGTGCCTCGAGCGTGCCGTAGCGGCGCATGAGCTCGTCCAGCTCGTCGGTGTAGTCGTGGATGCTGATGATGTCGCCGCAGGGCATCTCCCAGCCGTCGTTGCCGACCACCGGGCGCGTGCCGTCGAGCGCGCGCGTCATGTGGTACAGCGCGCGCACCAGGTCCACCTGGCGCGGGTCGCGCGGCAGCGCGGGCACGCCCCAGCTCTCGTTGACCGGCACCCAGGCCACGACGCAGGGCTGCGACAGGTCGCGCTCCACCAGGGCGCGCCACTCGTGCATCATGTTGTGCACGGTGTCGTCGCCGAAGGCATAAGGCGAGGGCATCTCGCTCCACACGCACAGGCCGATGCGGTCGGCCCAGTAGAGCCAGCGCGGGTCTTCGCTCTTCTGGTGCTTGCGCGCGCCGTTGAAGCCCAGCAGGCGGATGAGTTCGACGTCGCGGCGCAGGCGTTCGCTGTCGGCCGTCATCAGCGTGTCGGGCCAGTAGCCCTGGTCCAGCACCATGCGCAGCGGGTAGGGCCGGTCGTTGAGCAGGAACTCGCCGTCCTCGGTGCGCACCGAGCGCATGGCGGTGTAGGCCTCGATGCGGTCGACCACGCGGCCTTCGGCGTCGAGCAGCTCGATCCGCGCGTCGATGAGCTGCGGGTGCTCGGGCCACCACATCCAGTCTTCGCGCGCGTCGTCGATGCCGGGGTCGGTGAGCATCAGCTCGCGCGTGGCGCGGCCGCGGTGCACGGCGATGCGGTCGTCGGCGATGACCAGGCCGTCGACCGACAGCACCACCGCCAGCGTGAGGCCGCCGCGGTCGCCGGCGATGCGCGCGTCCAGGCCCATGCGCCAGCTGGAGATGTCGGGCGTCCAGCGCAGGCGCGTCACGTGCGCGGCGGGCACGGCCTCGATCCACACGCTGCGCCAGATGCCGCTGGTGCGCGGGTACCAGATCGAGTGCGGCTCGGCCTGCCAGTCCTGCTTGCCGCGCGGCTGGCTCATCTCGAGCGGGTCGTCCTCGGCCAGCAGCGCGAGGTCGAAGCCGGGCGCGGCCGGGTCGACGAAATCGGTGACGTCGACGGTGAAGGGCGCATGCCCGCCGCGGTGGAAGCCGGCGCGCTGGCCGTCCACCCACAGCTGCGCGCTGTAGTCGACGGCGCCGAAGTGCACCAGCAGCCGGTCGCCGGGCGCGCGGCGCAGGCCGGCCACGTCCACCCGGCGCGCATACCAGAAGCGCCGGTGCAGCGCCGTGTCACCGATGCCGCTGGCCGGGGCCTCGGGCGCGTAGGGCACCTGGATCGTCAGGCCGAAGTGCACCTGGGCGGGGTGCTGCCAGGCGGCCGCGTCGTCGAAGGCGAAGTGCCAGGGGCCGTCGAGGCTGCGCCAGGTGTCGCGGCGCAGCAGGGGGCGGGGATGTTGCATCGGTACGGGAATGACGGGAAAGGAATTGTCGGAACGCGGCACTAGCATGGGCACCGATGAACCAGGACACCAGCCGCATCCTCCTGCTCGACGGCGACGACGTGCTGCCGGTGGTGAAGGCGCTGGCCTCCGAGCTGCGCCAGACCATGCTGGGCCTGCTCACCGACCAGGTGCTCAACGTGTCGGAGCTGGCGCAGGCGATGAACCTGCCGCACTCCACGGTGAGCTTCAACCTGGCGCAACTGCAGGCCGCGGGGCTGGTGACGGTGGCCACGGAGCCCGGCACGCGCGGTACGCAGAAGCTGTGCGCCAAGCGCTACGACGAAGTGCGCATCCGCCTGCCGGGTGCCTCCACCGAGCGCAGCGCCGACGTGATGACGGTGGCCATGCCGGTGGGCAGCTACCGCAGCATCGACGCCCGGCCCTCGTGCGGCCTGGCCGCCGACCACAAGGTGATCGGCATGTTCGACGACCCGCGCTCGTTCTTCGAGCCCGAGCACGTGCACGCGCAGCTGCTGTGGTTCGCCGAGCACGGCTTCGTGGAATACGCCTTCCCGAACCACCTGCCGTACGGCGTGCGGCCCAAGAGCCTGGAGCTCTCGCTCGAGCTGTGCTCCGAGGCGCCGGCGTTCAACCCGGAATGGCCCTCGGACATCACGCTCACGGTGAACGACGTGGAGGTGGGCACGTGGACGAGCCCGGGCGATTTCGGCGGCAAGCCGGGGCTGCTGAACCCGGCGTGGTGGCCGCTCGACCGCACCACGCACGGCGTGCTCAAGGTGTGGAGCGTCACCGACCGCGGCAGCGCCATCGACGGCGTGAACCTCTCGCCGGTGCGCGTGGGCGAACTGCGCCTCAACGCCGGCACGCACATCAAGGTGCGGCTGGCGGTGAAGCCCGACGCCCGCCACCGCGGCGGCATCAACCTCTTCGGCCGGCGCTTCGGCAACTATCCGCAGGACATCGTGCTGCGCGTGGCCTACGACTTCCCGCCGCCGCCCGACGACCCGGCCGGGCGGTGAAAAGGGCGGGCCCGGCAGGCCCGCCCTCGTGGCGATGGAACACCGCAGCACCATGCCTCGTGCTTACAGCGTGACGTTCAGGCCGATGGTGTAGCGGCCCGGGGTGTAGCGGATGTCGCGCGGCCGGCTCTCGTGGCCGATGTAGCTGCGGTACTTGGTGCCACCGATGTTCACGGCCTCGAAGCTGATGCCGAGGGTCTTGTTGATGGCATAGCTCAGGCTGAAGTCGACATAGGTCGCGGCACGCACCGTGTTGTCGAGCATGAACGGCGGCTCGGACAGGACCTCGACGTAGTCGCCGCGGCGCGTCGCGGCGAGCCGGGCCTGCAGGCCGAAGCCCTGGTACATCAGCACCAGGTTGTAGTTGTGCTTGGCCACGTCGGTGAGCTTGCCGCGCACGTAGCTCCCGCCCGGGCCCACCGGTGCCTCGTTCCAGCCTTCGATGAGCGTGTAGTTGGCCTGCACGCCGAAGCCGTTGAACGGTGCCGGCAGGAAGTCGAAGAACGACTGGCCGCCGATCTCGAGGCCGTAGAGGTGGCCCTTGCGCGAGTTGCGCGGCCGCGAGACTTCGTAGTTGACGCCACCGATGTTCTCGATGCGCGTCAGCGTCTCGATGCGGCCTTCGAGCCGGCGGTCGAACACCGCGGCCTGCACGTAGCCGTTCTTCTTGAAGTAGTACTCCAGCGTGAGGTCGTAGCTGTCGGACTTGGTCGGGTCCAGGTTCGGGTTGCCGGCCGAGCCCGTGCCCTGGCGGTTCTGCGTCGGCGGGATGAGCGAGGTGGTCGGGTTGAGGCTGGCGAAGTCCGGCCGGGTGATCGTGCGGCCGGCGCTGAAGTGCGACACCAGCTGCTCGGTCCAGTTGACCGTGCCGCTGATGCTGGGCAGCACGTTGGTCTCGTCGGCCTTGATGCGGAACGGCGACTGGACGCCGTTGTTGTCGAGCGTGCCGCGCAGGTCGCGCTTCACGTGCACCACGCGCACGCCGGCGTCGGCCTGCACCTCGATGCTGCCAATGTCGAAGCCCAGGCGCGTCATGCCGTAGACCGTGCTGGTCTTTTCGTCCTGCTCGAAGCCCCGCAACGGATTGGCCGGCAGGCGGCCGAGCGGCGCACCGTAGAACGCGCGCACCGTGTCGGCGCGGTCGATCAGGAAGTCGGCGTTGGGCGTCTGGAAGGGGCCGAGCAGGCGGTCGACGCCCGGCACCAGGCGATTGAAGTCGGCGCCGAAGGTGGCAACCGGGTTGGGCCGCGAATCCGGGCTGTCGAAGAAGCGGTCTTCGGACTGCGCCTTGGCGTTGCGGTCGCTGTAGCGCGCACCGGCGAGCACCTTGCGCACGAAGCCGTCGCCCAGCGTCCACTCGGCGTCGCCGCGGATTTGCGCCTGCTTGCCTTCGTTGATGAACCAGTTCTGCACCAGGCCGCGCAGGCCGAACTGCGTCACGTCGCGCAGCGCGTTCTGGCTGGTCGGCGTGGTCACCGCGTTGAAGCCGCCGTGGCCGTCGGGGCCCACGGCGTAGGTGCGCGAGCTGGCCTGCATCACCTGCTGGTCGACGATGATGCGCTCGTGGTCGTGCTTGGACGTGGTGTAGCCCGCGTCGCTCTTGAAGCGGAAGCCGCCGTCGCGGTAGGTGCCGCCGAAGGTGACCATGCGCATGCGGCTCTCTTCGTCGATGCCCCAGGTGCTGGTGGCCACGTACGGGTCGGTCTGCCAAGGCGCGGCGCCCCACTGGGCACGCGGGTTGGTCGACGACAGCACCATGCAGATGGGCGCGGTGGCGCGCGGCGTGTTGAAGCAGCCGGGCCCTTCGGGCGAGACGACGACGTCGGTTGCAGTCGGGGTCCAGCCGGTGATGGAGAAGATGTAGTCCGTCTCGCGCCGCGACTTGTAGTCGGTCGCCAGAACGTGCGAGGTCAGCTCGAACTTGCTGTTCGGCTTCCACTGGAACGCGGCGTGCAGGCTGCCGCGGTCGCGTTCGCCGGCGTTGTAGATGCCGCCGATGTGCGACGAGGTGGCCAGCCGGTCGCCCGGGTTGGCCGGCGAGAAGGTGAGCGCGCCGTCACCGAAGGGGCCCAGGCGCACGGCATTGCCCGTGGTGGGATTCACCGACCACACGAGGTCGGGCTTGTCCACCCATTGCACCGGGTAGGCGAAGTTGTGCTTCTGGTAATAGAAATCGAGGTGCGCGCCGAACTGGCCTGCACCCGTGTTCCAGGTGTTGCGCACGAAGCCGCCGATGGCCGGGTCGGTCTTCTCCTTGGTGGCCGACGAGCCGTACACCTTGGGCCGGCTGGCCTCCAGGGTGAGCCCGGCGCCGAAGCCGACCCGCTCGGATGGCGCGGCCAGGCGCACGTTCACCGAACCGGCGATGCCGCCTTCCAGGATGTCCGCGGTGAGCGACTTGTAGACGTCCAGGCCCTGCACCGCCTGCACCGGCAGGTCCTGGTAGGCGATGCGCCGCCCGGTGCCGGTGAAGACCTCGAGGCCGTTGATCGTGGACGACACGTCGGGCAGGCCGCGGATGATGACGTTGGCCGTCTCACCCAGGTCGCGCGTGATCTGCACGCCGGCCACGCGCTGCAGCGCGTCGCCGATGGAGATGTCGGGGAAGGTGCCGATGTCGCTGGCGTTGATCGAGTCGACCACCTGCGACGAGCCGCGCTTGATCTCCTCGGTGCGCAGCAGGCTGCGGCGGAAGCCGGTGATCTGGATGGTCTGCGTGTCGCCCGCGCTGGCCGCGGGCGTGGTCGGCGTGGCCGTGGTGGCCGGCGGTGTCGTCTGCGCCCAGGCGGCTGGCGCCAGCAGCGCCAGGCAGGCCAGGCCCAGCGGGGTCATCTTGAACGGGGTCATGCAGTCTCCTGTGCGGTGGCGGTGGGCTTCGCGGCGGTGCCGCTGCCAAGTCGAATCGTTGGATTGAGCCCCAGCGCGCGACAGCACACCTGCGGCAAGGCCCCGATCCCGATCTCACTGTCGCAAATAAACTTGCGACAGTCACCCGTGGAAACCATGACTAATTTTATGAGCGCGCGGCAACGCCCCCTCTGCCGGGCGGTCCGGCCGCCGGACGCGCCTGGCCAGCAGCGCGCACCAGCCGCGCCTGCAGCAGCACCACGACCAGCAGGAACACGCCACGCAGCACCGCCTGCCAGTACGACGACAGCGTGATCTGGCCGCGGCCGTTCTCGAAGTTCAGCAGGTTGAACAGCAGCCCGAGCAGCAGCACGCCAAGCAGGGTGCCGGCGATGGAGCCGCTGCCCCCGGTGAGCAGGGTGCCGCCGATGACGACGGCAGAAATGGCGAACAGATCCCACCCCAGCCCCTCGTTGGGTTGCCCGGAGCCCTGTGCGGCAAGCAGCACGCCCGCCAGGCCCGCCAGCAGGCCCGACACGGCGTAGACCTGCACCTGCCGGGCGCGCACCGACAGGCCCATCAGCCGCGCCGCCTCCTCGCTGCCGCCGATGGCCAGGGTGTGGCGGCCGAAGCGGCCGTGGCGCTGCGCCACCCAGGCGACCAGCGCCACGCCGGTGGCCACCAGCGCCGGCACCGGCAGGCCGAGCGCGTCGCCCTGGCCGAGCTCGGTGAAGCCGCTGTCGTACGACACCGCCACCGGCTGGTTGTCGGCCAGCAGCAGCGCCAGGCCGTGTGCCGCCAGCGTCATCGCCAGCGTGGCGATGAAGGGCTGCAGCTTCAGCACGCCCACCACGAGGCCGTTGACCACGCCGCAGGCCAGACCCGCGCCGACGCCGCCGGCCAGCGCCGGCAAGGGCCCCAGCGGCGACAGCAGCGCCGCCACCACCGAGCCCAGCGCCGCCACGCTGCCCACCGAGAGGTCGATGCCGCCGGACATGATGACGAAGGCCATGCCGATGGCCACCAGCGCGAACATCGCGTTGTGGCGCAGGAACTCCAGCGCGTTGTAGGGGCTGGCGAAGTGCTCGTAGCGCAGCGTGCCGAAGATCAGCAGCGCCAGCACCGTGAGCGCCACGCCGCCGATCTGGCGCTGCAGCGGCGAGAGGTGCACGCCGGTGGACGCGTTCACCGCGCCGCCCCCCGTTGCAGCCACACCGCCAGCACGATCAGCACCGCCTTCACCACCAGCGCCGCCGCGTCCGGCACGCCGTGCGCCAGCAACGTGTAGCGCAGCAGCTGGATGAACAGCGCGCCCAGCAGCGTGCCGACGATGCTGGCCCGCCCGCCGGAGAGCAGCGTGCCGCCCACGGCCACCGCGGCGATGGCGTCGAGCTCCATGCCCAGGCCGTTGAGGTTGGCGTCCGAGGCCGAGTTCAGCGCCACCACCACCAGCCCGGCCAGCCCGGCGAGCGCGCCGCTCAGGGCATAGACGTGGCGCTGCACCCGTCCCACCGCGATGCCCGCCAGGGCGGCCGCGCGGCGGTTGCTGCCGATGGCCACCACCTGGCGGCCGAACACCGTGCGCCCGAGCAGCCAGGCCGCGGCCGCCACCACCAGCAGCATCAGCAGCGCCTGCACCGGCAGCCCCAGCACGCGCCCGCTGCCCAGCCAGGCGAAGCCGGGGTTGACGAAGGTCTGCAGCTGGCCGCCGGTGGCCACCTGGGCGATGCCGCGCCCGGCGGTGAACAGCACCAGCGTGGCGACGATGGGCTGGATCGCGTAGCGCGTGACGAGCAGGCCGTTGAACCAGCCGCAGCACCAGGCCACCACGAGCGGGAGCACGAAGGCCAGCGCCAGCCCCGCCGGGCCGGGCACCGCGCCAAAGACCAGCGGCGCCAGCGTGCCGGCCAGCGCCATCACTGCGCCCACGGAGAGGTCGATGCCGCCGGTGGCGATGACCAGCGTCATGCCGACGGCGACGATGACGACGGTGGTCACCTGCGAGAGGTTCACCGCCAGGGTCTGCAGCGACAGGAAGTGCTCGGTGAAGAGCACGTTGAAGACGAGCAGCAGCAGCAGCCCGCCGGCGGCGCCGATGCGCGCCAGGCGCGCGCGCAGCGCGGGCGGTGCCGGGCGCGCGGGGGCGCCGCGCGACGCCACGTCAGTCGACATGCGCTGCCATCGCGACCATCAGCGCGCCTTCGTTGAGCGCCTGGCCCTCCAGCCGCGCCACGCTGCGGCCGTCGCGCAGCACCACCGCGGCGTCGGCCAGCTGCACCAGCTCGGCCAGCTCGGAGGTGGTGATCACGATCGCCATGCCCGAGGCGGCCAGCTCGTCGATGACGCCGGCGATGTCGGCCTTGGCGCCGACGTCGACGCCGCGCGTCGGCTCGTCCAGCAGCAGCACGCGCGGCGCCAGCGCCAGCCAGCGCGCCAGCAGCACCTTCTGCTGGTTGCCGCCCGACAGCTGCTCGATCGGCTGATCGGCGCTGGCCAGCTTGATGCCCAGCCGCGCGACGAAGCGCTCGACCAGCGCGTCCTGCGCCGCGCGGTCCACCACGCCGCGCCGCGCCAGGCGCGGCAGCAGCGCCAGCGTCAGGTTCTCGCGCACCGACAGGCCCGGGAAGATGCCGTCGGCCTTGCGGTCCTCGGCGAGGTAGACGATGCCGGCGGCGAGCGCGTCGCCCGGGCTCTTCGGCGCCAGCGGCTGGCCGGCCAGGCGGATGCGGCCGGCCGAGGCGCGGTCGGCGCCGACCAGCAGGCGCAGCGTCTCGGTGCGCCCGGCGCCGAGCAGGCCGGCCAGGCCCAGCGTCTGGCCGGCGCGCACGCCGAAGCTGACACCGCCCACGCGCGGCGGCGCGGCCAGGTCCTCGATCTCGAGCAGCGGTGCGGCGGCGGCATTGGCAGCGGGCGCAACCGCTGCAGCACCGCCGGACGAGGACGCGCCGGCGCCGGCTGGGGACTCGGCCGCGGGCCGTGCCGGCGTCGTCGCCACCGCCTGCGGCAGCTCGCGCCCCAGCATCGTCGTCACCAGCTCCAGCCGCGACACCTCGGTCATCGGCGCGATGCGCACCGTGCGGCCGTCGCGCATGACGGTGACGCGGTCGCACAGCGCGTACAGCTCCTCGAGCCGGTGCGACACGAACAGCACCGCGCGGCCGGCGTCGCGCAGGCGGCGCACGATGGCGAACAGCAGCTCGACTTCGCGCGCGTCCAGCGACGAGGTGGACTCGTCCAGCACGACGAGCCGCGCCCCGCCCGAGACCACGCGCGCGATCGCCACCAGCTGCTGCTCGGCGGCCGACAGCGTGGCCACGGTGGCGCGCTCGTCCACCGCCACGCCCAGCCCGTCGAGCAGGGCGCGCGCGTCGCGCCGCACGCGCGGCCAGTCGATGAGCGGGCCGAAGCGCCGTGGCTCGAAGCCGAGGAACAGGTTCTCGGCCACCGACAGCGGCCCCACCAGGTTCAGCTCCTGGTAGACCGTGCGGATGCCGACCTGCGCCGCCGCCTGCGGCGAGGCCAGCGCGAGCGGCTGGCCGTCGAACACGACCGTGCCGCGGTCGCCCTGCGCCGGCTCGAGCGGGTGCACGCCCGTCAGCACCTTGATCAGCGTCGACTTGCCGGCACCGTTCTGGCCGATCAGCGCGTGCACCTCGCCGGCACGCACCGCGAGCGATGCGCCGCGCAGCGCGGCGACGCCGCCGAAGTGCTTGTGCACGTCGGCCATGCGCAGCAGCGGCGGCGCCGCGCCGCTGCCAGCGATCGGGTCGGCCGCCGACACGGCGCTGGCCGCGCGCGCCGAAGGCGGCTCAGTAGCCGTCGGCCATGCTGGCCTGGGCGTTGCTCTTGTCGTAGAACTTGTCCTCGACCTTCACCCACGGCTCGATCGTCTCGCCCTTGGCGTAGCGCTGCGCCGTCTTGCAGGTGATGGGACCGAAGAACGGCGAGCTCTGCACCGTGGCGCCCATCTTGCCCGCGGCGATGGCCTGCAGCGCATCGCGCGTGCCGTCGATCGACACCACCAGCACGTCCTGCCCCGGCTTCTTGCCGGCGGCTTCGAGCGCGGTGATGGCGCCGATGGCCATCTCGTCGTTGTGCGCGTAGATGGCCGTGGCCGTGGGGTGCGCCTGCAGCAGCGCCTGCGCCACCTGGCGGCCCTTGTCGCGCGCGAAGTCGCCCGACTGCGAGGCCACGATCTTCATGCCCGGGTGCTTGGCGATGACCGCGTCGAAGCCCTTCTTGCGGTCGTTGGCCGGCGACGAGCCGGTGGTGCCTTCCAGCTGGATGATCGTCCCCTTGCCGCCCGTGGCCTTCACCAGCCACTCGGCGGCGCGCCGGCCCTGGTCGACGAAGTCGCTGCCGATGAAGGTGACGTAGTCGCGCCCGGCCTTGGCCACGGCCTGGTCGACGTTGCGGTCGACCAGGATCACCGGGATGCCGGCGCGCTTGGCCTTCATCACCGCCGGGATGAGCGGCTTCTCCTCGCGCGGCGGCAGCACGATGAGGTCGACCTTCTGCGCGATCATCGAATCGACGTCGGCCACCTGCTTGGCCGCGGAGCCCCCGGCGTCGGTGACGACGAGCTGCCAGCCGCACGACGCGGCCACGTCCTGCATGCTCTTGGTCTCGGCGATGCGCCAGGGGTTGTTGTTCTCGGCCTGGGCGAAGCCGACCTTGTAGCTGGACTTCTGCGCCAGCTTGGGCGCGCCCTGCGCCTGCGCCAGCGCCGGCAGAGCGGCCGCGACGGCCAGGGCCAGCACCGGGATCGAAAGGTGGAATCGCATCGCCAACGTCCTCGCCATGAGCGGGCGCACCGGGGTGGTGCCGCCAACGCGGCGATTCTTGGCAGGCGCCTTGCGAATGTGCACCGGTAATATTACTAATGGGGCGCGGGAACCCTGGTTGCCCCGCGCCGACGTGCCGCCGCGCCCTCGCGCCGGTGGTCAACGCGCGCGCGGCTTCCCCGCCGGCGGCCCCACCGTCTGGCGCTCGACGATGCGGCCTTCCACCTTGATGCGCCGGCGCGCCGCGTCGGCACCGGCGCGCTCGGCCAGCAGCAGCTCCACCGCCAGGCGGCCCATCTCGTAGTTGGGCAGCTCCAGCGTCGTCAGCGGCGGGTGGGTGTGGCGCGCGATTTCCTGGTCGTCGTAGCCGATGACCGACACGTCCTGCGGCACCTTCAGGCGCAGCAGCTGCAGCGCCTCGAGGCAGCCCACGGCCATCAGGTCGTTGGCGCAGAAGATGGCGGTCGGCGGCTGGCGCTCCTTCATCAGCGCCAGCGTCGCGTCGTAGCCGGTGGCGACGTGCCAGTCGCCGGTCTTCACCAGCCGGGCGTCGTAGGCGATGTCGTGGCTGGCCAGCGCCCGGCGGTAGCCCTTCAACCGGTCCTGCGCCGCGTCCATCCACGGCTCGCCGTTGATCAGCGCGATGCGCCGGTGCCCGGCCTCGATCAGCCGCTCGGTCGCGGCATGGCCGCCGGCCACCTCGGCCGGCACCACGCTCGACCGGCGCGGCGGCGCGGCGTCGGCCGGCGTGCCTTCGTAGCAGTTCAGCAGCACGGTGGGCACGCCGTCCAGCGCCGCCGGCACGGTGGTGGCGCGGGTGAACACCGCGGCGACGATCACGCCCACCAAGGCCGGGTGGTCCAGCAGCGCCTGCAGCGCCGCGGCCTCCACCTCGGGCTTGCCGCGCGTCGCGACCACGGTGACGACGGCTCCAGCGCCCCAGGCCTCGTCCTTGGCGCCGTCGATCGTCACCACCGGGTGCGGGCTGGTCGAGATCTCGTCGGCCAGGTAGACGATGAGCGGCGGCCCGGCCCGGCGCGCGCCGGCGCGGCGCGGCGTGCCAGGACTGGCGCTGGTGGATGCCGCCTCGGCACCTGCGCCCGCCGCCAGCGGGGCCCGCCCGCCCGGCAGGCGGTAGCCGAGCTCGGCCGCCGCCGCGGCCACGCGCTCGCGCGTGGCGGCCGACAGGCGCACGCCGGCGGTGCCGTTGAGCACCAGCGACACCGTCGACTGCGAGACGCCGGCACGGATGGCCACGTCGGTCATCGTCGCCCGCCGCGTGGCGGTGGTGGTGGCCGGCAGCGGCGCGGTCGCGGCAGCGGCAGAAGGGGCTGCGCCTCCGGTCCCCGGCCCGGCACGCCCGGCAGCCGCCGGGCCGCGGCCGGGCGTGGAGGCGGGTGGCGCCGCGGGTGCGTGTTCGGGCGGCTGGGCCGCGGCGCCGGCCCTGGCCGCGGGCCTGGCCGCCCTCGAAGGCTTGGCGTGCTTGGCGGGCGGGGCGGCGGAGCGCCGTCCGGCGGGCGTGGCTCTGGACATGCGTGAAATCCCGGTGCGCCGATGCCGTGGTGCTCATATTATTTGCACCTGTCTTGTCCCATCAGCGGGCGGCCGATCATAAGGCGCGCACCGCGCGCACCATGGCCCGCTACACCGCCCCCGAACACGATGCCTACGCCGCCGACTTCAACCGCGACGGCCACGTGCTGCTGCGCGGCCACTACGACCCGGCGCGGGTGCAGGCCTGGGCCGACGCGTTCGCCCCGCTGCTCAGGGCCGCCATCGACGATCCGACGCTCGCCGGCGAACGCGGGCCCAGCCGCTACTACGTGACGCTGCCCTTCGAGGGCGTGTTCGCCGACCCGCACTTCTTCGACGACGACGACGTGCTGGCCATCGTCGAGCGCGTCGCCGGGGCCGACCCGGTGATGTGCCAGCTGGCCACCGACACGCCGCTCAAGGGCAGCGCCTACCAGGACCTGCACCGCGACACGCCGCCGCTGTTCGCCGAGGAGCCGGCGCTCGAGCCACCGAGCTACCAGCTGGCGGTGAACTTCCCGCTGTGCCGGGTGACGCTCGACAACGGCCCGCTCGAGACGGCTGCCGGCACGCACCGCCTGACGCGCGACGAGGCGCTCGCCGCCGTGGCCGATGGGCGACTGCCGCTGCAGGCGGTGACGATGGAACTCGGCGACGTGCTGATCCGCGACGTGCGCCAGATCCACCGCGGCACGCCCAACCCGAGCGACGAGCCGCGGCCCATGGTCGTCATCGGCTACAGCCGGCGCTGGTACCACCGCCCCGAGGTGCACATCGACGTGCCGCGCGCCGTGCTCGAAGGCCTGTCGCCGCGCGCCCGGCGGCTGCTGCGCTTCAACCCGGTGTGCGAGTCGCTCGCCGACGTGCAGCGCGGCGAGGGCTACCAGGCGTTCGCGTACTGAGCGCGGGCGCCGGGGCGGCCCGGCCGGCCTGACGGCCGGCAGCGATCGGACGTGAACGATTGCCGGCGAACCCCCGGAACCGGGGTGGGCGCGGGTGCGGATGGCGTTTCGACAATTGATCCGCGGCGCGCGCTTTTGCCGCGTAGAGGGATTGTCCCCAACCGCCCGCCCGCCCCACCATGACGTCCACTCCCTCGCTGCTCGACAAGGCCCGTCAACTCGCCAGCCGGTCGGCACTGGTGATCGCACCGCTCGCCACCGTGGCGCCTGCCCAGGCCGCCACGCCGCTGGAGCCGGGCTACTCGTTCGTCGGCGAGCACTCCAGCTCGGGCTGGTTCATGTCCGAGGCCAGCTTCAACGACCTGGCCGCCGGCGCCGCTGCCAACGGCACCGGCGTCACCCTGTCGGCGGCGCACAGCGTCACCGACGGCATGTTCTGGAGCTGGAGCGACCACGCCCAGACGACGCTGCGCCGCTACGACGTCACCGGCATCGCCTTCGCCTGGGGTGGCAACCTGGGCGGCGCGGCGTTCGAGGACGACCTGCTCGAGGCGGCGTTCGCCTTCACCATCGACTTCACGAACACCCCCCTCAATCCCAACGACTCGGCTTCGGTGCAGTGGTCGCTGTACATCGGCACGCGTGCCGAGCCGTACACGCCGCAGGGCCACCAGCGCGGACCGCAGGGATGGAGCGGCTCGTCGGTGCTGAGCGGCAGCTTCGACACGCCCGGCGCGCACACCGTCACCGGCCAGGTGCAGCGCCACGTGCAGGCCGACGAGGCCGGTGCCTCGGCGCAGTGGTATGCCATGCTGGTCGTCGACTGGCGCGACACCTGGTACAGCCGCCCGGGCTGGGACACGGCGTCCAACACCGCCAACGGCGACATCCTTTCGGTGACGACGGTGGCCGGCGCGCCGACGACGCTGTCGCTCACCCCGGTGAACCTGCAGGCCGGCCAGGTGTTCGAGAACGGCGGCAGCTACACCGTCGCGAGCAGCGGGCCCACCTACCGCGTGCACGGCACGCTGCGCAACCTGGCCGGTGCGACGTTCGCCTTCGGGCGGGCGATGGAGGTCTCCGAGACCGGCGTGGTGGACAACGCCGGCCTGTTCAGCGGCCTGTTCGGCGCGGGCCTCCGCAACCACGGCCGCTTCACCAACGTGGCCGGCGGCACCTTCGAGATGGCCAGCGGCAGCCTGCACAACGCCTTCTCGGGCCTGTTCGGCAACGCCGGCACGATGACCATCGGCAGCGGTGCCGGCGTCGAGAACGAGGGCCGCTTCGAGAACCGGTTCGGCGGCCTGTTCGGCGGCGCCGGCGGCTTCCAGAACCGCGCCGACGCCGTGGTCGACAACGCCGCCGGCGCCATCTGGAACAACAGCGGCACGGTGTCCAACGCCTTCCGCGGCCTGTTCGGCAACGCCGGCACGCTGCACAACACCGGCACGCTCGAGACCGCCGGCGTCTTCGAGAACAGCGGCGCGCTCGGCAACGCCGGCCTGATGGGCGTGCTGGGCGGCGGCGCCTTCCACAACCTGCGCGGCGGCACGGTCACCAACACCGGCACGCTGACGACGCTGTTCGGCGGCCTGTTCGGCAACCTCGGCACCTTCACCAATGCCGCCGGCGCCACGGTGCAGAACGACGGCACGTTCCAGAACCTGGCCTCGGGGCTGTTCGGCGGGCTCGTGCACAACCACGGCAGCTTCGTCAACACCAGCGCCAACACGCTCGACAACGCGGCCACTTTCCACAACCACGGCGAGCTCTACAACGGCCTCGACGGCCGCATCGTCAACAGCGGCACGCTCACCAACCACGCCGGCGCCACGCTCGACAACTGGGGCCGGTTCGAGAACACCGGCACGCTGGCCAACGCGGGCACGCTGCACGTGCGGCGCATGGCCGCCGAGTGGGACGGCACGACCTACGTCTTCGGCGACGTGCTGAGGAACGACGGCAGCATCGTCAACACCGGCAGCGTCGCCATCGAGGCCACGTCGGCCATCGAGGGCAATGGCAGCTTCGTGCAGACCGCAGGCCTGACCACGGTGGACGGCGTGCTCGCCGCCGGCACGCTCAGCTTCGCCGGTGGCCGCGTCGAGGGCAGCGGCACGCTCGCCGCGGCGCTGGTGCAGAACCTCGGCGCGACGATCGCGCCGGGCGGTGCTGGCGCCGCGGCCACGCTCACCATCGACGGGAACCTGCTGCACGCCAGCGGCGGCACGCTCGAACTCGACATCCTCGGCACCGGCGGCAGCGACCTGCTCAGCGTGCTCGGCAGCACCGAACTCGACGGCGCGCTCGTGCTGAACATCGGCGTCGGCGTGGCCGCGGGCACGCGCTACACGCTGCTCACCAGCAGCCAGGGCATCAGCGGCCAGTTCAGCCAGGTCAGCAGCGCCTGGGGCGACGTGTCCGTGGTCTATGGCGCCGACGCGGTGTCGCTGACGCTCATCAGCGCCGTACCCGAACCGGGCACCTGGCTCAGCTTCGGCGGCGGCCTGGTCGGGCTCGCCTGGACGCTGCACCGCCGGCGCCGCGCCGAGCGCGCGCCGGGTTTGCGCCTCTGAGCCGGGCTGCGTCCGCCGCGGGCGCCGCTGCGCCGCGCTTGCTGCTGCACCTGGGGCAGTCGGCCTTCGACCCGGCCAGCGGCGCGGCGCAGTCCATGCGCCAGTGGGCCGAGGCGCTGGCCTGCCGGGGTTTGACAGTGGCCGCGCTGTCGACCAGCGCCTGCGAGTCCTCGGCGGCCAGCGCACGCGGCCTGGGTCTGGTCACGCCCGGCGGTGACACCGGCTGCACCAAGCCCAGCGCCCACCGCGCCGCGGTCGCGCTGACGACGCTGGTGCACGCCGGCGTCGAGCACGAGATCGTGCACGCCGACCCGGCGCACCCGCGGCGCTGGGAGCACGACGTGGGCGACGTCGTCGCCGCGCGCTTCCACGAGCGCATCGTGCACTGGCGTCCCGACCTGCTGCTGACCTACGGCGACGACCCCGGCGACCGGCGCCGGCGTGCCCTGGCGCGCGCGCACGGCGTGCGCACCGTGTTCGGCCTGCACAACCTGGCCTACCGCGAACCGCCCCCGGACGTCGACCGCTTCATCGCGCCCTCGGCCTTCTTGGCGCGGCGCTACGGCGAGCGCTGGCCGGGCGTGGCGGTGCACGTGGCGCCGACCGTGCTCAGCCCCGATGCCATGCTCGCCGAGCGGCACGAGCCGGCGTGGATCGCATTCCTCAACCCCGAGCCGGCCAAGGGCGCCGCGCTGGTCGCCCGGCTGGCCCAGCGCCTGGGGCAGGAGCGCCCGGACATCCCGCTGCTGGTGGTGGAAGGCCGCGCCGGCGCGGCCGATTTCCTGGCGCTGGCGCGCGCGCAGGGCGCGGCGCTCGCGTCGCATGCCAACCTGCTGCACGCGCCGCTCGCGGCCGACGTGCGCCCGTTGTGGGCCGGCTGCCGCGTGCTGCTGATGCCGTCCATCGTCGAAGAGGCCGCCGGCCGCGCTGCGCTGGAAGCGATGGCCAACGGTGCCGTGGCGATCGTCTCCGACCGCGGGGCGCTGCCCGAGACGGTGGGCGACGCGGGCATCGTGCTGCCGGTGGACGCATCCGCGCACGACGCCACGCCAGCGACGGTGGCCCGCTGGTTCGATGCGCTGCTGGCGCTTGCCGACGACGACGCCGCGTTCGCCGCCCGCTCGGCACGCTGCCGCGCCTGGGCCTCGCGCCACCTGCCCCGCGCTGCCGGCGGCGCGGTGGAGGCGGCGATCGGCGGCTGAACGCAACCCCGTGCCGCATCGAACCGCATCCCCCCGGCGCGGCGCACCGTCCGGCTCGCCGCCTGGGCTGGATCCACCGCAGGGCAAGCCGGGCGCGCTTGACGTCCATCAAGCACGCCGGGCCACGCCGCCGAACAATGGCGCGCAGCTGCAGGAGCCGCGCGCCATGCCCACCAAACGCATCCTCGTCATCCAGGGCCACCCCGACCGCGCGGCGGGCCACTTCAACGCTGCGCTGGCCGAGCGCTACGCCGATGCGGCGCGCGCCGGCGGCCACGAGGTGCGCATGCTCGACGTCGCCGCGCTCGACTTCGCCCTCTTGCGCAGCCGGGCCGAGTGGGAGCAGGCCGACACGGTCAGCGCCGACCTGCGGCGCGCCCAGGACGACATCCGCTGGGCCGAGCACCTCGTGTTCTTCTTCCCGCTGTGGCTGGGCGGCATGCCGGCGCTGCTGAAGGGCTTCCTCGAGCAGGTGGCGCGGCCGGGCTTCGCCTTCGCCTACCGGCGGCAAGGCCTGCCCGAGAAGCTGCTCAAGGGCCGCAGCGCGCGCCTGGTGGTGACGATGGGCATGCCCTCGGCGGTGTACCGCTGGTTCTACCGTGCCCACAGCATCCGCGCGCTGGAGCGCAACATCCTCGGCTTCGTCGGCATCGCCCCGGTGCGCGAGACGCTGATCGGCATGGTCGAAGGCGCGCCGGCGCAGCGCGAGCGCTGGCTGGCGCGGCTGGCCGAGCTGGGCGCGAAGGCCGCCTGACCGCGCGGCCGCCTACAGCGCCACGGTCTGGCCGTGCTCGGCCACGCTGGCCGGCCAGCGGTGGCGTTCCTCGATGGCCTGACGCAGGCTGTCGGCGGCGCTCGGCTCGCCGTGCACCACGAAGACCCGGCGCGGCGGGTATGGCGCCAGCAGGCCGGCCCAGCGCAGCAGCCCTTCGCGGTCGGCGTGGGCCGAGAGCATGGGCAGGTTGGCGACGCGGGCACGCACCGGCACGTGCTGGCCGTGGATCTTGACGCTGGCCGCGCCGCCGACGAGCGAGGCGCCGCGCGTGCCCGCCGCCTGGTGGCCGCAGAACGCCACCGTGTGGCGCGGGTCGGGCAGGTAGGTCTTGAGGTGATGCAGCACGCGGCCGCCGGTGGCCATGCCGCTGGCCGAGACGATGACCGACGGGTAGATGAGCCGGTCCAGCGCCTTGGAGTCGTCCACCGTCTCGGCGATGCGCACGGCGCGCGCCAGCGCACGGCACTGGGCGTCGTCGAGCCTGTGTTCGCCGGTGTGGCGCGCCAGCAGCCGCGTCGCCTCGGCGGCCATGGGGCTGTCCAGGAACAGCGGCAGGTCGGGGATGCGGTGCGCGCCCTTCAGCAGCTGGATGGCGTGCAGGATCGTCTGGGCGCGGCCGACGGCGAACGCCGGCACGAGGACCACCCCGCCGCGCGATGCCGTGGTGTTGATCACCTCGGCGATCGCGGTCAGTGCATCCTCGCCGTCATGCAGGCGGTCGCCGTAGGTCGATTCGATGACCAGCGTGTCGCAGCGCGCTGGCGGCGCGGGCGGCTTCATCAGCAGGTCGTCGTCGCGACCCAGGTCGCCCGAGAAGACGACCGCGCCGCCGTCCCAGGCCACGCGCACGCTGGCCCCGCCCGGGATGTGGCCGGCCGGCGTGAAGCGCACCTGCCAGCCCGGCACGGGCTCGAACGGCGTGTCGAACGGCACCGCCTTCAGCCGCGGCAGCACGGCGCGGGCGTCGGCCTCGGTGAACAGCGGCAGCGCCGGATGGTGGCGGGAGAACCCGTGCCGGTTGGCGTAGGCCGCGTCCTCCTCGGCCAGGCGGCCCGCGTCGGGCAGCAGCACGCGGCACAGCGCGCGGGTGGCCGGCGTGCAGTGGATCGGCCCGCGGTAGCCCAGGCGCAGCAGGCGCGGCAGGTAGCCGCTGTGGTCCAGGTGGGCGTGCGTCAGCACCACCGCGTCGAGCGAGGCGGCGTCGAAGGGCAGCCGGTCCCAGTTGCGCAGCCGCAGCTGCTTCAGGCCCTGGAACAGCCCGCAGTCGACCAGCACGCGCCGGTCGTGGTGATCCAGCAGCGTCTTCGAGCCGGTGACCGTGCCGGCCGCGCCGAGGAAGGTGGCCTGCACGCCGGCGTGCCGCTCAACGTGCGAGGTAGCCGCCGTCCACCGCCACGTAGGTGCCGGTGACGAACGAGGCACGCGGCGAGCTCAGCCACAGCACCAGCTCGGCCACTTCCTCGGGCCGGCCCAGGCGGCCGATGGGGTGCATCGCCACGAGCGCCGCGTTCGTCGCCGGGTCGCTTTCCAGGCGCTCGATCATCGGCGTGTGGATGAAGGCCGGGCCCACGGCGTTGATGCGCACGCCGGCGGTGCCGACCTCCAGCGCGGCGGCCTTGGTCAGCCCGACCACGCCGTGCTTGGCCGCGGTGTAGGCCGGCGCGTTGGCGAACGCCACCTGGCTGAGGATGGAGGCCACGTTGACGATGGCGCCGCCCCGGCCGGCGGCCAGCATGCGTGCGATCTGGTGCTTCATGCCGTAGAACACGCCGGAGAGGTTGACGTCGATGACGCGCCGCCAGGCCTCGTCCGGGTGCTCGGCCGTGGGCGCCAGCTCGCCGCCGATGCCGGCGTTGTTGCAGGCGATGTCCAGGCCGCCGTAGGCCTCGACGCAGGTCGCCACGAGGCGGCGCGCATCGTCGGCGCTGGCCACGTCGGCGCGTGTGAACAGCGCCTGGCCGCCGCTGGCCTGCACCAGGCGCACCGTCTCGGCGCCGCCGGCCTCGTCGAGGTCCGAGACGACGACCTTCGCACCTTCGCGTGCATAGGCCAGGGCGATGGCGCGGCCGATGCCCGAGGCGGCACCGGTGACGAGGGCGACGTGTCCGTTCAGCATGCGAGGCTCCTGGTGCGTGCGGGCGATGCGCCATCGGAACACGGCGCGGCGCGTGGGGGCTTGCGCCGCGTCAAGCGGCGCGGCGCGTGGCCGCGGGCGCCCGCGCGCACCGCGCAGCGCCGGCGCGGCGCCGTCACTTCAGGCGCGCGCCGGTCGCGTCGCGCACCTGCACGTCCACCGGCAGGGCCTGGCGGACGCTCTGGGTGACGGTGCAGAAGGCCTCGAACTGCGCCAGCGCGCGGTCGAGGTGCTGCAGCCGCTCGGCGGGCACGCCGAGCACGAGCTCGGCGCGCAGCCCCTGCACGCGCTGGCGCCCTTCGGCGTTGCGGCCGAGGATCACGGTCACCGTGCACGACAGCGGCTCGGGCTGCTGCTTGTACTTGCGCAGCGCGAACAGCAGCGACGCGCTCAGGCAACCGGCGACGGCCGAGCCCAGCAGCTGAACCGGCGAAGGGCCCCGGCCGGCGCCGAGCGGCGGCGGCTCGTCGCACACCCACTCGGGCGCACCGTCGGCGCCTGTCGCGGCGAAGCGATAGTCCTCCTGCTGCTGCAGGCGCACGACCACGGATTCGGGGGTGGCCACGGCTGCGGTCATCGAGGCGTTCCTTTCCGAGTGTCGGGGCGAGGGTTCAGGCGCGCGCTTCGGCCTCGATCTGGCACGCCAGGCAGCGTTCGCTGTCGGGTTGCGCGCGCAGGCGCGCCGGTGGGATCGGTTCGCCGCAGTCGAGGCAGCGGCCGTAGCGGCCTTCGGCCAGGCGCTGCAGCGCGGCACGCACGCGGTCGCGCTCGGCGCGGTCGCGCGCCTCCTCGGCCGCCTCGACGTCGGCTTCGGCCTGCGTGGCGGCGTCGTCCTTGCGGTCGTGCACCTCGCCGCCGTCCACGGCACGGGCGGCGCGCGTCGTGGCGACATCGGCGTCGATCTCCGCGTCCAGCTCGGCCAGGCGGGCGAGCAGGGCGCGCTCGAGCGGCGCGTGTTCAGGGGCGGGTGTCGTGGGCATGGCGGGCCTTTCGGTCGGACGCGGGGGCGATCGGTGGCACGAGTCTGGCGTCGCCCGTCGCGCGCGGTTTGCGCGGCGTCAAGCCTGCGGCGCGAGCACCCGCACGACGCGCACCGCGTCGGTGTGATGGGCGCGGCCCTGCACCTGGAAGCCCAGGTCGTGCGCCAGCGCCAGCATGCGCGCGTTGCCGTGCAGCACGTCGCCGACGACGCGCTGCGTGCCGGCGGCCGCCAGGTGGCGCAGCAGCCGGGCCAGCATCAGCCGGCCCAGGCCGCGGCCCTGCAGGTCGCTGCGCACGGCGATGGCGAACTCGGCCTCGACGTTGTCCGGGTCGGTGGCGGCGCGCGCCACGGCCAGCATCTCCTGCGCGCCGTCGGCGCCGGTCGGCGCCAGTGCGACGAAGGCCATCTCGCGCGCGTAGTCGATCTGCACCAGCCTTGCCCGCTCGGCGCGCGGCACCTCGCGCCGGCCGCAGAAGAAGCGCAGGCGCAGGTCTTCGGGCGACAGGCGCTGCAGGAACTCGGCGTGCAGCGCTTCGTCCTCGGGGCGGACGGGCCGCAGCAGCAGCGCCTGGCCCTCCCACGCGACGGTCTCGGCCAGGTGCGCCGGGTAGGGCACGATGGCCAGGCGCGCCGCACCCGCCGGGCGCGTCGCGCTGACGCGGATGCGCGCGTCGAGCGCCAGCACGCCGTCGGCATCGGCCCACAGCGGGTTGATGTCCAGCTCGGCCAGCTCGGGCAGGTCGACCAGCATCTGCGAGACGGCGATCAGCACGTCGTGCACGGCCTCCATGCGCGCCGGCGGGCGGTCGCGGTAGCCGGCCAGCAGCCGGGCCACGCGGGTGCGCTGCACCACCTCGTGCGCCAGCACGCGGTTCAGCGGCGGCAGGGCGATGGCGCGGTCGCCCACCACCTCCACCGCGGTGCCACCCTGGCCGAACAGCACCACCGGGCCGAACAGCGGGTCGATGCTCGCGCCGACGATCAGCTCCTCGGCCTTGGGCCGCTGCGCCATGGGCTGCACGCTGAAGCCGTCGATGCGCGCCTGCGGCGCCACGGCGGCGATGCGCGCGAGCATCCGTTCGGCGGCGCTGCGCAGCGCCTCGGTGTCGCGCAGGTCCAGCGCCACGCCGCCGACGTCGCTCTTGTGGCTGAGGTCGCGCGAGCGGATCTTCAGCGCCACCGGCCAGGTCATGCCGGCAGCGGCCGTGGCGGCGACGGCGGCGTCGGCCGTCGCCGCCGTGGCCACCGTCGGCACGGTGGGGATGCCGAAGGCCGCGAGCACGCGCTTGGCCTCGACCTCGTCGAGCATCTCGCGGCCTTCGGCCAGCACGCCGGCGACCACGGCACGTGCGCTGGCCAGGTCGGGCGGCGCCAGTTCGTCGGCGGCCGGCGCCTCCGTCAGCAGCGCGCGGTTGCGGCGCCAGGTGCGGGCCAGCGCAAAGGCGCGCACGGCTTCTTCCGGCGTCTCGTGGTCGGCGATGCCGGCGGCACGGCAGCGCTCGCGCGCCGCACGCACCGCGGCGCCGCCCAGCCAACTGGTCATCAGCCGGCCCGGTGCCGCCTGCGCCAGCGGCACCACGGCCTGCGCGATGGCGTCGCTGTCCACGATGGCGGTGGGCGCGTGCATCAGCAGCACGGTGCGCGCGCCGGGCGCGGCCAGCAGCGCCTCGAGCGTCCCGACGTAGCGCTCGACCGGCGCGTCGCCGATGATGTCGATGGGGTTGGCGCGCGACCAGCTCGCGGGCAGCACGCCGTCCAGCGTGGCCTGCAGTTGCGGCGTCAGGTCTTCCAGCGGCAGGCCCAGCGCCGCGGCGGCGTCGGCGGCCAGCACGCCGGCGCCGCCGCCGTTGGTCACGAGCATGAGCGCGCTGTCGCGCTGCAGATCCAGCCGGGCCAGCGTCTCGGCGGCGAGGAACAGCTCCTGCAGCGTGTCCACGCGCAGCATGCCGGCGCGGCGGATGGCGGCATCGAAGACGATGTCCGACCCGGCCAGCGCACCGGTGTGCGAGGCCGCGGCCGCCACGCCGTGGCCGGCGCGGCCGGCCTTCACCACGATCACCGGCTTGTTGCGCGCCGCCGCGCGCGCCGCCGACATGAACTTGCGCGGCGACTCGATGCTCTCGATGTAGAGCAGGATGGCCTGCGTGTGGCCGTCGCTCGCCAGGTGGTCGAGCAGGTCGCCGAAATCGACGTCGCTGCGCTCGCCGATCGACACCAGGTGCGAGAAGCCGATGCCGCGCTCGGCCGCCCAGTCGATCACCGCCGTGACGAGCGCGCCCGATTGCGAGACGAAGGCGATGCGCCCGTCGGCCGGCATCCGGTGCGCGAAGCTGGCGTTGAGCCCCAGCCGCGGCGTGACGAGCCCCAGGCAGTTAGGGCCGAGGATGCGCAGCAGGTGCGGCCGCGCGGCGTCCAGCGCGGCCTGCTTCTGCTCGCGGCTCAGGCCGCCGGTGATGACGATGACGGCGCGCGTGCCGCGTTCGCCCAGTTCGGCCACGAGCCCGGGCACGGTGGCCGGCGGCGTGCACACGATCGCCAGGTCGGGTGCTTCGGGCAGGTCGGCCACGCGCGTGTGGCTGGTCTCGCCGGGCAGGGCGCCGGCTCGCCGGTTGACGGCATGGCGGGCACCGCCGAAGGCCTGGAGGTTGCGCCACACCGTGTGGCCCACGCTGCCGGGCCGCGCCGAGGCGCCGATGAGCGCCACCGAGCGCGGTTCGAGCAGCTGGTGCAGGTGTCGGACGGTCATGTGGGCAGGGCCTCGCGGTTGGCGCAGGATCGCGCTTGATCTGGATCACGCCGGTGCGGCGCACGCGTTCCATCATGACGGGCGGTGCTGGCGGCGGTTTGCGCCAGATCCAATCCAACGCCGAAGGAGGGTTCGCATGCTTCGTTTCGACCTGCCGCGTGTCGCGTCCAACGTGACGCGCATGGAAGCCTTCGTCACCACGGTGGTGAGCGCGGCCGCGCTCGCGCTCGCCGTGCCCTGGCTGATGGCGCTGCCTGCGCTGCAGGGTGCCATCCGCGGCGTGTTCGGCCACCGCTACTGCCCCGCGCACCACCTGTGGCTGGCGCTGTTCAAGCGGCTGGGCGTGCAGGGCCGGCTGGAGGATGCCGGGCCGAAGATGTTCGCCAACAAGGTGCTGCTGGTGGCCAGCGCCGCCGCCCTGGCGCTGGCCGCCGCGGGCAGCGGGCTGTGGCGCGTGCCGTGCGTGGTGCTGCTGGTGTTCTCGACGCTGGAGTGGGCGTTCTCGTTCTGCGCGGCGTGCTGGGTGTACGGCGCCTGGTACCGGCGCTTCCCGCCGGCGGGCACCTGAAGCCGCAGCCGGTCGTGCGAGCGCCGCTGTTCCGCGCCCGCGGTCTGGGCAAGACCTACCGCACCGGCGCGGTCGACGTGCACGCGCTGCGCGAGGTGGACCTCGACGTGGAACGCGGCGAGTTCATCGTGCTGCTCGGGCCGTCGGGCAGCGGCAAGTCGACGCTGCTCAACATCCTGGGCGGGCTCGACGTGCCGAGCGCCGGCACGCTGTACTTCGGCGACACCGAGCTCACGCGCGCCGGCGAAGGCGAGCTCACGCGCTACCGGCGCGAGCACGTCGGCTTCGTGTTCCAGTTCTACAACCTCATCCCCAGCCTGACGGTGCGCGAGAACGTGGCGCTGGTGACCGACATCGTCGCGCACCCGATGCCGGTGGACGAGGCGGTGGACCGGGTCGGCCTCACGCCACGGCGCGACCACTTCCCGGCGCAGCTGTCGGGCGGCGAGCAGCAGCGCGTGGCGATCGCGCGCGCCATCGTCAAGCAGCCCGAGGTGCTGCTGTGCGACGAGCCCACCGGCGCGCTCGACTACCACACCGGCAAGCTGGTGCTGGAGGTGCTGGCCGGCGTGAACCGCGACATCGGCACCACCACCATCGTCATCACGCACAACGCCGCCATCGCCGGCATGGCCGACCGCGTCATCCACCTGGGCGACGGCCGCATCCAGCGCATCGAGGCGAATGCGCACAAGGTGGCGCCGTCGGCGCTGAGCTGGTGATGGCGGCAGTGCGCGTCGCGCGGGGCGGCACCAGGTTACGGGGCCGCGCATGAAGGCGCTCGACCGCAAGCTGCTGCGCGACCTGCGCACGCTGTGGAGCCAGGCGCTGACGATCGCGCTGGTGGTGGCCAGCGGCATCGGCGGCTTCGTCACCTGCCTCTCGGCGGTGGACTCGCTGGCCCGGGCGCGCGACGACTACTACGCGCAGGACCGCTTCGCCGACGTCTTCGCCACGCTCAAGCGCGCGCCCGAGGCGCTGCTGCCCTCGCTGCGCGAGGTGCCCGGCGTGGCCGACGCGGAGGCGACGGTGGCGGCGCTGGTGCGGGTGGAACTCGACGGCGTCGCCGACCCGGTGATCGGCCACCTCATCGGGCTGGACCTGCGCCGCCCGCAGCGCATGAACCGCGTCACCGTGCGCCACGGCCAGCCGCTGCACGAAGGGGCGTCGAGCGACGGCCGCATCCCGGCGCTGGTGTCCGAGGCCTTCGCCGAGGCGCGCGGTCTCGCGCCCGGCGACACCGTGACCGCGCTGCTCAACGGCCGCCAGCGGCGCCTGGTGGTGGCGGGCACGGCGCTGTCGCCCGAGTATGTCTTCGCCGGCCTGTGGGGCATGCCCGACATGCGCGGCTACGGCGTGTTCTGGGTCGACCGCGAGGCGCTGGCCGCGGCCTACGACCTGCGCGGCGCGTTCAACACGCTCAGCGTGAAGCTGGCGCCGGGGGCGTCCGAGGCCGAGGCGCGCGCCGGCCTCGAACGCGCGCTGGCGCGCTACGGCGGGCGCGACGTGCACGGCCGCGAGCAGCAGAGCTCACACCAGATGCTGGACAACGAGATCAAGGAGCAGCGCGTGCTGGGCACGGTGCTGCCGGCGATCTTCCTGGCGGTGGCGGCCTTCCTGCTGAACGTGGTGGTGGCGCGCCTGGTGGGCACGCAGCGCGAGCAGATCGCCGCGCTCAAGGCGCTGGGCTACCCCGACCGCACGATCGCGCTGCACTACCTGAAGCTGGTGCTGCTGATCGTGGCGCTCGGACTGGTGCTGGGCCTGGTGCTCGGGCGCTGGCTCGGCGGGTCGCTGGCGACGCTGTACGCCGAGTTCTTCCGCTTCCCGCGGCTGGAGCACCACATCGCCCCCGGCCTGGTGCTGGCCAGCGCCGGCATCGTGGTGGTGACGGCGGTGGTCGGCACGCTCAACGCCATCCTCGCCACGGTGCGGCTGGCACCGGCCGAGGCGATGCGGCCGCCGGCGCCGGGCCGCTACCGCCGCACCATCGCCGAGCGCATCGCCGGCCGGCGCCTGAGCCCGGGCGTGCGCATGGTCCTGCGCAACATGGAGCGCCGGCCCTGGCGCACCGCGCTGGCCATCGGCGGCATCGCCGCCGCGGTGGCGATCACCATCATGGGCAACTTCCTGCGCGACGCCATCGACGAGATCGTGCACACCCAGTTCCGCCTGGCGCTGCGCGGCGACGTCTCGGTGTGGCTCGACGATGCTGTGGACGACGGCGCGCGCCACGCCCTGGCGCGGCTGCCCGGCGTGACGGCGGTGGAGTCGGTGCGCTACGTCAACGTCAACCTCGTGCACGGCCACCGCGCCGAGCGCACGGTGCTGCGCGGCTACGCGGCCCGGCCCGAGCTCTACCGCGTGGTGGACGTCGACCGGCAGGCCACGTCGCTCGAAGGCCGCGGCCTGGTGCTCACCGACCGCCTGGCCGACAAGCTGGGCGTGCGCGTGGGTGACGTGGTGCAGGCCCAGGTGCTGGTGGGCAAGCCGCGCACGCTGGAGCTGCGCGTGGGTGCGACGGTGCGCGAGATGATGGGCCTCAACGCCTACCTCGACCGGCGCGAGCTGAACCGCCTGCTGGGCGAGGGGGACCACGCCACCGGCTACGTGCTCTCGGTCGAGCGCGGGCGCGAGGCCGCGCTGCTCGAGGCCACCAAGGCGCTGCCGCGCGTGGCCGGGGCCTTCAGCAAGGCCACCATGCTGCGCAACATGGACGAGGTCAGCGCGCGCAACGTGCGCATCATGAGCACCATCCTGACCACGTTCGCCGCCGTCATCGCGGTGGGCGTGGTCTACAACAACGCGCGCATCGCGCTGGCCGAGCGTGGCTGGGAGCTGGCCAGCCTGCGCGTGCTGGGCTTCACGCGCGCCGAGGTGTCGGCGCTGCTGCTCGGCGAGCTGGCGCTGGCCATCGCGCTGGCGCTGCCGCTGGGCATGCTGCTGGGCCTGGGGCTGGCGCACGGCGTGGCCGGGCTGCTCGCCTCCGACCAGTTCTTCTTTCCGGTGGTGATCCAGCCGCGCACCTACGCCTGGGCGGCGGTGGCGGTGGTGGCCGCCGGCGTGGCCAGCGCGCTGGTGGTGCGGCGGCGCATCGACCGGCTCGACATGGTGGCGGTGCTCAAGACGAGGGAATGACGACGATGCAGATCCGACGCTGGCTGCTGGGCGGCCTGGCCGTGGCCGCCGTGGCCGCGACGCTGGCCTGGGCCTTCGCGCCCCGTCCCGTGGCCGTGGAGACGGCGGCCGTGACCCGCGGCCGCTTCGAGGCGACGCTGGACGACGACGCCAAGACGCGGGTGCGCGAGCGCTACGTGGTCGGCGCGCCGCTGGCCGGCCAGCTGCAGCGCATCGCGCTGCGCGAAGGCGACGCGGTGCAGGCCGGCGACGTGCTGGCCGTGATCGCGCCGACGCTGGCGCCGCTGCTCGACGAACGCACCCGGCGCGAGCAGCAGCTGCGTGTCGAGGCCGCGCGCGCCAACCTCGATCGCGCGGCCGCGCAGCAGGCGCGCGCCCAGGTGGCGCTGACGCAGGCCGAGCACGACGCCGGCCGCAGCGAGGCGCTGGCGCGCCAGGGCTACGTCGCCGGATCGCGCCTGGACAGCGACCGCCTCGCCGCCCAGGCGGCGGCCCGCGAGGTGGACGCCGCCGCCCAGGCGCGGCGCGTCGCGCAGCACGAGCTGCGCCAGGCCGAAGCCGCGCTGCAGGCGGTGCAGCAGCCGGCCGGCGCGGCACGTGCCTTCGTGCTGCGCGCGCCGGTGGCTGCCCGCGTGCTGCGCGTGGCGCAGGCCAGCGAAGGCACGGTCGCGCCCGGCACGCCGCTGCTGGAGCTGGGCGACACCGCGGCGCTCGAGGTCGTCGCCGAGCTGCTCAGCACCGACGCGCTGCAGGTCGCGCCGGGTGCCCGCGTCGTGATCGAGCGCTGGGGCGGGCCGGGCACGCTCGAAGGCCGCGTGCGCCGCGTCGAGCCGGCGGCCTTCACCAAGGTGTCGGCGCTGGGCGTGGAAGAGCAGCGCGTGCGCGTGCTCATCGACATCACCAGCGCGCGCGAGCGCTGGCAGGCGCTGGGCGACGGCTACCGCGTGGCCGTGCGCGTGGTGCAGCAGCAGGCCGACGACGCGCTGCTGGTGCCGGTGAGCGCGGTGTTCCCGTCGGACGAAGGCGAAGGCGTGATGGCGGTGTTCCGCCTGGAAGGCGGACGCGCCGTGCTGCAGCCGGTGACGGTGAACGGCCGCAACGGCCGGCACGCCTGGGTCGCCAGCGGCCTGCAGCCGGGGCAGACGGTGATCGTGTACCCACCGGGCGACCTGAAGGGCGGCGCGCGGGTGCGGGCGCGCAACGGGTAGCGCGCAGCCGGGTCGGCGGTGCGGCAGGCAAGGTGATGGGCGCCGGCTTCCGGCGTGCCGGCGACGGCCGCCCGCCGCGGCGTCACATGTCCGCCAACGGCACCTCGGCCGCGCGCGGGTCCACCTCGAGCTGGGCGATCAGCAGCGCCAGGTCGCGTTCCAGCCGGCGCAGCGCGGGCCGCTCCAGGCGGCGCAGCGCGTCGGGCAGCACGCCGGCGTAGGGGCCCGGCACCTTGCGCAGCAGGCGCGCGCCGGCCGGCGTCACGCGCAGGCACACGGCGCGGCCATCGGTGGGGCTGGGCGCGGTGTCGAGCAGCTGGCGCTCGACCAGCGCCTTGACGAGGTTGCTGGCCGTGGCCTGGCGGATGTTCATGGCCCGCGCCAGGCCGGTCACGCCCACGCCCGGCTGCTCGCGCACGATCGCCAGCGCCCAGACCTGAGAGCCGCCCAGGCCGACGCGCCGCTCCACCTGCTGGAAGTGCGCCTTGACGGCGTTGACGATCTGGCGGAACTGGCGCAGCACGCGCGCCGCGGCCTCGTCGTGCGCCGGCTCCGTCGCCGGCGCGGCATCGGCGCGCGGCCCGGCGCCGGCGGCTGCAGCCCTGGCCGTGCGCGTGCGTGGCGTCCGGTTCATCGGCGCCGGTTCTTCTGCCAGATGGCCAGCAGGATGAGGCCGTAGGAGAGCAGGCGCACGACGTAGTGCACCGGGCGGTCTTCGTTCCACGAGCCCAGCGCGACCATGGCGACGCGGTTGACGCCTTCCAGCGCGAACGAGCCGGCGAACAGCAGGAAGAAGCGGTCCTGCGTGCTGCGCCAGAAGCGCAGGAAGAACAGCGCCGCGACCAGGCTGCCCATGGCCACGGCGCCGAGCAGGGCCTCGTTCACGACGGGTCCTCCATCACCAGGCCCACCACCAGCAGCAGCACGGCGGCCAGCGCCAGCACCAGGCGCACGGTGGAGAGGTCGGCGGCCGGCAGCAGCACCCGGTCCACCACCAGCATCACGTTGTTGGCCGTCAGCCCGACGAAGCAGGCGCCGCTCCACAGCAGCAGCCGGTGGCGCGTGCGCAGGTAGCCGCGCAGCAGCAGCAGGGCCACCAGCGCCGCGGTCAGCGCGCACATGCCGTAGATGAGCTTCTCCATCATCGTCGTGGTCAGCGGCCCGGGCGCAGCTTGAAGGCGTCGGCGAAGCGCTGGGCGTTGCGCTGCGTCGTGTCGTGGATGAGGTTGGCCACGCCGATCATGTCCTCGCGGTAGACCTCGGCCAGGCGCTCGACCATGCTGGCGAGCTCCGGCGCCGGACGGTAACGGTAGCGGCGCGGCTCCGACCCGGCGGCCTCGACGATGGCGGCGGCGCGCGCCGCTTCGAGCAGCTCGCCGGCCTTGCGGTCGGTGATGTACAGCGCCGCGGCGATCTGCTGGGCGTCGTGCGCGCGCTCGGCGTGGCCACGCAGCCACAGCACCGCCTCGAGGTAGGGCACCGAGGGGATGCTGGTCAGGATGAAACGGCGGACGTCGTCCGGGATCATGGGCGCGGGCAGCGAACCGGCAATCGTATAGGTGCCAATGTATCGAATGTCACGCCCGCCCCCGGGGCCGTGGGGGGTGCGCGGCGCGGCTACGTGTTTTCCTCCAGCGCACGCGGAGCCGGCTGCGCTAGGCTCAAGCCGCCGATTCGAGCAGGCCCGGTGTGCCGCTCGTGATGGCGACGGGAGTTTTGTTCATTGGTTGGGGCGCCGCTGGGCGCCCCTTTTTTTCGCCTCGTCCGCGCGGTGCCCGCGGCTGCGCTCGGCAGCGGCGCGTAGGCCGCTTCCTGCACGGGCCGCCGACCACCGCCGACGCCATGCCGCGCGCCGCCGGGCCAGCATGGACGCCCTCCCGTCAACCGAGGACGCACCATCATGGCCGACGACAAGTCGAACAACGGCGGCGCAGACCGCACCCGCATCAACGTGAACCAGGACTACGAACTGCGCGACTGGTCGAAGAAGTTCGACGTCACGCCCGAGCAGCTGAAGGAAGCCGTCAAGGCCGTGGGCGACCGCGCCGCCGACGTCGAGATGCACCTCAAGGGCTCGCGCGCCAGCACCAACGCCAGCACCGAGCGCGCGGCGTCGGGCAGCCGCTAGGTCGGCAGCGGCGCCACCCGAGGGCGCACGGCGGCGGCGCGCCACGGCCTGCCGCCGCTTATCATCGCCCGCGTTGGTGCTCGTCGACGCGACCGCGAAGACAGTTCAACGGGAATCAGGAAGGCAAGGCCAGCCGGCGGCGCCCAACCTGAGCTGCCCCCGCAACGGTAAGCGGACGGCGCAGCTGCCATGCATGGCAGCTGGCCGACCCGTGACACGGCCACTGGCCCCGTCGTGCGCGCGCGGATGGATTCGCGCGGCGCGGCGTGCCGGGAAGGCGTCACGTGTGCGTCCGCCAGCCCGGATACCGGCCAACGAGGTGGCCTGGCCGCGCGAGCGGCCGGCCGTGAAGCGCAAGGCCGCGGGGGGCGGTGGCGCGCGTTCCGTCCGGTCTTCATCTCCATGTCCGTCCTGTCCACCCGTGGCGCCGCGCGCGCCGGCGCCAGCCGTTCCCGCGTGCGCCGCCCCGCGGCCACCGCCGCCTTCTCTGCCATCGTCTCCACCGTGCTCGCCCATGCCGCGCCGGCCGTCGCCCAGACGCCCGACGGCAGCGGCGCGCAGACGATCGTCGTCACCGCCAGCCGCACGCCGCAGCCGCTGTCGGCGGTGCTGGCCGACGTGTCGGTGGTCGACCGCGCCGCCATCGAGCGCAGCGGCGCCGTCGGCGTGGCCGACGTGCTGGCGCGGCTGCCCGGCATCGAGCTGGCGCGCAGCGGCGGGGTCGCCGGCACCACCAGCCTCTTCCTGCGCGGCGCCGAGGCGCGCCACACCGCCGTCTACATCGACGGCGTGCGCATCGACTCGCAGGCCAGCGGCGGCGCCCTGTGGGAGCAGATCCCGCTGGAGCAGATCGATCGCATCGAGGTGCTGCGCGGCCCGGCCGCGGCGGTCTATGGCTCGGACGCCGTCGGCGGCGTGGTGCAGCTGTTCACCCGCCGCGGCCGCGCCGGCGCGCCGCGGCCCACGGCGGCCGTCACCGTCGGCACGCACGGCACGCGCGTGGCGTCGGCTGGCCTGAGCGGCGGCGCCGGCGGCGTCGACTACGCGCTGTCGGCCTCGCACGGCCGCAGCGACGGCTTCGACGCGCGCACCGACGCCGTCGCCCACAACCTGGACCGCGACGGCTGGCGCCGGCGCGCGCTGCAGGCCCGCCTGGGCTGGCAGTTCGCCGAAGGACAGCGCGTGCACGCCGCGGTGCTCGCGAGCCGCCTGCGTGCCGCCTACGACGGCTTCGGCAGCGTCGACGACGTGGCGCACCATGGCCTGGACAGCACCAGCCTGGGCTGGCAGGGGCGCTGGTCGGACAGCGCGAGCACGCGGCTCGACATCGGCCGCTCGCACAGCACCTACGAAACCCAGCCGTCGTACTACCGCACCGAGACCACGCTCACCACCACCACGCTGCTGCACGAGCAGCGCGTGGCGCAGGGGCAGCTGGTCACGGCCGCGCTCGAGCGGCGCGAGGACGAGCTGCACAACCCGGCCACCACGTTCGCCGCGGAGCTGCGCGACCGGCGCCACCAGGACGCCGTGGCGCTGGGCTGGCGCGCCGACGTCGGCGCGCACGGCGTGCAGCTGCACCTGCGCCACGACGACGACAGCGCGTTCGGCGGCCACGGCACCGGCAGCCTGGCCTGGGGCTGGCAGTTCACGCCGCAGTGGTGGATCAGCGCCTCGGCGGCGTCGTCGTTCCGCGCGCCGACGCTCTACCAGCGCTACAGCCCCTACGGCAACGCCGCGCTCGTGCCCGAACGCGGGCGCAACGTCGAGCTCGGCCTGCGCTGGGCCACGCCGGACACGCAGGCCAGCCTGCACGCCTGGCGCAACCGCGTCAGCGAGCTCATCAACTTCGGCCCGCCGGGGCCCTGCGCCGACGCCTTCGGCTGCTTCGTCAACGTCGGCCGCGCCGAACTCGGAGGCGTGACGCTGGCCGGGCGCACCCGCATGGCCGGCGTGGCGCTGCACGGCTCGCTCGCCTGGCACGACCCGCGCAACGCCGACACTGGCCGCGTGCTGCCGCGCCGCGCCAAGCGCCTGGCCACGTTCGGCGCCGAGACCGCGCTGGCCGGCTGGACCCTGGGCGCCGAAGTGCAGGGCACCGGGGCGCGCTGGGAGAACGTGGCCAACACCCAGCGCCTGGGCGGCTACGGGCTCGTCAATGTCTACGCCAGCGTGGGCCTGCCGGCCGGGCTGGCGCTGGAACTGCGCGTGGACAACGCCGGCGACAAGCGCTACGAGACGGCGCGCGCCTTCGCCACCGGCGGCCGCCAGGCGCAGGCCACGCTGCGCTGGACGATGCCGTGAGGACCGCCCTGGCGTCGCTGGCGGGCGCGCTGGCCGCGTGGCTGGTGCTGGCCGCCACGCCGGCGTCGGCGTCGACCGGCGCAGCGTCCGCCTCCACGGCGGCCATCGTCGTGCGCGACGACCGTGGCGTCGAGCACCGCCTGGCGCGGCCGCCCGAGCGCATCGTGTCGATGATGCCGTCGCTCACCGAGCTGGCCTTCGTGCTGGGCGGTGGCGCGCGCATCGTCGGCGTCGACCGCTACGCCAACTGGCCCGAGGCGGTGGCGCGCCTGCCGCGCCTGGGCGGGCTCGAGGACGCGCAGATCGAGGCCATCGCCGCGCTCAAGCCCGACGTGATCCTGGCCTCGTCGTCGTCGCGCGCGATGGAGCGGCTGGAGGCGCTGGGCTTGCGCATCGTGCGCCTGAAGTCCGACTCGCACGCCGACGTGCGCCGCACGCTCGAGCTGATGGCGCGCCTGCTGGGCACGCCCGACGAAGGCGCGCGCGTCTGGGCGCGCATCGAGCGCGAGATGGCCGCCGCCGCGGCGCGCGTGCCGCCGGCGTTGCGCGGCCAGCGCGTCTACTTCGAGATCGGCGGCGGCCCCTACGCCGCCGGTTCGACGTCGTTCATCGGCGAGACGCTCGCGCGGCTGGGCATGGCCAACGTGGTGCCGCCCGAGCTGGGGCCGTTTCCGAAGCTCAACCCCGAGTTCGTCGTGCGCGCCCGGCCCGACATCGTCATGGGCCTGGCGCGCGAGCAGGCGCTGCTGGCGCAGCGGCCCGGCTGGGCGACGCTGCCGGCGGTGCGCGACGCGCGCAGCTGCGGCTTCGCGGCCGAGCCGTACGAGCTGCTCATCCGCCCCGGGCCGCGCATGGGCGAAGGCGCCGCGCTCATCGCCGACTGCCTGGCGCGGCTGGGGCAAGCTTCGGTGCGATGAACACCCGGCCGGCGGCGACCACGACCGTGCGCGCCGATGCCGGCGCCGCGGCGGCGGCCGATGCCGCGCGGCGCCGGCGCCTGGCCGGCTGGATCGCGGCGGTGCTCCTGCTCGGCACGGCCTGCGGGCTCGCGACCGGCGCCGCGGGTTTCGCGCCGGGTGCGTTGTGGACCGACCTGACGGGGCCCGACGGCGGCCTCATCGTCGGCCAGATCCGCGCCCCGCGCACCTTGGGCGCGGCCCTGGTGGGCGCGTTGCTCGGCCTTGCCGGCGCCATCGCCCAGGGCGTGTTCCGCAACCCGCTGGCGGACCCCTACCTGCTGGGCAGCGCCGCTGGCGCGGCGCTGGGCGCGGTGCTGGTGCTGACCGCGGCGTCGATGGCCGGCGCGGCCATCAGCCTGGCCACCGCGGCCTGGATCGAGCGCATGGGGCTGGTCATCGCCGCCTTCGTCGGCGCGCTGGCGGGCATGGCGCTGACGCTGGTGCTGGCGCGCGGCGCGGTGCACACCCTGCGCCTGCTGCTGGCCGGCGTGGTGGTGGGCGTGATGCTGGGCGCGGCCAGCGACCTGCTCACCGTCGCCTCGCCCGACGCGCTGCGCGGCAAGCAGGCGTTCATGCTCGGCAGCACCAGCTTCCTGGGCTGGCGCGCGCTGGGGCTGCTCGGCGCCGGCCTGGTGCTGCTGCTGGTGCTGGCGCGGCGCCTGGCGCGTGCGCTCGATGCGCTGACGCTGGGCGAAGACAGCGCCGCCAGCCTCGGCCTGGACCTGGCGCGCGTGCGCCTGGTGCTGGTGCTGATGCTCAGCCTGGCCACCGCGCTGGCGGTGGCGCAGGCCGGGCTCGTGTCCTTCGTCGGCCTGGTGGCGCCGCACCTGGTGCGCCGCCACGCGCCCGGCGCGCACGCCTGGCTGCTGTTGGCCAGCGCCGCCATGGGCGCGGTGCTGCTGCTGGCGGCCGACGTGCTGTCCCGCGCACTGGTCGCGCCGCAGGAGCTGCCGGTGGGCGTCGTCACCGCGGTGGTCGGTGGCGGCTACCTCTTCTGGCTGCTCAAGCAGCGCACGTTGGCATGAGCGCGGCGCGGCTGCAGGCGCTGGGCCTGGCCGTGCGGCTGGGACGGCGCAGCGTGCTCGAGGGCGTCGACCTCGACATCGGCAGCGGCTGGACGGCGCTGGTGGGCCCGAACGGCGCCGGCAAGTCGACGCTGCTGCGCGCCCTGGCCGGCCTGCTGCCGCCGGCCGCCGGACAGGTGCGGCTGGACGGCGAGCCGCTCGCCGGCGTGCGCCCGGCGCAGCGTGCGCGCCGCGTCGCGTGGCTGGCGCAGCAAGGCGAGGTGACCGGCGAGCTGACGGTGCGCGAGACGGTCGAGCTGGGCCGCATCGCGAGGCTCGGGCTGATGGGTGTGCCGGGGGCGGACGACCGCGCCGCCGTCGACGCCGCCATGGCGCTCACCGAATGCAGCGCCTGGCAGCACCGCCGCCTGGCCGAGCTGTCGGGCGGCGAACGCCAGCGCGTGCTGCTGGCGCGCGTGCTCGCCACCGAGGCGCCGCTGCTGCTGCTGGACGAACCCACCACCCACCTGGACGCGCCGCACCAGGTGGCGCTTGCCAGGCTGCTGCGCCGCCTGGCGCAGGCCGAGCCGCCGCGCGCCGTGCTGAGCGTGCTGCACGACCTGCCGATCGCGCTGCTGGCCGACCGGCTGCTGGTGCTCGACCGCGGCCGGCTCCGCGCCGACGGCCCGCCCACCGACCCCGCCGTGCAGGCCACGCTGGTGCAGGTGTTCGAGGGCGCCATCCGCATCGAGACCGACGCCCGCGGCCAGCCGCGCGTCGCGCTGGCGATCGACGCCCGCGCGGCGGCCGGCCACGTGGACGCGGCTGCCACCGGGGCCGGGCCGTGATGCGGCGCGCGGTGATGGTCTGGGGCGCCAGCAGTGGCGCCGGCAAGAGCCTGCTCGTCACCGCGCTGGCGCGCTGGGCGGCGCGCCAGGGGCTGGACGTGGCGCCGTTCAAGGCGCAGAACATGAGCAACAACGCGCGTGTCGTGCCGGGGCTCGATGGCGCGCCCGGCGAGATCGGCTCGGCGCAGTACTTCCAGGCGCTGGCTGCGCGCGTGGTGCCGCACGTCGACCACAACCCGGTGCTGCTCAAGCCCGAGCGCGACACCGCCAGCCAGGTGGTGGTGCACGGCCGCGTGGATGCGGCGCTGTCGCGCCAGCCCTGGCGCGAACGCAGCGCGGCGCTGGCCGAGGCGGCACGTGCCAGCTTCGAGCGCGTGGCCTCGCGGCACGCGGTGCTGGTGATCGAAGGCGCAGGCTCGCCGGCCGAGATCAACCTCGCGGCCGAGGACTTCGTCAATCTGGGCACGGCGCGCTGGGCGCGCGACCGCATGGCTGACGCCGGACGTGCACTGACCGCGCTGCTGGTGGCCGACATCGACCGCGGCGGCGCCTTCGCCCACCTGCACGGCACCTGGGCCCTGTTGCCCGACGACCTGCGCGGCGCGCTCGCCGGTTTCGTGCTCAACAAGTTTCGCGGCGATGCGGCGCTGCTCGCGCCCGGCCCGGCGCTGCTGCAGGCGGGCACCGGCGTGCCGCTGCTCGGCGTGCTGCCGATGTGGCGCGAGCATGGCCTGCCCGAGGAGGACGGGCTGCTTGCGCTGCCGCCGGCGTCGGCCGCGGCCAAGGCGGAGGGGCCGCGCATCGCGGTGCTGGCCTGGCCGCGCATCTCCAACCACGACGAGTTCCAGCCGCTCGCCGGCGCCGGCGTGTTGCGCTGGGCGCGGACGCCGGCGGACCTCGACGCCGTCGACCTGATCGTGCTGCCCGGCTCCAAGCAGGTGAGCGGCGACCTGGCCTGGCTGCGCGCGCACGGTCTGGATGCCGCCATTGCGCGTCACGTCGCCGCCGGGCGGCCGCTGCTGGGCATCTGCGGTGGCCTGCAGATGCTCGGCCGCGTGCTCGACGATCCGGATGGTGTCGACGGCGAGGCGCACGGGCCGGTGCGGGGCCTGGATCTGTTGCCGCTGGCGACGCGCCACGCCGCGCCCAAGCGGCTGCACGCCGCGCCGGTGCGTTTCGGCACGCTGGCGGCGCCGTGGCAGGCGCTGTCGGGACTCGCGCCGCCCGCCTACGAGATCCGCACCGGCCGCACGCAGGCCCTCGACGACGCCGCGGTGCCCGTGATCTTCGACGACCAGGGCGAGGCGATCGGCTGGCAAGGCCGCGGCGCACGCGCCCACGTGCTCGGCCTGGCGGCGCACGGCCTGTTCGAACACGGCCCGCTGCTGCGCGCGGTGTGCGGGCAGGGCGCACGCACGCTCGACTCGGTGTTCGACGGCCTCGCCGACTTCGTCGAGGCCCACCTGGGCGCGCCGACGCTGCGGCGATTGTTCGGCGCCTGAACGCGCGCCAGGCGCGGCGCGCTCAGCCCGCCGCGACCGCCTGCGCCTGCTGCCCGCGCAGCGCGGCGATGTCGCGCGACGGCGGGGCGCCGAACTCGCGGGCGTACTCGCGGCTGAACTGCGAGGCGCTTTCGTAGCCGACGCGGTAGGCGGCGGTGGACGCTTCCAGGTTCTCGGCCAGCATCAGCCGGCGCGCCTCGGCCAGGCGCACGCGTTTCTGGAACTGCAGCGGGCTCATGCCCGTGATGGCCTTGAAGTGGTGGTGGAAGGTCGAGACGCTCATGCGCGCGTCGCGCGCCAGCTCCTCCACCCGCAGCGGCGCCGTGTGGTGCTGCTTGAGGCGGCCGATGATGCGCGCGATGTGGTGGCTCTGGCTGTCGATGGTGGCGATCTGGCGCAGCCGGCCGCCGGCCTCGCCCAGCAGCAGCCGGCACAGGATCTCGCGCTCGACCAGCGGCGCCAGCGCCGGGCGCAGCGCCGGCTGGTCGGCCAGGTCGAGCAGCCGGCCGAAGGCATCCAGCAGCGGCGCCGTCACCGCGCCGGTGGCCATGGCGCGGCCTTCGGGCGGCGCTTCGGGCCGCGGCAGCGCACCTTCCAGCAGCAGCTGCGCCAGGAGCCGAAGGTTCAGGCGCAGCACCAGCGTGAGGTACGGCTGCTCGGGGCTGGCCTCGAGGATGGTGGACATCACCGGCATGTCGACCGGCACGACCAGGTAGCGCTCGGTGTCGTAGAGCAGCGCGTGTTCGCCCACCACCAGGCGCTTGCTGCCCTGCAGGATGAGCGCGACGCAGGGCTCGTAGACCATGCACACCGGCGCGCCCTGGTCGTCGGCGCGGTAGGCCACCAGCGGCAGGCCGTCCAGCGGATGCAGGCCCGGTGCTGGCGCCAGCCGGTGCACGCGCCGGGCGAGGCGCTGGCGCAGCGAACGGCAGGCGTCGGCCTCGGCGCCGGCGGCGTCGAGCGCCGCGGTCGTCGCCGCGGTGGCGGCCGGGGAGAGTCGGTCGTTCACGGCGCGGGATGCTAGTCCCAAGCCGGCGCGGATGCGCAGCATGGCTCGCGCGCGCCGGAGGATCAGGCAAGCATCTCGCAGCTTCGGGTTAGCGCCCGCCGGCGGGCTGGCGGCAGCATCGCGGCCGTCCGCTGCCCGTTCGTGGCAGCGCCACCGCCACCCCTTCCACCGCCACCCGCACGCGCATGACCACCACGCTCAACGTCAACGGCCAGCCCCGAACGATCGACGCCGACCCCAGCACGCCGGTGCTGTGGGCGCTGCGCGACAACCTCGGCCTGAACGGCACCAAGTTCGGCTGCGGTGCCGCGCTGTGCGGCGCCTGCACCGTGCACATGGACGGCCAGGCGGTGCGCTCCTGCGTCATGCCCATCGCGGCGGCCGCGGGGCGGCGCATCACCACCATCGAGCAGGTCACCGCCGGGCGCGACCGCGTCGGCAGCGCGGTGCAGGCGGCGTGGGTGAAGCACGACGTGGCGCAGTGCGGCTACTGCCAGAGCGGCCAGATCATGACCGCCACCGCCTTCCTGAAGTCGTTGCCGCGCGGCAAGCAGCCGAGCGCCGCCGAGATCGACACCGCGATGGCCGGCAACGTCTGCCGCTGCGGCACCTACGCCCGCATCCGCGCCGCCGTCGCCGACGCCGCCCGCGCCCTGGCCTGAATCCGAGGACCGCGGACATGCTGCCCATCATCGACCCCACCGCCGAACTGCCGCGCGCCTTGCAGGGCCTGCTGGCGCGCCAGGGCGCCACCGACGCCGACGCCCCCGACGGACTGAACCGGCGCCACTTCATCAAGCTGGCCGGCGCCAGCGGCCTGGCGCTTGGCGCCGTGGCGGTGTCGCCGAAGGCCGATGCCGCCCAGGCCGGCGCCGCGCCCGCGGGTCTCAAGCCGACGCAGATGCCGGCGTCGTTCGTGCAGATCCAGCCCAACGGCGACGTCATCGTCGCCATCAACCGGCTCGAGTTCGGCCAGGGCGTGCAGACCGCGCTGCCCATGATCCTGGCCGAGGAGCTGGACGTCGACTGGGCGCGCGTGAAGAGCCGGCCCGGCAGCAACGACCCGGCCTTCGCCGACCCGCTGTGGGGCCTGCACCTCACCGGCGGCTCCACCGCCATCAAGCACAGCTTCCAGCAGTACCGCGAACTGGGCGCTCGCGCCCGCGCCATGCTGGTGACGGCGGCGGCGCAGCGCTGGAACGTCGAGCCCGCCGGCCTGCGCACCGAAGCCGGCTTCGTCGTCGGCCCGGGCGGCCGCCGGCTGGGGTACGGCGAGCTGGCTGCCGCGGCGATGGCGCTGCCGGTGCCCGAGCAGGTGACGCTGAAGGACCCGAAGGCCTTCCGCATCATCGGCCTGCCGACGACGCGGCTGGACGCCCAGGCCAAGAGCAGCGGCCGGCAGGACTTCGGCATCGACGTGCGCCTGCCCGGGCAGCTGACCGCCGTGATCGCCCGGCCGCCGGTGTTCGGCGCCAAGGTGGCGTCGCTGGACGATGCCGCGGCGCGCGCCGTGCCCGGCGTGCGCGCCGTGCTGCGCGTGCCGCTCGACCGCGGCGCCGAAGGCGTGGCGGTGATCGCCGACGGCTACTGGCCGGCGCGCCAGGCGCGCGAGGCGCTGAAGGTGAACTGGGACAGCAGCGGCGTCGAGAAGGTCGACAGCGCGCGCCAGCTCGCCCAGTACCGCGAGCTGGCCGGCCGCCCCGGCACCGTGCACACCGACGCCGACATGGCGCCGCTGGCCGCCGCGCCGCGCCGCATCGAGGCCGAGTTCGTCTTCCCTTACCTGGCGCACGCGCCGATGGAGCCGCTGAACTGCACCGTGCGCGTCGGCGACGCCGGCGCCGAGCTGTGGGTGGGGTCGCAGATGCCCGGCCTGGACGGCATGGCCGCCGCGCGCGTGCTGGGCCTGCAGCCGCAGCAGGTGCGCGTGCACGTGCAGGCCGCCGGCGGCGGCTTCGGCCGCCGCGCCATCCCGAGCAGCGAGTACGTGGTCGAGGCCTGCCAGATCGCCAAGGCGGCGCGCGCCGCCGGCGTGACCGCGCCGGTGCGCACCGTGTGGAGCCGCGAGGACGACATCCAGGGCGGCTACTACCGCCCCATGCACCTGCACCGCGCGCGCATCGGCCACGACGAACGGGGGCGCGTGCTGGCCTGGGACCACGTGATCGTCGGCCAGTCCATCGTCGGCGGCACGCCGTTCGAGCAGATGATGGTGAAGAACGGCGTCGACTACACCATGGTCGAAGGCATGCGCGAGCCGTATCCGCTGCCGATGCGCCTGGCCGTGCACCACCCGAAGGTGAACGTGCCCGTGCTGTGGTGGCGCAGCGTGGGCTCGACCCACACCGCCTTCGTGATGGAGACGCTGATCGACGAGATCGCGCGCAGCACCAACCAGGACCCGGTGGCCTACCGCCTGGCGCTGATCGGCAACGACCATCCGCGGCATCGCGCGGCGCTGCAGCTGGCGGTGGACAGGAGCGGCTACGGCCGCCGCCAACTGCCCGCGGGCCGCGCCTGGGGCGTGGCGATGCACCAGTCGTTCGACAGCGTGGTGGCCTACGTCGTCGAGGCCTCGCTGCAGCAGGGCCGCCCGGTGCTGCACCAGGTGACCGCCGGTGTGCACTGCAACCTCGCGATCAACCCCCGCACCATCGAAGCCCAGGTGCAGGGCGCCGCGCTCATGGGCCTGGCGATGTGCCTGCCCGGCGCCGCGATCACGCTCAAGGACGGCGTGGTCGAGCAGCGCAACTTCAACGACTACGCCGTGCCGCGCATCACCGACATGCCGGCCATCGCGGTGCACGTGGTGCCCAGCGCCGACCCGCCCACCGGCATGGGCGAGCCGGGCCTGCCGCCGCTGGCGCCGGCGTTCGCCAACGCCATCAGCCGGCTCACCGGGCAGCCGCTGCGCGGGCTGCCGTTCGCGCTGGGTTGAGCGGCGCGGCCTCGGCCGCGGCATCGCCGCGCAGCCCGGCCAGCGCCAGCGAGAAGCGCAGCGCCGGGCCGGCACTGCCGCCGGTGACCACGCCCCAGGCCGCGCGGTCGCGGCCGCCGGCCTTGCTGCGGTAGAGCGCGCGGTCGGCTTCCTGCAGCAGCATCTGCGGCGTGGCCAGCACGCCGGGTGCGACGTGCGCGATGCCGGCGCTGAAGCTGAAGCCCTGCGGCAGCCCGTGCGCCGCGGGGTCGATGCCGGCCAGGCGCCTGCGCAGCCGCTCCACCACCTGCAAGGCGCCGCCGCAATGGGTGCCGGGCAGCACCAGGCAGAACTCCTCGCCGCCCAGGCGCGCGGCCAGGTCGTCGGGGCGCTGGCAGGAGCTGGTCATCAGCGCGGCCAGCAGCTTGAGCGCCTCGTCGCCGGCGAGGTGGCCGTGGCGGTCGTTGTAGCGCTTGAAGTGGTCGACGTCGATCATGGCCACGGCCAGCCCTTCGGCCGAGCGCGTGGCCCGCCGGCATTCGCGCAGCAGCACCTCGTCGAGCGCACGCCGGTTCGCCAGGCCGGTGAGGCCGTCCTCCAGCGCACGGCGGCGCATGCCCTCGGCGTGGCGCTTCAGCGCGGTCTGGTCGCTGATGCGCAGCAGCCAGCCGCCGGGGATGGCCGACGTGCGCAGGGCAAAGCTGCGCAGCGCGTCGGCAGCACCGTGGTCGAACTCGGTTTCGGCGCACTGCGCAGGCGCGGCCTCGGCGCGCCGGATCGCGTCGCGCACCGCCTCGCCCCAGGCGGGATGCAGCACGTCGGAGAGCAACTCGCCTTCGATCGAGTCCACCGCCAGCAGGCGCCGGCCCGCGGGGTTGCACAAGGCAACGAGCCAGTCGCCGTCGCCGCGCGCCGACTTCACCTGGCGCAGCGCCACCATGCCGTCGGCGGTGGCCAGCAGCACCGCGTCGAGCAGGTGCTCGCGCAGTTCCTGCGGCCGCGCGTGGATGAGCAGCCAGTGGCCGCCGTCCTCGTCCACCAGCGGCAGCGTCAGCCGCTCCCAGGTGAGCACCGAGCGTGCGTCCTGCGACACGTGCACGCTGTACAGCGGCTGCCCCGTGCGCAGCACCTCGGCGTACAGCCCGCGCACGTACTGGGCGATCGGGCTCTGCACGCTGTTGAGCCGCGTGCCCAGCATCGAGCGCCCCATGTGGCGCGCGATCTGCTCGCCGTACGCGTGGTAGAGCAGGTCGCCGTCGGGCAGCACCTCCAGCAGGATCAGCAGGTCGGCGTGCAGCGGCAGCTGCTCGGGGCGGAACGCCGCCAGCGGCGGCAGGCTGCCGTCCGCGCCGCACAGACGCCGCCAGCGCTCAAGCAGGGCCCGCAGCGCAGAGTTGGCGGACGCCGCCTCGATGGCGTCGCCCCAGCTTTCGGTGTGCCAGAAGGACATGGTGCCCGCCCTGCCCATCAAGCGCGACGACGGCCCGCGGCGTTGCCGTGCCGCGGGCTGCCCCGGGCACGTCGGCGCCGGTGGCGGAGGGGGCCTCTGTGCATGCGGGGATGTCGGCATCCGTTCGCCGCGCCTGCACGAATGCGGCACGGTGCAGGCAAGCGGGCGTGAAAAAAGTCGGCGCCGGGCGCATCAGGGTATGCCCGACTGAAAAGACGTTTTCATGATTAATCGTTAGTGAAAGAATCTGATCCGTCGCGGCCTTTGCCGCCCAGGAGTTGCGATGATTCGATCCGTCCCCCGTCTGGCCCTGTGCCTGGCTGCCCTCGGCGCTGCGTGGGCCGCGCCGGCCCAGGCCGGCAAGGTGCTCGACGGCGTGCGTCAAAAGGGCGTCGTCACCTGCGGCGTGCAGCCCGGCCGTGCGGGATTCGCGCTCGCCGACGGGGCGGGCAACTGGAGCGGCCTCGACATCGACTTCTGCCGGGCCGTCGCCGCTGCCGTGCTGGGCGACGCGACCAAGGTGAAGTACGTGCCGACGAGCGCGCAGACGCGCATCACCGCGCTGCAGGGCGGCGAGATCGACCTGCTGGCGCGCAACACCACCTGGACCTTCAGTCGCGACGCGTCGCTGGGGCTGGTGTGGACCGGCGTCAACTTCTACGACGGGCAGGCGTTCATCGCCAGGAAGCGCCCCGGGCTGACGAGCGTGAAGCAGCTCAACGGCGCCACGATCTGCGTCGACTCGGGCACGACCACCGAGCGCACGCTGGCCGAATACTTCCGCGCCCACAAGCTCAACTACAAGGCCGTGGTCTTCGACCAGCCCGAGGCGGCGCAGCAGGCGTTCGCCAGCGGCCGCTGCCAGGCCCACACCGGCGACAACGGCGCGCTGGCGGTGATGAAGGCCAAGGAGCTGAAGAACCCGGACGACTACGTCATCCTGCCCGAGCTCATCTCCAAGGAGCCGCTCGGCCCGGCCGTGCGCCGCGGCGACGAGGAGTGGTTCACCATCGTGCGCTGGACCCTCAACGCCATGATCGAGGCCGAGGAACTGGGCATCAGCTCGGCCAACGTCGAATCGCTCAAGACCGGCGGCACCGATCCCAACGTGCGTCGCTTCGTCGGCGCCGGCGACGACATCGGCAAGCCGCTGGGACTCGACAAGGAGTGGGCCTATCGGGTGGTGCGCCAGGTGGGCAACTATGGCGAAAGCTTCGACCGCAACCTGGGCGCAGCCTCGCCCGTGAAGCTGCCGCGCGGCCGCATGAACCTGTGGACGCAGGGCGGCCTGTTGATGTCGCCGCCGCTGCGCTGAGGCCACGCCTGGCGGTTGTTTCGCTGCATCCATGACGATGAACTCGGTGGCAGCGCCGCGGCGCGAGGGGCGGCGTTCGCCGGCGCCTCTGGTGCTGCAGGGGGCGGTGCTCGCCGCGCTGCTCGCGCTGGCGGCCTGGCTGGTGCACAACGCCACGGTCAACCTCACCGAGCGGCGCATCGCCTCGGGTTTCGGCTTCCTCGCCGAGTCGGCCGGCTTCGCCATCTCCGAGGGCCTGGTCCCCTACGACATGGCCGACAGTCACGCGCGTGCCTTCGCTGCCGGCGTCGCGAACACGCTGCGCGCGGCCGTCCCGGCGGTGCTGCTGATGACGGTGCTCGGCTTGGCGGTGGGCATCGGGCAGGTCGCGCGCCACCCGCTGCTGCGCCCGCTGGCGCGGGCCTGGGTGGACGTGCTGCGCAACGTGCCGCTGCTGGTGCAGGTGCTGCTGTGGTACTTCGCGCTCACCCACCTGCTGCCTGATCCGGCAGAGCCGATGGCCTTCGCCGGCGGGGCGCTGCTGGTCAGCAAGGCTGGCCTGGCGCTGCTGGCCGAGGCGGGGCCGTTCGGGCCCGCGGGTGGGCTGGTGCTGAGCCCCGAGTGGATGTCGTTGGTGGCGGCCCTGGCCGTCTACGGCTCGGCCTACGCGGCCGAGATCGTGCGCGCCGGCATCGAGGCGGTGCCGCGCGGCCAGTGGGAGGCCGGCCATGCGCTCGGCCTGCGCTGGGGGCAGACGCTGCGCCACGCCGTGCTGCCGCAGGGGCTGCGCGTCATGGTGCCGCCCTACGCCAGCCTGGTGATGAACACCACCAAGAACTCGTCGCTCGCGGTGGCCATCGGCTACCCGGACATCGTCTCGGTCGCGACGACGGCGCTCAACCAGAACGGGCAGGCCATCGAGTGCATCGCCATCATCGCCGCCATCTACCTGGGCCTGAACCTGCTGACCGCCTGGGTGATGGGCGTGGTCAACCGGCGCGTGCAGATCCGCGAGCGCTGACATGGCGGCCGTGCTTCCCGTCCACGCGGCCAGTGCCGCGCCGCGCTCCGCGCCTGGCTGGCGCCGGCGCTTCTTCGCCACCCCCGGCCACTCGGCGTTGACGCTGGTGCTGGCCGTCGCGCTCGGTTGGCTCGGCTGGCGCACGCTGCGCTGGGCGGTGCTCGACGCCGTCTGGCTGACCGACCCCGTCGCCTGCCGTGAGGCCGCTGGTGCCTGCTGGGGCGTGGTGCGCGAGAAGGGCCGGCTGGTGCTGCTGGGCCGCTTTCCGCCGGAGGAGCAGTGGCGCCCGATCGTCGGCAGTGCATGGCTGCTGGCGACGCTGGGCCTGGCGGCGCACCCCTGGGGCTTCGGCCGGCGCGGCGTGCTGCTGCTGATCGCCGGCATCGGCGGATGCGTGGGGCTGCTGCACGGCGGCGTGGCTGGGCTGGGCGGCGTCTCCACCGAGCTGTGGGGCGGCCTGCCCCTGACGCTGCTGCTGGCCGTGGTGTCCACGCTGGCGGCGTTTCCGCTGGGCATCGCGCTGGCGCTGGGGCGGCGTTCGCGCCTGCCGCTGCTGCGCTGGGCGTGCACCGGCTACATCGAGCTCGTGCGCGGCGTGCCGCTGATCACGCTGCTGTTCTTCGGCGCCTTCGTGCTGCCGCTGCTGCTGCCCGCGCCGTGGCGGCTGGACGCCATGCTGCGCATCGGCCTGTGCCTGGCGCTCTTCTCGGCGGCGTACATGGCCGAGGTCTTCCGCGGCGGCCTGCAGGGCATCCCGAAGGGGCAGCTCGAGGCGGCACAGGCACTCGGGCTGACCCGTGCCCAGACGCTGGCGCGCGTGGTGCTGCCGCAGGCGCTGCGGCTGTCGATCCCGCCGGCCGCGGGCAACGTCATCGGCGCAGTGAAGGACACGTCGCTGGTGGCCATCGTGAACATCTACGACATGACCGGCGCCCTCAAGCTGGCGCTGAGCGATCCCGACTGGCGGCCCTACTTCGTCGAGATGTACGCCATGGTCAGCGCCATCTACCTGGCCATCGGCATCGGCATCGCCCGCTACGGGCGCTTCCTGGAGCGGCGCTACGCGCTGAGGTGAGACATGACCGTGCCCGCGACGACGCCGACGCTGCTGCAGATCGAGGCCCTGGACAAGTGGTTCGGCGCCTTCCAGGCGCTGCGCGGCTGCAGCCAGCAGGTGCGGCGCGGCGAGAAGGTGGTCGTCTGCGGCCCGTCCGGCTCGGGCAAGTCCACGCTCATCCGCTGCATCAACCGCATCGAGGTGCACGACGCAGGGTCGATCCGCTTCGACGGCATCGAGCTCGACGACGGCAAGGCCGCCACGGCCGCGCGTCAGCGCATCGGCATGGTGTTCCAGCAGTTCAACCTGTTTCCGCACCTGAGCGTGCTCGACAACGTGATGCTCGCGCCGCGCCTCGTGCGGCGCGACGGGCCCGCGGCTGCACGCGGCCGCGCCATGGCGCTGCTGGAACGCGTGCGCATCGCCGAGCAGGCGGCCAAGTACCCGGGCCAGCTCTCGGGCGGACAGCAGCAGCGCGTGGCCATCGCGCGTGCCCTGGCGATGCAGCCCGAGCTGATGCTGTTCGACGAGCCCACGTCGGCGCTGGACCCGGAGATGGTGGGCGAGGTGCTCGACGTGATGCGCGACCTGGCCGAAGGCGGCATGACGATGATCGTGGTGACCCACGAGATGGGCTTCGCGCGCCAGGTGGCCGACCGCGTGGTGTTCATGGAGCAGGGCGCCATCGTCGAGGTGCAGCCGGCGGCGTGCTTCTTCGCCGCGCCCGAGCAGGCGCGCACCCGCGCCTTCCTGGCCAAGATCCTGCAGACGCACGGGGAGGCCGCATGAACGCCGCGGGCCCGGCTGGCGGGCTGGCCGCGCTGGACGCGTGCGCCGGCCGGGAGGTCGCGCCGTGAACCACGTGCTGGCCTTGCACGGCGGCGCCGGCACGCTGCTGCGCGGCGGTGACGAAGCGCCGTACCACGCCGCGCTGCGCGCCGCGTTGACGGCCGGCGACGCCGTGCTGCGCGCCGGTGGCTGCGCGCTCGATGCGGTCGTCGCCGCGGTGGTGGCTTTGGAGGACTGCCCGCTGTTCAACGCCGGCCTTGGCGCCGTGTTCAACGCCGATGGCCGTCACGAGCTGGACGCTGGCGTGATGGAAGGCACCAACCTGCGCGCCGGCGCCGTGGCGGCGGTGGGCAACGTCCGCAACCCGGTGCGTGCCGCGCGCGCCGTCCTCGAGGACGGCCGGGCGGTGCTGCTGGCCGGCGCCGGTGCCGAGCGGTTCGCCGTCGAGGCCGGCCTGGTGCCGGTGCCCAACGCCCACTTCTCCACGCCGCGCCGGCGCGCCCAGCTCGAGGCCATGCGCGCCAGCCGACCCGATGCCGCGGTCCTGGACCACGACGGCGAGGCCGCCATGCGCGGCACCGGGCAGGCGCTGCGCGTCGGCACCGTGGGCGCCGTGGCGCTCGACGCGCGCGGCGCGCTCGCCGCGGCCACCTCGACCGGTGGCATGACCAACAAGCGGGCCGGGCGTGTGGGGGACTCTCCGGTTCCCGGCGCAGGCGTGTATGCCAACGACGCCAGCTGTGCCGTCTCGGCCACCGGCACCGGCGAGCACTTCCTGCGCGGCTGTGTCGGCCACGAGGTGCATGCCCGGATGGTGCATGGCGGCCGCACGCTGCAGGTGGCGGCAGCCGAGACGCTGCACGACGTGATCGGCCGCCTCGGCGGCGCCGGCGGCTTCATCGCGCTGTCGCGCGACGGAACGCTCGCCATGCCGTTCAACACGCCCGGCATGTACCGCGGCTGGGTGCGCCGCGGCGAGGCCGCGGCGACCGCCATCTTCTGACCCCGGGGTGCGACACCCCGACCACCGTGACGCGAGGAGAGGATCGATGACACGCAAGACACGGGCGACGGCCCTGACGACCCTGGCGCTGGCCGCGGCCATGGCGGCGGCACTGTCGGGCTGCGGCGGCGGGGTGGCCGAAGGCGGCACCCGAACGCCGCTGCAGACGTCCGAAGGCACTGCGGTGCGCCTGGCGAACGCCGGCCAGGCCGACGCCGCACCGCAGGCTTCGAAGGCCGCCCAGGCCGCGCCCGACGCCGCGGCGCGAACGTCGGCCCGCACCACGGTCGTGACGAACATCGTGATCGGTGGCGGACTGAAGAACTGCTCCAGCTTCAACGGCATGGGCCAGAGCGCCAACTGCCTGGCCGACTGGACGACCATCGTCGCCCAGGATCCGGCGTTCGCCGGCCTCACGCTCGACCAGGTGCTGTTCGACCCGGCGGTGACCATCCCCGACTTCCGCTACAGCATCGACGGCGCGCGCATCGCCGCCTTCCAGGCGCTGCCGGAGCACCTCGTGCCCGCCACGACGCGTGACCGGCTGGTGCCGCTGCTGACGGCGCGCCTGGCCGACGGCCGGCTGACGAGCGGGCTCGACTTCGCCGCCTTCGACGACGGCAAGCCCCTGTTCGCCGACGGCCTGCGGTTCTGGAGCAACGGCAACCACACCGACTGGCTGCTGATGATCGCGCTGATGTGCAACGGCCTCAACGGCGACGCCTCGGCCTCGGTGACCAACGGCAAGACGTGCACGCTGTCGGATGCCAACATCGCGGCGGTGGAGGCCGCCACGTTCCAGGTGCCCGCCGACCGCGAGAAGGTCGTGCTGGTGCTGCGCGAGCTGCAGCGGCTGCACGGGCCGGGGCCGATCCTGTTCCGCCGCACCGCGGCTGGCGTGGAAGCCTCGCCGAGCCTGCGGTCGGAGTTCCGCCTCGTCAAGCTGGCGCGCGACGGCTCGCCTCCCAGCCTGGGGCTGACGCGCGACCTGAGCGCCACCGAAGAGGCCGCGCTGCGCCACACGTTCGTCGACGCGCTGGTGCCCGACCGGCGCAACCGCAAGGTGCAGGGCCGCAGCGTCGCGTTCCTGGGAGACGCCGCTTCGCGCGCCATCTACGAGCAGTTCGTCGCGGCGGCGCGTGCCGTGGCCGGTGGCCGCACCCCCACCGTCGGCATCGTCACGGCCTCCACCGAGAACCCGTTCAACGACCGTGACATCAACGTGCATGCCCTGAAGTCGGCCGGCGCCAACGTGGTGTGGCTGCCCGCCGACGGCGGCACCCGGCAGGCGATCGACCGCAATGCCTGCGAGCACCTGCCGATCTACTACACCGCCTACGCCAACACCGCCGCGGTGGGGCGCCACTTCCACATGGACCAGGTCTTCCCGGACCTGGCCGACGTGCAGCGCGCCTTCTGCGAACGCCATGGCCGCGCGTTCACCGAGGCGCTGGAGACGCTGGACGGCATCTTCTTCACCGGCGGCGACCAGGCGCGCCATCTCGAAAGCTTCATCACCCGCAACGACGAAGGCCGCTACCTCAAGCACAGCGCCCAGCTCAAGGTGCTGCAGCGCAAGCACGTGGCCGGGCGGCTGGTGGTGGCCGGCACGAGCGCCGGCGACTCCGCGCAGAGCGGCGGTGTCTGGAACGGCCGGCGCGTGCCGATGATCGCCGGCGGCGAGTCGTGGAGCGTGCTGGCACGCGGCTTCCAACAGGGCAGCGGCCCGTCGATGGAAGGCAGTGCCGGCATCGTGTACGAGGACGGCGGCCTCGGGTTCTTCCGCTTCGGTCCGCTCGACTCGCACTTCAGCAACCGCTCGCGTGAAGGCCGGCTGGTTCGGCTGGTGCAGGAACGCGGCCTGAGCTTCGGCTTCGGCGTCGATGAAAACACGGCGCTGGTGGTGGCGCACGAGGGCGAACCGCACGGAGGCGCGGGTGCCTGGCGACAGGTGGGCCCGAGCACCCGAGCGCACCTGCGCGGCGACACGGTGATGCGCGTCGTCGGCGAGCAGGGCGTCTACGTGGTCGACGCCAGCGCCGCAACGGGCAGCGGTGCGGCCGACGGCCCCTACACCGCGCGCCAGGTGCGCACGCACTACCTGCTGGCCGGCGACGAGCTGCGCATCGACGCCGACGGCCGCATGTCGGTGACGCTGGATCCCACGCGCGCCGTGCTGCCGCCGAGGCCCGAAGCCACGCTGGCCAAGCGCACGCGCATCCAGGAATCGGGCACGCTCAACTACCTGAAGCTGGCGCAGGACATCGGCACCTCGGGCGCCGCGATGGGCTGGGGCACCACCGAAGGCAGCGCCGGACAGTCGGCGCCTGCCTATGCGGTGACGATGCGCCGCGCGGCGGACACGGTGTTCCGCGGCAGCGCCGGCAAGGTCAGCTACAGCGGTCTGCTGGTGAGCTTCGTGCCGTGCAGCGGGACGTGTGCGCCGGCGCCGTGACGGTGGCGTCGCCCGGCGGACGCTGGCTCGGCGCTACAGTCGGCCAGAAGCCAGCCGGGGGACATGAACCCACCAGACGACCATCCATTCGAGCGCATCCGAGCGGCCATTGGCACCGCGCCGCCCGCACTGGCGGCGGCCGGGCAGTGGATGCTGCGCAACGCCGCGCAGGCCGCCACGGTGAGCATCGAGGACATCGCCCGTGCGGCGGGCAGCTCACCGGCGAGCGTCAACCGCCTCGCCCGCGCCGCGGGCTATGCGGGCTTCACCGAGCTGAAGGCCGCGCTGGCGCTGGTGATGCGCGAGGCCATCGACCCGGTGCACAAGCTGCGCAGCGAGCAGCACAAGGCACCGCTGGCGGCGCCGGCCCAGTACGTCGCGATGGGGCGGGCCAACCTCGAGAAGCTGCAGACCGACAACCCGCCCGAGGCCTTCGCCTTCGCTGCGAAGCTGCTGTCGGGCCGCGGCCGCACGTACGTGCTGGGCCTGGGCCTGACGTCACACCCCTGCGGCTGGCTGGCCGACGCGCTCACGCCCTACAGCCACGCCGTGATCGCGCTGGCGGGGCAGGGCGGCACCGAGCAGGCGGCCAGCCGCATGAGCACCATCGGCACCGGCGACGTGCTGGTGGCGGCCAGCCTGCCGCGCTATTCGCGCGAGACGGTGCGCCTGGCGAGCTTTGCCCGCGAGCGCGGGGCGCAGGTGATCGCGATCGTCGATTCGCAGGCGGCCCCGCTGCTGAACCACGCCGACGTGCGCCTGTTCGCACCGGCCGCGCATCCGGTGCTGCCATCCAGCTACGCCGGGTTGCAGCTGCTGTGCGAGGCGCTGGTTGCCGAGGTGATGCGGCGCAACCCGAAGGCCGTGGCACTCGCTGCCGAGCTCACCGACACGGTCGCCACCGAACTCACCGGCGCGCGGCGCGGCTGAGGCCCGCTTTCAGGCCCGCCCCGCGCGGCGCAGCCGTCGCGGCGCTCCTCTCCATCGCGCCACCCGAACCTCCCGCGTGCGCCGCGCGAGTCGCGGCCCGCGCGCAGCCGGCGCGCCTTTGAACCCGTCGATGCCCGAGCCAAGCATGCCCTTGCCCCACCCGCTGGCCGCCGTGCAGGCGCCCGCCGCCGTCGTCATGGTGCGGCCGCTGCGCTTCCGACCCAACCCCCAGACCGCGCTGGACAACCACTTCCAGCGCCAGGCGGACGCCAACGTTGACGAAGCGCTCTCGGCGCGCGCCCATGCGGAAAGCACCCGGGCAGCCGACACCCTGCGTGCGCACGGCGTGCGCGTGCACCTGTTCGACGAGGACCCGGCGCGCGACACGCCGGACGCGGTGTTCCCCAACAACTGGTTCTCCACCCACGCCGGCGGGCGCGTGGCGCTGTACCCGATGTGCTCGCCAAACCGCCGGCGCGAGCGCCGATCCGACATCGTCGAACACCTGAAGGCCGAGTACCGGGTGCAGGAGGTGGTGGACTACTCGGGCCTCGAGCCCGACGGCCTGTTCCTCGAAGGCACCGGCGCCATGGTGCTGGACCACGTGGCGCGCGTGGCCTACGTGGCCCGCTCGAACCGCGCAGACCCGGTGGCACTGGAGCGCTTCTGCACCGGGTTCGACTACGAGCCCATGGTGTTCGACAGCGCCGATGCGGAGGGCCGGCCCATCTACCACACCAACGTGCTGATGTGCGTGGCCACCGAGTTCGCGCTCGTCGCGCTCGACTGCATCGTCGATCCGCGCCGCCGCGACGAGGTGCGTCAGCGGCTGGAGGACAGTGGACGCGAGGTCATCGCGCTGGAACCGGCCCAGGTGGACGAGTTTGCCGGAAACGCACTCGAGCTCAGCGGATCGGCGGGCCGGCTGCTGGCCCTGTCGGTGCGCGCGGCCGACAGCCTGACGCCGGGCCAGCGCGCACGCATCGAGCGCACGGCGCGGCTTCTGCCACTGGCGGTGCCGACGATCGAGCTGGCCGGGGGATCGGTGCGCTGCATGCTGGCCGGCGTCCATCTGGCGCGGCGGCCGGGGCGCACGCTGGACTGAAGCGCCGGCGCGAGCCGGTTGCACCCCTGAGCGGTCGACCACCGAGCGCCAGGGTGCAGCACCCGGCGCCGCACCAGGGCGCAGCACCGGGCCGTCGGCGCCAAGCTGTCAGCGCCAGGCCGCCGCGTGCGTCTGCACGAAGGCTTCCAGCGTGCGCGGCGCATGGCCGGCAAGGCGCTCGACGTCGTCGGTGATGCCGGCCGCCCATCCTTGCTTGACAATGTGGTTGAGGCTCATCAACCACTCGACCATCACCGGCGGCCGGCCCATGCCGCGCATCGCCTCGGCGGCGGCGGCCTCGGGCACGTCGACGTAGTTCACCGTGCGGCCGATGGCCTTCGACACCAGCGCCAGCTGCTCGGCCGTGGTCCAGGCGCGCGGGCCGGTCAGGGTGTAGGCGCGGCCGGCGTGCGGCGCCGGGTCGAGCAGCACCGCGGCGGCCACGTCGGCGATGTCGCGGGCGTCCACGAGCGCCTGCGCGCCCTGGCCGTGCGGCGCGTCCACCGTGCCGGCCTTGATCTGCGCCGCCTGGAAGTTCACCAGGTTCTGCATGAAGCCCATCGGCCTCAGAAAGGTGTGGGCGATGCCGCTGTCGGCCACCAGCGCGTCGATCGTGCCCTGCAGCCGAGGCAGCGCCAGCGGGCTGCCGGCATCGGCACCCGCGCCGGACGAGCGCACGACGTGGCGCACGCCGGCGGCCTTCGCCGCGGCCACGGCGTTGCGCGCCAGCTCCAGCTTGTGCGGCACCAGCGGCAGCAGCAGGAACAGCGTGTGCACGCCGGCGAAGGCGCGCTCGAGGCTGGCGCGGTCGGCGAAGTCGCCGACCGCGGTGGGTACGCCGGGGACGTCGGCGCCGGGCTTGCTGCGCATGACGCCGAAATCGGCGCCGCGTGATTGCAGTTGCGCCACGAGGGCGCTGCCGATGGTGCCCGAGGCGCCGGTGACGAGGATGCGGCTCATGGAGGGTCTCGTGCGGTGGTCGTTCCGTCGGTCAGCGCGCCGGCTGCAGCAGCTTGAAGGCGTGGCTCCACTGGTTGTGCAGGAAGCCGGGGATGCACCACAGCATCGCCAGCGGCTCGATGGCACGGGCCGCGGCGGCGCCGCCCATGTCGGCGGTGTCCCAGCCCAGCACCTCGTTGATCGCCGCCACCTGCGCCTTGGCCGCGGCGTCGTTGCCGGCGATGAACATCGTCGGCCGGCCCGCCGGGTACTGCGGCTTGACCATCTTGGCGCTGCCCACCGAGTTGTAGGCCTTGACGAACTTCACCTCGGGGTAGGCGGCCTGCAGCCGCTCGAGCAGCGATTCGTTGGGGCCGGTGAAGTACTGCAGCACGCCGTCGACCGGCGGGGCATCGGCGATGGGATTGGTGGCGTCGATCACCGGCTTGCCGGCCAGCGCGGCGGCCGCCGGGGCCAGCGCCGCGACGGCGGCGGTGCCCTTGACGGCCAGCACCGCCAGATCGGCGAAGGCACCGGCCTCGGCCACCGAGCCGACGCGGGCACCGGGGTGGGCGGCGACGAAGTCGTCCAGCTTGGACGGCTTGCGGGTGCCGAACAGGACCGCGTGGCCTTCGGTCAATAGGCCGGCGGCGAGTGCGCGGGCGACGACGCCAGAGCCGATGATGCCGATGTTCATGGTGTGCTCCTGTGGGGAACCGGCGCGACGGTGCCGGCGTGGACCGCACTGTAGGCAGCCGCCCAGGCGAGCGAAAGTCGCCTGCGGTTGATGCATCCTCAACCGCCGGTTGAGAATCGCGGGGATGAAGAACCTGCAAGGCCTCATCGCCTTCGTCGAGGCCGCCGGTGCCGGCAGCCTGGCCGGCGCGGCGCGCCGGCTCGACGTGACGCCCGCCGCGGTGTCGAAGAACCTGCTCAAGCTCGAGGCCCAGCTGGGCGTGCGCCTGTTCCAGCGCAGCACGCGGCAGCTGCGCATCACGCCCGAAGGCGCGTCGTTCCTCGACAAGGCGCGCCAGGCGTTGCGCGGGCTGGACGAGGCCGTGGCCGAGGTGTCCCAGGCCGCGGCCGAGCCTGCGGGCCGGGTGCGCATCTCGGTGGGCCTGTCGTTCGGCCGGCGCTGGCTGCTGCCGGCGCTGCCGGCGCTGGTCGCGGCACATCCGAAGCTGCGCATCGAGGTCGATCTCGACAACCGCCCGGTGGACCTGGTGGCGCACGAGGTCGACATCGCCGTGCGCGGCGGCGTCATCGAGGACAGCAGCCTGGTGGCGCGCCGCATCGCCGCCCTGCCCGTGGTGCTGCTGGCCAGCCCCGCCTACCTGCGCGCGCACGGTGTGCCGCAGCGGGTGGCCGACCTGGCCGCGCACCGCATGCTGGCCGTGCGCTACGGCAACGGCGCGGTGCCGGTGTGGCGCTTCGGCGCGGCTGGCGGCCGGGGCGGGCCGGTGGAGGTCGAGCCGGCGGCGCAGCTGGCCGTGAGCGACCCCGAGGCGGTGCTCGACCTGGCCCTGGCCGGCGCCGGCATCGCCCAGGCCGGCCTGCACCACGCGCTGCCCTACCTGCGCTCGGGCCGGCTCAAGCTGCTGCTGCCCAACCTGCACCAGCCCGGCACGCGCGAGATCGTGCTGCACTACCCGCACCGCGCGTACCTGGCGCCGCGCGTGCGCGTGGTCGTCGACGGCCTGCTGGCGCACTTCGCCCAGGCGGCCGACCTGCACCAGATGCCGGCGCAGGTGCTGCGCGATCACCCCGCCGCTGCGGCGGTGCCCGACGGTGGTGCCGCGCACCAGGTGCCGGGCAAGGGGCCGAAGGCCGTGCGGCCCGCGCCGAAGGCCGCAGGTGCGGCGGCGCGCGGCCGCGCCGCGTCGGCCGCCGCTCGCAAGTCGCGGTGAACCGCCGTGCCGGTCACGGCGGCAGGCGCAGCAGCCGGTAGGGCCGGCCGGCCTTCAGCCGTGCTTGCGACGGCGGGCGCGCCAGCGGATCGAGGTACGCCGGGATGGCGCTGTCGGTGAACAGCAGGCTGCCGTCGGGCGCCTGCACCACGCCGTCGGCCCAGACGATGCGCTCGTCGCGCACCAGGGTCTGCAGGCGGCCGTCGGCTTCGCGCCGCATCAGGCCGCCGTGCTCGATGTCGGTGAGGATCACGCGGCCTTCGTGGTCGAGCGTGATGCCGTCCGACAGCGGCTTGGGCCCCAGGTCTTCCACCAGCGCGGCGACGCGCGCGTCGGGCACGGCCGGGTCGGCCAGCGCCGCCATCGGCACGCGGTACAGGCGGGCGTGGTTCATGGCGGCGTAGACCAGCCACTGGCCGTCGGCCGAGAGCACGATGCCGTCGACGCCGACGAGAAAGCTCACCAGCCCGCCGGCCAGCTTGTGCGGGCCGAACGGCGTCTGCGTCACCAGGTCCTGCGGCTGGGTGCTCGGGTGGTCGCGCAGGCGCTGCAGCAGCCGGCCGGTGGCCGGCGTGAACACGGCGATGGCCGGCGGCGTGAACTTGAAGAGCCCCGTGTCGGCCAGCACCACCTGCGTGCCGTCGGGCGTCACCCGCAGGTCCTGCGCGAAGCGCAGCACGCCCGGTTCGAACGTGTGCTCGTACACCTTGCGGTTGCGCACCAGGTCCCAGGCGCTGAGCCGGGTGCGCTCGTGGTCCAGTTCGGCGGGCTCGATGAACCACAGGCGCTGCTGGCGGTCGACCGTCATGCCGAACACGCCCTGGTAGCCGGCCTGCGCGGCGGCGTCGGGCCAGGGGCGGGGTTGGCCGTCCACCAGCTCGTACACCGTGCCCACGCCGAAGCGTTGCGCCTGCGCGAAGGGGTGCAGGTTGAAGAACACCCGCCCGTCGGCCGACACGGCGACGTTGCCCGGCGGCAGCTCCAGCGTGGCCAGGGTCTGTAGCCGGCTGGCCGGGTGCAGCGGCGGGGTGCTCAGGTCGGCATGCGCCTCGCCGCCGCCGTGCACCAGCTTCAGCCAGGCCAGGGCGGCCAGGACGAGGGCGAGCAGCAGCCAGGCGGCCCGTTTCAAGGTCGTGCCCAAGGTCATCGGGATCTCCGTGCGTGCACGTCGTGTGACCGACGGTCAGGCCACCACCGGGCGGGACATCATGGCCACCACGCGCGTGATGAGCCGGCGCGGCATGGTGCGCAGCGATTGCACCAGCAGGCGGTTCATGAAGCCGTGGATTGCCACGCGCCGGCCGGCCATCAGCGCCTGCACGCCGTAGGCTGCCACGTCGTCGGCGGTGGGCAGGCGCTTGCCTTTGACCAGGGCGCTGCTCTGCATCGCGGCGCGGTCCTGGAAACCCGAGGCCGTGGGCCCGGGGCACAGCGCGGTGACGCTGACGCCCGCGTCTGCCAGCTCTTCGGCCAGCGCCTCGGAGTAGCTCAGCACGTAGGCCTTGGTGGCGTAGTACACCGCCATGTACGGGCCGGGCTGGAAGGCGGCGGTGGACGCCACGTTGAGGATGCGGCCGCGGCGCCGCGCCAGCATGCCGGGCAGCAGGCGCTTGGTCAGCCGCGTCAGCGTGGTGATGTTGACGTCGATCATCTGCTGCTCGTCGGCCAGGTCGGTCTCGGCGTGGCGGCCGAAGAGGCCGAAGCCGGCGTTGTTGACCAGCACGTCGATGGCGATGCCGCGCCGCGCCAGCTCGTCGGCCAGGCGGTCGGCGGCATCGCGCTGCGCCAGGTCGAACGCCAGCGGCGTGCAGGCCACGCCGTGGCGTGCCTGCAGCTCGGCGGCCAGCGTCTCGAGGCGCGACTGGGTGCGGGCCACCAGCACCAGGTCATGGCCACGCGCGGCGAGCTCGCGCGCCAGGGCCAGGCCGATGCCGCTGGAGGCGCCGGTGACCAGGGCGACGGGGCGGGGTTGACGGGTGTTCTGGGTGGTCATGGTGTTCATGGGTTTAATCCTTTCGACTAAACGGGTTGAAGAATCGCGGCCGAAGCCGCGAACAGGGTGGGAAGGGGAGGAACGAGCAGCGGAAAGCGGGATCGGTGCCGTGTCGGTTGTGAGCGGGAACGGTGCCTGCGATGCCGGCGCCTCAGCCGGCGCAGGCCTTGACCTCGAAGACGAACTTCTCGAGCAGTTCGATCGCCGGGTCGACGGTGAGGAAGTAGCGGTTCTCGGTGCCGGCCTGCTGCAGGTCGACGAGGCCGGCCTGGCGCAGGATCTTGAGGTGGTGCGAGATGGCCGGGCGCGACAGCGGCAGGCGTTCGGTGAGCTGGCCGACGTTGAGCGATTCGTTCTCGGTCAGCAGCAGCAGGATCTGCTGGCGCGGCGTCTCGCCCAGGGCGAAGAACAGCGGCGTGCACTGCTCGAACGTGCGGGCGACCTGGTCGATCGGAACGGACATGGCGGGTGACGGTTCGCTTCTTGGTTCGAACGTTCAAGCAATTGAACGAAGTATAGCGGCGGCCGTCCGGCGGCGTCAAGACGGGCTTCGGCGCCGGTGCAAGACGGGCGCGCGACCGCGTCCGCGCAGGCCTGGCGCGGTGCGGCTCGGCCTCGTGCCTCGGCCGCCGGCGCCGGGCGGCGTGCGTCTCCGGCCACGGCGTGAGCAGACGCGCTAGGCTCGGCGACCCGCCCACCGCGCCCCAGCCAGAAGCCGACACGCCGCATGAACCTCGCCCACCTGCTCGTGCGCCAGGCGCGCCTGGGCGCCGAGCGCCCCGCCATCTTCGAAGGCACCACCGGCTGGGCCAGCTACGGCACCTGGGCCCGGCGCAGCGCTGCCATGGCCGCGCGCCTGCACGCCGCCGGCCTGGTGCCCGGCGACCGCGTGCTGCTGTTCATGCGCAACCACCCGCGCTACCTCGAGATCCTGCTGGCGGCGTGGTGGGCCGGGCTGGTGGTGGTGCCGGTCAACGCCAAGCTGCACCCCGCCGAGGTCGAGTGGATCGTCGCCGATGCCGGCGCACGCTGGGGCTTCGTCACGCCCGACGTGGCGCCGCAGCCCCTGCAAGGCCTCGAGCGCCAGCTGGACGCGACCGGCGAGGAGGCCGCCGTCCTGCTCGCGCCCGACCCGACGCCGGGCGCCGATGCCGAGCCGGTGGAGCGCGGCCCCGACGACCTGGCGTGGCTCTTCTACACCAGCGGCACCACCGGCCGGCCCAAGGGCGTGATGCTCACGCAGCGCAATTTGCTCACCATGGGCCTGGCGTACTTCAGCGACGTCGACGCCGCCACCGCCGACGACGCCATCGTCTACGCCGCGCCGATGTCGCACGGCTGCGGCCTGTATGCCATTCCGCACCTGATGGCCGGTGCGCGCCACGTGGTGCCGGCCTCCGGCGGCGTCGACCCGGCCGAGCTGTTCGCGCTCGGCCGCGCCCTCGGGCCGCTGTCGACCTTCGCCGCGCCGACGATCGTCAACCGCCTCGTCGACCACGCCGAGGCGCAAGGCCTGGCCCCCGACGACGCCGCGCACTCGTGGAAGACCATCGTCTACGGCGGCGCGCCGATGTACCGCGCCGACATCGAGCGTGCGCTGCGCACCATGGGCCCGCGCTTCGTGCAGATCTACGGCCAGGGCGAGACGCCGATGGTCGCCACCGCGCTGGCGCGGCGCCACCTGGCCGATGCAGCGCACCCGCGCCACGCCGAGCGCATCGCCTCGGTGGGCGTGGCACAGACGCCGGTGCAGGTGCGCATCGCCGATGCCGAAGGGCGCAGCCTGGCGCCGGGCGCCGTCGGCGAGGTGCTGGTGCGCGGCGACACCGTGATGGCCGGCTACTGGCGCAACCCCGAGGCCACGTCGCAGGCGCTGCGCGGCGGCTGGCTGTGGACCGGCGACATCGGCACGCTCGACGCCGACGGCTTCCTCACGCTGCTGGACCGCAGCAAGGACCTGGTGATCAGCGGCGGCTCCAACATCTACCCGCGCGAGGTGGAGGAAGTGCTGCTGACCGCACCCGGCGTGGCCGAGGTGGCGGTGGTGGGCGCGCCCGATGCGCACTGGGGCGAGGCGGTCGTGGCCTTCGTCGTCGCCCAGCGCGGCCAAGTGCTCGATGCGGCGGCGCTGGATGCGCACTGCCTGGCGCACATCGCGCGCTTCAAGCGGCCCAAGCGCTACGTGATGGTCGAGGCGCTGCCGAAGAACCACTACGGCAAGGTGCTCAAGACCGAGCTGCGGCAGCGGCTGCGCGACTCGGGTTGACGCTCGGCGCACGCATCGCCCCGTCCGCCGCGTCCGTCCTCCGTGTCCGCGCCAGTGTCCGCGGACACGCCCGGGCGCCGCCCCGCCGCGCGCAAGTGCTTGATTCCACGGGCCGACCCGGCGTGACGCCATCCGGCACGGGCCTTGCGGTGCAGGACGCACGATGTTCCGCGACACCTCCGCCCAGGACCGCCCGGTCGACCCGCGCCACACCCGCCGGCGCCGCATCGCCGCCATCGCCGTGGTCGGCGCCGTGGCCCTGGCCGGCCTGGCGCTGGCCGCGCCCACGCTGCAGCGCCTGCTGGCCAGCGACGGCGCCGTGAGCGCGTCGCGCCTGGTGCTGGCCAGCGTCGAGCGCGGCCCGTTCGTGCGCGACGTGGCCGGCGAAGGCCAGGTGGTGGCGGCGGTGAGCGCCACGCTCTACGCCCCGGCGGCCGGCGCGGCCACGCTGAAGGTGCAGGCCGGCGACCGCGTGCGCCAGGGGCAGGTGCTGGCGCAGATCGACAGCCCCGAACTCGCCGCCCGCCTGGCGCAGGAGACGAGCAACGCCGAGGCGCTGCGCGCCGACGCGCGCCGCGCCGAGGTCGACGCGCGCCAGCAGCGCGCCGCGCTGCAGGGCGCCTACGACAACGCGCGCATCGACAAGGCCACGGCCGAGAACAACCTGGCGCGCCAGCAGAAGGCCTTCGAGGCCGGCGCGGTGCCCGGCATGCAGGTGGACCAGGCGCGCGATGCGCTGGCCAAGGCGGCCATCGCCCTGCAGCAGGCCACCGAAGGGCTGCAGCTGCGCGATGACAGCCTCAAGCTCGACGTGCAGAGCAAGCAGCTCGCGCACGCCCGCCAGCTGCTGCAGGTGCAGGAGCTGCAGCGCCAGCAGGCCGCGCTGCAGCTGCGATCGCCGGTGGACGGGCAGGTCGGCCAGCTGCTCGTGGCCGAGCGCGCCCAGGTGGCACGCGATGCGCCGCTGCTCACCGTCGTCGACCTGCGCTCGCTCGAAGTGCAGATGCAGGTGGCCGAGAGCTTCGCCCGCGACCTGGCCGTGGGCATGGCCGGCGAGATCTCCGGCGCCGGCCAGACCTGGAAGGCCCGCGTCAGCGCCATCTCGCCCGAGGTGGTGAACAACCAGGTGGCAGCGCGCCTGCGCTTCGAAGGCGGCACGCCGACCGAGCTGCGCCAGAACCAGCGCCTGTCGGTGCGCGTGCTGCTCGACCGGCGCGACGACGTGCTCACCGTCGCCCGCGGCAGCTTCGTCGACGAGGGCGGCGGCCGCATCGCCTACGTGCTCAAGGACGGCCAGGCCGAGCGCCGCGCCGTGCGCCTGGGCGCGCACAGCCTGCAGAAGGTGGAGGTGCTGGAAGGCCTGCGCCCCGGCGAGCGGGTCGTCATCGCCGGCACCGAGCACTTCCGCGGCGCCGAGCGCGTGACCGTCGCGCCCTGAAGGCCGCCGAAGGTCACGAGCCGCCCCGCCGCTTCATCCCGTCATCCCGTCACGTCAACGCCAGCCTTCCCGCGAGAACGACGCCATGCTCAAGATGCACCAGCTGTCCAAGGTCTACCGCACCGAGATGGTCGAGACCTACGCGCTGCGCCACTTCGACCTCGAGGTGCGCGCCGGCGAGTTCGTCGCCGTCACCGGGCCCTCGGGCTCGGGCAAGACCACGTTCCTCACCATCGCCGGGCTGCTGGAAGCCTTCGACGAAGGCCGCTACGAGCTGGACGGCGTCGACGTCAGCCGCATGGGCGACGACCAGCGCTCGCGCATCCGCAACCAGAAGATCGGCTTCGTCTTCCAGGCCTTCAACCTCATCCCCGACCTGCAGGTCATCGACAACATCGAGGTGCCGCTGCGCTACCGCGGCCTGCCGGCCGCCGAGCGCCGGCGCCGCGCCGCCGATGCGCTGGCGCGGGTGGGGCTGTCGGCGCGCGCGCGCCACTACCCGAACGAACTCTCCGGCGGCCAGCAGCAGCGCGTGGCCATCGCACGTGCCCTCGCCGGGCAGCCGCGCCTGCTGCTGGCCGACGAGCCCACCGGCAACCTCGACAGCCAGATGGCGCGCAGCGTGATGGACCTGCTGGAAGAGCTGCACCGCGAAGGCGCGACCATCGTCATGGTCACGCACGATCCGCAGCTCGCGGCGCGGGCGCAGCGCAACGTGCACGTCATCGACGGCCAGGTGGTCGACATCGCCGCCGAACTGCGCCTGGCACCGACGCTGCTGCGCGCCGCCACGCCCGAGCCGACGGTGCCGTGAGCCACCGCCGCACCCAGCTGATGCTGCTGGCGCTGGTGGTGGCGCTGGCCGCGCTCGGCCTGGTGACGGGCGCGCGCGCCGCCGACCTGATGGACGTGTGGTCGCGCGCCCGCGCCTCCGATCCGGTGCTGGCCGGCGTCGACGCGCGGCGCGGCGTGCAGCGCGAGGCGGCGGCGCAGGCCGGCGCCGCGCTGCTGCCGCAGTGGACGCTGCGCGCGGAGCACACGCGCGCCGACCACGGCCGCGGCGCCGCGCACGGCGTCGCCAGCAGCATCAGCCAGGTGCTGGTGGACCTGGGTCGGCTGCGCACGCACGACGCCGAGCGCACCTTCGCCAACGCCTCCGACGCCCGCGTCGCCGCGGCCGAGCAGGACCTGGCGGCGCGCACCGCGCGCGCCTACTTCGGCGTGCTGCTGGCGCAGGCGCAACTGGCCACCACGCAGGCCAACGAGGCCGCCTTCGCCATGCTGGCGCAGCAGTCGCAAGACCGCTACGCCAACGGCCTGGCGGCGCAGGTGGACGTGGAACAGGCGCGCAGCTACCACGCCCTGGCGCAGGGCAGCACGGTGCGCGCGCGCCAGGTGCTGGCCGACGCGCGCCAGGCGCTCGTCGAGCTGGCCGGTGCCGACCCTGGCGCGCTGGCGCCGCTCGTCGCCGAGCTGCCGGCGCTGCCGCCCGAGCCGGCCGACCCGCAGGCCTGGGTGCAGCAGGCCGAACGCGCACACCCGCTGCTGCGCGCCCTGGCGCTGGAAGTGAACGGCTTCGATCAGCGCATCGGCGCGGCACGCGCCCAGCACGCGCCGACGCTGTCCGCGGGCCTCGACCACCAGCGCCTGGGCGGCCCCGGCAGCGCGCCGGCCGACCGCGACCGCACGCATGCGCTGATCGGCGTGCGCCTGAGCGTGCCGCTGTTCGCCGGTGGCGCCATCGACAGCGCGGTGCGCCAGGCCGCGCACCGGCGCGACCAGGCGACACACGACGCCGAAGCCGCACGCCGCGCCGTCGCGCGCGAGGTGCACGCCCAGCACGAGGCGGTGGCCGCCGGTGCACGCCTGCTCGACAGCACGCGCCAGGCCGTGGCCGCGGCCGACCGTGCGCTGGCCTCCATGCGCGCCGGTCAGGCGCTGGGCACGCGCAGCACCACCGACGTGCTGCTGGCCATCCAGAACCAGGCGGCGGCGCAGAGCGCGCACGACCAGGCACGCCACGGCATGGTGCTGGCGCGGCTGCTGCTGCAGCACGCCGCCGGCACGCTGGGCCCGGCCGAGCTGGCCCACGTCAACCGCCTGCTGGTGGCGCCCTGAGCGGCCGCTGCCACCACCTCCACACGCCACGCCGGTCCAACGATCACCAGGAACCGCATCCATGTTCGCCTACTACCTCGAACTCGCGCTGCGCGGCTTTCGCCGCTCGCCTGCCCTGAGCGTGCTGATGGTGCTGGCGCTGGCCCTCGGCATCGGCGCGTGCATGACCACGCTCACCGTCTACCACGTGCTCTCGGGCGATCCCATTCCGCACAAGAGCCAGCGGCTGTTCAACGTGCAGCTCGATGCCGCCAACCTGGTGGGCTACAAGCCCGGCGAAGAACCGACGTTCCAGCTGACGCGCTTCGACGCCGAGGCGCTGCTGCGCGACGCGCGTGCGCCGCGCCAAGTGATGATGACCGGCGGCAACGTGCCGGTGACGCCCGAATCGCGCGAGCTCAAGCCCTTCACCGCCACGTCGCGCTACACCAGTGCCGACTTCTTCGCCATGTTCGAGGCGCCGTTCGCCCACGGCTCGGGCTGGGACGCCGCAGCCGACCGCAGCGAGGCGCGCGTGGCCGTGCTGAGCCACGGGCTCAACGAGCGCGTGTTCGGCGGCGAGAACAGCGTGGGCCGCACGTTGCGCCTGCGCGGCGAGACGTATCGCGTGATGGGCGTGCTCGCGCCGTGGCGGCCGGTGCCGCACTACTTCGACACCACGCTGGGCGCCTACGCCGAGCCGGCCGAGGTGTACGTGCCGTTCTCGACCGCCATGGTCGAGAAGCTGGGCTCGTCGGGCAACATGGATTGCTGGGGCACCTCGGTGCCTGGCGGCCCGCGTGCGGTCAACGCCAGCTGCGCCTGGCTGCAGTACTGGGTGGAGCTCGCCTCGCCCGGCGACGCCGCGGCCTACCGCCAGTACCTGGTGAACTACTCCGAGGCGCAGCGCGCCGCCGGCCGCTTCGAGCGGCCGCCCAACGTGCGCCTGCGCAACGTCGTCGACTGGCTGGTGCAGCAGCAGGTGCTGCCGGCCGACGTGCGCCTGCAGGTGGGGTTGGCCTTCGCCTTCCTGCTGGTGTGCATCGTCAACACCGTGGGCCTGCTGCTGGCCAAGAGCCTGCGCCGCAGTGCCGAGATCGGCGTGCGCCGGGCGCTCGGCGCGCGGCGGCGCGACATCTTCGCCCAGTACCTGGTCGAGGCCGGACTGCTGGGCGTCGCCGGCGCCGTGCTCGGCCTGGCGCTGGCCGGCGTCGGGCTGTGGCTGGTGCGGCTGAGCCCGGCGGCCTACGCGCCGTTGGCGCAGCTGGACGCCGCGATGCTCGGCCTGACGCTGGTGCTGGCCCTGGGCGCGAGCCTGCTCGCCGGCGTGCTGCCGGCGTGGCAGGCGTCGCGCGTGACGCCGGCGCGCCACCTCAAGGTGACCTGAGCGCGCCGCGCGACCCGCCCGCATCGAACCCCATCCGCCCGAGGACCCCGCCATGGCCCTGATGCCCATCCTCTCCACGCTGCGCCGGCACAAGACGGCGGCGACGCTGATCGTGCTGGAGATCGCGCTCACCAGCGCCATCGTCTGCAACGCGCTGCACCTCATCGGCACGCGCATCGAGCGCCTGCAGCACGACACCGGGCTGCCCGAACAGGAACTGGTCGTGGTCACCGCGCGCGCCGTGGGCAACGTCACCAACCCCGACGAGATCACGGCACAGGACCTGGCCGCGCTGCGCGCATTGCCGGGCGTGCAGGCGGTGGCGCTGGTGAACCAGGTCGTCTACGGCCGCAACAACAGCACCACCAGCCTGGCGAGCGACCCCGACCGGCGCCAGACGCTGATGGCCGCCAGCCACTACAGCGGCGGCATGGGCACGCTGCAGGCGATGGGCCTGAAGCTGATCGAAGGGCGCGACTTCCGCCCCGAGGAGATCGTCTCCGCCTACGCCGCCGAGCAGAGCGGCGTGACGGCGATCCCGCAGGTCATCGTCAACCGCGGGGTGGCCGAGAAGCTGGCGCCGGGCGGCAGCGCGCTGGGCAAGACCTTCTACGCCTACGGCAGCGTGCCGCACGCGGTGATCGGCGTCGTCGAGCACCTGCCGCACACCTATCCCGGCAGCCAGGGGCCGAGCACGGGGCTGGCGGTGCTCTACCCGTTCCAGGGCACGTTCCGCGGCGGCGCCTACCTTCTGCGCACCGCGCCGGCCAACCGCGAAGCCACGCTGCGCGCCGCGCGCGCCGCGCTCGAGCGCATCGACGCCAGCCGCATCATCGGCAGCGGCGACACCGTCGCCAGCATGCGCCGCGCCTACTACGCGCAGGACCGGGCCATGGCCTGGCTGATGGGCGGCGTGATCGTCGCGCTGATGGTCGTCACCGCCTTCGGCATCGTCGGCCTGGCCAGCTTCTGGGTGCAGCAGCGCACGCGCATGATCGGCACGCGGCGCGCGCTCGGCGCCACGGCAGGGCAGATCCGCGGCTACTTCCAGCTCGAGAACTTCCTGCTCAGCAGCGCCGGCATCGCCATCGGCATGGCCGCGGCCATGGGCTTGAGCCTCTGGCTGATGAAGCTCTACGCCGTGCCGCGGCTGCCCTGGGCCTTCCTGCCCGTGGGTGCGCTGGCGCTGTGGGCGCTGGGACAGGCCGCGGTGCTGGCGCCGGCACGCCGCGCCGCCGCGCTGCCGCCGGTGCAGGCGCTGCGCAGCTGACGCTGCTGCGGCGCGGCCTGCATCCGGCGGTCGTCAAGGCGGTTGATATGCTCGACGCGGCCATGCGCCAGGTCCTCATCATCGACGACAACCCGGGTGTCGGCCAGGCGCTGGCGCTGCTGCTGTCGCTGCGCGACATCGGCAGCGTGCACGCCACCACGCCCGCCGAAGGGCTGGCGCTGCTGGCGCGGCAGCGCTTCGACCTCGTCATCCAGGACATGAACTTCCGCGCCGACACCACGTCGGGCGAAGAAGGCGCGGCGCTGTTCCGCGCCATCCGCGAGCGCGAGCCCGACCTGCCGGTGATCCTGCTCACCGCCTGGACGCGGCTCGAAGCCGCGGTGGAGCTGGTCAAGGCCGGCGCCGCCGACTACCTGGCCAAGCCGTGGGACGACGCCAAGCTGCTGGCCACGGTGGAGAACCTGCTCGAGCTGGCCGAGACCTCGCGCGAGGTGCAGCGCCTGCGGCGCGAGCGGCGCGAACGGCGCGATGCGCTGGCCGCGCGCTTCGACCTCGGCGGCCTGGTCTTCGCCTCCGAGGCCATGGCGCAGGCACTGGCGCTGGCCTGCCAGGTGGCGCGCTCGCCGGCGCCGGTGCTGATCACCGGGCCCAACGGCAGCGGCAAGGAACGGGTCGCGGCCATCGTGCACGCCAATTCGGCGACGCCCAAGGGCCCCTTCCTCGCCGTCAACTGCGGGGCCTTGCCCGGCGAGCTGATCGAGGCCGAGCTGTTCGGTGCCGAGCCCGGCGCCTACACCGGCGCGCAGCGCGCCCGCGTCGGCCGCTTCGAGGCGGCCGACGGCGGCACGCTGTTCCTCGACGAGATCGGCAACCTGCCGCTGGCCGGGCAGGTGAAGCTGCTGCGCGTGCTGGAGACCGGCCGCTTCGAACGGCTGGGCTCCAGCCGCAGCCAGCACAGCCGCGTGCGCATCGTCAGCGCCACCAACGCCGACCTCAAGGCCATGGTGCGCGACGGCCGCTTCCGCGAAGACCTGTACTGGCGGCTCAACGTCATCGAGGTGCACCTGAGCCCCCTGGCCGAGCGGCGCGACGACATCCTGCCGCTGGCTGAGCACTTTCTCGCCGGCCGCGCCGTGCTGACCGACGGCGCGCGCGAGGCGCTGCTGGCGCACGCCTGGCCGGGCAACGTGCGCGAGCTGAAGAACGTGATCGAGCGCGCCGCGCTGCTCGCCGCCGGCGGCACGGTGGACGCCCCGCTGCTCAACCTGCCGGCGCCATCCGCCGCGGCATCGCGCAGCCTCGACGAGCCGAGCCGCGACGCCGTGCTGGCCGCGCTGGCGCAGGCCCACGGCGTGGTGAGCCGCGCCGCGCAGGCGCTCGGCCTGTCGCGCCAGGCCCTGTACCGGCGCATGGAGCGCTACGGCCTGCCCACCACCGGGCAGCCCGGCGCCTGACGATGGCGCACCCGGCGCCGTGCGGCTGAACACGCTGCGCACGCGCGTGCTGGCCGCGCTGCTGCTGGCCGCGGCCGCCGGCGCGGCGCTGCATGCAGCGCTGCCCTGGCAGGCGCATCCGCTGCTGGCCTGGAGCGCGGCGCTGGCGGCGGCCCTGCTGCTGGCGCTGCTGCTCTCGGCCTGGCTGCTGGCGCCGCTGCGCCGCCTGCTGCGCGCGCTGGAAGGTGCGGTGCTGAGCTACCGCGACGGCGACTTCAGCGCCTCGATCGCGACGAGCCTCGTGCCGCCGGGCGACGAACTCGGCGCCCTGGTGCGCGGCCATGCCGAACTGGCGCTGGCCCTGCGCGAACAGCGCCAGCGCCTGGCGCAGCGCGAGCTGCTGCTCGACACCGTGGTGCAGAACACGCCGGTGGCGCTGGTGCTGTGCAACGCCGCGCAGCGCGTCGTCTACGCCAACATCGCCGCGCGCCAGCTGCTGGCCGACGGCCGCAGCCTCGAAGGCTGCGACTTCGCCGCGCTGGTGGCGCAGGCGCCGCCGGCGCTGGGCGAAGCCGTGGCAACCGGCACCGACGCGCTCTTCGGCGTCACCGTCGACGGCAGCGAAGAGACGTTCCATGCGTCGCAGCGCGGCTTCACGCTGCAGGGCAGCCCGCACCGGCTGCACCTGTTCCGGCGCATGACGCGCGAGCTGTCGCGCCAGGAGGTGGCGACGTGGAAGCGCGTCATCCGCGTCATCAGCCACGAGCTCAACAACTCGCTGGCGCCGATCTCGTCGCTGGCGCACAGCGGCGCCGCGCTGCTGCAGCGCGGCGACACGGCGCGCACGCAGCAAGCGCTGCATCTCATCGGCGAACGTGCGCGCCACCTGCACGGCTTCATCGACGGTTATGCGCGCTTCGCCAAGCTGCCGGCGCCGCGCCTGGCGCTGGTGCCCTGGCGCGAGCTGGTCGACGGCCTGGCCGCGCAGCACGCCTTCACGCTCGAAGGAGAGCTGCCGGCCGAGCCGGGGCAGTTCGACGCGGCGCAGGTGGAGCAGGCCCTGATCAACCTGCTGAAGAACGCGCACGAGGCCGGCGGGCCGGACGCGGCGGTGACGCTGGGTGTGCGCGCCACGCCGCACGAGTGGCGCCTGGAGGTGGCCGACCGCGGCCCGGGCATGAGCCCCGCCGTGCTGGCACAGGCGCTGCTGCCGTTCTATTCGACCAAGCGCAGCGGCACCGGGCTCGGCCTGGCGCTGGCGCGCGAGATCGCCGAGGCGCACGGCGGCCGCATCGCCCTGGCCAACCGGCCGGACGGCGGCCTGCGCGTGACGTTGACGCTGGCGCGGCTGGCACCGACGACCTGACCTCCGCCCTGGCGGCAGTGGCCGGGCACAGCTTGGGCGTCACGCACCTGCCGCAGCGCGGCGCGTGAGAAGCGATGCGATGCGATGCGATGCACTACCGTTCGCACCCATGAACGCCACCCTTCCCCTGCCGCTGGCCGAGCGCCTGGACGCGCTCGCCCGCTCGCTCGAGGCCCGGGACGACGCCCTGGCGCTGCTGGCACTGGGCTCGATCGGCGTCGAGCACCAGCGTGCCGACGCCTGGTCGGACCTGGACTTCTTCGTCATCGTGAAGCCCGGCGCCAAGGCGCGCTACATCGAGCGGCTCGACTGGCTGCACGCGGCGCATCCCGTGGTGTGGTCGTACGTCAATACGCGCGACGGCTGCAAGGCGCTGATGGCCGACGGCCTGTTCTGCGAGTTCGCGGTGTTCGAGCCCGACGAGCTGGCCACCATCCCGTACGCGCCGGGCCGCTGGGTGTGGCGCCGCGACGCTGCCGTGCCCGCCGCGTTGGCGCAGCCGCGCCTGCCGCTGCCCGAGACGCACGAGCCATGGTGGCTGGCGGGCGAGGCGCTGGGCAACCTCGTCGTCGGCCTGCTGCGCTTCCACCGCGGCGAACGGCTCGCGGCGATGCGCATGGTGCAGGTGTACGCGCTGGACCGCGTGCTCGAACTGCTGGACGCGCAGGGGGCGCACGACGGCGCGCCGCCGGTGCACGCGCGGCGCGACCCGTTCAACGTCGACCGGCGCGCCGAAGCGCGCCACCCGCAGGAAGCCGCTGCGCTGCGCACCTGGGCCGGCGGCATCGAGCACACGCCGCAGGCGGCGCTGGCGCTGCTGGCGCGGCTGGAGGCCATGGGGCTGGCACCGGCGCCGGTGGCCGCACGCATCCGCGAGCTGGCGGGTTGAGGTGCGGGGCAGGGCGGACGACGCAACCCTGCGGGCGCTGAACTTCGCCCGCGCGGCGCGGCTCTGACGGCGACGATGCGCCGCGCGATCTGCTCCGTTGGCCTGGCCCTGCCGGGGCTCGCCCTGGCCGCGCCCGGGGTGCTCGTGCAGGCCGCGCCGGACGCTTCGCCGCCTGCGCCCCTACGAGCCGTGCCACCAGCCGCGCCGACGGCTGCGGCACCCGGCGCGCCACCCGCGACAGCACCCGCCGCGCCACCCGCGACAGCACCCGCCGCGCCGAGCGTGCACTGGCTCGGACCGCTGGAGATCGCCACGGGCCCCGGCCAGCGCGGCCCGTGGCAGCAGAACGCGTCGCGGTATCACTTCGTCGACGACCCGAGCGTGGCCTACGCCGCGGACGGCACGCTGGCCGTGGCGTGGGTCGACCAGCAGCGCAAGGACGTGCTGCTGCGCACCTTCCCGCCCGCCGGCGCGGGCGCGACTTCCGCCACCACCGCCACCACCGCCAACACCGCCAACACCGCCAACACCGCCACCACGGCCGCAGCCGCGCCGCCCGTCAACGTCTCGCGCGACGGCCGCACCTTCTCCTGGTTGCCGCGCCTGGCGTGGGCGCCCGACGAACCGGCGCGGCTGCACGTGCTGTGGCAGGAGATCGTGTTCTCCGGCGGCTCGCACGGCGGCGAGATCCTGCACGCCGTCTCGACCGACGGCGGGCGCAGCTTCGGCGCGCCGCAGAACCTGTCGCGCTCCGAGCCCGGCGACGGCAAGGGCAGGCTCGACCGCGACAGCTGGCACAACGGCAGCCTGGACGTCGCCACCGGCCCGGGCGGCCTGGTGCTGGCCACCTGGACCGAGTACGACGGCCGGCTGTGGCTGGCGCGCTCCACCGACGGCGGGCGGCGCTTCGGCGCGCCGCAGCGCATTGCGGGCGAACCACCGGCGCCGCCGGCGCGCGCACCGTCGGTGGTGGTCGGCGCCGACGGCTTCGTCGCGCTGGCCTGGACCACGGGCGAAGACCCGCGCGCCGACGTCTGGCTGGCGCTGTCGCGCGACGGCGGACAACGCTTCGAGGCGCCACGCCGCGTGCGCCGCACCGAGGGCCTGTCCGACGCACCCAAGCTCGCACTCGATGCGCGCGGCGTGCTGCACCTCGTGCACGCCGAGCGCAGCGCCGGCGGCGCGGCCATCCACCACCTGCGTTCCGACGACGGCGGGCGCAGCTTCGGCACGGCGCAGGACGTGTCGTCGCCGCTGGCCGGCGACTACCCCGCCATCGCCATCGACGGCCGCGGCCGGGTCGTGGTCACCTGGGAGCTGGTGCGCGCCACGCCGCCGTCGCCGCACGGCCTGGGCATCGCCGTCTCGGCCGACGGCCGGCGCTTCGGCGCCCCAGCGCCCGTGCCCGGCAGCGCCGACCCCGGCGGCGGCTTCAACGGCAGCACGCAGGGCCTGCTGATGCGCAAGCTGGCGCTGCGCGCCGATGGCGAGCTGGCGCTCGTCAACAGTGCCTTCGCGCCGGGCCGCCACAGCCGGGTGTGGCTGATGCGCGGGCGGCTGGACTGAGTCGCCGCGCACCTGGTCGATCGGCTGGACCGCGACATAATGGCGGCCGAGCCGGAGCCATCGTCCGGGTGGAGGGTCGATGGAGGCGGCACGTGCGTCACCCGCGCCGCACGCGCCCTTCGCGTCAATGGGCCTGCAGCAGCCGCAGCACGACCGCCTGCAGCGCGGCCCCGGGCGCGAGGCCCAGCGCCGCGGCGGCGGCGTTGACGTGCGAGATCACGCCCGCGTGCCAGGCGTCGAGCGCGTCGCCGATGCGCGCGCTGTCGTGGCCCACCGTGCACGCCGGCATGCCGGCGCGCTGCAGCAACGCCAGGCCGGCGATGCCGGCGCCGTCCTTGCCGACGCCGGCGTCGTTGAACACCACGAGTGCGAGCGGCACCTCGCACGCGAAGTGCGCCGAGCTGCGCCCGCCGTGCGAGCCCGAGACCACGATGGCGCCCGCGTCGTCGGCGGTCACGAGCGTGATCGAGTCCATCACCAGCACGCGCCCCAGCGGGCCGCGCGCGACTTCGGTCTTCTCCATGGCATTGCCCATGCGTGCCCTCAGGCCGGCAGCCGCACCACGGCGGCCAGGCCGCCGGTCGGCCGGTTGTGCAGCTGCACCTCGCCGCCGTGCGCGCGCACGCACGAGCGCACGATGGCCAGGCCGAGGCCCACGCCGCCGGTCTCGCCGCTGCGCGAGGTCTCCAGGCGCACGAACGGTTCGAACAGCGCCTCGCGCATGTCCTCCGGCACGCCGGGGCCGTCGTCCTCGACCTTGATCACGACGGCGCCGGGCTCGGTGGCGAGCCGGATGCAAGCGCCGCCGGCGTAGCGCACGGCGTTGTCGACGAGGTTGTTCAGCGCCCGGCGCAGGCTGGCCGGACGGCAGCGGTAAGGCAGGCGCGGCACGCTCGCCTGCGCGCTCACCGCGTGGCCCAGCTGCTGGCGTTCGTCGGCGATGGCCTCCACCAGCGCCACCAGCTCGAGCAGGCGCGTCGGCTCCTGCCGGCTTTCGTCGCGCGCGAAGCCGAGCGTGGCCTCGACCATCTCGTGCATCTCGTCGAGCGTGCGCATCATGGCCGCGCGCAGCGCGGCGTCGTCCACCAGCTCGGCGCGCAGCTTCAGCGCGGTGATCGGCGTGCGCAGGTCGTGGCTCACCGCGGCCAGCAGCTGCATGCGGTCCTCGACGAAGCGCATGATGCGCGCCTGCATCGCGTTGAAGGCCGACGTCGTCTCCTGCAGCTCGCCCGGGCCTTCCAGCGGCAGCGGCGGCACCGGCTCGCCGCGGCCCATGCGCTCGGCGGCGTCGGCCAGGCGCTGCACCGGCCGGGCAATGCGCCAGGCGAAGAACGCCGCCACCAGCAGCACCGGCACCAGGCTCGCGGTGATGGAGAACGTGAGCCCGCGCCAGGGGCGGTGCTCGATGCCGGTGCGCTCGGTGTTGAGCCACTGGCCCGAGGCCAGGGCGATGGAGACGACGAAGCCCAGCGACGCCTCGTCGGCACTGGCGCCAGGCGCCGGCGGCAGCAGCCGGATGCGCACCTCGTGCGGCGCCGGCCCGAGCCGCTCGCGCAGGCGCGCGGCCAGCGCCGCCTCGCCTTCGTCCATGGTGCCGGTGACCTCGGCGCGGTCGGCGAACCAGAAGCGTTCGCCCTGCAGGCTCATCGCCTTGAGCACCGGGTCGACCGAGTCGCGCGGCGCCACGTCGGCGATGCGCACCGCCGAGACGATGCGGTCGATCACCTGCGCCCGGCTCGCGGCGCGCAGCGCCAGCGGCGTGCGTTGCACCAGGTAGTAGATGCCGATGCAGTTGCCTGCGACGATGCCCAGCACCAGCAGCGTGATCAGCTGCACCGCGAAGCGCCGCGGCAGCGCGCGCCAGGGTCGTCGCGACACGAGCGGCGTCATGCCAGCTCGCGCGGCTGGCCGTCGAAGACGTAGCCGCCGCCCCACACCGTGCGGATGAGCCGCGGCTCGCGCGGGTCGGCCTCGAGCTTCTTGCGCAGCCGGCTCACCTGGTTGTCGATGCTGCGATCGAACGGCGTGGCGTGGCGGCCTTGCGTCAGGTCGAGCAGGCGGTCGCGCGTCAGCACCACCTGCGGGCGCTCGACGAACACGTGGAGCAGCCGGTACTCGGCGGCACTCAGCGGCACCGCCACGCCATCGGCATCGATCAGCTCGCGGCTGTCCAGGTCGAACACCCAGCGGTCGAAGGCCAGCCGGCGCCGCGCCGGGCGTGGCGCCGCGCGCGGCTCATGGCTGCGGCGCAGCACGGTGCGGATGCGCGCCAGCAGCTCGATGGGCTCGAAGGGCTTGGTGAGGTAGTCGTCGGCGCCGATCTCCAGGCCCGCGACGCGCTGCGCCAGCTCGGCCGCGGCGGTGAGGAAGATCACCGGCACGCGGCCTTGCGCGCGCACGTGGCGGCACAGCGAGAAGCCGTCCTCGCCGGGCATCATCACGTCCAGCACCAGCAGGTCCGGCTCGCGCTCGGCCAGCAGGCGGCGCGCTTCGGTCGCGTCGCGCGCGGTGCGGATCTGCAGGCCTTCGCGCCGCAGGTAGGCCGCCAGCGCCTCGCGGATGCCGGCGTGGTCGTCGACGATGAGGATGTGCGGCTCGGCCATCGTGGTGGGCTTGGCGCCAGCGTAGCAGCCGCGCGCGCCGAGCCCGCGCGGCGCCGGCTGGCCGCGACGGCGTTGCCCGTGCGGGCCGGCGCCGCGGGCCTGATCAGGCGGCGCTGCCGTACTTCACGGCGCAGCCGTAGGGGCGCGACGTCGCCACCGTGACCGGCTTGCCGGCGATCGCTTCCTGCAGCGCGTTGCGGAAGACGGGCGTGGCGCGTGCGATGTCGGCCGGGTTGGCCGAGGGGATGGAGTCGATGCCGCCGGCATACAGCAGCCGGCCGTCGGTCGAGACGATGTAGAGGTGCGGCGTGGTCAGCGCGCCGTAGGCACGGCCCATGGTGCCGCGCGGGTCGAGCAGCACGGCGCTGGGCGCGGCGTTGCGGCTGGCGGTGAGCGCGTTGGCCTGTTCGCCCTGCACGTGGCCCTGCTCGCCGGGCGCCGACGACACGACCGACAGCCACACAGCGCCGGCCGCGGTGGCTTCGCGCTGCAGGCCCTGCATGTGGCCGCCGTAGTGCTTGCGCACGAACGGGCACTCGTGGTTGGTCCACTCCAGCACGACGAGCTTGCCCTGGAACTCCTGCAGCGTGCGCGTCCTGCCGTGGCTGTCGGCGACCGAGAAGGCGGGCGCCGCCGCGACGATCTGCGGCGCGGCCAGGGCGACGCGGCATTGCAGCAGCCAGGGCGTGAACGCCAGCGTGGCGCCGGCGGCGAGCAGGCCGCGGCGGCTGGGGTGGGCGGCGCACGCGGCCGGGGTGGTCGTCGCGGAGACGGGCTGTGGCGAACGGCGGGCGAAGCGCATGGTGTCTCTCCTGTCGGTGCAGCGTGGCGGGGCGCGTGCCGGGGCTCGGCGCGCCGCCGCCGTCGGCCTGCGGTGAACCGTGGTGAAGGGCGGTGGACGAAGGCTAGGCGGCAGTTGTCGCAGAACTGTGTCGCGCCTGCTCGCCGTGCCGGCCGGCGTGGCCCGTGGCCGGCGGCTCGGCCACCGCGGGCGCTGGCGGACTCGGCCACCGCGGGCGCTGGCGGACTCGGCCCACAATCGGCCGCATGACCTCTGCCTCCGGCCCGCCGACCGGCCCTCGGCCCACCGTCGTCGGCCCGCCGCTGCAGGCCGGCGGCGACGACGGCACGGCCTTCGAGGTGGCGTTGGAAGCGGCCGGCATCGGCGTCTTCGACTACGACGTGGCCACCGGCGGGCAGCGCTTCTCGGCCAGCTGCCGCGCCTTGTGGGGCCTGGCCGACGACGAAGCGCCGACGCCCGAGCGGCTGGTCGCGCGCATGCACCCCGACGACCGGCCGCTGGTGCGGCAGGTGCGCGCGTCGCTGGTCGCCGGGGGCAGCGGCAGCTTCGACCTGCAGCACCGCATCGTGCTGCCCGACGGGCGCATCCGCTGGATCCACGCGCGCGGCCGCACGCTGTTCGAGGCCGCGCCGGACGGCGGCCCGCGCCGCGCCGTGCGCGCGCTGGGCACGATGATCGACGTGACGCAGATGCGCGTCGAGGCCGAACTGCTGGAGGCCATCCGCCGACTCGATTCGGCCCAGGCCGTGGTCGAGCACGGGCTGGCGGTGCTGCGCCGCGTGCTGCGCGTGGACCGCTGCGCCTGGTCGGAGTTCGAGCCCGACGGCGAGCACTCGGTGATCCTGGGCGACGACGCCGAGCCGGGCCTGCCGTCGCTGTCGGGCCGCTTCGCCACGCGCGACTTCGGCGCCGGCTTCCGCAGCGCCATGCTCGGCGGCACGGCCTTCGTGGTGCACGACGTGCAGGCCGAGACGGCCGACCCCGACGAGCGCGCCGCGTACGCGGCCGTCGGCATCGCCTCGGCGGTGGCCTGGCCGGTGCACGCCGGCGGGCGCATCGCCGCCGGCGTGGCCCTGCACCACCGCACCCCGCGGCGATGGCAGGCCGATGAGATCGAGCTGGTGCGCGTGGTGGCGCAGCGCTGCCAGGAGGCCATCCACCGCGTGCGCGCCGAGCGCCGCCGGGCCGAGGCCGAACTGCGCCTGGCGCTGGCGCTGGACGCGGCGCAGATCTTCGTCTGGGAGCGCGATTCGGCGGCCGGCATGCTGCACTGGTCGGACAACGCCGCGCGCGTCATCGGCTGCCCGCCCGAGGCGCTGACGGCCGACCCCGACCAGGTCGGCTTCTTCGTGCACCCGGAGGACGCCGAGGCCGTGCGCGCCGCGTTCGCCCGCTGCGTGGCCGAACGGTCCGAGCGCTTCAGGCTCGACTTCCGCGGCCAGCCCGACGGCGACCGGGTGCGCCACTGGCTGGCACAGGGCCGCATCATCTACGACGAACGGGGCGCGGCCACGCGCGTCATCGGCGCCACGCAGGACGTGACCGAGCGCAAGGCCGCCGAGCGCGCGGTGCTCGAGCGCGAGGCGATGTTCGAGTCGTTCTTCGCCAGCGCCGAAGGCATCCTGAACCTGTTCGACGCCGAGCTGCGCTACGTCAACCTCGACCGTGTCACCGCCGCCTTCTACGGCCTGACGCGCGAGGCAGCCATCGGTCGCCCGCTGTATGAGCTGAACCCCCAGGCGGTGGAGCTGCTGCGGCCGATCTTCGAGGAGGTCACCACCAGCGGCCGCGCCCTGCGCGGCGTGGAGATCACCGGGCCGGTGCCGGTGCGCGGCGGCGAGCCGGGCGTCTTCAACCTGACGTTCTTCCCGGTGACGCTGCCGGGGGGCGCGCCGGGGCTGGGGTGCGCCGGCGTGGAGGTGACCGCCATGAAGCAGGCCGAGGCCGCGCTGCAGGAGGCCGACCGGCGCAAGGACCGCTTCCTGGCGACGCTGTCGCACGAGCTGCGCAACCCGCTGGCGCCCATCCGCAACGCCGCGCACCTGCTGGCCATGCCGCAGCTGCGCGACGAGCAGCTGCGCGCCGCGCGCGACGTCATCCAGCGCCAGGTGGGCCACATGGCGCTGCTGCTCGACGACCTGCTCGACGTGTCGCGCATCACCCAGGGCAAGCTGGCGCTGAAGAAGGCGCACGTGGCGCTGGCCCCGCTGGTGGACGCGGCCGTGGAGACGGCGCGGCCGCTGCTCGAGCGCAAGCGCCACGTGCTCGAGGTGTCGCTGCCGAACGACCCGCCGACGCTGCACGCCGACCCGCTGCGCGTGTCGCAGGTGCTGTCCAACCTGCTGCACAACGCCGCCAAGTACACCGACCCGGGCGGCCACATCCGGCTGTCGGCCGCGGTGCACGCCGGCACGCTGGTGCTGGAGGTGGCCGACGACGGCATCGGCATCGCCGCCGATGCGCTGCCGCAGCTGTTCCTCATGTTCTCGCAGCCGCAGGGGTCGGCCGGGCGCGCCGAGGGCGGGCTGGGCATCGGCCTGGCGCTGGTGCGCGGGCTGGTGGAGCTGCACGGCGGCCGGGTCGAGGCGCTGAGCGATGGCCCGGGCCGCGGCAGCACGTTTCGCGTGCAGCTGCCGCTGGGCGAACCCGCGCAAGCGCCGGCCGAGCCGAGCGCCGAGGCGGTGGGCGAGGGCGCGGCGCGCGTGCTCGTCGTCGACGACAACCGCGACGCCGCCGACACGCTGGCGCTGCTGCTCACGACCGAAGGCCGGCACCAGGTGCGCGTGGCCTACGACGGCCGCACGGCGCTGGCGGTGGCCGAGGCCTTCCGGCCCGACGTGGTGCTGCTCGACCTGGGGCTGCCCGACCTGCCCGGGCACGAGGTGGCGCGGCGGCTGCGCCACGAGCGCTGGGGCGCGCGCATGCGCCTGGTGGCGCTCACCGGCTGGGGCCAGGACGAGGACCGGCGGCGCTCGGCCGAAGCCGGCTTCGATCAGCACCTGACCAAGCCGGTGGACCCGGCGCACCTGACCGCGGTGCTGAAGGCGCGCTGAACGCGTGACGTGCGCGCCCGCGTGCCGGGCGCGGCGCCATCGCGCGCCGTGGCCCGTCAGCGCAAGGCGTTGGCCGGCGCCGCGTGCGGCAGCAGCTCGCTGCGCCAGGCCAGGGCGATGAAGCCCACCAGCGTCAGCCCCACGCCCACGTACAGCAGCACCAGGCCCTGGAAACCCACGGCCGCGACGATGGGCCCTGCGGCCAGCAGCCCCAGCGGCAGGGTGTAGATGGCCAGCATGCGCACGCCCATGATGCGGCCGCGCAGGCGCTCGTCGCTGGTGCGCAGCAGGATGATCGACAGCGCCAGCATGCTCAGGCTCTGCGCCAGGCCGGCCGCGAGGTACAGCGCCATGGCGACCGGCGCGCCGATGGGCAGTGCCAGCCCCAGCAGGCACACGTACCACGCGGCCGACGACGCGAGCATGGTGCGGCCCGGCCGCAGGTGGCCGCCGAAGGCGCTCATCGCCAGCGAGCCGAGCAGCGCGCCGGTGGCGAAGCTGGCCACCAGGAAGCCCAGGCCCTGCTGGCCCAGGCCGAAGACGTCGCGCGCGATGTACGGCATGAGCCCGCCGCTGAGCGGAAAGGCGCACAGGTTCACCAGCGCCGCCAGCGACATCGCTGCGCGCAGCCGCGGCGTGTGCCACACGTGCTGCAGCCCTTCGACGAGGTTGCGCCACGACGAGGCCGTGGCCGTGCGCGGCGCGGTCGGCGCCACGTCGGCCGGCGGGCCCGAACGCCACGTCAGCACGGTGCCCGCGAGGTACAGCAGCACGATGACGCCGTAGGCCGCGCCCATGCCCAGGCTGGCCATGAAGCCGGCGCCGGCCAGCGCGCCGCCGATGCGCGCCGAATCCTGCGTCGTGCGCGAGATGCCGATGGCCGCCACCAGCTGCGCCGGCGGCACGGTGGCGCTGACGAGCGCGGTGCGCAGGCCGATGTCCGACGGCTTGATCAGGCCGACGACGAAGGCCACCACGAGCACGCCGCCCGGCGTGAGCCGGCCGGTCACGGCCAGCACGAGGATCACGCCGGCCAGCAGCGCGTAGCTCGTGCGCATCGCGGCGAGCACGCGGCGCAGCCCCAGGCCGTCGGCCAGCGTGCCGAGCAGCGGCGACAGCAGCGTGCCGCCGTACATCAGCGCGCCGAAGAGCGTGAGTTGCACCACCGAGCCCGAGGCGACGAGCACGTACCAGCCCAGGATCAGCGTCTCCATCTCCAGCGCCCAGGCGGTGCAGAGGTCGGCGGGCCACTGGAAACGGAAGCTGCGCGTGGCGAACGGCGCCAGGGCGCCGCTGCGCGGTGACGGGGGACCGGGGTCGGGCATGGACTGCATTGTGGGTGGACCCGAAGGGCGCGGCCGCCAAGCCGGCGCGATGTGGCGCGTGATGGCGCGGGTGGTCGACGGCCCCGTTCAGGGTGGCTCGGCACACGCCTTGCCGACGCCGCTCGGCGCTTCAGCCCGCCACCGCCGAAGCCACGCGCGCGTGGCCTCGTCCCGTCGCCACCTTCCACACCAAAGGTCCCCATGCCCAAGTCCACCCAGGTTCCGCCCAAGCCGGCCAAGCGCGCGGCCGCCAAGGCCGCCGCGCGCAACACCGACAGCGGCCCGAGCGACGTGACGCGCGTGGCCTTCGATGCCGCCAGCAAGAAGATGGCGCAGACGCAGGACCTCGCCGCCGCGATGCCGCACAACCCGACCAAGGCCGCCGAGCACGGCCAGGCCAACGGGGTGGCGCCGCCCATGGGCGCGAGCGTCGAGCCGGCGTCGCGCCTGCCCACGGCCAGCACGCTGTCGGAAGGCAACGTCAACGACAAGACGGGCGGCGTGGCGCCCGCGGGCACGAATCCGCTGCCCGGCCCGCTGGAGAAGGTGCGCGTCGATTCGTCGGGCCGCGTGCTCACCACCAACCAGGGCGTGGCGGTCGCCGACAACCAGAACTCGCTCAAGGCCGGGCTGCGCGGGCCGGTGCTGCTGGAGGACTTCATCCTCCGCGAGAAGCTCACCCACTTCGACCACGAGCGCATCCCCGAGCGCATCGTGCACGCGCGCGGCTCGGGCGCGCATGGCTTCTTCGAGTGCACCGACGCGATTCCCCAGCTGACGCGCGCCGCGCCCTTCCAGCAGGTGGGCAAGCACACGCCGGTGTTCGTGCGCTTCTCCACCGTGCAGGGCGAGCGCGGCAGCAAGGACACGGCGCGCGACGTGCGCGGCTTCGCCGTCAAGTTCTACACCGACGAAGGCAACTGGGACCTGGTCGGCAACAACATCCCGGTGTTCTTCATCCAGGACGCGATGAAGTTCCCCGACCTCGTGCACGCGGTCAAGCCCGAGCCGCACCACCAGATGCCGCAGGCGGCGAGCGCGCACGACACCTTCTGGGACTTCGTCTCGCTGATGCCCGAGTCGACCCACATGCTGATGTGGGTGATGAGCGACCGTGCCATCCCGCGCAGCTACGCCACGATGCAGGGCTTCGGCGTGCACACCTTCCGCCTGGTCAATGCCGAGGGCGAGTCGGTCTTCGTCAAGTTCCACTGGACGCCCGTCGCCGGCACGCATTCGCTGGTGTGGGACGAGGCGGTGAAGATCTCCGGCGCCGACCCCGACTACCACCGGCGCGACCTGTGGGAGCGCATCGAATCGGGCCACTACCCCGAGTACCTGCTGCAGCTGCAGGTCTTCACCGAGGAGCAGGCCGAAGCCTTCAGCTTCGACATCCTCGATGCCACCAAGATCGTGCCCGAGGAACTGGTGCCGCTGCGCACCGTCGGCCGCCTGGTGCTGAACCGCAACCCGGACAACTTCTTCGCCGAGACCGAGCAGGTGGCGTTCTGCACCGCACACGTGATCCCGGGCATCGACTTCACGCCCGACCCGCTCCTCGCCGGTCGCATCCACTCGTATGTCGACACCCAGCTGCTGCGCCTGGGCGGGCCCAACTTCCACGAGATCCCGATCAACGCGCCGCTGGCCCCGGTGCACAACAACCAGCGCGACGGATTCCACCGCCAGGCCATCCACCGCGGGCGGGTGTCGTACGAGCCGAACTCGCTGGCCGGCGGCTGCCCGTTCCAAGCCGGCGCGGCGCAGGGCTTCGTCTCGGTGCCGGCGCGGCTCGAGGCGCGCGAGGCCGACACCAAGATCCGCGCCAAACCCGAGAAGTTCGCCGACCACTACACCCAGGCGCGGCTGTTCTTCGAGAGCCAGTCGCCGGTGGAGCAGGACCACATCGCCAATGCCTTCCGCTTCGAACTTTCGAAGGTGACGGTGCCGGCCATCCGCGCGCGCACCGTGGCGATGCTGCGCAATGCCTCCGAGGCGCTGGCGCGCAAGGTGGCCATGGGCCTGGGCATCGACCCGCTGCCCGAGCCGCTGCCGCGGGCGCTGCCCAACCCGGCCGAGCCCGAGGTGCAACGATCGCCCGCGCTGTCGCTGCTGGCGCGGCCGGGCGACGGTTCGATCAAGGGCCGCAGGATCGCGCTCGTGGTCGCGCCCGGGGTGCACGGCGCGTCGATTTCGGCGGTGCAGGCGGCGCTGGTGGCGCAAGGCGCGGTGGCGCGTCTGGTGGGCCCGCGCATCGGCCGCATGCCCACGGCCGACGGCGACGTGCTCGATGCCGACGCTTCGCTCGAAAACGAGCCCGCGTTCCTGTTCGACGGCCTGGTGCTGCCCGATGGCGCCGAGGCGGTGGCCGCGCTGGCGGCCAACGGCCACACGGCCGAAGCCATCCGCGACCAGTTCCGCCACTGCAAGCCGATCCTGGCGCTGGGCGCGTCGCGCACGCTGCTCGTCCAGGCCGGCCTGCCGATGAGCATGGACAAGAGCCACGGCCAGGGCGAGACGGGGCTGTACTTCGCCGAGGCCGGCCAGGCGGCCGCGGCCGCGGCCGCGTTCATCGCCGGCCTCGCGCGCCACCGCCACTTCGGCCGCGAGATGGATCCGCCGCTGATGTAGCGCCCTCACGCCACCGCCCGAACCCTCTTCGATGTCATCCGTGATGGAGCCCTTCATGCCCGAGCCCCTGGACAAGGACGCCTGCGACCTGCTCGACGCCGACCACCTGGCGGTGAAGCACCTGTTCGTCGAGTACGCGCGGCTGGCGTACGCGCCGCCCGGCGACGCCGCCGCCGACACGCGCGCCATGCTGGCGCGCACGATCTGCGACGAACTCACCGTGCACGCGCAGATCGAGGAAGCGCTGTTCTACCCCGCTCTGCGCCAGGCGCTCGGTGCCGAGGCCGCCGACGTGGTGGCCGAGGCCGAAGCCGAGCACCAACAGGCGAAGACGATGATCGAGCAGATCCGCGGCCAGCTCGGCGCGCCGGACGCGACGCTGGACGCGCAGGTGGCCGAGCTCGCGCGCGCCATCGAGGACCACGTCAAGGTCGAGCGCGACGAACTCTTTCCCAAGGCGCGCGCGGCGCCGGGGCTGGACTTGGTGGCGCTGGCGAAGGAGCTGAAGGCTCGGCAGCAGGCGCTGCAGCAGCAGCCGCCCGCCGATCAGCCGGCCTGACGCCGCGGCGCAAGCAGCACCGAGTACGCCGTCGCCACGGGAGCGGGGTCGGCCAGCCAGGCGCCGATCGCCGCCGTCTGGTTTCGGTCGTCGAGCACCGGCGTGTGCCCCGTCGCCGGCACGTGGGCCACGGTCAGGTCGTGGCCGCGCCGCATGCGGGCGATGGTGGGGGGCGAAAGCACGTCCGACTCCAGGCCGTGCAGCAGCAGCACCGGGCAGCGCACCGCGGCCCAGGCGTCCCATTGCGACACGGCGTGCTCGGCGTCACGGCGGTACGCCAGCAGCGCGCGCGGGTCGTGCCGGTAGACGCGCCCCGCGTCGGCGTCGGACCAGCGCGTGGCATGCCAGGCGAGGAAGTGGCGCACCTCGTCGGAGACCGGCCCGTCGTGCTTCTGCGAGGCGCCCACGCGGCGCATGATCTCGGCCGGCGTGCGGAACACGTACCAGCGCGCCAGCACGTCGGCGCGCCGCTGCCGGCGGGCGCGTGGCAGGTACGGGCCGGTGTCGTTGAGCACCAGCCGCGACACGAGCTGCGGCGCCTGCGCGGCCAGCGCGATCGCGGCGCTGGCGCCCATCGACGAGCCGAGCAGCGCCACCGGCCCGCCGCCCAAGTGCACGATCGCCTGGCGCAGCTGCGCCACGCAGACGGGCAGCGCGTATTCGCGGTCGTCGGCCAGCCAGCCGCTGCGGCCGCGGCCCAGCCAGTCCATGCAGACGACGCGCCAGCCGGCGCGCGCCAGGTCGGCGGCCAGGAACGAGAAGCGCGCCGCGCTGCTGACGACGCCGCCCACGCAGAGCAGCAGCGGGCCGCCGGGCGGGCCGAAGCACGTCCAGTGCACCGGCACGCCGTAGGCGCGGCGCAGGCGGCGCGGCACGCCGGACTGCAGCGCGGTCGATTGCACGAAGTCGAAGCCGCCGCGCTCGGCCAGCGGCTCGAAGCGCGCCACCAGCCGCAGCGCGGTGGCCTCCCACGCGTGCCAGGTCTGGTGCGGTGTCGGGCCGCGGCTCATTCGCGCGTCCGGGCACGCTCGCGCTGCCGCAGCACCTCGACCATCACGTTGAAGGTGCCCGACAGCCGGCCGAGTTCGTCGCGGCCGTGCACCGGCACGCGCGCGGCGTCGTAGTCGCCGGCTTTGAGCGCGCCCGCGGCATCGGTCAGCGCACGCACCGGGCGCACGATGCTGCGCGCGAAGCGCAGCGCCAGGCCGGTGAACAGCAAGCCCACGAGCACCACGCTCCACAGCAGGTGGCTGTAGAGCGTGCGCAGCGGCGCCTCGAACACCGTGCGCGGCTCGCTCACCACCACCACCCAGTCGAGGCCCGGCACCGGCGCGTAACCCGCGATCTCGTCGCGTCCGCTCACCGCGGAACGGAAGGCGAGGTGGCCCACCGCCTTGGCGCCCACCACCGCCTGCGCCAGCACGGCCTCGCCGAGGTCGTCGACGCGCTCGCGCCGGAAGCGCTGCTCGGCGCGCAGGGCGGCCTGCACCGGCTCGGGCAGCGGCGCCAAGCTGCGGTAGAGCAGGTCCTCGCGCGCGTGCTGCACGACCACGCCGTCGCCGTCGACGAGCATCGGCGTCAGCGTCGAGTCGTGGCGCACCTCGTCGAGGATGTCGCCCACCGCCGAGCCGAGCACGCGCAGCACCAGCGCGCCGAGCACGCGGCCGTCGTCGGCGCGCACCGGCTCGGCGATGAACAGGCCGCTGGCGCCGGCCACGGCGCCGACGACGATGCCGCTGACGTGCGCCCGCCCGGCCATCGCTTCCTGGAAGTACGGGCGGAACGCGAAGTTGCGGCCCTGCACCGCGGCGTCGCTGGAGACGAGCGCGGTGCCGCCGGCGTCCATCAGCATGACGAGCTGCACCGCCGGGTTGCTGCGCTGCCAGCGTTGCAGCTTCTCGCGCATCGCGTCGCGCGCGGCGTCGTCGGGGCGGCGCAGGAAGGCCGGCAGCTCGGCCTCGGTGGCCAGCGCGCGCGTCAGCAGGCGGCTGTCGTCGACGAACTGCGCCACGCGCCCGGCAGTGCTGTGCGCCAGCTGGCGCACCAGGCGCAGTTCGGCGTCGGCCACGGCGTCGAGGCTGCCCGACAGGTTGTACGCACCGGCCAGCAGCATCGGCAGCAGCGCGGTCGCCACCATGGCGAGCGTCATCTTCAGCGCCAGCGGCCAGTCGCGCGGACGCCAGGCGACGTGCACCGCACGCCGCGCTGCAGCCACGGCGGCGCCCGGCTCGGCATCGTCGCGCTGCAGCGCCTCGTGCAGGTCGAGGCTGGCCAGGTGGTCGGCGCACAGCGCCTGGCGGAACGCCGCCACGTCGCGCGGGCGGCGTGCCGGGTCGGGGTCGAGCGCCGCGTCGATGGCGCGCAGGAAGGCCTCGCCGTAGCGGCCGCGGCCGGCGTCGACGGCCGGCGTCATGGCAGTCGGGTCGGCGGCGCGCGTCTCGGCGTCGGGCGGCTTGCGCCCGGCGACGCACCAGTAGAGCGTCGCCGCCAGCGCGTACAGGTCGGTCCACGCGCCTTGCTCGCCCAGGCCGTACTGCTCGATCGGCGCATAGCCCGGCGTCACGACCACGGCGCCCTGGCCGGCGACGGCCACCGTCTGGCCCGCGCTGCCGAAATCCAGCAGCACCAGGCTGCCGTCGGCTTCCCGCACCTGGATGTTGTCCGGCTTGATGTCGCGGTGCAGGAAGCCCGCGCCGTGCACCGCGGCCAGGCCGTCGAGCAGCGGCAGCAGCAGCTCCACCAGGTCGGCCTCGCGCAGCTGCTGCTGCCGCTTCGGCCACCAGGTCTTGAGCGGCTCGCCACGCTCGTACTCCAGCACCATGTAGGCGGTGCGGTGGGCCTCGAAGAAGCGCGCCACGCGCACGATGGCCGGGTGGCGCAGCGCGGCGAGCGTGCGCGCCTCGGCGAGGAAGCTCTCCAGCCCTTCGCGGTAGCGCTCGGCGTGGCGCGTGGCGTTGGGGCTGACGCTGCGGTCGCTGGTGCGGAAGGCGATCTCCTCCGGCAGGTACTCCTTGATCGCGACCGGCGCCTTCAGGTGCTGGTCGGTGGCCAGGTAGGTGATGCCGAAGCCGCCCTGGCCCAGCACGCGCTCGATGCGGTATTCCTGCAGCTGCAGCCCGGGTGCCAGGGCCAGCGGCAGCGCCTGGGGCAGCGGGGGGCGGCCTGCGGCGGCGCCGGGCAGCGGCGACGCCGGAATCACCGCGCCGCGCCGCGGCAGGATGACGGTGGCGTCCTCGTCCTCGGCCGCCGTGGCCGTCGCGCGCTGGTGGAGCCCCGGCGGGCGCAGCACCGTCGGATCACGATCGTCGAGGGCCGGGGGCGGCCGGCGCACGACCGTGGCGTCGGGGTCGGGACGCGCCGCCGCGGGTGCACGCACGACCGTGGCGTCGGGATCGGGTTCGCGCTGCTGCGTCACGGCGCGGAGCCGGCCGCCGCTGGCCCCGGCGCTGCCGCGTCCCAGCACCGGACGGCATTGCGCCCGGCGCGCTTGGCGGCATAACACGCCGCGTCGGCCCGCTCCAGCACGGCCTGGCGCGTGCTGTCGGGCTCGATGGCCACCACGCCGATGCTGACGCCGACCGCGAACGCCGTGCCGCGCCAGTCGAGCCGGTAGTCGGCGATCTGGCCGCGGATGCCGTCGGCGATCTGCAGCGCCGCGTTCAGGTCGCACTGGTCGAGCAGCACGGCGAACTCGTCGCCGCCCAGGCGCGCCACCAGGTCGCTCTGGCGCACGCGGCGCATCATCACCGCGCCCAGGTCGCACAGCAGCTGGTCGCCGGCGGCATGGCCGCCGTTGTCGTTGACGGCCTTGAAGTGGTCCAGGTCGAGCAGCAGCACCGCGCCGCGCCCGCGTCCCGGCACGGGCTGGCGCACCAGCAGCTGGTCGAGCGCGTGGTGGAAGCCGGCCCGGTTGGCCAGCCCGGTCAGCGGGTCGTGGCTCGACGCCCATTGCAACTGCTCGCGCTGGGCGCGCATGTCGCTGATGTCGAACAGCACCCACATCGTGCCGGCGGCGGCGCTGCCCGGGTCGACCGGCCGGCCGGTGACCTGGCACCAGAAGAGGCTGCCGTCGCGCCGCCGCATCTGCAGCTCGGCATCGAACTGGCCGCGCTCGGCGAACTGCTTCACCAGCGCCGGGCCGACGTCGGCGTAGGCCTCGTCGCTGGGGTAGATCAGCCGACCCGGCTGGCCGATCAGCTCGGCCTCGTCGTAGCCGAACATGCGGCAGAAGGCGCGGCTGACGATGACCATCCGGCGCTCGATGGTGATGACGAGGCCGACCGACGCGTGCTCGAGCACGGCGCGCATCTGCGAGACGAGGCGGGCGTGGTCGGCGTCGGCAGTGGCGGCGGGGGCGGGCGGCGCGGTGGGCGCGGCCGGGGCGGGCGGCGCGGCCACTGGCGTCGATGGCAGCGGCTCGCTCCGTGCGCGCTGTGCCGTGTGCGCCGGTGGCGGCGGCACCGTCGGCGGCGGCACCGCAGCGGGTGTCCCACCAGCGGGTGGCGAGGATCGGCCCACCCAGCGCGGCGCCAAGGTCGCGGCCGCCACGCCGGCGAGCGCCGCGCCCCAGGGGCATGCCAGCACCGCGCCCAGCGCCGCGGCCAGGCCCGCCGTGGCGGCGGCGCTGGCCGTGCCCAGCGGCCGGCGGCCAGGCGGTTCGGTGTCGTGCCCAGGGGGCGGCATGGCCCGAGAATGCCAGAAGCGCGCCGGTTCACGGTCGGCCGCCGATCGGGGTCCGCGTCATCGGCCACGCGGACGCACGGCGCATCGCGAAACGCCTGACGCGCGACACGCTGCCAGCTGCACGGCCGCAAGGCAGGTGCTCGGCGGCTCCGCCGCAGACAGGCGCCGTTCGGACACGGCCGCCGGGCTTGTCGAAAGCGCGCCGGTCCGCTCGTCGTGCAGGTGAGCCGCAGCCCACCGCCGCGCGTGGCCACAACCCGCCACCACCCCGACAGGAGACCACCATGACGCCGAAGAACACCCTGTGCCTCTGGTACGACGGCACCGCGCTCGACGCCGCGCGCTTCTACGCCGAGACCTTCCCCGACAGCCGCGTCGGCCGTTTGTTCCGCGCGCCGGCGGACTTCCCGTCGGGCAAGGCCGGCGACGTGCTGACGGTGGAGTTCACCGTCTGCGGCGTCGCCTGCATCGGCCTCAACGGCGGCCCGACGTTCAAGCCCAACGAGGCCTTCTCGTTCCAGATCGCCACCGACGACCAGGCCGAGACCGACCGGCTGTGGGACGCCATCCTCGGCAACGGCGGCCAGCCCAGCGCCTGCGGCTGGTGCAAGGACCGCTGGGGCATCTCGTGGCAGATCACGCCGCGCGTGCTGACCGAGGCGCTGGCCGACCCCGACCCCGCGGTCGGCCGGCGCGCCTTCGAGGCGATGATGACGATGACCAAGATCGACGTCGCCGCGATCGAGGCCGCCGTGCGCGGCTGAGTCGCCGCCGGCGGCCGACTCCGCGGGCCACGCCAGCCGAAAAAAAGCCAGGCCGTCGTCGATGCGCAGGCCTGGCTCTTGTCGGATGCAGTGGTGGAGACGAGGAGGATCGAACTCCCGACCTTCGCATTGCGAATGGCTTGGCACGTCGCGCCAGCCATCACTGGCGACCAAGAAGCCCAATTAAATCAACGAGTTACCAGTTTACCACTGTTGCCGATAGTGGTGGACTTCGAGTGCTACTCGCCGCAAAGTGTGCCAAGAGTGTGCCAAGCGCGCCAGCCGGCAGTTTCCAGAAGCCTGCGGTCTTGTTCCATGGCAGTGCTTGCCAGTCGTACGGAAGCTCCAAAAAAGTAACGAGAATCCTCGGGCCAAGAGAGCAGGGGGAGACAGCATGGAGGCGATTGATAGGCACTGTCGCGGCCGGGCAACCGGCACGTACGGAGACGGCGCATGAGCAACGCCTTCTTCCAGCGCCCGATCCTCAACTCCCCCTACGAGTACCCCGCGCGCCACTGGGAGCTCGGGCCGGACAAGCAGCCGACACAGCGCATCGTCGAAAGTCGTCGTCGAGCTGACTTCGTCATGCCGATCCCCGCGCCGAAGAAGCTCAAGGGTGCAGAGAAGCAGACTGCACTGCTCTTCGACGAGCGGTCGACACAGGAGCAGCAGTACGACCACACCGCAGTGATCAACGCGGTCCGAGCTGAAGTGGACAAGTGGCGCGCCCTGCAGAACCCGAGCGACTGGCGCGTCACGCCCGAAACGGCGCGGCTCCTCCAGCACTGGCGCCACCACGCCTTCAGCAACACCCGCCCATTCTTCTGCCAGGTCGAAGCCGTCGAGACCGCCATCTGGCTCACCGAGGTGGCGCCGCAGCTCGCCAAGTCGGCCGAGCGCTTCATCGAGCACCTGGCCAATGCGAATCAGGACGCCAACCCGGGACTGAGTCGCCTGGCCCTGAAGCTGGCCACGGGCGCCGGCAAGACGACGGTCATGGCGATGCTGATCGCCTGGCAGACCGTGAATGCCGTCCGTCGCCCGGGCAGCCGCAAGTTCACCCGCGGCTTCCTGATCGTCACGCCCGGCCTGACCATCCGTGACCGCCTTCGGGTACTGCAGCCCAACGACCCGGACAGCTACTACGCCAGCCGCGAACTCGTCCCAAGCGACATGCTTGACGACCTGAACAAGGCCAAGATCGTCATCACGAACTACCACGCCTTTAAGCTGCGAGAGCGCGTTGAGCTCTCCAAGGGTGGCCGGCAATTGCTTCAGGGTCGTACCGGCGATGCGCCCGAGACACTGGAAACCGAAGGCCAGATGCTCCAACGCGTGATGCCCGAGCTGATGGGAATGCCGCAGCTGATGGTCATCAACGACGAGGCCCATCACTGCTACCGCGAGAAGCCGAAGGTCGCTGCCGAGGGCGACGACGATGACCTGTCCGGTGACGAGAAGAGAGAGGCCGAGCAGAACAACGAAGCGGCTCGCCTATGGATCAGCGGCATCGAGGCCGTGCAGCGCAAGATCGGCGTGACCCGCGTGATGGACTTGTCCGCGACGCCGTTCTTCCTGCGTGGCTCTGGCTACGCCGAGGGCACGCTTTTCCCGTGGACGCTTTCGGACTTCTCGTTGATGGACGCTATCGAGTGCGGCATCGTCAAGCTGCCTCGCGTGCCGATTGCCGACAACATCCCGGGCGGCGAGATGCCGATGTACCGTGAGTTGTGGAAGCACATCGCCAAGCAAATGCCGAAGAAGGGCCGCGGCAAAGCCAGCGGGCTGGATCCGCACAAGCTGCCGACGCCGTTGATCACGGCGCTGGAGGCGCTCTACGGCCACTACGCCAAGACTTTCGAGCTGTGGCAGCGCGCCGGCATCAACGTGCCGCCGTGCTTCATCGTCGTGTGCAACAACACGGCAACATCGAAGCTGGTGTACGACTACATCGCCGGCTTCGAGCGCGAGCATGAAGACGGCACGCGCTCGCACGAAGCCGGCCGCCTCGAGCTCTTCCGCAACCACGACCAGCATGGCAACGCCCTTGGACATCCGCGGACGCTGCTCATCGACAGCGAGCAGCTGGAGTCCGGCGAGGCGCTGGACGACAACTTCCGCGGCGTGGCGGCTGACGAGATCGAGCGCTTCCGCCGAGAGATCATCGAACGCAGCGGCGACACGCGTGCTGCCGACACCATCAGCGACCAGGACCTGCTGCGCGAGGTGATGAACACCGTGGGCAAGGCCGGCCGATTGGGCGAGTCTATTCGCTGCGTGGTGTCGGTCAGCATGCTCACCGAGGGGTGGGACACCAACACCGTCACGCACGTGCTCGGCGTGCGCGCGTTCGGTACCCAGCTGCTGTGCGAGCAGGTCATCGGCCGGGCGCTGCGGCGCCAAAGCTACGAGCTCAACAATGAGGGCTTGTTCAACGTCGAGTACGCCGACGTGCTGGGCATTCCGTTCGACTTCAACGCCGAGCCGGTCGTCGCGCCACCGCAGAAGCCGCGCGAGACCGTTCGGGTCCAGGCTGTGCGGCCGGACCGGGACGCGCTTGAGATCCGCTTCCCGCGCGTTCAGGGCTACCGCATCGAACTGCCAGAGGAGCGCATCACTGCATCGTTCGACGCCGACTCGACGCTGACCCTGACGCCAGAGCTGGTCGGCGCCACCGAGACGCGCAACAGCGGCATCATCGGCGAGCCAGTGGACCTGACGCTCGCGCACACCGCCGACGTGCGCCCCTCCCAGGTGGTGTACGAACTCACGTCGCACCTGGTACTGCACAAGTGGCGTGACCCCGGTGAGGCGCCGCGCCTGCACCTGTTCGGTCAGCTCAAGCGCATCGTCAAGCAGTGGCTCGACGAAGGGCACCTCGTCTGCAAGGGCGGCACCTACCCGGCGCAACTCAAGTACAAAGCCCTGGCTGACCTGGCTTGCGAACGCATCACCGCCGGCATCGTGCGCGCGGAGCTGGCTAAGGCACGACCGATCCAAGCCGTGCTCGACCCCTACAACCCGACCGGCAGCACGCGGCACGTGGCGTTCAACACGACCAAGACCGAGCGCTACGCGACCGACGCGCACCTGTGTCACGTCAACTGGGTGGTACTCGACAGCGATTGGGAGGCCGAGTTCTGCCGCGTGGCCGAGAAGCACCCGCGCGTGCGCGCCTACGTGAAGAACCACAACCTCGGGCTGGAAGTGCCATACCGCTTCCAAGCCGAGATGCGCAAGTACCGACCGGACTTTATCGTCCGCATCGACGACGGGCATGGGGACGGTGACCTGCTCAATCTCGTCGTCGAGATCAAAGGCTACCGCGGCGAAGACGCGAAAGAAAAGAAGAGCACGATGGACAACTACTGGGTGCCGGGCGTGAACCGGCTGGGAAGCCACGGCCGTTGGGCCTTCGCAGAGTTCACCGACGTCTACGCGATCCAGCACGACTTCGCGGTCAAGCTGAAAGAGGCGTTCGATGCGATCGTGAGCAATGCAGCCGGCCCCGCCGCCGCGCCGAAGGCTTGAGCGCTGACATGGCCAACTCAAAGAACCCCAAAGTATCTAACGGCGGTAGCGGCGTCGGCAAAACCGTCACCGCGATCCAGCACGACGACGCCAAGCGCAAGAACATTCCGACCGCCGAGTATCAGTCGGTGCTGGAGAAGCAGAAGCTCGCACCGGTAAAGGTCAGCTACCCGCGGGCGGAGTCAGGCGCCGCGCTGCAGCCAGAGAAGGAGGCGCGCAACCGCGATCTAGACCCGCAGCTCGTGTGGCGCGGCAAGGACCAGCAGGACTGGAGCGACCTGGTCGTGCACGCGCCGCCGCTGTACATCCAGGAGAAGGTGCACGCCAAGGCGCTGATCGACGACCTGTTACGGGAGACACGCAAGCGCGAAGATGCTGAAGGCGACGGCACGCCGGACCTATTCGCCGACTTCAACGGCATTCCACACGGCGCCGACAGGACGGAGTTCTACGCGCACGACCAGAACTGGTCGAACCGGATGATCCTGGGCGACTCGTTGCAAGTGATGGCATCGTTGGCCGAGCGCGAAGGGCTTCGCGGCAAGGTGCAGTGCATCTACTTCGACCCGCCGTACGGGATCAAATTTAACTCGAACTTTCAGTGGAGCACGACAGACAAGGGGGGCACCACGACGGACGCCGCAACAAAGATCAGCCGTGAGCCGGAACAAGTAAAGGCGTTTCGAGACACGTGGCGCGATGGCATCAATTCGTTCCTTACCTACCTGCGAGATAGGCTTCTTGCCGCTCGGGATCTCCTTGCAGACTCGGGGTCAGTATTTGTCCAAATCGGGGATGAGAATGCTCATCGCGTGCGCGCAGTACTCGACGAAGTATTCGGTGAGAGGAACTTGATAGCCGAGATTGTCTTTCAGAAGACCTCTTCAAGCTCGGCCAGCGAACTTTCCGGTGTCTTCGACGTTCTGCTTTGGTACCGCAAGTCTGAGGCGTTCAAGATTCGGCCGCTCTTCCGCAAGAAAGTGGCTGGCGAAGAAGGCGCATCCCAGTACTCGCTTGGGCAGTCGCAGGACGGCGAACGTCGGACGCTTGCCCAATGGACCGCGGATGGTAAGGGAGCGTCCGTATTCCGCGTTTTTGCACACGACAACATTACGAGTCAGCGCCCAGCGCAGGGCGATGACATCCGCGAGTTTGTGTACGAGGGCAAGAAGTTCGAGGTAAAGAAGGGGACCTTCAAGACAGATGGTCCAGGCCTTCGGCGCTTGGCTTCGGCGAAGCGCATGATCTTCATTGGTAACACGCTTCGTTATGTTCGATTCATCGACGACTTCGAGGCCTTCCCGTACAACAACCTATGGACGGACACAACGACATCAGGATTCGCGGAAGCGAAGGTCTACGTCGTACAGACCAACGTCCGGGTAGTTGAGCGCTGCCTGCTTATGGCCACTGATCCTGGCGACCTCGTTCTCGACCCTACGTGCGGCTCCGGGACCACCGCCCACGTCGCCGAGCAATGGGCACGCCGCTGGATCACCATCGACACTTCTCGCGTCGCGCTAGCACTGGCGCGCGCCCGCATCATGGGCGCTCGCTATCCGTACTACCTGCTCGCCGACTCCCGCGAAGGCCAGATGAAGGAAGCCGAGGTAACGCGCAGCGCGCCATCGAGTCAGCCCACGCACGGCAGCATCCGCCAGGGCTTCGTCTACGAGCGCGTGCCGCACATCACGCTGAAGTCCATCGCTAACAACGCCGAGATTGACGTGATCTGGGACGAGTGGCAGAAGACGCTTGAGCCGCTGCGCGAGCAACTCAACGCCGCGTTGAAGCAGAGCTGGGCCGAGTGGGAGCTTCCGCGCGAGGCCGACCAGCGGTGGCCCGACACCGCCAAGAAGTTTCATACCGACTGGTGGCAAGCCCGCATCGGCCGCCAGAAGGCGATCGACGCCAGCATCGCCGCGAAGGCAGAGTTTGAGTACCTATACGACAAGCCCTACGCCGACAACAAGCGCGTTCGCGTCGCCGGCCCGTTCACGGTGGAAAGCCTTTCGCCGCACCGCGTGTTGGGCGTCGACGAAAACGACGATCTGATCGACAGGGTGGCCGAGCCGGAGGCTGAGTACGCTGCGAAGCACAGCTTCCCGCAGATGATCCTCGAGAATCTAAAGACCGCTGGCGTCCAGCAAGCCCACAAGGAGGGCCGCATCACGTTCACTGCGCTCACGGGCTGGCCAGGTGAATACATCTGCGGCGAAGGCAAGTACGAAGAAGGCGAAGGTGCAGCGGCCCGTCAGCGCCGCGCAGCGATCTTCATCGGCCCGGAGTTCGGCACCGTGACGCGCGTGGACCTGGTGGCCGCGGCGCGCGAAGCCCGCGACGCCGGCTTCGACGTCCTGATCGCGTGCGCCTTCAACTACGAGGCGCACACGACGGAGTTCAACAAGCTCGCTGATCTGCCGGTGCTGAAGGCGCGCATGAACGCCGACCTGCACATGGCCGAGGACCTAAAGAACACCGGAAAGGGCAACCTGTTCGTGATCTTCGGCGAGCCAGACATCGACCTCCAAAGCCCCGAAGGCCAAAGCTACGGAAAGAACGAGCGGGGTAGGATCGTGTACGAGGTTCCAAACGGTGCCAAGATCGTCGTCAAGGTGAAGGGAGTGGATGTTTTCCGTCCGAACGAGGGCAAGGTCGACTCCAGCGGCCCCGACGAGATTGCATGCTGGTTTATCGACACTGACTACAACGAAGAAAGCTTCTTCGTCCGCCACGCGTACTTTCTCGGGGCCAACGACCCGTACAAGGCTCTGAAGGCGACGCTCAAGGCTGAGATCGACGAGGATGCCTGGTCTACCCTGAAGAGTGACACTTCGCGGCCGTTCGCAAAGCCGAAGTCCGATCGGATTGCTGTGAAGGTCATCAATCACCTGGGTGACGAGGTGATGAAGGTTTTCAAGGTCATCTCGAACTGAAATCAGGAACAAGGTCGTTCAAAGAGGCTCCAGGGAGGGTGCAGTGGACAAGAAGACGAAGGGTGCATGGATTCTTCATCACACACAGAAGCTGCAGACGACAATTAGTCAAGATTTCGATGCAACAGCGTTCGCTGGGAAGTGCGGGTCTCTTCTTTCGGCAATTTCGGCGGCTAATCAGACACAGATACCACGTGCCCGCCTCGATGCCTTGGCGAAGGCCAACAACATTAGTCCAAAGACCGAGGTGCCTGCGATTCTCGACGAACTCGCTCGCCAGAAACTCATCGATCGCGGTGCCGACGCAGTTGAGGTGCTTGGAATAACGACCAGTAGCGTACTCGAACATACGTCAACAATCTTTGAAGAGGCCGAGCACGAGAAGTACGAGGACGCAGTAATAGATCTGTCCGATGCTGCTTCCGAGGCGCCGCTAACGGACAAACAAGCCATCGCAAGGCTATCTGACGAGTTTCAGTTGCCATCGGCGAACGCAGCGTGCATCGTTCAGCTTGCCAGCGGCATCGGCTTCTTTGACTCTGAGCCCGTGTCGGACCGCGAGTCCCTACTGTTCAACGGCAACTTGTTTCGGCGAGATGAGGCCAAGAAGATCAACGCCATCTTGGCGTCGCTGAAATCTGGCGAGGCCTCGACGCTGCGCGAAGTAAATGAGCGCCTGCAATCAGCGGGTTGCCTGCCACTCAAGACCGTGGCCGATACCCTGGGCCAACCGCTGTTCGAAAAACTGCACTCGATTGGCATGTTTGACGTAAGCGTAGTGGGTAATGAAGCGGGGAAGAATTGGTTTGTGACGAGACCAGCGGCCTTTTCGAAGTTCTCAAATTCCATTGCGGATGATGCCCTTGATCTGGCTAAGGCCCTTGTAGCCTCGCTGACCTACGGCATGACGATCAGTAGCTACTATCGCGGTCGTATCCAGCTAGTCGATGCGCTCATGCGCAAGTTGATCGCGGGTGGTACGGTGGGGCCAGCTACCGCAATAGGCAATGATTACCAAGCGCTTGAGCTAAAGGGCGTCCTTCAGGTCACACCCGCTACCGGCGGGATGTTTACGATGAGACTTTTGAAACCAGACGTGGGACGCCTTGCGCTCGCGGTCATCCAAGAAGGAAACATCACGGCCGAGACTGTTGCCCAGCTCCCCGGGGCAAAGGTGACTGAGTACGTCAATCCGGAGCGGACTCGAGAGGTAAGGCGGCGCGAGTCCGCACCAACGGTGAAGGTCAGCGCACGAAACCTGCTCAACGAGATCCGAACCGGAGGGCTTACCCGATGACCGAGCAGCCATTGAAGGGATCGGCGGCTGAAGAGGCTCTGAGGAACTATTTTCTTAGCCTTGGCTACTTCGTTGTGCGAGGATGCAAGTTCCGATACGGACGTTTTGACGTGACGGACGTAGATCTGTTTCTCTACGGCCGGAGCTCGGCTCTTCACAGAGAGCGAATCAATGTCGACATCAAGAACAAGAAAACCCCGCAGGCGCTGGAGCGGGCTCTCTGGGCAAAGGGACTTCAGGTGATGCTCGGCCTAGACGCCTGCGTGGTTGCCACGACCGATTCTAGACCCGACGTGCGAGCTTTCGGCCTAGAGCACGGAGTCACTGTCCTGGATGGTTCTTTTCTCAGCAGACTCGTTAAGAGCGGCAGGAGTCAGCAAGCGCGGATAGCAGAGGAGGAACTTGTTCAGCAGCTGGAGAAGGAGTCACTGGGGAAATTGGGGGGCGATTGGCGAGGCAGATATGAACTGGGCAAGTCGCGGCTGCTCGACTCGCTCAGCTTTGACGGCACTAACGCTTGGCTAAATGACGTTGGGTACTTCGCAGAGCAGGCGGTCCAGGCGGCCGAGTCGTCATCGGCAAGTTGGCGCATGCTGTACATGTCGCTTGCTTGTTTTCTGATTTCTGTTGATTTCATACTGAGAGACCACGTTGCCGCTGACCATGACCAGCGTCGACAGCTGCTTGAGGATGGGTTTCGGTACGGGTCCGCTGGGCGGGCATATACAGAGAAGGTCGGCCGCCTTGCGGCCGCGCTTGCTGTTGGGGTAGTGGCACATCCAGGTGTCGGCGATGAAGTTCAGCGCGCACTGGCGGACCAAGCTGAAAGCGTCCGTGCCGATATCCTCGCAGAACACCTCGCACGCAGCGGTACTCCAAGCCTCATGTTCGAATTGGCACGAGAGTTCGAGAGCGCAACCTTCCACCCGACACTGCCTTCGCCTGCGACATTGAGTGCCAGCGCGAAGGGCCTGTTGGGCGTCATTTCTGACTTTCATGGCGTTGACCGAAAGAGGGTCTTGATCTAGCCGAACGCCCACTCCAATGCAGTTCCGCATCGCCGACACCTTCACCGCGAGCCTTGCACGTCTCACAGGTGAAGAACAAAAGGCAGTCAAGACGACAGCCTTCGACTTGCAGATGAACCCGGTAAATCCGGGTATGAGCCTGCACAAGCTCGATAAGGCGCGCGACAAGAATTTTTGGTCCGTGCGCGTCAGCAGCGACATTCGGCTGATCGTGCACAAGACGACGGCCAGCTTGCTGCTGTGCTATGTCGATCACCACGATAAAGCTTATCAGTGGGCCGAGCGACGGCGGCTGGAGACACATCCGACGACCGGCGCAGCGCAGTGGGTGGAAGTCCGAGAGCGGGTCGACGAATTTGTCGTGCGGAGGTCTGTTGCCTCGCCGACTCTTGCCGCCCCGCATGCGTCAAAGCCGCCACCCTTTGCCCACATGTCCGATGACGACCTGCTGGTTTGGGGCGTACCGACAGGGTGGCTGACCAAGGTTCGTCAGGTCGACGAGGACGGCCTGCTCGCCCTCGCCGAGCGGCTGCCCGCTGAGGCTGCGGAGGCGCTGATCGAACTTGCCACCGGTGGTACCCCGCGCAAGCCCCCGACCGCCCCAGCGGGTGCAGATCCCTTTGCGCACCCAGATGCCCAGCGGCGGTTCCGTGTCATGCATGACTTGGAGGAACTGGAGCGGGCGCTCGACTCCCCTTGGGATCAGTGGACGGTGTTTCTTCACCCGGCTCAACGACAGTGGGTAGAGCGCGACCACGGCGGACCCGCTCGGGTGTCAGGTTCGGCGGGTACCGGCAAGACGATCGTCGCGCTGCATCGCGCCGTCCACTTGGCGCGCAGCAACGAAAACGCTCGCGTGCTTCTGACCACCTTCACGCCCGCGTTGGCGCATGCATTGCACACTCGACTGCGTCGCCTCGTGGGGCGCACGCCGATGCTGGCGGAGCGCATCGACGTGGTGGCACTTGATGAACTCGGCGAGCGGCTGTTCAAGTTTGCGTTCGGCAAGCCAACGCTCGCGGATGACGAGACTGTCCGGCGCTTTCTCGGTGAAGCAGTGGCAGAAGTCAGTGCCTCTGGGAACGCCGGGGCCGCAGGTCTGCCCACCAAGCTGGGCGCGGGCTTCTGGTGGAGCGAGTGGGAGGAGGTGGTTGATCCCTGGCAGATCAACGGAGTGAATGCCTACCGCGACTTCAAGCGCCTGGGGCGCAAGACCCGGTTGTCCGAGGGTCAACGCAACGCAGCGTGGCAGGTCTTCGGCCGCGTGCGGGAACGGCTGCTCGCCGAGGGCCGCCTGACCCGGGCAGCACTGTTCGGCAGGTTGGCCTCGCACTACGCCGGCGGTGCGAAGTTGCCCTTCGAGCACGTCGTGGTGGACGAAGCGCAGGACATCAGTGCCCCGCAGCTTCGGTTCCTCTCGGCCCTGGGTGGACAGCAGCGCAATGGTTTGTTCTTCGCCGGTGACCTTGGACAGCGCATCTTCCAACTACCCTTCTCGTGGAAGGCGCTCGGGGTGGACGTTCGCGGCCGGTCTCGGACGCTGCACGTCAACTACCGAACATCGCACCAGATCCGGATGCAGGCCGACCGACTTCTCGGTCCGGAACTGGCTGACGTGGACGGCAACGCGGAGGACCGCAGGGGTACGGTGTCGGTCTTCAACGGCCCGGCGCCTGTCGTCCGGTCAGAAGCCTCGACCGAAGTCGAGATCGAGTCCGTCGCAGATTGGCTTGCCGAATGCGCAAAGCAAGGCGTGCGAGCAGGCGAGATGGCAGTCTTCGTGCGGTCGGAGGCCGAGCTCGACAGGGCACGGCGGGCCGTGAGCCGCGCAGGCTTGGCTCACCATGTGCTTGACGAGCATGTCGACACCGACAGCGACGAGGTGTCCATCGGCACCATGCATCTGGCGAAGGGACTCGAGTTCCGGTGTGTTTCGGTGATGGCCTGTGACGACGAGGTCCTCCCGCTCCAGGAGCGAATCGACGCGATGGCTGACGAGGCAGACCTGAAGGAGGTCTACGACACTGAGCGGCACTTGCTATATGTGGCCTGCACGCGAGCGCGCGATCGACTACTCGTCTCCGGTGTGGAGCCTGCGTCTGAGTTCCTTAGCGATCTAGCCGTCGAGTGACTTGCTCAAAGAGCGAGAGGACCGAGCCGGCGTGACAAGCAGCGCTAGCCCACTCCTGCATTTGCTTGGCAGCAGTGGCTGTGTTGGGGTGAACACTGCGAGTTCCGTCGGGCGACTGGCATCGCTTAGGAACGCGTTGACAACGTTGCGCACATCCGCCAGAAGCGGTCGCGGACGCAATATCACTACGAGAACCCCTGCCGGTGCATGTCCAAGCCGAGAACCGCTAATCTGATGCCAGCGATAAACACTTAGCACGGCGTTCTGGGTGGTCACCGTGTCAAGGTCCATCAGGTCGATGGGCGTAAGCGAGTCAGGTGCCAGTAGTGCTGCCAGCAACAGCGTCGCCAGTGTGGCCGTGCCGAAAGCAGCCGCATCGCGCTCAGCCACCCCTAAGAAGCGCCCGGCTAGGTTGCCTTTGTGCTGCGAGGTGCTAACGCCACACTCGAACGCCAGCATCTGAACGCCTGCGAAGCTCTCGCGCAGCAAGCAAAAAACCGAGCGAACGCTTTTCGCGACCACGACGCTGCAGAAGCCGCGGGCGACTGCTGCTGCCACGTTCGTCGGTCGCTGTTCGGAACGCAGCTTGGCGAGCCAGCTTGGCAGCTCAGTGCGCGTGATTCTTGCGCACTGCAGATCGACGCCGGCGGTGTCCGTGTCAAGACAAGTTGGCACGTCGACGTCATCGTCCTGTAGGCCGATGACTATCGCGAGCGGCCGATACTCTTCATCAATAGGAGAAAGGTCAGCGCACTGTTCCGGGCGAGGCGTCAGCCAGGAAACAGTGACTGCGTCAGCACAGCATGCTGATGAGGAGCCGGTCATAACTCGCCCCCGAGACATGGTTCGGACTGCTGCCGCCTGAAGCTGTTAAAGCGGCTAGTACGCTTAACTCATCTTTGCCGTCGGCATCGCTCTGTGAACGCCTCGACGGCGTCCTGACGCGCTGCTTTCTCAAACCGGTCACTGGTTCGGCACTCCGGACCCTGTTTTGCAGGATCCCCGCAGAACTCATCTCGCGTCTGCAAGCGTTGTTTGTCCCACGCGCGGAGCTCACGGTCCAAACATTGCTCCATTGATTCAGCGCGAGCCGCTTCTCCGGAAGACACCACTTCAGTCTGGCTTGCGGAGGATTGGTCTGCAGCGCCTTGCCGTACGGAATTGTCTGATGGAAGACGAATACCCTTATATAGCGCGAGTACTGTCAAGGTGCCGGCGAGATCCTTGTGTCCGCCCATGGAAACGATGTGGTTCTTGTCGTCGGTGAGCTGCGAATCAAATTCAACGTTGGCCATTATGGCTTCATCGTCCGCCTGAATACCACTCAAGAACTGTCCGAGGCCGGGCATCATCGCCGCGGTGGGCATCTGAACAAATTTGGCAGTGGCCTGCGGAACTTTGATCCTCAGCGTCGCGGCACAACTCAGTTTTGCGATGTCCGAATCGCTTTTTATGGCACGTACATTAGTCTGCGATAAGGGTGCAGCCGCAATCACTTCAGCAGCCCACTTCTCGTCCTTCTGCAACTGGCCCGCTACTTTCTCCAACTCCATCAGAAAAAGCCGCTGAACCAGTGCCTGCGTGCCTGGATCACTACATCCAGGTGGCTTAGGGGCGCAGGCCATCAAGCCGGCTATGCAAGCAAGCGCCGCAAGCTGCGCCATCATGCGTACGAAGTTCATCGATGTCCTCTCTGTTGCTAGGGGCGCGAGCACTGGTATGAAGGAACCGCGCGAGGCCTTGGATCCTCGCGTGCCCACGCATTCAGTATATGGGGAAAATAACCCGTGGTAAGGATCGCGACGCATTGGAGAGGATCGGTGCGTGCCCCCGCCCTCCAAGTACGCTCGCGATCCAGTTTTGGTTGCGCTCGGCCGTGCGATCCGTCGCGCCCGCAAGGAGCGCGCGATTTCTCAAGAACGTCTAGCCTTGGATACAGAGATCGACCGGTCTTACATGGGCGCCATTGAGCGAGGCGAGCAGAACGCCGGTGTCATGCACTTGGCCCGCATTGCGGCCGCTATGGACATGTTCGTGTGGGAGCTCTTCATCGACGCCGAGTCCAATCCTGCCTCTCGATAGGATCAGGACTGAGCTTGCCTATAGCTGACTAAGCCTCTGGCAACCAACGCCCGAGCCGGATAAGGACGTCCCGCACTGAGCGGCTGCGATCCAGCGCCTGCGCCAACTGCGGCTCCATCGGCAGGCGCCGCAAGCGGAACATCAAGCGGCACACCGTCGCAACCTCTTCGAGATCTGCACGGCGGTCCCGGTTCATGGCTCCGGGAACGCCCGCGTCGGCGTCACAAAGGACGAGGCGGCCCGAGGATTGAACGATCAGGTTGCGGCCGTGGTCAAGGTCGCCGACGCCGACACCTCGATCGTGGACTTCACAGACAAGCTGCAATAGCTGTCGCACGAGATCCATGGGTTGCTGAGATGTAAGCCGGAAGTGCTGCGGGAGCGGTACGCCAGGGATGAAGTCAAAGGCCAGCCAGCAGCGCTCACCAACTGCGTTCTGCTTGCGGATGATTCCCCACTCTCGGAACTGCTTGACCTGCACAACTCCGACAAGCTTCTTGTAGTAGCGGGCAGTGTGCTCTGCCTCACGCTGCATGTGACGTCCACGTAGCAGCTTGACCGTGCACAGTTCGCCACTTAGATGGAAAGCCCGGTAGACGAGGCCCTCCATGCCGGCGCCGAGCAGCGAGTGCACGACGTACGGACCAATCGAATCTCCTTGTTGCTTCAGAAGACGATTGTTGAGGTGCGGCGGACATGAGTCACTCATACGCTTTACCTGCGGGTGCGATCGCGATGGCGTGGCAGCAGTACAAACTCAGGACGGCAGACGGGGTCACGTAGTGGAGTTGCCGGGCGCGTCGTTGCGGGTAGCGGAGGCTTAGCCTCGCATTGAACGGGGCGATCTCCGCTGGGTATACCGGATCAAGGCAGAGCAACGAAGATGGCTCGCTTGTCCCACCCACTCGCTCTGTGCCCACGGCCAGCGACCATCGTGGAGGCAGCGCGGGAACGGCTCCCAAGCCGAGGATCACAAGACTGCCTGCGTCAAGTTGCTCTACGGCAAATCGCGTGCATCGAGAGGTAGTCCCGTTCATCTCGCGATATGCGACTGCGCCGCTTAGCGTCTCGAGAATTTCGACGACGTCGAAGCTGTACGCACCCACGAAAAAGCTCTCCGACATCCGTTCCCACGTGCGGTGCAGGCGCCCCTCAGTCCCATAGGGCAACTGACCGATCTGGTCTCGCGTTGCTACACCGAGCACCATTAGCGACATCAGGACGCAGAGTGCGCCGCAGGAATCGTCGAGCGAACCGGGACTGAGACGCGGTGGTCGAAAGCGCTGGCGATAGTGTTGTGATGGCTGGTCGTGGAGCCCTGCGACCAACTGCAGATGTAGGCTTTTCATCTCAATACTCGCTTGGTAGCAAGAGCGTCGTGACGCTTCGGTCCCACTCCGTGATCACCCAGATCGTGGTCGGGTGCTCGGCAGGTCCGAGGTCGAAGCTTGAAAACACACGGCCACCGAATCGGGCAGCAAGCCGGTTAGCGATTTGGTCTTGCTCTGACATGCTTGGCCAGTCGCCGCGTGCGTGCCGAAGGAGTAGATCTACCGGCGAGATTCCAAGCTCTTGCAGGACGGAGAGCGCACCGGGCGTTGCGACGCTTCGACCGAGTGAGAAGCGCCGGGTCTCAAGTGGCTCGGAGCACATCACAACACCCCTCTGGCTAGTTCCGCGAACCGTCCGCGACGAAGGCTTTGGGCCGAGTACGGCTCGGGGTCGATTCCAACCGCTTGCAGTCGACTCTTGACGATGACCGAGACGAACGCACTGTCGAGCCGGTGTGGGGTGGGATCGCCGCCGCGGTCGAACCGACGGAACAAAGGACCAGGTGACGGTTCCAGGTCTAGCGCCGCATGCTGGATCCAACCTTTCACTGCACTGGGGGCGCAGAGCTCTCCGTTAGTGGTGGGCACCACAAGCGTCCTGCCACGCAGCTTGACCGAAAGTCCATCCGGCTTAAACGTGAGATCGCAGACGTCAATGTTCACCAGCTCGGTTCTCTTCAGTGCACCTATGAAGCCAAGCAGAAGGATCGCTCGATCACGCCGATCGCGAGCGCGATTGCCCATCGCGTCCAACACGGTCAAGAGCATGGATCGCGTCAGTGGCCGAGCCGATTTAGGATCTCGTCGGCGACCGGCAGTCTTCTCGGGTCTTGTCCGCGCTGAAGGAAGGTATCCTTGTTGCAGGTTCCGTAAGAGCAGACGGACCGCGGGTCGCTCTGTGGGGGAGGTCAGGTCCTGGGCTACGTGGGCGTGCCGAACCGCCATAAGACGTCGGTAGATCGTTGCCGGGGAAAGCGACCGGGCCAGCGCTCGAGCGTACTTGATGATTAGCTCTTCACTCGCTGGAATGGTTCCACCCCAGGCAATAAACATTCGGACGTCCTTTGCGTATGCCGTCGAAGAGGAGCCCAATAGAGTCGCCGGGCCTTTGCCTTGCAGGTGCGCGCATGTGGCGTCCTTGCGTTCGGATGGCGTACGTGGGGTGGTACCGCAGTCGCTTGCCGCAGTGTCTCGAGTTACCTGCATCACGTCATTTCCTTGCGTTGTGGTTGTGCCCTTAGCGCCAAGCCGAACCACTGCTAGGCCCGAGATCGGTCATGCAATGCAGCGGCTCACCGTGTGCAAAGCGCACGATGAAGCGCCCTGAGGGCGGTTGTTGGAGGATCTTTCGGTGAGGGCGCTTGCGGCGCCGAGCGTGATCGGCTGTCGGCACGAGAAGGGGCGAACGCCCCGCCAACAACGCCTTACGGAAGTCTCATGAACCCTGCTTTGTTGATCGCAACATGGTTCCGTGCGGAGCCGGTTTGCTCAGCGAGCGGCCGGCTCGGCACTTTCCGTAAGTGCTTGAAGTATAACGGATTTTCGCCACAAATGCGTTTTTCGGTCGCGGAAACTGGCTTCGCAGAAGCTCTTGGCGGCGAAAACAGTCGCGTAGAGTCACGGAAAGCTAGGGCGTTTCGCTATTTGAAGCTTCTTGGTGTGCCGAACGAGACTGTCCATAGCCATTGCTACTAGTTCGGCTAACGCAGGTCTCGAAAAGTCCCGCGATCTCCAAGGCGGGTGGCAGGGTTGCCCCAACTTGGAGCCCGTTTAAGGCTGCGCTGGCCGAGTTGCTCTACCCGCAGCCGCCGGCGGTGCTGTATGTGCAGCACGTTGTGGGCGAGGGCAAAGCCTCTACGCCGAGGCGGTGCGGTTGCAGATGGAAGGCGCCGTCGGCAAGCGACTGGGCTCGCCAGATGTGCCAGGCTCGCGTTCAGCGGGTTGGGTGGAGGTCAATGCGGCCCGGAGCAGTGCCCCGAGCGGTTCAATCTCAAGCGATAGCAGACATGCAAACGGAACGGCGTTCCCCTCGTCCTCGGAATAGCGCATTCTTGTTCACCGGCGCGCGACTGCTCGGCTTGAAGGTTGGTAGCGACGGCTGAGCGGGTCTCAGCCGCCTTTGTCAAGTGCGCGCCTGAGAGCCGAAGAAGTCTCTCGTCAGGTTCCCGCTAGCCCTAGTGGCAAAGGAACTCGACAATCCCGTGCATGAACTCGCCGACCCCATCAGACCCGCTGCAGCTCTTCAGCAAGGACCCGTGGTGGGTCAAGCTGCTGGCGCTGCTCATTCAACGCTGGTCGATCCCTTTGGCGGTACTGGCGGCTTCTGTGGCGAAGCTAGCGGGCTGGTTCTAGGCCGCTGTCGAAAGCTGCGGCCACCCAACCAACGGTCAACCCGCGGCGCACAGCAGGACCAGGGGAGTAAGCCACAAACAGCATGCATGACCCAGGGGGTTGCCTGTAGTTGCCTCAACCTGCTGCCTGAGCCGGTCTCTGACAACCGCTGCTCGCGGAGCCGACAGCACGCCCATGCCCTCGCGAAGCGCAGCAGACTGGACCCGCTGTCGGGCAGCTAGAGCCTGAACGGCGACTGCGAGCAGAAGGTGTCGTTGGGCATTGGTTGCTCTCGAAGGCGGTCCGAGTTCTAGGCGGCTACCACCAGCCGCGAAACCAGCCGAACCAGAGAATGGGTCCAACAGCCAGGACGACGTACTTGAGCTGCACCAAGCACAGAGCGAGCAGCTTGACGAACGCGTTGTGGCGGCTGAAGTGCTTTAGCGGGTCACGCAGCGGGCGCATTCAGGTCTCAAGTAGAAGCCCTGGTGTACATGCCCCAGATTGTCGGCTTTTCACCTGGACCCGCCAGCGCCTGCCTCCCGGCAGAGGGCGCTAACCTCTTGATCTAGAAGCTGAGTGCCTGCCGAAGACCTTGAGCAAGTCGTCAGCAAGTCCTTGATCTGCAAGGAGGAGCGGCCTTACGGCGCTGACAGCCCCGCTGGTAGAACGCGACGAAGGCACCCTCACGTAGTCCGCGCCCTGAGGCTTCAGCAGCGTGACGCTCAGTCCTGCACGTACCTGTAGGTGTCAACGCCGAAGTAAATCTGACCCACCTTGGCGGGTTGTCGCCGAAGTAAATCTGACCCACCCTGGGCCGGGATCCGCACCGGGAGGCGCGGGGTTCGGTTTCCTTGTTCTTCGTGATGGTCGAGGGCTGTGGTCATGTGGGCGAAGGCGCCGGCGGTGGGCAACGCGCCAGCGTTGTCCACGGACGGCGCCGGTGCGCGCCAGCGCATCGTCCACATGTCCACAGCCCGGCTCACGCGCCCGCCGCCTTCCTCGGGGCGTTGCCGGCACGGCGCTTGTCCTTGAGCCGGTAGCTCTCGCCTGTGATCTGCACGATGTGGGCGTGGTGCAGCAGCCGGTCGAGCATCGCGGCGGTCAGCGTCTGATCGTCCGCGAAGGCCGTGGCCCACTGGGTGAACGGCAGGTTGCTCGTGAGCACCATGCTGCCGCGCTCGTAGCGCTTGGCCACGACGTTGAAGAAGAGGTTGGCCTCCTCGCGCCCGAAGGGCAGGTAGCCGATCTCGTCGACCACCAGCAGCTTAGGTCCGAGCACGGCGCGGTTGAAGTACTCCTTGAGCCGGCTCTGGCTCCTGGCCGTGGCCAGCTGCAGCATCAGGTCGGCAGCGGTGATGAAGCGCACCTTGTGCCCTGCGGCCACGGCGCGCTGCGCGATGGCCAGTGCCAGATGCGTCTTGCCAACGCCACTGGGGCCGAGCATGACGACGTTCTCGGCCCGCTCGACGAAGGCCAGGTGCGCCAGCTCCTGGATCTGCGCCTTCGGCGCACCGGGTGCTTCCTTCCAGTCGAACTGCTCCAGCGTCTTGACCGCCGGCATCGTCGCCAGCTTCATGAGGGTGGCAACCTTGCGCTCGTGGCGCCCCCGGGTCTCGGCCTGGAGCACGCGCTCGAGGAAGTCCGCCAGGCTGGCCTGTTCGGTGGCAGCCTGCTGCGCAATCGCCGGCCACTCGGTGTGCAGCCGGGCGAACTTCAGCTGCGCGCACAGCGCCTCGATGCGTTGATGCTGCAGGTTCATGCCCCGACCTCCGGTTGCGTGCTCCGCAGCGCGTGCAGCAACTGGTCGTAGACGGCCAGCGGGTGCTGCAGACTCTCCAGCGGGGTGGCGACCTTCATGCCGATCCGGGGCGGCGCCTTCAGTGCCGGCGGCGGCAGCATCACAGCGCGTTCCTCGGCCACGCGGACCGAGGGCACCTCGCCGGTGGTGCCGTGCTCGCGCTCGTTGGCCACCTCATCGAGCCAGCGCCTGACGTGCCGGTTGGCGACCTCGGCCGTCAGCGCCAGGCCGGCGGCCTTGAGGCTTGCCGCCAGGGGCACCAGGAAGCTGCCCTTGAGGTAGCCGTTGAAGCGCTCGACCTTGCCCTTGGTCTTGGCGCGGTACGGTCGACATAGCCGCGGCTTGAAGCCGCACTCCTCGGCCAGCGCCAGCAGCTCGGGGTTCCAGCGGTGCCGGCCAGCTCCGTAGGCGTCACGTTCGAGGACGACGCTCTTGGCGTTGTCGAACAGGACCTCCGAGGGCACGCCGCCGAAGTAGTCGAAGGCTGTGCGCAGCGCACGGCACAGCGTGGCGGTGGTCTCGTCGGCGGTGAACTCCACGAAGCTGGCGCGGCTGTACCCGAGCGTGGCCACCAGCGCCAAGAGCGCGTCGCGCCCGCGCCGCACGACGGTGAAGTCGGCCTGCATCTGCTGGCCGGGCGCTGTCTCGAAGCGCACGAGTGGCTCGGGCGTGACCTTCTTCAGCGGCGCAAGGAAGGCCTTGAGCTGGCTGATGCCGCCGCCATAGCCGCGCCCGGAGATCTCGCGCAGCAGCACCGTCGCCGGGATCCAGTGCGGCCTGGCGGCCTCCACGCGCTCGAGCACGTACGCCTTGTACGGGTCGAGCTTGCACCGCCGCAGCGCTCTGGGCCCGTATCGACCGGCGTCGGCCTCACGCAAGTACCGGCGCACGGTGTTGCGCGAGCACCCGAGTTCCTTGGCGATCGATCGCACCGACTGTCCCTGTCGATGCATGACTCTGACTTCCACTGCTTGCTCCTGGGTCAACATCGACGGCCAAAAGGCCGTCAACTTCGCCCAGGTGGGTCAGATTCACTTCGGCGGGGTGGGTCAGTTTTGCATCGGCGGCGACATGTAGGTCTTGCCCGCCTTGATGTTCCAAATAAGTTCTGGCCATACGCCCATCAGCTGGGCAAGGACGCGCACGGTCAGGCTCGTCCTTAGCAAAGCCCTGATCTGTCGCACCTCGTCGTCGCTGAGCTTTGCCGTGATGGAGTCGTTGGCGATGGCCTTGGCTCGTCGAGCTGCTCTCGTCTCCCAGTTTGCCCCAAGAGGCGACTTGACACGCTGCCATCTTGACCGCGTAGCCCACTCGCGGCGGAGGATTCCGCGCGGCAACAACGGGCTGCCGAAGGAGCACCTCCGGACCCTAGAAAGACTGACACTCGAGGTGAAAGGCGCAGTCCGACATGGCGCCCGGGCATCGTTCGACAGAGACTTCTAACAGCGCTTCTGTGAGCGAGGCGATATATCCCGCGACTTCCAAGTCACTGTCGGACCTAAAGAGTGTTGGCTATAGCCAAAAGAGTCCTTAGAATTGACAGCAAAGAGCTGCCTTAACTATGGTCGACGAGCGTACTGCGGAAGCGAGGATTGTATCGGCCTTTCCTCGTTTGTTTAAAGGCGATGGCCCAGCGATGGGGGGCGGACTCGGACCGCCCGGCTGGCACCGGGTGCTCACGGATCTGCTGTCCGCCATTGACCACTTGCTTCCAGATGAGGCCGCCCGGCGCTTCCAGGTCGTGCAGATCAAGGAGAAGGTAGGCGAGTTGCGCATACGTGCGATATCGCGAGGTACCTGGGACAGCAGATCTATGCCACTGTGGACTGCAACCCAGAGCGGGAATTACCCCCGCATTCCCGAGGATCGACACGCGGACCGCCTGCTGGCGTCTTTCTGGCCGGAAATCGAGCGTCTCGTCGAGCTTTCCCGCGAGCGCTCATTGGCTACCTGCAGTAGGTGCGGTCGTCCTGGAACACTTCAGCATGTGGAGGGGGTGGCGGTGCTCTGCGCCGAGCACTTCGATGAGGCTATGCGTAAGCGCCTAGGACCCGCCGAGAAGAGTGCGACTGACTAAGGGTCGCCCTGCAGTGGCAGCCCTAGCAGATCAGCTTTACTTCCAGCTCGCGCATGCGGGTCAGATCGCTGACCGACGCGCCGGCGTACTTGCTCTTGCAGGCGTAGTAGGTTGCCGCGCTGATCGCGTGCTTGCGACACAGCTCGGCCGCAGCCAAGCCCGCCTCGCCCTCCGACGGAAAGATTTGATGCCTCGAAGAGGGAGATGACTCTAGGTCGGTCGCCTTCGATGTGGGCGGTTGCAGCTTCTCCAAGAAGTCTTGCTGCTTGTTCGATCTCCGGGATCGGATCGCGAAGACATCTGCGAAGAATTGGGCTAGAGGTGCTTGTCATAAGGCCGGTCTCGCAAGGTGATTCGGCAATCGCCTTGCCGCGGCACACCGCAGCGACGCTGATGCTGGCGTCAAATGAGCGAAGGACTCGCTGGGCTTGGAAGTGAATCAGTGCCTGCGTCTGTTGGAATCGATCGCGCCGCCGCTGTACGCCCGTACGCTTGATCCACGACCTTCCGAACAGACATGCAAGCCAAGGATGAGCTTTTTGTGTCCGACGTCAAATGCCTTCTGTCGGTTGCCGCTAAGGTCAAGGTAAACAACCCGTCTTCGGCAAGCATCGCAAAGCTCGCTCTCGTTTGCGAACCAATGCTCTCCTTTCCTCAAAGCTAGCAGAACGTCCTCGCCGAGCAGCTCAACCGCTTGTTTCGCTCGTCGACCGGTCGCTCCATGTGCGTGCGACTGGGTGCTTTTCTGCTTCGGCTGTGTAGGGTGGATCGGCTTTCCATCGGTAGGGGTGGCTACCCGCGTAGTTGGCCGGAATGGCCATCGCGACTCCCCCGTCTGGCCGTTCGCCAACCTAGTTGCAATGCCATGGGCGTCGCGCATGTGCGCGGAAATCTCGACATCGCTGATTGCCTTCAAGCAAACTTTACATTTAATCGTTCTAGGCGACCACATCGTATGGGCCAAGGCGTAGGTTGAAAAGATGCCGAGTTCGTGCTGCCGAACGCTTGAGGTGAGGCTGGACGAGCAGGAGGGTGCCTCTTTAGGGTTCCGAGAATGTGCGTCTCGTGCCTCGTCCCTGGGCTAAGGTAGCCCCGCCGTTGCTGCTTTGCCTCGACGTTGAAGAGTTAAGTCGCATTCTCGTCGTAAAAATCGGAGCAAGGTCTTAAACGCCTGTAGGAAAAAATCTCAGCGCTCGATATCAATATGGTTGGCGGCGCGTCCAAAGCAGCCTCTTGGCTGTGAATGGCCTTTACAGCTGATGAGTACTGAACCTCGATTACTTCCGGGCAACATCCGGGATACGCGAGTCTTGCAGCGTCTCCCACTTCAGCGGCGAAAGCCAGTTCGGAGTATGCGAAGACTACCCCAGGGTCGCAGCGTGCGACATGTGGCCCGTTCGGATCCTGGGTTTGGTCCAAATTTGTGTTGAGCGGGGCGCCGAGTAGTTTGCCGGACTCGATGATGGCCTGCGCGTGCACGGTGTAGTGGTAAGCGGTACCCGGGCCGATGACGACTGCGTCACGAAATGAAGTGACGGACTCTTTGAGATAGCGCTCAATGTCGGTGGACCTCATGAACGGCTCCATACTCGGCCCACGGTACCAGGACAGACTGGGTCGCGACATGCGCCTAGTCGACAATCCGAGCAGCCAAGCTCGCGCATCTAGCTGCCTCTCGCAACGGAACCTAGTGCGCTCAGGATTCCAGACAGTTCGTCGGCAGTCGCTTCGTCGACTTCTGGAATCGCCATGACGGGTCCAGCAGCGTCTGTCTCGATGGTCTCAATAATGCGCGCTCTCACACGATCAGCCTGGGACACCGCAAGAACTGCGAGCGCATGCCGTAGCGCAATGGACAAGACTCGCTGCCGGGCCGCGAGAGCTTGCACCGCAACTGCGAGCGCGAACGTGTCTTCCGCCATCGTTTCTCCCTTTAGGTCACAAGCCAGCGTTCCGGCCTAGCTGCAGTCTGGCTCCACCGCATCCAATCAATGGATGCCAAGAATGACGCGGAACAGCGTTGCGATCAGTCCAGGCCTAGATTCTCGACCCGATGCCGCCGCGTGGAAGACCGGCTCGGAATGCAGTGGGCGGCCTTCTGCATGATGCATGCTCGGTTGCCTCGGCAGCAAGACGTTCCTCGCCGGCAGACTCGCTTCCGCAGGTGCGTCCGAGCTAGCCGCTGCTGCCACGGTGGCAAACGAAGGCAGAGGCGGCAGTGGAACGCCAGTCGAGACCGCCGTGTACTCACTCCCAGACCTCGGTCCTGTTCTCAGCGCCTTCGGAGCTAGCGGAACATCCCTTAGGGGAACGTTCCACTTTGCAGCAAGTCGAGGCGGAACTACCAGCAGGCTCTTTGCCCTTGTCACCGCTACGTACAGCAGCTGCGCCTCCTCGCGTGATAACACCGACTTCCCAGGATCAGATTTGCTCACGCGTGGCTCAAAGTCAGAGTTCAGTGCTACCGAGTCCCACTCTCTACCCTTCGCCTTGTGCCCAGTTGACACGATAAGGTCGGCGGCAGACTCGCTCTTAGCAACTGACCTGAGCTGAGAAATGAGCCGTCCCTCACCGTACGTATTCACGATCTTGACGAACGACCGAAGCGTCTCACCTTCTTCGGATTGTGAGAAATCGACAAGTTCCGCCCAGTTCCTAAATCCAAAGAATTCAGGACTGTCCGCTGGCTGCCCAGCGCGTAGGCGTGATACGTCTTCAAGCAGGCGCACCAACTCGTTCACTCCTCCTACAACGAAGGGCGTTCGACCCTCCTGTAGCGCGTCGACCACAACATCGATCACCCCCGCGTTTGTCCGGCAAAGGATGGTCCCGGCTGATCTGCCAGATTCGATTCTTGTGTCCTTGTCCGGGTCGCCCAAGACCGATCTGGTCTCCTTAAGGATCCGTAGGATGCTTGTAGCTGCATCCGCCAGGCGGCTACCAAATCGGAACGAGCGCGTAAGGTAGGCCTCGGCGTCAGTCGCGACGGAAGCCATCGCGTTAGTTGCGCCCCGCCACTCGTAGATCTGCTGATACTGGTCGCCCACCAGGGTCAACTGACACCCTTGAGCACGGAGAACGCTGAGCACCGCTTCGTTGGTGTCTTGCGCTTCGTCCAGCAAGACGAAGTCGTAGTGGAGCCTTGGTCGGGAGAGTGACCAGAGCTTCAAATACCCATCGTGGCCCAGCGGCGCATCGCTCCCCGGATCGACCATCCGGCTCCACAAGTGGGATGCAAGCTTGCTGACGAACAGGGCGAATTCATCTTGGTACTTCGCATCCAGCTGCTGCAACTTGCCCGTCATTGGAACATGCCGCGGTTCGATAGTCGCGTCTCCGCTCTGGCAGAAGCGCTGTATCGTCCGCGACGTGAGATAGCCTAGCGACCTTGCCCTGATTGTGACGTCAGCTACCCGAAGCTCCTCTAGATCCAGCAACCTTGCAACTCGATTGCCGGACATTGCCTGCGTGAGCTTCGCTGGATTTGAGCGAAGTCCGCTCGGCAAGGCCCGATATGCGATCGAGTGAGTCGTTCTGCAGTCAACCGTTCGCGGGAATCGGCCACTTGCCTCCTGCGCTATGCTCTTGTTGAAAGCCAGATACACACCGCTTGCGCCTGTGGAGCTGGCCATGGCGGTCAGTGTGGAAGTCTTCCCAGTCCCAGCGAAGGCGCTCACCTTAAGCGAGCGCGATGTGCGGAACAAGTCAACGGCGTCCGACTGCTCGTCAGTCAGCTTCAAGGAAGTCTTTCGCTGGCGGGCGCCACTCGCATGCTCTCCTCCCGTCTTGCCCTCACGCGTCCCCACGGATCTCATTGGTGCCAGCCGAGGCACCGCGCCCTAGTGTGGGAGACGTCAGCCTGGCGGCGTGGGCAAGTGTAGTTCGTCTTGCCTGCTAAGCCCAACGCTCCGTCGATCCGCTACTTGTCGCTAACCAGCAACTCCTTGTGGATGCGCCAAGTTGCACGCCATCCTAACCGCGCATTGTGCAAGGGTGCCGCGTGCACCTCCATCTACGGGTCATACGCCAACTGGTGGCCGGAGATGCGGCGACGCACGAATCCATCAGGTTGATGCGGATTTCGAAGGCGGCGGCGGTGCTACTCCCACGGCGGCCGTGGCTCCCCCGCCGCACGGATCTCAGCCGGTGAAGTCGAGACAAGCTCCCGCTTCCGCACCGCCCGAGAGAGTGGCGGGCTTAGGTAGTCCCACAGCAACACGTCAATTGCCCGCTTCACCTCAGGCCTTGCCTTCCCTTGAATCTGGTACCTGCGCGTTTTGTACACGGTGACCACAGCACCACATTCCAGGTCGAACTTGGTTCCTTGATCGTTAACCAATTGAGTGGTCCGACTTACCTCGAACCCCTTATCCCTTAGTCGACGACGAATTGATCGTGCGTCTACCGGCGGAGTGAAGCACGATCCATCTTCACGGACGTTCTGGTCAACGCGTTCTGATTGTTCGTTCTTTCGGCAATCCCTATGCATTTCATGATCCTCAAGCTTCGAAATCAAGTTTGGAGCAATGTTCCTTCGTCGACCGAATTAACTGTCTCAGTCGTAAGTCCCCTATCGGATTCTGCCCCGAGAAAAATCAGCTCATCTGACTAAGAATCGGTCGGTTGGTCGCGTCGGACGCTGATCGCGCTACATGGTATTCGGTTTCTCTTGACCACCGAAAGCGCCGTATAGCTTTCGCGATCCCTGCGACGTGCACGCACTCGAGAGTGCTCGACGAGCTATAGGCGCGGCGCAGCGCGAATCCGACAGGCTAGTCATCCGGGGTGCGAATGCCCTCCGGACGGGTGAACACTAGGCACGCATCTCGAATCGCTGACGGTGCACCGTGGCGGTAAGGGGGCTGAAGCAGTCTCAACGCAGTTGTAGCCTCGGACCTCCTGGCGACCGACGACGACATGATGTGTTGGATCTGCTTGCGAAGCCCGTTAGCCGTGTTTCTATTGAGCTGCCCTAGGACGTCAACGCCTCGTGACTGCAGCAGCGCCACCAGATGCGCCTTGGTGAGCTTGCCACCTGGGAGCCGTAGCGGCTGCGATGCGTCGCTAACCTGGAGCTCTTCTAGAACTCTGGCAAGACGCTTTCGGAACGTCTCGCGCAGCGCATCGATCTGCACGTCGCATACACGCCCCATGTCCTGTCGCACTAGATCGCCCCGAAGCATGCGCATCTCCACGCGAAGATAGCGCTTGGCGATGCGGCGAAGACGCGGGTCGAGAGCGTGCCACTCTTCTGGGTGCCTGGCCTTCAGTTCGGTGTCCTTGCTGTAAAAGCTTAGTGACCAGCGTTTGCGAGGGAGGATCAGTGTCTCGTTGGGGTACACCTCCCGGCGAAGGCGAGATCCTGCTAAACAGCGATCCAGGTAATTCATGAGGCGGGCAGCGCTCCAATCGCGTGAGCACGGAACTAAGGCGACGAAGTCAAGGCGTTCCAGCTTGATGTCGCCAGCTGCTATCCGAGCTCTTTCCTCGGCAGTCGGCTCCAACGCGAACTCAGCGAGGACTCGACGTACTACTTCCAGAACTGGAGTCTGGAGATCCAAGGTCGAGACAACGTTGTGGCCCTGAAGAAACGCGGCAAATGAGCCTTCGATGACGAGTTGCGTCCCTGCCTTGACCGACCTCACCCGAACGCTTCGGCCGTTTTGGCCGAGCAGTTTCGCGCGCGGGTTGTTGACGTTTCCTGCGGCGCTTGCCTTTTCGCCTATGACCTTAGGAGAGTGGTGCAAAGTGATGTTGATGCGAATATCGTCTATCATGGTTTGCGAAATGTGTTGTTTGACTAAAATTAGTGCGATTGGCGAGTGTTACAGCGGCAGGCCGTCCGGCGGTCTCCACGGCATTTTGTGTAGCTGACTGCTGCCTACTTCGCCGTGGCGCGGGCGAGGGGTGTTGCGCGTTGCACGGTGCGTCTGTTCTAGCTCGGCACTTGGCTAGGAAGGTGGGCCTGGATGCGCTCGCACCACCACATTGCCTCTCGCGACTCTTTAAGGCTTCAAGGTGTTGCGCGCTGCACGGAGCGATCGTGAAGTGAGTGCTCAGAGGAGCGATTGGCACCGCTTCTGGCTAGCCAACCTGGGGCCCG
>JAESGP010000037.1_pt1 | contig 191310 bp, 157 predicted proteins | sample 9269741 | NCBI WGS metagenome assembly JAESGP01 (sample SAMN15720684, study PRJNA650882) | algae metagenome | isolation source: Desmonostoc vinosum HA7617-LM4 and co-occurring heterotrophs from cave wall | place: USA: Waikapalae cave, Hawaii | collected 2011-05-27 | reverse complement strand
CCTGTGGAGTAGACAAACCTCTCAAGAGTCATCTTGAGACTACGATGAATCAGGAAGTAAACACTAAAATTACTAATGTCCAGTTTCGTCTAGACTTAGGTAGTTTTGGGTAGGTTTTACAGAACGGTTGGGAAACCTTAACACTTTACGCCGGACTCTACCCTCATATGGTAGTTTACCCTTCTTTGTTTCTTTGGATGCCTCTATACGCAACTTACAGAGCGCATTGCATGATTCGCGTCAAGACACGCCCATTCATATATTTGACATGCTTAACTGTTTTTTTCATATTGGGGGGACTGTTTTTTGAACTGACAGGCGATCGCATGTTATTAATCGAGTTCAAACCTGATGCAACGACGACAATTTCTCCACAGCAACTTTCCCAACTTTACATAAAGTGGAACATTCCAAAAACAGAAATCTTTAAAATTCCCCCAGAAATTTTTGATAGTCGTCAGATTTTCGATGTTGCAGGAAATTTGACACTAAAGAAATCAGAATTAGAGCCAGTTATAAAACGTCTTCATACATTAGATAATATTGCGGGATTTCAAGGACTTTTGCGGATTGCTACTTCCTTTGAAGTTTGGCGACACAACCCTCAAGCCTTTTCAATCAGTCGATTGTTTTACGCCTTAAACTTTATTGCCATTATTACTTGCGGTGTTCAGATTCTGGCACTTGTGATGACAATTTGGCTGAAACCAGATTCTATATTTAACAAGAATAAATATTTGATGTATATCGTCATATGTGAGCTAGGTATTCTGTTGTGGCTGCCCTTTCAAAACTATAGCGTAGAGCATACCAAAAGCTTGTTATTTTCACCTGAATTTAAAGGTGCTGTAGCCGGACTAAATGTTCTTCTTTACCCAATTATTTTTATCATATTTCCGGCAACTATTAGCAGCATCAAAAGAAGTGCCACCAAAAAATATCAGCCTATTTTATTGTCATTCTCGTTCGTTAGTTTCACTTTGACGCTTATAGGTAGTTGGTTTGGTGTTTCTCTCATTGATCACTTGTTTGGAATGAATAGCACTAATCCCCTGACTCCCTGGTTTGCAAGTAGCATTTTCTTTGCTGCTTTATTTTTCTTCTTGTTCGTGCGGTTGATTGATCATGGCGTTGGAGACGAGTGAAGATGAAAAGTAAGTTAGTCGGCAAAGAACGGCAAAAAGTAATGTTGATTGTAATCCTTGCATACATCTTGCCCGTTCTACTAATTTATTTAAACTTAATTCCTTTTCAGGCGCGATTTTATCTTCTCGTTTTGGCAGCTGTAGCAATTTTTGCGATCGCTCGACTATATCGATTCTCTCTTGTCGAACTAGGATTTACTAAACAACGTCTGGGAACTGCGCTCAAAGCGATCGCCTTACCAACTTTGGCTTCTGCTTTGCTCATGTTCACCTACTATATGATGCAAGGGCCACGCATCGACAACTCTGCATACAAATGGATTTTTTACCTTTTCTTTGTTGGTGTGTCTTCTCCTGTACAAGAGTTTTTGTATCGCGGTTTTTTATTCAGTATTTTTTCGAGAGTAAAATTGAAAATTTGGTTTAAAATTATACTTTCTGCTATATTATATAGTTCTGTTCATCTCATCTATCGAGACTTACCTACACTTATATCCACATTCATTATTGGTATTTTTTGGGGCTATCACTACGTAAAGTATCGGAATTTATATAGTGTCATAATTAGCCACTCATTACTGGGTGCGATCGCTATTTTCTTTGGACTGGTGTAAGCCTCAAGAAAAATTTTTTGAGTTTTTTGCAGCACGGGAGAACTCCAGTACGTACCTACGTTGTAAAGGATAAATCAAGAGAGCTAGATCATGAAACAAATGATGACTATTGCTGGAGGGGTACTCTTTGCGATCGCAATCATATCTCTAATTGTTGGAGGTGCAAGTTTTGTTCAGATAATTCAATTTCAAAATCAGTTGGACAGTCGAGGTCAAGTTAATAAAACAATTAGTGAAGTGACAGGTTATGAAGAGTTCAACAAGCAAGAATTGAAAGGAAAGCAAGATACAATGGTTAACTCTTTTATAATTGCTGGAATCTTTGGTTCCATTGGTGTCGGTCTTGCAATTGCTGGAAAAAGTAAAGCAGCGCAATAAGAAAGTAGATTTAATTGATATCAAACTCAAAAAAATTAAGTCTTTTGCAGCAAGGGGTGAGTCTAGTTCGTATATAGATTGTGAAAGATACAAGATTACTGCTTATTTGACCCTGTAATTACCAAGGTGAATTACCAAAATGAAAAATCAACTATCGAATAACCCTATGAAATTTATAATTCGGTGATCAACTCTTGCTTTAGTTGCGATCGCGCTTGTTGGTTGCTATGACGAAACTCAACAACAATCTGATTTGAGTCAACAGCGGGATCGGGAAATAAGCGAACGCAACTATCAGCCTCAACCAGAATACTCTCCTGCACCAACTGTTCAACCGATCGCTCCTTTTTACGGGGACTGTCATAGTTACGACTGTCAGAAGTAAAGTATAGCTTTGTGATAATTTGGCAGCCATTGAGTTATATTTATAAATCTTGTCATGGCTGTCAAAATTACTATTACTTATCAACTGGAGACTAACTTTACTTAAATAATTCGTAATTCGTAATTCGTAATTAAGAAATTAAATACTGAAATTTATGTCTAAGCTACCAAAGAGGCTAGCAAGTTTTTCCTTCGTAGGTGGTGCAATCGCACTGTCACTTGTTTCAACTACCCACTGTTATGCTGCAAGCCTCAAAGTGAACGGCTTCAAAGGACGAGGAATTTCCAAACCTATTACGATTCAGTCTACCCAATCAAAAAGTCAAGCGTGTCAAATATCAGCTTTTACAAAAATCAACGGCGAAGTCACTCAGCTACTCCAAGTTCATATTGACTTGACTAGACGCGGTTTATTTGGGCTTGGTGGCACTGTTCACAACATTACATTTTACGGTGCTGGTCAAAAGCAGGAAAAGATTGTCTGTGAATCTAATTGTAGTTTCTAAAAAGTGAAGTTCCAAAAATCAAGGGTGTGTTATTGATAACGTAACGCACCCTATAGATAATATTTATATTTTTAATTATTTAATAATTCAAAATTTAAAAATAAAATAATTGCACTTAAGTTATAGCAATGTAAATTCCTTAATGAGGAATTTGAGAAAAATATTTTCATGCTTTTGAGTTTTTTACAATATGGGTTTAGTCCGCAGCATATAAGGATTAAGCCTGTATTGCGATCGCTATTTTAGTAAGACTAATAAAAAGTTCAAGAAAAATGTCTTTAGGTGTTGCAGTACGGTGTGACTTTAGTACGTATATATATTGTGAATGAGATGAAACCACAAAAAGTGTTGATTAGGAAATAATGAAATGAAGAAATTATTTGCAGGTATGACAGCATTAACTGTATGGATGACTTCTCCAGGTATTGCCAATGCACAGGAATGGACTACATTCGAGCATCAAGATAATAGATATTACCAAGAAACACTAGATTCTCAAGGTTCTACTTACTATAGGTATAAAGTTCCCGCTAATACTTTTGGGGTTTTTACACTCAAAAATAATAGCCGTAGTTCGGATGTTGATATTTATGTATATGACTATTCTGGGACTCTACTAGCTAAAGGAGATAATCAGGGGTCGCAAACAGAGTTAGTTGTCACGACAACTTTTAATGAAGATAGATATGCGTTTATCAAGATAATCAATGCTGGTTCACAAGCATCTCAATATCATTTGTATGCAAATTATGTAAGTCCTAGCAATAAGTTTGCTATTGCTTTTACTGAAACTGCTTTAACATGTAGCCTTGAAAAAGAAAATATCCCTAACCAAACATCTTCTAGAGTAATTACAGGGATTTCTTCAATACTTCAAGGTAATAATTTGGCAGGTGTAACTCAAGACCTTTTAATTAATGAAGTGACCAGTGCAATGAGGAATAACTTCGGTTATGGATGTACAGGAGATTTCATGATCAATTGGGTTGTTTCAATGTTTAAAGGTGTTTACAGGAACTATCTTTAATTATTTTATACCTTAGACCTCTTGCAAAAGTCGGATACTCGCCAGAAAATAAATTTTCTGGCTGATAACTCAAGTCGGTTTCAACCGACTAATAACAGTATTGTTAGTCCGTTTCAACGAACTTTTGCTATTAGGCAGAGACTTGAGTCTCTGACGGTTCAAGTATTTTTGCAAGAAGTCTCTTGTATCTGATACCAATTTACGAAAAATTTGATGCAAATATAGGTTGGGGAGCTACTTACGTGCGGGGGTTCCCCCCGTTGAGTGAAGTGGCGTTTGAGGAACGAAACCCAACGCCAAAAACCTTGGTAATGTTGGGTTTCACTTCGTTCAACCCAATAAACAACAACCCCGATTTCTCAAAGAAGTCGGGGTTCTGAAAACCGCGAATAACCTCCATAAAATTAAACCAAAAATTTTTCACCTATTTATATCGCCCATCATTTACTCACCCAAAACTTCAATTATCTGCTCTGGCAAATTCAAAGGACGTAGGGGTTTAGTAAATATGGCTGCTACATCTAAATCAGTGAAGCTTTCTTCAACTGAAGATTTCACTTTTGCACTCATCAAAATTATAGGAATATGTTGAGTTTTTGGTTCATTTTTTAGTTTTTGTAATGTTGTTCGACCATCCATATCTGGCATCATTAAATCTAACAAAATGACATCAGGTTGTTTAGTTATTGCTATATTAATGGCCTCTGCACCGGAATTAGTACTGAGTATTTCCCAGTCTGTTTTCATTTCTAAACCAAGCTGAATCAATGCTCTAACATCTTCTTCGTCGTCAACTATTAAGATACATTTACTCATGATGGGGGAGTGGGGAGTGGGGAGTAGGGAGTAGGAGGATGAGGGAGATGCACTTCGACTTCGCTCAGTGACCGGGAGAATGACAAGTAACTAATCCTGGGTTTGATATAAATCAGGGAAAATCATTATTTTTTAACCGCTCTGTTTGTTAAGCCTGGTTAGGTGTCTAAAGGGGTGAATGGTTGACCTGGTGACAAATCGCATACGCTAATAACGAATTGCATCACGTCTGGAACCGCTTCTACTACTGTCAATTCAGCTGGAAAATGCGATCGCTTCCGTTCGGGTGTACCTAATGCCTTGGCCTCGCTTGTCCACCCCGACTCAACCCATGTTGGATACGGGACGAAGGTGGCAGTGCCGCGACGAGCTGGGCGACGTCGAGCATTACCAGTGTTGATTGGAGTAACGGCTATTTGCTGAGAGTAAATAGACACCAATTTGGCTGTATCAATGACTAGTACCACCTGTGGACGCGGTTCGCACGCGGCCCGCTGCCGATTCAGCCGATCTGGGTCAAGCCAGAAAAACACGCGGGTGTTGATCAAGGCGTACCACTCAGCTGGCGTCAGGTCAACCAGGCAAGATTCTAGCGCTGCTGGCAGCATCGGTCGTTGATCGCGGATTTGCACCCCGTTGGGAAGTTCGGTGTGTTCCAGCCGCTGTCTTCGCTCTAAACGCTCACGTTCGGCTCCAGTTAGTCCGGCGAGATCTAGAAGCTTGCTGGCACAGAACAATCCGTGATGTTGGATGGACGGCCAGTTGGCGGCTTCTGCCAAATGGTAGACGCGATCGGGTAGTTTCATTGTGATAACTGTTCCCTGTTCCCTCTTAATACATACTCAGCAAGGTAAATTGATATAAAAAGTGCTACCTTGACCTAAAATACTTTCTACCCAGATATTACCGTGATGCTGTTCGATGATACTGCGACAAATAGAAAGTCCTAAACCTGTACCTCCTTTTTTACGAGAATCAGAGGCGTCCACTTGTTGAAAACGCTCAAAGATTAATTGCAGTTTATCAGTAGGTATTCCTCGCCCTTGATCCTGTACTGTAATTTGCAGGTGGTCTGATTGTAAGCTGCTACGTAACCAGATAGTCTTACCAGGTTCAGAAAATTTGATTGCGTTACTTAAAAGGTTTGTTAAGGTTTGCAAAATCCGGTCTGGATCTGCCCATAAATCAATATTAGTTGGCTCAACTATTAAGGTAATTTGTGCTGTTTCTGCCATTTGTTGCATTGCTTCGGCTGCTTGCAGCATCAATTGAGCGGTGTTGCATTTGACTTTTTGCATGGCAATTTTACCCGATTTCATCCGCTCTAAATCGAGGATGTCATTGACTAATCGGATGAGGCGTTCGGTGTTATTGATAGCAATACTAATTACCTGCTGACCTTTTGCGGTTAAAGTTCCTAATTGTTGTGTACCTAACAGGTCTAATGCACCAATAATAGAATTCATTGGGGTACGTAATTCATGACTAACTAGGGAAATAAATTCATCTTCTAAGCGTTTACGTTCGGTTATATCATTAATAATATTTAAAGTGCATTTAACTCCAGCCAGTTCTATTAATTCTATTGATAGTAATACTGTTCTAATTTCGCCTGTTTTGGTACGAAGTTGGCATTCTTGATTATGCAGCGAACCATTTTTTAATAGTAATTGCATAGCTTGAGTATAGTTTCCTGTTACCCATAAATTAAGATCTGCGACAGTTTGATTAATAATTTCTTCTAGAGTGTAACCACTCATCCTCAAGAAACTCTGGTTAATATCTAAAAAGCGTTCTTCTGCTAAGGTGGCGATCGCGATCGGATGAGGACTAGCACGAAAGGCTTTAGCAAATTTCTCCTCAGCGGCGGCTCGTTGGGCTATTTCTTGCTGTAATTGGGTATTTTGTGCTTGGAGTTGGGTTTGCAGGCGTTGGATGGTTAGATGCGTTTGCAAGCGGGCTAAAACTTCTTCTACTTGGAAGGGTTTGGTAATATAGTCTACACCACCAACTTCAAAGGCTTTAACTTTATCGAGTACGTCTCCTAATGCACTGATGAAAATTACGGGGATATCACGGGTGCGATCGTCTGCTTTCAGATGCTGGCAGACTTCAAAACCGTCCATCTCCGGCATTTTCACATCGAGTAAAATCAAGTCAGGAGGGGCGGCTTGAGCGCCTCGTAAGCCGGTTGAAGCTTTGGTGACACTGCGAACTTTATAACCCTTTTCCTTGAGCATCTGGGAAAGGAGTGCTAAGTTTTCTGGGGTATCATCGATCGCTAGAATATCTGCTTTAAATATATTACTGATATCTTCAGGCATATTCGCTACCCCTAGTCAGATCAATAATGGCATCGAAATCATAGTTATGAGTCAAATTTGTTAGTTGTCTAGCTAAGGCTGTGTATTCGCAGGGAATCTGTTTGATGAGCCGCAAAATACAGTCAGCATCTACTTCAATTGCTGCTTGATGTAAAGCTGCAATCCATTCTGTTGCCATAATTTCTAAGTCTTTGCTAGTCAAAGATTGTGATTGAGACACTGCTAATGTCGGCGAATTAGCTTGAGGTGATTGTCTGTCGGCAGAGTCTTGGATTTGAGTCGGATTTACTAAACTAACTGGCATATCAAAGGAAAAAGTACTACCTTGTCCGACAACACTAGATAGCTGCAATTTTCCTCCCATTAATTGTACAAATTCACAGCTGATTGCTAACCCTAAACCTGTGCCACTTCTAGCTTCATTAGCTCGATAAGTTTGTACAAAAGGTTGGAAAAGCTGGCCCATTTCTTCTGGAGCAATACCTCTACCTGTATCTTCAACTTGAAAATATAAAATGAGTGATGAGTTTTGCTCTGTTGTCAAAAAATGCTGATTAACTTTTAAATTTATGCTGCCACAGTCAGTAAATTTAATGGCATTACTTAAAAGGTTACAAAGAACTTGATGTAGTTTATCAGCATCCCCAAAAATATATTGAGGCAAGTCAGAAGCTAAGTTAAATAGCAGTTCTAAATGTTTTGCCGTTGCTTGCGGTTGAAATATTTTTTTGAGTTGATGCAATAAGAGATGCAAGTCAAAAGGTGCTGGATTTAATATTGTTCGCCCTGCTTCGAGTTTAGACATCGCTAGGATATCGTTAATTAGATAAAGTAAGCGTTTACCACTACGGTTAATAATAGATGGAAACTCTTTTTGTTTAGCACTGAAAGCTGAATCTTGTTCCATTAATTGGGAAAAACCCAAAATAGCGTTGAGTGGTGTACGTAATTCGTGGCTCATATTTGCCAAGAAAACGCTTTTGGCCCGGTTAGCGGCTTCGGCTTTATTTTTAGCTTTTTGTAAATCTGCTTCTGTCCAAAAACGATTAATTCCTAAAGCGATCGCATTCGCATTTGATGCTAAAGTTTGCACAGTGACTTCGCTTAGTTGTTGATGGGCAAAAACTGCTATTACTCCTACTAAATCTTCTTCAACTATTAAGGGATAGCCAGCAAAAGCTACTATCCTTTCTTGTTGAATCCAGTTGCTATCGCTTACCCAAGTTTCGCTAATCACCGAATTTGTAAAATCAGGTTGCCGTTGTTCTGCAATGGTATTAATTCTTGACTGACTGAAAACAATAAAGTTATCTGTACTACTAGATTGAGACCTTTGAATACTAATTTGTAGTTCTAATGTTTGCTCAGTTTTGTTAACAGTCCAAATACCTGCAAAAGCAACATCAAGGTGACTATAGAGCGCAGATGTACACAAGCCCAGCATCTCATATAAACTTTTACCTTGAGTGAGGGCTATACCAACTTTTGCTGTTAACTCTGCTAAATTAACTCGTTCAACTAATGCTGCTTCTATCCGCAAACGTTCTTGAATTTCTTGCTCAAGGAGGGTTCGCTGTTGCTTTTCTTGTTCTAAAAGTTTGGCTTGCGCTAAAGCAATACCTACTTGTGTGGCGACTGCTTCTAATAATTCTAGTTCTGCGGCTGTCCATTGACGATGGCGATCGCATTGATGTAATACAATAACTCCGTTGGCTACTCCACAATTGGATGTCCTCACTGCCAACATTGATTTGATCTCTAATTGCTCGCAAAGATATTTAAATGGCGCAATCAACGGATGAATATAGACATCAGGGATACTAACAGCTGCTTCTTGTAGCAAAACTTGCTCAATAAAAGGATTACTATCAACGGGAATTTCTGTCTCTATTTTAAATGTATAGTTTGATACTTTATACTCTGCTACCAAAGGTAACTGCTGCGGAGTAGCAATATAGCTGTGGATATAACAACGACTAACGTCAAATATTTTACCTACTTGGTCAACTGTAGTTTGAAAGATTTCCTGTGCGTCTAATCGATTACGAATTTTTTGCGTAATTTTACGTAGTAAATTGGCTCTATTCACTTGATCTTCTAAAGCTTTTTCTGTCAGTTTACGTTCTAGTTCTGCACCAGCTCGTGCTGCAAAAATCTTTAATATTAACTCTTCAGTAGCAGTATTTTCTGATAGTGGTTTCGTATCTAAAGCTGCTATGAATCCAAGAATTGTTCCCCGTTGATCCTTGAGTGGGATACCAATATAACTTTCAGCACCGAAATCTATTAAATATTGGTCTTTAGGAAATAAACCTTGTACTGAATGACAATATCTACGCATCTCTCCATTCAGCAGTTGCCCGCAGGGGGTAGGGGCTAATTCATACTCAAAATTATCACCAAAATCTTCTCCAGTCCAAAAAGCTAGCGTATGTACTTTATCTTGAACTTCAGAAGAAAATTCTGCAATTAAGACATAACGAACTTGGAGAATTTCGGCTAAAGAACGAACACAAGCGTTAAAGAACTCATCACCAATTTGTGTAGTTGTACCTTCAACAATTAAACGCAGCGCTGCTTCCCGTCGCTTGTATTCTGTAATATCTCGAAAGTACCAAACTCGGCCAAAATGGACTGGGGACTGGGGACTGGGGACTGGGGACTGGGGACTAGGGACTGGGGAAGAATTCTTGTAGTTCCAATCTCCAATTCCTAATCCCCAATCTCCAATTCCCGATTCCCAATTCCCCACAATTGGACAAGAATAGCGGTCAAAAACTCGTCCATCTCGAAAATAAATTTCTTCTCGACTAACTTCTTGTGGGTGTTCATAAAGATAGTTAACTCTCTCTAAAAATGCTTCTGATTGAGCTAATTGAGAGATGATATATGCCAATAAATTAGGTGAATCAGCTTCAAGAATTAGCTCATTGGGTATTTGCCATAGTTCGCAAAAACGCTGATTATAGGAAACAATTTGACGATTTTCATCAACGATCAAAATTCCTTCGATCGCAGCTTCTTGTTGCGCTCTCAAAAGGGCGTTGTTACGGCTGAGTATTGCCCACAATTGGTGTTCTCGACCGACTTGATCGTTGTTCATTTTGTTAAGAATTAAACATATAAACTAAGTTATTTAGCCCTTTGACTTCGCTCAGGGTTCAAGCTGAGCGGAGTCTTAGCTATAATATTGGCAGTTTGATAAAGAGATTGGATTGTTAATCCTTCTTTGGGGTATTCTGCAATTGTCCAATCACACGAGACTTGAAATCTACTGTTATCTGGTGCAGTAAATATTTGCTGACGTAAAATAGTCAGGATTTCTGAAAGGCGATCGCCTGCCTCTGTTTTGTTCAAACCAGGCAATCCAATGATAAACTCACCATTACCCCAATATCCCAGTACCTCACCACCACGAAACACCGATTGCAACAGCCGACCCCACCGTTGTAATATTTGACTACCAACAGTATGCCCGTATTGGATATTAAATTGCTGTAGTTGAACTACTTGCAAAATTGCCAAACAAACCGGACTACCATTGGTTTCAGATTCATGTAGTAGGTTTTCTAAATCACTAGTAGATTGGTGATAATTACTGATACCAGTCTGCGAATCTTTAGTAGAAAAAGCTCTTAAAAGACGGTTCCGTTCTAAACGATTGGTGATTCTAGTTAATAATTCCGGGCCGATGACTGGCTTAGTAATATAGTCATCAGCCCCAGCTGCGAATACTTGTTGAATCGTTTCTTTATCACTACGTGCAGTTAAAAACAAAATCGGTAATTCTTGCCAAGAGGGGGCTGTACGCACCGCCTGACACAGTTCAATTCCTCCTATTTGTGGCATTTCCACATCTAAAATTAACAAATCGGGATGCTCAGATTGCAGTACCTCCCAAAAATGCTGGGGATTTTGCAGTCCTGTCATCCGTATACCCCACGGTTCTAGCAAAGGACGCAAGGCGGATAAGAACATCGGATCATCATCTACCACCAATACCCTCACCGCTAAGGAACGGTTGCGACGTAGTAATTGACACACAATAGTCCAAATCTGCCCAGCCCCGAAAGGCTTCACCAAAAAACCTGCTCCCCCAGCACGCGCTACTGTTACCCGGTTTGCCAAATGATCGGCAGCGGAAAGCACCAATACAGGTACGGAGGGAGTACGTGCTGCTAAATCCGCAATTAGTGTTAAACTTTCCTGCCACTGAGAATCTGGATCTATACTTAGCACAACTAAATCTGGGAGGTGGTTTTGTAACCATTCAGCAGCTGATTTTAAATCTTTTACCTGATACCAACTTGTGCCGGCTGACTGGGCTAATTGTTGTAACTCTGCACCTATTTTTTGGTCAGAATCTATTAATAATAATCGAGCTTCAATTTGTAATTCTGTATCTGTACTTGATAGAGCTAAGAGATTATTTAACTCTCCTACTAAAGATGGTAATTGGTTGTAAGCGAAGGTACCTTCTGCTGATAACAATTGCTCAATTTCTCGTGCTAGTTTTGTTCCTGCTTCCCGCTCAAACATTCCCAAAACTCCCGCCAATTTATGAGCCTCATGCCCTGCGGATTTTCGTAATTCTGGCGATAAGGTTTGAGTTTGTACCGCTGCTACGGCTGATTGTAGCACTGCCAACCTATTAGCCATCAAATGTTGGTACTGCTGCCACATTTCATTAACAGATCCTTGGTACTTTTGTTCAACGAAGTGAGTGCTTTGTGATTGGGGATTGAGACGATATCCTAAACCATAAACATTTTCGATCCAGCCTTCTACACCTGCTTTTTTTAACTTCTGTCGCAGTCCTTTAATATGTGCTTTCACACTTTCTTCTAAGGGTGGTTCGTCATCAAAATTCCACAAATGATCGATAATTTGGGTACGTGTAAAAACTCGTGAAGGATTACGTAAAAATAACTCTAATAAATTGTATTCTTTCGGTGTTAATTTGACAGGTTTTTCTTGATAGCTAACCTCACAGCTACCGGGGTTTAAACTTAACTCCCCCACCTGCAACACCGCAGTCGGTGCTACCTCTTTGCGCCGCGATAAAGCGCGAATTCTCGCTTGGAGTTCTCCTAAATCTAGAGGCTTACTCAAATAGTCATCAGCACCAGCATCTAACCCCCGAATTCGGTCTGCGATCGCATCTTTCGCAGTCATCAGTAAAATAGGAGTAGAATAACCGCCAGAACGCAACCGCTGACATAAACTAATCCCATCTAATAGCGGCAATCCCACATCCATTAAAATTAATTCATAATTGCCACTTTGAGCATATTCCCATCCTGTTTGTCCATCATTGACAGCATCAACAATATAGTGTTGATGAGTGAGAGACTTCAGCAACACATCCACCAAAACTTTATCATCTTCAAGTAATAGAATTCGCATATAAGGAGTGGGGAGTGGGGAGTGGGGAGTGGGGAGTGGGGAATTTTTTTAATTTATAGTTCCTAACTCGTTATCTTTTCTATCAAACAATCGGGAAGAAATCGGGAAGACTGACAATTACTTATAATTTTTGGTTTTTATGTATTTTAATTACGAATTACGTTAGCGCAGCGTAAAGCCTGCGGCATAGCTTCGCTTAGAGCGAGTCCTCGAGCGTCAGCGTTAGCGAGGTACGAGCGTCAGCGTTAGCGACGCAGGAGCGTCGCGTCATTACGAATTACGAATTATTGCGATTCTTTGTATTTCATCAAAATCATATTGCTGCATTAATTCTCGTAATTTATCAGCTAATGGTTGATGTGTTGACGGAATTTGTTCAATCAGTTGAAAAACTAAGTCTGCATCCACCTCTGTAGCTGCTTGATAAAGAGATGCTACCCACTCACTAGGCATAATATTTAAATCTTGAGCAGTGAGAGTTGTTATATGATTGGCAGTTGCTTCTTTTGCAGCTTGTTCTTCATAAAGATACTCAACCCCTAAGTATTGGTGCATCTTATCGAAAATAATCTGCTCTGGAAAAGGCTTAGGCACTAAATCATCACAACCAGCGGCGAAGATATTTGCTTGCTGTTCTTCAAAAGCACTAGCAGTTAAGGCAATGATTACTGTCTTGTGCTGTCTGGCCATAGCTTTGATGCGCCTAGTAGCTTCATATCCATCCATCACAGGCATCCGCATATCCATCCATATTAGATGAGGTTGCCATGTTTGCCAAATCGCGATCGCTTCTTGTCCATCAGCAGCAGTACGAGTCTCAAACCCCACAAACAGCAGTAATTTAGCTAACAAATCTCGATTTTCGACACTATCATCTACTACGAGAATACGATAGCTTGGTTGCGAGGGAGCTACTTTTAATACTCGCTTTTTAGTAGTATATTCTGGCTGTGACTTTTCTATTAAAGCTACTGTCACCTCAAAACTAAAATTAGAACCCTTGTGCAAGATACTTTTAACACTAATATTTCCCTCCATCAATTGCACAAATTGACGACTGATTGCCAGTCCTAAACCAGTGCCGCCTCTAGTTTGGGCGCCACTTGTTGTTTGCACAAAAGGGTCAAAAATTTTGTCTATTTCATCTGAACTAATACCTTTACCAGTATCTTCTACTTCAAAGCAGAGAATGCAGAGATTTTTATCTAAGTTATTAATATTCCATTGCTTAACTGTTGCTCGTAAACTCACACCACCTTTTTCGGTAAATTTTATCGCATTCCCCAATAAATTAATCAGAATTTGGCGGAACTTGCCTTCATCAGCAAAAATATAACGAGGTAAATTAGGATCTAAATAAAATTGCAAAGATAAATTCTTAACACTGGCACGAAGCTTAAACATGTCTTGGAGAGTCCGCAACAAATGATGTAAATCAAAGGTTTCATAATTTAAAATTGTGCGTCCAGCTTCAATTTTGGACATCTCCAACACATCATTAATTAAACGCAGCAAATGTTCTCCACTGCGATTAATTGTAGCGAGAGATTCTCGTTGCTGAAAATTCAACATTTTATCTCGCTCCATTAACTGAGCAAAGCCTAAAATCGCATTTAAAGGAGTGCGTAATTCATGACTCATGTTGGCCAAAAATTGGCTTTTGGCAGAGTTAGCAGTTTCCGCCTCTTGAGCTTTGACTTCTAATTGTTTGCGAGAAATACTTAATTGTCGTGATAGCCAATACACTGCCATCAGCAAAATTCCCGCTGACACCGAACCAATCAACATAATTGTATTTGCTAATTGGCGAGCAGGTGCAAATGCTTCTTGCTGATGTATTTCTACTATCAAAGCCAAGTCTTGATCATTTAACCAACGGTAAACACCCAGTACTGGTACTTCGGCATAGTTTTGGTAAAGTCCATAACCCCTCAAACCACTCATTGCAGCATCAATACCTTCACTGTCAATACCTTTATTTGATTCTTGTTTAATTACTTTTTCTTTGGAAATAAATGTATTTTTACTTCTACCTAATGAGCCGACTAAATAAGTCTCACCACTATTCCCTAAACCTGTACGCTCCCGAACAATATCATCAATTTGTGTTAAGTTCAGCGTTACTAAAAGAATCCCCTGACGTACTTCAGCATTGTTGCGTAAAGTTTTCGCTAAAGTGACCGTTGGATTCCTTGTCTCAGGTGAAACATAAAAAATTGGCGCAAAATTATTACCTTCTTGAAACTGTTCTACATAGGTAATATTTGCTAATAGCTCATACTTACCCTCAAGTTTTTTGTTAGTAGAAACAATTATTTTATTAGTGCGATCAAGAATAGAAATTTCCTTTAAAGTAGGCTTGACTTTGCTGATTTCTAACAAGTATTCCGAAAGAGTAATATAAGCTTTTTGGTAATCTGATTGTGAGATATTTTCACTGAGGGTATCATTCAGATTTTTTCTGACATCTGGAAACTGAGTTATCAAGAGAAAATCTTGTTGTTGCTTTTCAAACCAACGTGTAATTTCTCCTTCTTTAAGTGTTGCAGCTACACTCAGTTTATCTAAAGCAGCTTGCTTGAGAGCTTCTCTAGCTTTTAAAAAAGCTACTCCCCCCACTAAACCCACCATAATGAGAGATAAAAGTAAGAAGTAACTAGCTATTGTAGTAGTGAAGTGCTGCTTCCAGACCTTCATATAAGAATCTAACTTAGTTTATGAAATTATTGGCGTTGGCAGGGAGTAGGGAGTAGGGAGTGGTGAGTAGGGAATCAATCTTTTCAAGGTATAGGGAGTTTTTACAGAAATTAAATAGAGGTTTTATATTCTTTTGTGATTATTCATTGGTCATTTGTCATTTATCATTTGTTTTATTTTCAATTCCCTACTCCCTACTCCCCACTCCCCATTCCCCATTCTTGATAAATCTGCTTGATCTGCTGTGATTATTCATTGGTCATTTATCATTTGTTTTATTTTCAATTCCCTACTCCCTACTCCCCACTCCCTACTCCCCATTCTTGATAAATCTGCTTGATCTGCTGTGATTATTCATTGGTCATTTATCATTTGTTTTATTTTCAATTCCCTACTCCCTACTCCCTACTCCCCACTCCCTACTCCCCATTCTTGATAAATCTGCTTGATCTGCTGTGATTATTCATTGGTCATTTATCATTTGTTTTATTTTCAATTTCCTACTCCCTACTCCCCACTCCCTACTCCCCATTCCTGATAAATCTGCTTGATCTGCTTAATTGCTTCATCGGTGGCTTGCTCTGGTGTAATTTTATCAACGATCACTCTGTTAAGTGCTATACCCCAGACATTCTCATCTAAAACTCTACTATAAATGGGGTTTTGACTGATATAAAAATAACGAATTTTACCCTTAGTTATTGTTTTGGTAACAGTAGAAATGTGGGGATCGTTGGGGTTTGTCCAAAAATTATCTTGCCATACTGGTTGTAAAACCGGAGAATTACGTCCTCCAGCAGCTTTGAGATAGTTTTTCATCACTTGAGGTTGAACCAAATAGCGTAGAAACTCCTTGGCTAAAGCCTGGTTTTTAGATTCAGCTAAGACAACAGCTTGTTCGGCCATAGTTAAGTGTTGCATTGGTTGACCATTTGGTTTATTGGGAAATTCGATAATGCCTAGTTTGTTACGGTAAGTATCAGAATTTTGACGTACCGCCGCTGGAATTGAGGCGGTGGCGTTGGGAGTCATCACTATTAACCGATTAAGTAAACTACGATTATTATCTGGGTTAAGCCACTTTAACGCTTCTGGTGGTATGTATCCTTGTTGGTAAAATTTTTGATACCATTTTAATACTTTAATAATGCCTTGACGCACTTGGGGGTCATCAATTAGCAGTTGACCATTAGCACTAATAATCTTGACATCGTAAGCTTCTAAAATTTGTTCAAACAAGTAATAAGTATCACCAGCTTCTGAAGAGAGTGTCAAACCTAAACTATAAATTTTAGATTTTTGTTTGGCTCTTAAATCATCTTGAACTTTTTTCCAAAACTCCCAGAAAGCGTCCCATTCTTTGGGAATATCCTTGTCTGTGCGACCTACTTCTTTGAGTAAATCTCGCCAATAGTAAATGTGAATTGTCCCTTGATAAAGGGGAATAGCATAAAAGCTTCTTTTTTTAGCAACGTTGTTATAGAAGTTAACTGTTTTTAAGACATCTGATGAATAAAGATTCTTAACTGGCTCAATAATATCAGAAACATCTACTAGCTTATTTTCCCATGCTAGACGGGAATTAGGAGACCTTTCTGCTTTAAAGCTCATTACAATATCAGGCGGATTGCCAGCTTGTATGGCTCTGCGGATCTTTTCTCCTAGAGAGTCAGTAGTATAGAAAACAATCTTAATTTTATTATTAGTTTTTTGTTCCCAGTTACGTACAAGTTGCCGGAGAGCTTCATCTTCTTCGGGATTAAAACCTTTATCCCACCATATATTCAAAGTATTTGTCTGAGTTGCAACTTGGGCAACCGAGGTGAGTTGAGAATCAGGAGTTTGATTGCAAGCAACAATACTGAAAACAACCATCATACTGATAGTTGTAAATTTAAATAGGGAGTGGAGGGAAGAAAGTGGTTGTTTCATCTTTAGTCGGTGGCGTGTCGTCGGTGTTGTCTGCAAAGACTACACACGATCGCACCAAATATTCTTTACTCAAGTATAAACAGATTGCGATCGCAATCTCTTCTATTGGTGTTCTGTTTTACAGTCAAATTGCATCAGCTACCTTAACTTTACCTCTACGCAACAAAAAGGGAATGGTAGTTTCTGCCCATCCCCTAGCGAGTGACGCCGGAATTTTAATGTTAGCTAAGGGTGGAAATGCAGTTGATGCCGCAGTCGCTACTACCTTTGCAATCTCCGTGGTAGAACCTTTTTCAGCGGGGATAGGTGGTGGCGGTTTTTTGCTGATGTATTCGCAAAAAACTGGCGAAATCAAAACCCTAGATTTCCGCGAACGCGCACCCCTGAAAGCTACCAGAAATATGTATTTGGATGCCCAAGGTAAAGTGCGTCCCAATGCAAGTGTGGATGGTTATTTGGCAGTGGCAACACCAGGAACAGTAGCGGGAATGTATGAAGTCCATCGGCGTTATGGTAAGCTACCTTGGCAAGAGGTAATTAAACCTGCGATCGCTCTGGCTCAAGATGGCTTTATTCTCAGTTCTCAAGTAACTTGGCGCTCACTACCAGCCTACGAAAATCGCAAACAAACCATTCTCAACAATCCCGCAGCACGGGAAATTTTTACTCGTAACGGTGAATTCCTCAAACCTGGGGAAAAACTCGTGCAGCGTGATTTGGCGCGGACATTAACAGCAATTGCTCAAGATCCCCAAAGTTTTTACACCGGCAGTATAGCGCAGGCGATCGCCTCCGACATGACAAAAAATGGTGGCTTGTTGACTCTCGCAGATTTAAAAGCTTATAAACCAATCTGGCGTAACCCCGTTTGTGGAAATTTCCGCAAAGCTAAGATTTGTTCAATGCCACCACCCTCATCAGGAGGTGTTCATCTATTGCAGATTTTAAATATTATTGGTGACACTGATTTAAAATCTTGGGGATGGCATCACCCAGACGCTTTACATTTAATCATAGAAGCCATCAAAATTGCTTATGCCGACCGATCGCAATATTTAGGCGATCCCGATTTCGTCAAAGTTCCTGTACAAGAACTAATCAGTCCAGCATACGCTAAAAAGCGCCGTCAAGAAATAAGCATGGACGCGGCTAAACCTGCAAGCCAGATTAAACCAGGACTTGATAACTTGCAAAACATCCCCTTTAGGAGGACGCAAAGACAGGGAGACGCAAAGACGCAAAGAAAGATTTCGGAACGGAAAAATAGACTATTTCAGACTGAAGATGAAAAACCTACTCTTCAAAACTCTCCCCGCGTCTCCCCCTCACCGCGTCCCCGCGTCCCTATATTTCTCCGTTCCGCCTTAGAATCACCCGAAACTAGTCATTTAACAGTGATTGATGAACAACGCAACGCTGTAAGTCTGACTTTCACTATTAATCTTGGCTTTGGTGCTGCTGTAGTGACACCAAAAACAGGGATTGTACTTAACAATGAGATGGATGATTTTGCTGTTGCCCCTGGCGTTCCCAATGCTTTTGGTTTAGTAGGCAATCAAGCTAATGCGATCGCACCTCGCAAAACTCCTTTATCTAGTATGACTCCGACAATTGTGACGGAAAATAATCGCCTTCGGCTGGCGGTGGGCGCGCCTGGTGGAAGCACCATCATCACTCAAGTGTTGCAAGTGATTTTGCATGTATTGGAATACAACATGGATGTTGGTGCTGCGGTTTCTGTCCCACGCATACATCACCAGTGGCTTCCTGATGAGTTGCGCGTAGAATCTTGGGGGTTGGATGCTCTAACTGTGCAAGACTTACGCCGTCGGGGACATAAAATTAACCAAACTTCTCCTTGGGGTAATGTGAACGCGATCGCTGTTACAGCCGATGGTACTTTAGAAGGGGCTGCCGATCCTCGTGGTGAAGGCTACCCTAGAGGGTTATAAAAACAAGATTATTGATTTTTTTGGATTGTTGACTGTACAAAGTTGCTCACAAATTCGTTTGCTCGTGAGGTATGTACTAATGTCCATCCGGCTTTCAGTAGTTTTTGATAAGTTGCCCAACCTTTAGAACCGCCTGGTATTGGATAATCTGGGACTGCAAATTGTGGAAAACTAGTGTATGGACGCCAGGGTTGACCAGGTGCGCTTTGCAAATGGAGAACTTTTTCTCCATCGCTACCAAACTTAGATAACCAGCACATTTTTTGATGCATTACAAACTCCTTCTACTTTTATCTGTTAATGCATAATGACAGATTTTTGTCAAGTGTTGCCTCACCCTTGTGGGGTAATTTATTTTGCCTAGAGGACGAAGCACAGTACAATTCAGTACTATCAAGTTCAGGAGAATTACACAAAAATATTTACCCCTTAAGAAAGCTAATGCAGGGATACTAAAGATAAAAAAGTTCTCCTGCTCTTCCCTCAAGAGTAGGATTTCCCTAATGTTATCCGCAGTTTTTGTAATTGTATGTATCCATAAATACTATTTGTTTTGGGGAATGGGGAATTAGTGTTTGTTATTTCTCCCCCTGCCTCCCCTGCTCACATAGTCCTACTTGTCCTTTGTAAATACAAATGACAGTCTTAACCAAAAAATGTGCAACATGAGCGTATATTAGCTTAATTAACAAAAGTTAAAATTTCTCTCTACTACCTAACATTTGGATAATTTTTTCCACATTATCCAAATCTCCCACAATTCGCCGGACTGGTTGAGGCCACACTTTGACGAGGGTAGGAGTTGCAGAAACTTGATTGATTTCTGCTTGTTCTGGATGAGTTAAAACATCAATAATTTTTAGAGTATAAGGATGACCGAGCGATCGCTCCAAAAGTTCGTGTAGATTTTGAAGGATACGTTCAGTTGTGCCACTGTGCCCAGCAACAAACAAGCGGAGGACATAGCCAGCTGTTGTTGACTGTTCCTTTTGTGTAGCTATTGCTTGTTGATGATATCTTGGTGCTGCTTCCGAAAGATCCAAGCGTACAATTAAATCATGGTCTTCCCAGAGTTGCGGGAAAGAGGAGCGATAAGTTGCTAAAACCAAGCGATCGCACAGTCCATCTTGCCAAGGGGAAGCTTGCCATACTAGGTCTCCTGTGCCAAAAATCGCATTTAGCAAAGTCTGATGTCTAATTACCGCTGGATAAGCTTCCGCAAAAGTTCGCACTTGTTGACTACGCGGGTCTAACCAGTGGTCAATAGTCGCAGTATAACAAGGCACTAAAAAATGTGGTGGCTCTGATAAATCCAAGATTTCCTGCAAAGCAGTGCATAAATGCAAATGCCATCGACCTTGTTTACTAGGGTCAATACAGTAAATTAGATCTCCACCGGGCGTAAACAGAGCAATACCCTTGAATAATTCGGGTCGAGATAGTTTGTTTGTAGTCAAGATAGTTAATAGGATAGGGAGCTAAAAACAAAAAAAGTAAAAGATTCTATCTTTTACCTTTTACCTTAGCTATAACTCTCACCAGGACACAAAGAGATTTGGGAATTGGGACTGGGGACTGGGGACTGGGAAATTGGGAAATTGGGAATTGTTATTCGTCATCCCTTCGACTACTTCGACTACGCTCAGTACAAGTTCGCTCAGGGCAAGTTGTTATTGGTTGTTCCGTTACATAAGACCTATTCACAACTGTTCATAAGTAGACAAATCTGCTCATGATCTAGTTTGATGCTTACTTCCTCATTCATCCTGGTAGTGTCGGCACTCACCAGTCCAGAGGCGAAAACGGTCTAACTGACCGCTATATGTGTCGAAGTTATGGAGAAACTTCTAGGTGAGGCGCTGCTAACAATCCTCTGTCTATGGAACTTGCACTTCGCCTGTGGCACGTTTATCAAACGCCAGTCTAAGCTGGAAGGGTTATCCTCTGACGGCACGGTTGTTAACCGTTACTAATGCTAATATTCTAACATATTTTCTCCAATACCTACTCAAAATTGACTAGTTATGAACACAGATGTGTAGCAATTATGTTACAGTTTCCAACCCCGCGTCCCCGCATCCCCGCGTCCCCGCGTCTTCCTCATCCCCCATCCACTGAGCGAAGTCGAAGTGCGGCCCCTAAACCCGACCTCTGAGGAATTGCGCCATTTCGTTAGGAGTTGGTGACATTTCCAAAGCTGTTTCTTCGGTAATTCGACCTTCTTGATAAAGATTGAGCAATGACTGATTCATAGTAATCATGCCGTCAAAACTGGCTTGCTTCATCAATTCGGTAATTTCATCATACTTACCGTCCTTGATCCATTCTTTGATGGCTTCGGTGTTGATTAAAATATCGTGGAAAGCAGCCCGCTTACCATCGGTTGTGCGACACAAACCTTGAGCAATTACTGCCACCAACGACTCAGAAATCGCTACCCGCATCGCATCCTGTTCTGCACCAGAGTAAAGATTGAGTATCCGTTCAATCGTTTTCACGGCACTGTTGGTGTGTAGGGTTCCCATTACTAAGTGACCAGTCTGAGCAGCTTTTAAGGCGGTGTTCACTGTTTCTTTATCCCGCATTTCCCCCACCAGAATCAAGTCTGGATCTTCCCGCAAAGCTGCTTTCAAAGCGTTGTCAAACTTCCGGGTGTGCATCCCCACTTCCCGCTGTTTCACTAAAGACTTACGACTTTGATGGACAAACTCAACCGGGTCTTCAATAGTGATGATATGCTTAGCCATCTCTCTATTGATATAGTCAATCATCGCCGCCATGGTTGTAGATTTACCAGAACCAGTGGGCCCAGTCACCAAAATTAAACCTTTGTGGTAATGGCAAATATCACGAAAAATTGTGGGTAATCTCAACTGATCAATCGATAAGATTTTCAATGGAATCAACCGCAGTACCATTGAATAGCCTTTGAGGGAGTCAAAAACGTTAATCCGCACGCGCGCAAAGTCGTACTGAGTTGCACCGTCAAATTCTAGATTTTCTTGAAATCGTTGAATTTCTTCTTCATTCATGATTTCTCGCAACCAACCCAAAAAAATCTCTTTATCTGTTTCTGGATAATTTGTTGGTTGAATTTCTCCTCGGTTGCGGAAGCGCGGTATTTCACCCACCCCCAGGTGAACATCAGAATATCCTTGATCGTAAGCTTCCTTAATGATCTGTGCTAAGGTGAGTCCCGGTTTGGGCTGGACTGAACTAGGCATTGGCGGTGGAGTACCTGGACGATGCGCCCCAACAGGTGCAGAATTGCTCCTATCTCTTGGTATTGACATATCCAATGTTTGTGTAGACTGGCGCTGTGTACTTGCCATTGGTGGTGGCGGCATTGGTGGCAAGTTACGACCAGCAGCAGGGTTGGAATTAAGAGAAGGCTGTGATTCTGTCATATATCTTCAAATTTGGGAGGTAGAAAGTTGAATTAAAGAGAGTTCAGTCGATTTATTTCACAATTCCAGAGAATGCTTGCCTCAACGCCCTTAGAGAAAGTACAAGACCATTTGACCTCTGAAATCGTGGTGAATCTATTCATCTAATTTTGGGTGCTTTTTTTTACTTGGCTTTCATGATTTTGCAGCTTTAAAAAATTATTTTACTTATAAAGACTTGTTTAACACACTTAAGCTATTTAAAAGCTTCAGAAAATAAACTTAGTTATTAAGTATTATTTTATACTTAAAACAAAATATTAACACTCTCAACATTTAGATGAGAAGCTTCTCCTCAAACTGAATTCATGATTGCTAGCAATTAACAGCACAATAGGCAGTAGATCACATATTTAGCTCATCTATGAATTATGAGAGACATCGCTAATATTGATAAGAAATGTTAAGCGCTCTGAGAGGAAAGTGCCGGGGATCAAGCCGAGAGGTTTTGTGTTGTAGCTTATATGCCTCAAGACAGATGGCAAAAATCAGTCATACACATTAAGGCAAGCTCAACTTTACATTCATATTTACAAAAACTTAACTGTAAAGTTAAGTAAATAAATGCTCATTTTCCTGATTAGTTTCTATATACTGAATTTCTATTAAATAGTTCAGTTTACTCGCAAAAGCGAAGTAAAGTCGGAGTTAAACTTGCTGTGTAATTTTGGGAGGAAAAGTCATGGTTTCGGCTCAGAGCTCTAATCTAGGAAAGACGTACTCCTTGTTGATGATCAAAAGCTTTTTGATCTGGACTTTCACGTTGGCAGTATGCTTGTTGGTTGTCGGTTTCCCATTAGTGGTTTTGATGGCTACGGTCGGATGTCTGTTGTCGATTGTTTTGCAATCTGTAATGCCTGTTAGCGCTGTTTTGTTGGTAGCAGGTGGTTTAATAATGTTTAATATCATGGCGGTTGTAGTTGCTGCGGGTGTGCTAACTTTCAAAGGCGTTCATCCAAGCGAAATCAAATGGCTAAGCTGGCTACATGGGGAAGCAGATCAAATGCAGACCACTGTATATGCGGCTTGTCCTTTAACTTGTGAAATCAAAATGTAGTTTTCACTGCTAAATTCGACAAACAGTGCATCTGCCCGGTTCAGCCGGGTTTTTTCATGGGTATTTGTTGTTTGTCATTTGTCGTTTGTAAAGATTGACTAATGACTCTTAACCGTTGACCATTGACTAATGACTAATGACAACTTGCCCTGAGCGAAGTCGAATGGGATGACCAATGACTAATCAAAAAAGAGTTTATATTATTCTGGGTACTCGGCCGGAAGCAATTAAACTAGCACCGGTGATTCAAATCTTTCAAAATTCACCAAATTTTGAGTTAAAAGTAATTTTAACTGGACAACATCGAGAGATGGTTGAGCAAGTGATGCAATTGTTCAACATTAAGGCAGATCATGACTTAGAGATTATGCAGCCTCAGCAATCTTTGAGTGACATTACTTGTCGCAGTTTGCGAGGTTTAGAAGCGTTATTTCAACAAAAAAAGCCAGATTTAGTGATAGTGCAGGGAGACACGACTACAGCTTTTGCCGCAGCTTTGGCAGCGTTTTATCAAAAAATTCCTGTAGGTCATGTAGAAGCAGGACTGAGAACTGATGATATTTTGAATCCCTATCCAGAAGAAGCGAATCGACGGTTGATTTCTCAACTCACTCAGTTGCATTTTGCGCCAACGCCTTGGGCTTTTGAAAATTTGCAACGTTCTGGTGTTTTGGGTGAAATTCACATGACGGGTAATACAGTGATTGATGCGCTGTTAAACGTGGCTGCAAATCAACCAATCTGCGATGTACCAGGCTTAAATTGGGACTCATATCGTGTCTTACTCGCCACAGTTCATCGCCGCGAAAATTGGGGAGAACCACTGCAAGCGATCGCCCAAGGTTTTTTACAAATCTTAAACAAGTTTCCCGATACAGCATTACTGTTGCCATTACACCGCAATCCGACAGTGCGAGTTCCGTTGCAGAAACTTTTGGGTGATCATCCGCGCGTCTTCTTAACAGAACCTTTGGATTATGGTGAATTGGTGGGGGCGATTAGGCGATCGCATCTTTTACTTACCGACTCTGGTGGTTTACAGGAAGAAGCACCCAGCCTTGGTAAACCAGTGCTAGTTTTAAGAGACACCACAGAAAGACCAGAGGCTGTGACGGCGGGTACAGCTAAACTTGTGGGAACTACAACTGAGAAAATTTTTGCGACCACTAATGAATTACTCAGTAACCCCACCGCTTATGATGCAATGGCCAATGCAATTAATCCCTTTGGAGATGGCCATGCAGCAGAACGGATCTTACAAATTGTGCAAAATTATTTGGAACTTGGCTAAAGTTAATATTATCCATTTTTAATATTCACAGGAATCTTAATTACGAACTCCGCCCCTTGCCCTGGAGTTGAAATACAATTAATGTATCCACCATGTTTTTCAACTACGATTTGATAGCTGATTGATAAACCTATTCCAGTGCCTTTACCTACAGGTTTAGTAGTAAAAAAGGGATCAAATAACCTTGAACGTACTTCCTCTTTAATACCAGAACCATTATCAGCAATATTAATTACTATCCATTGATCATCGATGACTTCAGTACGAATACGAATTATTGGTAATGGAGAGTTATTTTTGTCTTCCTTACAACTAGTAAACCACGAGCTATGATGATTTTGTAATGCATCAATAGCATTAGCCAGAATATTCATAAATACTTGATTTAGTTGACTAGGATAGCATTCTATTAAAGGAATTTGACCGTATTCTTTGATAACTTTGATTGCTGGGTATTCATGAGTTGCTTGCATACGGTGTTCCAGAATCATTAAAGTACTATCGATGCCTTCATGAATATCTATATTTTTGATTTCTGCTTCATCCAAACGAGAAAAGCTTCGTAGTGATTTAACAATTTCACTAATCCGTTCTGTTCCCACTGTCATAGAATTTACTATTTTAATAAGGTCTTCAATTAAAAAATTGAGTTCTGCTTTTTTGATTAATTCTTGAATTTCTTGTGCGGGATTTGGATAGTATTCTTGATAAGCTTGTACTAAATTTAGCAGTGTTTGTGTATATTGTTGAAGATAAACAAGATTTCCATAAATAAAATTAACAGGGTTGTTAATTTCATGAGCAATACCGGCAACTAGTTGTCCCAAACTAGACATTTTTTCAGTATGAACTAGTTGAATTTGAGTCTTTTGCAGTTGGTCTAAAGTTTTTTTTAAGTAGGCGTTTGTTTGTTCCAGACGGTCGGATTGACTGATGGTTGATTGTTCGGAAACATCTAATAGCTGGGTTAGCGTTGCTATTTGTGAGTTGAGGCGTTGAAACAGATCATATTTATTTTTCAGAGTTGTAGCTTTTTTATTTACAACAGATTGATCATCATTTCTAAAAATTTTGGCACCTTCAAAACGTAGAATTGCCATTTTAATATTTAATGCTAACGGGCGCAACAATTCTACAACGTTGCGAGGAACTACTACCTTTAAGAACATGAGAATTACAAATGTATTGCCTGATGGTAATAATCCCCCAAAGCCAATTACAGATTTAATATTAAATGGAATGACGAAAGATTTTTGTGCAGGAATGTATGAACTACCCAAGGCATCAGGAACATAAAAAACGTTATACATCCGCTGTTCTAAATCAGTTAATAAATTTGGGTCAGGTCGTACTACAATACCGGAATTTAATCCTAATTGTTGGATAAGTTGAGATATCATGGGTATGCGGGCGATCGCTTCTTCATTCGCTAGTGGAATTGCCTTGTGTCCCTCAGATTTGTGGCGCGAATTCCATTCTAGTAATTCCCCAGCAGTTGCTAATAATAGCAAGCACTTGAGACTATCATCAGGTAAATGATTACCTAAAAGACCTCTTGCGTATTCTTGTAATTCCGCTGTTAACTCTCCATAGGAATGAGTTTTGAAAAAACGGACAAGTACACAAGAATTTTCACCAGATTGCTGATCAACTAAATTTTCATAAAGATATTGGATGATGTGATTACTAGCCTCTTCCATGCTGTTAGCTTTATCGCCTAAATGACGTAAAGCTAAACCACATTCTGACATATCTCTTAAAGTAAATTTTTGCAAGTCATACATGATACACATCTCCTCAATACGTCTTAGGGTAATGATGACGAAGTACACGCCTAATTAAAGGCACGTTGCTAACTTCTCGCAAAATATCAAAACCTCTAATTTTACGCTATTTCCGCATAGAACAGTTATATTCTATACAAATGCAAATTAGGAAGACTGAGGAGAAAGTCTTACCAAAGCTTCTTGAAATTAATCTTTGAGATGAATTTAAGTCACACCAATCTTATAGCAATTCAGGAAAATCCTGATACTAAACTGTTACTTCAGTCCCGCAGGGATTGCAAATCCCTGCCTCATAGCAAAAGTCCATTAAAAATGGACTAAATAATGGTACTCAACAAAGATGTATTTTTATGACTTTATTGGAGCAGATTCGTAAGGATTTAGGTGTTTAAAACCCAGTCACAGAGCCAGTTTCAAAATTGAGTTTCGCTTATTAACATACCTTTAGTCGCAATAAGGCACGAAAATATGGTCGTCACCCAATTCTTATTGAGAATATAAATTTGTGACTAATCCCCGCAAACCTTTATCAACAAAAGCTCGTAGAGATTTTGGTATGACCTGAATCCTTACGAATTATTAACGAGTTCCGTGGGTTTAAGTCCCCCGGTTCTATAATCGGTAAGTCTTGTGTTGGGGTCTGTCTTACAAAGTTGAGGCAGTGTGATCTTGGGGGTTTCACCCATGAACAACTGCCGTCAGATCGGAGGAAACCCCCTGGTGACTTTGCGCTAAATCCCCATTACAAAACTTAATTACGAATTACGTTAGCGTTAGCGTTAGCGTTAGCGAAGCGGTAGCGAGTCCTCGAGCGTCAGCGGTAGCGAGGTACGAGCGTCGCGTCATTACGAATTATTAACATCTGCAACACCACTAATTCTCAAAACATCACTCATTGTGGCACAGTAATTTAGCAGACCAAAACTAGCAGGATTGATGACATTTTCGTAGGTAAAATGGCGATAGTTCATGCAAAACCTACTCCAATCATCCATCTGAATCTGGAACACGGCAATAATTAAATTAGCCAAAGCTAAAGATATGGGAATGCGAAAGTAAATCTTTTTGCCTAGATAGGCGCAAACTTGTTCTAATGCTTGGTTTGCTGTTAATTCTGCTTGACCTAAAACTAATTGTCGTGGTTGATTTTCTTGGGGTGGATGGTCTATTAAATGTTGCACAACGGTGGCAATATCTTGTCCATGAATAAAGTGTAAACTGCCGTCTGCTTTTAAGAAGCGAATTAAATTAATATATTTTGTAACTTCTGAGATACCTGAAGAAACGTGAGAATAAGGTTTATTATGTTCACCACCTAAAACTAAAGTAGGAAAAACTTTAGTTATTTTGGGTGCGATCGCTAATTGCGACATTTTGAATAAACACTCATATTTGGAACGAATATAATCTATACCTAGTTCCCCGGCTTCTTTTAATGGTTGATTTTGGCGATTTAAAACGCTGGCAGTAGAGAAGTAAATTACTTGTTCACATCTATTGGGGTCTAGCAGATTCAGCAATTCTAGGGTTTTGGTGACGTTGATATTAAATGTCTCATCACCGCCCCAAGCTGTGGCTGTCAGGACTGCTGTATCGATGGTTTTGAGTAAATCGGCAAATTGGCTAATTTGTTGCATGTCGCCTTGCAAGACGTGAATACCTGGACGCGCTTGAGTATCGACTTGCAATTTGCTGGGATTTCTCACCAGTAGATACAGTTCGTGGTTTGTTTTTTGAATTAATGTTTCAGATATATAGTGACCGATGCAACCACTTGCACCAGTCACTAAGATGCGTTTTTGGTTCATGTTAGGTTTGGCGTTGCTGGGTGAATGGGTGTGTTTTTATCACGCAACAGACGCAGAGACGCAGAGAGTATGAGTTTATTTTGGGTCAAACGAGTGCATTAAGTTGTTTTGCTGTTTCAAAGAAGAAAGCGACATTTTCTTCTGGGGTTTCGGGGAGGACGCCGTGACCAAGGTTGAGGATGTGGCCCCAGTTGCCGGCTTTGCGAACGGTGTCGAGAATGCGATCGCGGATGAACTGTTTTGAACCAAATAGTACGCCTGGATCGAGATTTCCCTGCACTTTTACGTGTTTGCCTAATCTAGTTCTGGCATCTGCCATGTCTATTGTCCAGTCTACGGTGATGATGTCAGCACCGGATTTGGCCATTCTTTCTAAGACGCCGGCGCAACCGCTAACTAGCAGAATTAATGGTGTGTCGGGGTGGGTTTGCTTGACTTGCTCAAATACTCTTTGCTGATAGGGTAAAGCAAATGTATCGTAATCTTGGGGACTTAATTGACCTGCCCAAGAATCGAACATTTGTACAACTTGGGCACCGCTGTCAATTTGGTAGCGTGCGTAGTTGGCGATCGCATCTGCTAATTTTCCCAACAACTGATGGAGGATTGCTGGGTCTGAGAATGCCATGTTTTTGATGATGGAGTAGGTTTTGGAACCTTTTCCTTCGACAGCATAAGCTGCTAATGTCCATGGTGCGCCCACAAAGCCTAAAACTGTTGATTTATCGCCTACTTCTTGCCGCAACGCCTGCAAAATTGTTTTGATAAATGGTAGCGATGCTTCTGGGTCTAGGGGGTGTAGGTGATCAACTTGTGCTTGAGTGCGAATAGGCGAATCGATGATTGGCCCTTTACCTTCCGCAATGTCCATTTCAATGCCCAAGCCGGGCAATGGGGTAACAATGTCGGAAAATAAAATTACTCCGTCTGGCTGGAATGCTCTCCAAGGTTGCAGGGAAACTTCGATCGCTACTTCTGGAATTTCGGAGCGATCGCGAAATGAAGGATATTTCTCCCGCAAATCTCGATATGCTTTCATATATCGTCCCGCTTGTCGCATCATCCATACGGGGGGACGATCTACTACTTCACCGCGAGCAGCCCGCAACAGATGAGGAGCCGTTAAGGTAACGCCCATTTAACACTTCATCCTAAGTCATTTTTTATCCATTGTTTAGCTTATCATTCTGGGATTACGCTTTTTCAACAGCTTTGCGATCAAAACACTAATCAATTCTTTACTAAACTTTATATTTATGCAAACTGACTCTAACGATTCCTATGATGTTGTATCAACTAATAACGATTCTAAATTAAGTAAGTTTTTAATTCCGCGATCGCAGCGACGGCAATTCACTATCCAGTTTACCTGTTTGACTGTTCTCGGTTGGGTTGTAGGTGGACTTGTGAGTATAGCTTTGGAAAAAATTATTCTTGAAAGTTTGCTACCTACTATTGCTATCGAGCCGCAAACCGGGAAAACTTTGGTCAGATTTTTTGGTAATATTGTGTTTGCAGTGATTTTTGCGACTGATCAGGCGATCGTTCTCTATAAATATTTTTCCGGTTGGTTATGGATAGTTGCAACTAGCGCTGGTTGGCTAATTGCCACTAGCATCGCCACAGTTTGGATTGGTTATATTGCATCTGTTGCTGTCTCTTTGGGTGGAACTTTATCACCTGAAGCGATTTTTGTTTTGGGATTTTTATCAACCGTTGCCTATATTCTTTCGGGAGTTTGGCTAGGATTTTGCCAATGGTTAGTATTAAAACGACGCACAACAGGTGTTTGGTGGTGGAATTTTCTGCCTTCTATCTCTTTCTTTTTGATTAGCGTTTTGATGTGGTTACTTTCTTTTATCCAAAATTTAATTCCAGAAGCTAATCGTGCTTTAATACTACATTGGAGTGGACAAGGATTAACGGCTGTTATTTTAGGAATTACCCCGGCAATTGGTTTGTGCAGATTGAAAAGAATTCCCCAAGGCAAAACTAGAATTTCTGCAAACCATAGCAGTTCGCTTTGATTTTTGAACTTATTTGCGTAGGTAGGGAGTGGGGAGTGGGGAGTGGGGAGTAGGGCATCAACCTTTTCGAGTTTGGAGAACCTTAGAAAAACCTCCCTCTTTATTCGCTGTTAACCAGTTCCGTGGGTTTAAGTCCCCCGGTTCTATAATCGGCAAGTTTTGTGTTGGGGTGAAATCCCCATTACAAAACTTAATTACGTTAGCGTTAGCGTTAGCGTTAGCGTTAGCGAAGCGGTAGCGAGTCCTCAAGCGTCAGCGGTAGCGAGTCCTCGAGCGTCATTACAAATTACGAATTACGAATTATTTAAAGAGTTCCCTGTTCCCTGTATGTTGATGAATCTTGCACCAATGGTATTGTCTGAGGTGAAAGGTGTTTCTCTAACCAATCTTCCAAGTCGGCTAGTACCTGTTGATAATTGAGGTCGCTTTGAATCTCATGATAAGCTTCTGGATAATCGATTCGCAGCTTATCTGGATATGTAAGCTGTTGGTAAAAGATATCGCTGCCTTCAGGTAAAGCTACTCGGTCTGCACCACCATGGAGAATTAATAAGGGTAATTGCCAATCAGTAACATGGGTATTAATCCAAGCAACCGTGGCAAAGAATTCGGTTGCTAGACGGGCTGTAGCGCGGGTATGCCGCAGTGTATCTTGGGTATAGGCGGCTAAAACTTTCTCATCCCGTGAAGCGTTGGTGAGGTCGATACCAGTATTAAGGCTAAAACGTGGCCAAACCCGCGATAGTAGTTTCCCTATAAGTATGCGGATGGGTGGAACTCCAACTTCCCCTAAAGTTGGCGCTAAGGTAATTACACCCTGCAATCTAGGTGTTTGTTGCACATAGCGTAGTCCATAGTCTAAGACGATTACTGCACCTAAACTATGTCCTAAAAGAAAAATTGGGCATCCTGGTTGCTGAGTTTGAATTAATTGTAAAAAAGCTCGCAAGTCTTCTCGATACTCAGTCCAAGTATTAATATAACCTCGCTGTCCTGGCGATCGCCCATGACCACGCAATTCTAAACCATAGACAGCATATTTCTGAGGAATTAAATGTTGAATTATATTACCGTAGCGATCGCTGTGTCCTCCAAGTCCATGCACAATGACTAAAATCGCCCGTATTTTATCCTCTGGACACCAGCTTTGATAATACAGATTGAGTTTACCAAAACCCTCGAATGTGCCCTCATTGTGATGAATCATAAGGTTATTTGTTGTTTCTGATATCTATTAAACGCAAATAATTTCATGAATCAAGTCAGATTCCTATGTGAGTCATTCAATAGTATGCCATTAAGAATTATGATTTATTTATGAATTCAAGAGGGTTTTATCAACAGTTCTTCTAGTGAATCTGTTCCGGAAGACCGAGCTGATGGAGTAACTTCCCAGATTCATACACAAGAAAAAACAGCCAATGTGTCATCCATCCATCAGCACAAAGGCATAACGCAAGCCGAAACCTTGCCACCTCCAACGGCTGCTAGCATCAAGCGGGTAAAAGAGGGTATAGCGGCGGCTGGCGATCGCGCTGTTCGCGATACAATTGCAGAAACTCTTAATCGGCTGGAAGAAATTAATCACGAACATCCAGAACCTAGAGGTAAATCTTGGCTGCGTCGCTTGGTGATGCGATTTTTTATCCATACTCTTTTCCAGGTACGAGTCGAACACTCACAAAGAGTCGCTAATCAAGCATCAATCCTGGCTGTTAATCATCTCCATCATATCGATCCATTGGTCTTGCTGGCAGATTTACCCACACAGCCTTACTATTACATTTTAGGCGACGCCCGCACCTTATATAACAAGTGGTGGAAACGTTTCATTCTTAATTTTGCTGGAGGCGTCATTCCTTTAGTGCGGGTGTGGAAAGAAGAACTCGCCGTCATCACAGCAGCTCAAGCTGGACAGCAAGACCTTGTAGAATTAGCTACAGCTATTGAACAGAACGTACCCACAGGGGAAAATATACACACATTACGACAAATAGAGCGGATCGTTCTAGGAATTTTGACTCGTGGTGATGGAATGGTTCTCTTTCCTGAAGGACGATTAGGAACTACAGAGGGTAAACTGCATCTCCCTTTGAAGCGAGGGATTGTCATTTACGCCCTGCGAGCTGGAGTACCAATCATACCCATATCATTAATTGGGACACATGATTTATATCTGAGGAAAAAATTAACAATTCGATTTGGTGAACCCTTACACTTTCCACCAACAACTAGACCAAAGCGACAGGAAATAGACGAAGCCTTAGAAGCTTTACAAGATGCCATGCTAGCTCTATTACCCACAGACTATCAAGAACCTGAAGGGCCAAAACTATTTCGTTATTTTCTCAATCATATGTTTTGGTAGGTTGTCATTTGTCATTTGTTATTCACCGCGTCCCCCGCTCACTGAGCGAAGTCGAAGTGCGTCTCCCTCATCCTCCTCATCCCCCGGTTGGTGAGTTTCGGCTTTGCGGTAATCGAGCGAAGTCGAGATTCAACTACTGCGGAGTCAAACCACATCTCCCCGAGTCCCCATTCCATCACGTCTCTAAAAAGTTCGTAACTTTAAAATTGGATGTTCCCTCCCAGCAGTGGTTTAAAAATGCGCTTACTTGAGCATCTACTGCATCATCTGATTCTCTGGATGCATTAAACTGAACTGCTGTCACGATGTACTCAAAAATAATTACAAACTGTCTCTGGGGTGAAATCCTCTCGACAACGATTGTCTCACCTACTCTCGGAATTTGAGGTAAATTCACCACGAATGTCTCAATCTTAGGTTTATCTAATGGATTTTTGAAATTGAAATATTTACAATAAACAAGAATTTTCACGCAGAAAACCACCAATAGCATTTAACAATACAAAGCAGCTTAATTATCACTCCATAGGCGTTGCAATAATTGGAAAATCTTGACAAATCTTTCTTCCAGCCAGAGCATAACATAATCTAGCCATTCTAAAATTCGCTCTAGTGGATGCTTGTCATAACCCATTGACATTGCTTTAGTTTCTATCCAATCTGGCTTTGACTCGATTTGAGTGTTTTGATGCAGTTGCTGAGAAATTTCTCCTTGAGTTTGCTGCAAAGAAGTAATTTTTGTGGATGTTTTTTGAGTTGAGGTGAGACCACGACTTGGTTTTTGCTTTTGCACTAACCTAGAACGGGTTCTAGGTTGTGAGATATCTTCTAAAGTATGCACTAGAGTTGGGCTTACTCTTTGAGATGATGTGATTAATTTGTCAATATTTGTGTCTGATTCACCAAATAAATCATCTAACTGAAGCCAAGAATCTGCTACTAGGTTGTGATTTTGTGACTGATAGTTTTTGAGTAAAACGTGAGGTTTACTTGGTAGTTTTTGTTCTGGGCTGACACCAAAAAAATAATTAAGTGCTGCTTCGATTAAGGCTTGAAAATCTAGCACGTGGGTTTCTAAATTATCAGTATTGACTGCAATTTCTCCTTTATTGGCTAACTTTTTTTTACCATAAAGGAATATATTTAGCTGAGTTTGGGCAATTTGGACAATTTGTTGACTACCCTGTTGCACGGGGATTATGGCGTTTGATTCTAATTTAGCAACAGCTATATCTAAGAATGATAATAATTGATATTTGAGATTATTTGCAGCGATCGCTTCTTGATTTAAGCTCGATGTTTTGGTTAAACTCCCATCAGTCAGTTTTGCTAATAAACGGTCGATTTCTGGCAATAATTCCCTCTGTTTTCTAGCTTGAGATAATTGCCAAGAATGCCAGTAGTTAGCAACTTCACTAATAATTCTGTCGGTTAATTGTGCCTGCTGCTGGGGTGTTAAAATATCTAGAGTTTCGTTATTGGTACTAACAAGTACCAAATTACGGTTTACTAAGTTGGAAGCAATTCCTCGCACCCATGGCAGATAATGATTAAGACTCTCTGCTGAATTGTCTAGAACTGTTAAGGATTGAGGAATATTAGTGTTATTTGCTAAACTTTGGTTTTGGTGAAAAAATTTCTGCCTCCAAGACCCCAAAAATATCAAGGGCTGAAAGGGTTCAGATGTAATATCAGCAGTATCATCTTTCACAGATGGTAAATTGTTGACTGCTTCTAGTACACGTTGAATCGGAGTATCGGTATCATTTGGTTGTAACTGTGGTCTAGATTGTGGTTCTGTGGTGTGCAACGTTTTCCCTGATGTTTCAGTTAAATGAAACAATACATATACTGGGTAAAGTAGTGCTTCCACACTCCATTTAGTAGCTACTTGCAAACGCCGGAAGGTGTGTCCCCACTGTTGTGTCAACCGCCGAGATTGCTGATTGACAAAGTTAAATAATCTGCTTTGATAACGACTAGAGGAGCCAAAAGACATGGTAGTGATTTGTGAGTTTGAGCCTTATTGAATTGCGAGACTCCCGTATTCAAATTACATCTGCGCGTTTTTGCGTCTCCGCTTCCCCACGTTTTTCTAGCAATTTGAACTATGTAACTTAAAATCGCATCAGCTTGGCTGATAACTGATACTTCGACTACGCTCAGTATAAGTTCGCTCAAGGCAAGTCGCTCAGTACAATTAACTGATAACTGATAACTGATAACTGTTACAAGTGCCATTATCTTAGCGGAAATATGACCCTTTCTGTATCTCAATCCCATACCAAATTGATCTTAGAGGCAATTGAGCAATTACGCTCTTACTGTCAAGCAAATATCCAGTCTAATTGGTTGTATCAGGAATCTGACCGAGTAATTACTGATATTGCCGCATTTGATTTGTCTGATTGGCAACCTGTTCAACTAAATGCGAAGGAACATGTTGCTTGGACGGGAGGGAAAAAAGTTTTGTGGCTGGCACAAAGGTTGGTGGTTCCCGAAGATATGCAGGGTTACGCTTTGGCGGGGTTGTCTTTGCGGTTGGCTTTGGTTTGGTGGGCGGATGCTGCGTCCGTATATGTGAATGGAGAGTTGGTACAGGCGGGAGATTTATTTGATTGTTCGCCTAGAGTGCTTCTCAGTCGTGGGGTGACTCCAGGGGAAGAGTTTGTTGTAGCTTTGCGGTTAGTAAGTCCGGGACATTGTGATGGTGCTTTGGTGCGATCGCTTTTAGTATATGAATCTAATAATGATCATAGTCCTGATCCAGGGTTTGTGGCTGATGAGTTGGCGGTGATGCAGCTTTTTTTGGAGAGGTTTGCACCACAGAAGTTGGCTGTGTTGGCAGAGGTGGTGGAAGAGGTGACGAACCGCAAAGGCACAGAGAACACTAAGGAACAGAGGGTAGAGTGGTTTTTGTTTCTGCGTCGGCGTTTAATAGAGTCTAAGATTTACGAGTTAAAATCTCAGGTTTATTTGTTGGGTCATGCTCATTTGGATTTAGCATGGTTGTGGCCTGTGGATGAAACTTGGAAGGCGACGCAAAGTACTTTTGAGTCGGCTTTGAAGTTGCAGGCAGATTTTCCAGAGTTGATTTTTTGTCATTCGACTCCGGCGCTTTATGCATGGGTTGAGGAAAATCGCCCAGATTTGTTTGAGGCTATTCAAGCGATGGTGGCTGCTGGGCGTTGGGAAGTTGTGGGTGGTTTCTGGGTTGAACCTGATCTCAATTTGATTGGTGGTGAGTCAATTGTGCGTCAGTTGTTGTATGGTCAGCGGTATGTGCAACAGAAGTTCGGTAAGCTGGCGACTGTGGTTTGGGTGCCGGATAGTTTTGGTTTTTGTGCAACTTTGCCGCAGTTTTTTGTGAATGCGGGAATAGAACATTTTGTGACGCAGAAGTTGCGCTGGAATGATACTACTAAGTTTGATTATGGGGCTTTTTGGTGGCGATCGCCTGATGGTAGTGAAGTTTTTAGTTTGATGTCTGCACTCATTGGTGAAGGTATTGACCCAGTTAAGATGGCATCATATGTTTGTGAATGGCAAGCTCAAACAGGTCTACAAGATGCTCTCTGGCTACCTGGTGTTGGCGACCACGGCGGCGGCCCCACCCGCGATATGCTAGAAACTGCCCAACGCTGGCAAAGTTCTCCTCTGTTCCCAACTCTAGAATTTATCACCGCTGAAAATTACTTACAACAGATCAAGTCAACCCTCAAAGAAGACGCGGGGACGCGGGGAGTGGGGGACGCGGAGAATTTTTTCCTCACTCCCCGGTTGGTGAGCGGAGTCGAACCAAATCCCCCGGTTGGTGAGCGGAGTCGTTCGACGAAGTCGTTCCCGCAGGGTACCACATCCCTTCCCCTCTTCCCCACATGGAATGACGAACTTTACTTAGAGTTCCATCGTGGTTGTTACACTACTCACGCAGATCAGAAACGCTGGAATCGGCGTTGTGAGGATTTGTTGTATCAAGCTGAATTATTTGCTACTTTGGCGACTGTTAGCTGTGGTGTGAAATATCCCCAAGCGGAAATAGAAACGGCTTGGAAGCAGGTATTATTTCACCAGTTTCATGATATACTACCAGGCACTTCGATTACTCAAGTTTATTTGGATGCGTTACCCCAATGGCAGCAAGTTGAACAGGTAGGAACTAGGATATTACAAGAATCACTGCAAGCGATCGCATCCCAAACCGCTTTACCCTCACCCCCTCATCCTGAAGCTAAAGCCATATTCGTCTTCAATTCTCTCAATTGGGAACGTTCTGAGGTAGTCTCTATCTCCTTACCCGCATCAGCAACAGCCAACCAAGCATGGCAAGTTTACGACCTTTTTGAACAACAGCTTGTCTCTCAATTATCTGAACCATCAACACTACTATTTCTCGCAACCAACATCCCACCCATAGGCTACCGCGTATTCTGGCTTTACCCCTCCCCCAAAGAGGACGCGGAGAATTTATTGCAAACACTCTCCCTTACTCCCTCATCCCCCTCATCCCTCCCCCCAGATTGGATTTTAGAAAATGAATTTCTCCGAGTTGATGTCAATCCTGATACAGGAGATTTGGCTAGTGTTTTTGACAAAGTTAATCAACGAGAAGTTTTAAGTGGTGCGGGGAATCAACTACAAGCTTTTAAAGACAGTGGGCAATACTGGGATGCTTGGAATATAGATCCTAATTATGCTCAGCATCCTTTACCCCTAGCACGGCTTCAATCAATTCAATGGCTAGAACATGGCCCAGTTCAAAGCCGTGTACGCGTGGTGCGTCAGTTGGGAGAATCGGAATTTCGCCAAGACTACATTCTGCAAACTGGTTCACCTTTGTTAAAAATTGTAAACACTGTCAATTGGCAAGAAAATCAGGTTTTGGTAAAAGCTGCTTTTCCTTTAAACGTTGAAGCAGACTTTGCTACTTATGAGATACCATGTGCTGCTATTCGCCGTCCAACTCAACCAAAAACCCCAGCAGAACAAGCAAAGTGGGAAGTCCCAGCCTTACGTTGGGCAGATTTAACTGGGGATAATTACGGTGTGAGTTTGTTAAATGATTGTAAATATGGCTACGATAGTCAAGCAAATCAGCTTCGCCTCACACTACTACGCAGTCCTAATTGGCCAGACCCAGAAGCTGACCGAGGGCAGCATGAATTCACCTATGCTTTGTATCCTCACGCAAGTAGTTGGGAATCAGCCCATACGGTACGGCGTGGGTATGAAATAAATATACCATTGCAAGTGGTTATAAATTTACCCAGTACTCAGCATGTACGTCCCACTACACCCCGCTACGCTAACAGCACACCTGATAAGGTAAGCTTCCTAAATTTATCGGCTGAAAACCTCATCTTAATGGCGTTGAAGCCAGCAGAAGATAACCCACAGCAGCTAATTATGCGGTGTTACGAGTGCCACGGAGAGACAGCCGAGTTATGTTTGCACAGTGACTTAGGCTTGAATCTGCAAAATACGGTAGATTTGTTAGAGCATTCCTCTGCCATCACTGAACTCTCATGTACTAAACAAAACTTGACAATTCAGCCGTGGAAAATCGTTAGTTGGGAATTGGGAATGGGGAATTGGAAGACGCAAAGACGCAAAGACGCGGAGACGCGGTGAATAACAAATGACAAATGACCAATGACCAAATTAATTTCTCGGATGCAAGCGGTACAGTCGCCAATTATTCCGGTGGTTGGGGAACTGATTAAAAACTCTCCTGGAACTATCTCTTTAGGTCAAGGTGTAGTTTCATACAACCCACCACCGGAAGCGATCGCTCTTTTACCTAAGTTCTTAGCTGAGCCAACAAATAATTTATACAAAGCAGTTGAGGGAATTCCACCGTTATTGGCAGCACTGACAGCAAAATTATCCACCTTTAACGGTATTGAAATTAACAGCGAAAACTGCATTGTGGTGACGGCAGGAAGCAATATGGCGTTTATGAACGCTATTTTGGCAATCACTACCGTAGGTGACGAAGTTATTTTAAATACACCCTATTATTTCAACCACGAAATGGCAATCACCATGGCGGGTTGTCGTCCGGTATTGGTGGAGACGGATGAAAGTTACCAACTACGTCCGGAGGCAATAGCTCAAGCAATTACCCCTAAAACAAAGGCTGTGGTGACAATTTCACCCAATAATCCAACAGGAGTTGTTTATTCTGAGTCTGTATTACGGCAAGTAAATCAAATCTGTAGCGATCGCGGTATTTACCACATTAGCGATGAAGCCTATGAATACTTTACCTATAATGGGGTCAAACATGTTTCTCCAAGTAGATTTACTGATAGTAACAAGTATACTATTTCTCTCTATAGCCTTTCCAAAGCTTACGGTTTTGCCAGTTGGCGCATCGGCTACATGGTGATTCCCCAGCACTTACTTGTGGCTGTCAAAAAAGTTCAGGATACGATTTTGATTTGTCCACCAGTGGTATCGCAATATGCAGCTTTAGGGGCATTGCAAGCTCAAGACGCCTATTTAAGGGATAATATTGGAGCGATCGCTGAAGTTCGTCAAATAGTACTCGACTCTCTCAACCATTTACATGATTTATCTAGCATTACCCCCGCCAATGGTGCTTTCTATTTTTTCCTCAAAGTTAACACCCAGATGAATGCTTTTGAACTAGTTAAAAGACTCATTCAAGAATATAAAGTAGCAGTCATTCCAGGTACAACATTTGGTATGGATGATGGGTGCTATTTACGCATTGCTTATGGTGCGCTGCAAAAAGAGACAGCAAAAGCAGGTATAGATAGATTAGTTGAAGGTTTGCATAATATAGGAATCTGACTTGATTTATGAAAATTTTTGTGTAGGTAGGGAGTAGAGAGTGGAAAATCAACTTTTTTCAAGTGTACGAAGTTTTTTCAAAAATCAAATAGAAGTTTTGCATACAGCAGATTAAAGATTAATGCTAATTATTCATCAGTTAATCGAAATCGAAACTAACCAAGGAATTAATATTCAGAATATCACTCCCCAAATTCAAGATTTTATTGCCTCAACATCTATAAAAAATGGTCAAATTTTAGTATTTTCTCTTCATACCACAACAGCTTTAGCTATTAACGAAAATGAAACTAGATTATTGCAAGATGTGAAAGTATTCTTACAAAAATTAGCACCTGAATCAGAGTGCTACTTGCATAATGATCTACATTTGAGAGATGTTCCTGAAGACGAACCCATGAATGCTCACTCTCACTTGATGGCAATGATGTTAAGTACAAGTGAGGTAATTCCTGTTGTGGATGGTAAATTAGCTTTGGGAACTTGGCAATCTGTATTATTTTTTGAGTTAGATGGGCCTCGTAAAAGAACTGTGTTCTTACAAATTTCTGGCGAATATTAAATAATTCGTAATTCGTAATTCGTAATTCGTAATTCGTAATGACGCGACGCTCCTGTGTCGCTAACGCTATCGAGGACTCGCTACCGCTGCGAAGCGCGTAATTAAGTTTTGTAATGGGGATTTAAATAATTCGTAATTCGTAATGACGCGACGCTCCTGTGTCGCTCTAAGCGAAGCTATGCCGCAGGCTTTACGCTGACGCTCGTACCGACGCTCGATGACTCGCTACCGCTTCGCTATCGCTACCGCTACGCTAACGCTATCGAGGACTCGCTACCGCTGCGAAGCGCGTAATTCGTAATTAAGTTTTGTAATGGGGATTTAGCGCAGAGTCACCAGGGGGTTTCCCCCAATATCACACTGCCTGAACTTTGTAAGACAGCCTAACACAAAACTTGTCGGTTATAGAACCGGGGGACTTAAACCCACGGAACTTGTTAATGTGAAACTCAGCAATTCAAAATGAATCTAGTGGTAATACCCAGCAGAAATCCGCTTTGTGTGGGGTGTGCATCTTGCTCACCAAGTAGGACAGGCATCTTGCACGCCGCACAAGAAAAAATTTATTGCACTATTTTAGCTGTGTCATATTACCTTTAAAATTTATCTAGATTTTCTCACATCATACTTTCTTTGCTGCTAGAACTGTTTTCCTAGAAACAGTATCTGATTGTCGCAGTTAGTTAGAATTGGTTAACATTATCTAACCCCCTATACCTGAGCCTCATTAGTCAATGAAATGTTTACTAATATTTAGGCCTGCGCTTACCGCAAAGTCCTAGTGATATCTGTGTTCTATGAGACAGCTAGGATTACTGAATTTTAAATTAATTAAAGGTTATAAACTTGAGTAATTGTATTGGTATAGCTTACCGTAGGTATGCAATAGTGTGCCGTAGGAATGCAGATGGATTGGATTAGTTTACTAAAGGTTCAACAAGCTGACTTCCTTCAACGCGTGAAAAAACCTAAGACGTATGACTTATCTTTGCTAGAAAGTCAAGTCAAAGGTTGTCACAGCGAAATTATGGCCTTTTGGGGGGAGCCACTGACAAAACTCCTAGAATTTTCTCGTCAACAAGCGGAAATTCTCGCCAAAAATCCGCCACCCACGCCGCCTGAGTATCCTGAACCCCCGGACTGGACAATACCTTTTTCCAGCTATTTCCAGCAGCAAGCAGAAGATTATCTGTTACGAGAGCAAATTGTTGAGCGGGTAATGACAGAACGCTTGGGTAAGTTGGTCAAAAAACTACCACAAGATACCTTGCAAAATATAGTTTTAGATGATGAAGGAAATTTACGTGGTGAAAGTAAATTTATTTACTTATTAAAAGATAATCCCAACATAAGTATTCAAGTTTATGTTGCAGATAGAGAAAGTTTTAATGGAATTAAGAAAGACAAAATTAGATGGTCAGTTACTCAAGAGGATTTGAGAAATCATCAAGTATTAATTTTTTTGTGTTTGTTTTATCCGGTTACAGGTCAATTAGGATATGAAAAACAAACGGTTATTGCAGGATTTTTACCTACAAATCAAGTTGAATCTTCTGAACCAAAGTTTTATATTACTCCCAGCAATTTGTTGTATGCCGGGGGATTAAGTTGGTATTTAGAATCACTAATTACGAAAGAAGATTCTTTATTAGTAGGTGATGAGAGGATAACAACAGAAACAATTCAAACTTTGCCACCAGAACATCCTCTTAAGAGGATAGTGGGTGATTGGGAGTGCTGGCAAACTTTAGAAGGTCACACTAGAGGAATTAACTGTCTTGCTTTCAGTTCTGGATATAAGAATGGTAAAACCTCACCCATATTAGCAAGTGGCAGTCGTGGAGAAACAAAACTGTGGGATTTAAGCAAGGGTGAATTAATAGATACGTTGTCAGAATATCCTTGGGTTCTATCTGGACTAGTGGATGAAGTGAATTCCCTAGCTTTTAGTGCTGATGGACAGACTTTGGTAAGTTGCGGTGCAGATTCTACAATAAAGATCTGGCATGTAGGGGCACTAGATTTAATAGATATTCTACACAAGCATAACGGGATGGTGCGCTGCGCTGCTTTTACTCCAGATGGCAGGATATTAGCCACAGGTGGAGATGACAGACAAATTCTGTTTTGGGATTTAATGCATCGTCAGGTAGCGATCGCTCTTTCTTTAGATGATACAGCTGCTCATTCGCTAATTTTGAGCCAAGATGGGCAAACTTTAGTTACAGGTAGTTATCGCAAAATCAAAGTCTGGCAAACCTCGCATCAATTAGGAAAACCAATCTTCAACCAAACGCAACCACTGCACATGTTGATGGGTCATTCTCACATTGTTAGCTCTTTGGCAATGAGTGCAGATGCTAAACTACTCGTCAGTGGTAGTTGGGATCAAACTATTAAAGTTTGGCATTTGCATACTGGCGAATTAATTCACACCCTCAAAGGACATAGAGATCGAGTATACGCTATCGCTCTGAGTCCGGATGAACAAATTATTGCCAGTGGCAGCGCTGATAAAACAATTAAATTGTGGCATCTAGTAACAGGAGAACTGCTAGGTACGTTTACAGGTCACACCAACACAGTCACAGCACTAGCTTTCACCTCTTCTGGCGAGATGCTGGTAAGTGGAAGTTTAGATAAGACGATTAAAATTTGGCAGCAGAGTTAAAAAGACTAACAATCAATAAATACGAATAAAAGCTGAAAAGCTGAAAGTCTGATTAACACATACTTTTTATAGGAATCATATTTGATTTCTGAAAAAGACTGCGAGATAATACGGATAGAGATATCTGTTTGCGATCTAACTATTTTTCAATCATCAACTCGATAGTTAAAATCGATATATAAATTAACATAAATTTTTCCTGAGTTTATTCTAAATTTTTACTTACTAGTCTTTCTATCAAATTTAATCAAAATTTCAGCTATACCTTGGATAAAAACGGGATACTCCAGATAGCAAATAAATGCAAGTACAGTGTTATGATAGCAAATTTGACCCAAGAAGAAATTAGATTACAACAAGCCCTAACTCATCAAGCTCATTGGCGGAGATGGGGGCCTTATTTAAGTGAAAGACAGTGGGGAACGGTACGCGAAGACTATAGTTCTAATGGTACAGCTTGGGACTATTTTACCCACGATCAAGCCCGTTCTCGCGCTTACCGTTGGGGTGAAGATGGTATATTTGGTATTTCTGATAATCACCAGCAACTTTGTTTTGCGATCGCTCTTTGGAATGGTGAAGATACTATTCTCAAAGAAAGAATTTTTGGTTTAACTGGCAATGAAGGTAATCACGGTGAAGATGTCAAAGAATGTTACTTTTATTTAGACAGTACACCGACTCATTCATATATGAAAGCGCTGTATAAATATCCTCAGTCAGCCTTTCCTTACTCGCAATTAGTTAAAGAAAATCAACGCCGAAGTCGTCAAGAACTAGAGTTTGAATTAATAGACACAGGTGTATTTGATGACAACCGCTACTTTGATGTTTTTGTGGAATATGCTAAAGCTTCCGCTGAAGATATTCTCATCCAAATCAAAGTAATTAACAGAGGCTCAGAAGCTAAAACAGTGTATCTATTGCCTACTCTTTGGTTTCGTAATACTTGGTCTTGGAATGGAGATACAAATAAACCTAGTTTACAAGAATTTAAATCAGATAATAGTTGCAATATTATTGAGGCATCTCATTCAACTTTAGGTAAAAGATGGTTATATTGCCAAGATGCAACGGAAATTCTCTTTACAGAAAACGAGACAAATTATCAACGATTATTTGACTCTCCCAATACATCTATTTATGTCAAAGATGGCATTAACGATTACATTGTGCAGGGGTTAAAAGAGGCAGTAAATCCAGATAAGATTGGTACTAAAGCTGCTGCTAATTATATATTAACCGTTGGTGCAGGCGAAACTAAAATTATTAAATTAAGATTAAGTGATGCGCCTAATTTAATTGAGCCATTAGGCAAAGATTTTGATGTAATTTTTTTGAAACGACAACAGGAAGCAGATGAATTTTATCAGCGTATTACACCATATCCTCTGAGCAAAGATATGCAGAATGTGCAGCGTCAAGCCTTCGCTGGAATGTTGTGGAGTAAGCAATTTTATCATTACATATTAGAGGATTGGTTAAAAGGCGATCGCCATACACCATCCCCACCGCCAGAACGCAAAAATGGCAGAAATCGTGAGTGGTTTCATCTCTACAATGAAGATATTCTCTCTATGCCTGATAAGTGGGAATATCCCTGGTTTGCAGCTTGGGATTTGGCGTTTCATACTATTCCTTTGGCAATGATTGATCCAGATTTTGCTAAATACCAACTCGATGTTTTAACGCGGGAATGGTATATGCATCCTAATGGACAAATTCCTGCTTATGAGTGGGCATTTAGTGATGTTAACCCACCAGTTCATGCTTGGGCAACTTGGCGTATTTATCAGATTGAACAGAAAATGTATGAACGAGCAGATAAACAGTTTTTAGAGCGGGTATTTCAAAAACTGATGCTCAATTTTACTTGGTGGGTAAATCGCAAGGATGCTGAGGGAAATAATGTCTTCCAAGGAGGATTTTTAGGGTTAGATAATATCGGCGTATTTGACCGGAGTGCAGCGCTTCCTACAGGTGGACATATTGACCAATCTGATGGTACTAGTTGGATGGGCATGTATTGCTTAAATATGTTAGCGATCGCTCTAGAATTAGCCAAGACTAATCCTGTTTATGAAGACATCGCTACCAAATTTTTTGAGCATTTCCTGTACATAGCAGCTGCAATGAATAATATTGGTGAAATGGAAGCGAGTTTGTGGAATGAATCAGATGGTTTTTACTACGATGTGCTACATTTATCTGAACAACAGATTACCTTAAAAGTCCGGTCAATGGTGGGGTTAATTCCTCTATTTGCCATCGAAACAATTGAACCAGACACTTTAAGATTGCTTCCTGGTTTTAAAAAACGCTTGGAATGGTTTATCCGTAACCGTCCTGACTTAAAACAAAACGTAGCTTGCATGGAAACAAAAGGAATAGGTGCAAGAAGATTACTAGCGATTGTTTCACGGGATAAGCTCAAAAGTATTCTGCAAAAAATGCTCGATGAAAGTGAGTTTTTTAGTCCCTACGGTATTCGCGCACTTTCGAGATTTCATGCCGATCATCCTTACACTTTTTATGTCAACGGTTCTCAATGTCGAGTAGATTATGAACCTGCTGAATCTAGTAGTGGTTTGTTTGGTGGTAATTCTAACTGGCGCGGCCCTGTTTGGTTTCCGGTGAATTTTCTCTTGATTGAATCTCTACAAAACTTTTATTATTATCTTGGAGATGATTTCAAGATAGAATGTCCTACAGGTTCTGGTAAAATGATGACACTTTGGGAAGTTGCATCAGAATTATCTCAAAGGTTAATCAAAATTTTCTTAAAAGATGACTTTGGAAAAAGACCTGTTTATGGTGGAATAGAAAAGTTTCAAAATGACCCACATTGGAGAAACTTAATTTTATTCCATGAATATTTTCATGGTGATAATGGAGCTGGTATCGGTGCAAGTCATCAAACAGGATGGACAGGTTTAGTTGCTAAATTAATTCAGCATTTTGGTGAATATGAAGCACAAAATCAGGAACCAAAAATTGAGCAAGATGAAGAAGCGATCGCCATAGGATAAATAAGTTATCCAAGTTATTAATCATAATAACAAACAGTAGAGCAGGCTATAAGTTTGCATCTACTGTTTTTTATATCTTATTCAAAATAACTCAAAGAGAACAGTCAACCCCTTCGCTTAATTTAAAATTCAAAATGACGCTCTCTACGAAATGCTAAAAGCGAACGCGGACGCTCACAAAATTCACGCATTACAATCCCCATAAATAAATAATGGGTGCCTTGCGCCTCAGTCCCCGATTCCAAAATATGTTAGCCTTTATCAGGAATATCAATTCTGGCTGTTCCAATAGGAATTTCTCCTTCTAAACCAACTCTTTTAGCAGTCACTCCATAAAGCAATATATTCCCGCTGCCACTCCTTCTTTGAACACCTGTGATTTGCACCTCTAAAGAAACACCAGAATTTACAGGTTCGTCAAAGCTAATTGATAATCGTTCTTTATTTATCTCTATTTTCCCGGCAATCTCTTTACCTGATTGATCAGTAATCCGAACTGCGTTAAAGCGTTCCATTTGACTTGGTAATAAAATCATGAGGTCTTCCAAAGACATACCAACTACTGCAACTCTAATAAAGTGAGTATTATTTCTGATGCCGGAATTAGTAATATGGGGAACATTTACGTTGAGTGCTACTTGAGATATTTTATGTGTATCTGAATCTGACTGTGTATATTTTACAGGTGTAGCTATAGCTGCGGCTGATGTAGTGAGCATTAAAGTAAATAAACTACCACAAATTAAACCTTTCATGATGTGATCCTTGCTTGTAGGCAAACTAAACTTGTAATTAATAGCTTGCCTTCTTAATATGAGTATAAGCTGATGGATAAATTAAAGTATGATGAGATTTCATAACTAATATTCTTATAATTTATTTCTAGAAATATATTTAAAATTTTATAATTTTCTAAGCAAAATATCTAACTTTATTCAGGAATAATTCATTTTTTTATTCTCTGCCAATATTAAAGTGAAATTATTTGAATTGTTTGGTTTGAGTTAATGAAATTCCAAGAGGTGAATTATTCTAATGAATTTAATAAACCGAAAACTGAGGAAAATATCTCAACTTATTCAACTTAGAATTGACCCCTCTTCACTACAATTTTGCCTAACTGTGAGAATTGCTATTATTTTGACACTGGGACTAAGTAGTTTTATTTTGGGAACAATTTGGGAAATCAAACAGTTTCTGATTACTGCTGACCAACAGCCCTACACTAAACTAATGATTTTTCAACATCTTTGGATTATGAGCATTTTAGCGATCGCAACTACCACAGCGATCGCTACACTGTTCATTAGAAAATCACTGTTTCCTTTGCGTCAAGTAAATCAGTGGGTAACAAACTATGCTGAACTAGATTATTGTCAGCTAAACTTCCATCAAACACCGAGCGAATTGAAAGCGCTAGCCTTAACTTGGAAGCAACTATTAACGCAAATCAAAGAACTCAAACAACAGCAGCAACAGTTTACTAATGACTTAGCTCACGAGTTACGCACACCCTTGAGTATGGTTTATGCATATCTGCAACGCACCTGGCAACGTAGTCATAACTTAACAGCTACTCAGCAAGAAACTCTAGAGATGGCTGTCTTTGAAGCAGAGCGCATGACTCAGATTTTGCAAAACTTATTAGATCTGGCACGGGCAAATCACAGTATGATGCCTTTACAACCTGAATCATTAATACTAAATGATGTAATTGCAGACATAGTGCAGATGATAGAGAAGTTTGAGCATCGGGTAATCCATTTAGAAATTACACCATTGCCTGTGAGAGTCAAGGCAGACCGTAAGCAACTGATGCAGGCATTAAACCATTTGATTAACAATGCTGTTAAATACTCGAATGCAGATAAGCTAGTTAGTCTGCAACTCACTCAGGCTGATAATTGGGCAGTCATTCAAGTTAGTGACAAGGGTGATGGCATTCCCTTATCAGAGCAGTCCCGTATTTTTGAACCTTTGTATCGAGTTGATGCCTCCCGCGCTCATTTGACTGAGGGAGCAGGCTTAGGTTTATCTATTGTCAAATACTTAGTTGAAAGCATGGGTGGCAAAGTCGCAATTCAATCAAATCTAGGCTATGGCAACACCTTTATTTTGACATTACCTACTTTAGGAACAAAAATATGACAGCACATATCCTGTTGGTCGAAGACGAAATTAAACTAGCGCGATTCGTTGAATTAGAACTGAGTAGCGAAGGATACAAAGTTAGCATAGCCCATGATGGCATTACTGGACTGACCTTGGCGCGGGAATCATCGCCAGATTTGGCCGTTTTAGATTGGATGTTACCGGGGCTATCGGGTTTAGAGATTTGTCGCCGTCTGCGGGCAACAGGCTGTACAGTGCCAGTAATTTTATTGACAGCTAAAGATGAAGTGAGCGATCGCGTGGCAGGATTAGATGCAGGAGCCGATGATTATGTGGTTAAGCCCTTTAGTATTGAGGAATTGTTAGCAAGAATTCGCGCCCATCTCCGCCGCACTCAAGAAACAGATGAGGATTTATTACAATTTGAAGACTTGAGCTTAAATCGTCGCACCCGTGAAGTGTTTCGGAGTCAGCGATTAATTGAGTTAACAGCAAAAGAGTTTGATTTATTAGAATATCTGCTTTCACATCCCCGTCAAGTATTTACTAGAGAACAAATTCTAGAAAAAGTTTGGGGCTACGATTTTATGGGTGATTCTAATATTATTGAGGTTTATATTCGTTACCTACGGCTTAAATTGGAAGAGAATAATGAAAAACGCTTGGTTCATACAGTACGTGGCGTAGGATATGCACTGCGGGAGTAATACCGTTTCACTTTCTGGTTGCCCAATAGACCCAATTCCCATCGTAGGGGCTAGAGTTTTCTCTTACTTTTGCAGTCAAAGAAAGAGAAAACCCAAAGAGTGATCTTTAGGAATCACCGCACTTTTAGGGCGGTGAGGATGTCAAATGCTCATTTCTAACATGCGTTGAATTGGTCGCAGTGCAGCAATCCGAATTTCCTCAGACATGGTGATTTCGGGGGTACGGTTTTTCATCGCCAGGTAAAGCTTTTCTAGAGTATTCAACCGCATAAACGGACACTCGTTACAATTGCAGTTATTAATCGGTGGTGCGGGAATAAAGTGCTTGTCAGGAGCTAGTTTTTGCATTTGGTGGATGATACCAGGCTCTGTAGCAACAATAAATTCTTTGGTAGGACTTTTTTGACAATAGTTGAGTAAAGCTGCTGTAGAGCCAATAAAATTGGCATGGCGCAAGACGCTAGTTTCACATTCTGGGTGAGCGATCGCTTCTGCTTGCGGGTGTGTAATTTTTAACTGGACAATTTTCTTTTCGGAAAAGGTTTCATGCACAACACAGCTACCTTGCCATAGCACCAAATCTCGTCCTGTTTGTTCCATCACATATCGCCCCAAATTCCGATCTGGAGCAAAAATAATCGGCACATCCTGCGGTATTTGCTGCACAATCTTGACAGCATTGGAACTAGTACAAATAATATCGCTCATTGCCTTAATTTCCGCAGAGCAATTGATATAAGAAACTACTAAATGTTTGGGGTGCGCGGCTTTAAAAGCAGCGAATGCTTCTGCTGGACAACTGTCTGCTAAAGAACATCCCGCATTTAAATCTGGTAAAAGTACTAATTTGTCAGGATTGAGGATTTTGGCTGTTTCTGCCATAAAATGAACACCAGCAAAGACGATCGCATCTGCGTTGGTCTGTGCTGCTGCTTTTGCTAGTTGTAATGAATCCCCGATAAAGTCCGCAATGTCCTGAATATCTGGTTCTTGATAGTAATGCGCCAGGATCACCGCGTTGAGTTCTTTTTTGAGACTCTCTATAGCGGCAAATAAATCTAGTGGTAGCTCACCTGGTTGGGTGTTGTCTGTTTGACGGAGTGCAGTAGTAAACACAGTTAGGTTAGGTTAGGTTGCAGGTTTTTCTCTTGTGGATTCAATTATAGTAGTTTTTACCAAAAATAGGAGGCGGGATATATTTTCGCTTTGTGTTCAAATCCGGCTGAGTTTCCTATGCTGGAGATAGACGGCAAGGAAAGTAGCATGACCAGTCAAAAAGCTCAATCAACAAACCTCAAGATTGCTGTAGTTGGAGATATTCACGACCAATGGGAAGTCGAAGATGGTATTGCACTCAAGCACTTGGGTGTTAACCTATTGCTGTTTGTCGGAGATTTTGGTAATGAGTCGGTGGAAGTAGTGAGAGCGATCGCCTCCCTCGACATTCCAAAAGCAGCAGTAATGGGAAACCACGACGCATGGTACACTGCTACAGAATGGGGACGAAAAAAGTGTCCTTATGACCGCTCCACAGAAGATTGGGTGCAAGCACAACTCGATTTATTGGGTTCAGCCCATGTCGGTTATGGCAAGCTAGATTTTCCAGATTGGCATCTCACCGTAGTTGGGGGTCGTCCCTTTACTTGGGGTGGGCCAGAATGGAGATTTGCGGAGATCTGTAAAGAACGTTATGGTGTAACGAGTCTGGAAGAATCTGCTGATCGCATCGTCAAAGCGGTAAAAAGTGCTACTTATGAGACGATTATCTTTTTGGGTCATAATGGCCCTAGTGGACTAGGCGATCGCCCAGAAGACCCCTGCGGTAAAGACTGGCACCCTATAGGAGGCGATTTCGGCGATCCAGATTTTGCCGAAGCGATTTCTCAGGCTCTGACCGCTGGTAAAACCATTCCTTTGGTAACATTTGGTCATATGCACCAGACTCTACGGCATACCAAAAAAGTGTCACGAAAGCCCATTTTTAGAAGTCCTGAAGGGATAATTTACTTGAATGCGGCAAGTGTACCCAGGATTGTTGAAAACGGGAACGAAAAACTGCGTAATTTTTCCTTAGTTTCTTTAGAAGCAGGTGTAGTTTCACAAGCTTCTTTAGTGTGGGTTGGTAATGATTGCCAAGTGGCTTGTGAGGAAATTTTGTACAAGCGATCACACTCAGTGGTGCAACCTGTGTAAATGATAGGATATAGTATTATCTGTCAGCTTTAGTGTTACCTGAGAATAATGTCTTAATTGCGTCTTGACTCAGGGTTAAATTACAGCTAGACAGTTTTACTGGAGAGGTGGCAGAGTGGTCGATTGCGTCCGACTTGAAATCGGATGAACCGAAAGGTTCCGGGAGTTCGAATCTCCCCTTCTCCGTTATTTCAGCGTTTTTCATCTCATGTAGAGATGCAGCGAAAAGTCGCTGCGGCTGTCTTTGCCGAGATGAGGTGATTTCTGATTAAAAAAATACCTCTGTTGACGAGTTTCGACTTCGCTCAACTCTCGATTGCTCAGTTGGTTGAGCGTTCGCGTAGCGTCTTTGATAGGAGAAGTCGAAACCAACGGCTATGGTAAGTTTATTACTAGAATTCGCTTGAAAACAACGTTCTGCCCTCTGCTTTCTTCAATTCTTGGAAATCCTTTAGCTTGAAAAAGGCGAGATTACTGATAGATATATAAATAAATATACTATTTATTATCTGTGCATAAATAAATGGTGGTAAATTTTTGTGAAAGTAAATATTTACTAGACTGCTGAATTCACCAACCTCGCCCTAGAAGGGTAAGGATTGGAATAACCTGCACTTAATGCTTCCCTCTAAGGGTGGTGTGCGTCGTCAATATGGAGGTTCTACAACTCGTCATGGTCTACGCAAAGGAGATTTAGTCAGTTCTCCTAAAGGTATTGGTTATGTGTCTGGCGACACCGAAAAACAAGTATCTGTCAGCGATGCTAACTGGAAACGGTTAGGGCAGATTGCTTGTAGTAAAGTGCAATTAATTCGTCATTCTAACGGGTTAATTGTTGTTTAGAAGATATTTGTCAAGCCGTCCTTCACTTTGTTCAAGGACGGGGTTTCAGACCCATTTTTCTGATGAAGTTGAGTGTGGCAGATTGGATAGAGTATGTAGGCGCGATCGCCAAAATTAGAATAGTTTTCACAGCTTCTATTTTGCTCACATTTACTTGTTTTTCTGCTCGTGTTATTGCTCAATCTACACCACCACCTGGAGTAAATATTCCTGCCACTACACCCACAATTCTCGATCAAACTATTCCCAAACCAAATCCCTCTGCACCTGGTTCAGTTTCTCCCTCCCCCTCTCCTTCTATCTTACTAACACCTGCCACACCAGTAACACCAGATCGGAATTTTCCCAGTGGCGAAAGTTTTTTAGTAAAGAAAATTGTCGTGTTAGGAGCAACCGTTTTAAAAGATGAAATTACAGAGTTAATTAAATTATGTGAGAATCGACAAGTAACTTTTACAGAATTGATTCAATTGCGTTCAGAGATCACAGAACTCTACATTAAAAATGGCTACGTTACTAGTGGGGCATTTTTACCTAACAATCAGAATCTGACTGATGGTATAGTGCAAATTCAAGTGGTAGAGGGTGAAATAGAAAAGATTGAACTAACTGGATTAACAAGATTACAATCGGGATATGTGCGATCGCGTCTGCAAATAGCCACCTCTACCCCCTTAAATCAAAAACGTTTAGAGGAAGCGCTGCAACTATTACAACTCGATCCTTTAATTCAACGAGTCAATGCTGAGTTGACCGCAGGTAGTATACCTGGTAGCAATATCTTACAAGTTAAAATTACCGAAGCTCCTGCATTTCATGCAGGAATTTTTGCTGCTAATAATCAATCTCCTAATATTGGTTCCACTCAGGTAGGGGTGTTTCTAGCTCATGATAATTTGTTAGGTTTTGGCGATCGCTTGTCTGTTGAATATGCAATTACTGAAGGACTAAATTTATATGATTTCGGTTATACAATTCCCCTCAATGCAGACAATAGTACCATCAGTTTTCGTTTCAATAATGGTGATAGTCGCATTATTGAAGATGAATTCCGCGATTTAGATATTAGGAGTGAAACGCAAACTTATTCCCTGAGTTATCGCCAACCTTTATATCGAAAACCTCAAACTGAATTTGCTATTGGTCTAGCATTAGATTTACGTCGTTCTCAAACATTTTTATTCAATAATATCCCTTTCTCTTTTTCTGAAGGGCCAGAAAAAGGCGAATCGAAAGTTACGGTCATTCGTTTTTATCAAGATTGGGTAGAACGCAATGCGATCAGAGTTTTAGCTGCTCGTTCTCAATTTAATCTTGGGATTGGAGCATTTGATGCTACAGTTAACGATATGGGTACTGATGGACGTTTCTTCTCTTGGCTAGGACAATTTCAGTGGGTGCAACGGTTATCACCACGAACAATACTACTATCAAGACTCAACGCCCAACTAACAGCAGATTCTTTACTATCCTTAGAAAGATTTAGTATTGGTGGAGTTGATACAGTCCGTGGCTATCGCCAAAATCAATTAGTAGCTGATAATGGCATTACAGCTTCAATAGAGGCTCGAATTCCATTGATATCCAACTCAAATACATGGCAAGTAGCACCTTTTTTTGATATTGGTACGGTATGGAATAATCGTGATAGTTTGAGTTCCCAAACACTTGCTAGTTTAGGGTTAGGTTTACTTTGGCAACCAAATCGAGATTTAAACCTGCGTTTGGATTACGGTATACCGTTAATAGATATTAATGACCGTGGTAATACATTGCAAGATAACGGTTTCTATTTTTCATTGCGATATCAGCCGTTTTGAGCAAGATTGCAGAAAACTGTATTGTAATTTTGTATATTGCGTTGCCACAATTGGCAGTGTCATATCAACTGCACGGAATTGGGGAGTGGGGATTGGGGATTGTCATTTGTTATTGATTATTCTCCGCGTCTTTGCGTCTTTCCCAGTCTCTAGTTCAATACTGTATGAGGATGTATAAATGACTACGGAGGAAAATGTAATTGATTTTAATGCTAACAAGTTAGGAGAACATCCAAATTTACTGCGATCGCCATCATTAAAAATCTTAACTATTGACGATCACCAATTAATCTTGACTGGTACTTTCAACTTACTGCAACAGGAATATCCAAACGCAGATATCATCAAAGCGCAAACGGTAACGGATGCTCTAGAGGAGATAAAAAATTCTCTATTTAACTTGATTTTTATGGATTTATCGATACCTGAACGAGCAGGAATGACGGCCCAAATCGACACTGGGATTAACTTACTTCAAGAATTATTTAAGAAATATCCCCAGCAGAATTTTTTGGTGCAAAGTAGTTATGTAAAAGCTTTGGTGAGGATAAAACACGAGATTGATGAACATCAGGGTGGATTTGCGATCGCAGACAAAGGACTATCAGAACAAGACATGTTAATTCGTGTCAACATAGCACTCAAAGGTGCAACCCACACAAAAGATATTAAAACTGGATTGGAATTTAAACCAGAGTGGTTAGATGTTTTGAAATTAGCCTTTGAAGAAGGATTGACAGATAAATTGATTTCAGAACGTATGTATAAATCTGAGCGTGCAGTGCGTACATACTGGACAAAGATTCAAGATGTGCTTGGTATTTATGCAGAAGATTGTAAAAAAGAAGGTAAAAATATGCGAATTCAAACAGAAATCCGCGCTCGTCAAGAAGGATTAATTGATTAGTTCTTAACTAGTTTCGTGGGTTTAAGTCCCCCAGTTCTCTAACCGACAAGTTTTGTGTTGGGATTAAATCCCCATTACAAAACTTAATTACGAATTACGCGCTTCGTAGCGTAAAGCCTACGGCATAGCTTCGCTTAGAGCGAGTCATCGATAGCGTTAGCGTTAGCGAGGTACGAGCGTCAGCGATAGCGTCAGCGTAAAGCCTACGGCATAGCTTCGCTTAGAGCGACACAAGAGCGTCGCGTCATTACGAATTATTTAGCTGTTCCCAATTCTCTTGCGTATGGTAAGACTTACCAAAAAACAAATTCAAAGAGAAATTATCATTTGGCGACGAGCAGCGCTTCCAGGAATTGCTGTATTAATATTCGTCATTGTTGCTCGTTTATTAGGATGGCTACAAATTTGGGAATGGTTTGCATTTGACACATTTTTACGTTGGCGTCCTGCAGAATTAACTGATGAGAAAATTGTCATTATTGGGATTAATGAACAAGATATTCAGAGTATAGGTAACTATCCCATTCCAGATCAACAAATTGCAGAGTTAATAAGGATATTACAAAAACATCAACCGATTGCAATAGGTCTAGATATTATCAAGAATATCCCTGTTGAACCCGGTTATACAGAGTTAGTAGATGTATTTCAGCAGAATAAAAAGCTGGTTGGAATTGAAAAAATATTACCACCAGATCCCATATTGCCACCACCACGACTACCAGCAGCACAAGTTGGTTTTTCTGATTTGATATCAGATGATGACGGCAAATATCGACGTTACTTACTTTGGACACCTTCAGATAAAAATCCAGACAATCCTAATGAAGCCAAATATTCTTTGTCTGTGCGTTTAGCAATGGCTTACTTAGCAGCTCAAGGAATAAATCTCGAACGTGGTAAAAATGACTCTGAGACGATGCGATTTGCAGCTACAGAACTACCTCGTTTTTTGCCTAATTCTGGGGGTTATGTAAGAGCTAATGATAGTGGATTAAAGATACTAGTAAATTTTAGAAATGGCAGCAAACCATTTCGAGTTTTATCATTGCATGATATTAAAAATGGGAATTTTAAATCAGAGTGGCTCAAAGGAAAAATAGCTTTAATTGGAGTCACTGCTCCTAGTGTTCCCGACTTATTTAATTCTTCAGCAATTGCGAGTTTAAAACTTCCTGGACAAGTCTATGGAGTAGAATTTCATGCTCATGCTTGTTCGCAGATAATTAATGCTGTTGTTGAGGAGCGATCGCTGTTAAAATCTTGGTCAGATGGTTGGGAATATTTGTGGATATTTGTTTGGGGTTTTATACCAATTATCATCGGTCGAATCACACAATCAGTCTGGAAAAATTATATAGCTGTTGTCATCGTAGGTTGTTGCTTAGTCGGTATAGGTTATTTATTAATTTTGTGGGGATGGTGGATTCCTATAGTACCAAACTTGTTAATTTTATGTGTTAATGGTTTAGGGATGAGTGCATTTGCATTTTATCAACATGACCAAGCTCAAAAATCTAAAATTATTGAACGTCAACAGACAATTGAACACGCGTTCAATATAATTCATAATGGCCCTCTGCAAACTTTAGCAAATATTCTGAGATACACACACACTCACAGGTTGCCACAAGAGGAATTAACATTACAGTTAGAAAAACTTAACTACGAAATTCGAGCAATTGGCGAATATCTCAAAATAGAAGCTTTATCTCCAGACGAAAGTCTTCGTTTAGGCAGCGGGTTAAAACTTGACTTAAAACGACCAATGCATGAGCTTTTTTATGAAGTATACACCAGTACTTTAGAACGGAGCGATCTAGAATATCTCAAAAATATTAAGGTAAAAATTCGCACATTTGACCCGATAGACTATATTTATTTAACTTTAGAAAATAAACAAGGTCTTTGTTTATTTCTGGAAGAAGCCTTATGTAACGTAGGTAAACATGCTAAAGGTGTCAAAAACATAGAAGCTACTGGTATAGAAGACCAGGGTTTATATACTCTTAAAATTAAAGATAATGGTTCTGGAACTGTTTTTTATTCTGAAAGCAAAGGAACTAAACAGCTTAAAAGTATTGCTAAAAATTTGAAAGGGAATTTTAAACGTGATTTTCTTGTACCTGGAGGTACAACATGCGAAATCACTTGGAAGTTAACAAAAAATAAGACAAATAACTAATAAAAAATCAAAATTTATGAAACCTCAAATAGTACAATTATTTAGCCAAAACCTTAACCTGAAACTAACGACTAGTTTTTTTCTGTGCTTATACTTAGTTTTCACACCAGCAACAATTGCTAGTTTCGCACCAACCAATCGAAAACCTGCAAGCGACCATAGCAGAACTGGAGGTACCAGAGGTTGTGAAGTTGACAAAATTCCTTTGACACTACTTGCACCCAAAACGTATATTGGAACTACGGCTTCTTTACGTCCTACTTTTGTGGGTTTTGTATCAACTTCTAAGCAAATAAGATTTAAAATTTTTGAATTCAACTCAAAAAATCAACCCCAGCAGTTGGGAGATACAGTTGAAAAAAATGTTTCTCCAGGAGTTTTTCAATTGTCTCTTACCGAAAACCAACCAGAATTGATCGTTGGTCGTAAATATCTCTGGATGGTAGCACTTGATTGTCCGAATTCTTCAAAAACTAAATTAGTAGAAAAAGCAGAATTTATTGTTGTAGAAATGCCATCTACACTTAAAACTCAATTATCTACTGCTGTCAACAGTTTACAGAAGGCAAACATCTACGCAAAAGCGGATTTATGGTACGAAGCTTTAGCCGAAGCGCTGAAATCTACTACAATTGGAAAATTAGGACAAGTAGGTTTAAGTTTAGTACAAGACCTCGCAAAATCTGAGTTAGCAACCACTAACAGCGAGAAAAATCGAGTACAAAACTTAGAAAAAATCGTGATTCAAGAAAAATAGCAAAGTAGCTGGTTAGGGAATGGGGAACTCGGGGCCCCCACGTTAGCGTTCGCGAAGCGTCTCGTAGAGAAGCGGGGCGAAGCCCAGTGGAAATTAGGGGAATGGGGAATTGTCATTTGTCATTGGTTATTTCTTCCTCATCCCTCGGTTGCTGAGCGTACCCTTCAAGGTCTTGCTACGCGTAGCGTCTTTGAAGGAGAAGTACATCCCCCTCATCTTCTTCTCAAACAACCAGCAACTGACGTTATTAGCTATGTCTTGGGATATATAAATGTGTTCCTTCTGGGAACTGTACAAATCACAATACCAGAATATATAATGTAATTTGTAGTCTTTGTTACAGATTTTTTATAAAAACTGACATATGGCGATAATAAAAAGTGTTAAGAATCGTAAATAACGTTAATATTAATAAGAAAGTTAGACGAATGCTTCCAATTTATGCGAGACTCAAATTTACCAGGGACTGAGTTGCTAAAAACAGTTTTAGAACCTCTGCTAGACGATTTTCAGTATTGGTTCGCGCGATCGCGAGATCTTCTGGAAATTGAACGCCTCTCATTTATGAGCGAACAAGATCAACTTAATTTGCTCTTGCGAGTGAAACAAGCACAAGATGAACTAAATACTGCAAAAATGCTATTTGCTGCTACTGATGGACAAGTCGGGATTGATATGGCAACTATAATGCCTTGGCATCAATTAGTAACAGAGTGCTGGAATGTAGCAATGATCTTCCGTCAAAAACGCGAAGTCTAAGAGTTGGCTTTTGCTGCTAGCTGCTTAACTACGTCTGTAGATTGTTGTAAATAAACGGCCCGAACGATACAATTAAGATTTTCTTAACATTATCTCGATTAACAAAATAATGTATCCCATGTTACCGTAAGTGAAATAACGGTGGACAGTTTACATAACATAAAAATAAGCGCACGAAGATAGAGTGCGTCAGATGTTCACACTATTTCTGTGGCTGACAGGATTAGTTGAACAAAGCGTTACAACAAAAAGCTTTAAAAATTGCTGCCTGGAGGAAAACCCGATGTTACACCTACTTTACATTCTTGCTTTTACTATTCTTGCATTTATAGCTGTTGCCAACTTAATTCGCAATCTAATTATGTTCAGTTTTGATAGAGAGCGAACATATCCGGTGAGATCTTCACAAATGGCTAATCAAGGCAACTTTGGTTATGTCTCTTCTAGAAGACAGCCTATACCCCATCCAGAATTATTAGATAGCGCAGGTAACTTAATTAAAGAGCCGCTGTTGGTTATGCGTTCGATAAACGTGGAAGATGCTCGCCAACAACTAGACGCTCTTTATGAATCATCTCCAGGACATAAAAGCGAAAATCAAGAAGAAGCTTAAATAATTCAAAGTTGAAGACTGTTACCCCGAATGAAGCACAAGCTACGTATAAACACTCGTGGTATTAGACCTTTCCTTGCAGATAAAAACTTGAAAGTTTTGAGTAATGAGTTTAAAAATTGCGAATTTAAATTGACACTCCACGGACAGTGCTAAGTAATTTCGTGTTTTCTGCAACGCTTAATTGATATGGTTGAGTCGGAGGGGAATAATATTCCTCTTCGACTCAATCTGTAAAATGCAATCGCAAAAAATTTCTTCATTCTGATGACTGTAAAACTCCAGGACGAAAAAGACTTGCGCTCAGCAAGTGATAGTATAAAAATCAATCAAGAAATAGAAAACGAAAAAGTTCTCTGTTGTCATTGTCAGCGCACTGCTACGAACGGTATTAAATGTAAAGGAATTTGTGTGGCTGACAATGACTATTAATATTACAGCAGAGCTAAATCAGTCAGTTTTTTGTAAAGCTGCTCTATTGTGTAATCCATTATATTCTAAATATTTTACTCAATTTTATTAAGCTGAATTTTTTATTAAAGAGTATGGTTGAATCAACACCTCCGCCGGAATCCCTAATTGTTGATGCAAACGCTGAATCATTTCTAGTGTTAGTGGTTGTTGGCGATTCAAAACCTCCTCAACCTCTTTACGGCTTCCAATAACAGATTCTAAATCCTGCCAAGACAGCCCACGAGATTCGAGATAATATAAAATTGCCTCAATTGGTTCTGGTGCAGCAATAGGATAATGCTGCTGTTCGTATGCTTCCACCAGTGTCGTTAAAACTTCTAACAGATCGCACTCCGGTGTATTAAGTTCTGCATCAAATAATCTTTCAATTTCATCAAGCGCAGCACGATAATCAGCTTCGGTTCGGATGGGACGGGGTTCGAGCATATACGTTACCTCAAATTGTTGTCGCGTCTACGCTATCGTATTCAGAGTGCGTTCCTACAAAGCGGATAAAAATAATCTTAATGTCGTAACGAACGTGAACAATTAAGCGGTAATCATTAGACTTCTTGCAAAAATACTTGAACCGTCAGAGACTCAAGTCTCTGCCTAATAGCAAAAGTCCGTTGAAACGGACTAAAAATACTGTTATTAGTCGGTTTCAACCGACTTAAGTTATCAGCCAGAAAATTTATTTTCTGGCGAGTACCCGACTTTTGCAAGAGGTCTATTGCCTTTGATATTAAAAACAACACGATTATTAGCGATAATACTGGCGTTGCGATAAGTACTTTTGATATTTGTTGGACTATTCCATTCTGCATGAGACGCTTCATCATACCAAGCTTTCAGTGGCTGCTCGGTATCTGGATGTATTTCCCAAAATTGCCGTAAAGTGCTGCGGGCAATGATTCGCATACCAGGATTATAATATTTCTCCTAAAATCTAAGCGTTGAGACGGCAGATTCTAAATCCTCATCCAGCACCTCTAGGTATTTTTGCAGAGCAGACAAAGTGAAACATTCCGACCTAATGGCGATAACCCTGATTATTGCGTAAGGAGCGAGGGACGAAAAACCCAAGATAAATCATGTTTACAGATTAGCAGCAGAGAGATTTTAATAAGGGAGTGTTAAATTGTGAGAGCTGCTAGCAAGAAGAGGCTATCTACTAAAATCGTGCTTAAAACTGCTCCACTGAATGCATACCAGTGTCTTTGCTTTTTAGCTAGTGGTAAAATTCCAATGATTAACAGTATGATGGCGAGAGTTATTGCCCAGGCTTGTCCCCATGGTGTTTCAACTTGGAGTAAAGCATTTTGTAAAATTTGTGATGCCCCATCTGCATCTACTCTCATAATTTGCCGCCAATAGGGCATTAAGTCTACTAGATAGAAATATACATCTGTTAAAGCTGTACCGAGTAAGGAACCTAAATAAAACCAACTGCCTACTTTGCCCCAATTCCGCACCAGACACCAACAGGCAAATGGTAGTCCTATTGATTCTACTGGTAAATGCCACAAGGGTTCCCAACGCAACCAGCCCCAATAAATTGCTCCTGCTAACCAACTCCAGCTAAACCCCAAGAGCAAATCTCCCCACAAATAAGTTGCTGGACGTGACATTAAGGTGAAACTCAACCACACCCAAAACCCTGTCATCACTATACTCACACTAGGCAGCGATCGCACTAGTGGCGCTTCTATAAATACTGGCACTGATACTAAAAATACTGCTGCGGCAAACACTAACCAAGTTTGTCGCTGTGGAATCAATATCGGCAGAGACGGAGATGAGCAGAGTGTTAACTCTAATTCTTGGATATCTCTGTGTCTAGTATCTGTTGAATGCAGATCAGTGTTTGAAGTAGTGTAAGAGGACAATGTATTATTAATCAAAGTTTTTAATATTTGTTACTAAACTTTATCTTATTTAAGATAACACACTCAAAAATCCCCTCCAGGGGCATTTTTATTTTACAGGATGTTGGCAATGAGTAATCAAATACCGAAAATTGATCGGCAACGCGAGCATCAAGCTAATGAGCGTACTTTTCTAGCTTGGTTACGTACATCGATAGCTTTGGTGGGTTTTGGTTTCGCGATAGCTCGATTTGGTTTATTTATGCGTCAGTTGGATAGTGTGCTAACACAACGGCAACCTGTGGTACAGCCTCTATTCAACTCAGAAAATTTGGGGATTATTTTGGTCATATGCGGGATTTTGACGATCGCTTTAGCAGCATGGCGATATAATAAAGTATTCTGGCAAATTGAACGCAGCGATTATCGACCGAACCGTTTACCAGTTTGGGTGATGACTGGAATGATGATTATTTTAGGCTGTCTGAGTTTGCCTTTGCTGTTGTTACGAAATTCTCCATCTTCAGCTCCAAATCAACCACTTCAGAGGGAACGGGGAACTCTTAATAGGGAACAGGGAACTCACGTTTTAAAACGTGTGATTAGAACAAGGATGTTGTTTTTCTGAAGCGCTGCACTTGAATGAAAAACAAAGTCTTGCAAAGTGCATCAAATAAATGTATTTTATTAATTTATACAAGTAGTCCTTCCATTTTGGTGGTCTCTTATTCCTTAGATAACAGGAGCGTTGCAAAGTATAAATATGAGCTTATATCACGCACAGATAAGGCAGTGCGTTGATTTGGTTCCCAAAGTTGTAGCAACTGCCGTGCAGAGTCGCAGAGAGCAAGAGTGGATAAGTGTTAGTTTTTGAGTTTCAGATTCAAATTTAGCAACGCCGAAAAATAAATAGGAAAAACTATTCCCCATTCCCTATTCCCTTCTTCGATGAATATATTAATTATTTTGGCTGAAGTTAGTTTAATAATTTTTGTTTTCTTGTTAGTAAATTGGCTGATTGGTAGAGTATTTAAGCTAATTTTACAAGACTCTGTAGTTAAGAAGAAAGAGAGAAGTATCAAAAGGTTACATCGAAATTTTAAGGTGTTGTTGATACTCACTTGTTCGGTATTATGTATTCTGATTGTTGCTGCTAATGGTTTTCTAATCTATCGGGGTGAAAACCTGCAACGTTATACGCTGATGTTAATTCAACGTATTCCATCAGGGTTTTGGGTAAGTTTAGGAATTGGTTGCGCTCAGAGTATTGGTATTTTGATTTTAGCAGCGATCGCTATCAAATCTACTAGCTATTGGTTGAAGGTAGCTAATACTCGCGCCAAGAATATCGAACAAAATACTGCCGACGATCAAAGTATCGATGCCTTTTTTAACAACCTGAACAACATTGTTACTATTGGTATCTGGCTGTGGGCTTTGATTTTGTGTAGTCAGTTTCTGAAGTTACCAGTAGTTGTTTCTCAGTATTTATACATCATACTGCGGATCTATCTGATCGTTGCGATCGGCTTACTGATACCTAAAGCAGTGACTGCGGTTATTGATAGTTTAGATCTTCTTAGTGTCAGATACTCTAGTCCAGACAACCTATTAAGATTCTACGATCGCCTGCGACACCTCATCCCCTTTCTCAAGCGGTGTCTGGAATTTGTCATTTATGTGTGCGTGGCAACGTTGGTGTTTCAGCAGGTGCAGTTAATTGCCAATATTGCAGCTTTTGGCCCACGAATTATTAAAATCATTGGTATTGTTTTTATCAGCCGTATGTTATTTGAAGTTGTCTATTTACTTGTTGAGGAGGTACTATTTAAAGAACAGAATCTCACTGATATTCAAAGAAGTAGACGCTTAACTCTGGTTCCTCTCATCCGTAGTTTCTTGCAGTATTTAGTTTATTTTGGTGCTATTGTTTCCATTCTCTATACTCTTGATATTAACCCTACTCCTATACTCGCTGGTGCAGGTATTTTAGGTATAGCTGTGGGTTTTGGGGCCCAGACATTGATTAACGATATAGTGTGTGGATTTTTTATTTTATTTGAAAATTACTATTTAGTAGGTGACTATATCGAAGCCGGGAAAGTCGAAGAGAAAACCGTTGAGGGAGTTGTAGAGGCAATTGAACTTAGAACTACCCGCATCAGACACCCCAATGGTCAATTACAGATTATTCGTAACGGTGATATTGGCTCAATTACCAATTATTCCAAACAGTATATCTTTGCTGTAGTAGAAGTTGGCGTGCCTTTTCAATCTAACTTGTCTCATGTATATAAACTAATTGAGGAAGTTGGAGAACAATTAAAAGCAAATGATCAAGATGTACTCGAACCGACACAAGTAGATGGAGTCGAAAGTCTGGGAGAATCTCATTTATTGCTACGAACATTAACGAAGGTAAAACCAGGAAAACATCTGCAAATCCAGCGTCATTTGCGGAAGATGTTTACAGTTGCTTTGCTGCGAGAAGGTATTACAATTCCCTTGAGTGTAGAAAGTGCTGACGAAGCATAAAAAAGTTAAGAGATACCCGAACCCATAACCCACAAAAAATAAAAAAATACTTGAAAGCTTTATCAAGCACTGAACTCAGTTATTGAGTACATGATTAATACAAATTAATAGATGCTTAATTTGAGATGAGATATTAATTAGAGTATTTATCGAAGCAATCGGGTCTAAAACCTCGCCTTTTAACGCAAAAAACATAATACACAAACTTCTTCTTACCCCGAAAAAACCTATTTTTTCGTTCCCAAATCTTTCTGTGCGTCTCCCTGTCCCCGCGCGCCCTGGAGGGTGACGCGAACGTCGCTCTAAGCGAAGCTATGCCGTAGGCTTGACGCTGCGAAGAGCGCCCAGCACAGTCTTGGGGAGCCACCCCCGTGGGCGGGTTTCCCGACTTGAGGAGCCACTGCGTTGCGGGGGTTCCCAGAGTTGTAGCAAGTGGCGTGGTTTCCCCCATGAGCGACTAGCGTTGCTGATATCTTGCACCAGTCCCAAAAACCGCCATAGGTTAGAAACCTATGGCTAATAGCAAAAGTCCTCTCAAGAGGACTAAATCTCACAAAAAGCATAGATTTTAGTCCACTTAAGTGGACTTGACCTAATAAGAGCGAGAATTTATTCTCTGGCGGGAGATTGGGCAGGTGCAAGATCTAAGGTTGGAAACCCTCCTTTACTCACTGGACTCACCGCGTCGCTCAAAACGCAAAATATTAAAAACCTACACCTGTCAGCCACTCCCCACTCCCCACTCCCCACTCCCCAAAAATTATGGACAAAACCTTTGCAACTATCGACGGGAATGAAGCTGTTGCCCGTGTTGCCTACAAATTAAATGAGGTGATTGCTATTTATCCCATCACCCCCTCTTCAGCAATAGGTGAATGGGCGGATGCTTGGGCAGCGGAAGGTCGTTTTAACCTTTGGGGTACGGTTCCTAGTGTTGTTCAGATGCAGAGTGAAGGCGGAGCAGCAGGTGCTGTACATGGCGCATTACAAACGGGTTCTCTGAGTACTACCTTCACTGCATCTCAGGGATTGTTATTAATGATACCCAATCTCTACAAAATTGCTGGAGAACTGACTAGCGCCGTGGTTCACGTTGCGGCGCGTTCTTTAGCTACTCATGCTTTATCAATTTTTGGCGACCATAGCGATGTTATGGCAGCCCGTGCAACTGGCTTCGCCCTGCTGTGTTCTGCTTCTGTGCAAGAAAGCCAAGATTTTGCTTTGATTGCCCATGCAGCTAGCTTAGAGGCGCGAGTGTCGTTTATGCATTTCTTCGATGGTTTTCGCACCTCTCACGAAGTTCAAAAGGTTAAACTGTTATCAGATGATGATTTGCGATCGCTGATTAACGAAGACCAAATACTGGCCCATCGCGCCCGTGCCCTGACTCCAGACCATCCAGTCTTGCGTGGCACAGCCCAAAACCCCGATGTCTACTTCCAAGCCCGTGAAGGCGCTAACCCTTACTACGACTCTTGTTCCGCCATCGTCCAGCAAATCATGGATCAATTTGGCGAACTCACAGACAGACATTACCAAATCTATGAATACCACGGAGCCAGTGATGCCGATCGCATCATCGTTCTCATGGGTTCCGGCTGTGAAACCGTCCACGAAACCGTAGATTACCTCAACGCCCGTGGTGCCAAGGTGGGAGTTGTCAAAGTCCGACTCTACCGCCCCTTTGATGTGCAAAGATTTGTAGCAGCCATACCAAAAAGTGTACAAGCGATCGCTGTCCTTGACCGCACCAAAGAACCAGGTAGCGCTGGGGAACCGCTGTATCTCGATGTGGTAGCTGCTATTCATGAAGCGTGGACAGATGAGGACGCGGGGACGCGGGGAGGTGGGGACGCGGGGACGCGGGGACGCGGGGACGCGGGGAGGTGGGGACGCGGGGACGAGGGGAAAGTATTTGATAATTTCTCCGCGTCTCCCAAAATCATCGGTGGTCGTTACGGTCTTTCCTCCAAAGAATTTACCCCGGCGATGGTGAAGGGTATTTTTGATTACCTTGCCCAAGCTCAGCCGAAAAATCACTTTACTATTGGTATTAATGATGACATCAGTCATACTTCTTTGAACTTTGACCCCAACTTCTCTACTGAATCAGATACCGTTGTTCGTGCTATGTTTTACGGATTGGGTTCTGATGGAACAGTTGGTGCTAATAAAAACACAATCAAAATTATTGGTGAAGAAACGGATAACCAAGCTCAAGGTTACTTTGTTTACGACTCGAAAAAATCTGGTTCAATGACCGTTTCTCACCTACGCTTTGGTAAAGAATCAATTCGCTCGACTTATTTAATTGACAAAGCCAACTTTATTGGTTGTCATCACTGGGGATTTTTGGAACGGATTGATATTTTAAAAGCTGCTGCACCTGGAGCCACTTTACTAGTGAATAGTTCGTATGGTGCAGATATTGTTTGGCAATATCTGCCATTGCCAATACAGCAGCAAATTATCGCCAAGCAACTAAAGTTATATGTGATTAATGCCAACCAAGTTGCCCGTGAAAGTGGCATGGGTGGACGCATTAACACAATTATGCAAGTATGCTTCTTCGCCTTAGCAGGTGTATTGCCACAACAAGAGGCGATCGCTAAAATCAAACAAGCGATCGAAAAAACTTACGGTAAAAAAGGTGCAGAAGTTGTCCGCATGAACCTGCAAGCCGTAGACAACACACTAGAGAATTTACATCCAGTCAAAGTAGAAGATGAGGAAGACGCGGAGAAGGGGAGACGCGGGGACGCGGAGAAATTATCAAATACTTTCCCCCCATCCCCGCGTCCCCACCTCCCCGCGTCCTCTCCCCCCCCATCCATCCGCAGTGTTTTAGAACAAATCATGCTCTGGCAGGGTGATAACTTGCCTGTGAGTGCGCTACCTGCTGATGGTACTTTTCCTACCGGCACTGCTAAATGGGAAAAACGCAACGTTGCCGAAGAGATACCTGTGTGGGAGCCAGATATCTGCGTTCAGTGTGGTAAGTGTGTGATGGTTTGTCCCCACAGTGCTATTCGCGCCAAGGCTTATCAACCGGATGAGTTAGTTAATGCACCACCCACTTTCAAATCAACTGGTGCAAAAGATAAGGACTTTGCCAATCAAAAATTTACCATTCAGGTTGCCCCAGAAGACTGTACAGGATGCTCTATCTGTGTGGATATTTGTCCTGCTAAAAGTAAATCCCAGCCATTGCAAAAAGCAATTAATATGGCACAGCAGCTACCTTTACGGGAGCAAGAGCGGAAAAATTGGGATTTCTTTTTGAGTTTACCCAATCCTGATAGACGAAACTTGAAACTTAACCAGATTCGCCAACAACAACTGCAAGAACCGTTGTTTGAATTTTCTGGTGCTTGTGCGGGTTGTGGTGAGACACCTTATCTAAAATTATTAACACAACTATTTGGCGATCGCGCTGTCATTGCTAACGCCACAGGTTGCTCCTCAATTTATGGTGGTAATTTACCCACAACCCCATGGACAACCAACGCCGAAGGACGCGGCCCGGCATGGTCAAATAGTTTATTTGAGGATAACGCCGAATTCGGTTTTGGCTTCCGTCTCTCCCTCGATAAACAAACCGAATTTGCCACGGAACTGTTGTATAAATTGGGGAAGGTGGGGCCCCCTTTGGAGATCAGGGGTAATGGGGAGGTTACACAACCAATAATTCCACCAGGTTTAGTTGAGTCTATCCTGACTGCACAACAAAACTCAGAAGCAGATATTTACGAACAACGCCAGCGCGTAGAACTCCTCAAGCAAAGATTAGATGAGTTACTAGAACCTCATCCCCGTGGGCTGAGCGAAGTCGTACCCCTACGCTTAAGCAAGCTACCCGTAGCGTCTCGCACAGAAGCCCAAATCAAAACTCTCAAATCGCTAGCCGACTACTTAGTCAAAAAAAGCGTTTGGATTATCGGTGGTGATGGTTGGGCTTATGATATTGACTTTGGTGGTATTGACCACGTAATTGCTAGTGGTCGCAATGTCAATATCTTAATTATGGATACAGAAGTATATTCCAACACAGGTGGACAATCATCTAAAGCAACTCCACGGGCAGCAGTGGCTAAATTTGCCGCTAGTGGCAAGCCTGCACCCAAAAAAGACTTGGGTTTGATTGCCATGACCTACGGTAATGCTTACGTAGCGAGTGTAGCTTTAGGTGCTAGGGATGAACATACCTTAAGAGCATTTTTAGAAGCAGAAGCTTACGATGGCCCATCAATAATTATCGCCTACAGTCATTGCATAGCCCATGGCATTAACATGACTACAGCGATGAATCACCAGAAATCATTGATTGAATCTGGACGGTGGTTACTATATCGATATAACCCGCAGTTGCAAAAACAGGGTAAAAATCCCTTGCAATTGGATATGCGATCGCCTACAAAATCAGTAGAGCATTCAATGTATCAAGAAAATCGCTTCAAAATGCTCACTAAGAGCAAACCTGAACTTGCTCACCACTTGTTACAACAGGCACAAGCTGAAGTAGATGCGCGTTGGCGGATGTATGAGTATCTAGCTAACCGTAATTCTTGATGAGGACGCGGAGACGTTTGGACGCGGTGAGACAGCGAGTAAAGGAGGGTTTCCCTCCGCAGGCGACTGCGTTAGCGAGCTTGCGAGCGTCACCCGAAGGGTGACGCGGAGAGTCCCTATAACTAAAGCTAGGGGATTCAAGCAAGGAAAACATTTTTTGCCTCCACGACTTTAGTCGGGGGCTTTTGACCAGTGCTTCGACCTTGAGAATGGTCGCGCTCCGCGTCTCCCCTTCCCCGCGTCTCCGCGTCTTCTTGGTAATGCTTCTCCTGTCAAAGACGCTGCGCGAACGGCTTGTTTCGACTTCGCTCAACGACCATTCGTAATTAAGGCATGGGGTCAGTTTAGAATAAAAGTGCAGTCAAACAAGCTTGCAAAATGCCTTCCCCGTTGCCCGGCATGAACCCATATCTTGAAGGCTATCTGTGGAGTGACGTACACAACGCCCTTGCCAGTAAAATTCGTGCCTTCCTCGCCCCACAGCTGCGTCCTAAATATGCCGCACGCCTGGAAGTATATGTTGTAGAAGATATTTCCCCTGCAAGCGAAATTGGTATTTTGTACCCAGATGTTGAGGTATTGCAGATTAGACAACGCCGCGATATAACTCTTCCTACCCCCAGCACGAATATTGCCACAACCCCGGCAACACTGACGCTTCCAGTTATACAACCCGTCGAAGTTCGCATCCCCACAGTCGAAATTCGGGATACTGCCAACAACATACTGATCAGTTGTATCGAAATCCTCTCCCCCGTAAACAAACGCGAACCAGGTATTACTGACTACCGTAAGAAACGCCAGCGCTTATATAATGCCAACGTCCATCTCATTGAAATTGACTTGCTGCGCCGAGGAAATCGGCCATTTAACCATCCCCGTCTTCCTGATGTTCCATACTTGATCACCTTAACGCGGGCTGGGTCTGGAGTAATTGATCTGTGGCCTGTGACGTTACAAGATACTCTCCCAACGATACCAGTTCCCTTGTGCCAAGGCGAAAGAGATGCTGTACTGGAGTTGCAAGCTGTGCTGAATGCTATCTATGACGAAGCTGGGTATGATTTATCGATAGACTATACCCAACCTCCACCCCCACCAGTATTGAGTGATGCTGATATTGAGTGGATATACAAATGGTTGGGTAAATCTTCTTCGTAGCAGATGCGGAGTTGCTTCAACTGGTCGCGGCGTTTCTCCCCACCAACTTTTATAAACGAAGCACGGGGCTTGTACCCATCTTTTCGGTCAACGATACTAATGCCGATTTTACTTTCAATACAAGGGATAACCAGGTTTCCCTACCTCAAGTCGTACAATGTTGGCATTCACCACCCCTGTAGGAGGCGGCAAAAACATCCCCCCATTCGTCACAACATAGATTGCAGTGTAATCATCCTCTGTTCGACCAAAAGCAACTGCTGTAGTGCCAATTAAACCTTGCTCGGCTTGAGCAATGATAGTTGTACTACCATCTGGTGAAATTTTCACTACGCTATTATAAATGTGCGTTGCTCCGTAAAGGTTGCCTTTCAGATCAAATGCAAAGTCATCAATATTCGTCTGCTCCACAAAGATTTCTGGCTCACCGGGTTCATTTGTAACGTCAATAGGAATCCGCAACAGTAACATTTTTTCAGTATTTGAAACGTAAAGTGAGTTACCAAAACGCTTTAAACCATTAGCAGCAGGAGTAACATTTTCCGAATTGCTACGAGCCAGTAAAGAATGTTCTAGCCAAATTGAGCTACGGTGTTGGGCAAGATCAATTAACCAAATTGCACCTCGGTAAGAATCCGCTGTTAAGTACTGAGTCTTGGAAATAGGGGTAATTCCATTGAGAAATATAGCATCTGGTAGTGTCAGCAACGTTTCAACTGTGCCATCCAAGCTAATCAGTGAAACCACGGGTATAGAATTAGCATTCCATCCAGTTACCACCAGACCTCCATTACTAGTGAAGGCCAAACCACTGACTTTGCCTTCAACAGTGGCATGAATCTGCTGATTGCCATTTGGAGTAATGCGAATAATTTTGCCAACCTCATGATTTGTCACAAATATTTTGCCATCTGAGGCGATCGCTAGATTTTCTAAAAAAGTATTAACCTCAAATGAGGTAATAACTTTAGCTGGTGCCAATTCAATCGACGTATTTACGTAAATTGGGGGTAAAACTATTGAATTTTCCATGTAAAATTCACTACTGTAATTGTATAAAAACTGTCTTTGCGCTTCCCCATTTCTAAATACGGTTATGGTTATGGAATATTTTTTTAAACATTTATTAAATGCTGATTATGTGATGTTTAAAAAAACTCAGCAAATTTAAGCGCAATACCAAATTAGACTAGAGGATTGGTATTATTCAAAACTCTCCCCGTCCCCACGTCTTCCTCATCATAAGTTTGAATTTTTCTCACCGACTTACTTAGTAGCTAGGTTTATCGGTGTTGGGGTGGAAAAAAGAGTACAGGATACCAGCTAAAGCGCAATAATTCAGCCGCAAAACTAGAAACTAGCCATTCTTGGAGTTTGCCTATCGTACCTGAAGACACTGCGATCGCGCTAATATCGGCCATTGCAGCTGCCTCTAAAATCTCACTCACAAAGTATCCTTCTCGGACTTCTGTCTCAACTTGCAAATTTACCCCCTGCAAATCAGCTTTAATCTGAGATAGGGCTTGTTGAGCTTCCTGTGGTAAAATCTTCCTTGGGATTTCTCGGCGATCGGCATTTTCTACAACCCAACACAACCGACACTGTTGTAAAAATCTACCAGATTGTTCTTGAGCCAATTGCTTTACTTGTTGCACCAGATAATTCGCGGCTTGACTACCATCGTAAGGAAGTAGCAAAGAGCGGAAAAGATGCTGACAACGGAGTGTTAATTCTTCAGCAGTATAAGCAGAGATTAACTGAGGACGCAGCACCAAAAGAGGGATTTTTGTTTGGTGAGATAAATCAGCCATCACACTGCCTACCAATTTTTCCGTGAGTACGTTACGACTTTGAGAACCCAAGATAATCAATTGGGAATGATAGGTTTGGGCAGCCTTCAGAATGATCTCAACAGGTTTTCCCGATTGAACCTCTATTTTGACTTCTACATCATTAGGACTTTCACCAACAGCCTTTACCAACCGGGTTTGAGCTTGCTCTATTTTCTCAATATCGACTCGTGGAATAAAGCCTGTTTCGCACAAGGGAACAGCGTGCAAAAAAACTATTTGTTTCATCCCCGCAAGCGCAAGACTAGAAACAAAATGTGTAAGACGGTGTAAACCGTCAGAAAAGTCTGTACAAATCAAAACTCGTTGAAACATATTGTCTAAAAATAGTTCTCTCATTTACTCTTAATACCACTTTCAGCACAGTATAGGATTTATAGCTGATAATCCAAGTATCGATCGCCAGCAAGAATGTTGAGTTATGTGTATTGAATTTGGGCGGGAAATCTGCGGTAATCTCGATATTGCAGAATCACGGGAATGGTTGGTTACTAATGGTATTGGTGGTTATGCTTCTGGAACGGTGGCGGGGTTGTTGACCCGTCGCTATCACGGTTTGCTAGTAGCAGCATTGCAACCACCTTTAGGTCGCACTTTACTGCTAGCAAAACTAGACGAAATAGTTTTGTATGATACTCGCTCTTATTCTCTACATACCAATCGTTGGGCAGATGGTATCGTCAGTCCCCACGGCTATCGACACATCGAAAGTTTTTCCTTGGAGGGTACAATTCCCGTATGGCGTTTTGCTGTTGCTGATGCTTTGCTAGAAAAACGAGTATGGATGCAACAGGGAGCCAACACCACCTATGTGCAATATACTCTGCGTCGTGCCACTCAACCGCTAAAGTTGACGCTCAAAGCAATGGTCAACTACCGCGATTATCACAACAGCACTCAAAGCAACGGCTGGCGGATGAGTGTTGAGCAAGTTACACAAGGGATTTGCGTAAGTGCTTATCCAGACGCCACACCACTATATTTGCTGACCGACCATGGTAGTGCATCACCTGTTCACAATTGGTACTATGGTTTTGATCTAGCAGTTGAACGCTATCGGGGATTAAGCGACAAAGAAGACCATCTCCATGCTGCCACCTTTGAAGTTACACTCAATCCTGGGGAAGCGATCGCATTTGTTGCCAGCACTCACAAGCAACCAGATTTGATTGCTGAAGCAGCACTCAAACACCGTTATCATCTAGAGCAAAAATTAATCGGACTCTGGAAATCTCAACGACCCCTCAATGCTCCCGATTCTCCGGCTTGGGTCAATCATCTAATACTAGCAGCCGATCAGTTTATCGTTGACCGTTCTGTGCCAGAAGACCCCCATGGTAAAACTATTATCGCTGGCTATCACTGGTTTGGTGACTGGGGACGCGATACTATGATTAGCCTGCCTGGTTTGACCCTCGCCGCAGGACGTCCAGAGGTCGCACGTTCGATTCTTCGCACCTTTGCCAGACATGTAGACCAGGGAATGTTACCAAATCGTTTCCCGGATATGGGTGAGATTCCAGAATACAATACAGCTGATGCAACTCTCTGGTATTTTGCAGCCATTCGTGCTTATTACAATGCCACTGAGGATGATGATTTGCTGATCGAACTGTTTGGTGTACTAGCAGATATCATCAACTGGCATTGTCGTGGCACACGCTACAATATTCACCTTGATGCTACTGATGGTTTACTTTACGCAGGGGAAACGGGCGTGCAACTCACGTGGATGGATGCAAAAGTAGGAGATTGGGTTGTGACGCCCCGGATTGGCAAACCTGTGGAAGTCAATGCCCTTTGGTATAATGCTTTACGAACAATGGCCAAGTTTGCCCGTCTTCTGAGCAAGCCTCACCAGGAGTATGAGGCAATGGCAGACCGTGCCTTGGCTAGATTTTCTCGCTTTTGGCATGAAAAGTTAGGTTACTGCTATGACGTGATCGATAGTCCTGATGGGAATGATGCATCGTTGCGTCCCAACCAAATCTTTGCTGTATCATTACCAGAAAGTCCTCTGACACCTGTCCAACAAAAGGGTGTGGTGGAAGCTTGCGGAAGAATGCTGCTGACTTCTCACGGGTTGCGATCGCTCTGTTTCAACCATCCCCAATATCAGGGAAAATACGGCGGTAATCAGTATCAGCGTGATGGAGCCTATCACCAAGGAACAGTTTGGGGTTGGTTGTTGGGGCCGTTTGTTGCAGCACACCTGCGCGTCTACAAAAATCCTCAACAGGCGCGTCAATTTCTCCAACCAATGGCTGATCATCTGACTGCACATGGTCTTGGCAGTCTCAGCGAAATTTTTGATGGTGATCCGCCGATGACACCACGGGGATGTATCGCCCAAGCGTGGACAGTGGCAGAGGTTTTACGTGCTTGGTTGGCGACGGAGGATTGATGATTGTTGCAGGCGATCGCTTACAACCGACTTTATGCGATCGCACTTCTCTAGTTTGATATTTCGGGTACAGGAAATTCTTCTAGATAAACCCGTATGTTCAATAAAACTTGAAAAAGAATGAATTTGTTGAGTTGAAAAATGAACTGTGGTTAGAGTTAGAGAGTTTGGTGTCTTAAAATTGCTAGGAATAATTTTTTCTCAGTCCATAATCATAACATATCTAAAACTCTATAACAAATATCTTGAGTAATATTGTTAAAATCTAAATTCAAACTTATATTATTAAAATAATGTTAATAAAATCAATAAATGACATAATTTAAGTTTAATCGGTACTTTAATTCAGAATTTAGCGTTATCAAAAGTTATAGCCAGAGAAAAAAGAATATGACAGATAAGCTATTGAAGTATTTCTTCAAACAGAGAATATTCGTCAGAGAATCTGTCTAAATAATTTATGAATCGGGATTACTATCAGATTCAGCTTTTTACTTAAGTAAACTACATATTTAAGCAACTTTTGCCTGGGAAATTTTTATTTCCTAGTTTATTAGTGTTGTTCCCATAACATGTTTGCTTTCAAAAACAAATTACTTTTCTAAAGGTTAATAATGAATCAAAATAATCTGTCTAATTCAGGTACACAGCTTGTATCTAAGCTGGAAGAATCTTTAATTAAAACATTTCTCAAAGAAACAGATGGTAATTGGTGTTCTGAGCGACGCTACCATGCATTGCCTCATGGCAAGATTAAGGAAATCACAAAAACAGTAACCATGCGTTTTGTAGATCAAGGAAGTCCTGAACTGATTGAATTAGCAAAACTGCATGAACTAGATGAAGACGTTGCTCTTACTTGTGGTTCTTACGTAGAGTGGAATAATGTAGATTCACAAACAGGTGAACAAGGAGCTAGGCGTTGGACGGTGTTAGGTACACATGGAACGACTATGTATTTTGGTCGCAATTTTCCTGTACCTAAACTAGTGGTAGCTGAATATTATTTCCGAGACCCTAAAACCATATATTTATGGACACATGAAAACGGCGCTCTGTTTGAAGAAGAATTAAGACTGATAGGTAAGAACTACCGTACCAGACAAACAATTATTTCCCGTGGTGGCGAACAACAAATGATTGCCCTCTACATGGAAAGACTAATTGCTGCTTAAAGGTCAATACGGTTCAGTTAAAGCCAAAAACCTTAAATTACTAGCGCGTCACCCTTAAAACGTTGGGTTAAAAATCTCCACATCCCCTAATCCCCGTGTTTCCGTGTCAGCCTCAACCCAATAAATTAAGCTTGTCGCGCTAGTAGGTTGGGGTTCCCCCGATTGTAGCAAGTGGCGTTTGAGGAGCTTTTTGGCAATGGTTATGAGCGTGCCAAACGACCCACTACAATTATTCTTAACCCAAGCGGATTGATTTAAAACGGTAGTTTATCATACATAAAAATAAGCATTTAATTATTCTAGTTGAATTTTTGTTGACAATAAAATATAAATAGTTTATAAAAAAGTGTCCTGTAAAAATCAACTCTTACTGATAGTATGTATCCAAAATTAAAAAGTTAGTAGGGTACATCAGTATGAATAATTTCTCGGTACACCAGGGATTTCTCGACCTGACGCACTCTACATATAAAATATTTTTATTGAGAAGTTCTTTATTAGTTATAACTAAATTTAAAAAATGAATTATGAAAGATATATTAGTGGAATCTAAAAAAGATAACTTGGTTTCAAATTCTGCATCTATTCTTACCTTGGGAGTTGGCTGGTTTCCCAAAAATCCCGGAGGATTAGAAAGGTATATTTATGAACTAACTAATCAATTAGCGATATATCAAGACCAAATTGAATTATGTGGAGTTGGTTTACCAGAAGTTGAACCAAGCTTACCGATAAAATTAACTAATTTGGCTTCACCAGATAGCGCAATTTGGCAAAGACTATGGTCGATTCGTAAAAACTTTCGCAAAACAAGAGTAACCAAACCAGATGCAATTAACTTACATTTTGCATTATATAGCTTTCCCATTTTAGACCTTTTGCCAAAGGGGATACCGATTACTTTTAACTTTCATGGCCCTTGGGCATTTGAGAGTAAGCAAGAGGTAGTTAATAAAAAACTCAGTCTTTTGATTAAGCACTGGCTGATAGAAAGAAACACTTATAATCGCTGCGATCGCTTTATTGTTCTAAGTAAAGCATTTGGCAACATTTTACATCAACAATATCAAGTACCGTGGCATAAAATTCATATTATTCCTGGTGGAGTTGACATCACTCGCTTTCAACCAAATCTATCACCTCAAGCAGCTCGTACACAGTTAGGCTGGCCGAATAATCGTCGGATTTTATTTACACCCCGTCGCCTAGTCCACCGCATGGGAATTGATAAATTATTGCAAGCGCTAGCTACAATTAAGCCAAAAATTCCTGATGTTTGGTTAGCCATTGCAGGCCGTGGTCATATACAAGCTGCATTACAACAGCAAGCCATAGAACTAGGATTAGATGACAACGTGAAATTTTTAGGTTTTCTACCCGATGAGCAATTACCCATAGCCTATCAAGCTGCTGATTTAACTATCATGCCCAGTCAATCTTTTGAAGGATTTGGATTAGCAATAGTTGAATCCTTAGCTTGCGGCACTCCTGTTTTATGTACACCAGTGGGTGGGATGCCAGAGATTTTAGAATTATTCTCACCTGAATTAATTACTAGTTCTATAGAAGTAAATGCAATCACTGAAAAATTAGAACAGGTATTACTAGGAAACATCAACTTACCTACGCGAACAGCTTGTTATCAATATGCCACCACAAACTATGATTGGCAGAAAATTGCTCAACAAGTAAGGCATGTTCTTCTAGCATAGCCAATCAACTTCAAAAACTCTGCGTTCCTCTGCGTTTAAATTAATAAAAATCAGACATGAAGAAAATTCTTTTCTTAGACCAAAGTGGTAAACCAGGTGGTGCAGAATTATGTTTAATAGATATTGCCAAACCTTACCGCGATCGCGCTCTTGTGGGATTATTTGCAGATGGCTCATTTAGAAATTTACTTCAGCAAAATCAAATTCCAACTAGAGTTTTTTCTACCCAACCAATTTCAGTACATAAAGCAAGTGATTTGGTACAAGGAATCAAGAGTTTCCAACAAATTGCACCACTAATTAATCAAGTAATTAGAACAGCCAGAGAATATGATTTAATCTACGCCAACACCCAAAAAGCATTAGTAGTTGGGGCATTGGCTAGTTTTTTCAGCCGTCGCCCCTTGGTATATCATTTGCATGATATCCTTTCCCAAGAACATTTTAGTCAAACAAACCTGCGGATTGCTGTTACCTTAGCGAATCGTTTGGCATCATTAGTAATTGCTAATTCTCAAGCCAGTAAAACAGCTTTTATACAAGCAGGAGGTCGTCAAGATATTATCGAAGTTGTCTATAATGGCTTTGAAGCCAAAAATTATCAAACTCACGAATCTGAAATTAGAAAACTACGGCAAGAGTTAGAATTAGAGAACAAATTTGTCATTGGGCACTTTAGCCGACTTGCCCCTTGGAAAGGACAACATATTTTAATTACTGCACTTGCCCAATGTCCACCACAAGTGACAGCAATCTTAGTTGGTGATGCACTGTTTGGTGAACAAGATTATGTCAAACAATTACATCAACAAGTTGCCGAACTCGGTTTAGAAAACCGGGTAAAATTTTTAGGATTTCGTTCAGATATTCCCCAGCTAATGGCAGCTTGCAACTTAGTGGCACACACCTCCACTTCTGCTGAACCTTTTGGGAGAGTGATTGTTGAGGCGATGCTATGCGGACGACCTGTGGTGGCTGCAAAAGCTGGGGGTGCAATAGAATTGGTAGAACATGGAATTAACGGTTTTCTTGTCACACCAACGCAACCGCAGGAACTAGCAAAAGTGATTACAACTTGTCTGCAAGAAACACAAACAACCGCAACCATAGCGAGTAATGCCAGAATTAGTGCTAGTCAGCGTTTTGATGTGGCAACTATCAATCAGCAAATCGCCAAACTACTAGACTGTAAAATTAAAACCAGCTACGTCTCTACAAACCAACCAATTCCCTAGATTCAAAATCAGTGAGTTGTTGAGCGATCGCTAATCGTGCTTCTAATTTTGCTACACTAAACTGGTTACGCAAATATTCCAAATGCGAGAGTGCATTGGCTTTATCGGCAGTTAACCGAATCAGGGTATCCACTGCCTTTTGATATTCCTGATTTACCAGCAACACCTCAAAGCGTCGCGCCTTGCGTTGAGAATCATTTTTCAAATCCATTTCAAAAGCAGCGATGCGGTCTGCATTCCCTTCAAATCTGTTAACTTGGTGTTGTACTGCCATCAACTGAGAGTCTATTTCATTAGCCCGTTGGGCAGCTTGAGCGATCGCACCTGGATAATGACTCAGTTGCATCATCAAATAATTTACCTCTAAAAATCGTAATAAAGGACAATTACAGCAGTAATTTCATCAATCATTCAGAACTGCTACATATATCTATTATAGTAAAATTGTACTAAATATGCTGGGAAAAGCCCTGTTTGAGCAAGCAATAACTCGAAGCTTGCACTCAGGTGAATAGGCGATTACTTTTAATTATTCTCAACTATGTAAACTTTTTACAATAGCCTAGCATTTTTATTTAATTAATGATAAATAACCTTTGTCAGTCTCAGTATATTTCTGGCATTAGCAACAGATATTTAAAGTGTAGTTTCCTTAGGCTTTGGTTTTAAGAATTCATGGTTGAGTCCTAGTAAGGCTCGATACTGTTGAGGTTTTGCAGACTTCAATCAGCGTCGTCACTAATTGCTGACAGACTTAATTATTCATAGTGTTTGATATTTGACTAACTGAGTACTGACTTACAAAATCTCTCACGCTCAAACGGTGACAAACACAAGCTTTGAGCCATATTATTTTGGAGTGATATCAATGTCTACATTCAGCGTTACCAACATCAACGACAGCGGTACTGGTTCTCTGCGGCAAGCCATATCAGATGCCAATGCCCTCACCGGAAAAGACATCATCAAATTTGAAGGTATATTTACTGATAAGGTCGCTGATACCATTACTCTTGGTGGTAGTAGTCTCATCATTACAGATGACGTGAGCATTGATGGTTCAGGTGCAGAATTACTCACTGTTAGCGGGAACAATGCTTCTCGTGTCTTTGAGATTAGATCTAGTGCCACTGTGGATATTGAAGGACTGACTATTACCAAAGGCTATATCTCTGATGCTCCTGATATAGAATATGACTCGGAAATATATAACGGTGGCGGCATCTTTAACAGGGGCATTTTGACGGTAAGCAACAGTATTATCAGTGGTAATCGATCAGGTCTCTATGGTGGTGGTATTGACAATGGAGATATCTACAACACTGGCGGCACTTTAACAATTATTAATAGCATTGTTAGCGATAATTATGCCCAAATAGGTGGCGGTATTACTAATGGCGGCACCTTGACAGTAAGCAACAGCACCATTACTAATAATTCAGCCGATTTACTAGGTGGTGGTATCACTAATGGCGGTACCATGACAGTAAACAACAGCACCATCATTAGTAACTCTACAAAAGCCGTTTCTAGTGCTGGCGGTGGTATCTTCAATCAAAATACTCTAACTGTGAACAATACCACCATCACTGATAACTCAGCGTACAATGGCGCTGGTATTTACAACGATGGTACTATGACGGTGAACAGTAGTACTATCAATAGCAACTCAGCAGAAGACAAAGGTGGTGGTATTTACACTGGTAACAGCTATGGCGGTGTTACTATGACGGTGAACAGTAGTACTATCAACAACAATTCAGCAGGGCAAGAAGGCGGCGGCATCTTCAACTACGATACCTTGACTGTAAACAACAGTACTATCAGCAGCAACTCTACAAAGTACGGTGGTGGGATTTTCAATGGTAATGAATATGACGATTCTTATAGTTACTTAATGGTGAGTAACAGCACCATTATTGCTAACTCCGGCAGTGGTATCGAAAACGGTGATGATGCCATAGTGAACAACAGTATCATTGCTGGCAACTCTTTAGATGTGGTAGGCTCCTTCGTGAGCAACGGCTTTAACCTCATCGGCAATCTCAACGACAGTAACGGCTTTGACACTAGTGAACAGCTAAACGTTCCTCTACAAGACGTACTAGATACCACCTTACGAGACAATGGCGGTTTCACCAAAACCCATGCTTTAGTCACAGGTAGCCCAGCTATCAATACAGGGAACAATGCAGATATACCTATTGATACTACTGAACCAGCACCTTTTGACCAACGTGGTTCAAGCTTTGCCCGCATCTATGCTGGTCGAGTAGACATTGGTGCTTTTGAAGCAGCAGTCAATGTCATTGATGGTACACCTGGTCGTAATAACATCGATGGTACTACTGGCAACGACATGATCATCGGCTTGCAAGGGGGAGATATCCTCACTGGTGGCGATGGTGGAGATGCGTTTATCTATACAAGTGTCAGGGATGCTGGGGATACAATCACAGATTTTGAAGTTGGCGTAGACAAGATTGTTCTGCAAAGGCAAATTTTCAATTATTCTGATGTAACCAAAATCAATTTTGACAGTGCCATTGCTGGAGGTTATTTAAGCTTTGCAACTGAGGGAAGCAACGCCATTGTTTTAATTGATGTCGATGGTTCATTAGGTAGTGGTCGCGCTGTCAATTTTATTACTTTAAGTCATGAATCTGCTACAACACTGAATAAGGCTGTGAATTTTACATTTTGATGTAGCTGCTGATACTAACAATCAGGCATCCAGATTCTCAAGTTTTTGAATGCGATCGCATTCCTTTGCTCAATACTAGGGGCGATCGCTTTTAATAATTGGTCAGCGATGCCAGAAGAACCAGGTTGCTATACTACTGCTGCTAATTGGTAGTCAAGCCAATTCGCATTAACTTGATAGTAAAGCTTTATTACAAAACATCCCACTTATCCCGCCTCAAAGTTCGCACTACAAACTCTGTTCATTTACTTTGTTGTCTACTCACAGTAAACAAGGTTATAGAACCGGGGGACTTAAACCCACGGAACTAGTTAATCAAAGATGAGCATGGGGGCACCAGCAGGGCAAACTTTCAGTTATTCAATTGGAGCAGCACGCTTTTTAATTGCGAATTGCCAAACAAGTATTTACATAAAACATCCTACTTTTCTTACTTTTTAAAATTCTCATAACCTTTTTTAAAATTCTCATAACCTTTTCAAAAAGTTATTTTAAAACCCGAAGACGATTCGTATGAGTTAATTTATAAACTATTAAAGATTTGATGAAGTTGAACTTATTTTCTTGAGTTAGTTACTTTCTTACACGTAGAATTGTGTAATTCTTGTGAAATATTACGATAAAGTTGTTTGCAAATTATGGTAAATTTCCTACAAGGAAAATATTTAAATTGATTTGCAGATGAGTCATATAAACAATTCACAAGTATGTTAAGTATAGTTACTCTTACGTAGTAATTGAAATCTTACTTAACAACTCAATTAAATCTAGCAATTGAGGGCTTTTGAATGAAAATTAATCAGTTTGGTGCAGTGATTACCGCGCTAACTGTCGCAACTATGTTTGATTTGTTTGGCACAATCAAACCTGCTGCGGCTGCAAGGCTGGTAGGTCTCACTGACAACAACCAGCTAGTTCTGTTTGACTCCAGTTCTCCCAGTAATAATACAACTGTCTCTGTGACTGGGGTCGATGGTCTTTTGTTAGGTATTGACCGTCGTCCAGCTAAAAATTTGATCTACGGTGTCACCAGTACCAACAAAATCTACACTATCAACGAGTTAACTGGTGCTGCTTCTATCGTCAGTACCCTTTCAATACCTTTCAATGGTGGGACTGTTTCTGGAGTTGACTTCAACCCAGTTCCTGATCGCCTAAGAGTGGTCGGTGGTAATGACCAAAACTTGCGTATCAATGTAGATACTGGTGTTATAGCTACTGATGTGACTGCTGATGGTGATTCGCCACTAAACCCTGGAGATCCCAACATTACTGCTGTAGCTTACACGAATGTGGATAATGACCCAGCGACCGGAACCACATTATACAGCATTGACTATATCAAAGATGCATTGTTTATCCAGTTTCCTCCAAATGCTGGCACATTGGGAAATGGCACTATTACAGGAGCAGGTGTTCCAGTCGGTTCTCTGGGTATCGACATCGACTCGACAGCAGGATTTGACATTATCACAGATGACAAAGGGGTGAATACTGCCTTCGCGGCCTTGACTCCAGTTACAACATCCGGCTCGACTCTATACAGTATCGACTTGACCACAGGTGTCGCTACATCAGTGGGCACTATTGGTGATAGACGCCTGATTGGCCTTACAACTGCTGTGCCTGAGCCTAGTTTCGGTTTTGCAGCTTTGTTCGGTGTTGGTGGACTTATTTTCTTAAGACGTTACCGTCGTCATGTCAGGAGGATTGGTTAGTCAACTCCTAGTTGCGTCAATCGGCAGCGGCGATCGCATTCAGCAGACAACGCTATACAAGGACTTGGACGCTCCCACCGTACCAACCAGGCATCTGCACCAATCCTCCGACCTGTCACATATACGTAGCTCAGTTTCAGACGGGATTTATACCTCGTCTGAAACTGTCTTGAATGCGCGAATTTTGCGGAAAGTTTGAGCGGAGGTTTCCTCCGTTCGCGTAGCGTCTCCAAAGGAGATTCAGAACTTTCCAAGACGAATTTTGAATTGTTAACTCTGTTTGCAGCCTGTGGTAAGTTCTACATTGTAGAAAGTTCCTGATTTAGGTTTAATTGAACGCAACTCCTGGATAAAAGCATTAAATTTTGTATTACTTATGCCGAAGCCAGCTTCAGCACAAGCAGAAAAACCTCCTTCAATAGGAATTGGAGAACCAACCTTAGGACTATATACAACGAATTGATCTACGGTGCTAGTGGCGATCGCAAACCCGATAACCTGACGAATTGTTCGCAAAGCGGCATTATCTAAAGAACCACCAATACTGCCAATACTGATGTTAACCGCACGACTTTCAGCCCATGCCGGCGCACTAATCGACAATACTGCCCCGGCAATCATCAAACATGTGAACTTCTTCATTTTCCTCTCTCTAAAAAAATTAAAAAACTAATACAGAGGTTCCAATTTTGCCATGGTGTATAAATATTTGTAGGTTGTGGGGGAGTATATTAAGTAACACTAGTAAGTATAAACTACCACATGAATAAATTCAAAATTAAAAATCACCGAACAAGGCAAAAGTAAAAAGTTAAAAGCGCAAAGTAGGCGGGACGGAAACCGACACCGCCTACTTTGTAAGAAGGCACTCATAAAGAAAAATAAAAATGGTCACTAGCACCATTATTTATTTATGGAAAGAAAAAAAATATTTACAGCACATTTCATCTGAATGAAGTACACAAGGGCGGGCAGGATGCCCACCCCACAAGATTTATCATATTAAGATGTGTACTTCATTTACTTGCAAAGTGCTGTATTCCAGATGCGTAGCACGAGAAATAAGATGTTCATTATAAATCCCCTGTCTTGAAAAGTTTTGCGCTCCTGTGACCCGGACGCGCAAACTTTTCGCGCTTATTTATGGGGATTATCTTTTTACTTTTTACTTCTTACTTCTTAACCCTGTTTTGTCAGTTTGGGAGAAGCCTATCGCTGAAAGCCTTTTGGAGCTTTAGTTTTAAGCTTTTGGTTATAAATTTTAGTTACTGTTAGAAAATAAAGGCTCAAAGCTAGATTGGATGAAAGTTTCAGAATCTTGCTTTGATTATTACTTTCCGAGAGTGACATAAAAGGGTTAACCACCCACTCAGATGGTTGACACTCAAGCATCAACCATCTACACAATTACAGACTAAAAACGATAGCCTAATCCCGCTTGGAAGCTAACAGCATCAGCCTCGCTATTTCTGTAAGCGTCAATGCCCCATTTAGCATCACCATAAGCTATGATATTTTTGCTCACTAGTGATTCAACACCAAGGGTAACGACAAGTGCATTCTGATTACCTAGTGGGGTATTTTGCCCTTCGTTAGTGACAAAAGAATAGCCACCACCAAAGTAAAGGTTAGTATTTTTAGCAATAGGTGTATCGTAAGTCACTATTGGCATAATTGCAGCAGCATCACCACCATACAGCACTGAACCTCTTACTGACACAGGTGTTTTGGGAATTACATATCGTCCTTGAACATTTCCGCCAACTTGCGCTTCATCGTTTCGTTGTCCACCACTGGTAACACCAGCAGAAATACCAGCACCGATGTAGTTGCTATTAGTACCATTTGTACCAACTGTTTGAGCAGATGCCATACCAGCAGAAACGATAATAGAAGCAACAGTAAGGAAAGAAGCAGCTAAAGTTTTCAGTTTCATAAAGTTTCTCTTGACTAGAATCAAATAAATCAATACTTTCTAGTACTAGAGTCGCTTTTTTTCCTCAAGTTCACCCTCCTGCACTTGGTTCATCCAAAGAGTTGAAAATTTTTCACCTAGTTGGGTGAACCAATTATGTTTGTTGGGAATAGGGAATGGGGACGCGGGGAGGGGGGGACGCGGAGAAATTTTCTCCCTCATCTCCCTCCTCTTCCTTATTTCTTCAAGAAACGCTGACGCAGACGGAAAACAAAAATATTCACTTCTGGTATTCTCATCCATGCTGCAATCACTGCAAATACTCCCAGCCCTACTAACCCAGATACGCCCAACTCCAACAGTAGAATTAGTAAGCCTTCTTTACCCAAGAACATCTGACAAACCACAAGGGTGAGAAAGCTTGTGACTCCAGCAACGATGCTAGCTAAAGTTAAACCGAAAATCGGCACACTCCACTCACGCCAGGGTAAACCGTTGAGTTTGCGATCGAGTAAGAATAATAGCATCAACATTGAACTGCAATTGACGCCCACTGTTGCCAACACCAAACCAGGCGCACCGAAAGGCCCCACTAAAATCCAATCTAAGAAGGCGTTGAGGAAGATATTAAAAGTACTGATGCGAAAAGGTGTCTGTCCATCTCCCAAAGCATAAAATACCCGCACCAAAACATCACGCCCTAAATAGGCAAACATCCCAATCCCGTAAGCGATGAGTAACTCAGAAACTAGCTGTGTGGCGTTTTTGTTAAAAGCACCCCGCTCATATACTATTTTCACCATCGGTACAGCTAGCACCACCATTAGTGCCCCTAAAGGCAGCATGGTAAAGGCAGCAAGTAGCAATCCTTGGCGGATACGTAACTTGAGATCGTGCCAATGTTCTGGGGCAGCAAGCTGGGAAAAGATTGGTAGCAAAGGTAACAAAATAATGTTAGAGATAATGCCGAGGGGAGTCTGCACCAGCAAATTGGCATAGTTAAAACCAGCAGCAGCACCGGGAATTGGACTGGCGAAATAAAGGACAGTGGCAAAGTTAATCGGCATCATCCCTGAGGAAATGGTAGCCGGAGTCATAATTTTAATCGCTTCTTGGACGCCGGGGGATTTAAAATCAAATCGCAGCCGCAACGAACCAAGTCCTAAGCGCCACTGCACAACTAACTGCACCAACCATTGAAGCACAGCCCCCGCCAAGGTTCCCCAAGCCAACACCATGCCACCAATAAAAGCGTATTCTGGCTTGATAATATCCCCGCCATGTTGCCAAACCAAAAACCCAATACCGATGACAACGGTAATACTTGATAACAAAGGACTAATTGAAAGTAACCAATACTGATTAGCGGCGTTGAGGGTACCAAAGCCAATGCCAATCAAGCCAGAAAATAACGCCATCGGTGCCATAATCTGGATTTGTTGGACAGCGATCGCTCTTGTTGTCGCATCCAATCCATGCCCTACAATATCAATGATCGTATCTGCCAAAAAAATCTGAGCTAGTGTCACTATTAACAGCAATCCAGCCACTAGCGTAGTTACTGTTTCTACTAAAGCAGCCGCTTCTTCTCGCTTACGCTTCGCTAAAACGCTAACAATCGCACTGTGTATCGGCCCATTCACACCACCGAGAATTGTAAATAAAAAGCCGGGGATCACATAAGCATAACTATAAGCTGTTGCGGCCGCACCTACACCAAAAGCGGCTGCGATCGCTTGTTGTCTGATTAAACCAAAAATTTTACTAATTAACGTCGCTGCGGCAACAATGCCAGCAATCCCAGCGAAGGAACGAGAAGGTTTTTGCTCTTGATTAGTCACAAATAATACTCAACAACTCTTACACAGTGCATATCTCTGGAATATTTAACCTGAAATCCCGTAGTCTGTCAGGCAAATTTTGACAATTAGACTCATGGCAATTAGTGTAACGGCGATCGCTTCATATTTGATCGCTAAAAGTATAAGGGAAGAGAGATTTACTTTTTGGCACATACACCCTACCTGTGAAATTGATGCTTATGAAAGCATGACTCCATTGAGAAGATAGACACAGAAAGGGGAATCATAACCATAACTATCAACTTTGGAATAGTTGCATACTGCAAAATCTTGAATTTTACATTATTCAACCAAACAAAGTTTGATTTGAGAAATCTTGACAGTAAATTCCCTGAATTCAAAGCAATGGATATCAATTCAACAGTGACAGAAAATCAACTTTTATTATCAAGCGATCAACTTCAAGAACAACTAGAACAACAAAAAGCTCTAGCAAATGTAATTGTCAGAATCCGAGAGTCTCTTGAATTAGAAACGATTTTTCAAACAACTGTTACAGCAGTACGTCAATTACTCAATGCTGATCGAGTGGCAGTTTTCCAATTTGATCCTCATAAAGATTGGGAGGGAGAATTTATTTCTGAAGATGTTGCGCCTGGTTGGATGTCAACAATGACAGTAAAAGTTTATGATCACTGCTTTGGCGAAAAATTTGCTGTGTATTATCAACAAGGTCGAGTGCAAGCTGTTGCTGATATTTATCAGGCGGAACTAAGTGATTGCCATGTAGAAATTTTGAGTAAATTTCAAGTACGCGCCAACCTGATTGTTCCTCTCCTACGAGAGAAAGAATTATGGGGATTACTTTGCATTCATCAGTGTAGTGAACCTCGTAACTGGAAAGAATCAGAAATTGAATTTACTCGCCAAATTGCTGATCATTTAATCGTTGCCATTCAACAAGCAAAGCATCTTCGTGAAGTCCAGTTACAAGCCATACAATTAGCTCAAGCAGCTCAAAGAGATCAAGTAATTGCTCAGCTTGTCGATAAAATTCGCTCACCTCTTGATATTGATACTATCTTTAAAACAATAACTCAAGAAATACGCCAATTGCTACACGCGGATCGCGTTGCTATATTTCGCTTCAATAATGATTGGAGTGGTAATTTTGTGGCTGAATCATTTGCTGAACAATGGACTCCTTTTGTTGGTATTCAGCCGATGATCAATGATACTTACTTACAACAAACTCAAGGAGGACGTTACGTTAATAACGAGATATTTGCAATCGATGACATTTATCAAGCCAAGTTAACAGATTGTCACATTGCTTTATTAGAACAATTTCAAGCCAAAGCCTTTGCCACTGCCCCCATTCTCCAAGGAGAAAAACTGTGGGGAATTATCGCCGCATACCAAAATACTTCACCAAGACAATGGCAATCTTACGAAATTGAATCACTAACCCAAATTGGCACACAAATCGGTGTGGTGTTACGACATCATGAGTTACTATCACAAGCTCAATATCAAGCAGAACAACAAAAAACATTAACTAGTGTTATTATTCGCATTCGTGAATCTTTAGATTTAGATACTATCTTCCAAACTACTGTTAAAGAGATACGACAAATGCTGCAAGCAGACCGAGTTGCAGTTTTTCAGTTTGATACTCAAAATAAGTGGGAAGGAAAATTTATTTCTGAAGATGTTGCACAGGGTTGGGATTCAGTAGTAGCAGCAAAAATTGGCGATCATGATTTTGGGGAACAGTTTGCTGTGCATTATCAACAAGGTACAGTGCAAGCTGTTGCAGATATCTACGAAGCTGGATTAAGTAATTATCATTTAGAAATTTTAAGTAAGTTTCAAATACGAGCTATTTTGATAGTACCTCTATTAAAAGGAGGAAATTTATGGGGATTGCTGTGTGTTCATCAATGTAGTAACTCTCGAACTTGGCAACCTTCAGAAATTGAATTTGTCAGCCAGATTGCCGAGAATTTAGCAGTTGCTTTACAACATAACAAATTATTACTAGAAGCTAGATATCAAGCAGATCAACAAAAAACATTAACTGGGGTGATTGCCAGAATTCGGGATTCTTTAGACTTAGATACAATTCTACAAACTTCTGTGACAGAAGTGCGACAACTGCTAAAAGCCGACCGAGTGGGAGTCTTTCGTTTTGATCCTCAACAAGACTGGGAAGGAGAGTTTGTTCATGAAGACGTAGCCCCCGGTTGGACTTCGGCTATCGCTGAAAAAGTTTATGATTATTGCTTTAGTGAAAGCTTTGTACCACTATATATTCAAGGTCGAGTAAATGCGATCGCTGATATTTATCAAGGAAAACTTCAAGCTTGTTACGTCCAAATACTAGAAAGATTTCAAGTACGGGCGAATATTGTTGCACCTCTGCTCAAAGAAGGTGAACTGTGGGGATTATTGTGTATTCATCAATGTAATGCTCCCCGTCACTGGCAACATTCTGAAATTGAATTTGTCAGCCAAATAGCCGAACAGTTAGGAGTGGCACTAAAACAAGATTCCTATTTAAAACAAGTGCAATTGCAAGTTGTCCAATTAGCAGAAGCTACAGAACGTGAAAAAGCAATGGAAAGACAAGAACTACTTGCTGCAACTATTGATAAAATCCGCCAATCACTCGATATTAAAAATATTTTTAAAACCACTACTCAAGCTGTTAGAGAATTGCTAGAAGTTGAACGAGTAGCAATTTATCGCTTTAACTTAGATTGGAGTGGCAAATTCGTGGCAGACTCTTTTAAAGATGGTTGGAAACCCGTTGCTAAAGTCCAACCAATGATTATTAAAACCTTTGAAGACACAGACGATGATAATGAATTACCACGCAACGAAACTTTTGTTCCCATTCGTGAAGGCGAAAAATTATGGGGATTGTTAGTTGCTTATCAAAATTCGCAACCGCGCTATTGGAAAGATGAAGAAATTAATTTACTAGCTCAAGTAGGGGTGCAATTAGGAATTGCCATTCAGCAAGCAGAGTTACTCGAACAAACTAAGCGTCAAACTATGGAACTGACTCAAGCTTTACAAGAATTAAAACAAACTCAAGCTCGATTAATTCAGGGTGAGAAAATGGCTGGTTTAGGACAGCTAATTGCTGGGGTAGCACATGAAATAAATAACCCAGTCAGTTTTATTTTTGGTAATCTGATTCATTTAAATGAGTATACTCAAGAACTACTGAGTATCATAAAACTTTACCGTCAAAATGACTCTCTATTACCCGATATTCAAAAGCAAATCGACGATACAGATTTAGACTTTATCATCGAAGATTTACCCAAAACCCTTGAATCAATGAAAATAGGTACAGAGCGAATTCACCAAATTGTACTATCACTAAGAAATTTTTCTCGTACAGATGAGGCTGAATTGAAACTAGTAGATATTCATGAGGGATTGGATAGTACTTTATTAATTTTAGGACATCGATTCAAAAATACTGGCGATCGCCCAGCGATTGAGATTGTTAAACAATACAATACTTTACCTTTGCTGGAATGCTATCCTGCACAACTCAATCAGGTATTAATGAATATTTTAAGCAATTGTATTGATGCATTAGAAGAAAAATTTAATGCGATTCAGCGGAAGTATTTAAAATCATCAATCAACTGTCCCAGGATTCCTTTAACTATCTGGATTACTACCCAAACTATTAATAATCAAGTTGTAATTAAAATAGCAGATAATGGTTTAGGGATTCCCGAAGAAGTGCGATCGCACATTTTTGACCCCTTCTTCACCACTAAAGAACCAGGTAAAGGCACAGGCTTAGGATTATCTATCAGCTATCAAATAGTAGTTGAAAAACATCGCGGGCAAATTAAATGTTTCTCCACACCAGAACAGGGAACAGAGTTTGTCATCGAACTTCCTAGCAGTTAATACTTGATAGACAATAGCTCATCTTTGTGCTTTGAAATCGAGGATGAGCTAATCTAAATGCAGAGGACGCAGAGACAGAGATCACGAAGAACCAAGAGATGAAGAACGCCGGCTTATGGTTGATTAAACAGGTGCAAAAACTGTTGTTATTACAATATCTTCACACAATATTAAAGACTATTACTGATTTAAAAATACACATCTTTGAATGAAGCTAGAGGAGATGAGTTTTTCGTACATTTATGAAACTAAGCCAAATACTAAAATTAGCTGTTATTCCTGTTTTAACTACAATTAGCCTTACGTCTACATCAAATACAGCACTAGCTGACTACTTGAACAGTGAGGGAACAGGAGGCGATTACCGTTATCAATTATGGTCTAGCGATGATGGTAATTATTACTACTTGAAAATTTGGTCATATGAAGCAAATCCAGAAAATGACCCAAATACTATAACTAGAGCATTCACCTCCACTAGAGAAGCTCTAAATTATTTTGATTGCAACTACGCTCGTAAAAACTTACCAGAATGTTCTCAATAATAATTTTTAATTAATGTTCAATTAAAATGGGTGCGTTATGCTTCGCAATAACACACCCTACAAAAATGCTCAAAAAGCATTTGCTTAACGACACCCTAAACTATCCCGCGTAGAAACACCCGTAACCGGATTCAGACCATCAGCTTTTTCACACATTAGCGCGACTTGATAACGGTCAATTAAAGCGTCTGTAAAATCAGCGCCAGTGATATCGGCATCGTAAAAACGGCTACGGGTCATAGTTGCTTCTGTCAAAATAGCATTTCTCAGGTTAGCTCCATCCAATGTGACACGATCAACTAAAGCACCTGTGAGGTTTGCACCTTCCAGATTAGCCTTTAACAAAACTCCCTTAGTAAAAATAGCGTTTGTTAAATTTGCTCCTTGGAAATTTGTACCTCGCATTTCCGCAGCCACAAAAGTCACACCTGTTAAATCAGTGTTAGAAAAATCCTGATTTTCTAAATTGATATTGCTGTAATTGATTGTATTGATTTGAGCAAAAGCTGGCCGCGGATTAAGCATTATCCACAACCAGGCTAGAAGCAAAATCACAATTAAACTACACAATCGCCACAAAATCTTTTTCATATCTTTACTATTTGTCATTAGTCATTTGTCCTGTTTTGCTTGACTCATGACCAATGACCAGTGACTATTTCCAATCTTTCCCTATCCTGATTGTAAGGTCAGATTCTAAATCACCAGTTGCTGACACCTCAATTTGACCCAAGCCTATGACTTTTTGTAAGTCAATTCCTGGTTTGCGGTTGCCTTTCTGGACGAGAATCTGAGTCTGGCGTTGGGTATCAGGCCAGTCTGGGACAGTGTAAATATTTTTAAAGCCTTTCTGTTTGAGATAAGTGATAACTTTTTCGGTTAGCTGGGGTTGATTAGAAGCATTTTGAATAGCAATTTTGAGGTTAGGAACGGGTCGCAGGTCTTGTTTGAGACCAGGCACATTCACCCCAACATAATCATTCAATAGGCTTTGTTGTCCTGTCATATTCAGCCAATAGCTATTAGGGTCTTGGCTGAAGCGGCTGAAGCTACCAGGCAACACAGTCATTTGGAAATTATCTCGTTCTAGGTTGAGGCCAAAATTCACCAACGCCATCATTTCCTCCATCTTCAGGTTGGTGTCAAAATACTTCCGCATCAGGCGGGTTAATTGTGGCAACCTGGGTAAGACAGTGGGACTATTGAGGCGTCGTAGCAAAGCTGCCATTAGTGCTTGCTGACGCTGCACCCTTGAGAGATCCCCCAAACCGGGTTCGCGGAACCGTGCAAACTGTTCTGCTTGTTCACCGTTGAGGGTTTGCCAACCACTCACTAAACTAATTGCCAACTTCCCAGAGGCGTCTCTGTATTCCATTGATTTAGGAACAAACACCTCTACTCCTCCGAGTTGATCGACTAACTGCCGTAAGCCACTGGTAGAAATGCGAATATAGCGATCAATTGGCGCATTGTTTAAAGTACGGCTGACTACCCGCGCTGACAAAACTGGCCCGCCTTTGGCATTGGCATCTGAGACCTTAGTTAATCCCGCCTCTGGGAGTGCGATCATTGTATCTCTGGGAATCGACAACACCCGCAAAGATTTTTCGCCAGGATCAAGTCTAGCCAGGAGCATAGCATCACTTTTACCAGCAAAGCTTTCTGGTGAGCCATCAACAGTACCGCTGACTGGTTCAATTCCCATAATTAAAATGTTCATGGGCCGCGATAGCTGATATTGAGAGAGTTTGCTCCATAACTCCCCAGGTAATGGCATTTTTTGCTCATCTTTGCCAGATAAACCCAATTCTTCATCGGTTTTATCGAGATTACTCCACAGCGGAGTCCAGAGCGCTAGAGTTGAAACTAGTAGCCCAGATAAGACGACACCCAAGACAACTGTCAAGATCCACAATAGCCACCGAGGCATGGCTAAACCCATCTTTTCGTAAAGCTGATTGGGGATCGCACCCACAGACGCGGCATTACGAGAAGTATTTGCAGACTGGTTTGGTCTGACTTCTGGCTTTGAGTCTGGTGCTGATGTTACCTGGTTTTCTGTATGTTGAAGTTGTTGCGATCGCACCTCATTTTCAAAATCTGGCATTTGCTGAGGCGTGACCGGATTATCCGACCATTCGACTTGTTTTATCACAATTATCTCCCCACTCAACCACTCCCTAAAAGTATGTTAGTGCAAGCTACAAATCTTGCCAGCGTAAAAGCTCACTGTACACTTGTAATGTTCTTCAGTAGGTCTGTATGACAACATGAGTACTGCATTGTTCCCTGTAATCCTTGCTGGTGGCAAAGGTGAACGCTTTTGGCCCCTGAGTCGCAAAGACCGACCCAAGCAATTTTTAAGTCTTGATGGTAGCTCTAGAAGCCTACTACAAGCAACCGCCGATCGACTGGTATCACTCGCCAATGGGTGGGGTTCTCTGTGGGTAATAACTTCTAGTCAAGTAGCTGAAGGAGTACAACAACAACTACCCGACTTACCATCTGAGAATTTGCTGATTGAGTCTGAAGGAAGGGACACCGCCGCAGCCGTTGCTTGGACAAGTTTAGAAATCAAACGGCGCTATGGAGAAGACGCGATTATTGGCTTTTTTCCTGCTGACCACTGGATTGCTGATCAAAAGACGTTTGCACACACCTTAAATGCGGCTACGCAACTTGCACAAAGCAAAGCAGCGATCGTCACCTTGGGGATCAAGCCTACTTTTCCGTCAACGGGCTACGGTTACATTGAACAAGGTGAAAAAATAGGTAGCTTTAATGAGCTGCCAGCTTATCACGTCAACCGCTTTACTGAAAAGCCCAACCGTGAAACAGCAGAAACTTTTTTATCTACGGGGCGTTTTAGCTGGAATAGTGGCATGTTCGTGTTTCGGGCTGGGGTTGTTCTTGAGGAACTACATGCCCATGCTCCAGAAATTATCGAACCTTTGGAACAAGAGGGCCCTGATATTTACCCCCAGTTACCTAAGAAGAGTATAGACTACGCACTAATGGAAAAGACAAGTCTAGCATATGTCTTACCGGTAGAATTTGGCTGGGATGACTTAGGAGATTGGAATGCGATCGAACGTTTACTTAAAACACAAGAGACTCCCAATGTAGAACTCGCTACTCATGTGGGATTAGATACGCAGGGGGCGATTATTTATGCCTCAAATCCAGAAGATGTAATTGTTACCATTGGCTTAGAGGATGTGGTTATTGTGCGCGATCGCAATGTCACCCTTGTTGTCAACAAAGAACGCACTCAGGAAATCAAACAGATCCTCAAAACCCTCCAGAACGATCCCCGATTTGCTGACCTGCTATAGAAAGTTAGAACCCCTGACAGAGGCTGATAAGGAGATTTTTCTATTATAACTTAAATGTCAAACACGGATTATCAGGATTAACAGGATTTGCGGGATTAGGGAGATAAGGAGGATGTGGTTGGACTTCGCTCACCAACCAGGAGATGAGGGAGAAATAACTAACACCCATTCCCCAGTCCCCAATCCCCAATCCCCAATCCCCAATCCCCAGTCCCCAATCCCCAGTCCCCAATCCCCAGTCCCCAATCCCCAGTCCCCAATCCCCATTCCCCAGTCCCCAGTCCCCAGTCCCCAGTCCCCAATCCCCATTCCCCATCCCAACAATGTTCCTCACCCAAACTGTTCCCCGTCAACGAGAAATCCTCGAAGTATTCCTTCGCAATGGCTGGGACTATATGCGAAGGCTACTTACTGGTGGCAAAACTGATGAACCCCAGCTACCTACACCTGCGGTTTTAAAGAATATCTTGGTAGATTTAGGGCCGGTTTATGTCAAACTCGGTCAGCTAATGTCTACCCGTCCAGATTTACTTAGCGCCGCCTACATCGAGGAACTATCCACCCTGCAAGATGAAGTCCCGCCTGTTGCTTGGTCTGATGTAGAAGTGTTGATTCGTAAACAGCTCAAGCGCCCATTAGAAGAAACTTTTAGTAAAATCAATCCAACTCCTGTAGCAGCGGGATCAATTGCTCAGACACATCGAGCTACGTTAGTTAATGGTCGGGAAGTGGCGCTAAAAGTGCAGCGTCCGGGGATTGATATTACTGTTGCCCAAGATATCGCTTTAATTCAAGGTATTGCCGATTTAGTGGCACGTACAGATTTTGGGCAAACCTATGAAATTAAATCTATTGCCGAGGAATTTACCAAAGCACTAGAAGCAGAGTTAGATTTTACACGAGAAGCAGGTTACACAGACCAACTCCGCCGCAATTTGTCTCATAGTCGCTGGTTTGATCCCAAGCAAATTGTGGTAGCCGAAATTGATTGGGATTTGACTACAGAAAAGCTAATGGTGATGGAATGGTTAGATGGTGTGCCATTCCTGTCGGCAGATTTGAGCAGTGAAAATAATAGTAAAGACCCCGCCGTTGAACGTAAAGAAATAACTACGCTACTATTTCGTGCATTTTTTCAACAACTATATATAGATGGGTTTTTTCATGCCGACCCTCATCCAGGAAACTTGTTCTATCTTAAAGATGGTCGTGTTGCCCTTCTTGATTGTGGCATGGTGGGACGACTTGATCCCCGCACACAGCAGATATTAACAGAAATGCTATTAGCGATCGTTGATTTGGATGCTCAGCGGTGCGCTCAATTAACTTTACAGTTAGCAGATTCTGCTCAACCGGTGATTTTGTCGCGGTTGGAAAATGATTATGACCGAATGTTGCGAAAGTATTACAATATCAGCCTGACTGACATAAATTTTAGTCAAATAATTTACGAAATTTTACAAGTTGCCCGCAACAATAAGATTAGGCTACCCAGTAATATGGGGTTGTATGCTAAAACCCTGGCTAATTTGGAGGGCGTGGCGCGAACCTTTAACCCAGAGATTAATTTATTTGAAGAAATTCAACCATTAATTACAGATTTGTTTCGTCGCCAGTTACTCGGCGATAATCCTGTGCGATCGCTCCTCAGAACAGCTCTAGATATCAAAAGTCTCTCTTTACAATCTCCCCGCCAAATTGAACTTTTATTAGATAGAGTAACTTCTGAAACCTTGCAATGGAATTTATCGCTACGAGGTTTAGATGGTGTGCGTCGCACTATGGACGATGCAGCCAATAGACTCTCTTTTAGTATTCTAGTAGGTTCATTGATTATGGGAGCAGCAATTATTACTACAAAAGCACAGACATCCCAGCTATCTTTTTTAAGTAGCGCCTTGTTTGCTGCTGCTAGTTTATTGGGTTTGTGGTTAATTATTAGTACACTGCGATCGGGGCGTTTAAGGTAGAAAGTAGGGGCTAGATAGGGATGAGGAAGTAAAAAGGCAGGGGAGAAAGATAATTACAATTTCCCATGCATCCCCGAGTTCCCCATTCCCATATATTGAAAATCACTATAAACACAGATAAAGATTAATAATTTATCTGTGTTTACTTATGTTTTATGTGAGAATTATGTCAATTATCATTGTTGAAAATCTTAGTAAATTTTATCCAGTAGCTGTTAAGGAACCGGGCATAAAAGGGACAATTACTCACTTTTTTCGCCGCACTTACTGTTCAATTAAAGCAGTTGAGGATATTTCCTTTGAAATTGCGCCTGGTGAAATCGTAGGATTTTTGGGGCCAAATGGGGCTGGTAAAACTACTACACTCAAAATGCTTACGGGACTGATTCATCCTTCTAGCGGTAAAGTTAGAGTTGCTGGGCACGTTCCGTTTCGGCGTCAAGAAGCGTTTTTAGGGGCAATCACTTTGGTAATGGGGCAAAAACAGCAACTGCTTTGGGACTTACCAGCGCTGGATTCTTTGAGAATTAATGCTGCTGTGTACAACATCTCCGATAAAGATTTCCAGCGACGGGTGGGAGAATTGACAGAAATGCTTTCATTGGGAGGCAAGCTAACCCAACCAGTACGAAAGTTATCTTTGGGTGAACGGATGAAAGCAGAATTATTAGCAGCACTTTTGCATCATCCCCATGTCTTGTTTCTGGATGAACCAACGCTAGGACTAGATGTAAATGCTCAAGTAGGGGTGCGCGATTTTTTGCGTGAGTATAATCAGCGCTACCAGGCAACAGTGCTATTAACAAGCCATTACATGGCTGATATCACAGCTTTGTGTCAACGGGTGTTGTTAATTCATCAAGGAAAGCTGATGTATGACGGTAGCCTAGATGGACTGCTAGAACGTTTTGCCCCTTACCGAGAAATTTATCTAGAGTTAGCCCAACCACTACCAATAGAGAAACTTATGTCCTATGGTGACGTGCAATTTATGGAAGGGCGAGCAGTGCGTTTTATGGTGCCGCAAGAAGCGCTGACTCGCACCGTATCTAAGATTTTGGCAGATTTGGCGGTAATCGATTTAACAGTAACTGAACCGCCTGTAGAAGAGGTAATTGGGCGAGTTTTTCAGGCGGGAGTTGTGTAGATAGGTGATAATGAAGCACATTATTAGAAAAGCTCTAACTTTGCTATTGGTATACTACGCCTATATGGTTGAGTATCGAGCAGAGTTGATATTATGGGTTTTGTCAGGATCTTTACCGATTATCCTGATGGGTGTTTGGATAAAAGCGGCACAAGGCGGCAACTTTGGTTTGACACCAGTAGATTTTGCTCGTTACTTTCTGGTGGTTTTTGTTGTTAGACAAATATCAGTAGTTTGGGTGATTTGGGAATTTGAAAAAGATGTAATTGAAGGCAGACTTTCATCTAAATTATTACAACCACTTGATCCAGTATGGCATTATGTTGCATCCCATCTTTCTGAAAGAGTTGCTCGGATACCATTTGCGTTGCTACTAATTGCACTGTTTTTTATACTCTATCCTCAAGCTTTTTGGATACCCAAATTGCCAGAGTTATTGCTCTTTACTTTAGCAGTGATATTAACTTTTATTTTACGGTTTGTAATTCAGTATACCTTTGCTATCTTTGCTTTTTGGACAGAACGAGCTAGCGCTTTAGAAAATTTTTGGTTTTTGTTTTTTTTGTTTTTGTCTGGCTTAATTGCACCGTTAGAGGTTTTTCCTGAACCTGTACGGGCGGTAGTGATGTTTACACCTTTTCCTTACTTGATTGACTTTCCTGCAAGTATTTTAGTCGGGCTACCCGTCGATATTACAAGAGGATTTTTGTCAACAATAGGTTGGATATTGATATTTTTGGGTGCGAATCGCTTGCTGTGGCGTGCAGGATTAAAGCGATATTCTGGAATGGGGGCTTAAGTTTGAACTAAAGCACTGTCTAAGAGGTTGTTTTAAAAGTCTAAATTAATACTAACCCCGGCAATTGGAAATCGCGACTATACAGACAAAACCCACCTCCGTGGGTTTCAATTTTCACCAACAAATGCTAAAAATTACTGGATAGTGTTTTAAATTTTTCTGCTGCTCCCAAGGAATAATCTTCTAACCTAAAATCAGCAAAAGGTTTCTTTTCTAATCTATTTCTCAAGGCCTCATCTAGAATTACATCCTCTGATTGTTTTTCTACTCCAATAATAATTACACTTCTTTGATGTGCGGTTAAATCTTGATGATTTTGACAATTATTATTTTGAAATTGACCCAAGTTTAATAAACGATACTCTTTGGGGCTAGATATATTACTAAATAGTGTTTTTGCCAAAATTTGTGTTTGCTTGGAGCGTTCTAGAGCGATGCGTTCTGCAATTGCTGTATCACCTGAACAAGAAGCTAAACCTACAGAGATAATCTCATTGGCGTTTCCCATGAGCTTCTGGATATTTTCTTGTTCTATGTTCAAATTTAAAAGCTCAACACTAATAATTTCATCGTTATGTTTAACTTGAAATGTGCTATCTACAAGCCATTTATATTCCACAGATAAAACTGCTATGTTAAATTTCGCAATTCTCCCTTGACTATCTCTACCTTCTTCATAGGTAAAATAATCAATCTTTCCTTTTCTTTGAGGCGCTTGTCCATTATTAACTGTTATTGTTCGCGCAGTGTTTCCGTCGGGAGAAGATGCTTTAAAAGAAGCTTGCGTCCACAAAAATACTGTAGTTAGTGTTCCTAATGATATTAAAAATGCTGTAAACATTTCTAATAGGGGCACTTTTTCTAACTGCTGCTTGGACTGTAAAGTTTTAATAGTAATTGGGATGGAATTATCAGTTTTAGAACTAATAGCCAAATCTACAACTTTATCCTGAGTTTCAGTTAATTGAGTTTCAACTTCTGCTAAACGCTGCAAAATTTCTTGGGCATTGACGGGACGCTTCTCTACTTCTGGTGCTGCCAACCAATCGATTATATCTAACAGCAAAGGTGAGATATGAGTAGCATAGTTTCGCCAGTGCCATAAATTGTGTTGAACATCGTACATATCTAGAGGATGGCATCTTGTGAGCAAAAACATCAAGGTGCGTCCCAAGGCAAAGAAATCTGATTGTGGTACGGCTTGACTATTCATCTGTTCTGGAGGGCTATAACCAGATGATATAATGGCTGTGCTGTTATTGATTTGTCCTAGATGGGGTTGAGTAATTTCTCTGGCAATGCCAAAGTCAATCAATACCAGTTCTCCCCAACCTCCTTGACGATGAGTGGCTATAGGAGAGCGAATCATAATGTTAGATGGTTTGATATCTTGATGTAGATATTGTTTGCCATGCACTACATCCAGTATTTCTGCCAACTGCCTTAACCAGGCTATAGCTTGTGCTTGATAAATGAAATAATTCTGCTGTTTAAGCCACTGTTCTAAACTGAATCCATCGATTTTTGCGATCGCAATACAGTGCAACATCATACCATTTCTGGTTTGATACTGGAAGTAGGTATCTGCTTGGGGAATACCAGGATGGTTGAACTTTTTGAGTACAGTTACTTCATGCTGAAATAGTTCAACCGCTTTTACATCGCTAGAAAGCTCCTGTTTGAGTACTTTAAGGATTTTCGGCGTGTCTTGTTCGTATGCATCATAAACTTTACTGAAGCCTGTTTTGTCACTCAACAAGCGTGTCACTCGATATCGCCCCAGCAATTCCATTTGAGAACCACAACTTTGACAAAAACGGTTTTGCTCATTCTCGTGGTGGTCTAATTTAGGGCAAACAGGATTTATACAAAGACTCATGGCTAGCTTAATTTGTTAAGGGAGCATGGGGGATGAGGGGGACGCGGGGACGCGAAGACGCGAAGACGCGGGGACGCAGGGACGCGGGGACGCAGGGACGCGGGGACGCGGGGACGCGGGGACGCGGGGACGCGGGGACGCGGGGACGCGGGGATGCGGGGATGCGGGGACGCGAAGACGCGGAGACGCGGAGAATAATCAATGACAATTCCCCAGTCCCCAGTCCCTAGTCCCCAATCCCCAGTCCCCAGTCCCCAATCCCCAATCCCCAGTCCCCAATCCCCAATTCCCAATCCCCAACTAAATATGCTCTTCTAGAAAAGCTGCTATAGTCCGGTTAAATGGCTCTGGTTGCGACAAAAAAGGCCAATGATTGCCGGGAACTTGGCAAATGCGTAGGTTTTTTAGATAGGTTTTATATGGTTTAATTTGCCAACTTTGGCGATTCAGACCTTGTTCTGGTTGAATGAAGAGGGCAGGAGTATCAAGGGGAATTGTAAAACCAGGTACTTGCATGACTTCTTCAAAAATCCCATCACGAGCCGCAACAGTAAACTTGCTGCCCCAACTGCCATCGGGTTTTTGTTCAATTCCTAACTGGAAAACTTGCTGCTGTAAGCTAGTCCATCCTTGGTATTGCTTGAGTTGGCGGGCTTGCTGTTCGGCTGCTTCGTAACTGGCAAATGGGCCCATGCTTTTGAGAAAAGGCAAAAAGCGATATAACATCGGAAAGGTAAATTGGAAAAAGCTGGGCATTTTCCAAATGAAAATCGGATCGACTAAAACTATGCTTCGCAACCGTTTAGGGTTTTTTCTTGCCCAAATAGCAACTAATTTCCCACTCCAAGAATGACTAACAACATGGGCAGAAGACCATCCTACACTATCTATGAGTGCTTCTAGGTCTGCGATCGCACTCTCAAAACTATAATCTTTCTCTGGCTTACTACTTTCACCATGACCACGCATATCTGGAGCTACTATGTGGTAGTTTATCGCTAAGTAATCTCCCAGACTAGACCAGACTAAAGCATGGTCGCCTAAACCATGTAACAACAGTACTGGTTCTTGTTCTTGACCTTGTTTCCACTCTAAATAAGAAAGTTGGATATCGGGCTTTGATAAAGTTTGACGTATTGGCATGAGTGCAGATTTATTTTTGGGACTGGGGATGTGGTTCGGCTTTGCTCAACTACCGCAGAGTCGAACCACATCCCCCTCATCTTCTCATCCCCATCTCACGCAATTCAGTACGTTGCTCATTACCATTTTGATAATTAAAGGATTGTACTAATTAATACGAAACAATGAGTCTGATGAATGCCAAGATCAAAATAAGATGACTCAAGTTTATTAAGTTTATTGAAACTACTATCTATGCCAGAACTACACCAATCAATTGCTCAACATTACCACAAACGTACTAAATACGACCCTGAAACTCTTGCTGGCAAACATCAGGGGTTAGATTGGTCTAAGCAGCCAGTGCCGTTTAAGGAGTACAAAATTGGCTCTACTTTTGACCTCAAACCTTATATTCAAGAAAAGCCAGAGACATTTACTAATAATCTGGATGCTAAATGGTGGCAGCGACTGTCACGGCTGTTGTTTCGTAGCTATGGACTAACGGCGAGAATACCTTCTATGGGAAGTACGGTGTATCTAAGAGCTGCTCCCAGTGCAGGTGGGCTATATCCTGCGGAGGTGTACGTAGTTTCTCGCGGCACTGCGTTATTACCACCAGGGCTGTATAACTATCAATGTCGGACTCATTCGCTAATGCATTACTGGGAAAGTGATGTTTGGCAAACTTTACAAGACGCTTGTTTCTGGCATCCGGCGCTGGAAAATACTCAATTAGCTATTATTCTGACTACGGTTTTCTATCGCTCTGCGTGGCGCTACGAGGATAGGGCTTATCGTCGGATTTTTCTTGATGCAGGACACTTGTTAGGTAATATTGAGTTAGCTGGCGCTCTTACTGACTATCGGCCACATTTAATTGGTGGGTTTGTGGATGAATCGGTAAACAATTTGCTTTATATCGATCCGCAACAAGAAGGAGCGATCGCTATCTTACCTCTAGCAGACCTATTGGATATCAACCAAAATTTACCATTAGGATGCACTGCTTTACCTTCTGCGACAGAAACTAATTATCCACAAATTCCTGATGGTGAATTGCTGACGTATTTTCATCGCCACACCCAAATTCAACCAGGGATAACTGGTAAACTCAATTTACCAGCAGTTAAACAAGAAAAATCTTTAGAAGATAAATACAATTTTCCTTTCTGTCTCAAAATCCCCACCCCTACTACTCCCATTGCTTGGAAAGAGGGACTGTCAGAATTGGAAAGCACAATGTACAGGCGACGTTCGACTCGTGCCTATAGCGGTGACGATTTAACCTTAGATGAACTCAAAGCTTTACTCGATTTCACTTACCAACCGCAAAATTACATCGACCAAGGTTTAGATAGGTCTCCAGATTATTTTGACCCAAATTTAATCGAAACTTTTATAGCTGTTTGTGGTGTCAAAGATTTAGAAGCGGGATGCTATTATTACGCACCAAAAGCTCAAGAGTTACGCCAAATCCGCTTTAAAAACTTCCGACGGGAGTTACATTTTCTTTGCTTAGGACAAGAGTTAGGGAGAGATGCAGCAGCAGTACTTTTTCATACAGCCGATTTAAAGTCGGCTATTGCTCAATATGGCGATCGCGTTTATCGTTACCTACATATGGATGCTGGTCATTTAGGGCAAAGACTTAATTTAGCGGCTATTCGCCTGAATTTAGGCGTCAGCGGTATCGGCGGCTTTTTTGATGACCAAGTAAATGAAGTTTTGGGTATACCTATTGATGAGGCTGTTCTTTATATCACTACGCTAGGACGACCTAGATAAAGGTGACGTACTCCACACTTAATTACGAATTACGCGCTTCGCAGCGGTAGCGAGTCCTCGATAGCGTTAGCGAAGCGGTAGCGATAGCGTAGCGTTAGCGAGTCATCGAGCGTCGGTACGAGCGTCAGCGTAAAGCCTACGGCATAGCTTCGCTTAGAGCGACGCAGGAGCGTCGCGTCATTACGAATTACGAATTATTTAAACCAATGCCTTTGCTGGCGAATTCTTCTACAGTTTTTTGAGAGAATTCATGAGTGGCGATCGCCTGTAACATTATCAAAGGTAAGGTTAAATGATTTGCTCCAGCTTGTAAGGAGGCGGCTGCTTCTTGAGGAGATTTGATACTGGCTGCTAAAATTTCTACATCACTGCCTTTGAGAACGCTAGCCATATCTTGTACTAAAGCAATACCATCGCCCAATAACCGGGTAGCGCGGTTGACATAAGCTATGGCAATTTTAGCACCCGCCTCTTTAGCCACCACCGCCTGTGCTGCACTGTAAATCGCTGTTACCGAACAAGTAATTTCCGGTGCCAGACTCGCCACCACCTCAAACCCTACAGGTGTCGCGGGAATTTTCAACACAGTTTGCGAACCAATGATTTCAAAAGCCTTTCTACCTTCAGCCAACATCCCCGCTTTATCGGAGGACATAAGTTGGTAATATAAAGGCCCTTCAGTTAAAGCAACCAGTTTCTTGAGTGTATCTTCTGGTGGAGTGTCGCTTTGAGCTAAAAGTGTCGGATTTGTAGTAATACCCTTTATCCATCCCCAAAGCTTGGTAATTTCAGCTTCCGATGCGATCGCGGAGTCTAAATAAATTGCCATAATCTTTCTCTATGTTTTTTGAGTACATGAAGCACAAAGAAAAACATTATTCTGGTTCAATCAGAGGTTTTCCCTGTTAAGCGTTCCCTGTTTACTATTCCCTCTAAAATGTGCAACTTAGACTTTTTTATTTAACAAAATATCCTACACCGTTTTCTAGCCCTTGGCATAATATTGATTCAGGACTGCCATCTGGAGGGAGTTCAATATCAGGCTATTTTCCAAATCTCTATCCCGAAGATATTCCTAATTATATTCGACGTCATGAGCTTTTCTTTGATGGCAATAAGTGGAGATATAAAACATTTCAAAATAAAGTATTTACACCTAATGGCGAATACAACTTCATTGTACAGGGAGGCAATATATATATAGCAAGGCAAAAGTTTGGTTTAGGTGATCATATTGATATCACCAAAGGTAACAACGTTGACTTTGCAGGTCAAATTCGCTTTGGACACAATAAAAAAAATAAAGGTCAAATTAAATACTGGAATAATGCTTCTGGTCACTACAAACCATCAGTTAATGAAGCAGGTAATGCTGGTTTGCCATTAGACCTTTTCATCCCACATGAGTTTTCATAATCCCTTATGAATGATAATATTCAAAATTTAATACAAACCAGTACCTATAGAGCCTTGTCTTCTAATGAAGAAAAGGTAATTTTGGATTATCTAAAATCAATACCTGAAGTAGAAGCATATGAAATCATTAAGAGCATGGTTGAACAAAAAAGCCTAATTTCTCTTGTAATTGCCAAGAGAGTTTTAAATCAAAGAGATTATGTCACAAAATTGTTCAAGTATGGAAGTGTAAATTCTAATGCTCAATCTATTAAATTATGGCTAGATTTTGCTATTCCTAAGCTGGGATTTAAGTCAGTAGCAAAATTGATTGAAGATTTGAATAATGATCAAAACAGATTAATAGAAAAAGCTGTGTATTGGTTTCCTTTGTTTATCTCAAAGAATGAAAAAAGGTCGTGGAACTTACTGGAAAAGTTAAGACAAAAAGTAACTATACACCCCTAAACCCTGACTAAGAAGACGCGGAAAAGGGGAGACGCAAAGAGCGACCCTTCTCAAGATTTAAGCACCTGGTTGCAAGAAAGCGACTTTAGTCGTAGAGACAAAAAAATCTGTTCCTTGTTTGAATCTCCTAGCTTTATGGGGTCTCCCGCGTCCTCGTGTCCTCTTCAAACCCTGCCTGTAGGGCATTGACTCAGCATTACTCAGAGACAGTGCAAATGACATCGCTTTCAGGGATAATTCCTATAAAACAGCCTGCATGGAGAAACCAGGATGACATCTCCAGAGATAGTAACTTGGCTACAAGAACGCACCACTTTAGGAATTCTCTCACCTGCGGTGTTAGATGCGATCGCTGTAATCATAGAAGAAAAAGTTATACCAGCAAACACCACCTTAGTCAGTGAAGGCACTTCTCCAAAAGCACTTTATATTTTGCAACAGGGGCAACTGGAAAGCAGTACTACCAATCAAACTAATCCAGCTTTAGCATATGGGTTGCTCCCTGGTTCGGTGATTCATCTTCAGGAATTGCTGTTAGATGAATTGACTCTAGTCACAATTACTACAGTCACAGAATGCCATTTGTGGGTTGTGCCTGCTGATCAGTTTCGTTCGTTGGCTAGTCAATATCCAGAAATTACTCAAGCCTTCTCTCGTCAATTAGCTCAAGAATTGGCTCAAGTGACATCCGCCCTTGGTTATGAACAAGAACGTTCTGTAGCCCTGCGACCATATTTAGTCACTAAAGCCCAACGTGGTATCGTTGGTACTAGTCGCTACGCTGTACGTCTACGGGAGCAAATTAGACAAGCAGCTAGCGATCGCAAATCAGTGGATATTTTCGGTGAACCGGGCTTAGAAAAAGATAACATAGCTGCTTTAATTCACTTTGGTTCTTCACAACGGCGAGAACCGATGATTAAAGTCAATTGCGGGATTCTCCAAACCAGCGGTGCAGATTTATTTGGCCGTGATGGAGGCAAACCAGGACTGCTGGAATGGTTAGGTGAAGGGACTCTACTCCTGAATAATATTCAAGAATTGCCCTCAGAGTTATTACCTGCTGTGGCGCAGTTACTGAAAAAAGGCACGTATAACCCCGTGACTCGTCCTGGCGAACCAAACGCTGAACCTCGCCCTAGCAAAGCCCGCATCCTAATTGTTTCCGAAAAAACTCTACCTACTATTGAACGCTGTGTTGGTCATGTAATTAAAGTGCCACCACTACGGGTGCGAAAAGCTGATATTCAAGCACAAGTAGAATATTACACTAGTCTCTACGTCCGGGCGAGAGGTGTTTCTAAACCGCACATTACCCCAGAAGCTGTGCGTCGCTTACAGTCTTATGATTTTCCTGGCAATTTCAAAGAGTTGAAAAATCTTGTAGAACGGGCAATAGTCCAAGCCGGAGAAGCCAGTGAATTGACAGAAGAAATATTTTGGTCAGCCGAAATTAAGAAAAAGCAATTTCGGGTTAATCTGTTAAATATTTATCCCAGTTTGCGGCGATTTTTACGCAGTGATTGGTGGCCTGACCGCATAAATTATGGCTTTACTGTAAGCGCTTTTGCCTTGATCGTGACAATTTTGTTTGTGGGGCCGCAAACACGCGATCGCAATTTTGCTCTCAATTTATTTTGGGCTTTCTGGTGGCCTTTCTTTTTATTTTTATTTCCCTTTTTAGGGCGTGTGTGGTGTGCAGTTTGTCCCTTTATGATTTATGGGGAAATTACACAAAAGCTTTCTTTATGGTTATGGCCCAGACAACTCAAACGCTGGCCAAGAGAGCAAGCTGAGAAATGGGGCGGCTGGTTTTTGTTTGGGCTATTTACCCTAATTTTCCTTTGGGAAGAACTCTGGAATTTAGAAAATACCGCCTATCTTTCCGCTTGTTTGTTGTTATTAATTACCGCTGGGGCAATGATTTTCTCAGCAATTTTTGAGCGGCGATTTTGGTGTCGATATCTCTGTCCCATTGGTGGCATGAATGGTTTATTTGCCAAACTCTCAATGACAGAACTTCGCGCACAGCAAGGTATTTGTTCTGCCACTTGTACCACTTATCAATGCTACAAAGGAGGGCCACAAAAAGGTGAAGGCATGGAAACCAATGGTTGTCCTTTATATTCTCACCCTGCACAGCTAGAAGATAACAGAGACTGTGTACTGTGCATGACTTGTCTTAAAGCTTGTCCCCATCGTTCGGTTGAGTTTAACTTGCGCCCTCCTGGGATTGAACTGTGGACAACTCACGTACCTCATACCTATGAGGTCGCATTATTACTTTTATTATTGGGTGGAGTATATCTGCATCGTTTACCAGAGTTACAGTCTTGGTTAGGGTTCCAAGTCGATTTGACTCAATTTTGGCTGCACCTGGGATTATCGCTGCTGGTATTGATTATCCCTGCTGCTGTCACCTTCGCGGCTCATGGATTGCTCAAACTGTTTAATTTACGCTGTAAATCTCAACGATTTGTAGAACTCGCTTATGGTTATCTACCATTAGTTTTGGGAGGTAACTTAGCTCATTATCTGCGTTTAGGTTTGGGTGAAGGTGGGCGAATTTTGCCTGTAACTTTTGCTACTTTTGGTTTAAATGGGGAAGGATTGCCAATATTGTTTACTCATCCTGCCGTAATTGAGTTTTTACAAGGAGCAACTTTAATTTTCTCAGTGTTATTAACGATATTGTTAACACAAAAAATTGCTCGGCAACCGCTGCGATCGCTACTTTGGCAACACCTAGCTGCGATCAGCTTAGGGGCGAGTATGTGGGCGATTATTGTGTTGTAAAAACAATACAAAATTGTTTGACTTTTGCCTGGTTTGGTGCTATTAGTTTTGCTACTCTAATGTATTAAACCACACTTGTAGATCGGCGATCGCCTGAAAATCTAACAAAGCTTCGCCGAGATTTTCTAATTGTTCTAAGGAGAGAGTTTCAATTCGCTCTATTACTTCTTGGGGTAATTCTCCCACCCGCCGAGTAAGTTGACGCACAATCAGCAATTGCCCTTCAGTTTTTCGTCCTTCTTCCCGTCCTCGTTGTTCTCCTCGGAGTTCTCCTCGTTGTTCGCCTTCTTTGAGAATTTCTTGATAAATCACTGACTCGCGCATCATACCCTCCCGAAACAGTTTTCGAATCAAGTCCTGATTGTATTTTAATCCCGCTAAGATTTGGGTGTAAGCCGAAATTTCTGTTCGTTGTCTGGGTTCAAGTTGATTAACTTTTCCTACAACTTGTTGTAACAAAGCTTGGGGTTGTGTAGTTGCAGCTAGTGGTGCTAATGGTAACAAAGCCACGTCATTAAGAAATGGTTCGGGATTTTCTAACCACATGCAAATCACGCGATATTCATGACGAGTATTTTCAACTACAAAGGCAGTTTCAATTACCGTTTCTGGTGCAGGCGGAAGTAATAACACCACAACTTGCGTTATTGGTAGGCGATACAAACGATACAACCGTACCCAATAATCGAGCATCCGCAATGGTAGTGGCGGTGTAGATTCGAGTTTGGTTTGAAATTCTAGGTGGAGAATACGCCCTTGTAGTTGTAAGAATGTCACATAATCAGCGCGAATTGGTTCAATGCTCAATTCGGTTTTCAGGACTTTGATATCAGTTTGGGGTGTACCCAAAACCCAACTGGCGAAAGGTTCTGGATATTTTTCCGACAGCAGTTTGCAGAGATTATCAAAGGACATTAACTACCCATACAGAGACTAGATTTAATCAGTTGCTACTCTAATGTATTAAACCACGCTTGTAGATCGGCGATCGCCTGAAAATCTAACAAAGCTTCGCCGAGATTTTCTAATTGTTCTAAGGAGAGAGTTTCAATTCGCTCTATTACTTCTTGGGGTAATTCTCCCACCCGCCGAGTAAGTTGACGCACAATCAGCAATTGCCCTTCAGTTTTTCGTCCTTCTTCCCGTCCTCGTTGTTCTCCTCGGAGTTCTCCTCGTTGTTCGCCTTCTTTGAGAATTTCTTGATAAATCACTGACTCGCGCATCATACCCTCCCGAAACAGTTTTCGAATCAAGTCCTGATTGTATTTTAATCCCGCTAAGATTTGGGTGTAAGCCGAAATTTCTGTTCGTTGTCTGGGTTCAAGTTGATTAACTTTTCCTACAACTTGTTGTAACAAAGCTTGGGGTTGTGTAGTTGCAGCTAGTGGTGCTAATGGTAACAAAGCCACGTCATTAAGAAATGGTTCGGGATTTTCTAACCACATGCAAATCACGCGATATTCATGACGAGTATTTTCAACTACAAAGGCAGTTTCAATTACCGTTTCTGGTGCAGGCGGAAGTAATAACACCACAACTTGCGTTATTGGTAGGCGATACAAACGATACAACCGTACCCAATAATCGAGCATCCGCAATGGTAGTGGCGGTGTAGATTCGAGTTTGGTTTGAAATTCTAGGTGGAGAATACGCCCTTGTAGTTGTAAGAATGTCACATAATCAGCGCGAATTGGTTCAATGCTCAATTCGGTTTTCAGGACTTTGATATCAGTTTGGGGTGTACCCAAAACCCAACTGGCGAAAGGTTCTGGATATTTTTCCGACAGCAGTTTGCAGAGATTATCAAAGGATATTGACGAATGACGACAAATGAACAAGGTATTGTTATTATCTCGTGCAATGGTTTGAGTAGGCGATCGCACCATCGGTGATTTTGGGCGTATCTTTTGAAATTCCGATAATATTTACATTTCATCCTCTTAAAATGAGCGAACGGAGTTATTAACGATTCGCTCTTAGGACTATGGCAAATTTTATCCAACCACCAAGGTTACGCATTGGTGAAGAGACTGAAGAAGAACGACGCGCCACTTGGCTAGAGCTTTTTTATGATTTAGTGTTTGTGGTTGCAGTTGCTCAACTTGCTCACTATCTCAAAGAACATATTTCGCTCTCTGGCTTGTTGGGGTTTGTATTTCTATTTATACCTGTTTGGTGGTCGTGGATTGGCACTACATTCTACGCTAACCGCTTTGATAGCGATGATCTGATCCGCCGATTGCTGGTTGGGTTACATATGCTGACGGCGGCAGCTATGGCTATCAACATTCATCATGGCTTAAATGATAGTTCGGTTGGCTTTGCCCTTGCTTATGCTCTCGGCCGTATTGTACTTGTGGTTGAATATCTCCGTGCTGGAATTCACATCCCCACTGCGCGTCCTTTGACAACTCGATACGCTATTGGTTTCGCGATCGCAGCTTTTGTCTGGATTATATCAGTGTTTGTACCCCTTCGTTGGCGGTTTGTCCTCTGGGCATTGGGAATTATTATTGATTTTGCTACACCCATAACCGCACGCAAATTACAATTAGGACTACTCCCTCATGCCTCCCACTTACCTGAGCGTTTTGGATTATTTACTATGATTGTCTTGGGTGAGGCAATTATTGCGGTGGTTAATGGAGTTTCTGAGCAGAAATGGGATATTTTCACAGTAATTTCTGCTGCGTTCGGTCTTTGTATCGCTTTTAGCTTATGGTGGATCTATTTTGATAACTTAGGCGGCACACCCATTCAAACAGCTCGCACACAAGGAAGCACTGGTGTGATTAATCTTTGGCTTTACACCCATTTACCGCTAGTGATTGGCATTGCTGCTACTGGGGTGGGCGTAGAAGAAGTTTTGTTAAGTAAGCCAACGCTAGCCTTACCAGATTCCTATCGGTGGCTAATTTGTGGTGCAGTTGCATTGTGTTTGCTAGCTATCGGTATTCTGCACAGATATGGAGTCATCCGTTATTGTAAAATTCGTTCCAAATACCGATTTGGGGCAGCGATTGTGTTGATAGCGATCGCAATTTTAGGCAAAGGTTTGTTACCAATAGCAGTCATCGCCCTTGTAGCTGTAGTTGCTATTGTGCAAGTTGTACAAGATTTATATCAAAGTCGCCCTACCACTCGCTTAGTTGATCCAGAGATTTAGGTACACTTAAAAATTAATGCGACGATAGATTTCGCTCAGGGGAATTTCTACGTTTAAACTGTGCAAAAAGATGGACTGCTCAAGATGAGAGTGAACTTGCCATAGCCAGCGATCGTTGTCGTTACGATCAAGATTATGAAACTGCTCAATGTAGGGTTCAGTTTGGCTCACAAGCAGATATTCACAAAAGCTAGTAACAGAGCGATATTTTCTAAACTTTTCGCCTCGATCATAGGCTTCGGTAGATGGCGATAGAACTTCGACAATAACTGAAGGATTGAGAATCTCATCATTGCGATCGCCATTGAATTCTGGTTTACTATTAACAACCATCAAATCGGCATAAGTACCACATTGATATTCAGGAATCCAAACTCGCAAGTCGCTATTATACAAACGAAAATCGGTGTCTCTGAGCAAAAAACCCAAATAAATTAATAAGTTGCTGGCGATCGCGCTGTGGGTTTCAGAACCTCCCGACATCGTAATAATCTCTCCATTGCGGTATTCATGGCGTTCTGGGTTGGTTTCTTCTATAGTCCGATACTCGTCTAATGTGAGCCGAGTTTTTATTGCATTTGGGGGGTTGGTTTGAGCAAAGACCACAATAAACCTCTGGAACAATTAGCCCTAAAACTATTATCTGCTTCAGCTTGAAGAGTTGCCAATCAGGCATCCCCAAGACTGAAGCAACAAATTTATGGTTAGGATAGCTCTGTACGGACATCAAATGTTGCATATTTTTCTCTCAATAGTATCAAAAACTTAGTCAGCGATCGCCCACCTCACATAAGGACGAGAAGCTGCAATAGTTTTATAGGTAATTAAGCTACTAGGTGCTTGTACTTTTCGCAAATCTACTCGAAAATATGCTTTTTTATTCTTAAATTTTACCTGATAAAAAGTATATTCTTGAGCGCGTGTTTGACCAACACAAGTTGCATAATCACTACGTAAAGGTGAGACAAATTCCACAAACTGTTTATTAGATGAAACTAGGTTAGTCAAGTCGGCAAATGCTCTAGTATCTGCCACTACTGTATGTTCAACGCCACCTTCATAGGGCAGTACAAACCACCACAAACCAACTGTTTGCGGACATGTACCTTTAGTGCGTTGAACATTCAGCATTACATTAGGCTCAGAAATTGGCCCTGGTGCTGTTTGCTGTTGTGCTTGCGCTGTAGTAGAAATTGTTCCTAGCAAAATTATCGTCAATAAAACTTTACTATTAGCTATTATTTGTACGCAATTTTTCATAAGCAAAAAATAATTATCAATTACAAAAACAGGGAGTAGGGAGTAGGGAGTAGGGAGTAGGGATACAAAAACATTAAAAACTGTCTTTTGTGGGTCATTGCCCACTGTTAGGAAAAGATTTGTGCCGAGATTGCTTGCAACGAGGCACAATGCGTCCTGACTTCAATCCCACGCCTTAAGGCGTGGGTTCCCTACTCCCTACTCCCACATTGGCATAGATTTAGAGGGATCTAAAATTTTGCGTAGGCGTAGCCCGTCTTAGACATCACCTTCGTGTTTTGGGAAGTGAATTCAGAATCAAATAGCAATGTCGTAGCAGCACAAATTGGCTTACTACGCCGCAAATTAACTAACAATGGTGGTGCTAATCCAAATGAAACACTACATAGTCTGGGATATAGACTCAATCTTGGCAATAATCAATCAAAATAAACTTTTTTACCTAAATCGTAGTTATTTAGCATAAGCTATTGTGTTATATTTTACAGCTTGCACCAATCCCGTTTCGCTTGACTAGTTTGGTTTATTAATGTATAAAAATAAGCTACTCCAACTTTATAACCTAACCTTAACAACATCCGAAATCCAGCATTTGTGAGAGTCAGTGCAGTTCGTCGTCAAGTTAGCTGTACATAAGAGTGTAGTGTGAGGAAAACAAAAAAATGTCTCATTTACTGTGGAAAACCCTAGTATTGAGTCCAGTAGTTTTAGCAACAACGATGTTGGTTGCGACTAAGGCAATGGCTACTGGAACAGTAGGTAAATCTGAAGGCGTAAAAGCACAAGTTGTTTCGTCAGAAACACCCGAAATTTTTCAAAGTTCTAAAATTTCAGCGGAGCAACTAAAACTCAACCGCCAACTAATTGCTCAAGTAAAAACCGATGAAAATAATGTTTTAGAACAAGTTAACCGCTATAGCAGTGAAGGACAAAAACAAAATTCACTGTCTCAAGTCACATCAGTTTCACAATTTTCTGACGTACAGCCAACAGACTGGGCGTTCCAAGCTCTGCAATCTTTGGTAGAACGCTACGGTTGTATTGCAGGATATCCTAATAGTACTTACCGGGGCAACCGGGCATTGACTCGTTATGAGTTTGCTGCTGGTTTAAATGCTTGTTTGGATAGAGTCAACGAACTCATTGCCACTGCAACTGCTGACTTGGTAACAAAAGCAGACTTAGCAACCCTACAGCGTTTACAAGAAGAATTTTCCGCAGAATTGGCAACTCTGCGTGGACGAGTAGATAACTTAGAAGCGCGGACTGCGGAACTTGAAGCTAATCAGTTTTCTACTACAACCAAGCTAGTTGGTGAAGTGATTTTTGCTGTCACCGACAGTTTTGGCGATGATGATAACAACAATACCGTCTTCCAAGATAGGGTGCGTCTAGACTTACAAACCAGCTTTACAGGCAAGGATGTACTGCACACTCGGATTGCTACTGGCAATGCTACCCCATTATCTTTTCCCAATGGTACAGCAGAGGGAACTCAAACTTTTAACTTATTCCTTGGTAGCAATAATAGTGCATTCGTAGATTGGTTATCTTATTACTTCCCTGTTGGTAACTCCCAAGTCTACTTGGCTGCAACCGGAGGTATTCAAAGCGATTACGTTCCTACTGTTAACCCATATTTTGAGGATTTTGATGGTGGTAACGGTGCTTTATCGACCTTTGCCTCTGAAAGCCCAATTTACCGGATTGGCGGCGGTGCTGGGATTGGTGTTAACTTAGCCTTTGGCGGCGGCAGTAGCTTTAAACCGTCATTAACATTAGGTTACTTAGCATCGGAAGCAAATAACCCTCTTGGCGGTTCTGGCTTATTTGACGGCAACTATGCGGCTCTGGCACAATTAAACCTGGGACTTGGCGATCGCATCACCCTAGCAGCAACCTATGTCCACGGTTATCATGGTGCTAATAGTGCTTTATTCGATGCCGGCTCAGTCACCACGGCTGTAGTTGGTACTCAACAAGCTAACTTTGTGGGTGGCGGCAATCCTTACGTGAGTAACTCTTACGGTCTGGCGGCAGCTTTCAAACCCAGCGACAAGCTATCGATTAGTGGCTTTATATCTTACAACGATATCACTGGTCTTGGTGCTGGTGATGACGGGGAAGTTTGGAGTTACGGGGTTGGGGTAGCTTTGCCAGACTTCGGCAAGAAAGGCAACGTTTTAGGAATTTTCGCAGGTGTGCAACCATACTTAGGAAGTGTTGATGGTGATAAACCATACCATTTTGAAGGTTTCTATAAATATCGCGTTACTGACAACATCTCCATCACACCTGGAGTAATTTGGTTGACCAATCCTGGCCAGCAAGCTGACAGCGAAAACGCAATCATTGGTACACTAAGAACCACCTTCAATTTCTAAGATTGCGATCGTCACGCCAGTATTGGCGTGACGATCGCAATAATACCAATTCTCTACAATTCGGCTACACATTCAAACTCCGAAACCCATACTAAATAAGAGTTTCTTAATTACGAATTACGTTAGCGTAGCGGTAGCGAGTCATCGATAGCGTTAGCGTAAAGCCTGCGGCATAGCTTCGCTTAGAGCGACAGAGGAGCGTCGCGTCATTACGAATTACGAATTGGTATAAGTTTTCTTGTGAAGCGGGCTTTTAAGCCCGCCAAAAGGGTTACTCAGCACCACCATTTGCCAAACCGTTATGTCTGAGTAAAGCACTTGTACTTGGTTCGCGTCCTCGGAAACTTTTGAACACCTCCATGGGATGCTTGCTACCGCCAAGTGCTAGCACTGTATCTCGGTAACGCTTGCCTGTGGCTTTGATAGCTGCTTCATCATCTAATCCAGCTTCTTCAAAAGCAGCAAAAGCATCAGCACTCAGTACTTCAGCCCACTTATAACTGTAGTAACCTGCTGCATAACCACCTTCAAAAATATGCCCAAAAGCGCATAAGAAGGCATCTTCTGGCAATGGTGGTAAGACGGTAGTAGTTTTGGCAATTTGCTGACGTATATCTGCTGGCGTTTCATTGCTACCAGGGCGATAGCGGTAGTGCAGTGCCATATCCACAATACTGAAGTGAATTTGCCGCAACATGCCACTACCACTCATATAGTTACGGGCTGCTAGTAGTTTTTGATAATAATGCTCTGGTAGAGGCTCACCAGTTTCGTAATGTTTAGCCATGCCAAATAACGTGGGTCGCTCATAACACCAGTTTTCCATAAATTGACTGGGTAATTCGACTGCATCCCATTCCACATTATTAATGCCTGCGGCTCCAGTGTAGTCAACCTTGGTAAGCATATGGTGCAATCCATGACCGAATTCATGGAATAAGGTTTCAACTTCGTAGAAAGTCATCAAACTAGGCTTCCCATCTATGGGAGGAGTTTGGTTACACACTAGATAAGCTACAGGTAAGCGGATGGTAGTTGTACCATTTTCGGTGATTTTGCCACGATTAATACATATATCCATCCAAGCACCACCGCGTTTTTCGGCTGGACGACTGTAAGGATCTAAGTAGAAGTAGGCTATGGGGGAACCTGTTTCATCAGCAATTTGGAAATAGCGAACATGCTCGTGCCATACTGGGGCTTGACCATCGGCAGGAGTAACTGTGACGCCAAATAGTCGTTTTACCAAGCTAAATAAGCCATCTAGCACTTGGGGTAGCGGGAAGTAAGGACGTAATTCTTCTGCGGTAAAGGCAAATTTTTCTTCTCTTTGGCGTTCTGCCCAAAAACTGATATCCCAATGCTTTAAATCTTCAGCTTCAGCTGCGCCCTTACTAGCAGCAAAGGTTTTCAGTGCTGCTAAATCTTTCATAGCAGCATCATAACTAGTGCTGCGTAGTTCTTCTAGTAGCGCTTCCACTGCCTCAACATTAGGAGCCATTTTACTAGCAAGACTCAATTGAGCAAAACTCTCAAAACCGAGTAAATCTGCGAGTTTTTGGCGTAACTCTAAAATGCGTTTAATTAGTGGGTTGTTATCTAAATCGCCACCAGAAGCACGAGTGATATATGCTTTGTAGAGCTTTTCCCGTAAATCACGACGGGTGCTGTGCTGCATAAAAGGGCCGTAACTGGGAAAGTCTAAAGTAACGCGCCAAGGGCCATTTTCTGATGTGGCATTTTCTGCTTGTGCAGCCCTAGCTGCTTGTGCCAATAAGCTTAGTAAGCTGGGAGGTAAGCCATCAATTTCTGCTTTTGTAGTCAAAGTTAAGCTGAAAGCTTTAGTCGCATCGAGTACATGGTTAGAGAACTTAGTCGAAAGTTCTGCCAACTCCATCTGAATAGCGTTGAAACGTTCCCTTGCCTCTCCTTGTAAACCAACACCAGACAGTTCTGCATCACGGATAGCAGCTTCTACGATACGTTGCTGGGCTGATTCTAAAGTTTCCCAAGTCTTGCTAGCGCGGAGTGCCTTAAAAGCATTGTAGATGGGTTGGCTCTGACCAAGCTTGTTGAGCAACTGTACTACCTGTGGTTGTACTGTTTCATGAGCTTGGCGTAGTTCAGGGCTGTTTTTGACACCCATCAAATGATTTACGATTCCCCAACTCCAGTAAAGCCGTTCTGTCAGCTTTTCTAGAGGTTCTACTAAACCCCCCCAAGTAGGCTGTACATTGGCCTCCAAAGTAGCAAGCTGTTGATTCAGTTCTGCCAGCATCTCATCGAAGGCTGGTACTACTTGCTCTGGTCGAATCTCTGGAAAGGGAGGTAAACCGTAGCCTTGGAGTAGGGGATTGGTAGAAATAATAGCACTTGCGCTCATAGTGTTGTTCTACGGATAAATGGCGATCAAGGATGATTTTTATTTATATATCTTTTAATGTAGCGATCGCTGTGTAATTTTGCCGACTAATACAACATTAGTAGGGAGTGGGGAGTAGGGAGTAGGGAGTAGGGGGAGAAATACTACTAATACTCATAATACTCAGCACTCAACATGGGCTGAACGCCCCGCTACAGCGCTTCAGTACTCCCCACTGCCTACTCCCCATGAAATATTGATGAAATTATTGTGAAGCTTATAAAAATATCCTGTTAACTATCTCAGTAGCGGCTACGCTCGTGTAATGCACGAGTATGTGTAGCTACGAATCATACTGAAGGTAATTAAAATTTATGACAAAGTTCAGTATATCCGTCACTTCTCGATTTTTAGTGTTTGGTTTGGCTACTGGGGCAATGGGTTTGATGTCCGCTCAAAGTGCCACAGCTGCAACAATAGATCTTGCTTTTACAAAGCTACCGGGCTTAACTGGTGGGAATCCGGCAAGAACTGCTGTTTATCGAGCGGATCTTTCTGGGGTGAATTTTAATAGTATTAATTCCATCTCTATTACTGACAGTGGCAGTGGTACAGGCGGCTCTGATGGCAAGTTCAGTGGCTTTGATTTAGACGGAATCAAGCTCAGCAAAACTTTGATTAAAAATGCTGCGGATATCAATAACATTGCGGGGCTGAATGTGTTTGATTTCAGCCCAACCGGAACCATGTATATCCCTGGAACCCAACGTTCTACTGGAGAGACAGCTTTGTTTGGCACATCTGATAGTAATATTGACGACTCAGTAGCGACACTCCAAAACTTTGATGCCAATTCTACAACTGGTTCTAATGCTGCTGGATTTGTGAGTTTAGGTGATAACGGCAAAGTAGGATTTAACTTTACCAGTCCTGTTACCATAACAGGCCCGCTATATCTTTACTTCGGAGAAGTAGGTGATAATGGTGAGGTTGCAAATGGTCAAATAACTATCTCAGACGAACCGATTGAGAAAGCTCCAGAGCCTGCTAGCTTATTCACTAGTTTATGTGGTTTCCTATTTCTGAGAATCTACTCTCAAGTACGTCGCAGCAAATGAGAGGGAATGGGGAACAGTGATAATTAAGTTGCCAACAAAGAGCATTAGCGAAGCGAAAGTTTAATATGGTGGGGCGAAGCCCAGTCCAGTTTTGAACATTTACGAAAAACAGTAAAAATCAGTTACCAGTTATTAGTTATCATATTTATCAAAAAATAAAGGTTTAAAACCTTGCTCCTTGTGACACTAAAGAATCCTTGTATTGTAAGGTAGGTTGAAACCTGTTCCCTGTTCTCTATCATTGATAACTAACAACTGTTCACTGATTTAATATACAAATTGAGACATAGGTAATTTACCTATGTTTTTTTGTCTATGAGTGGTAACACAGTTAGTTAAATTATATTTTGCATTTATGCAAAGGATTCTATGTCAGATTCGGTAGGTTATTCTGCTCCATTGTTAGAAGTTCAAAATGTCCATGCTGGATATATCAAAGATGTAGATATTTTACAAGGCGTAAATTTTCTGGTGGAATCAGGAGAACTAGTAACGGTGATTGGCCCCAATGGTGCTGGCAAATCAACTTTGGCAAAAACCATTTTTGGGCTTTTAGTTCCCCACACAGGCACAATTACCTTTAAAGGCGAGAAAATTGTAGGGCTAAAGTCAAATCAAATTGTCCAGCGAGGTATGTGCTATGTACCGCAAATTGCTAACGTTTTCCCATCGCTGAGTGTTGAAGAAAACTTAGAAATGGGTGCTTTTGTCCGTAATATTCCCCTCAAATCTTTAAAAGATCGGATATTTAGCATGTTTCCCCGGCTGAGCGATCGCCGTCGTCAACGTGCTGGTACACTCTCAGGAGGAGAACGCCAAATGTTGGCTATGGGCAAAGCTTTAATGTTGGAACCGAGTTTGCTGCTATTGGATGAACCTTCTGCTGCTTTGTCTCCTATACTGGTAACACAAGTATTCGAGCAGATTCAACAAATTAACCAAACGGGTACTGCGATCGTACTGGTAGAACAAAATGCCCGTAAGGCTTTAGAAATGGCCGATCGCGGTTATGTATTAGAATCTGGACGCGATGCTATCTCCGGGCCAGGTCAAGAATTGTTAAATGATCCCAAAGTAGGCGAACTGTATCTAGGTGCGGGTAGAAAGCATTAGACGCGGGGATGTGGTTCGACTTCACTCACCAACCGGGGGATGAGGGAGTGAACAGACGCGCTTACGCGGAGAATAATCAATGACAATTCCCCAATCCCCTTTCATCCTAATTTCATTTTTACCTGCAAAAATAGATGGTAGATGTAATTAACCTGCTGGTTAGTGTATGCGATTTCTTATTCTCAAAAACAGCTTTTTAGCATTTAGTATGATTGCGATCGCTTCTTTGTTTGGTAGCACCCTAACCGCATGTTCTACTAGTGCCTCCCAAAACCAAGCCTCAAATGTCAATGTCACCAATACTGCCAATAAGCAGCACATGCACCATGATGGCGCGATGGATTTAGGGCCAGCTGATGCTAACTATGATCTACGGTTCATTGACGCCATGATCCTACACCATCAGGGGGCTGTAGAAATGGCTGAAGCAGCCCAGGAGAAATCAAAACGTCCCCAAATGAAAAAACTAGCAGATGATATTATCAAAGCTCAAAATCGCGAAATCAAGCAGATGAGGCAATGGCGACAAGCTTGGTATCCCAAAGCAGGTGCTAAGCCTGTGGCTTATGATGCTCAGATGAAACACATGATGGAAATGTCATCTGAACAAATGCAGTCGATGATGATGAACATGGATTTGGGTGCAGCAGATGAAGAGTTTGATTTACGCTTTATTAATGCCATGATTCCTCACCATGAAGGAGCTGTAACTATGGCTAAAGATGTCTTAAGTAAGTCTCAACGTCCTGAAGTTAAGAACTTAGCCCAAGAAATTATTAAATCCCAAGATGCAGAGATTAAACAAATGCAGCAGTGGCGGAAGGCTTGGTATAACAAGTGAGATAAGCTGTTCCATATATAACTTGCATAATTAGGGCGGGCAAGATGCCCACCCCACAAGAGTTTTATTTAATTTGATTATGTAATTTAGATGTTTTTTAGCTTAGAGTTTATTATATAGCCCTACTTCTCGCAAATGTAACTGGTCAATATCAAGTGAAAGTCACTGCTGATATTAATGGCGAAAAAGTAAATGGACGTTTCAAGTTTAGTAAATAGATGTGTGATTTTTCGTACTCTCTAAACTTGTCAAATTCTGATATAGAAGAGAATTTAAAGTTTGCATGATGTTATTGAGAAAACAATAGCTGATTCAACTATAGCAATCCTCGATAAGTTCTAAGACAGTTATTGTAAGCGATCGCTATCCTAGATCCCTTCTCTCAATCTGGATAACTCGCGCATGAAAGTTTTGGGATCGCAGGTTTACATATCAAAGCAATACTTTTGGTTGATTAGGATTATTTTGGGACACAAATAATCTAGCTATGCCCCTAAATTTATCAGCGAATCAAAGCGTGTTTATCATACTGTTTCTAAATTATAGCTTCTTGAATGCAAAGGTGCGCCGAGCATTCCTGAAGATAATTTGCTATGTTTTTAAAGCGATCGCCTAATCATGGAAATTTCTTGATTCCTTTGCAATTTGATTTTATTAACGATGATATTCAAGGAGATTTATAGAAGCAAAATTGTATTAATTATGTCCCAAAAAACAGAAAAATATTGTAGTTATAAGTATATTAATTATGCTTATAAAGGTTACATTGATAACACAACATTTAGGAGAATATTATGTCTAATATCAAAGTGGATAATTTAGACTCACAAGCAGTACCATTCTTTGCCCGTTTTTTAGAAGGACAGTCTTTGGAAGACTTATCCGAAGAAGAAATGGATAAAGTTGGAGGTGGTTGTAGAGTTATGACAAGGAAATATCCTTCCGATCAAGAAGATGGACATGGAAAGGGTGGAGTAACAGAAAAATTCCCATCAGATAATGAAGATGGGGGCGTAGTCACTCTCAAGTTCCCTTCAGATAATGAAGACCATTAAATAATTCGTAATTCGTAATGACGCTCGCGGACTCGCTACCGCTGCGCTAACGTAATTCGTAATTAATGAAAAACTGGATGGGATTTATCCTATCCAGTTTTTTTCTTCATATTAAATAGGGGAATTGTCATTGTCATTGATTATTCTCTGCGTCCCCGCGTCTCCGTGTCTCCGTGTCTTCTTCATCCCCAGTCCCAACCCCAGCTAGTATGATTGATTACACGGGCAGTAATACTACTACATTATCAAGATGTGAAGACCGATCCAGCTAGCCACCCGCATCTTTTTACAATGGCGATGTCGGAGTAAAACTGAATAAATTATCTAATTAGAAATTATTTTTGATTATGGAGTGGTTCGTTCCTCAGCAAGCCTATGCAACCTACTAATCCCAACCAATTTACCGAAAAAGCCTGGGAAGCTCTTGCCCACACCCCAGAAATTGCTAAACAATATCATCAACAGCAGATAGAAAGTGAACACCTGATGAAGGCACTGCTAGAACAAGATGGTCTATCTAGCAGTATTTTGACAAAAGCGGGTGTTAACTTGCAAAAAATCCGCGATCGCGCCGACCAATTTATCCAACGTCAACCAAGAGTATCTGGTAGTAGCAGTTCTGTTTACTTGGGACGTAGCTTAGATACACTTTTAGATAGGGCGGACGGTTATCGTAAGGATTTTAAAGACGAATTTATCTCAATCGAACACTTATTACTCGCTTACGCTAAAGATGACCGCTTCGGTAAAGGTTTATTCCAAGAATTTGGTTTAGACGAAAGTAAGCTGAAAAATATTATTAAGCAAGTGCGTGGGAATCAGAAAGTGACCGACCAAAACCCGGAGGGTAAATACGAAGCACTGGAAAAGTATGGGCGTGATCTCACTGAAGCTGCCCGTAAAGGTCAACTAGACCCGGTGATTGGGCGAGATGACGAGATTCGTCGCACAGTGCAAATTCTGTCTCGCCGTACCAAAAATAACCCTGTGTTGATTGGTGAACCTGGGGTTGGTAAAACAGCAATAGCCGAAGGACTAGCACAGCGAATCGTTGCTGGTGATGTTCCGCAATCTCTTAAAGACCGCAAGTTAATCGCCTTAGATATGGGTGCTTTGATTGCGGGGGCAAAATTCCGGGGCGAATTTGAAGAACGCCTGAAAGCAGTCTTAAAAGAAGTGACTGAATCTGGCGGCAACATTGTCTTATTTATAGATGAAATTCATACAGTCGTTGGTGCTGGTGCGACTCAAGGCGCAATGGATGCGGGTAACTTGCTAAAACCAATGTTGGCGCGGGGTGAATTACGCTGCATTGGGGCGACAACCTTGGATGAGTACCGCAAATATATTGAGAAAGACGCAGCACTAGAAAGACGTTTCCAACAGGTTTATGTAGATCAACCCAGTGTTGAAGATACAATTTCGATTTTGCGCGGGTTAAGAGAACGCTATGAAAACCATCACGGGGTCAAGATTTCTGATAGTGCTTTAGTAGCAGCAGCTACACTATCTAGCAGATATATCTCTGACCGCTTCTTACCAGACAAAGCGATCGACTTAGTAGACGAAGCTGCTGCCAGATTGAAAATGGAGATTACCTCCAAACCAGAAGAACTTGACGAAATCGATCGCAAGATTCTGCAATTAGAAATGGAGAAGCTATCTCTGCAAAAAGAAAGCGACGCAGTTTCCCGCGAACGGCTAGAAAGATTAGAAAAAGAAATCGCCGATCTCAAAGAGGAACAGAGAGCGTTGAGCGCTCAATGGCAGTCTGAAAAAGATATCATTGACAAAATTCAATCTATTAAAAAAGAGATTGAACGAGTCAACCTAGAGATTCAGCAAACAGAACGTAACTACGAACTCGAAAAAGCTGCCAAGTTGAAATATGGTACGTTAACTGACTTACATCGCGACTTAGAAGCAGCAGAAGCCGAACTAGCCAATGCCCAAAGAACAGGTAAATCTCTGTTGCGTGAGGAAGTCACAGAAGGTGACATCGCCGAAATTATTTCTAAGTGGACAGGAATTCCTATTAGTAAGCTAGTAGAGTCAGAGAAAGAGAAACTACTGCACCTAGAAAATGAACTGCACCGCCGCGTGGTTGGACAAGACGAAGCCGTCACAGCGGTAGCCGATGCCATTCAGCGATCGCGTGCTGGACTAGCTGATCCCAATCGTCCCATTGCTAGCTTCATTTTCCTTGGCCCTACAGGTGTAGGTAAAACCGAATTAGCCAAAGCCCTAGCATCATACATGTTCGACACCGAAGATGCACTAGTGCGGATTGATATGTCAGAGTACATGGAGAAACACGCCGTTTCTCGCTTAATTGGTGCGCCTCCAGGGTATGTAGGCTACGAAGAAGGCGGACAACTCACCGAAGCGATTCGCCGTCGTCCTTACGCCGTCATTCTCTTTGACGAAATCGAGAAGGCACACCCCGATGTTTTCAATATCTTTCTGCAAATTCTAGATGATGGTCGCGTTACTGATGCCCAAGGTCATACAGTGGACTTCAAAAATGCCATTATCATCATGACTAGTAACATCGGTTCGCAGTATATTCTCGATATCGCCGGGGATAACTCACGCTACGATGAAATGCGTCATCGAGTCATGGAAGCGATGCGGAATAGCTTCCGCCCAGAGTTCCTCAACCGAATTGACGAAGTTATCATTTTCCACAGCTTAGACAAACGAGAATTGCGACAAATTGTACTGTTGCAAGTGGATAGACTGCGGCAACGACTTAGCGATCGCAAAATGTCTCTGAAAATCTCTGATGCTGCACTTGACTTTTTAGCCGAAGTAGGATACGACCCGGTTTTCGGCGCCCGTCCATTAAAACGAGCAATTCAGCGAGAGTTAGAAACTCAAATTGCCAAAGCCATCTTGCGCGGTGAATTTAACGACGGTGACACCATCTTCGTTGATGTGCAAAATGAGCGTCTTGCTTTTAGCCGCTTACCAGCAGAAGTAGTCATTGGTTAGCTAAATAATTTAAAACTATTCCCCAACCCCCAATCCATTGTGGGGTGGGGATCACGAACTCTCGAGTTTCTATTAACCTAGATCGAAAAGCAAAATTTCTGCACCAACATTAGTGCTAATTTCTAGCTGTTCTTCACCTTGAATTTGCACCCCATCACCTGCTCTGAGTTCCTCACCATTTAAAATTGCTATACCTTGAGCAACTTGTATCCAGGTATAACGATGAGGTTGGGCGTGATAATTGACAACATCACCACTTTCTAAAATAGATGTATATAAATCAACATCTTGGTGAATTGTCACAGCACCATCGCGCCCATCTTTAGCAGCAATTAAGCGTAATTTGCCCCGCCTTTCTTCTATAGGAAAAGCTTTTTGTTCATATCTAGGTGCAAGTCCTTGTTGATCAGGAAGAATCCAGATTTGTAGAAGATGAACGGGTTCTGTTTTTGAGTGATTATATTCGCTGTGGGTGATACCAGTACCAGCACTCATCACTTGCGCTTCACCAGGAAGAATCACAGAACCAGTATTTAAACTATCCTTGTGTTCTAACGCACCTTCCAAAACATAGGTCAGGATTTCCATATCACGATGACCGTGGGTAGCAAAACCGGCACCAGGCACAACGCGATCGTCATTGATTACCCGTAGAGAACGAAATCCCATGCGGTTTGGATCTTGAAAACCTCCAAAAGAAAAAGTATGGTAGCTATCAAGCCAACCAATCTGAGTTCGACCACGGGCGTTTCTATCATGAATTAGGTGATTAATAGTATTTTGAGACATGATTTTACCTCACTGTTAAGAATTACCTATTTTTTGTTTTCTTTAAATCATCTCTTCCTCTGCATTCTTTGCTTCCTCTGTAGTTTGTTTAAAAAATAGAGATTTTAGGTAGGAAGAACAGAGAAATAACTTAGAACTTTTTTGAACTATTTAAATAGTAAAGTATATACATATAAAATGAAAAGTACGCACTAAAAAGTGGCGTACTTACCAAAAAGATACTATACAATTATCAGTTATCAATTACCAGTTTCACTGCTGAGAAAAACACCACACCATACTCCGTCAGGACTGTTGACTAATTTCATAACTGCCAACTTGATAACTGTTAATTGATTGCGATCGCAAAAGAGCCTATTTAGCAAGTTTCGTGGGTTTAAGTCCCCCGGTTCTATAACCGCCAAGTTTTGTGTTGGGGTCTGTCTTACAAAGTTGAGGCAGTATGATCTTGGGGAGCCACTGCGCCCTTCGGGTTTCCCGGCAGCCGCGCAAGTGGCGTGGTTTCCCCCATGAACAACTGCCGTCAGAGCGCAGGTTTCCCCTGGTGACTTTGCGCTCAATCCCCATTCCAAAACTTAATTACGCGCTTCGCAGCGGTAGCGAGTCCGCGATAGCGTTAGCGTTAGCGAAGCGGTAGCGAGGTACGACCGTCGCGTCATTACGAACTTGTACTGAGCGAAGTCAAAGTATTACGAATTACGAATTACGAATTATTTAACAGCCCCTACTTTCTGTTGAGTTTTAGTAGCACCTGCTGTGCCATTTTCTCCCTTAATTTCCGATACTTGCAGATGAGCCTCTAAGAACCAAAGTCGCTTATCAATAGTGCGAGAAATTTCGGTGTAGAGGTCAGCAGTATCAGCGTCGCCTAAATCATCAGTTTTGTCGATCGCTTCCCTAATATGTTTAGCATAGGGTGCGAAACGATCTGCCAGTGCTGTTACATGGTCTTTGCCATCTAAAATATCATAAGGATATTCTGGCAAAATCGAATTAGTAGCGGCGGCGCGGGCTGTTCCTAAAGCGTATCCACCCAAAGCGGTGACACGTTCAGCAACCATATCTACATACTCTTCCAATTCACCAGCAAGTTCATCAAACAATTCGTGTAACTGATAGAAATCAGTCCCTTTAACGTTCCAGTGGGCTTGTTTAGTCTGAGTTTTCAGATCTAAAGTAGCAGCCAAGGTTTGATTGAGAAGTGTGACAATTTTCACGCGCGCTTCGGCGGGAATGTCGATACGGGTGGGATATAAACGTGATGAAACTGTGTTCTCGCTCATAGTTGTAGCCAATGCCTTTTATATTTAACTCTACAGATACTAGCCTGCTGTGCGAAACTATCTGACGAGAGAGGGAATCAATGCCTGCATGTGTTACTGTTTAAGCATTTACAAAATGGCGCCTAAGTGCGATGGTTGTCTATGGCGTTGAATGTACCACCAAAAAGCCGATCGCGGATTGTGTCATTCTGCAAAAAGTCATGGGGAAAGCCCAATTCAATTTGACTCACTTCATTTAGCCGTTGCAGATGTTCTGGTGATAAGGTGACATTTAAAGCTGCTAAGTTGTCTTGGAACTGGCTTAGCTTGCGTGCGCCAATGATAGGGATAATTATACCGCTTTGAGCGCACAACCAAGCTATTGCTACCTGTGAAGGTGTGTGTCCAATTTCTGTAGCGACTTGACTGACAACATCAGCGATCGCTAAACTCTTCTCAGAAATAGTTCCCGCTGCTGAGTTTGCTAATCGCCCCTGTTCCTCGCCCGCTTGCAGAGGTTTATTATACTTACCCGTCAGGACACCAGCACCCAAGGGCGACCACGGCGTTATGGCTAAATCAAAGGCTTTCGCCATTGGCAGCAAGTCACGTTCTGGTGTTCGTTGAATCAAACTATACTCAACTTGCAGGGCAACAAACTGTGTCCATCCTTGATACTGAGCGATAGTATTAGCCTGAGCCACAATCCAAGCAGGAGTGTCAGAAATACCGATATACAGTACCTTGCCTTGACGTACCATATCATCAAGCGATCGCATCACCTCTTCAATCGGCGTTGTGAAATCCCAGGCGTGTAACCAGAACAAATCAATGTAGTCGGTATTAAGTCTTTTCAGGCTACCTTCTAAAGATTGCATCAAGTTCTTGCGATGATTACCACTAGCGTTAGGGTCGCCTTGACTCTCATTCATCCGTAAGGGAAAAGAATATTTCGTAGCAACTACAAAGCGTTCCCGATCTTTGGCGATTAACTCACCAACAATTTTTTCACTGCTACCATCGGTATAACCGTTGGCAGTATCAATAAAATTACCCCCAGCAGCTACAAAGGTATCAAAAATTTGATTACTTTCGTCTTTAGAAGCACCCCAACCCCAGTCTTCACCAAAGGTCATGGTTCCTAAACAGAGTTCAGAGACTCTTAACCCGCTTTTACCCAAGAGTTTGTATCTCATGAATATTTTCTCATTAAGCGAATGCTATCTCAATGGAATGATAACTGGTATTGGGGACGCGGAGACGGGGAGACGGGGAGACGCGGAGACGCGGAGAAATTTTCTCCCTCACTCCCTCACTCCCTCTTTCCCCGCGTCTTCCCCAGTCCCCAGTCCCCAGTCCCCAGTCCCCAGTCCCCACTTCACTCCATCGCCCGAATTTGCTTATTCGCTTCATTTTGCGCCCGCAACATTGCCTGTTTTAATGGTTGTTGTCCGAGTAAAGCGCTAATAAATTGGTTATCAAAATTATTCATAATCGCTGCTGGATACTGACCTGCTTGCCAAGGTGTGGCGTAATTAACCCCCGCAACAAATGGCGACCTGAAAGGGTCTTGGTCATAACCCAATTTTTCGGCTACTGATTTGCGTGTTGGTAATGTAAATCCTGTACCTGTCCATCTTTCCATGCCTTCTTTGCCTGTGAGATAAGAAATTAATTTCCAGGCTTGGGCTTTGTGTTGTGCTTGCTTGTTCATAACGTAGGCAACAGTAAAAACCATCGTGCCTTTTTTATTATTTATAGTAGGTATTTCTGCGGTAGCAAACTCCAGATTGGGAAAGGTTTCGTTAAGATAGGTAATTGCCCAATTACCTTCAACTACCATTGCAACTTTGCTCTGTCCAAACATTTCACTACCTGAGTTGGTGCCAACATCAGATTTTTGAGCAGAGGAGCGGTCTTTTTGATACTGGTCTACAACTAACTCTAAACCCTGTAAACCTGCTGTATTAGCAAAGGTAGCGTAACCCTTTTGGTCAACGAGTTGTCCACCAAAGGCTTTGATTTTGTAAACTTGACGCGCTAGTTCTGGAATTTCGCCAAAGCCGTATTTGTTGAGTTTACCTGTTAATTGTCGAGAGTAAGTAAGTAATTCGTCCCAAGTTGTTGGTGGATTGTTTAATCCTGCGGCAGCAAATGCTTTTTTGTTATACAAAAGAGCAAGGGTAGAATAATCTTTCGGCAGACCATAAATTTGGTTCTGGTATTTGAAGCTATCGAGTAGGTTTGCTTCAAAGTCTGCTAAGTCAAATTGGGGAGTGATGTAACTATCTAGTGGTTCCAGCACATTTTGACTCATCAACAAAGGCGCTTCTAGTGCATCTAGATAGAAAACATCAGGGGCTGCCTCTCCAACCAAGCGGGTTTTGATCACATCCATGTATTGGTCGGAGATGACCTCATACTTGACTTTGATATTGGGATGCTGTGCTTCAAAATCTTTCAACACCTGTTTCAAAAGATTTTGCTCAACTAGAGAACCTGCCCAACCACTAAGTTTGATAGTAACGGGGGTGGGTATTGATGGTTGAATTAATGGTTGTAAGCTATGACAAGCAATCACAGCGATCGCGATCGCAATTACCAACCCCAATAATCTTAAAAGCTTTGTTTTGCTCACAGACAGATGACAAAGTAATAGTCTTCCCCACTTACTTATATCTTCTGCTACCCAAGAATGATATTTTACTTGTCTAAATTTTTGTTGAGAAACGCAGGATAAAATAACGAAGAATTGTCAAAAATAACATGTATTTTAATTACACATACTTGACATTGAAGAGGGGAATGGGCTTCTCCTGTCGGAGACGCTGCGCGTAGCTTGCTTCCCGTAGGGTACGACTTCGCTCAGCCCACCGGGAATTGGGAGAAATAACTAATGAACAATGACAAATGACAAGCCTCATGAGTGACTGTGCAACACCATATGTATTCCAAATATGAATTCTGTTCCGATTGAAATAACTACTCCTGTAACTTTAGAAATTTCCCAGATTACTTCAACATCAGCAACGCTCTTTCCTACTGCCACACCCAGCCTACGATTCTCTAAGAGCGCTATCCGCACCAGTTTAAGAGCCTCTACTGTAGATGCTGTCTTAGCGGCAGTTTTCTCTATAGGTACCGGCGGGATTTTGCTGAGTAATTTTTTGGTAGAACTGGATGCTAGTCCAGTGGTATTTGGGATGCTCTCTTCTATTCCCATGTTGGTAAATCTGATTCAACCTTTGGGGGCTTACTTTTCGGAACTTACCACCAGCCGCTTTCAGTATTCACTCCACACTCATGGAATTGCTCGACTATTATGGCTAATTCTCGTTATAGGTATTGTCAGTTTTAGTTGGGGAGCAATTGATTCTCACCAGTTAGCTATATTAACCCTGTTGATTGTCCTATGCAGCCATCTTTTGGGAGGACTAGGGACTGCATCGTGGTTTAGTTGGATAGCAATTATAGTCCCTCGGCGACTGCGGGGTAGATATTTTGGCATACGTAACAGTGCTGCTAGCCTAGCCAATCTAATCTGTATGCCTTTGGCGGGTTTGGCTGTATCCCATTGGTATGGGGGAGCTTTACAAGGTTACGGGGTAGTGCTGTTGGTAAGTATTGTATTTGGGGTTGTGGGAATAGGGTGTCAATATTGCAAGATAGATATCAATCCGCAATTGCAAAATACCCACACAGGTGAGGTTCAATCAAACCCCACCAAAGATGAATTAATCTGTGCATCAGAGTTACCATCTGCACAAAACCAGTTAGTTAGCAGTATCTGGAAAAACTCTAACTTTTTGAAATTTTTACTTTATTTCAGCTGCTGGATGCTGGCTGTTAATCTCAGCGCTCCTTTTTTCAATCTCTACATGCTGGACAAGCTGGATTTAAATGTGAGTTGGGTGACTATCTACAGCAGCCTGCAAGCGGGAGCGAATATGCTGATGCTGATTTTTTGGGGCAAATTAGCAGATAAGATAGGCAATCGACCAATTTTAATTTCTATCGGGATTTTGGTTGCAATCACACCAATATTATGGTTAGGGATTGGTGCTAATCAGTTAGATTTATGGTTGTGGTTGCCATTGTTACACATCATTATGGGAGGAACCATAGCAGCAATTGACTTGTGTAATAACAACATCCAGTTAGGAATTGTACCAATTAAAAATCAGTCAATCTACTTTGCGATCGCAGCTGCTGTTGGTGGATTGAGTGGTGCTTTAGGTACAACCATAGGCAGTTTCATCATCCAATTTGCCGAATATGGAGGCTTAGGATTATTCGCTATCTCTACTTTATTGCGGCTAACAGCACTGGTTCCTTTGGTTTTCGTTCAGGAACCATCGCGGTGATAATTCGTAATTCGTAATTCGTAATGACGCGACGCTCCTCTGTCGCTCTAAGCGAAGCTATGCCGTAGGCTTTACGCTAACGCTATCGAGGACTCGCTACCGCTTCGCTAACGCTAACGTAATTCGTAATTAAAATTTCTGTGCGTCTCCCACTCCTCCTACGGGTTCGTCAGTCGCTCATGGCAAGACCGCAGTGGCTCCCCTACTCCCTTGTTGACCGAAAAGATGGGTACAAGCCCCGTGCTTCGTTTCCCGGCTTTTTGATAGACTAGAGAAATCCGCAACACAGGCAGAGGCTCGCACTTCGGTGGAGGAACCTGTCTCGCAACGGGCGGCAAATCCTGAGAAAGTTTTGGCTACTAGGGAGCGCACGGAATTTTCTCTACTCATCGGCGGGGCACGTCGAGGTGAAGCTTGGTGAGGGTAAAGTCGATGGACTCCCCGGGATCCAAGAATCCCCGAACTTCAGGACGGGGAGTGTCAAAAGTGTCGTTGCACTAAGGCTAGACACATTCTTCAATCACCTATATTTTGAATATATTCTTTCCTTACTGTAGGGTTCTCAATAAATAGCACTCCGTCTTGGTAAATTAAGTAGGCAAGGCGGAGTTTTTGTGATCAGTAATTAGCTCGCAGGGGCTAAGTAGAATATTCTTTAAGACGCGGGAGTAATCCAAGTAAAGTTAAAAGAGCGATCGCACTCATCGCCACTGGGGTAGTAATCTCGAAGCCATCTACATCTTGAAAGCCCTGTTTAATTGTCTTGTCGAAAGCTGCTAAATTAATATCCATGATTTTTTGATTAGCTTTTTTGAACTCATCAAACGCCCAAGTAGACTGTCCTGGTTTGTTACCGATACAAAGTGCGATCGCTTGTTGATGTTTGCCACTGCGTTCTAACTGGCGGATTGTTTGATCAATAGTTAGATAAGTACTCAAAGTAGAAAGGTTTGCCCTCAACGCTTCTCGTTCTCCGGCAAAGGTGATACTGTTTAACTCGTCAGCGAGATAGCCTGTGAAACCATCTATCTTTTTGCCCTCTATTCTGTAGTAAGCTGCTACTGTCTCGAAGGTTTGCCCACTGGGTAGTTGGGCGATTTTGGTGATATTTTTCAAAAAAGCTTGTTCGTAATTATTAGCAAAGGCAGGGTCAAGCAAATAGCGGCTGGCAGCAGCGTTGGCAATATAGGTTAAAGCACGAGCTTGGCGCAGTGAATGTATTGACATAAAGGCGTCTTCAGTGGCTACCTTTAGTTGTGCAGAAGCAGAAAGAAATGCAGCGGCGGTATAATTCAAAAAAGCAATTGCGATCGCCACTGCCGCTAACAACCAAGGATTTAAAGTACGGCGCATCCGTTGACTAAGAAATAGCTGGAGTGTCACCAAGACGATAATTAGTGCCACACCAGAAATAATAATGAATGCAAAAAACATACCAGAAGTAAACTTTTCTTGAGTGTATGTTCTTTCTATAGCTTGCAAGTTCACCTCATCCAAGGCATCAGCTGCTGGTAATAGCTTATTGTCCATAATTTCAGCAGCAGCTCGGTAAGCCACCAGAACTGCATTTGCATCGCTACGCGTATGAGCATCTCGTGCTTGCTGAAGTTTGGCAATGTAATCGCCAAATCCCAATTGCATCGTCTCAAGCGGTTTTCGCTCTTTATCGCCATAAGAGATATTTTCGGCAGCTGCAACTAACCTTTCACCGAGTTTCTGATATCGTTCTTCAAAACCTTTAACAGCATCTGGGTTTTGTCCAGGTGGAACTAGTAATTCTTTAACAGCATAAGCATCCATACCTGCAAGAGCATCCTTGAGGCGCTGAGCAGTGACAATACTTGGTGTTGAGTCTTCACCAACTGTTTTAATAGCCTGCCGTTGTCCTTGAATTCCGGTAATGGTAGCAATTAACATTAATATACTTGCTGTCCAAGTTAGGAATAAGCCACTCTTGAGGAGTTGAGGAGTGGTGAGTTGGCTAATTGCTTTTCTGGAGACTGCGATAATTTTACTCATAAGTTGTTCAAAATTTAAGCTTAATTGAACCTGGTGAGATAGCTTTGACTGTAATCCTCGTCCAGTGTCCAAGAGTAAATTCATCTCCATCTTGGAGTGGAGTATCTACCATAGGTTTTAATTCCACCCCATTTAATTGCGTACCGTTAGAAGATCCAATATCGCGCAGAGTCAACGTACCATCTGCTTGATGATTGAGTAAGGCGTGGCGGCTTGAAACAGCATGATCAAAGTCCAGGGGAATTTCTGGATAAATCGCTCTGGCTTGGCTATTACGCCCAATCAGGTTAACTGGCTTGTCTAGACGAAATGAAATCGCTGGTTGATTGCTTGGTGCTTCTGGACTGTCGGGATGTTTTAAGGAAGGGTCGATTGTGACTACAAGTTCCCAAGTTGGGGATTGGGGATTGGGGATTTCGGCTTCTGCTACGGTTGTGTTGACTACAGGCACTTCGCCATGCGCCCTGGTGACGAAGTTGTAGCCACAAATCTCGCAAAAGTCGCCACTGTCGGGTTCGCGGGGGGCGCTGCAAGCTGGACAAGTTTCGATGGTGGTTTGTGGCACTGTTACGGCGAGCTGCGCTAACGCATTTGTCACTAATGCTGGTTCAACCACACCCAGAATTTTAGCGCCACACTCCGAACAAAAATCTGGCTGGGTTGATTCATGACCTTTGGGACATTTATATTCTTTGTTATTTGTCATTTGTCCTTTGTCGTTTGTCATTTGTCATTCTCCGCGTCACCGCGTCCCCCCACTCTCCACCTTTCAAGGGTAGGTTTTTCATATTCAGTCTGAAAAAACCTATTTTTTCGTTCCGAAATCTTTCTTTGCGTCACCCTTCGGGTGACGCTCGCAAGCTCGCTAACGCAGTCGCCTGCGGAGGGAAACCCTCCTTTACTCGCTGTCTCACCGTGTAAGCGCGTAAGCGCGTCAACCAAAACGCGAAATCTAAAAAACCTACCCATAAGAGCCACTCCCCACTCCCCACTCCCCACTCCCTAATTTTTCGGAATACGAGTGGTTTTAGTAGAGCGAGTTTCCAAGGCCATTGCATCTTCTTTTGCTACTTCTCGTTTCAAGCGCACTGTACCTGTTGGCGCGTCCTCTATATCAACTACGGTTTTTAATAGTTTGGCTGTTGCTTCGTTACCAGATTCATGAGCAAGTTTAACTGCTTTGCCCAATTTGGCTGTGGCAACCTCAATATCACCTCTGGCACGGGCTTCTAACCCCTCTTGAATTGATTGAGCAAGTTCTGCCTGCCCAGTATAATGGGCTACTCGCCGATCAATTTTGGTGGATTTGGCATCATCATCTGTCCAAGTTGCTAAGATGCGTGCTTCGGCAATTTTAGTTTCTGTACCGTTGAGGGTATAAACTAAGCTGGCTCTACCTGCTAGCATCTCATCACCAACATTTCCTGGATTCACTTGGATACAAAAGTGGTAATCACGAGATTCTTTTTTGCCCCAAGCACCTGTGGGGTAGTCAACTATTTGGGGTTTGACGGGTTTGGCACGGTTGGTGAGGTCAACGATATCTGGACTCACTTGTTTGCAGTATAAAACTCTTGCTCCTTGTGGTGTCCACAAACGCATGGCAACGTCACTCACGTCTTTGCTCATGGCTTTTTCTAGAATCGCCTGGAAGTCGGCCTCAATCATTGAGGCATTGGGGATAATGTCGGTTGTACCCAGCAGCTTACCTGCTATTAATTGGAGTTGGGAGACTCGCCAATCTGTGCCGACTCCCCGACAGTCGCACTGAAAGATTCCTTCACATTGCTGTAAAACTGTTTGCAATTTTTGTTCGTCGGAGTCGTCGTTTTGCCCATCGGTGAGTAGTAATGCTTGACGAACGGCGTTAGGCATTTTTTTGAACTGTGTCAAGGCTTCGTTTAGCCAGGTTGACATGAGTGTGCCACCTGTGGCGGTGATGTTTCTCAAAGATGCGATCGCATTTTGCTTTTTCTCTGGTGTGGCTTGAGAAACGGGAAATACTACGGTGGCTCTACTGGCTCCAGTTACTATGAAGAAGTGAGCATTTTCTGGTAACAGGTTGACGACTTTGACGATCGCTTCTCTAGCTGAGAGGATCTTGCCACCTCCCATGGAACCGGAGGTGTCACAAATAATACCAAATAGTCTTTGACTGCTGGGTGTTACGGGTATGCTTTCACCTTCTTCGACGCTAACTGTCATGATGGCATGAACTTCTTTGGTGCCTTGAGGTAGGTATTGGTTTTGAAAGACTTCAGCTTTGAATTGGTTGGGCATTGTGCTTTTTGATGATAGTGTGGGTTGATCTCACGCAGAGACAAGGCAGTGCGTTGCTTTGGTTCCCAAAGTTTTAGCAACTGCCGTGCAGAGACGCAGAGAAAGAGAATCAGAGGTCAATACAGTTGTCATGTCCGCCGTTATTACGGGCAAATTCGATGAGTGAGTGGGAGATGGCGATCGCATTTTTTTGTGATGAGGGTTGTATTAGGCTGGTTAGTTTAGCGGTCGTGGGGGCAGGGTAATGGGGAATGCTGAGTGTTTTTTATTTCTCCCCCTGCCTCACTCTCAAACCCAAGTCCTCGGCCGTATCCGATTTGCTTGGTCAACTAGGCGAATTTTCTCGTTGCCGTTTGCTAGATGTGCCATGTCACGCAAGGCTTTTTCTAGCCCTTTTCTTAGATGTATTTCTTGTAGTGGCTGTCCCAGAATTGTTAAATCGGCGGTGGGTTGTAATGTCTGGGAGGTTAATAAGTTTAGTGCTGTTTCTAGAACTTGTTGTGTCAGTCGATAGCGATCTATGCCTTCTAGGGCTAGTGCTTCAATCGCTGCTGAAGCTGCTTGGAGTTCTGGGGTTCCGGGGGTAGAACGATCGCTATTAATCAAAGTGCGGGCAATTTCAATCTGCGATCGCGTAAACATGTTGGAGGTTGGAGGTACACGTTCTAGTGCAGCCACAGCACCGTTGCGATCGCCTGTGGTACGTAGGCAACGAGCTAAACCAAATGTTGCTGATACATAACTGGGATCAGTGCGAGATGCTAGGTCGTACATTTTAATGGCATAAGAGTAATTTTGTGCTTGTTCTGCTGCTAGTCCTAATGCCAGTTTGGGGGCTATCTCTCCCGGCAAGTTGGAATATACTCGGTCGAATGCTTGTTGTGCTTCTGAGAACTGACTCTGCGCCATCAATGCCCGGCCCCAATACCAAAAAATTCGCCAGTCCCAAGGGTCTTTGGTTTTGAGTGTGGTTAAAATCTGCTCTATCTGGCTGTGTTCATTCGTTTCAATGAGGGTGTTTACTAATCGCAGCCATACTTCAGTGGAATTAGGAACTTGTTGAGCGATCACTTCTAAGCTAACAGCCCGCTTGACTGGATCGGCGATCGCACTAGCATTTAATACAGCATTAAAACCAGGGTCGCTAGAATCTAGTATCGGTACAGGTAATTGCTGATAATCGGCTGGGATTGGCTCAAAGTCAATACTATTAGTTAGTGCAAGCATATCTCCGCTCAACAGATTACTGGTAGATGGACGGGGAATATTAGTGGCGATCGCTACTACTTCCCGTAATACACCCAGTAATTGGTCTGCCATTTCATCTGCTGATTGAAAACGGTCATCGGGATTTGTTGCGGTTGCTGTGAGCAAAAACCGATACAGCGACTCTTGCAAGGCAAATAAAGGTTCTTCGTGGGGCTGGGGTATTTTATAGAGGTTTTCTTTGCTAAAACCTCGAATGTCTGTGAGTAGTACCGCTAAAGTTCTACCGATAGTGTACAAATCTGAGGCAACAGTTGGCCCTTCACTTGCTTCAGGAGCGCTGTAGCCTACAGTACCGTAAATATCACCATCAGGATCATCAATACGACGGACACTGCCCAAGTCAATTAATTTCACATCACCGCCTTCAACCATGATATTGTCTGGCTTGAAGTCGCAGTATACCAACCCCAAAGAATGTAAGTAAGCAAATGCACTGAGGATACGGTGAGTATAGGCGATCGCTTCTGCTACAGGTAACGGCGCACGACTTTTGCGAATCTCTTTAAGGGTTTTACCACCAACATACTCCATGACGATAAAACCCTCACTATTGTGATTCACAAAGTTATAGATCCCAACGATATTGGGGTGTTTCACCGCTGCGAGAAACTGTCTTTCTGCCAAAGCCACAGCAGCACTGGACGCATCTTCAGTATTGAGTAATCCCTTCAGTACTACATAGCGAGACAGGGTTTTATCAAAACCTAAGTAAATCCAACCTAGACCACCATATGCGATCGCGCCTTTAACCTCATATTGCTCCACAACTAAATCACCAGGGTGCAAGGTAGGAATAAATGAAAACTTCTGTCCACACTTACTACAAAATCCCCTTTCCCGTCGTAGTGGGTTATTGCAATTCGAGCAAAAGCGTTTATTTTCCGACACTTGCGGATTAGAGATAATCGCTTTTTCCGGTTCAGTCGATGGCAAATCTGGTATGGATATGAGTCCTGCACCCAATTGCCTGCGACTACTGCGAGCAGATGTACTACCAGTACGTCGTGATCCTTGGGAACGATTGGTTAGAGGTGAGGAACCAGTACCTAAAGTAACGGGTAAATCTTTTTGTGTGATGGGTGCGCTTTGTTTTTGGCTGACCAACGAAGCTGGCATCGCCGCCAAACCGCAGATGTCACAATAACCATCCTCAACAGTACCAGTACATCCATTTCGCGTACAGCGTAAGCCTTGCATAAGTAGGAATGGGGATTGGGGAACTCGGGGCCCCCGCTCCCGCAGGGAGTGGGGATTAGGGGTAATGGGGAAGGTGGGCCCCCTCTGGGGATAAGGGGTAATGGGGATTGGGGACTGGGGAGTGCTGAGAGACGCGATTAATCGCGTCTGTACAACTGCTGAGTGCTGAGTGAGGAGTAAGTGTTTGTTATTTCTCCCCCTGCCCCCTGCTCCCTGCTCCCCACTCCCTACTCCCTACTCCCCACTCCCCATTATTCAACCGTTTTTCATACCGAGAAACTAGTTCAGTCGCTTTGTCTATAGGGGTTGGTTGGGTGTAGAGTAATTGCTTTGCTTGTTCTGCTAACTCGGCTAAGGTGACATCTTCTATCAATCCTCGTGCTAGTGCTTTGGCTTTGAGGGCTTCAAGGCGTCCGCGCAACTCTCGACGAGTTTCTAGGGGCGCGTTATTGACTGTGTATGCTTGTTCTACTGATTCTATGTATTCTTTGGCTTTGATTGTCCAATTTTCTAAACCAACCATAACCGGATTGACTAAACCTTCTGTTAATTTGGTTTCTAACTTTGTTAGCCATTGGCTGAGGGCGTCGATTTGTATCTGAGTTAATGGAGTTTTCAGCATTGAGTGATCCAAGACTTTTTCTTGGCATTCCGCAAAAGTGGTGACGGATTTAGTATTAATTTCTTTTAATTGCTGCAATAAATTGTGAGCGATCGCAAATTTTTCTTTGATTTGGGCTTGTTGTTTGGCTTTTTGCTGTAATGCTGATTGGAGTTGTGCTAATAATGGCTGAATTTGCTGCTCTAATTCTTGACTGACTCCCAAAGGATCTTGCTCGATGCGATCGCTTAAGGAGGCAATCTCAGCATTCGCTTGCACAAGTTCACTCAGGGCACTTTGATTTAGTGATGCAGCTAATTGTTGCAGTGAAATGATCTGTGCTTCTGCATTCACTAACATTGAATCCAAGTTTGTCCAAGCGCTATCAACAGATAAAATTGTGTCTTTAGCAATAGAGAAGGCATGTGTCATCACTTCGAGTAGCTGGGTGGGAGTAATCACTTTCGCTTTCTCAGCCCCGGTTAATAGTCCTCTTTGGGCCAGTGGTGTTTGCACAGCAGGCAAGTGAATGGAGGCTCCTGTTAGCAATTGTCTAATCTCGTCTATTTTCTGCTCTCCTGCTGCTAAAAAGCCAATTTTCTGTTTTCCCCCTAAAAAGCGCGGTAGTTGTTGTCTTAGCTGGGCGGCTTTATCTACTGTTTGCGCCAACAAGTCAAGATATTGAAATAAATCGTTAATTGCCGTCAACGCTGGAGTTACTTGCACCGCAGTGATTCCCGTCAAATCTGTTTTGGGAAAACCAAAGCTACCGCACAGACGTTGATATGTTGGCAGTTCTTCTAATTCAAGGAGATTGTGACTAGCAACTTTGACCTTGTTTTTCCAGTCGGCTAAAAGTTGATCGATATCAACTGTCATAGCGATCGCTCCTGTACAAAAGAGGCTGTCCCAGACATTAGCAAGCGGTCAGATAAATATAATATTTTGTGTATTTTTTAAATAAATTCTTAATTAAATATATTAGCTTTGATAACCATCAAATGATATTTATCTTATCTGTCTATAAAGCATAAAATAACATTTATAGTCCTTTTTTACATTTTGCATTCTCGATTTAAAGGAATTCCTTGAAGAAGGCAGAAGGCAGGAGGCAGAGGGCAGAAGGGACAATTAAGAAGGGGATTCAGACCCCTCCTTAATTGGGGCCACTGAACTTCGTTTCAGTGGGGGTCTTAAACCCTTACTCCCTCCGGTCGTGGCAGAGTGCAGAAAACAGTATTCCTTCTGCCTCCTGCCTTCTGCCCTCTGCCTTTCTTGATAAAAGAAATTATCAACCTTGAGAGCGAAGATGATTATAAGATTCTTCCTCGCCAGCTCCCCCAGCTCTCTTTTTTGACCAATCCTGCTAAAATTACAGATTGCTATTTTAGCTACATCTGTTGAGGTAATAGACATGACTATTTGGGTAAATGAGCAAATTGACCCATCGGGGATGATTCATGCTTGTATTGCTTGTTGTAATGAGTCTCAAGCCAAAGATTGTCATGATTCCTTTCAAGATAATTTGACCCAAACGCAAAAAGCAGCAGGTTGGGTAGCACGATTGCGAATAGTCGAGTCTTGGGATGATGTTCCAGTGAATGCTTTAAAACTTGATTAGTGGGGAATCGAGGAGATGTGGTTCGACTTTGCTCACCAACCGAGAGATGAGGGAGATGAGAGAGGGGGCAGGGGGAGAAATAACAAATACACCAATTCCCTGTAGGGCGTTGCTGAATCATAGGATGAAATATGATGGATTGAAATCTCAAACTCTTTATTCTCTCTGCGTCTGGTGCGCGGCAGTCGCTACAACGGGGGGAACCCCGACGCGAGTTGTTCATGGGGGAAACCACGCCACTCCCCTCAAGTCGGGAAACCCGCCCACGGGGGTGGCTCCCCAAGACCACACTCGCTCCGCAACGCGCTGCCTTGCCTCTGCGTGTTAGCGTAGCGGGGCGTAGCGGGGCGTAGCGGGGCGTAGCGGGGCGTAGCGGGGCGTAGCGGGGCGTAGCGGGGCGTAGCCCGATAAATCATCCCGCAATTATGCAACGCCCCCTGTGGGCTGAGCGAAGTCGTACCCCTACGCTTTAAGCAAGCTACGCGCATCGTCTCCGACAGGAAAAGCCCAATTCCCCCCATTTACACAGGTTAATAAAGGATAAAAATTGGATTAAAAGTTTACGAGTTATTAATAATATCTTAAATAAAATATTAGATGTTACGTTATTTTAATGATTTTTTGGAAGTTATAAGAGTTATTATTTATTACGAAGGATGAAATTAAACAACTTGCAAAAACCGAACAAATGTAGTGAACTACTCCAGAGTTTACACTTCGGGACAAGGCTGTCTCATTAACTTAGTTGGTAAAACGGGACAAGCGGCTCAAATTTCAATTCATGCCCCCAGCCAATATATCTGTACCAACCGCGAACGGATATTACCAGATTGGAAACAGCAACCATTTTTTTGGGTGGTGATTGTTTTACAGCAATCACGATATCAGTTAGTGGAAAGTACTTTAGAAATAGAGACAGAAAAAGAGCGCTTACGAGAGATTTTTATGCGATTTGGGTGCGATTTGGCGTTTAGTCTACGCGATCGCGGTTATTTAACAGACCTAATTGATCCTCGTACTGGCTATCCTTTACTTTCCCACCCTGGAGTAATTCCTCACGATGATACAGCTGTTGTTAAAGCTTTACTCAATTATCCAGTAATTAAAAATAAATGCTGTGTATTGGTGCATCCCAAATGGGGTACAGCAGTTTACCCCAGTGTTATCATCTCAACAGCTCCGTCAATCATGATTGAAAGCTCTGCTAAAGATATAGCGTTAGCATATGGATGGCAACAAATGAGCCAACAATCGGAATTTAATCAGCGAATAGCACTAGGTTAGCTTAAACAGCCATGTTGCTTCACACCTACTTGATAGGGAGTGTCGAGACGGCAGTCGCTACAAGTCGGGAAACCCGCCCAAATGTCAAGAGTTTTCTTGTGCTGATGTCCGCATTTAGGACAAGTTTGACTAGGCTTTACTTTTTTGGTTGGGACTTCTACAAACACACCACCAATCTGATCTATTTTGTATTTGATGGTGTTGCGAAGCATACCAAAACCAACATCAAGTATTGACTTATTTAGTCCAGCCTTCTGTTTCTTACAAACTTTGGCGAAGAGAAGTTGCCGGGGAGATGTTCTTTCCGGCAAACTTCGGGGACGGAAACCGACACCGCCAAGTTTGCGCTTTCTGCGCTTACCAATCTTCGCTTTAGCGGTCATGTTCTTGACTTCTAGTTTTTCAGTTGCAACGAAGCTATTACTGCTTACAATATCTGCTGCAATTTGATGTAGCCAATTTTGTCTTTGGTTAGCAACTCGTGCGATTAGCTTACTAACCTTTGCTTGGGCTTTTGGCAACTCCTCGGACATCCTCCGCTCTGTTAAACCGTAGGTTTGATTTGATTGAGGATGCCCTCGTCATTGCCCGCTATCCTTACCTACCATTAGAGTACTTTGAAGGTGGGGACTGCCGCGTTTTGTTCAACTCACAGACGATAATTGATAACTTGCTTGCTCTTTGTGTTGTGTCTGCTGTTGCTGTAAAACTACCAATTGTTTTTCTAATAACGCCTTCACCTCATGACGGAAAGTGAAAAAGTGTTCGCCAAAACTCAAAGCCACAAAGTAATCATAAAATAAATGGGGCTTTTGGAGAGCGATCGCCACCAATTGCCACCAAAAACGCCAACGAGTCGAACGCACTACACCCTGTCGCCAACAAATTGCCGGAAATAAGCGCACCTCATGCCAAGTCAGCTGCCGCTTGATTGCAGGACGCCGACCTGCCATCAAGGTAAAATGGCGATAAGTCCGCTTGAGATAAGATAGCGGTTCATACAAATTCCAAAAACAATTAATAAATTCCGTGACAATTTCTTCTAAAGGCCGAGTTGGCTGAAAGTTCATCAGCGTACCTTGATAGCCTGTTGCTAAACCATCTAATAATCGACCCTCTTGTTGCAGACGAGTCCACATCGATGTATTATGGAACGCCTGAAGCAAACTTAAATGGGCTTGCGGAATACCTGTATCTTCGATAAACTGTTGAATGCGATCGCCTGCACCAGTCCGTTCATTATCAAAGCCTAAAATAAAGCCAGCCATAATTTGTAACCCGGCGCGTGTAATCTTATGGCACGACTCCACAAGCGACAAGCGGGTATTTTGTTCTTTGTGAACTCCCATTAAACTATCTACATCAGGTGTTTCAATACCCATAAACACCATAGAAAAGCCAGCTTTCACCATCAGCTCTATCAATTCATCATCTTCTGCTAGATTTAGTGAAGCTTCCGTGAGTAGAGGGAAAGGATAGTTGCGTTCTTCCATCCAAGGAATCAATTCCCTTAGCAAAAGTTTAGCGTTGCGTTTGTTGCCAATAAAGTTATCATCAACGATAAACACATAGCGATACCAGCCCATTTGATAGAGTGCTTCTAATTCAGCTAGCATCTGTTCTGGTGTTTTCGTGCGCGGCTTGCGACCAAACAAAGTGATGATATCGCAAAATTCACACTGGAATGGACAGCCTCGTGAAAATTGCACAGTTACAGCCATGTAGGCGTCTAAGTTTAATAAATCGAAGCGGGGTATGGGAGTTTGAGTCACATCAGGTTTTTCTGTAGCGCGAAAAATACCGCGTTCTTCCCCCCGCGCCAAAGCCTCTAAAAACATGGGAATAGTGCATTCACCCTCATCTAAAATGAGATAATTGGCTCCTGCCTCCAAAGCGAACTCTGGTACTGAAGTGGCGAAAGGCCCACCCACAGCCACCTTTTTACCTAACGTCACCCCCTTTTGAATTAATTCACGGAAATCCTCTTTTTGGATAATCATTGCAGAGATGATTGCCAAATCACACCAATTCCAATCTTCATCTGTCTCTAGGCAGATATTACGATCAATTAATTTGATTTCCCAATCACTTGGCAGCATAGCTGCGACTGTAATTAAACCTAACGGCGGATTAGTGGAGCGTAAACCTGCCAAATCGAGTGTTTCCTGGTAAGACCAGAAAGAATTAGGCATTATCGGCCAGAGTAGTAAAGCTTTCATCAGCACACACCCCGGAGTACAAAAAATTATTAATTTTAACGTTACTGCTAATTTATCTAATCAAAACTTAAAATTTTGTCGCGTTTTGTAAACTATGAGGTATATGTATTCTTGTTGAGAAGAGATGCACTTCGACTTCGCTCAGTGATCGGGGGATGAGGGAGATGAGGGGGATGAGGGAGATGAGGGAGAAGTAACCAACACCAATTCCCAATTCCCAATTCCCCATTCCCCAATCCCCAATCCCCAATCCCCAATCCCCAGTCCCCAGTCCCCAGTCCCCAGTCCCCAATACCCATTCCCAATTCCCAAGAAAATGTCAAAATTAAATGAGTTTTTGACCGCTACTTTACATAGCGCAGATTTGAGATCACTGAGTTAAAATTTATGGGCAAACAGCGCGTTCTTTCTGGAGTTCAACCAACAGGCAATTACCATCTGGGCAATTATTTAGGAGCTATTCGTAACTGGGTAGAGGGTCAAAGCGAGTATGACAATTACCTCTTTGTGGCTGATTTGCACGCGATCACACTACCACATGATCCAAAACAATTAGCAAATAATACCTATACCCTCGTTGGTCTTTATCTAGCTTGTGGTCTTGATTTGAATCACTCCACTATTTTTGTGCAATCTCACGTTTCGGCGCATAGTGAACTAACTTGGTTGTTCAACTGCATTACACCCTTAAACTGGTTAGAAGATATGATCCAGTTTAAAGAGAAAGCTGTTAAGCAGGGAGAAAATGTAAATGTAGGTTTATTAGACTACCCCGTGCTGATGGCGGCTGATATCTTACTGTATCAAGCCGATAAAGTACCTGTGGGTGAAGACCAAAAGCAACACTTGGAATTGACACGGGATATTGCCGCCAGGTTAAATCATCAATTTGGCAAACCAGATCAGCCTGTGTTGAAGTTACCAGACCCCTTAATTCGCAAGGAAGGCGCGAGGGTAATGAGTTTGGCTGATGGCACACGCAAAATGTCGAAGTCTGATCCGTCGGAACTCAGCCGGATCAATTTACTAGATTCACCAGACCAAATTCAGTATAAAATAAAACGTTGTAAAACCGATCCCATTCGTGGTTTAACTTTCGATGATCCAGAACGTCCAGAATGTAACAACTTGTTAGCACTGTACATGCTGCTTTCTGGCAAACCAAAACAAGCAGTTGCCGCAGAGTGCCAAGACATGGGCTGGGGACAATTTAAGCCGTTATTGACAGAAACAACAATTCATGCACTAAAACCAATCCAAGAAAAATATCAAGAAGTCATGGAGGACAAAGGATATCTAGAGTCTGTGTTGCGTGATGGCAGAGAAAAAGCACAAGCGATCGCCAACCAAACCCTTACACAAGTCAAAGCCGCTTTAGGCTTCTCTATACTCTAAATTAGGGAGTAGGGGCAGGTTATACATAGATTTCCTCTTGTTCTCTGCCTCTAATCAAGGCAAAAGGCACTAATTTCCTCACACTGATAACTGATAAATCTTGAGGTGCCTTATGCTAAAGCTATACTCAGAGTGAAAAAGACTCAATGTTATGCTTGATACGCAAAGCCAGACTTGTTTGACTTCATTCCGAACATGTGCTAGAGAAGGAAAATTCTTGATTACCGCTGAAGTGGCACCGCCTAAAGGTGGTAATCCAGCACACATGCTTGCAATGGCGGCGACTCTTAAGGGAAGGGTTCATGCCGTCAATATTACTGATGGTAGCCGCGCAGTATTACGGATGTCTTCGCTAGTAGCGTCGATTATTTTATTACAACATGGTATCGAACCGATTTGTCAAGTTGCTTGTCGCGATCGCAACCGCATTGGTTTACAAGCCGACCTCATGGGCGCTCATGCCTTGGGTGTGCGTAATATCTTAGCCCTGACTGGCGACCCAGTAAAAGCAGGCGATCATCCTGATGCTAAAGGTGTATTTGACTTAGAAGCTGTGCGATTGCTGCAACTAATTAGAAAAATGAATCAAGGCGTTGATTGCAACGATAAACCCTTGACAGACGGGGCGACAGATTTATTTGTTGGCGCAGCAGTAGATCCGCAATGCGCCAGTTGGTCGGGTTTGCAGAGTCGATTTGAACGCAAAATCGAAGCCGGAGCGCAATTTTTTCAAAGTCAATTAATCACTGATTTTGAGCGCCTAGAAAAATTTATGGACACAATTGCTGCTGGTTATAAAAAACCAATTTTGGCAGGAATTTTTCTGTTGAAATCGGCAAAAAATGCCCAGTTTATTAATAGGTGCGTTCCGGGTGTCAATATTCCCCAGCACATTATTGATAGATTAGCGAAAACTAAAGACCCGCTGGAAGAAGGCATGAAAATTGCCGCCGAACAAGTACAGATTGCCAAACAATTATGTCAAGGCGTCCATATGATGGCGGTAAAACGAGAAGATTTGATTGCCCCAATTTTAGATTTAGCTGGAGTTGCGCCAGTGAATCAGATGGTAACAATCTAGACCAAAAGGGCGATCGCATTTTTGATTAAAGCAGCTGGCACAAATCAGCTGCTTTGTTTATTGAGAATTTCTGATTAATTGCAGCAATATTGCTTCAAGGCTTTGCAAAGCTGCATTAGTTGTTCGCTGATGTTCTTCAAAGTTGCGCTGATGTTGTTCATGGCTATCGCGTAACTCTAGCAGTACATCATTTAGAATCGCATCTCTAGCAAATATGCTGTTGGCGGTTGATGCAAGGTCATCAAGTTGCTGCTGGGTATTTGCTTGTCTGGCACTTAAATCATCAAGCCTCACAGTAACGCGCTCTAGCAATGCTTCTATTGTGTCTAGTCTGTTTGGTTGGTGGGAAGTCATAAGTGAGGAACAGGGACTGGGAATTCGTAACTATTTATATGGTAAATAATGGGGTATTTTTGCATAAAATGGCACAAGTTGACACATGTCACCATTGCCCCAAAAATACCCCAGCTAGGGCTTTTTGCTTGCATTCCTTTAAAGGCGGCACCCGGATTTGAACCGGGGGATGATGGTTTTGCAGACCAGTGCCTTACCACTTGGCTATGCCGCCACACCCACAATTATCTATTATATCAGTATTTTTCATAAATTCGCATCCTCGTAGATGAGAAATTTTCTTGCGTTTCCTGAAGCTAAAACGCTTTCAAATTGCACATGAGCTTGGAATTACAACTGATTACCCTTCTGAATCAGAATGTCGTAAAATACTGCAAATCATAATTTATATCTTAAGATAGATGAAAAAATAACTTTATCTAAAAAAATGATTTTAGTGTAATTCTTAGCTTTATAATTGCGTAAAAACTAGGTTAACATTAGTCATTCAAAGCCTCAAACAAACGCAAATTGTCTAATCAATACCGTAAACATCAATTTACGAACAAGCTAATTTTGCTACTTGAGGTGCAATAGGCTACTTTACTGAGAGACAAATGAGAGATTAAGACGCATACACCCCGATTAGCAAAGATGAATCAAGTGTCACCCGTATCAATTGCTCAGGTAACAGATATACATCTGTTTGCTTCAGAAAATGACAAACTACTGGGAATGCCTACCGCAGAATCTTTTCAAGCAGTGATAGAACACTTAAAAACTCTGCAAACTGAAATTGATTTACTACTGCTGACGGGAGATTTATCTGGCGATAGTACGCCTGCATCCTATGAAAATTTACAAAACCTGCTGAGTTCACTCAAAATATCTACTTACTGGCTACCAGGAAATCATGACTGTGCGATCGCCATGGATAAAATTTTAAATCTAGGCATGGTTTCCCGACGTAAATCTTTTCAGCGTGGCAGTTGGAATTTTATTTTACTCAACTCTTCTGTACCTGGATATGTGCATGGTCATCTTTCAGAACCAACTCTAGATTGGCTAGATTGGGAATTAAAAATGATGGGTGAGAATCCCACTCTCGTGGCGCTACATCATCCGCCTTTTCTAGTCAATTCTGAGTGGTTGGATGCTAGCAGTCTCAAAAATTCTGAGGAACTGTTTGCTGTTCTAGATCGCCACCCACAAGTCAAGATAGTTTTATTTGGTCACATTCATCAAGAATGGGAGCATCAACGTCATCATGTACACTACTTTGGTAGTCCCTCAACTTCTATTCAGTTCTTGTCAGAGAGTCAATCTTTTGCCATTGACCGACAACCTCCCGGTTTTCGGATGCTAGAACTCTATCCCGATGGCACTTGGAAAACTTGGGTTGAGCGAGTTCGTTATTTTCATTCTCTAGAGTTAGCAGCGACAGGATATTAATACCAATTCGTAATTCGTAATGACGCGACGCTCCTGTGTCGCTCTAAGCGAAGCTATGCCGTAGGCTTTACGCTGACCCTATCGATGACTCGCTACCGCTACGCTAACGTAATTCGTAATACTTCGACTTCGCTCAGTACAAGTTCGTAATGACGCTCGAGGACTCGCTAACGCTGCGCTAACGTAATTAAGAAACTCTTATTTAGTAGGAGTTTCGGAGTTTGAATGTGTAGCCGAATTTTGGAGAATTGGTATTATATCATGTCCGGCTAATCACTTATCATAAAAATTTCTCCGCGTCCCCGCGTCTCCCTATCTCCGTGTCAGCCAAATCATAAGTCTTTAAACGGACATGGTATTACTCAGTGACTGGAAGCAGGGGGGAGAAATTTCGGTGTTTTTTAGAGCAAAATGGGGTGCGCTAGCTTTTGGCTAACACACCCCGTAAAAATATTTCACCTCAAGAGCATTTGCAGCTAAAGATAGACTCAGCTAGCTACTGCCTCAACTGGTGTTGCTTCAACTGCGGTAGCAGCTGCGTAAACGCTAACTTTTTTACGGGTTTTGCCTTTTCTTTCAAATGTGACAACGCCGTCAATTAAGGCAAACAAAGTATCATCGCTGCCAATACCGACATTATTACCTGGGTGAAATTTAGTGCCGCGCTGACGCACGAGAATGTTTCCTGCACGTACAGTTTGACCACCGTAACGTTTGACACCCAAACGTTGAGCATTAGAATCGCGACCGTTACGTGTACTACCTGTTCCTTTCTTATGAGCCATAATTTCCTCTTATATGTTTATTTCTCTTTATTCTTCGGTGGCGGGTTCAGTTTCTTGGGCAGCGAGATCATCAGCGACAGGTGTTGCACTTGTCTCAGTTTCAGCTGCTAAGACTGCACCATTGAGGATAATCGAATCAATCATCAATCTGGTAACTTCCTGACGATGCCCCCGCTTTTTACGGGTTTTCTTTTTCGGCTTCATCTTATATACCAGGACTTTTCGATCTCTAAAGTGTCGTAATACAGTCCCTTCTACAGTCGCACCTGCCACAAGGGGCTGCCCAATAGAGAGTTCGCCATCGTGATGCACAAGTAATACTGCTTCTATTGTAACTTTTTCGTCTGGTTCGGCAGTTAACAGTTCAATGTCGTAGAATCGGCCTGGCTCTACTCTTAATTGTTTGCCACCAGTTTCAATAATCGCGTAGGTCATGGAATTGTCCTTAAGTTTGCCGTACAGGTAGCTGGCTTTGATTCTGTCAGCTTTTGCAATATGTCTACCTGATCCGAGCGAGAATTAGACAGACAATCTCAAATCGTATCCTATTAAAAAGCGCTAAGTCAACCTATAATACTAAATTCCTAATTTCAGACAAAGAAGCGGAATGTTACTTGCTGGTTGTGTAGTTAACCAAGACACAGAACAGCAATAATCTGAGTAATGGTATTCGTTACTCAGATTTTCCCTGCTTTAATTATCTTGTCGTTTCCAATCCCTTTAACTTGTGAGTTAGGATGGCAATATTTTAAGCAGGTGTTATGAAAAGAATAGAAGTTGAACAAAGAGCGATTTTGATTGGGTTGGCAGGTAGCCACGGCTATGGTTTAAATCGTCCCGAATCTGACTTTGATTATCGGGGAGTGTTTATTGCACCTAAAAGGTATTACTTAGGATTTGACCATATAGAACAAAAAGATGCTGGTTGGGATGAACCAGGAAAATTTTCATTTTTAGATGGTAATAAAGACACAGTTATATATGAGTTAAAGAAAATTCTCCAGTTATTGGCGGGGGCAAATCCTAATATTTTAGAATTACTGTGGTTGAATAATTATCCTGTCTTAACTTCTGTGGGACAGCACTTGATTAGCCACAAAAAGATATTTCTAACTAAAAAAGTTAAGCATACTTATTCTGGTTATGCTTTTGCTCAAATTAAAAAGATGGAAACTCATCGTAAGTGGTTGTTAAATCCTCCGCAAAAGAAACCATTGCCTTTTGATTTTGCGATAGAAGACGAAACACCACTGACCAAAGATGAGCTTAACGCTTTTCTAGAATATCTTTATAACTTAATTAGAGGACGGATTGAGTTTTTAGAAGAAGCCGAACAATTGTACAAATTACTGACGGCAGATATTGACTTTAAAGGAGTGTTAAAACAATATACTTTATCTGATGAGACTTTAGATTATACTCAAAAGTTAACAAATAGTCGTAAAGACTTTATTCGCTTGCTGCAAAAAAGCCAAAATTATCAAATAGCTTTAAGAGAATGGCAGGCTTATTTAGCTTGGCAAAAAAATAGAAATCCAGCAAGAGCGGAGATGGAAAGAAAGTCAGGTTATGACCTCAAGCATGGAATGCATTGTATTCGATTATTACGCAGTGGTTTGGAAATATTGCGGCAAGGAGCAGTAATTGTTGATAGGAGAATAGCTGGAGACGTTGAAGATTTAAAAGCTATTTTAAAGGGTGAGTATTCATATGAACAATTGATGAAAATGGCAGAGGATTTAGTTGCAGAAATGGAAATTGTTTATGGGCAATCTACCTTACCTGCTAGACCAGATTTGGAACAAATTAATGAATTGTGTATGGAATTAGTAGAAATGCAAGGATGGTAATTAGGGAATGGGCGATTAGTAAACTGTATTCTTGCTGCCAATTTTTTACTTATATCGAGTTTAGTTAAAGAGTGTACATTAAGTCTGCGAAGCCGTATAGACTGATCAAAAGTAAAAGTAATGCTGTGAATTGGGTGATGCGTGTTTGGGGTGATGGGGCGATCGCTTCTCGTACTAAGATAGAGATAGATGCCCCAACTACTAAGCTCAAGCCCAGGATTAAATATGGTCTGTCTGGTAAAAAACTCGCTATTGCTAGCATAGCGATCGCTAGCACAAGCATCAATAATTCTATAAACCGGGGCGGGTTGTATTGGCTAGATAAAATACAAGTGTTAAACCAAAATTGCCAAAATCTCATAATTGGTAATGAGTTGAATTTTTTTGTTAGTTGTCATTTGTCCTCTCTTACAAAGTTCTGTTCGCCGGAAGCCGACGCTCAGACTTTGCGCTTCGTCATTTGTGAATAACCAATGACCAATGACAAACTTTAAATTAACGAACACTGGTTTTAACTTGACCTATGCCGTTTTTTTGGGCATTACCTTCTTCTGGTAGTTCTATACCGAAGACGCGACTAAAAGCTTTTGCAACTTTATAGCCAGAGTCAATCGATTCTAGAGGGTCTTTTCGCAGTCTGTGACGTAGGCATAGAGTCATGACACGACGGATATCATCAACTGTAACTTCGGTGCGTCCTTCAAATGCTGTTAATGCTTTAGCGGCACGGTTGGTAACGATGTCACCACGCAAGCCGTCTACGTCTAGTTCTGAACAAACTTCAGAAATTTTAACCCGTAGGTCATAATCAATTTTAACTGCTGGTAAAAGCTGCTGAGCATTAACGATTTGCTGTTGCAATGCTTCTTGCTGCGATTTGTGCTTTTCGAGGAATTCTAGGGGATTTTGGTCAAATTCGGCGCGCTGCTCTACGATTTCCACCCTTAAAGTAGGTTCTTTAACTGTGTGAATTTCGGCGTGCATTCCAAAGCGGTCGAGTAATTGGGGGCGAAGTTCGCCTTCTTCTGGGTTGCCAGAACCGACAAGTACGAAACGCGCCGGGTGACGGATAGAAATACCTTCCCGTTCTACGGTGTTCCAGCCGCTAGCGGCAGAGTCGAGTAGCACGTCTACGAGGTGATCATCTAGAAGGTTGACTTCATCTACGTAGAGGATACCTCGGTTAGCTTTGGCAAGTAGTCCTGGTTCAAAGGCTTTGACACCCTCAGACAAAGCTTTCTCAATGTCGATAGTGCCACAAACTCGGTCTTCTGTAGCTCCTAAAGGCAAGTCTACCATTTGGACTTTTTTGTAGACTACAGGAATTTCTGCTCCTTGTTCTAATTGTTTGCGGACTTCATCACTCATCAAATCTGAGTCTGTGGAGTCGCTGTTGAAAGGATCGTTGGCAACCACAGAAATTTCTGGTAGGAGATCTGCTAAAGCCCGGATAGTTGTAGTTTTGCCGGTGCCGCGATCGCCCATAATCATTACACCACCTATTTTGGGATCAATCACGTTTAACAGTAATGCCAGTTTCATCTCTTCCTGACCTACAATTGCTGTGAAAGGAAACACTACACGGCGCGTACTGGCTGGAGATTGAGCAGTTGGACTCACTATATTACCTTAACTATATTTTTCTTATTACAGTTTTTTATTGTGACACAGCAGGGGGACTGGAGGGTTTTTGCAGCTATTACTCATCTATAAACTGTTGAGAAACTTTCTGAGCAAGCAGTAAGTAAAGCTATTTAGTGTTGTACCCTGACATTAATATAAAGAAGTCAGTCTTAAGGGTAATGAAATTGCAAACCCCCAAAAATTTCGAGCAATCCTGGACTGTACGCTGTTTTGCCGCAGTGTTGCTTTTCGGTCAAGTTTGGCTGCATTTACTTCAAGGGAAAACGTACTACCGTAAAATTTTACAACATATGGTAACTGCTGGGCCAGCTTCTATTTCTCCAGTGCTGCTGGTGAGTGGTTTTGCAGGTATGATTTTTACTATTCAAACAGCTAGAGAATTAATACGATTTAATGCTGTGAATACTGTAGGAGGTGCTTTTGCCCTAGCTTTTTGTAGAGAATTAGCTCCAATTTTGACCGCCAGTATTTTAGCAGGTCAAGTTGGTTCGGCTTTTGCAGCCGAATTAGGTGCAATGCGCGTCACAGAGCAAATAGATGCTCTTTATATGCTTAAAACTGATCCAATTGATTATTTAGTACTTCCTAGAGTAATTGCTTGCTGTTTAATGTTGCCCTTCATGACTGTTTTTGCTTTAGTTACGGGCATTAGTGGTGGAGTTTTTGCCGCAGCCCAGTTTTATCAAATTGAGCCAGAAACATTTTTAGAGTCTGTCAGAGATTTTTTAGAGCCGGCAGATATGTATATTATTTTGCTCAAAGGATTTCTTTTTGGGCTACTAGTTGCTGTCATTGGTTGTAGTTGGGGATTAACTACTAAAGGAGGAGCAAAAGAAGTAGGAGAATCAGCAACAAAAGCAGTTGTGACCACTTGGGTATCAATTTTTATGATGGATTTTTTTCTATCTTTACTGCTGTTTCAAAAACCAACATTTTGAATCAGTTTTCAAAATTTAAAATTCAAAATAATGCTCGCGGACTCGCTACCGCTAAGCTAACAAAAAGAAATATTTTTTCCCTACTCCCCATTAAATAATTCGTAATGACGCTCGAGGACTCGCTAACGCTGCGCTAACGTAATTTGTAATGACGCGACGCTCCTGTGTCGCTCTAAGCGAAGCTATGCCGTAGGCTTTACGCTGACGCTATCGAGGACTCGCTACCGCTTCGCTAACGCTAACGTAATTAAGTTTTGTAATGGGGATTGAACCCCAATACAAAACTTGCCGATTATAGAACCGGGGGACTTAAACCCACGGAACTAGTTAAGAATTAGAAATATGTGCGTGTACTTCGCAAACTCGCTCATCACGCCACAATTGATATAGTCTAGTAGCGGGCATAGTCATATATAAGATATCACCGGCACTGAGTCTATTTTCTAGCAGTTCCCAGCCGTGAAGGGTTTGATAATCTGTTTCTAAGTATAAGGGTACAAAATCAGCAGACATTGCTACATCTTTTACCCACTGACCGCAAAAGGGATGTGTAGCTGTGATGACGGTTGCAAAAGCTACCCAAAGACTGTCTGCTGTAATGCCATTGCCCAGAATGCGTCCTCCAAGGGCGGCAGCAGCGAAAGCTGGGGCTGCTAGTTCAGCGGGACTGAGTACAGCCTCGAAGTCAAATACCTGTTGTGCCATGCCAGCAAAATCGGGATCGGCATAATTGACAATCACAGGGATTCTGGGTGATAGTCCTTTGGCTTTGAGGGCAATCTCTAAGTTGATGGCGTCGTTGTTAGTGACAGCCAGAACTGCGGCAGCGGTGTCTACATTACTAGCTTTGAGTGTAGCGCGGAAACTGGCATCACCTTGAATTACGGGAATACCAAGACCTCTGGCGGTGTTGACATATTTATTGTTAGAGTCAGTTTCAATGACTACTACTTCTTGACCGTTGGCATGGAGTTGCTGAATAATTCTCAGACCGATGCCACTCAAGCCACAAACAATATAATGATTGCGTTGGGGAATACGCGCCGCATCCCAAAATTGCTTGAAGCGGCTTCCTAAGACAAAATCGGTGAGCATTGCATACCAAATACCAATCACCACTGCTCCAACTAGCATCATGACGACGGTAAATATTTTAATGCTGTCAGGGGCATTTTCTACAACTTTGTCATTACCGCCTGCTCCAGTAATCATGCCTACGGAAAAGTATAGAGCATCGACAACAGACAAACTCAGCTTGGCTGACATGTAGGTAAGCGTGGCAATGACAATTATTGCTAGTAAGACGATCGCACCAACCAATACAGATCGCCCATGTTGCTGAAACTGCCGGAGATTTGTCACAACTTTCAGCAGTTTTCTAATCAACGATCGCCGCTGGGGACGAATTTGGGGTTGAGTACCAATAATTAAGCGATCGCCTACTTTAATCTCTTGTCCCGATATTACCGCCGATACTAAGTCTATTTCACCTTTCTCAGGTAAGTAATAAATTAGCATCCGCGATCGGTCTTCCCACAACTCACTCAGCTTGCGACCTCTCCACGGGTGGTGTTCATGAATGTATTCTTCATGAATTGGCCAAGTTTGCTGAAATAACTTGATTTGCCCAATGGCTTGGTTTCCTAAAGCTGCAAATGTAAAGACTGGTGCTGCCAAACCGACAACACTCATACTTAGATGATCTACCAAAGTTTGATCCAAGCGATCGCCCAGATTTGTATTATAGAAACGGTTAATAATCCGAATCTGGGGATTTAATACCCGCGCTTGCATCATAATCGACAAATTCAGCGCATCATCAGAGGTAGCAATTACTATAGTCTGCGCCTGTTCAATTCCGGCTGCTGTCAGGGTAGCAGCGACATGTAACTCACCAACAATTACATCTCCTGCGGTTTCACCAGGGATGATTTGCTGATGAATGCCAATCACAAATGCCCCCTGCTGTCTCAGCAAACGAAAGATTTTGTATCCGGTACGTCCTAAGCCACAAACGATAATTCGAGGTTTCATGAAACAGCAGCGTATTTTGAAGAGCTGCATTTCTAGTTATTTTTCTTATTGTTGCTCACTTTACTCAGGCATAACTGTAGCTGAAAACACGATTATTTTAAATTAAATGACATTTTTCAGTTGAGAATGAAAATTTGTCTTTTGTGCAAAATCATATACATAATGCTTTAGTTTACACTCAATAACTTGACTGTCTTTACAACAAAATTGCCCTATTTGATTACACTTTCAGTTTTTTTTAATTAATGAGTGACTTATCATGGCGAAATGTAAAGAACAACTTAAGAAACCTCAATTTGTTACAAAAAAAATTAAAAATTAACATTAATTCAAATTAAGCGTTATACAGAGCAATGCTGCATCAGAGGAGGACAGCACTACTAGTTTGATTTCTTTCTAATTAGACAGAAGTCGAATTTAATTATGATGAATTATGGAAAAAGAACAGTTTCAGACATTACTGAGATTTTTTAAAGCTTTGGCGGATGAAAGCCGATTAAAAATTGTAGGTATTCTAGCGAATCAGGAATGCAGCGTCGAAGAATTGGCGGTGTTACTGCAACTTAAGGAACCAACAGTATCTCATCATCTAGCGAAACTCAAGGAACTGAACTTAGTAACTATGCGCCCAGAGGGTAATAGCCGTCTGTACCAGTTAGATAGCGAAGCTTTACAAAGCATTAGCAAAGAAATTTTCACACCTGAGCAAATTGCATCTTTGATTGAGGATGTAGATACTGAAGCATGGGAGAGCAAAATATTGAAAAACTATTTTGAGGGTGATGTCTTTGACAGAGAATCTATTCAACGCCTTAAGGAAATTCCTGCTAGCCGCAAAAAACGCTTGGTAGTTCTCAAGTGGTTAGCAAGTCAATTTGAAGCAGGAATTCAGTATCCAGAACGCACAGTGAACGAAATTCTCAAGCGCTACCATCCTGACTGCGCTACTCTGCGGCGTGAATTGGTTGGTTATCAGTTAATGCAGCGAGAAAATGGGGTTTATTGGCGTGTAGGACAGATTTGAGTGGGGAATGGGGAGTGGGGAATGGGGAATGGGGAATGGGGACTTGTTAACCACCTCATATCATGTCTGGCTAATCACTTATCATAAAAATTTCTCCCTTGTCCCTGCGTCTCCCTATCTCCGCGTCAGCCAAATCATAAGTCTTTAAACGGACATGATATCACTCATAAGGGGATGGGTTTTTGCGTGCTATTCGTAAATAAATTTAGATATACTTCTAATTAGATGGATATCTAATTAGGATTAGTTATGCAAAAAGAGCAATTTAATGTCTTGCTGAGCTTTTTCAAGGCGTTAGCGGATGAGAGTCGATTAAAGATTGTGGGTATCTTGGCTAACCAAGAGTGCAGCGTTGAGGAATTGGCGATGCTACTGCGACTCAAAGAACCGACTGTTTCCCACCATTTGGCGAGATTGAAAAACATGAATTTGGTGAGTATGCGTCCTGAAGGTAATAGCCACCTCTACAGGCTAGATAGCGAGACGTTGCAAAGCATGAGCAAGGAAATTTTCACACCTGAGCAAATGGCATCTTTGATTGAGGATTTGGAAACTGAAGTGTGGTCTAGCAAAGTTCTGAAAAACTATATAGAAGGTAATGCTTTTGACAAGAATTCTGTGCAACGTCTCAAGGAAATTCCTGCTAGTCGCAAAAAGCGCTTAGTGATTTTAGAGTGGCTGGCAAGTCAGTTTGAGATGGGAGTCAACTATCCAGAACCCATGGTAAATGAAATTCTCAAGCGCTATCATCCTGATTGCGCTACACTACGACGAGAGTTGATTGGCTGCAAGTTAATGCAGCGAGAGAATGGGGTTTATTGGCGTTTATGACCAAGTTTTAACTAATCATTATCCCTTGCTTGGCAAAAAGCAAATCGTAGATTAACCCTGTTTTGTCAGTTTGGGAGAAGCCTATCGCTGAAAGCCTTTTGGAGCTTTAGTTTTAAGCTTTTGGTTATAAATTTTAGTTACTGTTAGAAAATAAAGGCTCAAAGCTAGATTGGATGAAAGTTTCAGAATCTTGCTTTGATTATTACTTTCCGAGAGTGACATAAAAGGGTTAAGCTAAAAAACATCTAAATTACATAATCAAATTAAATAAAACTCTTGTGGGGTGGGCATCTTGCCCGCCCTAATTATGTAAGTTATATATGGAACAGCTTAGCAAGCAGATAATAACCAAAATTAAAGCAATAAACCCAGCTAAGCCACTAATACCAACTGTCAAGTCATTTCCGCCTTTGACTAATATAATTGGTAGAGTTGCGATCGCATTCAATATTTTAGTATTAATGGTCTTACTTTCCAGTCTCAACCAATTTAATTCACATTAGGCATAACTCATAAAACTAATAGTCTGGGGCTTAAATTTGGCTCGACTATCCCAGTAATCAGCTTTACTGATATTTACTTTGAGTAAAGTAATATCGGGTTCATCTAATCCCTTCGGAAACCAAGTTTGCAGTTCTGGTTTCCATAATTCCCGCATTTTGTCGCGGTCTTTTATCTGTTGTGCTGTGCCTGATATAGAAATGTATCGTTCGCAATCAGGTGACGAGAAACTGACGTTTACCTGTTGATAGTGTTCAACCTCTTTCACTTTATGGGAACTGGCATAGATAAAAAACCAAAGTGTACCATCAGAATTAATCTCACTACTAATCGACATAGGACAACTATGTAAGCTTCCATCTTCATCGACTGTCGTAAACATACCATAATCAATACCTTGAAGTAGCTCACGCAGCTTGTGAATTTGTTGGTCGTAGTTTTTAGCAGTAGTCATTTCTATCACTCTTGGCCCTATTTCGTGTTCTTGACTGGAAATTGTTAATTACACCCAGTTTTATGAGTTAAAAAAGCTTATCTTTAGTGTTAACGTTTTTTTGCTGGCAATGACGTGAGCCTAGAGATGTAATTATCATTAAATTATTTTTCTTATTTATGCCTATAGAGATATTGATAAGAGGCCGGGAGTAGCTGACAGGTGTAGGTTTTTAATATTTTGCGTTTTAATCGACGCAAAGACGCGAGGACGCACAGAAAGATTTCGCAACGGAAAAATAGGCTTTTTCGGATTGAATGTGAAAAACCTACACTTGTGAGGGGGCAGGGGGTAGGGAAAAAGCACAAACTTTTAAGGCCCCATCTGTAAGTGGCAATGATAAGTTTTTAGCCGAACACCATATTATTTGTCTTTGTCTTTTGTAAATACAAATGACAAATAGACTTCTTGCAAAAATACTTGAACCGTCAGAGACTCAAGTCTCTGCCTAATAGCAAAAGTCCGTTGAAACGGACTAAAAATACTGTTATTAGTCGGTTGAAACCGACTTGAGTTATCAGCCAGAAAATTTATTTTCTGGCGAGTATCCGACTTTTGCAAGAGGTCTAATGACTAATGACAGTCTCAACCACAAAATATGTTACTTGAACACACGTTAGCTGAACAACTGAAAAGTATTAATTTTTATCACTCAATTGATTTAGAATGCTGATATTATGTTTTGGATTCCAGATCAAGTTTTAATCATCTCCCCAATATTCGTGATCGAGCAAATCAATAATTCTATCTCTGAGCAGAAACTCATTTTTTTCTAATTCAAGTTCAAAATAAACCCAGTCGCGGTCTGGGATATATTTACAGAGGACGTAAATTGGTTGCTGACGGTTAACAAGTCCCCTTTTTACAAGTTGACATGCTTCTGCTTTAATCAGCTCAATATCATATGTAACAGCAGCATCCATAGCTCGTTCCTTTGTTCGTATTTAAGGAATTAAGAGTCAATACAATAGCTGCTTTGGCTCTAATTTAAACTTATCAGAAAAATTGGAGTAAATTGTGAAGAATAAAAACATGGGTCTTTACAGTCGAACACATCATTTATATACTCTTTTGGTTTCTAAATATACTTGTTTTACAAGTAATTTTGCTGAGTAAATTATTAATTTATAATTTAGATGCATTCAAAAATACTTGCTCTTAGTATTTGCCGATACATTTTTTTAAAGAATGCATTATTAACCAATCTGTTATGATCAATGTTTACTGCTTTAACTTTTATAGGAAACTTTTACTATGCTCTTAAATATTGATAAAGTACGCCAATCTTTCCCGGCATTAGCAGGTCAATGGACTTTTTTTGATAATGCTGGCGGTTCTCAAACTCTCAAGAAAGTAGTAGACAGAATTAGTGAATTTCTTCTAACTTCTGATGTTCAGTTAGGAGCCTCTTATGCAGTTTCTCAACTTGCAGGAGAACGCTTAGCATTGGCAACAAAAGGAATGACTACTTTGATTAATGCCAAGTTTCCCCAAGAGGTAGTCATGGGCCCATCTACAACAATGATGTTAAAAGTTCTCTCAATTTGCTTAAGTCAAACTTTCGCCTCTGGTGATGAAATTATTGTGACTAATTGCGACCATGAAGCCAATATTGGTGCTTGGGTTGCTTTAGAAAAGCAAGGCATGAAGATTAAAGTTTGGAAAATTCGTTCAGATACTTTAGAACTGCATTTAGAAGATTTAGAGCCATTGATGAGTCAGCGTACAAAATTAGTAGCCTTGACTCATGCTTCTAATATACTGGGCACTATCAACCCTATCAAAGAAATTTCTGCATTTGTACATGCACGTGGAGCGATGATTTGTGTAGATGGCGTAGCTTATGCACCGCATAGATTAGTTGATGTTCAAGATTTAGATGTAGATTTCTATGCATTGAGCTTTTATAAAGTTTATGGGCCACACCATGCTTTACTTTATGGAAAAAAAGAGCATTTATTAAGATTACCTGGACTTAATCATTATTTTATTGAGCAAACAGATATTCCTTATAAATTCCAACTAGGAAATGTCAATTTTGAATTAAGTTATGGAATGCTAGGTTTGTGTGATTATCTGAGCGAACTAGCACAACTACATTATGGTAATCAAACTATATCTGATTTGCGAAGTCAAATGGTGCAGGCATTTGACCTAATTAGCATGTATGAAGAAAAAATTAGCGATCGCTTACTAAATTACCTTAACAGCAAGCCGCGTGTGCGAGTAATTGGGCACACAAAAGCTAATTGTGAACTCCGTGTGCCAACAATATCTTTTGTCGTAAATGGAATTGATAGCTCAACTATTCCCATCAAAATTGACCAACATCACATTGGGATTCGTTATGGAGATTTTTACGCCAAACGACTAATTGAATACTTAGGATTAGCTTCGCAAGCTGGGGTAGTGCGAGTAAGTATGGTACACTACAACACGTTTGCAGAAGTTGACAGACTCATTCAGGCTTTTGAGCAGGTATTTTAAGTGAGCTACTCCGCAATTGGGACATAGAAAAATACAGAAATCTGAGCGTAGGTTTCCTACGCTCAGAACTTCAAAGCAAAATCCCATAACAACAGCTTAGGGGAAGAAACTAGCTGTTGGGTTGGTTGCATACGTGTCTATCAGAGTCACCTTCGGCTTACCATTCACAATGGTTACTACATACACAGAACCGGCTTTTCTTGCACGTAAAGTCAGAGGGCCGAGTTTATAATCAATCGTGACTTTAATATCACGGTCTTCGCCCACATTTGCCCAAGCAGTAACTAGCCATCGGTCTTCACCACGAATTTTGCGCGCCAAAACCCGTGCCGTCGGGATAGTGATGGGGCCAAATGCGCCAGGTTGTTGTGCTGTTTCCCCCTCTACAGGAAACTCCATCGCCGGCAATGCTTTAGTACCATCTTTGCCTGAATAGGGATGTTGGTTAGGCCCAGGAAGCAGATCACCATTACGCAGATATTCTTCAAGGTGTGAGAAGAGGGCATGTATTCTGCCAGCGACCGCTAGGTGATTGATTAGTATGGGTGTTGTAGTACCTACTTGTTTGTTGATTTTCAGTGCTTCCCATAGAGGGCCACTACATACGAAATATCCAGTTGTAGAACCAATAGCCCCAGCAGTGTAGTACATCTTCAACATCCCGAAATATCTGTGAATGTCGGTGATAGGCTGACCATCCCATCCTTCCCAACCGCCACTAATCCAAGGATAAACAAGCGGTTGTCCCAGACTAATAGTTCCAGAGATATTGTTGAGTGCTTGAGTTAACGCATCCCACGGTACCATACTTCCCCAATGCACTCCAGACCAGCCGGAGTTGTGGAAGTTGTAGTACATTTCTGGTGCAGGGTAATCAGAGACTATTGGTTTACCAGAAGAGTTGAGAAAGTACTCATACAAAAACATCCATCCCTTCCAGTTGAACCATCGACCACGTTCAGTACCATATTGCTCTTGATACCAAGAATACGCCGGACGAGTGTTTAAGTACTTATACATGGTCTCTTTTAGTACTCCCTCCTGCCGGGCTTTGTTGCGCGAGACATAGGCGTACCAGTCTGTCAGACCAGATTTATTGAAATCGGCTACCACCGTGGGGTCTTTCTGCAAGTAAGCAGGGCCCCCATCACCAATGAGCCACAGCCCATATTCCCCACCGTTGAGAAATATTTTGATTGGCTGTCCAGCGAGTTTTTCTAGAGGGCCTAACGACTGACCAATAAAATTACCGATAATCTCGAATGTTTCATTGGGAGCCGCAGGACTGACTGTTGGCCGCCCATCGCTGAGAATAATTTTCCCTGATGAATCACGTAGCCAGGTCGTTGCGGGTAGTTTTGGCAGGTCGGGATGGCGTCCATCGTAGTTATCGAAGTAGGAATACATAGAACCCAATCCGACTGCAAGGCTGTATTTTCCCGGATTAGCCTTGATGAGTTTGACAAAGTTGTTTTGGTCAAAGCCGTAGTTAGGCCCATAGTCCAAATACCTTGCATCTGCGGCCCCTACCTGTAGTGCAAAACCCCAATTTTTAGCAAGTTCTACAGAGATATTCTCAGATAACCCACAACTGGAATGGGTCAAAGGTAGGAGAGTACTTCCTTGCTTATATACAGGTAGAATTTTAACTTTGAGATGATCAAGCGGTGTGGATGTTCCACTAATCACCACAGGGTTTGGATTCACCGTGATAGTGACTTCGTCAGTTTTTTTTGCCCCACCACTGGAAAGAGCCGTGAGCCGCATTACATACGTACCTGCCCTATCGAATTTGAACACGGTTGTTGCAGAAGCGGAGTTTTTAATTAATGCTTTTTTGGGGCCGCTGACTTGCGCCCATTGAGCTGTTCCACCTTGTACAACACCACTTACAGTAACAAACGTGTAGGGAAGTGTGACACTCTTATCTGGGCCTGCCTGTGCTGATAGTGTGGTACTCGTTTGAGCTAACAACGTACCTGAGGACATAGTGTAGGTGCTATGACCTAAATTTCCTTGCGCTTGCAGTGGGATGGCGAGAGAGGAAAAAGGCACGATACTCAAAACAGTTGTGAGCAACGGTCGATAGTACTTACCAAAAGACATAACGTGATCTGCACCTTTTCCTAATGAAAATTCCACTCTGCGTTTCTAGAAAGATTTTGATTTTTCTCAGAGATTCAGGTGGGTGGTTTTATCCATGGAAGACTCGCATCACCATCCAAATTATGCCTGAGTAGATATACTTAAATTCTTAACTGTTTACAGATGGTTCTGTTCCAATCAGAATTGTTGTATGGTTCCTCAAACTTTCTCATAGTCAACGTTTCACGCCTTCTACAATCTACGGATAGTGTTCTAGACTTCTTAAGAACGATTTTCAGATGGACATAACAAACTCAATTTCAAGGAGTCAGAGGTCAGAACATTGAAAACTCTTGTACAGAGAGGTTTAGCGAGACATAGCGTGTACGCTCACAAAATAGATTGGCTCAATCAGCTCTAACTCAAACCAATTGGAGTATGAATAGTATTATCTGTCAGGTTTAAATCAGCAAAATACGCTGGTTAAACAATTCAAACTCTAAAATTTCTACTCCAAAAGAGGCATGACTCCTCAAGCCAAGAGCGTATCATAGAAGGTAGAAAAGTGCCAGATTGTTGCGTTTATTGATGCCGTTGCCGTTTTTGGGAGATTTGCTGACCAAAAAACAACCCATTGACTCGCTTTATGTCTGCCATAGTTTGGGCAGAGTTTTCTCTGTTCAGCGCTAATTCAGAGCATAGTTCCCAGATCAGATTTTCCTTACCAGTCAAGGCATTGGGGAGATGCGATCGCAACTTCAAAAGCGATCTTCATATTGGCTAGCCCAACTGTTACCATGCTGATCAGAGATCTTAAAAAAGACAGCAAAGTTCATTGAAACGTTATAAAGTTATATGCGAATATACGAAAACGGAGTATACTTTGCAACGCCCACTCTGCAAGCTTCAAGAGAAAAATGTTAAGAATTGTAAAGTAAATATTAAGAATTATTAAGTTCGTCTTCCTGCTCTAGGATATATTTCGCCTGTAAAAGTTGCTGCCTATGCTCTTCACGAACTATGGGGTACTGCAAGTTAAGTTCTTGTAATTTTGTGCAGATAATGTCAGCAACTACTAAGCGTGTAAACCATTTGCGATCGGCAGGGATAATGTACCACGGTGCCCATTCAGTACTAGTGTGGTTAAAAACTGCTTCATAAGCATTTATGTAATCATCCCAAAAAGCTCGTTCGCGGACATCACTGACTGAAAACTTCCAATGCTTTTCGGATGATTCAATCCGCTCTAAAAAGCGTTTTTTTTGCTCTGATTTAGATACATTCAAAAAAAATTTGAGAACAATAATACCATTGTTAACTAAATATTTTTCTAAATTATTAATTTCTTCAAAGCGTTGTTTCCAGATTTGATTTCCTGGAGGAATTTGGGGTAATTGTTGGTTTTGCAGAATTTCTGGATGAACACGAGTCACTAAAACTTCTTCATAATATGAGCGGTTAAATATGCCAATTCGACCCCGTTCTGGCAAAGCCTTCATTGTACGCCATAGGTAGTCATGGTCTAATTCTTCCGTACTTGGGGCTTTGAAACTAAATACCTGGCATCCTTGCGGGTTTACACCAGACATCACATGTTTGATTGTGCTGTCTTTGCCAGCAGCATCCATTGCTTGAAAGATAATCAGTAAAGCATAGGTATTTTGAGCATAAAGAATATTTTGATAAATTGCTAATCGCTTAATATCTGTTTGCAATTTGACAGGTGCGTCAGTTTTTTCATGAAAGTTAGCTTTATAGGCTGAATCATAGTTTTTTCGCAAAGAAATTTTGGAACCAGGTGGAACAATAAAAGTATCATGATTCATCTTAAATACCTCGACAGTCAGGTTGCATAAAGACACGGGGATGCAGTTTAAATGATTGTTAGCTTACTGATACGCCTGCGTAAATCTACACAAAACGTCAAAGTTGAAGCCGAACTTCGTTCCGCTACGTACCGTTCGGGATCTTGCTTTGATAGGAGAAGATTGCCCCTTGTGGGCAGCATAGTATTCCCTGTTCCCTGTTTCCTGTTCTTTTTCATCGTCTCAATGACTTTTGCTGTTTTGGTATGGGGCGCATTGCTTCACGACCCAAGATAAACATCCCCGTGACACCTAAACTCACAAACCAGACATACAGATACCAGTATTGCCGAGTCTGTTGAACAGTACTGAGGTCAGGATGCAAAGTACTTAAGTAGAGTACCAGTACTAGTATCATTAGTGCCCCAAAACCGACACAGCTTAGACCAACACGAATTCGCACTGGTCGCAGTTCCAAATCACTGATATTGTCTAAATCAATTTCTGCCAGTTCTTTTAAAGAGTCATCTGCTAAAGATGAAGCCACCTGAAATCCATAACTCAGTTTTGGCGGCAAAACTGGTAGTAATGCCGCCACAGTCGGCCGCCTTAACAAAGCCTCAGTATCTCGTAGTAATTCTAGTGGCTTACGGGTAGTAATTGGTTGAGCAAATTCTATCTTGTCTGTCGCAGTTGGGGTGGTGGCTTCACCTTCAAAATCCATGGCACACCTTTAAGTAACCAAAGTATTAATAGCCTAGCGAATCAGTTAGCGGCTATGCAATGAGGAAGCATGGGGGCAGCGTTTTGATTGACGCGGGGACGGGGGGACGCGGTGAGACAGCGAGTAAAGGAGGGTTTCCCTCCGCAGGCGACTGCGTTAGCGCAGCGTTAGCGAGCTTGCGAGCGTCACCCGAAGGGGGACGCGGGGAAAGATTTCGGAACAGAAAAATAGGCTTTTTCAGACTGAATGTAAAATACCTACACTTGTCAGCAGGGGAGCAGGGGGAGAAATAACAAACACCAATTCCCCATTCCCCATTCCCCATTCCCCATCAATCATTCATTTCCTTCATTGTCGCCAATGCTGATGGAGATAAACGACTGAGATAGCGGAATATCCAGTATTTAAAGATAGTATCTAGAATTACAGGAAACGTAGCGATGAATAGAAATATTGCGTTTCTATTGGCTGGTAAACCTAAATGTTCTGTCAACCCCTCAAGAATTACCTCCCATCCATGTGGTGAATGAAATCCTACAAAAATGTCTGTGAATAAAATAATCAAAAAAGCCTTGGCGCTGTCACTAAGTCCATAAACAACATTGTCTATAAACGATTTGATTATGACAATTTCTTTTTTACTTAGAGCAACTACTATACTGAAAGCAATTAAAGATATGAAATCAGCAAAAACGTTACTAATAGCTGTAGAACTTTTAATGCGAAAATTTTCAGCTATTTCTATAGCTTTTTGTTTAATCTTGTCTCGCTCTAATTCTGAGGAAATTGATGGGGCTGGATTAAGTAAATATTCTAATCTTAATTTTCTTTCAAAAGTTTTTAGCTCATTAAGTGCTGCTTTCTCCATATCCGAATTGATAAATATTTCAATTGCGTTCTCACTTCTAATTCGCTCTACTATGGGGAATAACAAAATTTGTTTAGATAAATTTTGCACTAAAAGCGGTATAATAATTAAAATAATTAAAAACCTAATAGCAGTTATTGTTCGCTTGCGAGAAATACGATAGTTTTTGACGAACTCTTCTTCGGCTTGTGGCGAAAAATCTGCTTTGATTTTTTTTAATGTTATACCAATAGATCTGGGGAATACTCCTGTTTTTTGAAATATAGATGTAATTTTATTACCATTATTATGAGATATTTCTGGCTGTTTTTTAGGTTGATTAGGGTTGACTTGTAGCGGCTGAGAAGTTTGCAATAATTCAGCGTTATTATTTAGTTCAATTTTGATATTATATTTTTCAACAACTTCATCAATGAATTTTAATTTTTCTAACAAAATTGGATGAGAAATGTTGATAATTTCACGACTAAGTAGAAATTCTGCAAGCCTCACTTTGATAATAGTCAAGTTTTTATTAAGGCAAACTTGCCAATAAGACATGACACTTTCAGTATAAATTATTGATTGTGAAGATATTTTTTTGCTACCAAAATATTCAATTTCAATATCTCTAATTTTTTGAGCTGCGTGATAGGCTTCTAATAGCGCTCTTTCTGGCGTATCTGAGAACCACTGATTGAGCGATCGCAAGTATTTTTTCAGCTTATGCCGGAATAATCTAGTGTTTTTTTGGAAAAATGAAGCCTTCATCGCAGACATAACTGTTTTTGATGATTAACTAGACATTAAAAATGGGTAATAATTAATCAACATAATTAAATTACCCACTACTTATAATATAAATCTACTTCTATTTGACTGGAATTGTCTAACTTTGTGGTTGTACATTAGATCTGGCATGAGTTTTAAAGTTTACATTTGTCGCATTCTTTTTTCAAATTGGTAATAGTTATTAGTCATCGAAGAAGGAGAAGGGATGACTAATGACAACTCATTCTCGCCAAAAATCAGTGACATCGTATCCTAGTTCAGCTAGCATCTGTCGCAGTAAGGGTAAGCTGAGTCCAATGACGTTGCTGTGACATCCGGCAATTTTTTCTACGAAGAGACTACCAAAACCCTCAAGGGCAAAGGCTCCAGCACACTTGAGGGGTTCACCTGTAGCGACATAGGCACTGATGGCGCTATCGCTCATTTGTGCAAAGTAAACTCTCGTTACCTGGCACCTTACCAAAGTACGGTTTTGACAGAGGTCTATTAAGGCATGACCTGTGTACAGGTCGCCAAAATTACCTTGCATTATTTGCCAACGAGCGATCGCTTCAAAAGCGTCTGCTGGTTTGCCATAAATCTCACCATTCAATGCTAACACCGAATCACAACCCATAACCAAAGCCGATTCAAACTGTGGAGATACAGTCTCTGCCTTGCATCGAGCAAGAGTTTGCACTAGTTGTGCAGGCTCACTTAATTGGATTTGCGACTCATCAAAATCACTGACTCTAACTATCGGTTCAATCCCAACAGTTTGCAGCAAGCGACGCCGCGCCGGGGAAGCTGAAGCAAGTACAAAAGGTGGAATGCCCATAAATAGGGAGATGAGGGGGATGAGGGGGATGAGGGAGATGAGGAAGTAAAAAAGCTGGGGAAGCTCAGGGAGAAAGATAATTCCCAATTCTCAATTCCCTAGTCCCCATTCCAAATGACAAATGACTAGTACACAGAAAAAGAATTTATAACTTCATCGATAGTTCTTTTGAGTTTTGGCCAACGCTTTTCAGGTACTGATGCATTGAAGGTAAAAAGCTTACCACGGCTAACTGCGACACTGGCTATATTGTGACGTTGTTGTTGATTGGGAAGCTTAACTGCATACTCTAGTAGGTAATATGTTTTACCGTCAACTTCTTGCTGTGCAGCGTTAACTAATTCGGCTGAACGACCGGAATCAGGAGGAGCCAGTGCAGCTTTACCTAACTTATATCCTACTTCTGTCGGTGTTCCTAGTTCAGCTAAAGTTTTACCATCTGGAACAGGGCTAATCACTACAGAGACGTTTTCAGATACCTCTATCAAATCATGAAATACCACATCTGGGCCGTTAGCAACTTTAACCTGCAACCAGCCGTTAGGATATAAAAACTGATAGCCATCAGCAGTGTCCACAAAGCTTTTGAGTCCAGACGCAGCCGCTAAACCAGGATTACTCACGCTAAAGCTCAACACCAATAGCAAAATTAATACAATACGTTTCCACATTTCTAAATATTCCTTTGGGCTGGAGGCAACACAATGTAAGTGTTATTTCTCGTTTTTTATTCTCCCATTATCAGGGCCGCTTCGGCTAAATGAGGAGAACGCAGTGAGGCAGTCGCAGACAAGCGCAGTTTCTGTTGGTTGCGTTAGCGCTAGCGACGTACTCCTACAAAGAAGGAGCGTCAGCGTCACCCGTTCGCGCAGCGTCTCCGACAGAAGAAGGGGGACGCGGAGATACAAAGAAATGACCAATAACCAATGACAAATGACTACTAACGAATTACGCTGGTTTTACCCTGGTGCGATACCGGAAAATGTTCAAGTCTGGTTTGAACAAAATTGTTTGATTGACAAAAAGCAAGCTCCACAGGAACGGGAAGATTGGTATCTCTACAGCCCAGAGTGTGATTATTTGGGGATCAAATTGCGGCAAGGACGGCTGGAAGTTAAATGGCGTAAGGCAGAATTTGGTACGGTGCGTTTTGGGGAATTAGTAGAGGGTAAGGTTGAAAAATGGCACAAATGGCTATGCGAAGACTCCACAGGAGAAAGTTTTCAGCCTGCAATGGTTTTGGAAAATTCGGTTTGGGTAAATGTTCAAAAAGTTCGCCACTCGCAACTTTATCAAGTTTTACCTGATTTTTCTGCACAACCTGTTATAAGCAATGAGCAAATTGATAACGGTTGTAGTGTGGAAATTACTGAGCTAAGAGTTGAGAATCAAGCTTGGTGGAGTCTTGCTTTTGAAGCGTTTGGCGAAGATGCCCGTCTGCTGGAAAATCTACGCTTAACAACTAGCCGAGTATTTAATACTTATCGCTGGTCAAAATTACTAGCTGCGGATTCTTATGCTTATCCACATTGGCTGAAGGTAATTCGTAATTCGTAATGACGCGACGCTCCTGCGTCGCTAACGCTTCGCTATCGAGGACTCGCTAACGCTGCGCTAACGTAATTCGTAATTAATAGAACAAGAACGCCGTTTTTCCTCGCTCCACGCGTCTGGTAAAAACATCCTTTTGTTAGTTCGGTGGGCTTTTCGTCCTGCACCACAAGAAAATTTATTAGTGAGAACGAGTAAATTCTAAGTGATAGCGATAAAGAGCAACTGGGCGATCGCCAGCCTGAAAATAATCTGGATCTTGTGGTGAAAGATAGACAGCAGTAACTTGATCTGCCTCAATCGTAGGCTTTGATGTAGAAAGTTTTTGGTAAGCAGTAGTAGATTCAACAGAGTTTAAATAAGGGCGTGAACCACCTTTAAATAATTGTTGAAATACTTCTGAAGTAATAAATCTCCCATCAGGTGTAGTTTCTGTAGCGCGTGCAGTAACGATAGAAACTAGTTGGCGTTCTCCTCTTAAAAATGTAATTTGACGATTAGGTGAATCTGGGTCTAATTTCACTCCTAAAACAGCTTCATCTCCTAAATAAGCTCGTGCCAAATTCAAACTATTAAATGCTCTATCAGCTACTAATATTGATGATTTATCATCTCTAGTCGGGAAAAATTTTAACAGAGAAACAGGCGGTTTACCTTGAACAAATCTTACTAAAAAACTTACAGGCTGATTGAGTTGTCGGCGATTACCTTCAAACCCTGGTGTAACTATATATGGTGCTAAAGGTGCAGCCAAATCCACCAATTTACTTGTTATTTGCCAATAACCAGCCATCCACTCAGGGTAAACCAAATCCCCTGAAGCTGGTTGCACGGAAGTTAATTTTTCCCACTGCGGGAAATTTGCTAAGCGTTCAGATAATTCATTGGCAACAGCTTCTCCATGCCATAGTAGACACAGAACCATTAAACAAAAACTCCAAATCACCTTCATTACAGGCATCTGTTTGTTCATTGAAAAAATTAAATAGCAGCAGAATATACACCATCAACCTTAATAGTCGTGCCAGTAATAAACTTAGCATCATCAGAAATCAGAAAAGCAACTATCAGCAGCCTATTATTTAAACCTCTGTTGGTAAAGGTTGCCAAACATCCCCATACTGTTCTTTGAGAGTTTGCCAAGCTTCCACTTGCCCTGGTTCATATTCTCCCGGCTTACCCCATTGCAAAAATATACTCAAAGCCGCTTCCTGTTTTTCATCCAAAAACCGGATAGCATAAGTTGTAAAATTACCCCTTTTCGCTTCACCAGTCTCAAACTTCACCTGAGTAATCTTATCCATATTCAAGTGAAACTCAAACCCTTCAGTATGCATATTCGCATACTTTCCTTTCGGCAACTCTGCATAAAAAAGCTTTTCAATTTTGCCCCGTGCTTCTAAAACAGCAGCGCTACTAGTAACAATTAAACGCAAAGTTCCTAAAGTTTCACAAGCTTCCAAAAACTCTTTTAATGTTGTGGTCATTTGTCATTTGTCCTTTGTGAATTATTAATTATGTTTTTTACCATTAACCACTAAACTCATTGCAAAAATTCCACTCTTCAACTCTTTCTCTGTGTCTCTGCGCCTCTGCGTGAGAAAAATAAATACTTTATACAAGTCTACCGACTAACAATTAATCATTACTTCTCATATCTTTCGTAAGCAGCAACAATACGCTGCACTAGAGGATGGCGGACGACATCTTTTTGAGAAAACTCGCAAAAAGTAATCCCTTCAACATGTCTTAGAACTTGTATCGCCACTCCTAAACCTGATTGTTGATTGAGTGGTAAATCGGTTTGTGTCATATCACCCGTTATCACCATCCGCGAACGGAAACCCAAACGAGTTAAAACCATTTTCATTTGAGCAGGTGTAGTATTTTGCGCTTCATCCACAATCACAAAAGCATTGTTAAGGGTGCGTCCTCGCATATAAGCAAGGGGTGCAACTTCAATTACACCACGTTCCATTAAATTAGGAACTTTTTCCGGGTCGATGAATTCGTTGATAGCATCGTAAAGCGGACGGAGATAAGGATTAATTTTCTGCTGCAAATCTCCAGGTAAAAAGCCCAGTTTTTCACCAGCTTCGACGGCTGGACGAGTGAGAATTAATTTTTCAAATTGGTTAGCCAGGAGTGCTTGCACAGCCACAACAACGGCAAGGTAAGTTTTGCCAGTACCAGCCGGGCCTACACAAAATGTCAGGTCGCGTTTACGTATAGCGTCTACGTATTGACGCTGGCGAAAAGTTTTAGCACGGACTTCATCACCCCGGCGAGTTCTGGCGAGGACATCTCGCTGTAACTCTTGTAATTCTTCTTGCCGATCGCTATCTAAGGCTTGACGAGCTGTTAAAATGTCTGCACTGGAGATGTTGTTGCCTTTGATCCAGAGATATTCAAGCGATCGCACTATTTTAGCAGCCTGGTCAATTTGTTTCTCTGTGCCAGTAATGTATAATTCCTGTCCACGTAACACCAAACTGGCCCCTGTTTGCCGAGATAGAATTTTGAGATTTTCTTCTCCATCCCCCGCTAAAGCGATCGCACTAGCAACGTTAGGCAGCTGAATTGTTAAGGCATCTGCCATCATATTTTACAATTTGTGAAGGGCAAGTTTCGACAAAGGTCTTAGTGTTGGCTTTGCAGGGTAATTTTTCTTTAAATTTAATCTTAAATTTTTCAAAGACCACTAGTAGTTTGTTTCATTAATTTTCAGAGGCTGCAAGATTCCCGACTTTTTCCGAAAGTCGGGAATCTAACCATCGCTAACCACTCAAAATTCAGTGGGACAGACCACTTGTTGTTATCACTGAGATTTACCCCTTGATTAAATCTAGTGATAGCGGGGTTTGGCGACAGGTCGTGAGGGGCCGTTTCCACGTTTTTCTTTCGATTTAGGCAGCGGTAATCGTTGTTCTTGGTCTTCATCAAAAGACATACCTTCTCGATTAGAGGAGGTACTACCATAGATATCCAAGTATACCGATTGTCCAGCAGCTGAGGCTGCTGCTGCAATTACCGTCCGCATCGCTTGAATATTGCGTCCTCCCCGACCAAATACTTTGCCTTTATCTGCGCTTTCAAAGGCGATACGAATCCAGACCCGGTTTAGGGTATGAGAAATTTCACAATCAATGCTCAAAGACTCTGGAGATTCTAAAAATGGCTGCATCAAAAAGTTTACCAACCCAACATAGTTGGGTCTGGCTAGTGGGGACTGTGTTCCGACTTTAGGATACGGTTGTTGCACTGACCTGTTCAAAAACATTAGCTTTTACCAGGATGCGACGGACGGTGTCAGTGGGTTGAGCGCCTTGTTGTAGTCGCTTGACGATGCCGGGAATATTGAGCCGCACTTCATCGGTTCTAGGGTTGTAAAATCCCAATTCTTCTAGAGGGCGACCATCACGGCGAGCCAGGTTGTTTATAGCGACAATGCGGTAACTTGCTTCCCGCTTTTTTCCATATCGCTTCAAGCGCAGTTTGATCATAATTGAGGAACCATTCTCCTAAATTTGCATATACATATACCAGTTTGCAGCCAATTGATAGTGCTGAGATGATAATTTTAGCACTTGCTCGGCATTAACGGCTATTGGTCATTTGTTATTTGTCTAGTTGTCCTGATGTTAACCCTCTTTTGTCACTCTAGGCAGAGGAAAAGTGGAAATACGGGAGATTGCAGTTTTGAAAAATTGAAGAAGTGAGATTATTGACAAGCATTTTAAGTTTCAAAAAAACCTCAGAGAATTTAGTAACTGTAAAGACTTGTAGCCAAGATTTAATTAGGTTAAATAGTACAAATGGTTGAAGTATCAAACGTGCGATCGCCCTTAATTATACTTTACCCAGAGTAATAAAAGAGGGTTAAGAAACGGCTTCAAAATCAAGGCTGTCAATCGTTTGTAGTCAAGGTTTTCAGCCGCCACAGCTTAGCAACTTCCTTGTGCGGTCGAAGTAGGGGTGATCGGCTCAAAAAGCTCAAGAGTCTAAAAACCAATTATTAAGTATTTATTAAATATTTGCTTAACTGTCTTAACTGTCTTAACTGTCCTTGCATTTTCATTCAAATTTTGAAACATTGAAAACGCTCAAGTTTGCTGAGCTAAACTTTATCCATTTTTTGGCAACGCTCAAGCTGATGCTAAAAGCTTTTAAAATAACCTCTCACATGCATTTAAAGCTGATTTCAATCGCCAAGCGTTACTTTTTAAAAAATAACTAAAACAAGGATGAATTTGATGACATTTAAAGTTACTGGACGAATTTACGAAGCTGAAAGCGGTTTAGGAATTCCTAACTTAATAGTTGAAGCATTTGATAAAGATATTGCCAATAAAGATAAGTTAGGACAAGTTAAAACCAATAGTAATGGCGCTTTTGAAATTAATTATACTGAAGCTGATTTTAAAGGTAAATTGGAGAAATTTGAAGGTAATCCCGATTTATTTATTGTTGTCAAAACAGCAAACAGTTCAAAAATCTTGTTTTCCACAGAGAATAATATTCGTCCTGATGCCACTACAAATGAGCATTTTGAAGTACCAATTCCTCAAGCTGAAATAGTACATAAACCATCAAAAAATGCTAAAGATTTGTTAAAAATTCTCGTTGGTATTGCTTGGATTGATGGAGTACTAGAACCTGAAGAAAAAGAATTTTTACAGCGAGTTGCACAACAAAAAGGATTGACTGAAGATCCAGAAATTAAAACTCTATTGTCAAACAATCAACCTATCAAGCCAGAAGAGTGTCATAGCTGGCTTCAAGCCTATTTAGGAAATTATCCTGACGAAAAAGATTTTCAGGAGTTATACGAAGCTCTCAACTCGCTGATGTATATCGAGGGTGTGTTAAATGCAAAAGAAAAGGAACTCATACAAACCCTCGCGACTGCCACAGCAGCCCCAGCTGGTACTCGCCCTAGTACTTTGCAGCGGCGATTTATGACCACTTTGATGGATAGCAAATTCTTAGCTAATGTCTTACAGATGGAGCGGTCATCAGTAGTCAATAAAGGGCCTTCGGTCACTGGCTACTATGCACGTGTACCTTACCAAATTTTGAGCCGCCTCAGCACTACTGCCAGAGTTAATATCCTGGCAGAAGATATGGCAGATTTTTATTTGACTGATAATTTTGCCCCAGTCAAACAAGAAGTAACTGCTGATAACCTCACCGTCATCGGTGAACTACCCGAAGGACTCAATGGCATATTTCTCCGCAACGGCCCTAACCCCCAATTCGGCCCTATCGGACTCCATCACTGGTTAGATGGGGATGGAATGCTCCATGCAGTAAATATTAGCAATCGCAAAGCCAGCTATCGCAACCGCTACATTCGCACAGAGGGGTTTGAGATTGAGCGAAAACAAGGTAAGGCAATTTGGCCAGGTTTGCTGAACCTGCCTCGGTTTGATGCTCCTTATGGCTTGATGATGAAGAATACTGGTAACACCTCAACTATATGGCACGCGGGTAAACTGCTGGCACTATGGGAAGCTGGCGCACCTTATGAAATTCGTCTTCCCGACTTAGAAACTGTTGGCGTACATACCTTTAACAGTAAGCTTGCTTCTACCTTTACAGCTCACCCAAAAGTCGATGCCGAAACAGGTGAAATGATTGTGATTGGCTTTGCACCTATCGCTCCCCCTTATCTCGAATACAGCGTGGTATCCGCAGAGGGCGAAATGTTGCGAACCGTTCCTATCGATATACCTTCGCCAGTGATGATGCATGATTTTGCCATCACTCAACACTACACCCTGATTCTGGATATGCCGCTAGTCTTCAGTCCTATGCGGATTATGCAGGATCAATTACCTATTAAGTTTGAGAAGCAAAACCCCAGCCGTATCGGGGTTCTACCTCGCCACGGGGATAACCGAACTATCCGCTGGTTCAATATCTCGACCTGTATGCTCTACCATGTTGCTAACGCTTGGGAGGAAGGCAACGAAGTAGTACTTATCGCCACCAGGGCACCTGATACCTATCTGTTTATTCCTCAAAAAGACAATGGTGAGGGCGGAGATACTGAATTTGAACACTTCCGGCTGTATCTCTATCGGATCAACTTAGCAACGGGTGTTGTGAAAGAAGAATTGCTCAATAACTATGATACCGCCACGGAATTTCCTCGGATTAACGATAACCTAACTGGGCGAAAGACACGTTACGTCTACGCATCCCGACAGGCTACTTACATGAGACCTAGACTTTTGTTGGATGGTCTGCTCAAGTATGACTTGCAGACTGGTAGCACTCAAGTACATGAATTTGGTCGGGGACGCTTTGGTGGTGATAGTGTCTTTGCACCTCGTCCTGGTGCTACTTCTGAAGATGATGGCTGGTTGCTGACTATGGTTTGGGATGCACTAACGAAAAAGTCTGAGCTATTAGTCGTTGATGCTCGAAATATCACAGCTTTGCCTGTAGCGCGGATAATCATCCCACAGCGCGTTCCTTACGGCTTCCACGCTAATTGGGTTTCTGAGGCACAGATGGCAACTCGATAAGGTTAATAGTAGGTTTATTTAAGTAGTGTAGAGGGCATGGCATTATTTGTGCGATCGCCCTCTACACTTCTGTCGGCTCAAAATGACTAATAACTAAAGATTCCCAAAGCCTTTCTTCTTTTTATCTTTGTTCTTTTTCTTTTTCGTACCTGCGCCGCTATTGTAACCGCGCCAGCCGGGAGCGGGACGATTGCCGCCTGCGCCTGCGAAGGCGTTACCCATACCGCCACCAAACATCCCCGGCATTCCACCAGGTAAACGACCTTGACCCATTTGCTGCATGAGCGATCGCATTTTTTGGAAGTCTGCTACTAGCTTACTCACATCTGCTTCTTTATAACCAGAACCAGACGCAATCCGTCGCCGTCGGTTGGGAGAACTGGCCAATAAATCGGGGTCATGGCGTTCTTGACGGGTCATGGAATTGATCATTGCTTCACAGCGCTTGAGCTGGGTTTCACCTTGCTTGAGTTGGTCATCTGAGAGTTTGTTCATCCCTGGAATCATCTTTATGATGCCTCCAAGTGATCCCATGTTTTTCAGTAAGCGCAATTGTTTGAGAAAGTCGGTGAAGTCAAACTTGGCTGAGAGAATTTTCTCTTGCATTTTCTCAGCATCTGCAAGGTCAATCTCTTCTTGGGCTTTTTCTACCAGGGTGAGAACATCACCCATACCCAAAATTCGTGATGCCATGCGATCGGGATAAAATGGCTGGAGTGCCTCGACTTTCTCGCCCACACCCACAAATTTAATTGGCGCTCCCGAAATCTGTCTTACCGACAGTGCCGCGCCACCACGGCTATCACCATCTAATTTAGTGAGAATGGCTCCGGTGATCCCAATTTGATCGTGGAAAGTACGGGTAAGATTTGCTGCCTCTTGACCAGTCATGGCATCCACCACTAGCAGAGTTTCTTGTGGTTGGACGGTTTGTTTGATGCGGGATAACTCCGCCATCATCTCCTCGTCGATTTGCAAGCGACCAGCAGTATCAATAATTACCGTATTTACACCTTCTGCCTTGGCACGCTCAACGCCTTGACGGGCAATTTCTACTGGGTCGGCATCACTTCCCAGTTCAAAAACTGGGACATCAATTTGCTTACCCAATGTGATCAGCTGGTCAATGGCTGCTGGACGATATATATCTGTTGCCACTAATAAGCAACTGCGCTCTAATTTCCGCAGATGCAAGGCTAACTTAGCAGTCGCGGTAGTTTTACCAGTACCCTGCAATCCAGCCATTAGCACGATAGTGGGCTGTTCTTGTGCTTCTGCTAGGGGAACATTCTCTTCTCCCATCACCTGCACTAGTTCATCGTAAACAACTTTGATGAACTGTTGATCAGGTCGCACGCCCGCGATTACCTCGGCTCCCTGTGCTTTGGTTTCAACTTCGTTAATAAAATCTTTGACTACCTGGAGGTTAACATCTGCTTCCAACAAGGCACGGCGCACCTCCCGCAGAGCCTCTTGAATGTTGGACTGAGAAATTTTGTCCTGTCCTCGCAGTTTTTTCCAGGCAGCTTCTAAACGGTCAGATAGAGCATCAAACATATTTTAGTTACAGGTAGTTAGCCAATGGGAAACCGATAAAGTTTAAACGTGCTATATTACCAGCTTAGTAGTTTTCACCCCGACTGTAGCAATCAGCAAGAGGATTTTGGGATTGTGGCGATCGCTTGTCGGCGGAAAACCTGATTAACCTTTAACTACAGTTAATTGCTGAAGCCGAGTTCATCTTTGTTAAATCGCTAGTAAAGACGGCTGTGTATTTATAAGGTGAAGAACCAGAGCAAGTCATGGAATTTGTATTTGTACGGCGGGGAGTCCACCATGAATCTGCTTGCACAGTCAAATGTATTCCATTCCATGAGAGATTTTTGACCAATAAAGAGTTAGTTTTACCGTCATTCGCCTTTTTCGCAGAAATGAATGTAGCATAGTATACATTACCATTGGTTGAGTTCATCCGGGCTATGATTGCAACTTTGGGGCCGCCACCACTGCCATAGCTAGATAGCCAGCGTCCAGTGGCAAAGCGCCGAAAATCATTACCAGGTTGACTACCAGTAGCAGAAAAAACACCATATAAAATATTTCCTCCATCCCATAGCAAGCCATAGCCTGTACCATCGTCATTTGTTGTTTCGTAATCACTACGACACCATCTTTTGACACCATTATCAAAACGGATCATTACAGGGTTTTTGTTATTAGATGAAACTTGCTGATAACCAATGTAAATGGTTGATATTCTGTTACCTACTTTCGGGCCATTTTTAGCTTTAATTTTTGCTTCACTATCATTGCAACTAAACGTCACAGCATTACTAACAGATGAGTTGATGATGGTCTGGGCAAAAACAGAAGGAGCTTTTTCTGTAACTACTAAATCAGCTGCCAATACTACCGATAGGGAGAAACACGCTAGATACTTTTGCAATTTATGACCAGAAATCATGGTATTGGTTGCCAAAAAACTGTAAACTACACTACCATAAACTCTCACTGAGTATTTAGACAATTGCAAAGAACACGGGGAAACCTAAGCAATTATCAGGGTTATTGCAGGCTCAATAAACCTGAAATTATTGATGAACTGGAGCCATCTAAAAAAGTGATTGTAGAAGATTTTCGTCAAGCTTGGCATGAAGCTATGATCGGAGAAACGATTCCTGTAGCTCAAATTTGGCAAGGACTTGAAGGTGTCTGAGCAATCGTTATAGGGATTACACCCCTAGTTTCTGAGGAACTTTCAGCAAATAGTTTGTCAATGTCAACGCGTCTACGCCTAATTCAGTGCGATCGCCAGCTGCTAAAATACCTGCTTGTGAATGCCACCAAGCGGCGGTGGCAACAATATCTTCTACAGCAATTTGTTTAGCAATTGCCGGTGCTAATAATCCACCCAGCAAGCCAGTTAACACATCGCCACTACCGCCACGGGCCAAGGCTGGAGTACTTTCTGGGTTAATCCACAAAAAACCTTGGGGGTTGGCGATCGCAGTTCTGGCTCCTTTTAACAATACCACTGCCCCACTTTGGGCAGCAGCTTCTCGCACTGCTTGCAATCTGTTTTGTTTGGCATCATCAAGAAGATGGGGAAACAGCCGCTGGAATTCCCCAGTGTGGGGTGTGAGTACCGTTAGTGCTTGGCGTTTTTGTAATGTGGGGATAGTTCCCATCTGGGCTAAGATATTTAGACCGTCAGCATCAAGAATTAATGGGCGATCGCTTTTGATGACTGCTTGGACAACGGGAGTACTATCTTGAGTTAAACCGGGGCCACAGGCGATCGCATTAAAGGAACTAAGATCGGTTTTTTCTGGTAGTTGTAATTGAGCAATTGCCCCTGCTTGTGTCTCTGGACAGCCAACAATCAGCGCTTCTGGTAAATGTGAGACTAAAATCGGTTTTAAAGATTCAGGTACGGCGATTGAAAGCATCCCCACACCACTAGCCCGCGCCCCCAAACCAGTTAAAATTGCTCCACCAGCATAGCGCCGCGAACCACAAATCAACAGTAAATGACCTTCTTTATATTTGTGGGTAACTGGGGGACGGGGTAGCGGTAAAGTAGCAAGTGCCGTTACTGGGGTGATGCGTTTCATCTTTGGTGTATCTCCCAAAATAGCTTTGACATCAGCTAAGGGGATATCAAAATCGATTAACTCAGCTTTGCCGATATAATCTAAGGCTTGGTCTTGCAGAAAAGCCAACTTCCACAAACCAAGACAAAACGTGTGAGTAGAACGAATAGCGGTTCCTAATACCTCACCTGTATCAGTGTGCAAACCCGAAGGTAAATCAATACTAATAATCGGCTGATGCCATGTATTTAACTGATTAATTGCTGAGGCGATCGCGTCTTTTAGGGTTCTTTCTAAACCAAATCCAAACAACCCATCAATTAATAACTCACAATTTGCTAGTTGCTCAATTGCCTGATAACAAGGAATACCTAAACTCTGAGCGTACTGCAAATGCTGTGAAGTCAATTCCTTGAGCTTAGCAAAAGGAGAATATATCCAAACCTCATATCCACGAAAGTGTAATTCACGGGCTACTACCAAAGCATCCCCCCCATTATGACCAGGGCCGACAAGAATTCCAATTGCTTGTCTTTGGTTCGGGTAAATTTCTTGAATTCGATGGGTAATTAATCCTGCTACTTTTTCCATCAAAGCGATTACTGGCATTCCTGCTGTAAAAATACGCTCTTCAATTTGGCGCATTTGCTCAGCAGTCACTATCACTTGTGAAATTTGCTCTTGCCTATCTTGCATCAGTCCTTAAGTCCTATTTTTTTCCAAAATCAAATAGGATAGCTATATGAGGAGTATGGCATCGAAATTAAATAATTCGTAATGACGCGACGCTCCTGTGTCGCTCTAAGCGAAGCTATGCCGCAGGCTTTACGCTGACGCTCGTACCGACGCTCGAGGACTCGCTCTAAGCGAAGCTATGCCGTAGGCTTTACGCTACGCTACCGCTACGCTACCGCTTCGCTAACGCTAACGCTATCGAGGACTCGCTCTAAGCGAAGCTATGCCGTAGGCTTTACGCTACGAAGCGCGTAATTCGTAATTAAGTTTTGTAATGGGGATTTACTTATATTCCCACACCCCCACACCCTCATACTCCTATTTCTTGACAGTCAAAGGTCAATAAGCAGCAACTACATGCAAAATTTTTTAAATAGTCCACTATGTTTAGCATCCGAACTATACTAGCTTAAGTTCCATCTCAAAATCTAGATTTTCACTGGTAAAGACATTCCCGAATTGGCAATCTTAACTTTGGAAGACTAAATATTTTCCATTTTCTCAAGAAATCAACATTCTGTATTCCCTAGTAAGCTTGCAAATATCCAGCCTATCTATCAATGAATAAGATCGGTGTACCTAAAGTTCCCAGTTTTGTTACTACTAATAAAACATGGCCAGTCAAGCAAATAGCGGTAAACCTAACAGTAGATGAAGCTCAAAAATTAGAAAAGTACTGTGAGCAAACAGGAAGAAAATTGACTGACGTAATTAAAGAGCTAATTCAAGGATTGCCCAAGACCTGAGTTTGCAAGGGGGATTAGGGGCTTTTGGCCTAGGGAATCGCTATGCTTCAAAGCAAGATATTTATTTCATGACAAGATTCTCGGCTAATCACCTGATTAATGACTTGTTACAAGACAAAACACCAATGTTTGTCTTTTGGCATCTGATGATTAGTTGCTGATGTAAATTGATATGAAATTGAGGTGTTGATGTAACATTTCATCAACACCAGAGAATGAAGCAAGTTTTTATGCTACTCACTCTTTGTTGCTATCGGTAAACTTCGGATAAGTTCCCGAATCACGTCTGTGGCAGCTCTGCCTGTGTTTTCACAATAGTTTTCGAGCTTCATAACCTCGTTTGATGTCAGATTTACAGTAATCCGCTTGACTGCCCACTTTTTGTTCATGCTGAAACAGGTAATAGTTTAATAACATCTTCAAACCTTGATTCTACCTTCAGGACGGGAAATAAATTAACTTATGTTATGTAGGTATGCGATCGCATCTTATATTTTTTGGGTTGAATAATAGCAGGACAAAACGGTGATTGGCTAAGATATACAGCGCTCGGATGAGCTAGATTGAGCATACGCTATTTATTGATCTAGATGTTATTTAACTCACAGTCCAAAGAACTTACATAAAATATTTTGAAGACGCGGTGCGCTTTTGTTGATCTAGATGTTATTTAACTCGCAGCTGCGTGTATAGCAGTTGCGATCGCATTGTTCACCGCAATATCTTTTTTGGGCATAATGACGTTTTCAGTAACGGTACGCACAGCAACGACACCACAAACAGCAGCAGCGGCAAACCCGTATACGCCAGCCATTTTAAACAACGTGCCACATTCCATTTCGTAGTTCAAGATATTCAAGCGTCGATATTCTTCCGTGATCCCTTGTAGCGATCGCATTAAATTTGGATTTGCGGAATGACTGCGTTCTTGTCCTTCATAAAAAGTATCCACTGAAGCTGTAATACCTATGTAATGTTCAATCTCTAGTTCTCGTGCTGCTTTCACCAAAGCGACTGTGAGGAACGGATCGGCTGCGGCGGGATACTCTATAGGTGCAATGTCATTAGCTGCACCTTGTCGACACAATGCAGCATTGCTAATTACAATACTACCGACGGGTACATGGGGTTGAATAGAGCCGCAAGTTCCAATACGAATAATTTGTCGAATTCCTACCTGTACCAACTCATTGACTACAATACTCAATGAAGGCGCACCCATACCGCTAGTAGCAGATAAAATTGGGCGATGATTGGGCAAGTATCCTACATAGCTATTGAGTCCGCGATTTTCTGATAACAGGCGCACATCCTGCAAATAAGTTTGAGCAATTAGACGCGATCGCTCCGGATCGCCTGATAATAGAGCAATGCTGGGAGGTAATGAACCTAAATCATCATGTCCAAATCCGATGTGATAGAAGCGTTGAGCAGCCATAATACTAATTCATAATTGGAGTTAAGACTATTAGGAAAAATGCGATCGCATATATGATTTACAAAGGGTGCATTTTTACTAGAGACTATAAGCAATAAACAAAAAAAGCTTTTCCTACAAGGGTGATCGCAATATCAAAATCATCAAATTGGTAGATGAATCTACCACTAACTTGACCAATCATTTTATTCCTGGAATCATCTAACCTGGACATGTAGTATATTTGTAGTACATAAAACTATTACCATGTCAATGGTAATAGTTTGTCACTGAAACAAAAGGAAATATTATGATTCCCCGAAAACGCATCCGCAATATCGGTATCTCTGCTCACATCGACTCTGGTAAAACTACGTTATCCGAGCGAATTCTCTTCTACACGGGCAGAATCCACGCTATTGAAGAGGTGCGGGGAGGCGGTAAGGGTGCAACGATGGATTATATGCCAGAGGAAAAACTACATGGCATTACCATTACTGCTGCTGCTACTACCTGTCAATGGCATGATACCCAAATCAATCTTATTGATACACCTGGACATGTGGATTTTACAATTGAGGTAGAGCGTTCTCTAAGGGTACTGGATGGGGCAGTTATGGTACTGTGTGCCGTCGCGGGTGTGCAGTCGCAATCGATCACCGTGGATCGGCAAATGAAGCGCTACCGCGTGCCGCGTTTGGCATTCATCAACAAGATGGATCGCTTGGGGGCAAATCCGTTTCAGGTGATACAAGCAATGCGCGATCGCCTGCAACTCAATGCGGTGTTACTTCAGCATCCTATTGGTAGCGAAGAGCAATTCCAAGGGGTGATTGACCTAGTAGAGATGATGGCTCACTTTTTTGAGGGTGAGAACGGTGAAAACTGGGTCAAGCAGCCAATTCCTGACGCTCTGATGGAGGAGGCACAGCAGGCACGGGAGAAGTTGCTTGATGCTTTGTCGCTATTCTCAGAACCGATGACTGAGATGCTATTGGCAGGTGAGGAAATTCCCCAAGAATTGATTTGGGCAACCATCCGACAAGCGACTTTGAGCTTAGAACTGACACCTGTACTGCTGGGTTCGGCATTCAAAAACAAAGGAGTACAAAACTTATTGGATGCGATCGCTCTTTATTTACCATCACCGCTGGATAGGAAAGTTGAGGGACTGGGGAACTCGGGGCCCTCGCTCCTGGGGGGAGTGGGGATTAGGGGTAATGGGGACTGGAGAACAACTAATATCCAATCCCTAATCTCTGACCCTAATGCGAACTTGGTGGCTTTGGCGTTTAAACTCACCGTCGAGTCCTTTGGGCAATTGACTTACACTCGTATTTACTCTGGGACGTTAAAGCCGGGTGATACCGTCTACAACTCCCGTACTGAACAACGGGTGCAAATTGGGCGAATTGTGAGAATGCACGCCAACAAGCGCGAAGAGGTGAAGATGGCTGTGGCTGGGGATATCGTTGCCCTGTTGGGTGTTGATTGTGCCTCCGGCGATACTTTGTGTACTGGGGAACCACTAGTTTCCCTAGAGGGTATGTTTATACCGGAACCAGTGATTACTCTGGCGGTGACACCCAAGAAACAGGAAGATAGTGATCGCCTCTCGAAGGCACTCAATCGCTTCCAACGCGAAGATCCCACTTTCCGGTTAAGCATTGACCCCGAATCAGGAGCAACTTTGATTTCTGGTATGGGTGAACTGCACCTAGAAATTTACCTTGAGCGGATTCAGCGGGAGTATAATGCCGAGGTCTACGTCGGCAAACCAGCTGTAGCATACCGGGAAACGATTGGGCAACGAGCGACCTTTAACTACCGACTCAAAAAACAGTCGGGTGGCCCTGGTCAGTACGCCCATATTACTGGGTGGATTGAACCCGCCGATGAGCCGTTTGTGTTTGAGAATCGGGTTGTGGGGGGTGCGATTCCCAAAGAATACATCCCTGCATGTGAGAAGGGTTTGCGCGAGGCGATGCAGTCAGGAATGCTAGAAGGCTATCCCGTGACTGGGATAAAAGTTGTTTTGGAGGGGGGTTCCTATCACCCAATCGATTCTTCAGAATTAGCCTTCCGGTCGGCAGCGCATCAAGCACTCTCAAATGCGATCGCCAAAGCCAAACCTTACATCCTCGAACCAATTATGCTAGTAGAGGTGGAAACACCCAACGAGTTTATGGGACGAGTTCAAGGCGACCTGTCATCCCGTCGGGGTTTGTTATTGGGTTCACAGACTATGCAAGGATACTCAGTGATTCGGGCACAAGTGCCACTGGCGCGGATGTTTGGCTATTCTTGTGACTTGCGATCGCTAACTTCTGGCATGGCAACCTTTACAATGGAGTTTGCTTGCTACAGACAGTCTCAAAGTTAGTTTTACCATACTCAGTATTAAGTACTGAGTATGGTACAAAATACTCAGTGTTTACTGGTTAAACTCCCATTAAAATTCGTTCCAGCGACGGGGGTAAAAAAGCAGCTATCGCTGGCATACAATGAAATTGGTTCAATGGGTTGATAGACGATGCCAACACGAGGGCTAAAGGCATCATCCGTTTGGCTAGTTTCGGTGTTAGCAAGCTCATCTGGATTCGTCTGCTTGGAGTAGTTCTATGTTGGTTGCCAATCCGCTTGTTTTAGATGCCAGCGCTACTTATACATTCCGCAGCTACTTTGAAATGCGCTTTTCTCCAATAGATATTTTAGGAGATTTAGGATGCAGCTTGAAGCGATCGCTACTCTCTCTACCTCGTTCCTTTTGGGATACGAGCGCATTACGACAGCGAATAGAAGCCTATTTACCCTACATTAGTTTGACTAGCGAAGCTGCTCGTCGTGAATCTTTAGTAGCTCCTATTTTATTAGAACTTGCACAAACCGTTAAAACCCCAGTACAAATTGAATATCCCCTTGAGGTCAATCAATACCTTAAAGGTGAACTCGATTACTACTTAAATAACCAATACAACCTAATTGTGATTGAAGCCAAGAACGCTGACCTTACCCGTGGAGCTGTTCAGCTTGCAGTCGAACTGATTGCTTTGAATCTATGGTTGGCGAAACGACAAGGTATCGCATCGTTAATTACTCCCCTAACTGGAGCTGTTACCACTGGCGATATTTGGCAGTTCAGTCAATACGATCCAAACCAACATCAAATTACTCAAGATTTATCACTCTATCGCATCCCTGAAGATTTAGAAGCCTTGACTCAAATTCTTAAAGGCATTCTTGATCAGACCCATTCCACTGAAACCTTAGCTACCTCTGAATTTTAGCGAAGACAAAGGATTGGGTTTTCAGCGGGAAAAATTATAAAAAATATGCCGAAAACCCTCTTTGAACAGCAACGTAGTTGCATCCAAGCGTACTTGAGGCAGGGGATGAAGGCTAATTAAGTCTTTGATTGTCTCAGCCATGTTAAAATATTCTAATCAGTACAAGATTTAAAAACCTACCCCCGGACTGGGGGAAAGTCTACGCCCGAAAAACCTTGAGGAGATATCACTACGCCCTATGGGGCAAACGTGGTGAGCCGCGCGTACCTGTATAAACAGGATATTAAGTCCGTGAGGTCTTAAGAATCTCCGCACCTTTAGGTCGGAGAGTGTCAAGGTTGAAGCTTCATTAGACTTCTTGCAAAAGTCTTAATTACAGTCGATAGTATTGTGCTGATGTAATTGTCTCCATAACAAGATGCGATCCTAATATCTTGCACCAGTCCCAAAAACAGCCATAGGTTAGAAACGAATGGCACTAAGAAAAGCTATAAGCTATGCAGAATAAGCACCAGAGCTTTTAACGTTCTTAAACGATGGATGTATGGCTCAGGAGATTGTGCTTGATGCAAAGTGCAAGAGTTGCGTTCACGAAGTGTGCCGCAGTATCGATTTGTTGAGAGAGCTTTTTGGGATCTTGTACCGACCCATAGTGCGATCGCTATGTCGGTAAAATGGAAGTCCCCAAGTATGTAGGGGGTGTGCAAAAATTTTTTTAGGTAGAAAAAGCTTACTCGTTCATGAAATACTTTCTTTGATACAAGTAAGCCAATACCATAACTAATACTGTGACACTAAGAGTACAAATCCTCAAGGATAAATTGAGTCAACGTCCTGCACGCAGCGAACCACGAGTCACCAAACGCCGCCCCAAAGCCTACCCCAGATTGACCAAACCCCGGCAAGAATTACGTAAACAATTGCAGACTGCTTAATCGATAAGCGTTTCCGCTTTTCTTAGTGCCATTCAATAGTAACACAAATTGTCAAGTGGGTCGTTGATGATGCCCACTTGATGAAAGAAGAAGCTGAGTTAGTACTGCAACACATAGACCGTACAAAAGCGATCGCCGCCTTGGTGCAACTGCTACGATCAAATCATTTAAAGGATCACACTTGTATCCAGATAGTATCTGGCTTAGGGAAAATCGGCACAAACAATGAAATTGCAATTGCAGCTTTGGTGCAACTACTCCAATCAACTAATTTAGATGACTACACTCGTATCCAGGTAGCATCTGGCTTAGGAAAAATTGACTCTGGCAATGAAATTGCAATTGCAACCTTGGTGGAACTGCTGTTATCACCTAAATTGGTTACTGTTGGTAATAATTATGAAATTCCTAGACGAGCAGCAGAAAGCTTAGGGTAAATTGGTACAGGCAATGAAATTGCGATCGCTGCCTTGGTGCAACTGCTGCTATCACCTGATTTAGAGTGGTACAACTTCACCTTTAGGCAGGCAGGAGAAAGCTTAAAGAAAATCGTCACAGGCAATGAAATTTTGAGCGAAAACTTGGTGCATTGCCTGCGATTTGATCATATTTATTTCGAGATTCGCAGGTTAGCAGGAGAAATCTTAAAGAAAATTGCTACAAGCAATGAAATGGCGATCTCCGCCTTGGTTCAATGCCTGCATTCAAATGAGGAGTCTTGGTACACTCGTAAGTTCGCAGCAGAAAGCTTATGGCAAATTGGTACAGATAATGAAATGGCGATCTCCGCCTTGGTTCAATTCCTGCAATCAACTAATACTACTTTCTGGGAAATAGAAGAAACCCGTCTAAAGGCAGCATATAGCTTAGGGAAAATCGACCCTGGCAACGAAATTGCAATCTCTACCTTGGTACAATTGCTGCAATCAACTTTGAATAATCAAGCAGCATATATCTTAGGGCAAATTGGTACAGATAATGAAATGGCGATGGCAGCTTTGACTTGATTCTTTAATTTCAAGAATCAAGTCAATAAAAAATTGATTATAAGTTGTTTTTTGAGATTGAAGTAAATTAATAATTGTTTCATAGTCAGTCATCAAACTATTTAAAGTCTTAATGCTTTCATCAAGACTAAGAGGCTTGCGGCTTAAACCTAGAAATGTTGGCTTACCCTCTTTTACTAATTGGCATCGCTGGCGGATATCTCGGTGTTGTTGCTCAAAACTATCATTTAACAACACTGGTAGCCGATATTCTCGACGATAGATTCGGACAATACGGGTTTGTGCCATGAGTCCTAAATTACTATATTGTTACAATTTTAATTTACCAGCTAGTTTCCGAGTTAGGAGAATGTATTGGAGTGGTGTTTAGTTCCTAAAGAAGAAATTAAACGCCGATTCCGTCAAAATGAAATCAAAATTCTCCTGTGTACTGAGTCTGCTTCTGAAGGGTTGAATTTACAAAATTGTGGGGTGTTGATTAATTATGATATGCCCTGGAATCCTATGCGAGTCGAACAGCGCATTGGCAGAATTGACCGCATTGGACAAAGGTATTCTACTGTGTGAATCCACAATTTTTACTATGATGGCACTGTAGAAGCGAAGGTTTATAAAAAATTGCGCGATCGCATCAATGCTATGCAGCAAGCTATTGCTAACAGTCAAAGCCAACAGGCAGTTCCTCAAATAATAGAGCTAAGGGAGCGATGCCTACGGCAACTCGAAGCGAGAATGCAAACAATTATCGCCACCGCCAACACCGCCCAACTACAGGCAGAAAGACGAGATTATATAGCTGAGAGTATTTCCCAAAGCTTACAGTCAATGGGTTTTAGTATCACTTTTCATCAACCAGAACACCCACAACATCCTGCCACAGCTGTTATTTTAGGAGCCACCAACAACACAGGTAAAGGTATTAGTGTTAGCGTTCCCATCACTGGACAGGTGTTTTATGACGTAAATGGCTATGTCAAGCACAGTATGGCTACTGTAGATGGAAATACGACTTCTGTTTGCGATGAAGCCGAACAGATACTCAATGAAATGCACGATGTTTTAGAAGGTAAATTTGGTGTGAAAATGGGGGAAGTATTGTGGCAAGGTAAAGACTCATAGTTACAAACAGCACATTTTGGTATTGTTAGTCGCGGTGATGCAAGGATTTTGGGCTATTCTACCGTCTTATCTTGCACCTGAATATACTTCTAGGGTCAGATAATCTATAGACTGCAAGCTTTTCTTTCTTCTTCAGCAAGTCCTAAGTAGAAAGTAGTAATAATCGAGACTTAGTAATAAGTCAATAAGCTATGCTTAATGCGATTATTTAAGAGTTTATTGATAATAGACTACTCTTATATGCAGTCCAGTGTAGGCATTAGTCGCACCGTTAATTGCTGTTTGTAAAACTTGTGGGTCTGTCATCTTGCAGTCGAATGTAGAAACCTTGTTTAAGTGGCTACATTCAATCTAAAGCTCTAGATTATCTTGTGCCGAGTGCCAAAATCTAGCAATGCTGATCCGCTTTTTCTCTTCTTCAACCCTGTAAACAACACGATAGGGTTTAAAAATAAGCTGACGAATATTCGGATCGTCAAATTCAAGTACTTTCTGACCCTTGAATGGAAACTGACTTAACTCCTTAGTCTTTTCTAGGAGTCGTTGACCCAACTTTCTTGCAGCTTCAGGGTTACTTGAAGCAATATACCTGACAATTGCCTCTAAATCACCCACAGCTTTAGGAGAGAGGATTACTTGGTAGTTGTCCATGCTTCAATCATCTGTTCAACAGATTCAATTGACACTCCTTGTCCTTGGTTAATCTCTTCTAAACCCTCTTTTACAGCCGCAATAAACTCAATTTCTCGAACAATCTCACGTAAAGACACATTTGGCGGTAATCGCTTCACAAGTTCAAGAACGGTTTCTCTATCGCTCATGGTAGTTTTCGCTTCTATGCAAATGACTACTGTAATCTTAACCCCGCTCCACACCCTCATCCAGCTATTTTTGTTTGGTCGAGAACTAAGGCTGTTACTAGGGGATATCTGCAATTGAAAGGAACCTTTACTAAGGCTGCTACTCATTTACCCTAATTTTATTTTCTCAACAGATGCGATCGCTGGCATTGCTACTTGTATAACTTAACTGAGAGCAAATTCCTCTAACGAAAGGCGATTGTTGTCTTGAGTTGTTGCATAGTAATACAAAGTTGATGACATGAACGGTCATGCCACCTCCCTGTAGGGTACTTTATTACTGCTTACAACAATAAACCTAAAATGTTATGCTGGCAAGTAGCAACGGCAAAAAAATTACTACGATGATAGATATTGAACATATTGCAACATTTAAGTGGAGTAATAAACAAGCTAAAAAATTAACAGAATTACGCGGAAATATGCCTCGACGCCAGCTTGAGCAAAAAACCAATGAGCTTGGCTTAAAGGTTGCACATCAATATATACAGCAGCTAGAACAGCCTGATTATTATGCCACTCGCCTCAAAAGTGGAACAATTACTGTCTCAACAGAAGTTGTTAATGTATTGTGCGAAGCACTAAATGCTGATATAACTGACTTCTTTGATACTGCTAAAATAATTACCGTTGTTGCTTGACGTTTGTCCGTTACCAACGGTAATATAGGGATATTAAAACAAAAGGCGACCGCACAAGTTACCAGGCTCAGCGATCACCCTTTGACCCTATTACAGGAGATTCTATTATGGCGCATCCAACTTACACTGCACAACAGCTGCAACGAGAAACAAGAGAGCGGCTTAAAGTCATTTATACGCAAATTGGCTCTACCGTCAAAGTTACAGACAAACGCTACAAGCACTCCTGGATACAAGCCATTCTCCTTCACCAGTCCGCCCAGCTTCAAAAGGTTAACGAACAAGCCACTGTCCAGGCAGAACTAGAACAGCACATTGCAACCCAAGCCAACGCGATCGCTCCCGAACCACTGACAACAGTAGAGATATCCTTTTACGATCACGAAATATATTCAGGCAATCATCTCATTGCCAGCATCACCCACGATGATGATCTAACCCAGCCTTGGGTAGTCATAGTGGAGGGTGTAGAGAAGTTCCGCGCTAACACTTGGGGCAGATGCTATCGCTTCATTCAATGGCATCTAAACAATTCGCAATTACCAAGTCGCAATTCGCAATTAAATTCCATACCTAAGAGTAGAGAGTTCGCGTCTTTGATGAATCAATCACCTGATCGCATAGATAATTGCGAATTGAGAACTGCGTTAGCGCAGCGTTAGCGAGTCTTCGAGCGTCATTGCGAATTGCTTCATGAACCCACTCAAACAGAAGCGCCATGCACCAGCGAAAACCGAATCATGGCGCATATCTTCAACGAGTGCCAGAAGTACGGGTTTGAAATTCTCGATGATGGGATTTACAACAGCAACGGCGTAAAGCTGGGACAAGTCGGATGCACTGACGGCAATTGGTGGGTAACTCTAAGTTCACAAGGTCAGCAGCAGTATTCTGACTCGGTGTTTGATGCAGTGCGTTTGCTGTCTATGGACGAAGTGTTGCCCACTCCTGACCCTGCCTCTTTTGAAGAATTGTTAGACCTCCCATTTGACGAGTTGACTGCCAGTGAATGGGAACGGTTACAGGAGTATGCGGCCTTCAGCGAAGAACCGGAGTTAGTCGCAGCTTAAAGCTTGGGCTTTGCCTGAAATGCATGTTAAAGGGAATTTTCTTCATTCCCTTATCCCCTTTCCCTAGTAATTCACACAAAGGCGATCGCACTGACATTTGCAATCAGAGGGCGATCGCCCTAACCCATCCAAAACCATCACTTATCACATCTATGCAACCCACAATATCCATTCCCAAGAACTGGGAGTATCCGCACTTTGTTCTAGGTCAGCGCACACAACAAGGCATAATTATAGGCTTTGAGTACTACGCCGAAGACAGTTTCCTCGCTGAAAGATATGGTAGCGGCTGGCGTTACTCTGTAATTCCTGACAAGAACTCTAATGAGTTGTTGCAGGCGATCGCAAATCATTTCCAGCGAAATACGACTACAGAAACATCATTACTAAATACTTCATCAAACATGAGTACTGAAATTAAATTAGGACTTTGTAATCCTCCCGAACCTATTTATCTCTACGTTAATCAGGGAGAAATAAATGGGGAATCTTTTGTTTGGTATCAGTTTAATATTGAACAGGATAAGAAAATACCAGTTTCTCAAAGGGCATTAACAGGTTATTTGTCAGAGCTACGATTGACAGCTAAAGAATTCAAAGGAAAGGACAACAGGAAACTTGATATTGTTGTCAGCGCCGATGAACTTTACGTTATCAGACCTGGGTTAGAAACCAACTTCGCTAAAAGCTTTCTTTTGGCTGCATCATTAGTCCAAGACTTTGATAAACCCCTGATTATTGCTGCTACTGCTGGTGAAGAAAACACGGTCTTCTGCAATCTTTACGATGCTGCAACCAAAACTAAGATTAAAAGGGAATGGAATAAAGATGTAGACTGGGCAAGCATCATCCATGACATCCAATCTCTTTTAGGTGGTACATCCTCAACTATTCCACCAACGCCGAAACTTAGTGGAGTAAATCAATCAATCCACCCACAAGATTTACGAATAAGAAATATTCGTACTTTACTTGATTATCCATTGGATTTAGTTAAAGAGTGGTTGCAGTTTCAAGATGTTGAACGTCCAAGCTTACTACCTGAAAGTAAGATTAATGAACTTATCAAGTCGATGTGTTTAGCTTGGGCATCTGATAAGTGTGACCATCCCAACTATGCCCAATCTTCCTATCAAAAGCAAGTAGTCGATGCTGTCGTGCAGGGGGCTGATGAATTAACCGCAATCAAGACATGGATGCAGCAGTTACAAGCAGTAAAAGCTGGGACAACGTAAAGTTTTTAGAAATCAAGAGTCAGAATAACTTTGTATCCTAGCTCTTGATTTATCTTCTCTAAATCAAATCTTTGGAAGTGATAAATGAATAAAAAATCAACCGATATAGCTGACGGGGCGACAAAAAAGCTAGGATACTGATAAAATAAGCTCCATAGCCCTGAGACCCCGTTGATAATACTTACATTTATTGCGACTTAATCTCATTAAATCCGTGAATAAATCTTGACATGGTT